>Ga0326728_10000017_pt1 | contig 725100 bp, 640 predicted proteins | sample MB3enrmetagenome_FD_207602 | JGI IMG/M metagenome (GOLD analysis project Ga0326728, IMG submission 207602) | Lab enriched peat soil microbial communities from McLean, Ithaca, NY, United States - MB31MN | ecosystem: Environmental > Terrestrial > Soil > Wetlands > Peat | place: USA: New York... | reverse complement strand
GCGTCAGCAGGAACTCGTCGGAATGCATGCGGTCGTGCGTCATCAACAGCCAGCGGCAACATCGTTGCTCCAGGGAATGAAAGTGATTGCATGCGGCGGACTGCGCGACCTGGTTGAAGAAGGCGTGCGCATAGCGAAGCATGACGGTGCGCATCGAGGCGCTTCGTGCCAGTTCCTGTTCGAATAGAGACGCCCGCATTTGCAGGCCCGCCCCGGGCACTTGAACGTAGACGCTGGTCGGCGCCCGGTCGTCGCCGAACACGACGGGCAGACCCACCAATCCCTCGTTGCCGATCGTTCCGACCTCGGCGGCCTGACCGTTCGCCATGGTGTTCACCAGGGAGCCGACGCCGGTCTCGATGAAATAGACGAACTCGATCGGCTTGTTCGCGCGATAAAGCGACTGCCGGTACCCGAGTGGGATGCCGCGAAGATGGCGGCGAAGCCGCCCGTAATCCCGCGGCGACAGCAAACCGAGCAGGCGGTTGGCCGGCGGACCGGCAGCCTTGCGGCTCGCCACCACCACCTCATTTCTTCTCTCGGTCATGACCCGATTGCCGGTTGCTCCGTTGCCGACGATCATCCGCCGGGAGCGTCGCCGCCGCGGGCCTGCTCCAGTTTGAGCTTGGCCTCTTCTTCGGTCAGCAAATTCAAAATCCGCGACCGCTCGGTAGCGCTCGTCGATTCGCCGGCAAGCTGGCGATATCGCTTGATATTCTCTCGGGTGACGAAGCTGTCCATTGCAACCTCGGAAGGGCCATCGGACATTTTGACACGCCGCGCCTGTCGACCGCGCCTCTCTGTTGAAACGTTGCGCCTTTCCGGCCGGTGACGCAAGCTTAATGTCCGATGGCGGACATTTGACTCGACTTTGCTCTAAAAAAAGCGGCAGGTTGTCGGCGGCAATAAAGGACGCTGCGCATGATACGCGTCCGAGCCCGTCATTCGGCCTTCTACCTAGGCTCTGAACCGCTCCCGCAGCTGGCCCTGCAAGAAGAAAGAAATATCACATTGACGACGCGGCAAACGGTCGAAGCGGCAACGTCAATGTCCTAATTGTCCGATATCGGACATGATTGACGTGTATCAATTTGACCCGGGGTTTCTCGACCACAAATTTGGTGGGGGCAGTGCGGCCGGGATGCAGGAAAGGCCGACCGATGAGCGTCGAGTATTCGCAACGCAACACGGTTCCGGCCGTAACTATCGCGTTGGAAGATCCCGATCGCCGTACGCGCGCGAGCTACGAACGCGAGCTGACAGGCCATAGGCGCTTGGAAAGCCGCCTGCGACAGGCTCTGGCCCGCGACGAGACCCTGCTTCATCAAAAGGACGATTTGATCGAGCAGCAGGCGGTTTTGAGCCAAGAGGCCGATCACCGGCTGCTGAACGGCCTGCAAATGATCGTCAGCCTGCTCTCGCTGCAAAGCCGGGCGGCGACGAATGCCGAAGTTGCTTCCCAGTTGGCCACCGCCGCCGATCGCGTTGCAGCGATCGGCCGTGTCCACCGGCGTCTTCACTCTTTAGATGGCGTGGAAATCTTCGCGCTCAAGCCGTACCTCGAGGATCTCTGTGGCGATCTCTCCCTGATGCTCTCCGCGGAGCACCCCAAGCGTTCGATCGTCGTCGACGGCATCGAAATCAAGCAACCGGGCGCCCCCGCCATTCCGCTCGGCTTCATCGCCAATGAATTGATCACGAACGCGGTCAAGTACGGGACCGGCCGGATCACCGTCAGATTGGAAGCACATCCGCCAAAGGGTTACGCGCTCACCGTCGCCAACGAGGGCCCAGGCTTGCCGGAGGGATTTGATCCCGCCGCCCGCAAAGGCCTGGGAATGAGAATCATTCGGTCGCTTGTCGATCGAATCGGCGGCGAGTTGCGGATCGGTCGAGGCGACAACGACCAAGGCGCGCAGTTTACGGTGTTGTTCTCCTGATTGCGCGGTTCGAGCGGCGATCCGGTCGACCGGAAAAGTATTGGACCTTGCATAGGACTTGTGTCGGCCGCCGTCGGAAGGGGCTTAGTTTTTTCCGAAGCCGTGCGAGCCCCCGACCTACCTACGCTCGCTCGCGCGACAATTTCCGGACCGAAATCCGCACCGCGCGGATCTCGCATGGAAAAACGACCGTTGATCAAGATCAAGTCGCGCCGGGCGGAACGAATATTAAATAAGCAACGTTTCTACTCTCTCGCAAGAGCTGATCGGAGATAGACCATGACAGATGCGAAACGCGCCGAAGAGGTCGCTCGTGACAATATCTTGAAGCTCCTCTCCGATGACGAGATTGCCAAGGTCAGCAGTGCCGAGGCCAAGTCCGGACTGACCGAAGGAGCGGAGTACCTTGATCTGGAGCATCTCGATGAGGGGGTCCAGCGCGCCAAGGCTGCGACGAAGGTCACGATGGGGCATGTCCTTCCACGCAGCGCGGTTGGCGGCGAAACGTGGAGCAAGGTCCTCGCGCAGTTAGCTCGCTGAGCGTTTGGGAAGCGCAGCCGAGTGTCGACGGCAAGGAAATTCGCCGTTTGCTACGTAATATCCAATATCGAGGCAAAACGAGAAAGGCGTCCCGCACGATGAGTCGCAACATTCTCTACCTCATCATCGGCGCGCTCGTCGTCGCCGTCGGGGCGTTCGGCTATAACCTCTACCAGGAGCGGCAAAAGGCCGGCGGTATCGACATCAGCATCGACAAACGCGGTGTTTCCATCGAGAAGAAGTAGTTCGGGATTTCCGCACGAAGCGGGCTTGTCATGCCGAAGGGAATAAAATCATGGGACTGATCCTTATCATCATCCTCGTCATCTTCCTGCTTGGCGGCTTCAGTGGCCGCTTCGGCGGCTACGGTTACGGCTATGGTCATGGCGGCATCGGCCTCATCGGCATCATCCTGATCATTCTCGTCGTCCTGGTTCTCATGGGTCGGCTTTGATCCGACGGCGGAATCTCGAATGAGCCGTCCTCGGCTGCACCCCGAGCGCCACCTCGTCGGCCGCATCGGGTGGTTGAGAGCGGCGGTGCTCGGGGCCAACGATGGCATCCTCTCGACCGCGAGCTTGATCGTCGGCGTTGCTGCGGCAGCGGCGGCGCGGAACGATGTTTTGATCGCCGGCGTCGCGGGACTGGTGGCTGGCGCCATGTCGATGGCGACCGGCGAATATGTGTCCGTCAGCTCGCAATCCGACACCGAGCAGGCGGACCTCGCGCGCGAACGCACGGAGTTGAGCGAGAACCCCGGATTTGAGCTCGACGAGCTTGCCGATATCTACGTCAAGCGTGGCGTCGATCGGGACCTTGCGCGGCAAGTGGCCCAGCAGCTCATGGCGAAAGATGCCTTGGGCGCGCATGCGCGCGATGAGCTTGGGATGTCGGAAATCACCACTGCGCGTCCTGTGCAAGCCGCTCTGACCTCGGCCGCGTCGTTTTCCGTAGGTGCGGCCATGCCCTTGCTCATGGTTGTCGTATCGCCGGCGGGTGCGCTTGTCCCAATCGTGGCCGCTGCGTCCTTGGGCTTTCTCGCTCTTCTGGGAGCGATTGGGGGGAAAGCCGGCGGCGCCAACGTTCTGCGCGCCACAGCCCGAGTAACATTCTGGGGCGCGTTGGCAATGGCTCTCACGGCCGGCGTCGGGAAGCTTTTCGGCACCGTTATCTGAAGATCGGGACAGTGGAGGAGTCATTCCGGGAATGCCGATTGCCTATACCGCGATCTCTCCTTCTCGCCCTGCGCTGGCGCGTTGCGGCAGTATGCTAGGAGTCGGAAGCTGACCTTTTGAACTAGGAACTGCTCTCGTAATCCTATATCCTGGAGCCGCTGGGGAGACTTTGATTGAGCGTGATCGCATTCGCTATCGAGGCATCCAAGCTCGCCATCATGGCGATCATCTTATGGTTCGTATGCGAGGCGTTGCCCATGCCGCAGGTCCCGAAGCGGGTTTGTCAGGTCCTGATCGTCCTGATCGCGATTCTGGCGTCAATCCAGATGGTGCCCGCGGACGCGCAGCCGGGATTGGCGCGTCGATCATTCGACCCGCTCTCGCCGCCGAGTATTGTGGCACCGGAAAGGCGTTGAACGGGACCTTTATTTCTTTGGCGCTTTCACGGCCTAATAGCAACGGCCTTTTTTAGCGACTCGTCATTGCGAGCGAAGCGAAGCAATCCAGGAGAAGCGGCACGGCCCCTGGATTGCTTCGTCTGCGCAAGTCAACGATCTTGCCAAGGACGGTTCTGCCCCGGTCCCCAGGGTCGCTTCGAAACAGCACTGGCTTTGATCGTCCCCCGCGCTGCGTCCAAGCCACCATAAACGATCGCATAAACCAGAATCCAGAACGCCAACTGGTGCCAGTCGAACCAGTAACAGAGGCCGGCGACAACGGCTATTCCCACCGTGATCATTATAGTGCCCCTTCATTAATATTTGCGTTGCTTATCTTTTTCTGTCGACCACAGCGAATTAAGAGTTAAAGATATCACCGGATATACATCTTTTTATTTATGCGCCCTGGAATTGCCCGCAATTTGATCTAAATCAATGGAAAATAAGTAACTAAAAACACCGACTAACAAAGGCGGGGCTCTTTGGCGCGCACGCATTGCGGCACCGGACGAAAGACGAAAGACCGGAGCGGGCTCGGCAAGCAATCCGATGGAAAACGATCGTCGCAAGAACGCCCGCCGCGACAAATAATAAATCTCTGCACCTTCAGGCTCAGCAGCCGCCCATGTCTGACACTCAACCTCGCCACTCACGTGCGCTGGACTTTTTGTTTCCTCTTGCGTTTCGACTTTAGGCGCTTTTCGCCGCGGTACCGCAACAAGGGCCGCCGGCCAACTACGAGGCGCGGATACGTGCTCACTAATCACGGTCGCCCTCGCGGCTGAGGATGATCAACTCGCGGGCGAACCGCCTCTTCTGTTGATCGTCGAGGCTCGCGTAGAGCGGCTGGGCGGCATCGGCGATCTTCTTCTCTTCGGTGGAACGCTCGCCGAGAAACTTCGCGTCGCTGCTCAAATATTCGATGACGTCGCCGGGTTCCTTCTGCTGCTCGCGTTCGGCTCGTAAGGCGATCAGACGATCAGCGCGGCTCTGGGCGATGGCGTGCAAGGCGCTCTCAAGACCAGGCCAGTTCTTCTCCTGCTCGGGCGTGAGCTGCAAATCGGCTTTGAATCGGGCCGTGCGTGCGTCCGCTTCAGCGACAATTTGGTTTGCGGTCGGCGCGGCGCGACCAGCCCTGTCGCCGCGGTCTCGCGCAACGGCTGAATCGGTGAATGCGGTACCGGCCATCAGGGCCGCGACTGCGGCAATCATAAACATATTCTTCATGGCACTTCCTCCAAGGTGAACATTCGCCTGTCGGCACCTGACTCTAGAACATTGCGGCGCGCATCCGCAGTGTCGTTGATCCAGATCAACCGGCATACCCCTCTGTCTGGTCGTCAGACCGGTCATCCTGTGTTGTCCGTGCGTCGCCCCGGCCTGACCGGCGCTCTGAACGAGCTTAGGGATGCTGACATAATCGCTACAGGTCATGGGCGCATCACGGTCCCGAACCGCAAGCGCTTGGAAGCTACAGCTTGTGAGTGCTACCGCACAGTGAAGGCGGAACGCGCGCGTCTCCTGGGACGCCACTTCATTGCCTCCCCCAGGCTCAAGACAAGGCATCGTAGCCGGTCGCACTAACACGCTGGAAGTTTGCCGGCACGTCCGCTTATCCGACAAGCGTCAATTGAATTTGTGCGGCTGTTCCAAGTCGTCCTGAACCTCATGGCCAAGCGCCAGCCATTCGTTTGCGAGACGAAGAAGTTCTGATTGCTTTCCCGTGGGTGCGTTGCGCGCCATCCTGATGCATTCCTTGGCGCGGTCGATGAAATAGCTGATGGGCTTACTCATGTCACTCAGTGTCCTCGTGCAAGCGCGTCCAGGCGAGCCGAACTCGATCCCTTGATCCTCTTTTGCACCTCATTTGGATCGGCGCCTTCGACAATCACTTCGACGCACTCGCCGTGACAACGAATGGCGTCGGCCAAGCAGTTTGCCTCGCGGATTGCCACGTCCCGGGACCAAAAGAGCGTCTTCATGCCCTCACCCGCCCGAATGGCCCAGCCGCACTGCTCCTTAACAACGCTGAATACAATCATGACACGTACTCACAAACATGACACGTACTCACAAAGCGAAGTCGAAAGGGCGTAGACAGGTATCGCCTAAGGCCAAAAGCCGGGGCAATTTAAAAAGTTCTAAGCCTCCTTTTTCTCAAGCTTCGGCATCGTCGCTAGCCTTTGCTCCTCATCGGCAAGAAGGCGAATTACCATCGCGCGCTTGGTCGGGTCGGTTTCCGTTAACAGCAATAATTTGAATCTTTCGATATTGGCTTCGGCGATTCCTTTGGCGATTCCACGCATGACCGGCTCCATTTCTCACGCTACCGCAGAGAAGGAGACGGCCGGGTCGCGCGACCGTACCGCAGTGACGCCGTCCGCGCAGCCAGCTTTGGGGGTCGGGGACGAGGGGCAGCTGGAGCTGCAAAGGAGCGTTGAGCGATCCTTTTGCAACGCGGCCGGATCGCAAATCTAGAATACGCGCTTACGGTCGGGGAGTCGAGACGTATGTCCGGTACCGGACAAAAAAGGTTTTGGTACAGGCCGACAACCTCCGGAGTGGCCCTGACAGCGGAAATTTGCTTGCAGCCGACACTCGGCTGCGCAAAACACGCGCTCAGCGAGCTAACCGCGCGAGGACCTTGCTCCACGTTTCGCCGCTGACTGCGCTACGTGGAAGGACATGCCCCAACGTGACTTTCGTCGCAGCCCTGGTGCGCTGGACACCCCGATCGAGATGCTCCAGGTCCAGGTACTCCCCTCCTTCGGTTAGTCCGGACGCGGCCTCGGCACTGCTGACCTTAGCAATCTCGTCATCGGAGAGGAGCTTCAAGATATTGTCACGAGCGACCTGTTTGGCGCGTTTAGCCTCTGTCATGGCCTATCTCCGATCAGCTCTTGCGCGAGAAGTGGAAACGCTGGTTTTTTAATATCCGTTCTGCCCGGTGCGACTTTGATTTTGATCAACAGTCGATTTAGCCTCGCGAGGTCCGCGCGGCGCGGGTTCCGATCCGAAAATAGTCGCGCGAGCGAGCGTGGGTAGTGGGGGCTCGTACGGCTTCGTGAAAAAAGTAGGCCCCTTCCTGCGGCTGCCGACACAAGTCCGTCCTCGACTGTCAGCGTAGGTGACGCCCACACCGCGTCGAGGGGATGGCCAGTCGTCGTTCCGTCTGCTAGCTTGCGAACATCCTACGAATCCTGGGGGAGACGAGCCATGTTTTTACCTGCACAATACGCGTGGTTTGAGCCCGTGCTCATTGCAACCATCGTGGTGTTCATCATCGATTTAGTCGGCAACTCCATCGGTTTCGGCAACCGCTTCCTCAGCGCCCTCATGAGCGCAATCGTCTTTGCCATCGTTTTCGGAGCCCTTGTCTATTTCGGCTACGGCAACGTTTCGATGTCGGTGACGACGACGCCGAGTGCAACCGCCCCCGCTCAAACGCGAAAATAGGTCGGCCAAACAGAAATGCTGTCTCGCTGCCGCGGCCGTTCGCCGCGATTTCATCGAGGACGACGGGCGGGATCGCGTTTGCCGTTTCCGGTCCGGACGCCGGGCAGTCGCCCAAGCCTGCCGTGCTCGCGCGACGAGCGCGTTATCTCGTAAATCGCGACAAGAAGGATCGCCAACGCGAGCGGCAATACGAAATAGATCAGGCGATAGGCGATGAGGGAGCCGAGCAACGCGGCTTTCGACGGACTGACCAGCAAGGTGACGATCATCGTTTCGAATACCCCCAGTCCTCCCGGCACAAGGCTCAACAGAGAAATCGGCGCCGCAATAACATAAATGCCGAGAAATACGTGGAAGCTGATCTGGGTATCCGGCGGAAGCAGCACGTAAACGACGCCTGCTGCGAGCGCCTGATCGAAGGACGCCAGGGAAATTTGCATAAGGCCGCAGCCGAGGGAGGGCAGCCGCAGCTGATAGTGCCAAAGAGAGATCGGCCCGCGCCGGGCGACGATGATGATGAGGTAAGCGAGGTCGATCGCAAGCATCGCAATGCCTGCAGCGCGCAGAAATGATGGTGACAGGCTCAGGATGGACGACATGCCCGTGGGATCGACCAAAAACATCAGCCCGCCAACGGTCGTGACCCCGAGCCCATAGGTCAGGGTGCAAAACGCGACGATTTCCCCGATTTCGACGGAGCCGAGGCCGAATCCCGTATAGATCCAATAACGCACCGAGCCGCCGGACATGAGAGAAAATCCGAGATTATTGCTAAAGGAGAATGCAATGAAGGAAGCAAACGAAGTCTCCCACAAGCGCAGCTTTTGGCCCGCATAGTTCAAGGCCAGAAAATCATAGGCGGTCAGCAGCAGGTAGCTCGCTGCTGCGAGCGCCAGTGCAAGGATGACGCGCGTCTTGGGCAGCGCTTCGAGGCCGCCGACCACGTCGCTCAGGCGTGTCTTTTCCAGATCGCGGTAGAGCACGAAAATCGCCACGAAAAACATCGCGAGAGCGACTGCAAACGTCAGGCGATTGATGGTTTTCTGTGTCATGAGCAGCGATCGGATATTCGCGCCGTCTGGATAGTCGGTGGAAGGCGTATCACGCCTCAAACCCGAGATGCACCTATGGCCGCTATAAGGCCTTTGCAGGTTGATGTTGCCGTCAGAGCGTGATTCAAGTTCCCGAACCGGAGCCTCGAATCATGCGCAGTCTCGGAAGACGCTAACTCTGTCGCTGATCGACTGGCAACCAGCCACTCCCTTTTCGATCCGCCGAACTGTGCCACTACCACATCCGTTGGTACCGGATTCGCACCGAGAAAATGAACGGACAGTCATCTAACGCGAAACTTGTTTGCACGATCGGATATTGATCGGAACATTGTTCTGCCGTACAGATTGCCTGTCTGTCTTCGAGAAACTCCCAGGAGGAATTGATGAAGAAGTTCGCTATCGCCTTGGCGGCTTTCGTTTCGCTCGGCCTCGCCGTTCCTGCCTTTGCCCAGGAAAAGAAGGACATGAAGATGGAAGGCCACCATGATACGGTCGTCATCCATCATCATCATCACCACCACCATCACCACCACCACAAGATGGCCGTCACCCCGCACTAACGATCCCGGCCCGGCGGCCGGCCGCGGCGGCGTATCGTTGCGTCGCGGCCAGGCCCGTATCTGACGCAAAGCGCCCCGGCAACCGAGATGGTTATCGAGGGCGTCATCATCGCTATGTGCGGGTATGATTTTCGGAAATGAGAATCGCTATGCTTACGGTCGCGGCGGCAGGGGCGTCATCGGCATCATTTTGATCGTCCTCCTCGTTTTGTTTCTCATGGGCCGGCTTTGATCTGACCAGGGTAATGAAAGCAGCGGGGTCCATAAGGGATTCAAGATGACTACGAACCAGCATTCCGACAACGACCGCGTGCCCGTAACAGCCGCGAGGTCGCTCCATGATCACTGGATTCTCTTTCTTGTCGAAGGAGCGGTCCTGGTGTTGTTGGGGCTCTTGGCAATAGTCGTTCCGTCGATCGCCAGTGTGAACGTGACCATTGTGCTGGGCTGGCTTTTTCTCGTCAGCGGAGCCATCGGCTTGGCGACGACCTACTGGGCGCGACGGGCACCGGGGTTCTGGTGGTCCCTCGTATCGGCTTTGCTCGCGATTTTTGTCGGCGTTGTCCTGATTACCAACAAGCCAGAGACTCTGTATGGCGGCATGGAGGGGTGGCCATTCGCGGAGGCCGGCCCGCTGCGGTTGATATTGGCCTTGTTTTTCCTGGTCGAAGGCGGCGCGTCCATCATGTTCGCTTTCGAACACCGACGCCAGGTCTCCGGACGCTGGGGCTGGATGCTGGCAAGCGGCGTCGTCGACATTGTCCTGGCGAGCGTCATTATTTTCGATCTTCCGGGCACCTCCGCCTGGACGATGGGCCTCCTGGTCGGGATCAACATGATCCTTGGCGGCGTCGCGCTGATCGCGATGGGATTGCATGCCCGCGCGGAATGGGCCGGCTCGAAAGCAATTCCGCTGCACAACGCGTGATCCATTCACGGCCGTGAGCCCGCAGCGCTGGATCTTCGTTGCTTTGCGTCACCTCGCCGTCGCGGAGATCGCCGCCGCCATGACGGTGCCGCGCTTCTTGGCGGCCGCTGCACGGACAAAAACGTCAAGCTGCCGGCGGGTCTGAATCGTGCAGATCACCGGATTTCTCGTCACGCACGTCCGATCGCGCGTCGCTTCATCGACGTCATCCTGGTCGATGGGCACGACGCCGTAGGTCCCGTTGGCGAGCTTGCGGCCCAGGAGATACACATGGTCATGTTCGTTGGCCTCGATGAGCAAATTGCCGCTGTCGAAAGTTTGGACCACGAAGTATTGCACGCCTGAGGAATCGCCGCTGACAAGCGCGTAGTGGTCGCCGTTCCAGCGGAAAACCGACGCCTTCACGGAGCGCGGCTTTCCTTCGGCAAAATCTTGATAGAGGGTCAGCTGAAATCGCGTTCCGAGTAGCGGCTTCGATCCGGCCAGCAACGGCTTCTCGGATTGCACGCAGGCGGAGAGCACGAATGCAGCGAAAAGGATCAGCGCAACAGCAAGAGGTGCCTTCGCTGTTAGCGATCGATTGTCGGGCATATCGTCCTCCTGGGCGTGGCATCGCCGGTAGATCAATCGCGTCCGGCGGACCCGAACGCGCGATCCAGAGTCTCGTGAGGAAAGACGCTATCCAACGACTAAATCGACCTACTCGGAACGGCCTTCGGCCACGATTGCGCCCGTTCCCATAATTTCGATAGCATAAAAACCGTCGCATTTTAAGAAATACCTTGAAGATTTTGTCCTGCTTTCTCTGCGATGTTGTCCTCGGACAGCGCCGAGCGCAAGTGATCGTCGTCGAGCGGATTGAAGCAAAAACCCTGGACGCCACCATCATTCCGCTCAGCGTTATCATAATCGCGAACACGGCGGGGATCTCTTGATCCGTCTTGACGGCAACGCTGTAAAGCAGCAACCTCAAGTCCGGCAACCAAGCCATCTCGGGAATGTCGAGTAACCTCTTGGGGCCGGGCTAACCACTTGGGGTCGGGTAAATATTTGGGGATGCCTGCCGTATTCGCAGCGATCGCTCTGATGCTGCTCGCTCTACCGTTGCGGGCGGACGATCGCGTGCCCATTCCCGAGGGATGCAGGGCGTTGGCCGAGCGGGCCGGGATTCCCCTGACGCTCACTCATGCCGAAGCCGCGCGCGCCATCGCCTACATCCGCGTCCTGGTCAGCGATGACCCGGAGGTCGCGCGCTGCCGTGTGGCACTCCGCGGCCGTTGAGGAGCGATCTCGATGGGGTCCGGTCTAGATTCGCGTCGTTGCATCGCAGGGTGCAACAGCTTCTCGATTGTGTACATCTCTCGATCATGATATTGTTGCAAAAGAGGAATCCATTTTAATGGCTCGGTGGGATCAAATGACAGGTTGGAGGGTCATCCTCGGTTTTCTGATCGGTGCCGTGATCGCCAGTGTGATAACGGCTGGCATGTTCATTTACACCGGCGCGAAGGTTCTCCAAGCTACTACCGCGCGGGAATTGCTTGCTGAAATAGTGGCGATTGATACGTTGCAGGAGGGCTGGCTGCTTCAGGGCGAAGATAGCCAAACTGCAAAACTGTCAGACCATCCAGGCCTTCCGGAAGCGCAAAGCGGCTCCGGTCTTTGGCTTATGCCCGTTGAGATCAGGACAATTCTGGACGAAGCCCAATGGAATGCTCCGTCAGATGCGAGCTACGGCTTCATACATGGGCGCAGGGTCTGGATTATCAGAAATCAAATATTACCGGACGCTCCGCTTTCATACGCGGGGGTCAAGCAAGAGCATTATCCTGAGCTCATCAGCTCCGATGGACGGCAAGAATTATGCGCCTGGATCGAACGCGTGCAGATTGCGTATAATGGCGGGACGTTGACCGATCGCGGACTGGCACCACTCAGGCCCTATTTGGTGCCTTTAGCGCAGGAAGATCGCGTGAACGCTCTTGGCATCGAGTTGTCTCGGGATGCTCGAAATTTCCTGGCCGAGATCCGCGCGCGGTGGGGCAAGGCGCCGTTTGTTAATTGACCCGCCATGGACGTTTAGCGCGCAAGCGATTTCGCCTAGGTCATGAACCCATAAAGGGGATTCCAATTTTTGGCGACCAGTGATTCAACCTTGCAGCGATGGGAGGGTTGGATGGCTCGTTTCGATCTGACGGACTTCGAGTGGTCTGTGATAGCCCCGTTGTTGCCGACCCAGGTGCGTGGCGTTGCGCGGGTAGACGATCGGCGGGTTTTGAACGGGATTTTCTGGCGCTTACGCACCGGTGCCCCCTGGGCGGACATTCCGCAGCGCTATGGGCCGCACACGACCTGCGTGAACCGCTTCAACCGGTGGCGCAAGGCGGGGGTCTGGGATCGCATTCTGACCGCGGTTTCAAAGGCTTACGACGGCGATATCCAAATGATTGATTCCTCCTCGATCCGCGTGCATCAGCACGCCGCCAACGGCCAAAAAAAGAAACGCGATCCCGTTGCATGGGTCGTTCGCGCGGCGGGCTGACGACCAAAATCCACGCGGTCGTAGACGCCTGTGGTCTGCCTATCATGCTCAAGCTCACCGAAGGCCAAGCCCACGACGGCCGCAGCGCCCACGACATGCTCGGCACGGTCGGCCGTGGCGATGTGCTTCTTGCCGACCGGGCCTACGACTCCAACGCCTTGCGTGATAACCTCGCCGCGCGCGGCGCCAGAGCCAATGTCCGACCGATGTCACGCCGGCTCAAACCACCACGCTTCAACAAGCGGCTCTATCGAAAGCGTAATCTCGTCGAGCGGTTCTTCAATAAACTCAAGCATTTTCGCGCCGTCGCCACCCGATACGATAAGCGCGACGACAACTACCTCGCATCCGTCCAACTCGCCTCAATTCGAATTTGGATGCGCTTTAATGAGTCGATGACCTAGGTCAGATCATCAGATTAGGTCATGAACCCATAAAGGGGATTCCCATTTTTGGCGAACAGTGATTCAAACTTCCAGCGATGGAGGGGATGGAGGGTTGGATGGCTCGTTTCGATCTGACGGACTTCGAGTGGTCTGTGATAGCCCCGTTGTTGCCGAACAAGGTTCGCGGCGTTGCGCGGGTGGACGATCGGCGGGTTTTGAACCGGATTTTCTGGCGCTTGCGCACCGGTGCGCCGTGGGCGGACATTCCGCAACGCTATGGGCCGCACACGACCTGCGTGAACCGCTTCAACCGGTGGCGCAAGGCGGGGGTCTGGGATCGCATTCTGACCGCGGTTTCAAAGGCTTATGACGGCGACCTCCAGATGATCGATTCCTCGTCGATCCGCGTGCATCAGCACGCCGCCAACGGCCAAAAAAAGAAACGCGATCCCGTTGCGTGGGTCGCTCGCGCGGCGGGCTGACCACCAAAATCCACGCTGTGGTGGATGCCTGCGGCCTGCCGATCATGCTCAAGCTCACTGAAGGCCAAGCCCACGACGGCCGCAGCGCCCAGGACATGCTCGGCACGGTGGGGCGTGGCGACGTGCTCATCGCCGACCGGGCCTACGATTCCAATGCCTTGCGTGACACCCTCGCCGCGCGCGGCGCGCGAGCCAATGTCCGGCCGATGTCACGCCGGCTCAAACCACCACGCTTCAACAAGCGGCTCTATCGCAAGCGCAATCTGGTCGAGAGGTTCTTCAATAAACTCAAGCATTTTCGCGCCGTCGCCACCCGATACGACAAGCGCGACGACAACTACCTCGCATCCGTCCAACTCGCCTCAATTCGAATTTGGATGCGCTTTAATGAGTCCACGACCTAGCTGGATGAATATGACGGTCTGACCGCCCTGCGAGCACGAAAGCTGCGCTGGGAAACGCCGTTTGATCTAAGTCAACGACGATCGCTGGCGGCGCGCCGCAATATTACAAAGGGCGAGCGGTCGACTGCGCTCCAGCCATATTTAAGGAGATAAAGACATGCTTCGAAAATCAACTGTCGCCCTCGCCGTCGCCCTGATGTTTGGCAGCGTCTTGATTGCGACTGACGCTTTCGCTGCCCACGGAGGAAGCCATAGCGGCCATGGCGGCCACGGCGGAGGAGGCCATGGCGGGCACGGTGGCCACGGCGGAGGTCATCGCGGTGGCGGATACGGCGGCGGCGGATATGGCGGCGCATACGGTGGCGACTACGGTCCGGGTTACGGGTTTGGCGGCTGCCTTCCGATACCGGTGCCTATCGTTGGTTGCTGGTAAACCAGCGGCGCAAAGGTCGAAAGGCCTGAAGATCGGTCCCGCGTTCGCGGCGGCCGAATCCTGGGGCCAAGTCGATTGAGCGAGATCAACGAGAACTGTCTGGTGCGTGATGTCTTATGATGAGGTGGGAGCCTAGCCCACCTCGCCCGCTAGGGCTCGGCTAGGTGCGAGGAAGAGATTATGAGCAAGCTTCGGAGGCCACCCATGAAGTGGAAGACACTATTTGCTGCAACGATCGCCTTGGCGCTTGCCGGCCCGGGCGTCGCTTACGCGCAAAAGCGCCCGCCGCTGGAAGACCGGGCCGCAGTTGTCGATGCGCGCATCGCGGAGCACAAGGCCGCTTTGAAGCTGACCCCCGATCAGGAAAAGAACTGGCCAGCCTACGAGGCCGCCCTGCGCAATCTCGCGAAGCTGCGCGTCGAGCGGTACCAGGAACAAAAGCCGGCGAACCCCGTCGCGCTCTTGCGCCAGCGCGCCGAGGATCTGAGCAGCGCCAGCGCGGCATTGAAGCAGCTCGCCGACGCGGAGGAACCGCTGTTCAATAGCCTCGATGACACGCAGAAGCGCCTATTTACCACGTACGGCGGCCACGCCCGTTGATCGACGTGCCAGGATAAGAAGCTGACATCGCTGCGGCGCCGGTGCGTACCGGCCCGCATATATGTTTCTTGTCCGCGGTCGACGTTCGTGAGACAGATTGGGCGGGTGGAGCCGGTGAAAGAACCGGCGGCATAAATCAGGGCGGCCGAAGCTCATTTACCCAATCAACCAATCAACCAGCCAACCAGCAAAGGGAGGTAGTTATGCTTTCAGTCTTAATCGGGGTTCTGATTATTTGCGTCGTCGGCGCCATTGCGTTTTGGGCCATCGAAAAGTTCGTCAACGACAGTCGTTTGGCAAATCTTCTCAAACTGCTCGTGGTGCTGATTTGCCTGGGGGCAATCCTGGCGCGGGTGCTGCCGCTGGCGGGAATTAATTGGTTTTAGCCGCCGCTTAACGGCGATGCCCAACCTTGGGGCAATCAAGCCGTCTGGGGGAATATCGGGTAGATACGTTAGGAATGCTTGCCGTACTCACAGTGATGGCTCGGCGATGGAGCGCTCGAAATATTGGCCGGCAAGGCCGGGTGCGGTTTCAGCAAAGACACCGTGATGTGGTCGGCAGGGCTGTTTCAAGACAACAATTTCCACAAATTCTGATAGTGCGCCGCAACAATCGCGTAGCATTCGCAGGCTGCTTCGCGCAATCCATCCACGTCCAGGATTTCAATATTGCCTCGACGGTATTTAATAAGGCCAGCCCGCTGCAACGTATTTGCAGCGAGTGACACGGTTGATCTTTGAACGCCCATCATCTGTCCAAGAAATTGCTGGGTCAGCTGGAGCCGCTCACCAGCCAAGTCCCTCGTCCGCAAAAGCCATCGACACATGCGGGCCTCGGCTGAATGACTTGCATTGCATGCCGCTGATTGCTGAGCCTGCGCGAAGAGAACCTGTTCGTGTCGGATCAGTATCGACCTGAAGCGCTTGTTTTCGTCCGCCAGCGCGCGAAGTCGTTCTACGCCGATGACCGAAGCGACGCCTCCAAGCTGGACGATTCCTTTGTTAAAAGAAATTCTGCCATCGAGGGCCGAAGCGGCGCCTATTGCACCGTCCCGCCCGACCGTGGCCGTTTCTATCATTTCCCCGGCACTGAGCTCGACCACGAGCGAGATAATCCCGGAGTGCGGAAAGTAGACGCGACGGATTTGGCCACCGGTTTCGGCAAGTATATCGCCATGACTGAGCTCCACGAGCTTCAAATCCGGCTTGATAGCCGCAAAAGCCGTGCGTGGAAGCGACGCGAGCAGACGATTGGCCGGATGAGACACTACCGTCCTCCTACCTGTCGGCGGGAGCGCGATCGCGTCTCTCAGCCACTGACGCCTAAATGCGATTCAGTGATGCCATACCCTATACGTCATTGTATGTTCGGAAGCCAACATAATTCCCAACATTGCACCGCAATATATAAAGCGGTCGCGACGGCGATCGCCGGCTTGCCTCATCCAGCAGGCGACTATGATGGCGTTACATTTCGCCGCAGTGGGCCGGCGCGATCGCCGAGCAGCCGATCGAACTCCTTGTTGGAAACACCATAGCACTATAGCAGGAGCGGTGGATCAGGCCGCGGCGATCGATGATCGTGACGTTGCCGCGTCGGTAGCGGATGAGGCCGGCCCGTTGCAGGGCGCTGGCCGCCGCCGTGACGCAACCTGGCTGAAGAAGGTGTGAGCATAGCGAAGCATTACGGTGCGCATCGAAGCGCTTCGCGCCAGTTCCTTTTCGAACAGCGCCGCCGGCATTTGCAGGCCGGCCCCGGGCACTTGAACGTAAACGCTGGTCGGCGCCCGGTCGTCGCCGAACACGACCGGCAGACCGACCAACCCCTCGTTGCCGATCGTTCCGAAGCGGGATACCGCGCAGATGCAGGCGAAGCCGGTTGTAATCCCTTACCGACAGCAAAACGAGCAAGCGGTTGGCAGGCGGGTCGGTAGTCTTGCGGCTAACGACCACCACCTCGTTCCTCCTCATGGTCATGCTCGACCCTGATCCCGGTTGCCCCGTTGCCATCCGGTCGGCTGCCGGAAGCGCCGCTTCCGCGCCTCTGTTCGAGTTTGAATTTGGTCTCTTCTTCCGCCACCAATTCCATAATCCGTGATCGCTCGGCGGCGTTCGTCGCCTCGCTGGCGAGCTTTCGATATCGCTTGATATTTTCTCGCGTGACGAATCTGTCCATCGGAGCCTCCGAAGGGCTATCGGACATATTTTGTGCTTTCCCGCCGGGCGGCGCAAGCGCAATGTCCGGTAGCCGACATTTTACGCGAGCTCGCTTGGAAAGAAGCGGCAGGTTGATGACGACGCAGACTGCGCAGAAAATACCCATGCAATTGCGAATTTTATGGCCGCGGGCTGTCTTTCCCGGCCGGTCCTGTGTCGGTTCGATGACGGAAATAAAAAAAACCGGGGCGCGGCGAACGATCAAAGTGGCGAAATCAATGTCCGGTACCGGACATCGTTGATTTGCATCAATGTGGCTTGGCGGTCTCGGTCGCAAATTCGCTCAGCCGGGATATCCAGGCAACGCAGCCGGGATGTGGGAAAGGCTGACGAAATGACCATCGAGTATTCGCCGCGCAGCACGGTCTCACCTCCGAATATCAACTTGGAAGATCGCGATCGCCGCACAGCCGCGAGTTACGAGCGGGAGCTGACAAGGCATAGGCGCACGGAAATGGGGCTGCGACAGGCTCTCGCCCGAGAAGAGGTCTTGCTTCGTCAGAAGGACGAATTGATCCGACAGCAGGCTGTTTTGAGCCAGGAGTCCGATCATCGGCTGCTGAACGGCCTGCAAATGATCGTAAGCCTGCTGTCGATGCAAAGCCGAGCGTCAGAGAATGCCGAAGTTGCTTCCCAATTGGCCGCCGCGGCCGATCGCGTTGCAGCGATCGGCCGTATCCACCGGCGTCTTCACTCATTGGATGGCGTGCAAGTCTTCGCGCTCAAGCAGTACCTCGAGGATCTTTGTCGGGATCTCTCCATGATGCTGTCCGCGGAGCGCCCCGAGCGCTCGATCGTCGTCGACGGCACTGAATTCAAGCAACCGGCCGGCACCGCCATTCCGCTCGGCTTCATCGCCAACGAATTGATCACGAATGCGGTCAAGTACGGGACCGGCCGGATCACGGTCAGATTGGAAGCAAATCCGCCAAAGGGCTACGCGCTGTCCGTCGCCAACGAGGGTCCGGGTCTGCCGGAAGGCTTTGACCAGCCGCCGGCAAAGGACTGGGAATGAAGATCATTCGGTCGCTTGTCGATCGGATCGGCGGCGAGTTGCGGAGCGGCCGAGGCAACAACGACCAAGGCGCGCGATTTAAAGTATTGTTTTCGTGATTGTTCGCGGGTCAAGCGGCGATCCGGCGCAGCGGAAAGGTATTCGACCCTTTTTGATCCGGATCAATTACGTCCGAAACCGGACATAGTTTAATAACAGTATCGTCGTAACGAGAATAAAACGTTGATCAAATCGTTTCTTCAATGCCTATCGAAGGAGAGTAGACCATGGATAAGGATCGAATCAAAGGCTCGGCCGAGCAGGCCAAGGGAGCCGTGAAAGAAGCCGCCGGAAAAATCCTCGGCGATAAGAAGCTGGAAACTGAAGGCAAGACCGAGAAGGCGGTCGGCCAAGTGCAAAATGCGGTTGGCGGCTTGAAGGATACGCTGCGCGGCAAATGAGGCCGCCAAGTCAGCCTCTAAGCCCGGTCGGTCTGGCCGGGCTTTCTTTTGCATGAGTATCTTTGCGCGAGCATCGTAGAATGTTGTCGGCGTTGCGTGGGAATTCGCAAGCTAATCGGCGGCTGCGCTAGGCCGCCATGCCCGGGATCGGGACAAGGGGAATCTAAAATGTCAATCTGGACCATCGTTCTCATCATCTTGGTGATCGCATTGTTGGGCGGCTTTACTGGATTCGGCGGCGGCCCTTTTTATGGTATGGGTTACTATGGGGGCGGTGGTCTCGGACTTATAATTGTTATCTTGCTGGTCTTGATTTTGATGGGCAGGCTTTGACTCGGCTAACGTCATTGGAAAGCTCCACCCTCGTGGATCTTTCCACGGGCTGCGGTGAATTGCGGATTAGCCGAGGGTGGCCGCGATCGAAGGGCTGTCCTCCTGATTGCCATTGCCCATGAATCGGGTGCCTATCGAGTTCGAAGATAGGCCTGTTTTCTGCGCAATATCCGGCATCGAGCCAAACGAGAAAGGCGTTACGCACGATGAGCCGCAACATTCTTTACCTCATCATCGGCGCGCTCGTCGTCGCCGTCGCGGTGTTCGGCTATAACCTCTACCAGGAGCGGCAGAAGGCCGGCGGTATCGACATCAGAATCGACAAACGCGGTGTTTCCATCGAGAAGAAGTAGTTCGGGATTTCCGCACGAAGCGCGGTCTGTCATGCCGAAGGGAATAAAATCATGGGACTGATCCTTATCATCGTCCTCGTCATCTTGCTGCTTGGCGGCTTCAGTGGCCGCTTCGGCGGCTACGGTTACGGTTACGGTCACGGCGGCATCGGCCTTATCGGCATTATCCTGATCATCCTCGTCGTCCTGGTTCTCATGGGTCGGCTATGAGCTGATCGGAATCCTATATCCTGGCACTACTGGGGAGGCTTTGATCATGAGCGTGATCGCATTTGCCATCGAGGCGTCCAAGCTCGCCATCATGGCGATCATCTTATGGTTCGTGTGCGAGGCGTTGCCCATGCCGCGGGTCCCGAAGCGGGTATGTCAGGTGCTGATCGTCCTGATCGCGATCTTGGCGTCAATACAGATGGTGCTCGCAGACGCGCAGCCGGGATTGGCGCGTCGATCATTCGACCCGCTCTCGCCACCACGTATCGTGGCACCGGAAAGGCGTTGAAGGAAACCTCCGTCTCGCTGGCGAAACAGACCACCGGGCGCTTCGAACCGGGCTGTTCGGCATAGAAATCGAGCACGTCCATGCGGGCGACGTACTCGCCATCGACCTGCGGAATACACCACAGCGGCCGCTGAACCGCCCAGGCGGCTCGCGCAGGTCTCTGCATCACAGCTCCCTGGAATTGGCGCTCGTCTCGCGCGCGCGTGAGGGCAGCGAATAAGGTGAACGCTGGGGCCCTCAGTCAGTGCTGCAGATTTTCCGATCTGTTGTCGATGACCCCGTAGCTGATTGCTGTCCAGCGCCGCCGGCGCAGCGGCCACATCATCATCATCATCATCTCATTCGCCCCGATGATGTTACACCTCACGCAGGCATTGCCTTCTCGAACAGACGCGCAATAGCATCTTTCGCCTCCTGTTGGATGCGCCGCAGGTGGTCTTCACTGCGGAAACTCTCGGCATAAATTTTATAAACGTCCTCCGTCCCGGACGGCCGCGCGGCAAACCATCCGTTCTCGGCAATCACCTTAATTCCACCGAACGGAAGGCCGTTGCCCGGAGCGGCGGTAAGCTCCGCGCGTATTGGCTCGCCGGCAAGTTCCGTCACGCCGATCTGATTGGGCGAAAGCGCCTTTAGCAGCTCTTTCTGTTCGGGTGTCGCGGGCGCGTCGATCCTCTCGTAGAAGGGCACTCCCAACTCGCGCGTGAGGCAATCGTATGCTTCGCTTGGGTTCCGCTTGGTTTGTGCGGTGATTTCGGCGGCAAGCAGACCGAGAATTATCCCATCCTTGTCCGTGGTCCAAACCGATCCATCCCGCCGGAGGAACGACGCTCCGGCGCTTTCCTCGCCGGCGAAGCCGAGCGAGCTGTCGATGAGACCGTCGACGAACCACTTGAACCCAACGGGCACTTCGACGAGCTTGCGGCCGAGCTTCGCGGCGACGCGGTCGATGATGCCGCTACTGACGATGGTCTTGCCGACGGCACTGCTGCTGCTCCAGTCGGGACGATGCCCGTACAGATACGATATCGCGGCCGCGAGGTAATGATTGGGATTCATCAGACCGTTCGACCGGGTCACGATACCATGCCGGTCGGCATCGGTGTCATTGCCGAAGGCGACGTCGAATTTGTCGCGCATGGCAACCAGCCCCGCCATAGCATAGGGTGAGGAGCAGTCCATCCTGATCTTTCCGTCCCAGTCGGCCGGAATGAACCAAAATGTCGGGTCGATCGCATCGCTGACGATCGTCGCCGCGATGCCATATGCTTCGACGATCGGTTGCCAAAAATGGACGCTCGCGCCGCCCAGCGGATCGATGCCGATCCTCACCCCGGACGAGCGGATCGCCTCCATGTCGACGACGTTCGCGAGGTCGCCAACATATGCGCCAATGTAGTCGTGGCGGTGGACGTGGGGAGATTTGCGTACGCGATCGTACGAGATTCGCCGCACGCCATTGAGCTCTTTCTCAAGGAGCGCGTTCGCGCTGCGCTCGATCCACGTTGTTACGTTGGTATCGGCCGGTCCACCATTTGGCGGGTTGTACTTGAAGCCGCCGTCCTCAGGGGGATTATGCGAAGGGGTGATGACGATCCCGTCGGCGAGACCGCTCTTGCGATTCTTGTTGTAGGTCAGGATCGCGTGCGAAATGACAGGCGTCGGCGTGTACCCGCCGCGCTCGTCGATCATCGCGTCGACCTCATTGGCGGCAAATACCTCGAGCGCGCTTGCGAGGGCGGGCTCGGAAAGCGCATGCGTGTCGATGCCGACGAACAGCGGTCCAGTGATGCCGCTTCGGCTGCGGTGATGACAGATTGCCTGGCTGATCGCCAAGATATGCGCCTCATTGAAGGCGTTGTCCAAGGCGGATCCACGATGACCCGACGTGCCGAACGCAACGCGCTGCGACGGCGCTGCCGGGTCCGGGGTGCGGGCGAAATACGCCGTCACCAGCCGTGGCACATTGACCAGCATCGATGGCTCGATTGTTTTGCCTGCGCGCGGGCTTACCTGGCCAGCCATCTCTTTCTCCGTTCAAACGCGATCCTCACATCCCAAATCTACGGGCGTCGCGGAACCGCGCCCGATCCGCCCGGATCAGCCGAGGCGAACCTGAAGATGATGAACGGCGCCGTCGTCCTTGAGCGGGAGGGAGAGCGGCCGCACGGTGATCGTCGCGCCATCGAGCTCGGCGGCGGCGACGCCGCGCTGCACGCCTTGCGGGTTCTCAACAACGATCTCATACCGCGAGGCGCCGTTTCGGAGCATTATCTCGAAACGGGGCCATGAGCTGGGAATGCAAGGCTCGAGGCGTAGCGTGTCGCCCTCGACGCGAAGTCCGAGGATGCTCTCGACGCCGGCGCGTTGCATCCAACCCGCCGAGCCCGTGTACCAAGTCCAACCGCCGCGCCCGACGTGGGTTGGAGCGGCGTAGATATCGGCCGCGACTACGTAGGGCTCCACCTTGTAGCGGTGTATGTCGCTGCGCGTACGCGCACGGTTGATCGGATTGAGCATCCAGAAAAGCGCCGCCGCCTTATCGCCCTCCCCAAGCTCTGCGAAGGCCATCACGGACCATAGGGCGGCATGGTTATACTGTCCCCCATTCTCGCGCACGCCCGGCGGGTATGCCTTTATGTAGCCGGGGTCGAGCGCAGAGCGATCGAAAGGCGGAGTGAACAGCAGCGCTAGGCCATCATGGGGCAGGATCAGCTCGCGCTCGACGGCCGCCATGGCCTGGGCCGCGCGATCGGGCGGCGCGGCGCCTGAGATCACCGCCCAGGACTGGGCGATGGAATCGATGCGGCACTCCTCGTTCGTTGCCGAGCCGAGCGGCGAGCCGTCATCGAACCAGCCGCGCTGATACCATTGGCCGTCCCATGCCTGATGCTCGAAGGCGCTGCTGAGCGCCTGCATATGCGCCCGCCATTTCGCAGCGTGCACCTGATCGCCGCGCGTGTCCGCGATCCCCGCGAAGGCGCCGAGCGCGGCATGCAGCAGCCAGCCCAGCCACACGCTCTCGCCCTTGCCGCCCTCGCCGACACGGTTCATGCCGTCGTTCCAATCGCCGCTGCCAATCAGAGGAAGGCCGTGGCTACCCAGTGCCAGGCTGGCGTCCAAGGCGCGGACGCAGTGGTCATAGAGGCTGCCGGCCTCGTCGGCGATGGTCGGCTGGAAGAAGCTGTCGCTTTCGCCGGGCTCGAGCGCCTGGCCAGTCAGGAACGGCGCGGTCTCGTCGAGCACGGCGGTGTCACCGGTGACTTTCACGTAGTGCGCCGTGGCGTAGGCCAGCCACACGCGATCGTCCGAAATCCCCGTGCGTACCCCCTGTCCCGATTGCGGCAGCCACCAGTGCTGGACATCGCCTTCAACGAACTGGCGACCGGCGGCTCTGAGGAGGTGTTCCCGCGTGATCGACGGACGGATCGTGGCCAAAGCCATGCAGTCCTGCAGCTGGTCGCGGAAACCGTAGGCGCCGCCCGCCTGGTAGAACGCCGCCCGGGCCCAGACACGGCACGCGAGGGTCTGGTAGGTGAGCCAGCCGTTGAGCATGATGTCCATCGACCTGTCGGGAGTCTTCACTTGAACCGTCCCGACGATCTCGTCCCAGAAGCGGCGGACCTCCGAAAGCACGGCGTCCAGGTCGGCCTTGCGGTAGCGGGCGATCAGCGAGCGCGCCGCAGTTTCGTTGGGGGCATCGCCGAGGAAGAAAACAATCTCAGCGGCTCCGTTCGGCGCGATCTCGAGCGTCGTCTGGAGGGCGGCGCAAGGGTCTAGTCCGGAGCCGACCCGACCCGAGAGCACCGCTCCGCGGGCGAGGCCCGACGGCATCGCGAGCACGCCGTTGCGGCCGATGAACTCACGCCGGTCGCCGGTCCAACTCGTCTGGCGCCCGGCCAGGTCCGCGAAGGCGACGCGTTCTCCAAAGGCCGGGTTCCACGGATTGTTCGCAAGCATCGCCCCGTTGCCCGGATCGATGCGCGTGGTCACGAACGGCGCCGCCGCGCCGCGGGAGGCGCCGAGAACCCATTCCACATAAGCCGTCACGGAGAGCCGTCTGGTGCGGCGCGAGGCGTTGCGCAGCGTCAACCGCGAGATCTTTATCGGATCGGCGAGCGCAACATATTCCAGCAGCTCTCCTGCGATGCCGTGCGAGGTATGCTCGAAGCGGCTGTAGCCCCATCCATGCCGCGCCACATAGGCGGCCGTCTCGTCCCGAATCGGCAGCGCCGTCGGGCCCCAGACATCCCCCGTTTCTTCGTCCCTGAGATAGAAGGCCTGGCCGGGCCGGTCGTTCACCGGGTCGTTGGACCATGGTGTAAGCTGATGCTCGCGGCTGTTGACGGACCAGGCGTAACCGCCGCCCTCTGCGGACACCTGGAAGCCGAAGCCGGGATTGGCGATGACGTTGATCCATGGAGCCGGAGTCGATTGGCCCGGGCCCAGGATCGTCACATATTCGCGGCCGCCTTCGGCGAAGCCACCCAGGCCGTTGAAGTACTCGACGCCGGGCGCAGGGCGCAACACCTGAAGCTCCGAAGCGGGCGCGGCTCGCCTTGCCACCGCCCGAGGCGCGGGCTTGGCCTCGGGTGCGCGCTCGAGCTGATCGGCGAGACTGCCGCGCTCTCCGACCAGCACGACACGCGCGACCGACGCCAGAAGAGCCCGCGCCTCCGGTGAGATCAGGTCGGCGCGCAGTATGAAGATGTGCCCCGGCGGCCGCTCCTCGCCGATCTGGGGCCGCGACTGACTCGCTCTCACCAGGGTTTCGAGCGCGGTCTGCAAGTCCTGAACATAAGACGCATCGCGCTCGTTGAGGATGATCAGGTCCACGGCAAGGCGCTTCATCCGCCAGTATCCCACCGCCTGCAGCGCCTCGCGGGCGAGGTCGAGTTGGTGGATGTCGGAGATGCGGACGAGGACGATCGGCAGATCGCCGGAGACGCCCAGGCTCCAAAGGTCAGGCTGGGGGCCGCTCCCGCTCCCGATGGCATCCGAAGGAGGCCGGAGCATGGGCGTGGCATGGATGACGTGCCCGGCGAGACGTTGGTATTGTTGTGCCTCGCTGCGATCGATGCCGAGATGGTGCAACTGCACCTGGGCCTGGGTCCAGGCGAGCGCGGCGGCTCTCTCGAACGCGCCGGCGTCGTGGTGCTTGTCGATCAAATCGAGGACGTCCTCCCGCGAAGAAGCGACCATGGTCCAGAAATCGACGCGCGCCATCGCGCCAGGGGCTATTCTCACGCGGCGGCGCAGGGCGAAAATCGGATCGAGCACCGTTCCGGCCGCGCCGGAAAGCGGCCGCCCATTGACCGCCGCGGCGGGCGCGCGAACGCCGCCTCCTCGGCCGAGAAACCGCGCGCGATCGGTTTCGAACTCACGATTGCCGACGGCGTGGCGATCGACGACCGCCAAGTGCGCGGCCCAGACCAGCGGCTCGGTCGGCGCCCGCCGCCGCCGCGTCGCCAATATCGCGCCCAATCCGGCGAGGTGCTCGGTCTCGACGAACAGTTTGGAGAACGCCGGGTGGGCAACGTCGTTGGCCTGAGGTCCGAGTACCAGCTCGGCGTAGGAAGTTACCTCGATCTCGCGCGGTTGGTCGCCGAAGTTCGAGACCGTCACGCGGCGCACTTCCGCGTCGTCTTCGGGGGAAACCAGCGCCTCCAGCGTCGTTACTAACCACCCGTCCCGATGGGTGAACTGGGCGCGTTCCTCGTTGAAAGTGACCTCGTACGCGTCTAACTCAGCTCCGATTGGCTGACAGGTTGCCGACCAGACCTCCCCGGTCGCGACGTCCCTTAGGAGAACATACGATCCCCAGTCGTCGCACGTGGCGTCCTCACGCCAGCGGGTCACAGCCAGATCGCGCCACCTGCTGTAGCCGGATCCTGCGGCCGTGAGCATTACCGAGTAACGGCCGTTTGAAAGCAGATGGATGGCTGGCGTGGCGCTCCACGGACTGGCGCTGCGCCAAGTGCCCGCGATCTCCCGGTTTCTGGCGTTCGACGTGGTCTCGGAGACCGACGGTGGGGTCGCCGTGACGTCGCGAGTCACGCGCTCTTGTAGAAGCAGCGCCGTCGCCTGGATGATCGGCTCGGCATGGAAGCGGTCCCGCATCACGCCATCCAGTAGGGCGTCGGCGATAGCCGTGATCGTCATGCCCTGGTGGTGAGTCATGAAGGACTTGACGACGGCCACGCGCTCCCCGTTTGGGACTCGGCCTGGCGTGAAGTCCAAGGCCTCGTAAAAGCCGTACCGGCCGCGAGCGCCAAAGCGATCTAGCTGCTCGAAATTCCGCGCCGCAGCCTGAGGGTCGACCATGCCCGCCAAGGCGGTGGCGTACGGAGCGATCACGACGTTATCGGCCAACCCGCGCTTCAGGCCGAGCCCTGGGACCCCGAAGTTGGAGTATTGGTAGGTGAGCTGCAGGTCGCGCGCGTTGTAGGCGGACTCCGATATGCCCCAGGGCGTCTTCAGCGTTGCGCCGTATTCGATCTGGCGGCGGACTACCAGCCGGTTGGTCTGCTCGACCAGGCTCTCGGCCGGCGCTCTCATGACCAGCGACGGCATCAGATACTCGAACATCGAGCCTGACCACGAAATCAGCGCCGCGCCGTTGCCGACTGGAATTACAGCATGGCTCAGGCGGAACCAGTGCCGCGCGGGGGCGTCCCCTTTGGCTATGGCCAGGAAACTCGCGAGCCTCGCCTCCGAGGCGAGAAGGTCATAGCAACTTGGATCGAGCGCGCCCTCGGGCACTCGATAACCGATCGAGAGCAGCAGCCGGTTGGGGTCGAGCAGGAAGTCGAATTCCATCGACAGCGCCATCGAACGCGCGACATCCTCCAGCGCCTTGAGCCGCGCTTCCAGCGGGGCGGCGAACTGCACGTCCAGATCGTGGCGATGGCTCTCAATGCAAGCGCGGATCGCTTCCGTCCAGAACTCGAGATCCGTGCCGGCGTGATGGTCTTCTTCGATCGCGATCTCGCGTGCTGTGTCCACTAGGATCGCGGCCTGTTCGCTGAGATCAGCCAGCAGCCGTTCGCCGCCGACGCCTCCGGTACTCGGCTGCCGCAGGCCGGACGCCAGACGGGCGAGCTCGCCGTCGAACCGCTTCCAAGTCACGCTGCGGGAATGTCGGATGTCGCGCAAACGGCGCGCCTCATCTTGCGTCAGGTCGAGCGCATCCGCCACGCCCTCGAAACGCCGCTGTTCCGCCAAGGGGAGACTGCGCCAATCCCGGCAGGCATTGGCTGCCGCGATCAGATGTCCAGCCAAGTTCCCGCTGTCGACCGAGGACACGTACTGCGGATCGAGCGGACGCAGATCGCGCGTGTCGTACCAGTTGTAGAAGTGGCCGCGGCACCGGGACATGCTGGCCATGGTCGAGAGGGTCGCCTCGAGTCGCTCCGTGGCCTCGATGGTTCCGATCCAGCCCAAGTCGCGCGCGCTGGCCGCCGACAGCAGGTAGAGGCCGATGTTGGTCGGCGACGTCCGGTGGGCGACGACCGGGTCCGGGATTTCCTGGAAGTTGTCCGGCGGCAGCATGTGGTCGGCCGGCGTGACGAAGGTTTCGAAGAAGCGCCACGTCTGTCTGGCGATGAGGCGCAGGGCGTGGGCATCAGCCTCGGCGAGCGGGCGCCGGGCTCCGATCCGGGGCGACAGGCTTGCCCAGAAGGCGACTGCCGGGGAGGCGAACCAGGCGACGGCGAACACCGACGCGATCGGCCACGTTCCCCCTCCGCTGAACCACGCCACGGCTATCGCGACAGCACCGATGACGAACGCCCCAGACATCCGCCGGTAGAAGTGCCAAACTCGCGGACGATGGCTGAATGCCGCGTGGGCGGCCGGGACCCATTCGAGTAGGTGGTGGCGAGTCACCGTGAGCCGGACCAGGGTGCGGACGATGGCGTCGCCCATCAGCCAAGCCTGGTGGGCCAGGAAGACGATCATCAAGCCAGACTGGACGAGCCCAAGACCGAATTCCGCGCGCAAGGCGCGGAAGTGGCTGCGAAGCGTCACGCCAGGACGTTGCGGCGCGATCCTCGCGATCACGGGGATAAGGGGAGGCAGAACAATCGTCGACAGGATGAAGGCGGTCCACACCGCCGCGTCATCGAACGGCATGGCCCAGCCGGCGATCAGGGCCAGCACGACCGACGGCGGCGAGAGCGAGCGGCGCAGATTGTCGAGCATCTTCCAGCGGCCGACGGCGGGAACCGGCGATCGACGAGCGGCCCCGCTAGGGCCTCGTCCAACGATCCATGGGAGGAGCTGCCAGTCGCCTCGCGCCCAGCGATGGTGGCGAAGGGCAGCGACGTCATAACGCGCCGGAAAATCCTCCACGACTTCCACGTCCGAGGCCAGGCCGGCGCGGGCGAAGATCCCCTCGAACAGGTCATGGCTGAGGAGTATGGAGTCGGGCACGCGTCCGGCCAACGCGGCCTCGAAGGCGTCAACGTCGTAGATGCCTTTGCCCGTATAAGAGCCTTCGCCGAAGAGGTCCTGGTACACGTCCGAGACCGCGGCGGCGTAGGGATCGATGCCCGAGGCGCTCGAGAACGCGCGCAGGAAGAGCGAGCCCTCCCTCCCCACCGGCAGCGCCGGCGTGACCCGGGGCTGCAACACTGCGTAGCCTTCCACGACGCGGCCCTGGGCGGCATCCAGACGCGCCCGGTTGAGGGGATGTGCCATCTTGCCGATGAGCCGCCCGACGGTTTCGCGCGGGAGCCGCGTGTCCGCATCGAGCGTGATCACGTAGCGGACGTTCTCGGGAACGGCGGGGGGCCTCAGGAACGTGGTGTCTTGGGCGCCACGCAGGAGCCGATTGAGTTCGCGCAGCTTCCCGCGCTTGCGTTCCCACCCGATCCAGCGGCCTTCGCCCCCGTTCCAGACACGCCGGCGGTGCAACAGCACGAAACGGTCGCCCCCCGGTGCCGGTCCGTGTCGCTGGTTCAGCTTGGCGATGCCTTCCTTCGCGGCAGCCAGCAGCGCGTCGTCCCCATCAATCTGCTCGCTGGGCGCATCGCGCCAATCGGACAGCAGCGCGAAGTGAAGGTCGCCACCTTGGCTCGCCAGATAGTGGATTTCGAGCCGCTCGATCTGCTCCTCGATATCCTTGAGCGAGGTCAACAGCATCGGGACCGCGACCAGCGTACGCAGATCCGCGGGGATTCCGCCACGCAGCTCCAGCGCCGGCAGCAAGGTAGCGCGGAAACCTCGGGTGACGATGTGGTCGACGAGCGCGACCGCCGCGTCGATCGCCGGGATCAACCCTAGAATCCCAAGAAGCAACAGCCATTTCAACTCCACGCCTCTCAGGGCGGCGACAGACAGCGGGATGGCCAGCAAGCCCGCTGCAACGACCGCGCCGGCGCTGACATAGCCGCCGATCCCCAGCGCGCGATAAAGGCGTCCCGGCCAAGTCTTCGCCGGCGCCCTATAGCCGATCGCTGCCTCGAAGCCGGCCCGCCCGCCGGCGATAAGATAATAGCCCGGGTCGGCGAGGCGGGCTTCGTTCCCATCAGCGTTCGCCTGGCGCTCACGCTTTGCTGTCGCAACGGCCGCGTGAGCCACGTCCAATTCTGTAAGATCGGAGCCACGGGCGAGGTCTTCGACGGCGCTGCGATAGAGATTGCGCGTCGGGAAATCCATTTTCTCGAAGGCGCTTCCAACCTTGAAGACGTCGTCAACCAGGCTGACGCGCTCGAACAGCTCGGTCCAATCGATGTCGGAGATGAGACGCATGCTGGTGATGATGTTGCGCACCGTGACGCTGCCGGCGACTTGCCTCTGGTGCTCCTCGCGGACGACGGCATCGGCGCTCGTCTGCTGTCTCGCCAGCTGCTCATCGAGCCAGGCCAACGCCGGGGCGATGCTGGGATCCTGATCGCGCAGCCGATGCACCAGCTGCACAAGGAAGGCGTCAGGGAAAGTCGTCTGAGGATGCGACGGCAGCACCGTTTCGGGCTGCTCCGCCGTGCGGTCACCGGCGCCCAGCAACCGGTCGGCCAGTTCATCAGCCGCGCGACGCCCGGCGCGGCTGTCCACCACCCGCTGGGCCATCCGCCTGAGATTCTCGACCAACACAATCCGCAATGTGATGGAGATCGCCCACAGTTCGCCAATGGTGAGCGGCTGGACCTCCTGATAGGCGCGCAGGTAACGACGCAGGGCCTCCGGGTCGAACAGGCTGTCCGTATGGGCGACGAACGCCCAGGCCACGCCGAACACCCGCGGGTACTCCGCGAACGGTCCGCCGGCGAGCTTAGGCAACTGCCGATAGTAGCCGGGCGGCAGATCGGCGCGGACTTCTCGGATCTGCTTCTCGACCACATAAAAGTTGTCGACCAGCCATTCGGCGGCAGGCGTGATGGCCGCGCCAGCGTCGATGGCCTCGGCCACATCGCGATACGCCGCGAGCAGCACGGCTTCGTTGTCGGCAAGTCTCGTCGCCAGCGAGGCGCCCTTCAGCTCGCCCGGCGACACCGTCTGCGCCGCGGCGAGGCTGCGGGCGTGTTCTTCCAGACGCTCGACGCTGAAGCGTTCCGCCCGGATGGGTGCGCTATCGTCCCACGGCGGCGTCCGTCGGGAATCGCCCAACAAGCGCCGCAGCGGCAAGCCTAGCACGCCGTTTGGGCGGGACCCGTGCCGGCTCGTGGATCCATCGGTCTCGATAAGCATCGACTCGCGGCTCTTCAACAGACCTGGACGCCCAGGGGCCGCCCGACATCAACGCTCCGTCCAGCCGAATTAGAGCCCTTTATCTTCTCAAGCGGCTCGTTCGGATCCGCACCTTCGACAACAACTTCCACGCACTCGCCATGGCAGCGGATGGCGTCGGCCAGGCAGTTTGCCTCGCGGATCGCCAGCTCCCGAGACCAGAAGGGCGTCATCATGCGCTTACCCATTCGGATGGCCCAGCCATGCTCCTCTTTGACAACGTCGAAAGTGATCATGGCGTACACCTCCATGAGTGACCCGCAGGAACGGCGGATATTGCTCTGCCTCGGACAACCGGAAGTACAGGTCACAGTCCATACAGCATTGCGGAGGATCGGCGACGTTGATTCAGGTCAACTCGGATGAGCAGGTCGCTCGCGCCTCGCGTCGGCTGTGCCCGTGTCGTGCAAGAGCGGCGCGTGAGCGTGATAGCGACGCTGCCTTCACGACACTCAGCGCACAACGGGTCAGCGCACTTCTCGTCGTCGCGGCGCCTGCTCATAAGATGTCGACTCTGGGTCATTTTTTACCGGGATGAGGCCAGCAGCAGGTCGGTTTGCTCTTACGACTTGCTTTTTTATTTCGGTTCCACAAGACTACGGGCAGCATCCACTCAGGAATTTCATTTCGCGAGCCGCTTGCGGATCAATTGCAATTCGCGTCGGCGCTTGGCGCTCGTTTTGGGAAAACTCATTTTGAGTCCTTCGAACGTGTCGAGGACAATTTGGGATACGATCAGCCGAGCATTTTCTTTGTCGTCGGCGGGAACGACATACCAGGGCGCGTGACCGGTACTTGTGGCAGCGAGGCATTCCTCATAGGCCTTCATGTACTGCTTCCAGAATTTCCTCTCCTGAATGTCTGCAAGGCTGAATTTCCAGTTCTTTTCCGGTTCGTCGATGCGCGCCAGAAAGCGCTTTCGCTGTTCCTCGTGCGAGAGATGAAGGAAGAACTTGATGATGCGGGTTCCATTGACGTGGAGATGTTTCTCCAAATCCACGATCGAACGATACCGGTCATGCCAAATCTTCTTGTCGTGATGCGGCGTGTCCGGGATCGCTTCGCTGCGGAGAATCTCGGGATGCACTCGAAGGATCAGCACCTCCTCGTAATAGGATCGGTTGAAAATGCCGATCCGCCCGCGTTCCGGCAGATCGCGGCTGGTGCGCCATAGAAAGTCGTGTTCCAATTCGCCGGCGCTGGGATGTTTGAAGCTGAACACCTGGCAGCCTTGCGGGTTGACGCCGGACATGACGTGCTTGATGGCGCCGTCTTTTCCCGCCGCATCCATCGCCTGAAAGATCAGCAGGACAGCATGGCGGTTGGATGCGTAGAGAAGCTGCTGTTGCGAACTCAGTTGCGCAACGTGATCTTCCAGGAGTTTTTGATATTGCTCCTTCGACTTGTACACGGGATCGACCTTCGTCGGCCACTTTTTCAGATCGACCTCGTCTCCTTCGCGCACGCGAAAGTCCTTTGAATTTATTTTCATCGCCTTGCTTCCAGTAGTCTTGCCGCTCGTCTCGTATATCGGCTCACTCGACGGTCTTCGGCGTCGAGTTGGGCGGCGTCTTGGCTTCGGCATCTGGCTTAGGCTCGGCTTTGTCGTCAGGCTGGGCCTCGACCCCTGGCTTAGGTTCGGCTTTGGCTTCGGGCTGAGGCGCAGTTCTGGCGTCAGGTTTGGGCTCGCCTTCGGCTTCCGGCTCGGGCTCGGCTTCAGGCGGATTAGCGGCCGCGATGGGCGTCTCAGCCTGGTCGATTGCCTGGGCGACGATACGCCCGACACTCTCCGGGTCTTTGGCGAGGCCAGCCAGGAGGACGTCACCGAGTGTCGTGTTCATCAGTGTCGCGACGTCGGTATTGACTTCAGGCTTGGGCGCAGCTTTGGCTTCAGGCTTGGGCTCCGCCTCGGTTTCAGGCTTGGGCTCGGCTTTGGCTTCGGGCTGAGGCGCAGCTTTGGCTTCAGGCTTGGGCTCGGCTTTGGCTTCAGGTTTGGGCTCGGCCTTGGTTTCAGGCTTGGGCTCGGCTTTGGCTTCAGGTTTGGGCTCGGCCTTGGTTTCAGATTTGGGCGCAGCTTTGGCTTCAGGCTTGGGTTCGGCCTTGGCTTCAGGCTGAGGCGCGGCTTTGGCTTCGGGCTGAGGTTCAGCTATGGCTTCAGGCTTAGGCGCGGCCTTGGCTTCCGGCTGAGGTACGGCTCTGGTTTCAGATTTGGGCGCAGCTTTGGCTTCAGGCTTGGGTTCGGCCTTGGCTTCAGGCTGAGGCGCGGCTTTGGCTTCGGGCTGAGGTTCAGCTATGGCTTCAGGCTTAGGCTCGGCCTTGGCTTCCTGCTGAGGTACGGCTCTGGTTTCAGATTTGGGCGCAGCTTTGGCTTCAGGCTTGGGTTCGGCCTTGGCTTCAGGCTGAGGCGCGGCTCTGACTGGATCGAAAATCCGATAGGCCAGCAGTTTCACACGGTCGTTCACGAGGAACCAAGCCAGAGCATAGCCCCACACGAACCCCGCCCAACCCCAGCCGAGCGGAGTCATGAACACGCCATACACCGCAATCAGGGTCGCCACCATCTGCGTGCCGAGCACCGCGCCCCATAGGATCCGCGCCGGGCGTATGGACCAGAACGGGCCGCGGGTGCGCGTCAGGAAAATCGTCAGATGTCCGGCAACGGACAGCTTCAGGTACATGAGCGTCTGGATGTGGGCGCGGTCGAGGTGAAAGACGCGTTCGCCAAGATAAAACAGGCCAAACGCCGAGACGACCCCGATGATGCCCAGCACCGTGGCGATCCCCAGCACCAGCCGCATGTTCCAGGCCTCAGGCTGATCTTTGTAATGAACATTGTCGTAGGCGATGGAAAGGATGGCGCCGTCGTTGAGCAACGCCAACATCACGATCATCACCGCCGTCAACGGATAGAAGTTGAAGACCAGGATCGCCAGCGTCATAAAGAACAGCACGCGCAGCGTTTCGGCGATGCGGTAGATCGCGTAGCTGTTCATCCGCTGGAAGATCTTCCGGCTCTCCTTGATCGCGTCGATGATCACCGACAGGCCGGGTGTCATCAGCACAATGGCCGCCGCCGCGCGCGCCGCGTCCGTGGCGCTCGAAACGGCGATGCCGCAGTCGGCCTGCTTCAACGCCGGGGCGTCGTTCACCCCGTCGCCGGTCATGCCGACGATGTGGCCACACTTTTGCAGATCCTCGACGATGTGGAACTTGTGTTCGGGGAAGACCTGGGCGAAACCGTCAGCCTTCTCGATGGCCCTGGCCACCGCCATCGTCTTTTGTTGCTTTTCGTCGCCCAAGGTGGTGGCATCAAGGATATTGGTGCCCATCCCCAGTTTCTTGGCGGTTTCCTGGGCGATGGCCAGCGCATCGCCGGTCACCATCTTGACCTTCACGCCCATCTGTTCCGCGGTCGCGATCGTGGACTTGGCATCGTCGCGGGGCGGATCGAACAGGGGCAACACACCGAGAAACTGCCATTTGCCATCTCCCTCGGCTCGCGCCACGCCCAGGGAGCGAAAGCCGCGCGCCGCGAACGCGTCGACCGCCTTGTCGACGGCGGGTTTCACCTCCGCGGCGTTGGCGGCCAATGCCAGGATTACTTGCGGCGCGCCCTTGGTCACCTTGAATGCCTTTCCGTCCGTGCCCGTGACGGCGGCCTCGGTGCGTTTATGCACCGGGTCAAATGGCTGGAAATGAGCGACCTTATAGCCTTTCAAGGCCTGATCGCTTTTCAGGCCGCCCAGGACGGCCAGATCGATGGTGTCGTTATTGTCCGCGCGCGACGCCAGCGCGGCAGCGAGGATTATTTGCTCGGCGGGATTTTTGTTCACGCTGAACGGATCGCCGAGCGTCAGTTTGTTCTGGGTCAGGGTGCCAGTCTTATCGGCGCACAGCACGTCCACGCCCGCCAATTCCTCGATGGCCACCAATCGGGTCACGATCGCCTGTTTTTTGGCCAGCAGCCGCGCGCCGACCGCCATCGTTACCGACAGCACCGTGGGCATGGCCACGGGAATCGCGGCCACGGTCAGCACTAAGGCGAACTGCAACGTGGTGAGGATCGGATCGCCGCGGAAGAGCGCGAAGCCAATAATCGTCGCCACCAGAACCACCGCGAGGATGATCAGGTAATTGCCGATCTTGAGCACCGCGCGTTGAAAGTGGCTGACGGTTTGCGCGCCCTGCACCAGTTCCGCCGTCTTGCCGAAATAGGTGTTCGAACCAGTGGCATAGACCAACGCGCCGATTTCACCCTGACGAATGATCGAGCCGGAAAATATCGCTTCGCCGGATTTGCGCGTGGCGGGCAGCGACTCGCCCGTCAGCGCGGACTGGTCCACCTCGACCGGGTCGCCTTCCAGTAGGCGTGCATCCGCCGGTACAATGTCGCCCAGACGGACGCGGATGATGTCGCCCGGCACCAGTTCACGCGCCGGCGGGGTGACCCACTTCCCATCGCGTTTCACCCTGGCCTTGATCGCCAACGTGGCCTTCAAGGCAGCGATGGCGTTGCCGGCCTCATGTTCTTCCCAGAAGCCGACGACCGCGTTCGCCAGAAGCAGAACGAGGATGATGCCGAAGTCCGGCCAATGCCGGGCCACCGCCGACAGGATCACGGCCGCTTCGATCATCCACGGGATCGGCCCCCAAAAATAGCTGAGGAATTTCAGAAGCTCATTGGTCTTCTTTTCCTCAATCTCGTTGGGCCCATATTGGGTCAGCCGTTTCTGCGCCTCGGCTTGCGTGAGGCCATCCGCCGACGATCCCAATTTTTTCTCGACCTCCGCGAGCGGCAGGGATTTCAAATCGTCCTTCGCAGTGGGTTTCGATCCCGGCTTCGATACGGGAGCCTCGGGCTGGGCGGTGCTGGGTTTCATGACGAATATTCCTTCTGTCATCGCGCGGGCGACAGGTTCAGATGTTCAGCACCCGGCCATAGGCATCGAGCACGGCTTCGTGCATCGCTTCCGAGAGCGTGGGATGCGCGAACACGGTGCGCATCAGCTCTTCTTCCGTGGTCTCGAGATTCATCGCCACCACGTAGCCCTGGATCAGCTCGGTAACCTCGGCGCCGACCATGTGTGCGCCGAGGAGCTGCCCGGTCTTGCTGTCGAAGATCACCTTGACCAGGCCCTGTTCCTCGCCGAGCGCAATTGCCTTGCCGTTGGCCATGAACGGAAAACGGCCGATGCGGATGTCTTGCTTCTTCTCCTTCGCCGCCTGCTCAGTGAGGCCGACCGAAGCGATCTGCGGCGAGCAATAGGTACAGCCGGGGATCATCAGCTTGTTCATCGGATGCGGGTGCAGGCCCTTGATTGCCTCGATGCAGACGACGCCCTCGTGCTCGGCCTTGTGCGCCAGCATTGGAGGACCGGACACGTCGCCGATAGCGTAGATGCCCGGAACATTGGTCTTGTTGAATTGATCGACGGCGATAATGCCGCGTTCGGTTTTGACGCCAAGCTTTTCCAGTCCGAGATTTTCGATATTGCCGACCACGCCGACTGCCGAGATGACGCGTTCGGCCGTGATGGTCTTTGATTTGCCGCCTTCCTCGATGGCGGCGGTGACGCTGTCGCTTTTTCTGTCGAGCTTGGTCAGCGTCGCGTTAGTCAGTATCTTGATACCCTGCTTCTCGAAGCTCTTGCGCGCTAGCGCGGCGATCTCCGCGTCCTCGGCCGGCAAGATCTGCGGCAGCACTTCCACTACGGTGACCTCAGCGCCGAGCGTGCGGTAGAATGACGCGAACTCGATGCCGATGGCGCCAGAGCCGATCACCAAGAGGGATTTCGGAATGCTTGGCGGCACCATGGCCTCGAAATAGGTCCACACCAGCTTCTTGTCGGGCTCGATGCCCGGCAGCAGGCGCGGCCGCGCGCCAGTGGCGATGATGATGTGCTTGGCCTGATAGCTGCCCGGCTCAAGCGCGCCCTTCGGCGCCTCGCTCTTGGATGGCTTCACCGTGATCTTGCCGGGTGCGTCGATAAACGCCTCGCCCCAGATCACCGAAACCTTGTTCTTCTTCATTAAGAAACCAACGCCGTCGTTGAGGCGCTTCGATATCGCGCGCGAGCGCTTGACGATGGCGCTTGCGTCGTAGCCGACTTTCTCGGCAGACAATCCGAATTCCTCGGCGTGCTGCATGTAATGGAAAATCTCCGCCGAGCGCAGCAACGCCTTGGTCGGGATGCAGCCCCAGTTGAGGCAGATGCCACCCAGATAGCTGCGCTCGACTATCGCTGTCTTGAAGCCAAGCTGCGCCGCACGGATAGCGGTGACATAGCCGCCGGGACCGGAGCCGATGATCAAAACGTCGAAACTTGTCTCAGCCATCTCTCTCGTCTCCTGCATGCGCAGCATGCTCATGCGCGTCGGTCTCTCCGGCTCGGCTGTAAGCCCTAACTGCGCAGGAGCCTGCCGCCGGCGCTCATACTGCCAACGTCACCGGTTGCTCGATCAGCGCCTTGAAGGCGCTGATGAGCTGCGCGCCGAGCACGCCGTCGACGACGCGGTGGTCGCATGTGAGCGTCACCGTCATGATCGTGGCGATCTCGATCTTGCCGGAGCGCTCGACGGGACGCTTTTTGCCGGTGCCGACCGCGAGAATGGTCGCCTGCGGCGGATTGATCACCGCGGTGAAATCCTTGATGTCGAACATGCCGAGATTGGAGACCGCACTGGCGCCGCCCTGATATTCCTCGGGTTTCAGCTTGCGAGCGCGGGCGCGCGCGGCCAATTCCTTCATCTCGTTGGAGATGACCGACAAGGACTTGGTCTCCGCGTTGCGAACCAGCGGCGTGATCAGCCCGCCCTTGATCGCCACCGCGACGCCAACGTCGGAATGCTTGTGTTTGAGCATGCCGCTCTCGGTCCAGGTCGCGTTGGCGTCGGGCACGCGTTGCAGCGCGAGCGCCAGCGCCTTGATGACGAAATCGTTGACTGAAAGCCTCCAAAGAGGCTCGCCGTCCTTGTCCTGCCGTGCGGTGCTGTTGATTTCCTCGCGTGCGGCCAAGAGCTTGCCGATGTCGCAATCGACCGTGAGGTAGAAGTGCGGAATAGTCAGGTTGGATTGCACCAGCCGCTGAGCGATGATCCTGCGCATGCTGTCGTGCGGCACGATCTCGTAGGAGCCTTCCGGATAGAGCGCGCGGATCTGCTGGTCGGACATGCCATGACCGGCGGGCGCCGCCCCTTCGGCCGCTGCCGGCGCCATGGCGCCCTTGCCGGATTTCGCCGCTTCGACGTCGGCCGCGACGATGCGTCCATGCGGGCCGGAGCCCTGGATGCGGGCGAGGTCGACGCCGGATTCCTCGGCCAGCCGCCGCGCCAGCGGCGAGGCAGAGACGCGGTTTGCATGAGACGTTTGAGCTTCTTCACCTGGCGCTTTCGGCGGCGATCTCTCCCCGGCGGGGAGCGGCGAAGAACTCTGAGCGGGTAGCGAGGCACTGCGTGCGTCCTCTCCCGGTTGGGGAGAAGGCCGGGGTGAGGGGGTTGGGGCATCTGTTGTTTTGGCCGGCGCTGCCGCTGGCTTCGCGGCTGGAGCCGGCGCGCCTTTACCCGCCGCAGCCGCGGCGGCCTTCGAATCCCCGTCCCGCTGCGCCGGCACCTCCGCCGCACGTACGGTCTCTGGTGGCGCAGCTTTTGGCGCAGTGGGAGCGGCCTGGGCTATCTCGGCAACAGCTTCGCCAGGACTGTCGGCGATATAACCGATGACTTTGCCCACGGGCATTTCGGCACCTTCCGGTGCCAGCGGGCCCGCCAGATAGCCGTCATGAAAGGCATCAACTTCCATGACGGCCTTGTCGGTTTCGACTTCTGCAATCGTGTCGCCCTTCTTGATCGCATCGCCGAGTTTCTTGACCCATTTGACCAAGCGCCCACTATTCATCGTGTCGGACAGCGCCGGCATCGTGATCGGTTCGCTCATGACCTAGGTTACCTTCTCTGCCCTTTGGGGGAGGGCTTTGGTGACGGGCGTCGGGCATCTGCTGTTTTGCCCGGAGCTGCCGCTGGCTTGGCGGCAGGAGCGGGCGCGCCTTTGCTTAGAGCTGCCGCTGGCTTCACGGTTGGAGCTGGCGCGTCTTTGCCTGCAGCAGCCATAGCGACCTTCGGTGCACGTGCGGTCTCGAGCGGCGCAGTTTTGGGCGCAGCGGGAGTGGCCTGCGCTACCCCAGCAGCAGTTTGACCGGAGCTAGTGGATTTCGGGCCTGGCGCAGTCTTCGTTTCTGCCTTGTTTCCCAGCGTCGGCCGAAACAACTCGCGTGCGGCGGCCACAATATCGGGGACCTGAGGAATAGTTGCGGCCTCGAGCGCCCCATTGAACGGGGTCGAAATGTCGAGCCCGGCCAGCCGTTGCAACGGAGCATCGAGAGCGTCGAAGCAGCGGTCGGTCAGCGTCGCCACGATCTCCGCTCCAGCACCGGCAAAGCGGCAATCTTCTTCAACCACCAACATGCGGTGCGTCTTTTCGAGCGATGCTGCGCACGTGTCCCAGTCGATCGGTTTCAGGCTGCGCAGATCGATGACCTCCGCCTCGATGCCTTCCTTGGAGAGTTCGGCGGCGGCTTCCTGCGAGAGAACTGCGTGCCGCGAATAGCTCACGATCGTCAGATCGCGGCCTTCGCGTCGCACCAATGCACGATGCATTGGAGGTGCCTCGGCAAGAACGTCCACCGGGCCCTTGCTGAAATAAAGCAACTCGTGCTCCAGAAGGATGATCGGCTCGTCGCTGACGATCGCCTGGCGAAGCTGCCAATAGGCATCTTGCGGCGTCGACGGTACGGCGATGCGCAGGCCCGGAACGTTCATCAGAGTATACTCAAGCCGCTGAGAATGTTGCGCCCCGAGCTGGTGCGCGACCCCGCCCGGCACGCGCACAACCAGCGGCATGGGGAATTGACCGCCCGACATGAATGGGATCTTGGCGGCCGCGTTTATGATGGAATCCAGTGCGAGCAGCATGAAGTTGATGGTCATGATCTCGACCACCGGCCGCAAACCCACCAAAGCAGCGCCCACGCCGAGCCCGGTGAAGCTGTTCTCGGAAATCGGAGTATCACGAATGCGCCACTCGCCGTATTTGGCGTAGAGGCCTTCGGTGACACGATAGCTGCCGCCGTAGAGGCCGACATCCTCACCGAGCGTGAACACCGACGCGTCGGCCGCCAGTTCGGCGTCCATGGCCCGATTGAGAGCCTGCCAATAGAGCAATTCCTCGGACATGGTAGCCTCCTAGATCAGGATTTCGTGGTGTCGGTTGCAATTCATGTGGGCCCAGGCCGCCGCCATCGTTGGTTGCGGGCTTTGCAAAGCGAATTGCGCCGCGTCTTCCACGATTGCCTGAACCTCCTTCTTGAGGTCTTCGACGTCGGCCTCGGCCAGATGTCCGGCCTCGACCATGTGCGCCGTTAACTGGCCGATAGTGTCAGGTCCGACTTCGGCCAACTCGGCCTGCGTTGGATAGCTGAACTCGACCTCTCGGATCGCTGCGGATATCGGGTCCCACGCCTTGTAAGCCTTGACTTCCACGGCCGGCCGGTAGCTTCCCGGATCAGCCATGGAATGGCCGCCATAGCGGTAGGTGTTGCATTCGATAAATTGCGGCCCGCCGCCAGAGTGAATCCGATCGAGTGCACGGTGTGCGGCGTCGTAGACTTTCAGCACGTCCATCCCGTCGACCTTTTCGGCCGGGATGTTGTAGGCCGCGGCGCGCTTGGAAACCTCGACGACCGCCGAGTGACGGTGAATTTCCGTGCCGATGGCGTAATGATTATTTTCGCAAACGAACAGTAACGGCAATCGCCACAAGCCGGCCATGTTGAGCGATTCGTGGAATGTGCCCTGGTTGACGGCTCCGTCGCCGAAGAAGCAGATCACCGCCTCGGGAAGACCGCGCATCGCGACGGCATAGGCGATGCCGAGGGCAATCGGGCAGGATTCGCCGACGATGGCGTATCCCCCCATGAAGCGCAGCTTGCTGTCGAACATGTGCATGGAGCCGCCCATCCCGCCGCTCATGCCAGTGGCGCGGCCGAACAACTCGGCCATGACCTTGCGAGCCGGCGTTCCGCGCATCAGAGCATGCGCGTGCTCGCGATAGGTGCTGACGATGTAATCGGACGGCCCTGCCGCGTTGATGATGCCCGCGCCGACCGCCTCCTCGCCCGGGTAGAGGTGGAGGAAGCCGACGATATTTCCTTTGGTGTACTCTTCCGCAGCCCGCTCCTCGAAAGCTCGGGACAGCAGCATGTCACGAAGCAAGCAGTGTAATGTATCTCGTTCCATGGAACTTGATCCTTGTTGGAGATGTGTCACGACGCAACTTCAGATATCCTTCTTTTTCTGAGCTGCGACGACGGCGTACGCGTCGACGGTCGCGCTTCGGAAACATCGGCGCACCTGCAACGCAGTGTGGATCGTCGCTGCGCACGCATCTAGTTTTCGGAAGCGACACCAGCGAGCGCAGCCGGATGCCGCGCCTTGACGCCGGTTTCGTTCAGGAAAAATGCCAGGATGATGGCCAAGAGAATCAGTCCGATGCCCAACACGCCAGCTTCCTGAAAGTCCAAGAGCGTTAGCTTCGCGCCCCCGGAAACATAGACCAGGATGGCCCCATACACCGGAGCGAGAAGAGCGCTGAACAAGAACACCAGGAAATTCATCACGCCGGTGGCACTGCCCTTGACCTTATCGGGATTGGTCTCTTTGATCATCGAATAGGGAATCATGGCCGCGCCGGATCCGAGTCCGAGCAGGAAGCCGCCGACATAAGCCGGCGTCTCGTAGGGCAAGTAAATGATGGCCGCGCTTGCTAACAACATGATGATCGCCCCACCGATCAGGACCGGCTTGCGAAGACCCATGTAGTCGGCAAGATACCCCAACAGCGGGCAGCCGATCACCCAACCAAGCGGCACCATCGAGGCACGATCGGAAGCCGCCAGATAGTTGGATACGCCCTCGACCTGCAGGAAACGCACGCCCCAGATCATGTCGCCGATCGTTGTCGGCAAAAACAGCAGGCCCGCAACAATGCCGCAAAGATACGATTGCGGATTTTGAAGCACCAACCTGATCGGCGATAAAATGGAGGCAAACGTATGGTGTTCGGCAGAGCGCTCGATTTCCTTTCTTGGGATGACCAAAACAAGGACAACCGCGAGGCCGACTAAAAGAATGCCGGAGTAAATCCAGAACTCACGCCAAGACGGTATCGCCTTCACGATCGGCGCTACGAGAAACTGGCCCGCCGATCCGCCGAACATCCCGGCCATCTGGGTGAATCCGATGGCCGTCGCGAGGTATCTCGCGGGAAATCCTTGAACGGCCAGATACACCGCCCCTGGAAACGCGACCGCAGATCCCGCGCCCTGAAGTAATCGCCCCGCGGTGGCTGGCACGATGCTGCCAACCACGAACAGAGCGCATCCGGCGGCAAGCGTCACGACGCCGACTGGGATCGTATATTTCGGGCCGTACCGGTCGAGGCAGGCGCCCGCAACGAGCGCGAACGACGAATAGGTATAGTAGTACACCCCGATCAATGAACTTATGCCTAGCGCCGTCAGGCCGTAGGCCGTCGTCAAGTCCGCTACCATCACGCTCGGAGCGGAGCGAAGTCCGTACTGTAGGAAGTAGAAAATCAGGGCAAACAGCCAAGCGATGACGAATACCCAATGGATTTCATTAGTCTGAGGCTTTCCGGGTTGCATTTTCATCTCCCCATATTCAGTCCGGCTTCATCTGTTCAGTGCGGTCATTCACATTCGGCTGCATCGCGTCGTCCAGTGGAAACCCCGCGATGCCATTGGGCGTGCCGCAATTGTCCGACCGTGATCGCCTCGTGTTTGAGAACATCGTGTGCGCTTGAAAATGCGCTTGAGAATGTTGTCGTAGTTATTGTTTGGCGTGGATAAAATGACAGTCATTGATCTTGATCAAAGGGTCGCTTGATCGTCACTGGCCGGAATTCGGCCGTGGCAACTGTGGGACGACCGCGCTGGAGGCCGGCGCTCGAGCGTTGTCCTGAGCTGGCGGTTGCCGGCTTGCTGCGATCCATTGGGCGCTCATCATGCAGATTGCAATGATCACATAGACAAAGATCATGGGTAAGACGGCGCGGGGGTTTATCGCCGCGCCGCCTCCGAGCAACGTCTCGCGAGACGGGGTCTTGGAACTAGTCCGACTCGGCAAGAGCGCAATCAAGCGAGCAGCCATCGTTCCCTGTTCTAGATATGCCGATGGCCCGTCAGGCAGTGCCGCAATTGACGAGGCCAATCTCTGAGTCGCAGTTTCCCGCGGCAGCCGCGCTAATTCGGCAGCCTCCAGCCACGGATCGATATCCAATCGGGCCAGCGCTGAAAGCACGCTGAGCGGCACGTCATTTCTGTCCTTCCCGATCGGCGCGAATAGAAAGTCGTCGAACTCGGATCCAAGGACCGAAATCGAAGGAGTGGGCGCCATTTGACCGGCCGGATTGCGTCGCCGCTATCGAGTACATAGAACGGGACTAAGCACAGTGCTGTTGCATTACCAAAACCAGACTATATTGCGCAGCGGCCTCCCACGTGAGCTTCGGAATCTACCTATATCGTCGGCGAGCTCGGCGATCCCGCGGCCGACACGAGAGCTGGCACGCATGCGCGTCAGGCTGCACCGAACCTACCGCGACAATTGTCAGGCACCGGCCGCTTGACCGGCGAGCTGCGGAAAATTGGTTGTATCGTGAATGTGCCTGAAGATTTGGAATGGCGGCTAACGACAGAGCGTAATCGATGGAAGCCTGTTCCTGCCGTTATGTCCGGTGTCCTCTTTGGCGCTCCCGTTCGTGGCCCGATGGTTTGGGCAACCGATAGAGGCGACCAGTGGCAGTGTGATTGTATTTTATCTGCGACAATTCTTCACAAACTGAGGCACGACGGGGCGACCGTCCGACGTCTCAGACGAGATGGTCGATGAGCGCGTGAGCTGGGTAATACGACAGGACGGATTGAAAGAGATAGCCATGAACATCACACGCGACAAACAGGGCCAGCCTTTGATCGAGTGGGAAATGCCCGATGGCTGTTGGAAGCGGGCTTGGATTCAGGACCGCAGTGGAAGCAATAAGGATTGGGCCGGAACAGGCAAGTACCTGAACGTGGCGCGCCTGGACGGGCCAGGTATCGACCCGGGCGGAAACGCAACGGATTTCCCAATCTTCTGCGACCTCCCGGACGAACAAATCCTCGAGGCATTCGTGCAGTCAGTCTGCGCTATCACCGGCTGCCAACCAAGCCAAATGGTCTAAATTTCGAACTGACACTACCGACCGCCTGGTACTGCGCTCTTTTGGATTGTGGCAGTAGCTAAGCGGGATGATCAGCCTCTCTGGCCACCTGAAAATGCTGTGTGCTACATGGAGGGGTTAGCCAAAAGGTGTTTGAGCGCCTCCATCGCTTTGCCGAATTTCTCCCAATCGCCCTGCTGCATCGCCTTCTGGGCGTCTTCGAACTGCATTCTTGCCTGGGTGGCGTCCAACTGGCCTGCGGTTACCTTCGCGGCGGCGCCGGTTGTTTGCGCTGCGGGGGCTGCCGGAGGCTGCTGCGCACCGAAAAGAGCGGTGAGCGCCTCGTCGAGCGTCGACTCCATGACGACCTTGTCGCCCGCAACCGCGATGACGCGCTTCAGCTGCGGAAAGTTCGTGCCTTCGGCTCTGAGATACAAGGGCACCACGTACAGGAACGAGTTTTCAATCGGAGTCACGATCTGTTTGCCGCGGATGACTCGCGACCCTTGCTGGTTCCAGAGAGTGAGCTGCTGAGAAATCGTGGTGTTCTGGTCGATCATCGCCTCGACCTGATTTGGTCCGTAGATGAGCTTTTCCTTCGGAAGCTCGTAAAAGAGCATTTTCCCGTATTCGGGAAAGTCGGACCTGGCGGCCATCCAGGAGATCATGTTGTCCCGGTTTTGCGGCGTAAAGGGAGTCATAAGAAGGTACTCGAGCTGCTCGCTTCCGGGGAGCTTCGCCAGGATATAATAGGGCTGCATAGGCTGCACCGCGCCTGCATACTTCTCCATCGGAGCCGTCCACAGGTCTTCCCGGTTGTAGAAAACCTGAGGATCCGTCATGTGGAAGGTTTTGTATTGGTCGGCTTGGACGGTGAAAAGATCCTCCGGATAGCGCAGGTGCCGCTTGAGATCCGCGGACAGCTCACTCAGGTCATTGAACACGCCGGGGAACGCCAGCCGATAGACGGCCAAGACAGGATCCTCGGGATCCATGACGTAGAACCGGACGGTTCCGTCGTACATGTCCACGACGACCTTCACGGAGTTGCGGATGTAGTTCAGTCCGTCATAGCCAGCCGTGGCGCGGTCTTCGGTCCCTCCCGCATCGGGGTCTTGGGCTCCACCCGTCGTTTCGCCACCCAACAAGCGCTGCGCCAACGCAGCTTCAGACTGCGTCGTCCGCTCTGGATTTGCGTACGGAAAGTAACTCGAGACCGTGTAAGCGTCCTGGATCCAGTACAGCTTACCTTCGCTCAATACGGCGTAGGGATCATTGTCGAGACGCAAGAAGGGAGCGATTTGTGCCACGCGCTCGCGAACGTCTCTATGGATCTGTATTCGGCTCTCGCGAGTGAGATAAGAGGTCAACAGAATGTTGACGTCAGCTTTGGTCCAGGCGAACAAGAGCTTCTTCCAAGAACTGTCTAAGGGGATCCCGCCTTTTCCATTGTAGCTGGTGTAGACGTTGTCGTTCCCCTTGGGGTAGTCGAACTCCTTGATGCCGGTGTCCACGATCCGATATCCCGGCATCGATTGTCCGTAGTAGATGGCGGGTTGGGTTATGTTCAGGCCGAAAGCGGACTCGGCTGGGACGTTCTCGAGAAGATATTGCGGAAACCCTCCCCCAATCGTCTTCGAGACGAAGTTCATGACCACGCCGTAGCCGTGCGTGAACTGCAGATACTGGTTGACCCAGGTCTGCGCCTTCTCGGGGAGCCTCGGCGAGAGCTCGCGGGAGGAAAGCATGACCTGATGATAGCCGTCCGCCAAATGATAACGGTCGGTATCCACGTTATAGAACTGGTAGTAAAGGCGTATCGCCTGGGTCTGTTGATAGGTCTGAAGCAGCGGCCGCGAGTCCCATAGGCGAATGTTCTGGATCGTGTCTTGATTCCTCGCGATCACGTCGGGAGTGAGATCCGCGAGGGCAGGATAGGATGTTTCCTGGATCTTATCCAGCTGGAAGGCCTTCCGCGTAAAGTCGATGTAATGTTTCAGGTAGGGCGTCTCGAGCCCCAGCTCGCTCGGCTGCACGACGAATTTCTGAAAGATGAGGGGAACCACCGACACCCCGATGATCCACAGAGCTAGGTACACCCCGGCTCCCACAGCCAACATTTTAAGGCGCGGACGGAAGAAATTGAGCGCGAGCAGCACGCACGCCACGGCCGAGGCGCCAAACATGATCCAGAGGGCGACCCGGGTCACATGATCCGCCGCATAGCCGGCGCCGTAGACGACGCCCAGAGTGGAGTAGACGAGTTCGTAGTGGTCGAGGTAAAATCCCCATCCAAAATTGGCAACCAGAATAAAGAGAAGCACGGAAAGATGCGACGTGGCGTTGCCGCCGACCGCAATCCTTCCGCTCTCGCTTGCCCGCTGCAATCCTAACAACACGTAGGTCGCAAGGACGACCCCAAGCGTCAAGATCGTCAGCAACGTCAGGCTGCTTTGCAACATAACATAGAAGGGCAGATGAAAGACGTAAAACCCGACATCGACGCCGAAAAGCGGATCGGAAACTCCAAAGGATCCGCCGTAACGAAAGCGGAGGTAAGTATCCCATTCCGAGTAGAAACCAGCCGCAAAGAACAAAGCGAGGCCGGCGCTGATCACGACGACGGCCGCCATCAACAGCCTGGGAGACAACTCGATACTCGGCTGCATGCTCGCATCGGCTCTGGGTAAAAGAGAGTGTTGCGGCAGCTCGAGCCTCCATGCTCGGCCGTTCCCGCGGAAGGCGGTGCTGTTTTTTGCAGCGTGGCGGAGATTGATCCCGAGGTACAGGAAAGCGAAGACGAAGGCCGAGCAGAACATCACCCATTGAACGGATAGAATCGTCCAGAAGATCCCGGTATAGTCGAGCTCTCTCATCCATAGCCATTGTTCCAGATAACCGGTGACGCCGACCAGAACAGCGAAGAGTAGCATTACAGCAACAAATACGGCAGACCATCTTCGTTGCGGGACCGCTGTCGCGTTCTCGTTCATCGTTCAACTCCAAATCTGCTACGATGTACCGTGTTCGGACTAGAGACCACCGATCCGGGACATCGCTGATTGCGGCAACTCCGAGGCGCCGATCGCGCAAACTGTTACCCTAGCGAGCGGGCAGTCGGGTGCAGTAGCCTCGGAATCTACTCAGAGACCGCGGATTCACGTCCGTGCCCAGCGTCGGACGACAGCCGCTATTGGAAGGAGCTGAGTAGTTTCCGAGCCTACCTTTGCTGCATCACTGACGAATATTGTGGGACTTGGTGGTCAACGCGGTTTCTTGGCGTCGTGGTTAAGCCGAAGCGCGCTAAACGACGATTGCCAGGCTCGTCCTGAAGGAGGATCGAATGGAAAAAGCAGACACAGTCATCGCTGTCTTCGCGGATCACAATGCGGCTGAAACGGCCGTGAAAAAACTGGCCGCCGCGGGCTTCGAGATGAAGAACCTCAGCGTTGTCGGTAAGGGATATCAAACCGACGAGAAGGTCGTCGGCTTCTACAATACGGGCGACCGGATCAAGTTTTGGGGCACGCGGGGTGCATTCTGGGGAGGCCTCTGGGGCATGTTCTTCGGCGGGCTGTTCCTGACCGTTCCCGTCGTGGGGCATGTCGTCGTGCTCGGATATCTGGCCTCCATGGCGATTTACGGCATCGAGAATGCCATCGTGGTTGGTGGGCTAAGCGCGCTCGGCGCAGCGCTCTACGGCATCGGCGTGCCGAAGGACAGCGTGATCCAATACGAGACCGCCCTGAAGGCGGATAGCTTTCTGGTGATGGCGCACGGCACTGCGGAGGAAGTTGCTCGCGCCAAGACGATCCTCGCTACGGCCAACCCCTCGCGCCTTGATGTACATGCCGGCGTGAAAGCAGTGGAGCCGGCAGGTCATCTCGCCCATGCGGGTGGCTGAATGGTGCAGGGGACCTCATTTTGAAATCGTCGGACGACACATAACCTCGAGTGATGCAACGAAGGCTGCGACGAGGATTCTTACCATCGCCATCCTGGCGCCCGTGCCGTGGACGCTTGATGCCTCGATCGTGGTCCAGGGTGGGCGCTATCGGTGACTTTGCCAAGCCTGCGATGATAGCCGGGGGAAACCCGATGAAACCACTCCGCATCCTCGTAGTAGAGGATGACGCCATGATCGCCATGCTATTGGCCGACATGTTCGCAGCGATGGGCCATGACGTTTGCGCGATCGAGGCGACCGAGGCTGGTGCGGTGGCTGCCGCTCTTCGATGCCGGCCAGACCTGATGATCGTCGATGCACGATTGGGCGACGGAAGTGGCGTCTCTGCCATGGAGAAGATACTCCACACTGGGTTTGTTCCGCACGTTTTCATCAGCGGTGATATTTTATCGGTTCGAGCGCTTAAGCCGGACGGTGTGGCGATTCAAAAGCCTTTCGATGAATCCGATCTCATTCGGGCCATTCGACGCGCGCTCGGCGCCGCGGCCGCATCTTGAAGGTCAAGCTGTCTTGGCGTAGCTCTGAACAGCGCACCGACGCGGAGGGCACTCTTTCGCAAATAAAATAGTGCGCTGCCCAAGCTAAGGCCATTCATCGGCAAGACTGATTTCGCGTGCACAGATCTGAGTAGAGTCCGAGGCTACCGAAAAGTTGCGACGACCCTTACTTCAGACGCCCACGCAGCGGCAATCTCATGGGTGGCGATGCAGGTTGACGCCGAGTCAAAAACAGCAACGAGGAGACACGTCACATGATGCGCTCGAATCTCGTCAGCTCCGTGGCAGCATGCATTTGCCTAGGTCTTTCCTTCCCGCTGCTCGCGGCCGAGCCTCCAGTAGCCGGCACCGCGACCCGACCGGCTTCCAGTGGAAAGAACGTCTCCGCTAAGCCGGCGGAGACGTGTCTTAACGATTTGCGCGCTTTCGACAATCGGATGGCGAGGGATGGCTTTTGGCTGAGCGGATCTGGCTATGGTTACGGCTATCCAATGGGCGAAGCCGGCTACGGATACTTTGCAATTGGCAGCAACCCAGCGGCGACTGAGGCCGGCTACCGGAACGCGCGGCCGGGCTACGAGTTGCGGACCCTTCTCGCCTCCGCCAACATTCTCGCCCGGCACGGCCAACAGCAGCCATGTGAGGACGTGCTCGCCACGACCCGCGATATCTACAAAGTTTACGTGGCTGACATGCACAGCGGCAAAATGCCGATGGCGGACGTGCAGGGCTGGCGGCGGCTGCAGATCGCCGCTGCACAACCGGTCACGAGCAAGAACATCTCGTTCCGGTCCGACGAATTGGTCGGTACCGATGTGCGTAATCCGCAGAACGAGGCTCTCGGCAGCGTCGAAGACCTCGTGATGAGTCCTCATGACGGCAAGATCGCCTATCTGGTGATCGCCCGCGGTGGGATTTTCGGGATTGATGAAACATACGTCCCGGTCCCCTGGGACGACTTCAAGATAAGCCCGAACGTGAAGCTGCTGGTGCTCGACACCACCAAGGGCATCTTGGACGCCGCCCCGCGGGTCGACAAAGGCCATTTCGCAACGCCCGGCAACTTCGACCAGCAAAGTCAGAAGGTGGATGCTTACTGGAAGACGCACCTATCGGATAAAGGCAAAGGCTGACTCTATCGGCTCGAGCCCATTTTCAAGTGCCAACGTGAGAGCGAGAGGAGTCCGCAATGTTGCGAAATGCGTCAGCGATCAAAGGCTACGCTATTGCGGCAAATGATGGTCGGCTTGGCACTGTGAGCGACTTTCTATTTGACGATACCAGTTGGTTGGTTCGTTGGTTGTTCGTCGCCGGCAAAATCGCGACAGCTCGCTACAGCCTTAAACCGTTATCTTTCGGGGTCCTTGGCCGCGAAAACGGCGCCGTCTCTTTGCGTTCTACCCACGGCAGCAATTTTATTGGCGTAGGCCTCAAATGCACGCTGACAATGGGCAGCCGCTTTACCAGCTGTAGTGATCGACGCAAGACGATTGGGTCTGCATATCGCTCGGTTGTCTCCGAGCCTCCACGATGACCCATCAGATCGGCGCGCTCCTCTTCGCGAACATGCTTTGCTTTTAGCGCCGAATTAAATCCATGTCGCATTGAGTGAATGACGAGTGCATCGTCGACGCCCGCTTCTTTGCAAGCCAGAGATATCACAGGCTTAAATTCATCATAGAATCTGTCGCCGAGCGGCGACTTGGTTGTTGGCGAAAATAGGTCTGGAAATGCTATTTTGTAGCCGAGCGCCCGCAAGGTGTTGAGGTAGTCGAGGAATCCAAGCCGAAGGATTTCGGGATGCAGAGCGATGAGCCGTTCGGATTGGGGATTCTTTATGCGGCGAGTCGAGTTCGTTCGAATGTAGATGTGGGGTATCGGACGCTCGATCACGTCAACAATCTCAAGACCACAAATTTCCTCACGCCGGGCACCGGCGTAATGCAACAGCAGAGCCACGAAATACAGTGCTCGATGAAATATCTGATCACCCGGCTCAAGAGGCTGATCCCACCCGGCGCAGCCAGTGAAGGGCGCCGCGTGAAATATCCGTTCGGCGACCTCGATTGGCAATTTTGGCCGCTGATTCCGAGCCCGGACCTTTTTGGTGGTGGTCCGTAGATCGCGGACTTGAAGATCGCGGTCGATCGGAACGCCTTGCGCGCGCGCATGCGTGAGGAGCTGGCCAAGCGCAGTCAAATGCCGGTTCATGGTGACGCCGCCGACGCCGCGAAACTGCTTGGATTTCTTGGCGGCCACATCGCGAAGCTCGGCAATGCTGCGGCTCGCGTCGTTCTCGGAGCGGCCGTAAAACGTATAGACGTCGAATTTCAGGAATCTAACGAAGGCCGCAAGATGCTCCTGCCGCAATGCGGCGAGGCCGCGGACTGGTGTTTCTTCCCGGAAAAACCTGTCGAGAAGAGCAAAGAGCGAGCGCGCCTGTTTCTCGCTTTTGTTGTCCCAGTGGCCATCCGCGACTTTTGACCGTATTAGTGACTCGCCGATCACACAGACGTTGTCGTCAATGGACGACTGGACGGATGGAGATAATTCAGAAGCGATCGGAGCCGACGGGAAGGATGGGACAGCCGCCGATAGTGGAGGCGAGGGAAGAGGCGCCGGGGCGGTGTCAGCGAGGTCGTGCGCAAGGATTGCGCCGACAAGATCAGCATCCTCGGGATTCCTGCCGTCGTGGCGACGCGCTGATTCAAAGAGGGCGAGCGCGAGGCCGCGGAAGTAGATGTTCTGCACTTGGGCGACATTCATCGATGTCGCAGCCGCGCCCTGACTGGAAAGGAGACGTTCCAGCTTGCCGACCGGCGTCGGCACCATCTGGTTGAGGCGTAGGCGATCGAGATACTCCCCGACAAAGGCAATGGCTTGCTCGTCGAGGCCGGCCTCTCGCATCAGCGCACGATCAATGTCGCGAATCCTCGCGCTGGCGCCCTGGGTTTCGAGGAGGCGGTAAGCCCAGCCGACGATCAGCTCCTGGCGCTGAGCCTCGGTCGGATCATAATCCGGCGACGATTTCTCCGCCGCAGCGATGCGCTCTAGTTTGGCCAAGTGGGTGTCGACGACCGTGCGCAGGAGCGCGGTAATCTGCTGGCGCGTCAGGAAGCGCGCTTGCGGTGACAGCATGATGGACTCGAACGCAACATTGACATAGGCGGCAAGCTTCCGTGCGCAGGCCGGATCGCGGGTGCGCAGGCTCAAAGAAACATGACCTGGATGCTGGGAAAGGACAACTTTTGATCGGCGCCGCCGCCAGTAATACACAGCTTTACGACGAAAGAGGTGAGCAGCCGGGGCCACGGGCAAGCTCCGTGCAACACATGTGTGTCGCAGGGCTGTGCATCAGCTCCCCAGCTGGGGCGATTTCGCTGTGATTTCAGAGCGGTAGGGCGATCTGGCTGGGGAACTAGGATTCGAACCTAGATTAACGGAGTCAGAGTCCGCTGTTCTACCGTTGAACTATTCCCCAACAGCGATCCACAAAACCGGCTGGCTGGCGCCGGTCGGGTCTTGTGGTTCCCGGCATCACCGCGTCGCCGCGGCGACCGCGGTGCCCGGCGGCTGGAAGACGACGACGACGTCGCGGGACCCACATCTAGGACATCGCAGCCGAGTTTCCAAGCGCGACAGCGGAAAAGCCCGCCCGCGTGTCCACACCAGCGTTTCGACGTCGAGATCCCTGCGAAAAGTGCACGGCCGGCTCGATTTCGCGCTCGGCCCGTCGGCGCGGCCGGACGCGCAGCGCGCCGTTACGCGCCAACCCTGGGACAGTGCGTCTCCGATCGTCTCGACCATCATATGAGAACAAATAGAGAACTTACCAGCTCGGAGTCAATCGGCCGGAAGTGGTGCTTTCGTGCCTCGTCGAGGTCGCGGCCCCGACGCGCAGCTGAAGCGGAAACGAACCTCGTGTTCACGGCGCACCGCTCGCGGCGTGCTTCACCTCGTCAGCTCGCCGCATCGAGCTGATGCCTGTTCACGAGGCGCCGCACCTCTTTTAGGCCGCAACCAGATCAGTAATACTGCGTAAAATATGACGAATTCAATAGTGCATAATATATATTGCTTACGTCTTAGTACATACGATGTATAGATTCACCATGATTTGCGATCAATACTTAACGTGGCCCAGTATTTCGTATATGGCTGCCCCGGTGGGGGAATGTGCAAATGACCGCAGACCCGTTTGCTGAACGGCTCGTTCGGGTGCGCCAACGGTTTGTTTCGACGCTCGCCGGCAAGATCGACGGCGCCTTCGCCGCGCTGCCGAAATTGTCCGGCGTCGGGCCCGAAGCCGTCGCGACCATCGGCGAGGTCGGCCGCGAGATGCACGGCATCGCCGGCGTCGGTCCGACCGTGGGCTTCCCGTTAGCCGGCCAAGCGGCGCGTGCGGTCGAGGACGTCTTGCGCAAGGCGCAGCTCGAGAGCCGCACGCTCGCGGCCGACGAAATAGAGCTCCTGAAAAATCGACTTGACGAATTGCGCGGAGCGGCCGCGCGCGAGCTGCAATTCTTCCATGTGGTTTGACAACGACGCGACGAGGACGGGGTTGGGTATGCGTACTTTGTTCGGGTTCTGGTTCGCCATCGTTTTGTTGTTTGCACCGCTGCTGGCTGCAGCGGCGCAAGCGCAGACGACCATCCACGCGCCAACCGCGCCGCCACGTCCGCGGCTGTCGATCGAGCGTCACCACACGCCGCCGCAGCCGCCGCAACAATCGCCAGTAGCCGAGGCGGCGCCGCCGGTGCGCACCGGCAACCTCATCGCCGAAGTGACGCTCGCCGACATCGGCTTCGTCAACGGCTTGCGCTTCGCCAATCTTGGCGGCCACAGCGACTTGTTCGTGCCGCTGCCGCAGGACGCCGACGTGGTGGCAAGCGAGCTCGTGCTGGCTTTGGACGACGTCACCGCCTACGACGCGCGGCGCCATCTCGAAGTGCAGGTCAATGACCGCACCGTGGCCGCGATCGCGCTCGACGGCAAGAGCCACGGCCGCATCGTCCACGTTCCATTGGCCCGGTCCAAGCCCAAAGACGGCTTTCTCAAGCTGTCGTTTCTCTATTCCGGCGCCGTTTCGCCCGATCGTTGTATCGATGTGCGTTATGTCGGCGACAGCGTGATCATCAGACCCGAGACCGCGGTCGAGGTCGACGTCGGCCCGGTCGCCGCGCTCGATGTCGCCTCGACGGCAAGGCTGATGCCGCGGGAGGTCGCGGTCGTTCTGCCCAGCCGGCGTGTCACGGCCAACGAGATTGCGTCCGCCGTCACCGTTGCCCGCTCGCTCATCGCCAGCGGTCGGCGCGTGTCCTTCTACCATGGCTTCGACGCGCTGAAGGATCTCGCCAAACGCGACGACGCTGGCCGCTGGACGCGCGGCATCGTTCTCGTCGGTCCGCTTGATGAGGCCGCCGGCTTCATCGACTCGCCGCTGGCCACGGTTGCCGGCGCCGTCCAGTCGCTTGGCACGTTGGCCGCCGTTCGCGTCGGCGGGTTGCCGGCATTACTCGTCTCCGACAGCAATGCGGTGAGCGCCGGTCGCCTGTTCGCGAGTCCCTTGCTGCCGGCGGTCCGCGGCGTCGCAGCGGCGTCGGTCGGGGAAACCACACCGGTCGCTCTGCCGGCCGACCGTGTGACCTTCGATCAGCTCGCAATCGCACCAGTCGCCGCCGACGTCTACGGACGCGCCGATCTCGTTGTCGACATCGACACGCGCCGGCTTCCGGCCGGAACGCGCCCAGCGCGGCTCTTGCTCAATGTGATGGTCGCGCCCGACGGCGCCGGCGCGAAGGCCGTCGTCAGCGCGTTTGTCAACGAGCGCCTGCTCGGCAGCACGGTCGCCGCAATCGGTGAGGCCACCCATCTCGATCTGGCCTTGCCGGATGGGCTCGTGGGCACCATCGCCAATGTGAACGTCGTCGTTGAGCGCGAAATCGCCCAGGGCGATTGCCGGTTTGGGCCACAGGGTTATCCGGCCCAGCTTCTTGGGTCGTCGTCGGTCGTGCTGTCCAGCGCCGATGGCGCTGCGCGCGATTTTTCCGATCTCACGCCGCACTTTGCCCACGGCGTCGAACTTATGTTGCCGGTCACGACTGCCGACCGGCCCGTGCTCATGCTCGGCCTCCTCTCGGAGGTCGTGAGCCAACTATCTCCGGATACTGCGCCGCTCACCGTCAATCTCACAGCCGGCAGCGGATTGTCCGCTCCGGATGCCCCCTTCATTGCCATCGGGGACTCGCCGCCGGCGGGCGCCAATCCGCGCGTGCACTTCGATCGCGGCCGCGTTGCCGTCACCGACCGATCCGGACGCACGCTCCTCGACCTCGGTGGCTTCGTCGGCGGCGCGGTCGCCCAGGTCCTGACCGCCGGCGACTATGCCGGCCTTTGGATCAAGCCGCTGTCCGCGGACGGAGCGGCGCCGGCGCCGAGCGAGCTTCATCTCGGCCACGGCGACGTCGCCTTCATCGATAAGAACGGCGTGGCGCTCGCCATGTCGACCGAGCGCGACACGGTGGTACGGATTTCCTACCCGGACCAGGTGTCGTGGCTGACCGTCGCCGAGCGCTTCCGCTCCTGGATCATCGCCGGCCTGTGGCTGTGCGCCACCGCTGCCCTGTTGTTCATCCTGCAGCGCATGTTCCGCCGCCGCTCCGCGCACACGGGCGAGTAGACCATGGCCTTGTCGCCGTCAGACCGGACGCTCGGCGACCTTCTCGTCGGCCGCGGTGTCATCACCCTGCCGCAACTCGACGAAGCGGTGGCGCTCGCGGAGCGCTGGAACGTACGCCTCGGCGACGCGCTGCTCTCGCGCAACTGGCTCGATCCGCGTCTCTACTACGAGACTTACGCGCAGAATTTCGATCTGCCTTTTGTCGATTTGATCAAAGAGCCGCCCGACCCGGCGTTGCTGCTCGCGGCGGACGCCGATTTCTATTCGCGTCAACTGACGATGCCGTGGCGCCGCCGCGACGGCCGCCTCGTCCTCGCGACCGCCGAGCCGGGACCCGAGACCGTTTTGTCTGCGCGGAGCCGATGGGGCGCCGAAATCGAGTTCGTCGTGGCGACGAAGTTCGACATCGTGTTTGCGGTGCAGACCGCATTCGCCGAGGCCCTGTCGCATCGCGCCGTGTTCGAGCTGGCCGAGCTCGATCCGCAAATGTCCGCCCGCGTCGTTTTCACCCCCGGGCAAATGATTGCGGCCTACGCGGCGCTCACCGTGGTCTTGCTCGGATTAGCGTACGCGCCGCTCGATACGTTGATCGTTCTGAACGTCGCCTTCGCCTTTTTCTACCTCTGTAATTTCATCTTGAAAGGCGTTCTGGTGTCGATCGGCGGCGGCCGCTCGGTGGAGATCGACGAAATCGTCGCGATCGAGGCGCGGGCGTTGCGTGACGAGGATTTGCCGGTCTTCACCGTGCTGGTTCCGATGTTTCGCGAGGCCGGGATGCTGCCGCAGCTTGCGCAGGCCCTGCGCAGTCTCGACTATCCGCTCGGCAAGCTCGACATCAAGATCGTGCTTGAAGCCGATGATCGCGAAACCGTCGAGGCCGCGCGCGGGCTTGGTCTCGAAGGCGTGTTCGAGATCATCGTGGTGCCGCGGTCCGATCCCCAGACCAAGCCGAAGGCCTGCAATTTCGCGCTGCGCTTTGCCCGCGGCGAATATCTGGTCGTCTACGATGCCGAGGATCGACCGGAGCCCGACCAATTGCGCAAGGTGGTGGCGACCTTCCGCCGCTCGCCGCCGAACACCGCGTGCCTGCAATGCCGCCTCAACTACTACAACGTGCGCGAAAACTGGCTCACGCGCATGTTCACCCTCGATTACACGCTTTGGTTCGACCAGGTGCTGCCCGGCCTCGAGCGGCTCGGCATGCCGATTCCGCTCGGCGGTACGTCCAATCATTTTCGCATCGACGTCTTGCGCGAGCTGCACGCCTGGGATCCCTTCAACGTCACCGAGGACGCCGATCTCGGTATCCGCATCGGACAGAAGGGCTATCGCGTCGGCGTGGTCGATTCGACCACGTACGAGGAAGCGAGTTGCCGCGTCGGTCAGTGGCTGCGGCAGCGCTCGCGGTGGATGAAAGGCTACATGCAGACGCTCCTGGTCCACACCCGGCAGCCGCTGCAGCTCGTGCGTCGCGCCGGCCCGCTCGGCTTTATCGGCTTCGTCTTTTTCATCGGCGGCACGGTGCTCGCCGGGCTGCTCAATCCGGTATTCTGGCTGTTCTACGCGATCTGGATTGTCGCCAACACCGCGGATCTCGATCCGTTGTTTCCGCATTCCCTGCTGTTTCTATGCTTGTTCAATCTGCTCGCCGGCAACGGCACTTTCACCTACTTGATCATGTTGGGGCCGATCCGGCGCGGTTGGCTGGATTTGATTCCATTCAGCTTCACGTTGTTCGGCTATTGGCTGCTGATCTCGGTCGCGGCCTATAGGGCGCTGTTTCAGCTCATCCGCGATCCATTCTTCTGGGAAAAGACGCAGCACGGATTGTCGCGTCACCCGGGCGCGCAAACCGGCGGCGCCGAAGGCGCACCGGCTGCCGCGCCGAGAAGCGTGTCATGAGCGGCGTGCTTGCCCGGGCACGCGCGATGGACGCGCTTGGCGCGGTGCCGGTCGCTTCACTGGCGTTCGTCGCGATCTTGGCGTTGGCCGCTCTCGCGGTTCGCGGCGGCATCGTCGCCGACGACACGCTGCGGCTTTGGGCCGGCGCGAGCGCGGCGGCCGACGGCCAAGTGCCGATCGGACGCATTGTCGCCGGCTATCCGACTTTGCCTTTCCTCACCACGACGTTCGTCGCTTGGCTTGCGCCGTCCGAGACGCCGGCGCCGGCGCTGGTCGCGGCCGGTCTTTTCGCGTTCGTGGCCGCCTTTTGTTTTCGTTCGTTTCGCAAGGTGGGCCTGCCTTATGCGGCTGCCGCCATCGCCACCGTTTTGATCGTGCTCCATCCGGCGTTGCTGCGAACTGTCGTCGCCGGACCGGCCGACATGTTCCTGGCCACTTTCCTTTTGATGCTGTGTCTCTCGCTTTACGCCCTGCGCGCGCGCAGCGGCGCGTCGGAAGTGATGGGGGTGGGGCTGGCGCTGATGGCGCTTGCGTTCTCGCACCCGGTCGGTGCGGCTTTCGCCTTTGCGGCGATGCCGTTCCTCGCCTTTTCCGTCCGACCGATGCTGGTCGCCAATTCGGCGGCGAATGTGATCGTGGCGTTGCTCTTTCCGACCTTCTTTGTGATCGCCGCCTTCACCTATGTGTCATGGGTTTTTCCCGGTGACGGCTGGAGCTTCTTTGCGTCGCCGACGCAAAGCCTGTCGCAGTGGACCGCCGCCGCGGGGCCGTTATTTCGCAACGGGCTTTCCGGGAGTCTCGCGATCGACGCAAGTGTGGCGATGGGCTTCGCGCTTGCCATCGGCGCGCCGGTGGCGGTCGTTATGTTGGCGCGCGTTTATCGGCGGCGCCCGCTGGTCGATCCGGCTGCCGTGTTCGTCGCCGCGGCGATTGCCGCGACGGCGATATGCGTCCTCAGCGGTTTTTTCGGCGATCCGACGGCGATTGTGGTGGTTGCGCCGGTGTTGGCCGCGGTCGTCGTCATCCGCGTGCCAGAGGCGCACGAACGCACCGCCTTTGTCGTCGCATTGCTGATCTTGGGTTGGATCGGCGGATTTCTCAGTCTTGCTTTGACCGATCCGATCACGGTGAATCGTCTTTATGCCGCGTTCGATCACCGCACCAGCGAGCGGCTCGATGCGATCGCGGCGGGCGGCGCCTCCACCAAAGACGACGGCGTGCTGGCTGACACCGATAATGCTCCCGCCTTCGTGCTCGGGCGCGGCGGCGCGCACGGAATTCTCGGCTCCCAGAGCGAGCTGTTCGCGCTCGCCATGCTGTTCGCCCGCATCGACACGCCGTTCGTGGCGGTGCCGGATCCGCAGAGCGCGACCGGTGCGAACGATCGTCTCAACCGGGCCTTTCCCTCGTTGTTCAGCCAGGGATTGGCCGGTTATCGCATCATATACCAAAACAATACTTGGCGCTTGTTCGGCCGGAATCAGGAAGCCACCATCGGCAACAAGTAATGCGAAAGTAATGATACAAAGTACGCAAATATACGTAAGTAAAAATGTGGGTCCGATAATGCGGATTATTATAGTCGATGATTCGGAAGACTCTCGGGACCTGACCGAAGGCGCGTTGTTGTCCGCTGGCTACACCGATATCGTCACCGCAGCCTCCGGCTGGGAGGCCCTCAAGATCCTCGACGTTGGCCGCACTACCGATGAAGCGCCGACCGTCGACATCGCGCTGCTCGACATTGTCATGCCGGAAATGGACGGCGTCGAAACTTGCGCGCGTATCCGCAACGATCCGCGCTACGGCGACCTGCCGATCATCATGGTGACGTCGCTCGACGACATGAACTCGCTCGCGAGCGCGTTCGTGGCAGGCGCGACCGATTACGTTACCAAACCGGTCAACCGCATCGAGCTCGTCGCGCGCGTGCGCGCGGCACTTCGGCTCAAGCAGGAACTCGACCGTCGGAAGGCGCGTGAGCGCGAACTGCTGACTTTTCTGTCGAGCTGGGGCAATCGCGGCGAAGGGACCTCGATCGACGAGGCGACCGGTCTGTTCGTCGGCGAGGCGGCCGAGGCCTATCTGGTCCACGGCTTTTCCGATGCGGAGGATGAGCTCTCTGTTCTGGCTGTCAGACTCGACCGCCTCGATAGCTATCGGGACGCCAACGGCGAAGCCGCCACACACAGCGTCCTGGCGCAGGTCGCACGCGCCTTGGGCCGGATTCCGGCGACGGTCGGCGTTGTCGCCGCAGCTTATCGCAACGGCATGATCGTGCTCGTGGCGCCGAATTTTGGCGCCGCCGCGGCACTCGAGTTGGCCAAGACGGTGCATGGCACCGTGCAAAAACTGCGGTTGTTTCATTCGGAAGCCGTCGCCTCCGACTTTGTCTCCGCCAGCGTTGCCGTGGTCACCGGGCAGGGGAAACGCGACATCGAGCGCATCCAGTTGCTCATCCAGGCGATTTCCAAGGTGCGGCAGGCCGCGATGGCCGGCGGCAATCGTGTTGTCGCAATGATGGCCGACGGCGCGCTGCCGAAGCTCGCGGCGCCGATTTCGGAAAATATCATGCTCAATCAGGAGACCGACGCGGTGGCGTGAATTTTCACCGCGCGGGCTGCGGCTCGGGGAAATGGGGCGCCGGATGCGGCGCCGTCTAGCGCGTGGGGTAGGGAGCGTGCTGAAGCGTTGTGCAGCGTTGGCGTTCGCCGTCATGAGCGTGCCGTCCGTCGCCTGGGCGGGCGCCTGGACTCTTCCGGAAGGCACCGGGCAATGGTTGGCGGGGTTCACCGCCACCACCTCGACGATGTATTTCACCGGCGCGGGCCTCGCGCCGACGCCGCGCTACACCAAAGAGGAGGCGCAGGCGCTGATCGAATACGGATTGACCGATCGCCTGACGGCGATCTTCATTCCTGGATTGCAGAATATCGACATTGCCGCGCCGACCAGCGCGGAACGTGCCGGGCTCAATTACACGGAGTTCGGCGCGCGTTACGGATTTTACGAAAGTGCGGATTGGGTCGTATCCGGCCAAGGGACGCTGCGCGTACCCGGCACCACTGACGTCTCAAACCCGGCCGCGATCGGCTACACCGATTTCGAATCCGATGTGCGTCTGCTGGTGGGCCACAACTTCAAAATCAACGACGTGCCGGGCTTTTTCGACGTCGAGGCGGCCGAGCGCGCGCGCACCGAAGGCTATCCGAGCGAATTTCATTTCGATGCCACGCTCGGCGTACGCGTGCTGCCGAAATGGCTGCTGCTGGTGCAGAGCTTCAACGTCATGTCCGAGGGCTCGGGACTCTCGTACTTTGGCGGCAGTTACGAATACTACAAGCTTCAGCTGAGCGCGCTCTATACCGTGATGCCGACTTGGCAGGTGCAGTTCGGCGGCGTCTCAACCTATGCCGGCCGCAATGCGTTGCAGGAGAACGGCTTCATCGTCGGCCTCTGGCATCAGTTCTGATCGGCGCGCGGCGGCTGCATTCCGGTTCGGTCGCCCTCGCGACGTCGCGTCCACGCGCACATAAGAACGTGCTCCGCCGGTTTGCCCTGAACGGTGAAATCGGTATCGGTTAAGCCGCCGGCATCCGGCTGCGTGAACCAGCGCCAGATCAGAACGCCGCGGATCGCCGGACGATCGAGCACCGTCAGCCAGTCGGCCAGCACCGCGGCCTGGAGCGCGGGATCGGGGGGAGCCGCGCGTTCCTCGGCGCTTTCCCATGGCCGCGCCGCGGCGCCGACGGCCGAGCGCAAGCCGATTTCGCCGACCACGATGGATTTGCCGGTGCGCATCGCCAAGGCGTCGAGATTCTCGGCCGCCGCGTGCATAATTTGCAGCCGGCCGTCGCGGTCGTCGTCGGCGCCGAGCGGCGGGTAAAGCGTGACGCCGATGGTGTCCAGCCGCTGCCAGAACGGCACCGCGTCCGCTTCCTCGACATCGTGCGCCACATAAAGCAGGCGCCCGGGATAGGCCTCGCGGGCGGCGTCTATCAGATCGTTCCATTCCGGACGCTGGCTCGTCAAGGCGAGCTCGGTGCCGATGGCGAGCGCCTCGGCTTTCTCCTCCTTGGCGATTTGCGCGATCCGTTGCAGTTCGCGGTGGTAATTCGCGAACCATTGCTGCCAATCGGCTTCGGATTTCATCGCCACGGCGCCGGCCCAGCTGTCCGGCACCCAGACGTGCGGTTTCACCAGCACGGTAAAGCCAAGCGTGTGAGCGTCGCGGATCGCGGTGCGCAGTTCCGCGTCCGACATGTCGGCGCCGCGCTGAATATCCGGGCTCGCCGGTGCCGATTGCCACAGGAAAGGCACGACCGCGATCGCACCCGCGCCAAGCCGCTTGGCCTCGGCGAGCGACGCCTTCGCGGCCGCGCCGCCGAACGGATGGCCGGGCATGGCGATGACGTTGAAGCCATCAAACCGGTCCTGGATGACGGCATTGAGGTTTGCAGGCTCCGCCCGCGCGGCATGAAACGCGACCGCGAGGAGCGCGACTGCGATCATTGGGCCGAGCGCGCGCAGGCGTCAGATCCGATGCAGCGCCTGCAGGTGACAACGCACCAGCGGCGCCAACGTCATGGGATCGAACGGTTTGGCGATCACGCCTTGGGCTCCGAGCGCGATGAAATGCTCGATCTCACGGGCTTGCGCGCGGGCCGTCATGAACAGGACCGGGATGTCCGAGGTCTGCGAATTTTTGCGCAACTGCGTCAACGTCGCCGGCCCGTCCATGCCGGGCATCATGACGTCCAAAAGGATGATCTGCGGCGACCATTCCGCCGCTGCCGTCACCGCCTCCGCGCCCGAAGCGCATGCCCTCACCTCGAAGTCGGGGTTGAGGGCCAATGACATATCCACGATCTCGCGGATATCCGGTTCGTCGTCGACGTGGAGAATGCGGATCGCGCTCATGCGGTCTCCTTTGCTGTTCGCAAAGACCCCAATCGCAGACGGTCGTGCACGGCGGCCACCAAATCGGTCAGCGAGATACAGGCCTTGTTGCGGGTGGATTCGCCCTGCGGGTTGACCACGCCGCCGGCGGCGTGCGGCGAAAATATGATCACCGGGATAGGCTTGCCGTCGCCGCCGCGCAGTTCCGGCAGAAGATCAAGGCCGGAATCCGCGCCCACCGCGACGTCGAGTATCGCCAGATCGAAGTGCTGCGCCACCAGCGCGCGGCGCGCGTCGTCCATCGACTTGACCGAGGCCACATGTGCGGTCGAGCCGAGCGCGCGCGCGACGAGTTCAAGCACCGCGGGGTCGTCGTCGACGTGCAGGACATCCGGCTGTCCATTGATATTGCGCACGCCGGCGCGCTCGATGATTGCGGAGACCCGATCGAAATCCACCGGCTTTTTGATCCAATCGAGGATGTTGAGGCCGGAGACTTCGCCGCTTGCCTTGGCCGACGCCTCGTCGGCGCACAGCACGATGATCGGCGTCTTGTAGATTTGGGGCCGTTCGCGCAGGCTGCGAATGAGCTGCGCGCCGCCGTCCGGAATATCGAGGTCGACCACGATCAAGGCGTATGTCGTCGCCTGCGCGCGCGTGATGGCGTCGGCCGGGCTGTGCGCGAAATCGATGCTGAACCCCAGCGACTGCAAGCTTTCGCGCAGCGCCAGCGCGACGTCGGGATCGTCTTCGCAGAGCAGAATGCGCGATGCGCGCGAGTTGCCGCCGCTGTCGCTCGCGCGCTCGGCGATCTGAGCCCAATTCGGCAGCTCCACAAAGAAAATAGTGCCGCCGCCCGGCGCATCCTCGAACCCGATCGTGCCGCCCAGGCGCAGCACGATCTGTCTGGCGATGCTCAGCCCGAGGCCCGTTCCGCCATTCTTCCGCTCGGAGGTCGCGTCGGCCTGGGCGAACTTTTCGAAGATGCGCGGCCGAAACTCGTCGGGGATGCCTGGGCCGCGATCGCGAAACGTGATGCGTATGGTCCCGTCACGATCTTCGATGCCGACGACAACCTCGTTGTCCCGTGGCGAGAACTTGATGGCGTTCGAAAGCAGGTTGGTGAGGACCTGCGCCAGGCGGTCGGCGTCGACATAGACCTCGCAGGCCGGTGCGGCCGTATCGAACCGCACGCGCACGCCAAAGCCGTCGGCGTAGCCGCGATTGGCGTCGATGGCCTGCTCGACCAGCGCGCGCGCGTCCATGCGTCTGAACTTGAAGACGGTCTGGCCGGACTCAATCTTTTCGACATCGAGAATGTCGTTGATGAGGCGGACCAGCCTTTGGCTGTTGCTCTGCGCGATGCGGATGAGCCGCAAGGCGCCTTCCGGCAGTTCGCCGGCGGCGCCGCCGACCAAGAGACCGAGCGAGCCGGCGATCGAGGTGAGGGGCGTGCGCAATTCGTGGCTCACGGTCGACACGAATTCGTCCTTGAGCCGATCCATCCGTTTGCGTTCGCTGATATCGATGACGACGGCGAGCACGAACAGACCTTCGCGGGCGCGGATCGGATTAAGGCCGATCTCGGCCGGGAACTCGCTGCCGTCGCGCCGACGTCCGAACAGATTCCAGCCTTCGCCGAAGCGCACCGGTTGCGGGTTGCGCGCGAGCGCAGCGCGGCGCTGGGTATATCCGCTGCGCAGCCGCTCCGGCACCAGCATTTCCATCTTTTGGCCGATCAGCTCGTCGCGTTGATAGCCGAACAGCCGTTCGGTCTCGGTGTTGACGAGCACGATGATGCCGACGTCATCGGTCATCACCATGCTGCTGGGGCACGATTCTACCGCGAGGCGGAATCTTTCCTCGGCGGCACTCTCGAAAAATACGTCGTGCGAGAGATTGGAATTGCCGACCATTTTCGAAGCCCGTGTCTGGTCGATGCTGCGGCACGACAAGGAATATTGCGTTAAGAACAAACACGGCCAAATAGAAATCTGGGTAAGTACAAATAACTAGATTTGGCGTGCGGGCGCCAAATAATACCCGCGATGATTATTGTAATACCGTGGAACCGGTTCGCCGCCGCAACTTTATCGTGCCGAAGTCGGCGCCGTCGCGCGACTCAGCGGGCCGTGCGGCGCGAGAAGCCGAATGTAACGGTCGCGATGCAGAGAATGCTGCACGCCGCGGAAACCAGAAAGACGGCGCGCGGCTCGCCGTGATCCATGAGCATGCCGTAAATCGTCGGCGCGATCGTGGCGCCGATGTTGAATCCGGACGATACGAAGCCGAACACGCGGCCGAACGCGCCGGGCGGTGTCGCCGCGCGCACCAGCATGTCGCGTGACGGCGAGGCGATGCCGACGAAGAATCCCGACAGCGACGTCGTCAACACGAGGGCGGCGGTGGAAAAGCCGATGAAGCCGGCCAGCGCGGTCATGACGCCGGCGAACAGGAGGCCGAGACCGGCGACGGCCGCATGGCGGTCCGTGCGCGAGGCGAGGACGCCGCCGACGAGAACGCCGAGCGCGTTCATCAGGAGGAGGCCCGTCAGTGCCACGTTGGCGAGCGTGTCAGGCGTGGCGTAGAGCGCGCCGAGCGCCACCACGAGGAAGCTGTTCAATCCTCCCATCACCGAGGTGAGGATGAAAAAGCAAAGGCTGAGAATGATCGGCGTCGAGAGAAGCAATCGCCACCCGGCATCGACGGGACCGTGGCCATTCGCGCGCAGATCGGCGTGGCGCTTGGCGATCAACTGATCGGCCGGCGTCGGACGCCGGAGCACAAGCCAGGCCAGCACCGCAAAGCCGAACAGCCCGGCACCGACAAAGGCGCCGCGCCAGCCGAAACGGGCTTGCATCGCCAACAGCGTCACCGGGCCCACCGCGGAGCCCAGAATGCCGGCGAATGTGTGAAATGAAAAAATCTGCCCGATCCGGTCGGGCGGGGTGTAGTCGGATAGCAGCGAATAATCGGCGGGGTGATAGACGGTGTTGCCGAGACCCGCGAGCGCGAACATCGCAATGAACACGACGAACGAGTCGACAAGCCCGGCGATCGTGAAAGCCACCGCGCCGACCGCGACACCGGCAATCAGCACGAAGCGGGCGCCGACGCGATCGACCAAAAAGCCGGCCGGTGTCTGCAGGGTGGCCGAAACGACGTTGAACGCGGTGAGAGCCAAGGCGAGGGTGGTGTAGCTCACGCCGTAATCGGCGCGCACGAACGCAAACAGCGGCGCCAGCAGGATCATGTAATAATGGCTCAGGAAGTGGGCGGCGCAGATCGGCCCCACCACCCGGAATTCGCCAAAGCGCCGTGTCGGGATGGCAATCGCTTGCGTCATGAGAGCGGTAATAAGACTGGGCGTCTCGCACTCCGGCTCATGAGTGCCCCGGAGCGTCGCGCAGCGCCTGCCAGATGCGGAACGGCGTCAGCGGCATGTCGAGATGACGGATGCCGCGGTCGGCGAGCGCATCGATGACCGCGTTCGTGACCGAGGTCAGCGATCCTGCGCAACCGGCTTCGCCGCAGCCCTTGACGCCGAGCACGTTGGTCTTGGCCGGCATCGGGTGATCGGCGAGAACGAAAGACGGCACGTCCGACGCCCGCGGCATCGCGTAGTCGAGAAACGATCCGGTCAGCAATTGCCCGTCGCCGTCGTAGGCCGTCATTTCCATCAGCGCTTGTCCGATCCCTTGCACCACGCCGCCGTGAAGCTGGCCGGCGACGATCATCGGATTGACGACGTTGCCGAAGTCGTTGACGCAGCAATATTTGACCAGCGCGACGGCGCCGGTGTCGGGGTCGACCTCGACCTCCGCGATATGGCAGCCGTTGGGAAACGTCGCGGCGCCCGGGCCGTCGCTGATATGGGTGACGTCCAGCGACTGCGGCGCGTTCGGCGGCAGCTTCAAGTCGCCGCCACGCAACGTCTGCGCCAGCGCAACAATGGAGATGGAGCGGTCGGTGCCGGCGATGATGAACCGGCCGCGATGGAACTCGATGTCCGCGACGGCCGCCTCGAGCACGTGGCTCGCGATCTCTTTGCCTTTTTCCACGACCTTGGCGGCAGCCTCGACGATGGCGGTGCCGCTGTGCATCAACGACTTCGATCCGCCGCTGCCGCCGCCCATGACGAGGCGGTCGCTGTCGCCTTGCACCAGGATGATTTTGTCGAACGGAACGCCGAGCTGTTGGCTCAGCACCTGGGCGAACGGCGTCGCATGGCCCATGCCGAAATCGAGCGTTCCGGTCGTCAGTGTGACCGTGTCGTCGTCGTTGAAGGTTATGCCGGCGAGCTCTTTGGCGGGTGGCGCCGTCACTTCCAGAAAATTGCCGACGCCGAGGCCGCGCAATTTGCCGCGCTTGCGGCTTTCGCGCTTGCGGCGGGCGAACCCTTTGGCGTCCGCGAGCTCGAGGGCCTGTTTGGTCAGCGCGGCGAAGTCGCCGCTGTCGTAAGTCACGTCCGAGGCGGTCTTGTAAGGCAGATCCTTCGGGCGAATCTGGTTACGGCGGCGCAGCGCGATGCGGTCGATTCCCATTTCCACCGCCGCCGCGTCGATCAGCCGCTCCATGTAATAGTTGCCCTCGGGACGGCCGGCGCCGCGGTAGGGGCCGGTCTGCGACGTGTTCGTGAACACGCACTTCGCCGACACCTCGATCAGCGGCGTGCGGTACATGCCCTGGACGTTCTTCACGGTGTTGAGCGTTCCCGGCATCGGCGCCATCGGCGACAGGAAGGCGCCCATGTCGGCGAAGCTCGTGAAACGCACGGCGAGAAAAGTGCCGTCGTCGGCCAGCGCAAGTTCGCCCATCACCTCGTGACTGCGGCCATGGCTGTCGGAAACGAAGCTGCCGGAGCGCTCGTCGTTCCACTTCACCGGCCGGCCGAGCGCGCGGGCGGCATGCAGCAGACAAATATATTCCGGAAACACCGCGGCCTTCATGCCGAACGAGCCGCCGACCTGGCCGGTCAGGACGTGCACGTCCTTTTGCTCGACGCCCATCGCTTCGGCGATGTTGGCCCGCATGCCGTTCACGCCCTGCGAACCGACATGCAGAGTAAAGCGCTGGCCGTCATGGGATGCGAGCGCCGCGCGCGGCTCCATGGCGTTGACGACGACGCGGCTGTTGACGAGCTTCAAACGGGTGACGTGGGCGGCTTTGGCGAAGGCCGCGTCGACGGCATCAGCATTGCCGTAATGATAATCGAGCGAGAGGTTGCCGGGCACGTCGTCATAAAGCTGCGGCGCGCCGGCGCTGGCGGCTTCCTCTGCCGACGTCACCGCGGGGAGGGCTTCGATGTCCAGTATGACGGCTTCGGCTGCATCCTTGGCGGCGATGAGCGTTTCGGCGACGACGATCGCGACCGGATCGCCGACGAAGCGCACCTTGTCGGTCGCCAACGCCCCGCGCCACGGCTTCTTCATCGGCGAGCCGTCGCGATTCTTGAAGCCGACGATACACTTGAGCGGCCCGTATGCGGTCAAATCGGCGGCGGTGTAGACGCCAAGCACGCCGGGCATGGCCCGCGCGGCGGCCGTGTCGATGGCGCGAATGATGCCGTGGGCGTTGCGGCTGCGCACCATCACCGCATGGGCCTGACCGGGCACGTTGAAATCGTCGGAATAATGACCCTGCCCGCGCAGCAGCATCGGGTCCTCGCTGCGCGGGACCGATTGCCCGACGGCGAATTTCTCCAGCGCCAGCCGCTCGGTCGCGGTCTCGTCCGCCAATTGTTCCCCCTGTGGGCCGGCAGGCTGGTGCAGATTCATGGGGGCAATCCTGCAAAACCGAGGTTGCCGTGATGTAATGGACTTACCGCACCGCGACAAGCTGGCGCCGGGCATGGCTCATAGGCAGGGCAGGCACAGTATTGCCCTGGCGCCCATGGCTGATACATTTTGCCGGATTTGAAGTTTTGGACATGGACCGCCGCCGTCGAGACGCAAGCTCCGGCGCGGCAGGATGGCTTTGGGATGAACGAGGAGGCCCCAAGGGGCGGCCTCGACACCCAGCGGGCGCCGCGTCGGCGGCCCCGCTGGGCGCGTCGAACCCCTTACGGCATCCGTCGCGACGGGTTTGATCGCGATGGCGCGCGCTTGCGCGCCGACGCGCCTGTCGACGCAACCTATGCGGCGCTCGATCTCGGCACCAACAATTGCCGTCTGCTCATCGCTCGGCCGACGGACGATGGGTTCCGCGTCATCGATGCATTTTCCCGCATCATCCGGCTCGGCGAGGGGATTGCCAGATCCGGCCGCATCAGCGAAGCGGCGATCGCGCGGGCGGTCGACGCGCTTTTGATCTGCCGCGACAAGATGCGGGCGCGCGGCGTGACGCGGGCCCGGCTCATCGCCACCGAGGCCTGCAGGGCTGCCCAAAACGGCGAAGCGTTCCGCGCCCGCGTCGCGGCTGAAGCGGGCCTCCAGCTCGAGATCATCGATTCGGCAACCGAAGCGCGGCTCGCCGCCTCGGGCTGCACGGAACTGGTCGATCCCTCGGCCGCTGGCGTCATCCTGTTCGACATCGGCGGCGGGTCGTCGGAATTGGTGCGGCTCGGCCGCCGCAACGGCGTCCGGCGCGGGCCGCCGCAACCGGATATCGTCGGCTGGGCGTCGCTCCCGGTCGGCGTCGTCACGCTCGCCGAGCGTTACGGCGGCACGGTGGTCCCGCGCGCGGTCTATGACGCGATGGTCGCCGAGGTCGCGACCTTCGTCGAAAACTTCGCCGCCGCGCACCGCGTGGATTTGAGCGGCTTCCACATGCTCGGCACCTCGGGCACGGTGACGACAATCGCCGGCGTCTTTCTCAATCTCAAGCGCTACGATCGGCGCAGGGTCGACGGCTGCTGGCTCTCCGACGGCGAAATATCGGGTGTGGTAACGCAGCTCATGGGCATGAGCTTCGACGAACGCGCGGCCAATCCCTGCATCGGCTATGATCGCGCCGATCTGGTGCTGGCCGGCTGCGCCATTCTCGATGCGATCCGCCTCGCTTTCCCGTGCGCGCGGCTGCGTGTCGCCGATCGCGGCCTGCGGGAGGGCATGCTGGTCGAGATGATGCGCGCGGACGGCGCGTGGGGAGAAGCCTGAGGCGCGATGGCGAAGAAGCTCAAGGACGACAAACAACGCACCTTGTCGTCGCAGTCCTGGCTCAAGCGCCAGCTCAACGACCCTTATGTGGCGCGCGCCAAGCGCGAGGGGCTGCGTTCGCGCGCGGCGTATAAGCTCGCGGAGATCGACGACAAATATCATGTGCTCAAGCCTGGCGCGCGCGTCGTCGATCTCGGCGCCGCCCCCGGCGGCTGGAGCGAAATGGCGGCGCGGCGCGTCGGGCCGTCCGGGCGGGTCGTCGCGCTCGATATTCTGGATATGAAGCCGATCGCGGGAGTCGAATTTCTCAAGCTTGATTTTCTCGACGAAGCGGCGCTGGAGCGGCTCAAGGCGTTGCTCGGCGGCAAGGCCGACGTCGTCCTCTCCGACATGGCGGCGAATACCACGGGGCACCGCAAGACCGATCATCTGCGCATCATGGCGCTCGCCGAGGCCGCGGCGTATTTCGCCCGCGAGGTTCTCGACACCGGCGGCAGCTTTCTTTGCAAGGTGCTGCAAGGCGGCACCGAGGCGACGCTTCTTGCCGACCTCAAGCGCGATTTCAGCAACGTCAAACACGTCAAGCCGCCGGCAAGCCGTACGGGCTCGGCCGAGCTTTATCTCCTCGCTCGCGGCTTTCGCGGTGAGGTCGTATGACAAACAGACATCGCAATTTTGGACCAGTAACGGATATAAGGAGCCAAACCGACCTGCGCACTCAAGCCGGCCCAACACCGCCTCCGTATCAGTCGACTGCTGATGAGGCTCATGCCTCTTCCGGAACCAACGGAACAAGTGGCCTGATCTGGTGTTTGATGGGGACTGCGATGACCGTGGGGCCGGTGGCGTTCAACGCTTTCGAGAAGGCTTGTTGGATCTCTTGCTTGGTCCGCGCCTCGACTGCTGCGCAGCCGAAGCCTTTGGCCGTCGAGACAATGTCCAACTCCGGAAGATCAAGGGCGGGAACATTGGGCGTGTTCTCAAGTTCCGCGAACTCCTTGAGGATGGCGTATTCGCCATTGCACGGAATGATGTAGATCACCTTGAGTTTGTGTTGCGCGGCTGACGCTAGAGACTGGACCGAGTATTGCAGGGATCCGTCACCAATGACGGCGACGACCGGCCGCCCGGTGCCGGACCCTTTCTGCGCCAGAGCGATACCAACAGCCGCGGGAGCACCCCAACCGAGCGCGCCGCTGGCAAAGGTATAGTATGAAGCCGGTTTGATGGTCGGCCACCACGTTGCCAAATCGGAGATATTCGAGGCCGATTCCTGTACCACAATGGCGTCTTCAGGCCGCAGTTCGCCTAAAGCCGCATAAACCTCGCTCGCTGTCAGTGGAGAGTTGGGAGGAGAAGGCAGATCGCGCGGTAGGTTAAGGGCCCTTGGCGCTGTCCGTGATGATCCGTCTTCGACCAATTCTACCAAAGCCTCCAGGGTGAGCTTGGCATCGCCGAGCAGGCTGTCGCCAACAAGAGCGCTGCCAGCGTCGTTCGGATCGTTGGTAATTTGAAGGAGTTCGCAGCCCGCCGGCAGCACTGGCCCCGCAATGTAAGGGTAGTAGCGGAAAACCGTCGCGCCGATCACGACCGCTAGATCGAAGCCTTTGAGGCGGTCGCTCAATGGCCCCATGGCGATCGGCAGCGTGCCTTGGAACAGCCTATGCGTCTCGGGAAATGACGGCCGTTCGGTGTTCGGTGCGTGGAAGACGGGCGCATTGAGCTTCTCGGCTAACGCAACGCCGGCGTCCCAACCGCCGCTGCGGTCGATCTCCTGGCCGTAGACGAGGGCAAGCTTTTTCGACCCGGAAATGCGCTTGGCAAATTCGCGCAGCCGATCGCCATCGGGTGCGAAGCGGGTGCTGACCGTGCGGACGACGGCGCGACCCAGGGCGGGCCGGTCCCAGTCGTCCAGCGGAATCGAGACGAACACCGGGCCTGATGGCGGCTGCAGCGCCATGGCGTAAGCACGCATGACAGCCCCTGGCACATCTTGAGGGCGCGTCGGCTGATAAGCCCACTTTACCCACGGCCGCGGCAGCATCGTTTCATCGCGGTTCGTCAGAAAAGGATCGCATATGATCATTTCGCGCGTCTGCTGCCCAGCCGTGATGATGAGCGGCGTTTTGTTCAGAAACGCCGTCATGATGTTGCACATTCCGTTTCCGACGCCGGCCGATGTGTGCAGGTTCACCAACGCAGGACGACGTGTCGCTTGTGCGAAACCGTCCGCCATCGCAACGGCAGTGGCTTCTTGCAGGCCCAAAATGTATTGAAAGTCGGAAGGAAAGTTCTTCAGGAACGGCTCTTCTGTCGATCCGGGATTACCAAAGAACGTGGTCAACTTCAGGGATCGCAGAAGGTCGTAGGTGGCCGCCCAAACGGTTTGGCTCTGCTCGGTAGCCAGCTGCTCGCTCTTTCCGCGCCTTGCAAAGGATCTATTTGTGTCGTCTTTAGTGGTAATATTGGTCATTGGTGCTGTCCTTTCCATGCTGAGCCGAGATGATTGCGCCGAGCCATAGCCCCCCGCGTCCTACGGTGGGGGTCGTCGGCGTACTTCTGAGTTGGCTGCGGAATTTTCTGAGCCCCGCGGAACATGGCGCAGGTGTTGCGGCCTAAACGCTTTTCGGCCTTGCCGGGTTCAATGCACGCGCAAATTATTTTTCGGGCGCTGTTCGATCGGCGCGAAGTCCGAGTTTGGCCCAAAACGGAAATTCCAGCGAAAGAGACGAATGTTCGCTTTCAGAGGTGAGGCGGAATCCGTGGCCCATCAACCTCAATTTATGTGTACGCCTATGGACTCTGATCCGCCGCGCGCTGATCGGATGGTCAGCGCCCGGCGAGTTCGGCGCCGGCGTCCGGGGCGAGGCGCGCGAAGATCAAGCCCGACGCCGCGGTGAGCGCGCCGACGGCGAGAAAGGCCGGGGGAAAATCGACCGCGCTCATCGCGCTGGCGTGTTTCAGCGACAGCGTGAGTTCGACGACGAGCGCGCCGACGGCGACGCCGGTCGAGAGTGCCAGTTGCTGGCCGACCGAGACGAGGGTGGTGGCGCGGCTGATCAGCCGCGGCTCGATGTCGGCATAGGCGATGGTGTTGATGGCGGTGAATTGCAACGAGCGGAAGAAGCCGCCGGCTATCAGAATGACGATCATCGCGGCAAACGGCATGCCCGGCACGAAGCTGGCGCAGCCGGCGAGAAAGGCGGCGCTGATCAGGCTGTTGTAGACGAGCACGGGGCGATAGCCGAAGCGGCGCAGCACGCCGGCGACCGCCGCCTTCATGAATATCGAACCGAGCGCGCCGGTAAAGGTGATGAGGCCGGACTGGAACGGCGACAGGTCGAAGCCGATCTGTAACAGCAGCGGCAGCAGAAACGGCAGCGCGCCGATGCCGAGCCGAAACATGAAGCCGCCGACGATGCTGGCGCGGAACGTCGCCAGCTTGAACAGACTGAGATCGAGGATCGGCGCGGCCGCGCGTCTGGCGTGAAAGACGTAGGCGACGGCCGACACGGTGCCGACCCCGATGAGGGCTGCGACCGCGGCGACGGGCAGAAAGTCGAGCCCCATCACCGAAAGTCCGAAGGCGAGACCGCCGATCGCCAATCCGGACAACACGAAGCCGACATAGTCGAATGGGTCGGGCCGCTCCGCGCGGATATTGGGAATGTAGCGGGTGGCCGCGACGATGCCGATCAGGCCGATCGGCACGTTGATGATGAAGATCCAGTGCCAGGACGCGTAGGTGGTGATGAAGCCGCCGAGCGGCGGGCCGCAGATCGGGCCGATCAGCGCCGGTATGGTCACCAGCGACATGGCGTTGAGCAATAATTTCTTGTCGATGCTGCGCACCAGGATGAGCCGGCCGACCGGTGTCATCATCGCGCCGCCCATGCCCTGGACGACGCGCGCCAGCACGAACTCATCGAGCGAGCGCGACAGCGCGCAGCCGATCGAGCCGAGGACGAACACCAGGATGGCGAGGCGAAACACGTGCCGCGCGCCGAACCGATCGGCGGTCCAGCCGCTCGCCGGGATGCAGATGGCGAGCGCCAGCAGATAGGAGGTCACGGCAAGCTTCAGCGCCAGCGGATTGGTGCCGATGGCGCGCGCGATCGCCGGCAGCGAGGTCGCTATCACCGTGGAGTCCATGTTTTCCATGAACAGCGCCACCGCGACAATGAGCGGCACGACACGGTCGTAGGGGCGCGACGGCGTATCCGGCGGCATGGGGCGCTAGCGGGCCGCGCCGGAAGCGGACTTGAGCCGTTGCAGGCCGTCGGCCGGCTGCTGGAACGCCGGGTCGATATCGAGCGCCTTGCGGAAGTCGGCGGCGGCGTTCGTGGTGTCGCCGAGGCGTTCGCGGATGAGGCCGCGGGTCGAGAACGCAGTGGCGGAGCGGGCATTGAGCGCGATGGCGCGGTCGGCGTCGGCGAGCGCGTCGACGTTCTCGCCGGCGAGATAATGCGCCCAGGCCCGGTTGTAGTAGGCGAGCGCGGCATTCGGCGACAGCGCGATCGCGCGCGAATAGTCGGCGACGGCACCGGCAAAATCGAGCCGCTCGCGCTTGGCGTTGCCGCGGTTGATGTAGGCGTCGGCGGAGCGCGGATCGAGCGAGATCGCCAGATCGAGATCGGTGATGGCGCGCTCGTTCTCGCCCTTGGCCTGCCAGGCGCTGCCGCGGTTGTTGTAGGCCGCCGCGGTCGGCTTGAGCCTGATCGCCTGGTCGTAGTCGGCGATGGCGCGGTCGAGATCGCCCTTGTGGCGCCAGGCGATGCCGCGATTGTAGAGCGCGACGGCGTAGGTGGGGTCCAGCCGCAGCGCTTCGCCGTAATCGGCGATGGCTCGGTCGGTGTCGCCGGCATCGTCGAGCGCATTGCCGCGATTGTTGTAGGCGATGGCGAATTTCGGATCGAGCTTGATCGCCTCGGCATAGTCGGCGATGGCGCTCGGGAGATCATGCTTTTGATAGAACGCGTAGCCGCGCTCGTTGTAAGCGCCCGCGTGCTGCGGGTTGAGCCTTATCGCCTCGCTGAAATCGGCGATGGCGCGGTCGAGGTCGCCGTCGCGGCGCAGCGCGATGCCGCGATCGTAGTAGATGCGGGCATTGTTGGGATTGAGCCGGATCGCGGCGTTGTAATCGGCGATCGCGGCGTTGCGGTCGCCTTTGTCGTCGTAGGCGTTGCCGCGATTGTTGTAGGCCTCCGCGCTCGTCGGGTCGAAGCGGATCGCGGCGTCGAAATCGGCGATGGCGCGGTCGTAGTCCCGTTTCTCGTAGGCGATCAGGCCGCGATTGTCGTAAGCGAGCGCGAACTGCGGCGAGAGCTTGATGGCGCGGTCGAAATCGGCGAGCGCGCGCGTCGCGTCGCCCTTGGCGCGCCAGGCGTCGCCGCGGTTGTTGTAGGCGGCGGCGAGATTGGGGTCGAGGCGGATCGCCGCGTTGTAGTCGGCGATGGCGCGGTCGACATCGCTCTTCGCGAACCAGGCGATGCCGCGATTGTTGAAGGCCGCGGCGTTCTTGTAGTCCAATTTGAGCGCCTGGTCGTAATCGGCGATGGCCGCGTCGAGGTCGCCCTTGCGGCGGAAGGCGAGGCCGCGATTGAAGTAGGCCGCGGCGTAAGTGGGCGACAGCCGGATCGCCTCGTTGTAATCGGCGATGGCGCGGTCGAAGTCGCCCTTTTCGTCGAAAGCGTTGCCGCGCGTCATGAACGCGATCGCGTCGGCCGGATCGAGCCGGATCGCGTCGTCGAGGTCGGCGATGGCGCCGTCGAAATCGTGCTGGGCGAAACGCACGCTGCCGCGGTCGGCAAAGCCGCGCGCGTAATTGGGGTCGAGCTTGATCGCCTCCTCGAAGTCCTTGAGCGCGCCGGCAAGGTCGCCCTTGGCGCGCAGCGCCATGCCGCGGTCGTGGCGCAGAATCGCGAGATTGGTGGACTGATAGTGGCCCGATTCGATCAGCGCCGTGCAGGCGGCGATTCGCTCCTCGTAACCGGCGCGCGATTGCGCCGTGCAGCGCCGCTCGTCCGCGCTTTCCTGCGCGCGGGCTGAGGTCGTGGCTGCGGCGAAATGGACCACCGCCGCACCGATGGCAAAACAGGCGAGCGCTGAAATGCGCGGCATGATGGGCTCACCGGGCCTGATTCGGGCGCAATGCTCGCAGGTATCGCGCTTTCATTCGCTGCTCTTAGGCCTTTTCTGGCCGTTCCTTGGGCGTTTTTTGAGGCGATTGGCAACCAATTTACTCCGCTGTGTATCGACAGGCCAAGCCGGTCAACCCATCTATGAATCGTCATGCGGGCGTGCTAGGAACCGGCGCCAACCCAAAAGCGGGCCAGTCGAGACGAATCAGCGGGTGGGCGGGGCAAGGGCTCCTCCCGCGCGTGGTTTTTCTTTCTCTACGGAAGGTTCGACGCGCCCGCGCAGACAGTCCGCAGGATCGCCTTGAGATCATTGCGGGCGCAAGCGGAGTTGGCGAATGCCAAGAGAAATTAGCCGAGAAAAAGCCCACGAAGGCTTGACCTTCGATGACGTGCTGATCAAGCCAGGTCTGTCGGACGTATTGCCGTCCGACGTCGATGTCCGCTCGCGCATCACGCGCGGCATCTCGCTCAATCTGCCGATTGCCGCCTCGGCCATGGATACGGTGACCGAAGCGCATATGGCGATCGCCATGGCGCAGGCCGGCGGCATCGGCGTTATCCACCGCAACCTCGAACCGGCGGTGCAGGCCGCCCAGGTCCGCCAGGTCAAGAAATACGAGTCCGGCATGGTGGTCAATCCGGTCACCATCCATCCCGACGCGACGCTCGCCGACGCGCTCGCCTTGATGCAGGAACACCACATTTCCGGCATCCCGGTGGTCGAGGGCGGCGGCAACGGCCGCGCCGGCAAGCTGGTCGGCATTCTCACCAATCGCGACGTGCGCTTCGCCACAGACAAGCGGCAAAAAGTCTCCGAGCTGATGACCAAGGACCGGCTGATCACGGTGCGCGAGGGGGTGGGCCAGGACGAGGCCAAGCGGCTCCTCCACCATAATCGCATCGAGAAGCTCTTGGTCGTCGACAGCGATTACCGCTGCGTCGGCCTGGTCACCGTGAAGGACATCGAAAAGGCGGTGGCGTATCCCAACGCCTGCAAGGACGAGCAGGGCCGGCTGCGGGTCGCCGCCGCGACCAGCGTCGGTGAAGCCGGGTATGCGCGCAGCGCCGCCCTGATCGAGGCCGGCGTCGACCTCGTCGTGGTCGATACCGCGCACGGCCATTCCACGCGGGTGCTCGAAGCCGTGAGCCGCATCAAGCGGCTGTCCAACGCCGTGCAGGTCGTCGCCGGTAACATCGCCACCGCCGAAGGCGCCAAAGCGCTGATCGACGCCGGCGCCGACGCCATCAAGGTCGGCATCGGGCCCGGCTCGATCTGCACCACCCGCGTCGTCGCCGGCGTCGGCGTGCCGCAACTCACGGCGATCATGGACGCGGTCGAGGCGGCGAAGGCGACCGATACGCCGGTGATCGCCGACGGCGGCATCAAATATTCCGGCGATCTCGCCAAGGCGATCGCCGCCGGCGCCGACTGCGCCATGATCGGTTCGCTGCTTGCCGGAACCGACGAGACGCCCGGCGAAGTCTTTCTGTATCAGGGCCGCTCCTACAAGACTTATCGCGGTATGGGTTCGGTGGGCGCGATGGCGCGTGGCTCGGCCGACCGGTATTTCCAGCAGGAGATCAAGGATGCGCTCAAGCTGGTGCCCGAAGGGGTCGAGGGCCAGGTGCCGTACAAGGGACCGGTCGCCAACGTGCTGCATCAGCTCGCCGGCGGATTGCGCGCCGCGATGGGCTATGTCGGCGCCAAGAACCTCGCCGAGTTCCACGACAAGACCCAGTTCGTGCGCATCACCGGCGCCGGTCTGCGCGAGAGCCACGTGCACGACGTGACCATCACGCGCGAGAGCCCGAACTATCCGACCCGGCAATGAGCGCGATGCCATGACAGCGCGCCCGGCCGATCCGTTCGCGGCAATCCGCAAGGCGACCATCGAGCATCGGGCGCGGCACGGCTGCGGCGCCTATCCTTATGGCAACGGTCCGCTGCTCGGCGTGCTGGCGGCGGCCGCGCAGGCGCGGCGGATCTTGGAACTGGGGACGGCGCTCGGCTACACCGCCGTGTCGTTTGCGTCCGGCGCGCCCTATGCGATCGTCGATACGGTCGAGCGCGATCCCGAGCATGTGCGGCTTGCCCGCGACCACTTCGTTGCGGCCAAGCTCGATCATCGCATCACCGTGCACCAAGGCGACTTCGCTAGGGTGGTGCCGACGCTCAGCCCCGGCTACGACGTCGCCTTTTTCGACGGCGGCACGCCGGTGCCGTCGCTGCACACTGTTCTGCGCGACCTGTTGCGCCCCGGCGGCGTCCTCATCACCGCCAATCTCAACCACGGCGGCACCGCCGACGCGGTATATAAGGCGCTGTTCGACGGCAAATCCTGGCGCAGTGCGCTCGTCGACGACGAGGGCGAGACCGCAGTGAGCGTCAAGCTGTGAGGGCCGGTCGTGGTGTCGTCTTGAAGGCAATGATAGGGCTATCGCCGCCCGGGGGATCGATGTCGCTCGCTGCAGTATTGCTACCGCTGTTCGTTGAAGTCGCTCTGACGTTCGGGCTGCTCATTTGGATGGGACCACTACGCCGCAGCGACCTCGCCTCCGGCGCAGTCAAGCCGCGGGATATCGCGCTACGCCAACCCAATTGGCCGACCCGCACGGCGCAAGTCGCGAATTCCTTCTCCAACCAGTTCGAATTGCCGATCCTGTTTTACGTACTCACAATTCTGGAATGGGTCACCCGACACGCGGGCGTGCTTTTTGTTGTTCTTGCCTGGATTTTCGTGATTTTTCGTTTGCTGCATGCCTATGTGCATGTGACCAGCAACATCGTGCGGCTGCGCGGCGCGGCGTTCGGTGTCTCCGCGCTGGTCCTTATGATCATGTGGGCGATCTACATCGTCCAGGTGCTGACCGGGACCTGAGGTTCAAATCCATGCCGCTCGACTTTTGCCATCCTACTGCGCCGCATAAGAAGCTCAAGCTGCCGGAATGGTATGTTTCCAGCTTGATGCTGGATCGTGCGCTCGACGCGATCATGCGGCGCGTCAAGAAACTCGACCGCAAACACGACATTCCCTATCTCGCCGGCTACAGTCAGGACGGCAAGACCATCTACATCGACCGCCACATGCCGTCTTCGTTCAAATTCCGCGGCCGCACGATCGATACTGACCGCTTTCTGATCCTGCACGAGGAGGTGGAGAAGACCCTGATCGATCAACTCGGACTGCATTATCTGCATGCCCACCAGATCGCGACCCGCGCCGAGCAGGCCGCGGTGCGGGCGGCCGGCGTCAATTGGCGCGACTACGACCGCTTCATGCAGAAATTCGTCAAGCGTGCCGGCGACGAACGTCTGACCAAAGTGCCCGACGATCTCGACACCAAGCCGTATCGCGACGAACACGACGACGATTTGTTGCGGCGGATGCTGGCCTCGATCGACAGGGGCGACGCACCGAAGGGATTTCGCCGCTCGCAATTGCGCGATGCCGTGTATGACATCCGCGAATATGTGCGCCGCCATGATACGCCGGGCGCCCGCCGCGCCGCCGCGATCAAGTGCGCGTATTGACGTGGGCGCGGGCCGCATGAGAGCGCCGGCATGACGCCCGCTGCTCGTCTTTCCGCCGCCATGGAGGTCATCGCCGACATCGAGGCGCGGCGCCGGCCCGCCGGGGATGCGCTCAAGGATTGGGGCCTCACGCACCGTTTCGCCGGTTCGTCCGATCGCGCCGCGATCGCCGGGCTCGTGTACGACGCGCTGCGCCGCAAGGCTTCGTCGGCGTGGCTCATGGGCGAAGCGTCGCCGCGCGCCGCCATCTTGGGCATGCTGCGGCGCGAGCGCGGCCTTGACGTTACCGAGATCGCGGCGCTGTGCAGCGGCGCGCGCTTTGCGCCCGCGCCGCTGACCGAGGCGGAGCAAAAAGCGCTGGCGCGCGAGGGGCTCGACGGGGCGCCGCCGGCGGTCGCCGGCGATTACCCGGACTGGCTCGATCCGCATTTTGCGCGCGTCTTTGGTGACGAACGCGCCGCGCAAGGCGCGGCGCTGGCGAGCCGCGCGCCGCTCGATCTGCGCGTCAACACGCTCAAGGCCGAGCGCGAGGAGGTTTTGCAAAAACTCGCGCACCTTGGCGCCGAGCCGACGCGGTGGTCGCCGCATGGCTTACGCATCAAACTCGGCGCCGACGCCAAAAGTCCGGCGATCCATGCCGAGCCGTGCTTCCGCAAAGGCGAGATCGAAATCCAGGACGAAGGCTCGCAGCTCGCCGCGCTGTTTGCCCTTGCAAAACCGGGCGAGCAGGTGCTCGACCTCGCGGCCGGCGCCGGCGGCAAGACGCTGGCGCTCGCCGCCGCGATGGAAAACCGCGGCCAGATCTACGCGACCGACATCGACAAGCGCCAGCTCGCACCCATCCACGAGCGCATTGCGCGAGCCGGCGCCCGCAACATCCAGGTACGGACCCCACGCGGGCCGCCTCCCGTTCCCTCCCCCGCAAGCGGGGGAGGGTCAGGGTGGGGGCAAATCGGCGATCTCGCCGGCCGCATCGATTGCGTCCTGATCGACGCGCCGTGTACCGGCACCGGCACCTGGCGCCGTAGCCCGGACGCCAAATGGCGCGTGCGCCCGGGTGCGCTGGCGGAGCGGGTGAAGCAGCAGGCCATGCTGCTCGATGGTGCTGCGGACTTGGTCGAAACCGGCGGCCGCATCGTCTACGTCACCTGCTCGGTGCTGGCGGAGGAGAACGGCGACCAAATCCAGGAGTTTCTGTCCCGGCGCGGCGATTTCGCGTCCGTGCCCCCCGCCGAGATTGTCGCGGCGGCCTTGGGCGAGCGGGCGATGCTGTTCTGCCGCGCCGCGCGGCTTGCGGGGGAGGGGCTTTTGATGACGCCGCTGTCAACCGATACCGACGGCTTCTATGTTGCCGTCATGCGCAAGGGATAGAGCATTTTCCGGAAAAGTGGCTACCGGTTTTCCGAAAGAAAATGCGACAAAGCGGGAAAGCTGGCCTGCCGGCGGCGGAGGCGCCGCCATACTCTTGACCCCGGACCGGCACCGCCGCACATAAACCCATGCACGCACCCATGCACGACACCATCCTCATCGTCGATTTTGGCTCGCAGGTCACTAAGCTGATCGCGCGCCGCGTGCGCGAGCTCAACGTCTATTGCGAGATCGTCCCGTTCCAGAAGGCGGCAGCGGCGCTCGAGGCGACGCGGCCGAAGGGCGTGATTCTGTCCGGCGGCCCCGCCTCGGTGCTCGACGAAGGCGCGCCGCTGGCGCCGGAGGCGATCTTTACCGCCGGCCTGCCGGTGCTCGGCATCTGCTACGGCGAGCAGGTCATGGCGCACCAGCTCGGCGGCGCCGTCGAAGGCGGCCACAAGCGCGAGTTCGGCCGCGCCGAGGTCGAGGTGACCAAGCCCTCGGCGCTGACCGAGGGCGTCTGGAGGGTCGGCGAGCGCTATCCGGTCTGGATGAGCCACGGCGACCGCGTCACCAAGCTGCCGCCCGGATTCGCCGTGATCGGCACCTCGGCCAACGCGCCGGTCGCCATGATCTCGGACGAGGACCGCTGCTTCTACGCCACGCAATTCCATCTCGAGGTGATGCACACGCCGCATGGCGCGGCGCTGATCCGCAATTTCGTCCTCAATATCGCCGGCTGCAGGCCCGACTGGACCATGCGGGCGTTCAAGACCGAGGCGATCGAGAAAATCCGCCGGGAGGTCGGCAAGGCCAAGGTGATGTGCGCGCTCTCGGGCGGCGTCGACTCCGCCGTTGCCGCGGTGCTGCTGCACGAGGCGATCGGTCCTCAGCTGACCTGCGTCTTCGTCGATCACGGCCTGTTGCGGATGGGCGAGGGCGAGCGCGTGGTCGCGTTGTTCCGCGGTGCCTACAACATCCCGCTCGTGCACGTCGCGGCGGAGAGTGTTTTTCTCGAGGCGCTCGCCGGCGTCGAGGACCCGGAACAAAAACGCAAGATCATCGGCAAGCTGTTCATCGACGTGTTCGAACAAGAGGCGAAAAAACTCGCAAATATTGATGGAAAAGGGCCGGCGGAATTTTTGGCCCAGGGCACGCTCTATCCGGACGTGATCGAGAGCGTCTCCTTCGCCGGCGGCCCGTCGGTGACGATCAAATCGCACCACAATGTCGGCGGGCTCCCCGAGCGCATGAACATGAAGCTCATCGAGCCGCTGCGCGAATTGTTCAAGGACGAGGTGCGCGCGCTCGGCCGCGAGCTCGACCTGCCCGAGGTGTTCGTCGGCCGCCACCCGTTCCCCGGCCCCGGTCTCGCCATCCGCTGCCCCGGCCCGGTGACCCGCGAAAAACTCGACGTTCTGCGGCTCGCCGACGAAATCTACATCGAGGAGATCCGCCGCGCCGGGCTTTACGACGACATCTGGCAGGCCTTCGCCGTGCTGCTCCCGGTCAAGAGCGTCGGCGTCATGGGCGACGGCCGCACCTACGAGCACGTGCTCGCGCTGCGCGCCGTTTCCTCGACCGACGGCATGACCGCGGATTTCTATCCCTACGACATGAGCTTCCTCGGCGCGGTGGCAACGCGCATCGTCAATGAGGTGAGGGGCGTCAACCGGGTGGTGTATGACGTGACGTCGAAGCCGCCGGGGACGATTGAGTGGGAGTGAGGTTGCAGCGTACTGTGGGCTCTCGAGGGGATGACAAAGGGCTTTCACGGAGTCGGTCACGAGAAGCATATGTGCGTCGAAGTTTCCTTGCCTTCATGTCAATGTCGGCAAAAATAGAATCAATGACTGACGAGGCACCGCAGCGCTTGACCATAGATCAGTCGATCAATCGCTCCCGCTCGACCAGTGGAAGCCGCGCCTTGCTGATTACGGCCGCCGACGTCACCTGAGCTACAGCCTAGACTTCGATACCCGTGTCCATTGGCTCGGAGAGCTTGGCGAGGGTTGGGACGAGCCGGCTAAGGCGATGCACCAGAAGAACCGAGAACAGACCCGCCAGCGCCTCGGCGCCGAGTTCGGCACGGACGGACTTGATGCCAAGGTTCAAAACTTCATAGACATCGGCTCAAAGCCGTTTTCAGTCCTGGCCTACCACAATCGCCTGTTCGACGAGGTCCGACGCGCCTTCGTGATCGGCGCTTATTACCCGGCTCTGGTGGGCGCGTGCGCCCTCGGGGAGCGGATTCTCAACCACCTCATCCTTGATCTACGCGCCGAATATAGCGACACCCCCGAATACAAGAAGATCCACCGCAAAGACTCGTTTGACGATTGGCGAGTGGTAATTGATGCCCTTGAGGCCTGGAAGGTGCTGCTGCCCAAGGCCGTAAGCGAGTTTCGTGCTCTGATGAATCTGCGGCACCGGTCGATTCATTTCAATGTTAACACCTATTCGACGCCGCGCGAGGACGCTCTCGCGGCCATCCTCCACATGCGCGAGATCATCGACCAACAGTTCACCGCCTTCGGCATGCGGCCCTGGTTCATCCTCGGGACCAAAGGCCACATCTTCATCAAGCGTGAGTGGGAGAAGGACCCGTTCGTAAAGGCCTACTACCTGCCCACCTGTCCCTTCGTCGGACCATACTTTGCGATCTCGTTCACCCATGGCTTGCGGTTTCACGACCATAACGACTACGGCGATGGCGTCTGGACCGATGAGGAGTTTGCCAAGGTGTTCAATGACCGTACCTTCGAGCGAATGCCGCCGACCGACTAACCGGGAGGCAGGAGAGCCGATGTCTGAGAAACAGCAGAAGGAAGCGAACTTCTGGGCAGTCGCGTAGTTAAAATTGAACGTGATCAGGCAAGGTCGACGAAGTTCGGTGGGGGGACGCCAGCTTATTTCCTCAGCGACAGCACATAGGCGGCGATGTCGTCGATCGCGCGGCGGCTTAAGCCCAGCTTTGCCATCTTCGGATGCGGATCATACAAAAGGTAAGCGAGGTGATCTGAATTGAACGTTGGAGATTGGGCGATCTCGGAGAACGGCGGTGCCGCTCTGCTTGTCGTCTTCTGCTCAGGCGAAACGAGATGGCACGACGAGCACCAGTTATCCGCGAGGCGGAGGCCGCGCGCTGCATCGCCCTCGTGTAGGGGCTCGGCGCTGTTGGCGTAACCCGCCGGAAGCAGACACGCCGCAATGACAAGGGCGAAGATTTTGGAAGCGCGCATGGAGGCTCTGTCAATTCTTTCCTGATGTGCGCATTGTAGGCTGTCGCGCAATTTCTGGCTAGGGACGCGGACCGATTTTGCCGGCTTCGGTCGGCATCGCATCGATAGGGTTTGCGGTTCGCCGACGGCCGGCCGTAACTGGGACAGCGTGTTGAACACGATTCAGGCGCATTCGGCGCCGCAGGCATTGACGGAAACACAGCGTTGACGATCACCATCTACGGCATCAAGAACTGCGACACGATGAAGAAAGCGCGCGCCTGGCTCGACAAGCACGGCGTCGACTACGCGTTCCACGACTACAAGAGCGCCGGCATCGAGCGCGAGCGGCTGGAGCTGTGGTGCAAGAAGGCCGGCTGGGAAACGCTGCTCAACCGCGCCGGCACGACGTTCCGCAAGTTTCCCGACAAGGACAAGGCCGGGCTCGACGCCGACAAGGCAATTGCGCTGATGCTGGCGCAGCCGTCCATGATCAAGCGGCCGGTGCTCGAACTCGGCGGCGGCAAGCTGGTGGTCGGATTTACGCCGGAAAATTACGGCGCGACGGTTCCGGCAGGCAATTGACGCGGTCGCCGCGCGCTAGGATGCGATGCCGGGACGCTCGATCAGCGCCATCAGCGTGCCGGTCATGGTCGCGATCAGCCGCTCGTCGGCGTCGGCTTGCAGCGCGAACGCCTGTGCTTCGCACACCGTCAGGGTCCGCCCCGGCTTGACCACATGGGCGCGGAACAGAAACCGCTCGCCCTTGGCGGGGGCGAGCAGGTTGGTCTTGAACTCGACGGTGAGGACTTCGGCGTTCGCCGGCATCAGCGAGAACGCCGCATAGCCGCAGGCGCTGTCCAGCGCCGTCGTTATGATGCCGGCGTGAATAAAGCCGTGCTGCTGGGTGTAGGCGGGCCCGTAAGGCATGGCGAGCTCGATCTTGCCGGGATCGAGCCGCGCGATTGCAATGCCGAGGCTCTCCATGGCGCGTTGCCGGGCGAAGCTCGCCCGGACGCGCTGATCGAAGTTCGGATCTTTCGGCCGGAAATTCACCATGGCCCCCATAATCGGACGCACACTAATCGACAAGTGAGCGACAGATGAAGGCCTTCGTATCATCGCATGCGCCGCGAAAGCGCGATGCGGTCACTTCTTGGCCTTCAGGCTGTGCATGAAGACGCGTTCCTCGGGCTGCAGGCGGACGATCTCGGTGAACGCGCCGATCACGCCCGTGGTGTCGAAATAGGCGAACCGCGTTTCGTTGTGGCGGCCGGCCTGGAGCAGGGGGAAGCCCTGGGCTTCCATGTCCTTGACGCCTTGGGCGTAATCTTGGACCTCGATGCCGTAATGGTGCATGCCGCCTTGCGGGTTGTGGTCGAGGAATTTCGAATAGGTGCTGACGCCGGAAATCGGCAGGATCAATTCGATCTGCGTGTCGCCGCACCAGCCGAAGGCGAGGTTGAGCTTCAGCGGCGCCGGCTTGCCCAGATAGGTCTCGTCCTCGAGGCCCGGATCCTCGAGAAACAGAAATTCGGGCACGCCGAGCTTGTCCTTGAAGAACGCCATGGCCTTGTGAATGTCGGGCACGACGAAGCCGATTTGAAAGACGTTTTGCGCCAGCGTGGTCATTTTCGTTCTCTCCCTTCGATCGCTTGTTAGTCGTTGCCGCGATGGCTGCCGCCATGCGGTTGGTGTCGTCGGCTTGGCCGCCGCAAGGCGATGAAGACGGTTTTCCCGCCCCCGTCAATGGAGTATACCAGTATGTACAGGATCGCAGATGTGAACAACCCTCCCGCCCGCGCCACGGTCAAATCCGCCGACCGGGTCTTGACCCTGTTCGAACTGCTCGGGCGTTCCGGGCGGGAAATGTCGCATGCCGAAATCGCCGAGGTTTTGGGCATCCCCAAAAGCAGCCTGAGCCAATTGCTGCGCAATCTGGTCGGGCGCGGCTGGCTGGCTTACGCGGCGGAGACCAAGGGCTATGCGCTCGGCAGCGCCATCATCGGCATCGCGCGCTCCGCCGCCCAGCGACATGATGCAGTGGGGCTGAGCCGGCCGATCCTGGCCGAACTGACCGCGGCGACGCACGAGACTTCGGCGTTCAATATCTTGTCGGGCGATCTGGCCGAGACGGTCGCGACTGTGCTCGGCGGCGAGACCTTGCTGGCGGTGATGCGGCTCGGCCAGCGCTCGCCGCTTTATACCACCTCCTACGGCAAGGTGCTGCTGGCGCATCTGCCCGCCGACGTGCTGGAGGATTATCTCGCGCGGGTGGACCTCGTGCCGCTGACCCCCAAAAGCATCTGCTCGGTCGACGCGCTGCGCGTTCAGCTCGAGGCGGTCAGGCGGGAGGGCATCGCTTATTCGTTCGAAGAACAGACAGCGGGCATTGTCGGCACCGCCGGCCCGGTGTTTGGAACGGGCGGCGATGTGGTCGGCGCCACCAGCATCGCGAGCCCGGCGTTACGCTACAATAAAAGCAGCGGCGCGCGGATTGCGGAGGCCGTCGCGCATGCGGTGAAGAAGCTGTCGCAGCAGCTTCGCCATCTCGACATACCCGCGGTGCCGCAGGCCGACAAGACGTTCTGATATCCGCCACGCCGCCGGCCGCAGGCGCGCTTACGCGTTCCGTTAACCGCAAGCTTGAAATCATTATCTCGCCTTTAAACGACCACGCGGCGCCACCAACCGACCACGGTTTTTCCGAAGAGGTCGGGCTTTCTCCGCTGCACGAACCGGCATTGAGCGCGCTGATGGGGCCGCTCATCGCCACCGCTCGGGGGTGAGCGAGGTTCGCCGACGAGGCTGGAGGTTGACATGACATTGCGCGCGCCCGCCGGCGGCTTTGTGCTCGCCGCCGCTACCGCCGTTTCCATCTGTTCCGCCGTCGCGGCCGATTTGCCGGTGCCGGCGCCGGCCCCCCCGCCGGTGGCGCCAGTCGCCTATGCGCCGGCGGCGATCTACAACTGGACCGGATTCTACATCGGCGGTCACGTCGGCGGCGGCTTCGCCAATTCCTCCTGGAGCGATCCCTTCTCCGGAGCAAACAACAACTTCAACAGCAGCGGATTTCTCGGCGGCGCGCAGGTCGGCGCCAACGTCCAGTTCAACGCCCTCGTGCTCGGCGTCGAAGGCGATTTCAGCTATACCGGCCTCGGCCTGAACGGCAGCGGCATCGACTCGATCGGCAACGCCATCAACACCGACATCAATTGGACGTCGACCGTGACGGGCCGCGTCGGCGCGGCGTTCGACCGGCTCCTTGTCTACGGCAAGGGCGGCGTCGCCTTCGCGCAGGACCAGAGCAGTTTCACCGACGTGTTCGGCAACGGCGCGAGCTCGACGTTCATGCGGACCGGCTGGACCGTCGGCGCTGGTCTCGAGTACGGGCTGAGCAAGAACTGGTCGGCCAAGATCGAATACGACTATCTCGGCTTCGGTTCGCAAGCGCTCAACTTCGCGACGCCGACGACGCCGTCCTACAGCTCGAACGCCAGTTTGGGGCTGCAGGAAGTCAAAGCGGGACTGAACTTCCGTTTCGGCCCGTGAGCGGCTTTGATTGCGACGTGGTGGTTTGACGCCGGGCGGTCGGCGCGGTCATTGACAAGCGCGGCGCGCTGGTCATGATCGCGGCCGACATTGCAGGACGGACCGCCGCGCGCCCCCGCGTGCCAGTCTCAACTCCAGAATGATGTGGCCGCGCCATGGGCCTTGCCATCGAAGTCGTCGGGCTCATTGTCTTTCTCGGCGCGCATGTTTTCGTCAGCCTGCGTGGCCGGCGCGAGGCGTTGATCGCCGCCATCGGCACCGGCCCGTACAAGGGCCTGTTCTCCCTCGTCGCGATCGTCGGTCTCGTCCTCATCGGCTATGGCTTCGCCCGCTACCGCGCCGAGGGCCTCATTGTGCTGTGGTACCCGCCGGCCTGGACGCGCCATATCGTCGTCGCGCTGATGTGGCCGGCGAGCATCGCGGTCGTCGCCGCCTATGTGCCGGGCGACATCAAGCGTGTCCTCAAGCATCCGCTCCTGGTCGGCGTCAAACTGTGGGCGTTCGCGCACCTTTGCGCCAACGGCGACCTTGGCGGGATCATTCTGTTCGGCGCGGTGCTGGCGTGGGCGGTCTATGATCGCATTTCGCTGAAGCATCGTACCGATGCCGGGGCGCCACCGATCCTGGTCGGCAGCCGGCGCAACGACATCATCGCCATCGTCGTCGGCACCATTTTCTATCTCGCGCTCGGCTTCGTGTTTCATCCGCTCGTGATCGGTCTACCGGCATTCGGAACGCCGGCGCTCGGTTCGTAGCGATGTCGGTGCACGAGGACATGCGCCGGCTGACCGCGCCGGACATCCGCGTCCGCAAAGGCGGCGAGCCGATCGTCTGCCTGACGTCGTATCACGCGCACACGGCGCGCATCCTCGACGGCTATTGTGACGTCATCCTGGTCGGCGACTCGCTCGGCATGGTGATGCACGGGCTCGAGACCACCGTGCCGGTGACGCTCGACATGATGATCCTGCAGGGGCTCGCGGTGATGCGCGGGTCGCGGCAGGCGCTGGTGGTCGTCGATCTGCCGTTCGGCTCGTACGAAGCGTCGAAGGAGCAGGCCTTCGCGGCGGCGGCACGGGTGTTGAAGGAGACCGGCTGCGGCGCCATCAAGCTCGAAGGCGGCCGGCGGATGGCCGAAACCATCGCGTTCCTGGTCGAGCGCGGCGTGCCGGTGATGGGCCATGTCGGCCTCACCCCCCAGGCCATCAACACGATCGGGTCGTTCCGCGCCCAAGGCCGCGACGAAAGCGACTGGGCGCCGATCGAAGCGGACGCCCGCGCGGTCGCCGACGCCGGCGCCTTTGCCGTGGTGCTGGAAGCGATCGCCGAGCCGCTCGGCCGCCGCATCACCGCCGACGTCGCGATCCCGACCATCGGCATCGGCGCCAGCGTCGCCTGCGACGGCCAAATCCTGGTGCTCGAGGACATGCTCGGCCTGTCGCCGCGTGTACCGAAGTTCGTCAAGCGCTTCGGCGACCTCGGCCCCTCGATCGAGCGGGCCGTCAAAGGCTATGCCGAGGCGGTACGCGCGCGCAGCTTCCCAGGCCCCGAAAACGTGTACCCAATGCGCAAGAAGCAGGGCTAAGGGCGACGCCGGTCGGGTGAAACGCTGCGAACGGAGCCTTTTCGTGCGGCTGTTGCTTTTGGCGTTGGCGCTTAATCTTTTGCCGAATGGATTGATGGCGGCAGCCTGCCAAGGCGAGGCCGCCAACGTGGCGTCACGGCGGTTCATCTTCACGCAAGGCGAGGCTTACGACACGCGCACCGGCCTGATCTGGCGGCGCTGCAGCGTGGGGATGACCTGGACACGAGGCGGCGGCTGCACCGGCGAGCGCGCCTCGATGAGCTTCACCGAGGCATTGAAAGCGGCGGGAAATGCCGGTCCCGGATGGCGCATTCCGAGCATCAAGGAACTCTACAGCCTCGTCGACACGGCCTGCGGCGCGCCGCATGTCGATGTCCGGACGTTCCCCGATCTGCGCTTCAAGGACGAAGACGAAAGCGCGTATTGGACAAGCTCCGCGCTCGGATTGGCCGGATTGATTTACTATGTCGACCTTCGTACCGGCGATGCCGACGCCCATAGCCCCGGCTTCGCCCTCGCGGTTCGCCTGGTTCGCTCGGCCCGCTGAAGGCCGGTAAGCAAGATGGCGAAAAAACCCACGAAAACCAATACGAAACACCACTTGCAGGTTGCGACCTCAGGTACTTTGCCTTGCTGACGCCACACCACTAAGTTAGCGGCAGCTTTTGGGGCGTGCCCCACCGGGTTTCTTTTGGGGTTTGGAGTGGCTGGTGGCCGATATCTTCCAGGAAGTCGATGAGGAAGTCCGTCGCGAACAGCTCAAGAAGCTGTGGGACCGTTACGGCACCTACCTTATCGCCGCGTGCGTTCTCGTCGTCGGCGGCGTCGGCGCCTGGCGCGGCTATGAGTGGTGGCAGGCGAAACGGGCGGGGGAATCCGGCGCGGCGTTCGAGCAGGCGGTCAGCCTCGCGGAAGCCGGCAAGACCCAGGATGCGGAAGCCGCGTTTGCGAAGCTCGCCATCGACGGCACCGCCGGCTACCGCGTGCTGGCGCGTCTGCGCGAAGCGGCGGCGATAGCGACGACCGACCGAGCGGCCGCGGTCAAGGACTACGACGAGATTGCGGCCGACCGTAGCGCCGGCAAGGTCATTGCCGACCTGGCCGCCTTACGGGCCGGGTTCTTGCTGGTCGACCGCGCGCCTTATAGCGAGATGCGGACGCGGCTCGAGCCTTTGACCGGAGCGGATCGTGCGTTCCGCCATAGCGCCCGCGAGCTCTTGGCGCTCTCGGCCTGGAAGGCCGGGGACCTCGGGGCGGCGCGGCAATGGACGGACATGATCGTCACAGACCCGCAGACGCCGGCCGGTGCGCGCAGCCGCGCCGAGGTTCTGAGCGCGCTCATCGCGGCGAGCGGCAAGGGCTGAGCGCATGCCAATGCAATATGCTTCGCCTATTGTCCGTGTCGGTTCCGCGTTCGCGTTCGTGCTGGTGCTCGCCGCTTGTACGCCTGGCGGCAATTTCGACCCGACCGAATGGGTCAACCTCGACACCAAGAAGAAAATTCCGGGCGACCGCGAGCCGTTGTTCCCCAACGGCGTGCCGGGTGCCGAGACCGGGGTACCGCCGGATTTGGTGAAGGGCTACCAGCCGCCGCCGGAAGCGCCGTCCGTTGCCGACGCTCCGCCGCCCGCGGCGGTCGCCGCGGCCGCGGGCGCGGTCGAGCCTGCCGCCAAACCGAAAGCGAAACCGAAACCCAAGCCCAAGGTCGCGAGCGCGCCCCCTACCGCCAAGCAGCACGATCCGGCCTGGGACGCCAAGCCCGCGCCGGCGGCGCAGACGAATTGGCCGGCTCCCAACCAGCAAGCCGCGCCGGCGGCGCAGACGAATTGGCCCGCTCCTAACCAGCAAGCCGCGCCGCAGGCCCAGACGAACTGGCCAAGCCCGCCGCCGCCCGGCACGAATTCACACTAGGAGCATTTTCCGGAAAAGTGCTCACCGGTTTTCCGAGAGAAAATGCCACAAAGCAAAAAAGCTAGACCGCATTCCGGTTCGACCGAGACGGAATGTGGTCTAGTCCGCTTCGGATAGAACTGCCGGACCGACACGAGCCTCGCGCCGCGCGGAGCAGGCTCGGTTATTCGACGTCCGCCCGCAACATTGCGCCAGGTCTTTTGAGACCATGTCTTTCACAACCATGTCCTTTACGATCGCCATCGTCGGTCGGCCCAATGTCGGCAAATCGACGCTCTTCAATCGCCTGGTCGGCGCGCGCCGCGCCTTGGTCGACGATCAGCCGGGCGTGACGCGCGATCGCCGCGAGGGTGCGGGCAAGCTCGGCGATCTTTCGTTCATGGTCATCGACACTGCGGGGCTTGAAGACGCGGAGCGCGACAGCCTGTCCGCGCGCATGCAGGCGCAGACGGCGGCGGCCATCGCCCAAGCGGATGCCGTGCTTTTTTTGATCGATGCCCGCGCCGGCGCCAATGCGGCCGATCGTGCCTTCGCCGATCTGGTGCGCCGGTCGGGCAAGCCCGCGATCCTGATCGCCAATAAGGCCGAGGGGCGCGCCGCCGCAGCCGGCGTGCTCGAGGGCTACGCGCTGGGGCTCGGCGATCCGGTCGCGATCAGCGCGGAGCACGGCGAGGGGCTGAGCGATCTCTACGACGCGTTGCGCGCGGCGCTGCCCGAGGCGACCGCCGTGCGGGAAGAAGAAGAGCCGCCGGCCGCCGCGGAACAGGCCCCCATTCGCATCGCCGTCGTCGGCCGTCCGAACACCGGCAAATCGACCCTGATCAACCGCCTGCTCGGGGAGGAGCGCTTGCTGACCGGGCCGGAAGCCGGCATCACGCGCGACGCCATTGCGGTCGACTTCACCTGGCGCGGCCGGCCGATGCGCATCCACGACACCGCGGGGCTGCGGCGCCGCGCGCGCATTGAGGAAAAGCTCGAGAAGCTGTCGGTCGCGGATACGCTCAACGCCATCCGGTTCGCCGAAGTAGTGATCGTTCTCGTCGATGCGCAGGCGCCGTTCGAAGAGCAGGACACCAGGATCGCCGATCTCGTGGAGCGCGAAGGGCGCGCGATCGTCATCGCCTTCAACAAGGTGGACACGGTCGAGCGCGCCCCGGGCGCCCGCGCGCGGCTGCGCGAACAAACCGACCGCGTCCTGCCGCAGATCAAGGGCGTTCCGGTCGTCGCTCTATCGGCGCGGACCGGCGAGGGGATCGAGGCGCTGATGACGGCAGTGATGGATGCCCACGCGGTCTGGAACCGCCGGGTGCCGACGGCCGCGCTCAACCGCTTCCTGCAGCACGCGATCTCCGCGCATCCGCCGCCCGCGGCCCACGGTCGCGCGTTTCGGCTCGACTACATCACGCAGCCCAAAGCGCGGCCGCCGACCTTCGTGCTGTTTTCGGCGCGCGCCGCGGAGCTTCCTGAAACCTACCGGCGTTATTTGATCAACGGCCTGCGCGAGAGCTTCAAGCTGCCCGGTACGCCGATCAGGCTGACGCTACGGGCCAAGGCCAATCCCTATGCGGGCCGGAAGCGTCGCTAGATGGAGGCACCGCGCCAGGAGCCGAGCGCGACGGCCGGCGCCGGGCGACGGCAGGCCGCATTCGGCTTCATCTTCGCGACCGTGCTGCTCGATATGCTGGCGATCGGTATCGTCATCCCGGTCTTGCCGAAACTGGTCGTCGACTTCATGGCCGGCGACGCCGAGCAGGCGGCGAAAATCCTTGGGCTGTTCGGCACCGCGTGGGCGCTGATGCAATTTTTGTTTTCGCCGCTGCAGGGCGCTTTGTCGGACCGCTTCGGCCGGCGCACGATGATCCTGATTTCCAACTTCGGCGTCGGGCTCGATTATATCGTGATGGCGGTCGCGCCGACGCTCGGCTGGCTGTTCGTCGGCCGCGTGTTCTCCGGCATCACGGCCGCCAGTATCTCGACCGCCTACGCTTATGTCGCCGACGTGACGCCGGCGGATCAGCGCGCGGCGCGCTTCGGACTGCTCGGCGCCGCTTTCGGCGCCGGCTTCGTGCTGGGGCCGGCGCTCGGCGGCTTGGCCGGGAGCATCTCGCCGCGGCTGCCGTTCTGGATCGCCGCGGGCCTGAGCCTCGCGAATGCCTGTTACGGATTGCTGGTGCTGCCGGAATCGCTGCCGCGGTCGCGGCGCGCGGCGTTCAACTGGCGGCGGGCCAATCCGTTGGGTGCGTTGGCGCTGCTGCGCTCTCACATGGACCTGTCCGGGCTCGCCGTCGTGAATTTTCTCAGCGATCTCGCCCATGCCGTCCTCCCCAGCATCGCCGTTCTCTACATGCTGTACCGCTACGGCTTCGATGAACGCGCGGTCGGCTTGACCATGGCTGGCGTGGGGGTCGCGTCGATCGTCGTGCAAGGCGCCGTCGTCGGCGCGGCGACGCGATGGCTCGGTGACCGCGCCTCGGTTCTGCTTGGCCTCAGCTTCGGCGTTCTGGGTTTCCTCGTCTTCACCTTCGCGTCGAGCGGCGTGGTGTTTTGGCTTGGTATACCGCTTTTGGCGTTGTGGGGACTGGAGAGCCCGGCGGTGCTCGCTTTGATGAGCCGCCGCGTCGATGCCGCGGAGCAAGGCCGGCTTCAGGGCGCCAATGCGAGCATCACCGGCATGGCCAATTTGTTCGGGCCCGGACTTTTCACGCAAGCTTTCGCCTACGCCATCGGTGCCGGCGCGGCGTGGCATTTGCCCGGTCTGCCGTTCCTGATTGCGACGCTGTTGCTGGCGTTAGCGGCCATGCTGGCGTGGCGGGTGACACGCGCTGCCGCGGGCCTTAAGCAGGCGGCATGAATTTCAAGAGTTTGCCGGCACGACAATCATAGAGCATGCCGGTTTGCGTAAAGCTCGGCAGGCAAAGCTCGAGGAGCTTTGCCGCGACGTCGTCCGGCGTCGGCAGCGTCATCGGGTCTTCGCCCGGCATGGCCATGGCGCGCATGCGGGTGCGCGTCGGACCGGGATTGAAAAGATTGACGCGCAGCGGCGTCGCCGACGTTTCCTCGGCGTAGGTCCGCGCCAGCACGTCGAGCGCGGCCTTCGATACCGAATACGGCGCCCAATAGGCGCGCGCGCTGCTGGCGACGCCGGACGTGACGAACACGGCGCGGCCGGCGGCGGAGCGCTCGAGCAGCGGGTCCATAGCGCGGATGAGATGCCAATTGGCGGTGACGTTGACCGCCAGCGTCTCGTCCCAGGTCTTCGGCTCGATGTGGCCGAGCGGCGAGGGCACGCTGGCGACCGCGGCGTTGCCGATGAGCACGTCGAGCCGGCCGTGCCGCTCGTTGAGCGCGGCGGCGAGACGGTAGAGGCCGTCGTAATCGCGGATATCGAGCGGCACCAAAGTCGCCGAACTGCCGGCCGCGCGTACGGCGTCGTCAAGTTCCTCGAGCCCCCCGACCGTGCGTGCCGTCGCCACCACGTGGGCGCCGGCGCGCGCGAGAACCAGCGCGGCCGCATAGCCAAGGCCGCGGGAGGCGCCGGTGACGAGCGCGATGCGGTCCAGAAGCGGTTGGGACATATCTCAGCTCGCCTCGGCGAGCAGGGAAAGCTGGCGCGGCTGGGATTCCGGCGCCGTGCGGTCGGTCAGCGCCGTCGGATATTCGCCGGTGAAGCAATGATCGGTGAATTGCGGCCGCAGCGGATCGCGGCCCTTCTCGCCCATGGCGCGGTAGATGCCTTCGACCGACAGGAAGGCGAGCGAATCCGCGCCGATGAATTTCCGCATGCCTTCGAGGTCGTGGGTCGCGGCGAGGAGCTTGTCCTGCTCGGGCGTGTCGATGCCGTAATAATCGGGATGGGTGATCGGCGGCGAAGCGATGCGAAAGTGCACTTCGCGCGCGCCGGCGTCGCGCATCATCTGCACGATCTTGACCGACGTCGTGCCGCGCACGATCGAGTCGTCGATCAGCACGATGCGTTTGCCAGCGACCACGGCGCGGTTGGCGCTGTGCTTCAAGCGCACGCCGAGCTGGCGGATCTGCTGGGTCGGCTCGATGAAGGTGCGGCCGACGTAATGATTGCGAATGATGCCGAGCTCGTAAGGGATGCCGGATTGCTGCGCGAAGCCGATCGCCGCCGGCACGCCGGAATCCGGCACCGGGACCACGACATCGGCGGTGGCGGGCGCCTCGCGGGCGAGTTCGGCTCCGGAGGCCTTGCGGACGTCGTAGACGCTGCGGCCGCCGATGATCGAGTCGGGCCGCGCGAAATAGATGTACTCGAAAATGCACGGCCGCGGCGGCATCGGCGGGAACGGCTTGCGCGAATGCGCGCCGTCCTCGTCGAAGATGAGAACCTCGCCGTTTTCGACGTCGCGGACGTATTGGGCGCCGATGATGTCGAGGGCGCAGGTCTCCGACGCGAGGATCGGGCAACCGTCGAGCGTGCCAAGGACCAGCGGCCGAATTCCGAGCGGATCGCGGGCGCCGACCAGCTTCTTGTTGGTGAGGCCGACGAAGGCGTAGGAGCCTTCGAGCAGGCGCAAGCCTTCGACGAACCGGTCGACGAACCGATTGCGGTGCGACCGCGCCACGAGGTGAAGGATCACCTCGGTATCCGTCGTCGACTGCATCATGGCGCCCTCGCTCACGAGCTGACGGCGCAGCGTGAGGCCATTGGTGAGGTTGCCATTGTGACCGATGGCGAAACCGCCGGCGTTGAGTTCCGCGAACAGCGGCTGGACGTTGCGCAGGATGGTTTCGCCGGTGGTCGAATAGCGCACGTGTCCGACCGCCGCGTTGCCCGGCAGACGGTCGATCACCTCGCGTCCCGAAAATGCGTCGCCGACCAGTCCCAGGCGCCGTTCGGAGTGGAACCGCTTGCCGTCGAACGAGACGATGCCGGCCGCTTCCTGGCCGCGGTGCTGTAGCGCGTGCAGGCCGAGCGCGGTGATCGCCGCGGCGTCGGGATGGCCGAAAATGCCGAATACGCCACATTCCTCGCGCAGCCGGTCTGCGTCGGGATCGAACAGGGCGGTGTCTGTCATGTCATTGCCTCGGCGCCTCAGCGCGCCATTCCCTTGACCTCGAGCAATTGCCGCATCCCGGCGCGGCTGGAACGGTCGTAACCCGCATCCGCCGCGCGACTATCGGCGGGACGGTCGGTTTCACCGTGCTGATCCGGCGCGCTGTCCGGCGTCTCGGTATCCTCCGGACGCGGCCGCTTCAGCTTCTTTAAAATGGTGGCTTCGGGGTCCTCCGGCAACAGCGATATCAGCCATTGTCCGGTTCCGGCGAGGACCACGCGCGATTTTGCGCTTCGCACCCATTGCGGCTGACTGCGGTCGGGCACCAGCCAATTGAAGAATACGAAGGCCACGACCACGATGATCAGGCCGCGCCCCAGGCCGAACAGAAATCCCAGCGTCCGGTCGAGCGCTCCGACGCGGCTGTCGAGCACCATGTCGGAGATGCGCACGGTCACCACCGAGATGACCAAGAGCGTCACCAGGAACACGCCGCCGACGACCGCGACCGCGGCGACGATGTCATTATTGAAGTACTGCTTCGCGAACGGCAGCAGCTTGGCGTAGGCCCATACCGTCGCCCCGGCGGCCAGCGCCCATGCGGCGATCGAGAGCACCTCGCGCATGAACCCGCGCACCATTGCGAGCAGGCCCGAGACAAGCATGACGACGATCAGCACGACGTCGAGCAACGTGATCGGCATGTTCCGCCGGTTCCCCTCGCTGGTCCCCATTTAACCGCGTGCGCAGCCGAATCGGAAGGAGGTCACGGCCGCGATGAGACGTTTTGCCCCCGCTTGAACGCAAGTCGCCGCACAACCGAGACGCCGGCCGCGTGTATAGCCGGGCAGGGCAGCGGCGTCACCCGACTTCTCGCGGCCATGATCATTGCGGCGTGGGTCGCGTAAATGCCGCGTTAATCCTCACGGCGGTCCCGCCGTTGCGGCGGTTTGCCCTCGCGGGCGATGTCGGCGACGAGGCTCGAGAGCGCACCGACGCTCGACAGCGAAAAACCGTCGGGGGCTTCGGTCCGCTCGGGCACGATCGCACGGGCGAAGCCGAGTTTCTGCGCCTCCTTGAGCCGCGCCGCGCTCTGCGGCACGGGCCGCACCGTGCCCGACAACGAGACTTCGCCGAAATAGACGGCGTCCGCGGGCAACGGCGCGTGCGACAGCGACGACACCAAAGCCGCGGCGGCGGCAAGGTCGGCCGCCGGCTCCTGGATGCGCAGTCCGCCCGCGACGTTGAGATAGACGTCGTAGCCGGAGAAACGCACGCCGCAATGGGCTTCCAGCACCGCGAGCACCATGGAGAGTCGGCTCTGGTCCCAGCCGACCACGGCGCGGCGCGGCGTGCCGAGGGTCGAAGGCGCGACCAGAGCCTGAATCTCGACCAACAGCGGCCGGGTGCCCTCGATGCCGGCGAACACGGCGGTGCCGGGGCTGCCGAGTTCGCGTTCCGACAGGAACAGCGCCGACGGGTTCGCGACTTCGCTCAGCCCGGCGCCGGTCATTTCGAACACGCCGATCTCGTCGGTCGGGCCGAAGCGGTTCTTGATGGCGCGCAGAATGCGGAACTGCTGCGAGCCTTCGCCTTCGAACGACATGACCGCGTCGACCATATGCTCGACCACGCGCGGCCCCGCGATCTGGCCGTCTTTGGTCACGTGGCCGACCAGCACGATGGCCGCGCCGCTTCTTTTGGCATAGCGGATCAATTCGGCCGCCGCGCCGCGCACTTGCGTCACCGTGCCAGGCGCCGAATCGGCTGTTTGGGTCCACATGGTCTGGATGGAATCGATCACCAGCAGGCGTGGCGGCGGACCCTGCGACAGCGTCGCGACAATGTCCTCGACCGAGGTCTCGGCGGCGAGTTCGACCGGCTCCTCGCTCAGACCGAGCCGCTCGGCGCGCAGCCGCACCTGCGCGACCGCCTCTTCTCCGGAAATATAGACGGCGCGGTGGTTGTTGCGCGCGAACGCGGCGGCGACCTCGATCAGCAAGGTCGATTTGCCGATGCCGGGATCGCCGCCGAGCAAGAGCACCGAGCCGCGGACCAGACCGCCGCCGGCGACGCGGTCGAACTCGGCAATGCCGGAGGAAACCCGCGGGGCGTCATGCGAATCGCCTTTCAGCGTTTCGATGACGAACAGCCGGCCCTTGCGCGAGAAGCGCGTCGGCACGGCCGCGCCTTCCTCGACCAGCGTGTTCCACGCGCCGCACGCCTCGCAGCGGCCGGCCCAGCGCGCGTAGGCGGCGCCACAGCTCTGGCATAGAAAGTTTTGTGCCCGCGCGACCATGCAATTCGCCTTGATGGCTCAACCGCCGCGATAGACGCGGTGCCGATTGCGGCCGAGCCGGGTGAGAATCTCATAGCCGATCGTGCCGGCCGATGCCGCGAAATCGTCGATCGGGAGATCGGGGCCGATGACGGTTGCGAGGTCGCGCCGGCGGGCCGCGCCATCGGGAAGATCCGTGATATCGACGCAGAGCAAATCCATGGAAATGCGCCCGGCGAACGGGCACCGCCGGCCGGCAATGATGGCGACGCCGCCCGCCTGGCGGTCGCCGGCACTGGCGGCGCGCAGCACCCCATCGGCATAGCCAAGCCCGACCACGGCGAGGCGCGACGCCCGCTTCGCCGTCCAGGTCGCGCCGTAGCCGACGGTTTCGCCCGGCTCGATGTTGCGGATTTGCAGAATCGGCCCGGTCAGTTCGACGACGCCCTGCATCGGGTTCTGATGTCCCGGTGTCGGGTTGATGCCGTAAAGCGCCGCGCCGGGCCGCGCGAGATCAAAATGCGCGGCCTCGCCGAGGAAGATGCCGGAGGAGTTCGCGAGCGAGGCGGGGACGCCGGGGTAAAGCCGATGCAGGTCGCGAAAGCGCTGGATTTGGGCGGTATTGAGCGGGTGATCGGGGACCTCGGCGCACGCGAGATGGCTCATCAACAGCATGATGCCGTGATTCTCATGCTCAAGCCGCGGCGCAAGCGCCGCCACTTCCACTTCCGTCATGCCCAGCCGGTTCATTCCGGTGTCGACGTGGAACGCCGCGCCGCCTTGCCATTTGCTGGCAGCGATAAAGGCGTCCCATTCCGCCAGCTCCGCGATGCTGTTGATGACCGGCCGCGCATTGATCTCGACGAACGCCGCCGCGGCGTCGGGCGCAAAGCCGTCGAGCACATAGATCGTGGCCTCGCGCGCGCGGGCGCGCACGCGGCGCGCCTCGGCGACATCGGCCACGAAAAAGGTCTTGCAGCCCGCCGCGGCGAGCTTGGCGGTGACGGCATCGATGCCGAGCCCATAGGCGTTGGCCTTAATGACCGCCGCGCATTCCACTGTCATGAGCTTCTGCGTCAGCGCCCGCCAATTGGCCTCGATCGCCGCGAGATCGACGGCAAGCGTCCCGCCGGCCTCCGGATCGGCCAGCGGGGTTGCCAGTTCGGGCACTATTTCTGCAAGGGCCATATGCGCGTTATGGCGGGCGCCAGGGCGCCGGTAAAGGGCGCCTGAATAGCCCGATCGTCTTAAAATCCCGACCGGTGCGCGGTATCGAGGTTGGCGAAGCGCGTGACTGCGGCGTCGAAGTAAAGCTCGACGGTGCCCGTCGGGCCGTGGCGCTGCTTGCCGATGATCACTTCGGCCTTGCCTTCGACGCGTTCGCCCTCGGCCTGCCATTCGGCGAACTTTTCGCGGTTCGCTTCGGTCGGCTTGCGCATCTGGTGGTAATACTCCTCGCGGAACACGAACAGCACGACGTCGGCGTCCTGCTCGATCGAGCCGGATTCACGCAGGTCGGAAAGCTGCGGCCGCTTGTCCTCGCGGGATTCGACCTGGCGAGACAATTGCGACAGCGCGACGATCGGAACGTTGAGCTCCTTGGCCAGCGCCTTCAGCCGAGTTGTGATTTCGGTGATCTCCTGCACCCGGTTCTCGTTGGCGCGCTGGCTCGAGCCTTGCAGCAGCTGGATGTAGTCGATCACCAGGAGATCGAGCCCGCGCTGGCGCTTGAGCCGCCGCGCCCGCGCGGCCAGTTGGCCGATCGACAGGCCGCCGGTTTCGTCGACGTAAAACGGCAGGCTCTGCAGCTCGATCGAGACATCCTTGATTTTCTCGAAGTCGGTCTCGTCGATGGCGCCGCGCCGGATCTTGTTGGACGGGATGCCGGTCTGTTCGGCGATGATGCGGGTGGCGAGCTGCTCTGCCGACATTTCCAACGAGAAGAAACCGACGATGCCGCCATTGACCGTCGCCGTTCGGCCGTCGGCGCGGACTTCGCCGGCCCAGGCCTTGGCGACGTTGTAGGCGATGTTGGTGGCGAGCGCGGTCTTGCCCATGCCCGGTCGGCCGGCGAGGATGACGAGATCGGACGGCTGCAGGCCGCCCATCCTGGAATCAAGATCCGCGAGGCCGGTGGCGAGGCCGGACAGGTTGCCGTCGCGTTGGTAGGCCTGCGCGGCCATGTCGACGGCCGTGGTCAGGGCCTGGGCGAAGCGCTGGAAGCCCCCTTCGTAACGTCCCGTTTCGGCGAGGTCGTAGAGCTTGCGCTCGGCGTCTTCGATGTGGGTCTGCGGCGTCGCCTCGACCGGCGCATCGTAGGCGAGGTTGACCATGTCTTCGCCGATCGTGATCAAGTCGCGGCGGATGGACAGATCGTAGACGGTGCGGCCGTAGTCCTCCGCATTGATGATCGTCGTCGCTTCGGCGGCGAGCCGCGCCAGATATTGATTGATGCTGAGCCCGGCAATGTCGAAGTCGGTCGGCAGGAACGTCTTGAGCGTGACCGGCGTCGCCAGTTTTCCGGCGCGCACTAGGCCCGAGGCGAGCTCGAAGATGCGCTGATGGATCGGCTCGAAAAAGTGCTTCGGCTCGAGGAAATCGGAGACGCGGTAGAACGCCTCGTTATTGACGAGAATAGCCCCGAGCAGCGCCTGCTCGGCCTCGATATTGTGCGGTGGCGCGCGGTAAAACGGTTCCGCGGGCGCCTGCTTGCGTGCTGCCGAATCGAATGCTGCCATGGTCCCGATCAGGGGATTCACGTGTGGCCAATTTGGGGTCACTCAACATCGCGGATCACTCTACGACGGCGGAGGTTCTGATTTACCGTTGACGCGCTACCACGAACACATCGTCGATAGTGGAGCGCGGCCGTCATGGGAAACCCTCATTGCGGCTGTCCCCACTACCCACCGCTCCGGCACGTGGAACCCGGCCGGCGACGATCAACGCTTGACGGACGCGTTTTGGTATCTGCCGATTGCACGCTACTCTCCGGCGAGTCGCAGCGGCGCCGCGCTGCCGGCCTCGCATTTGCGCAAACGCGCCTCCTCCCGCGCGATGTAATCGCGCGTCTGCGGCACGACGCCCTTGTGTTTGGCCATCTGGATCTGAAAGACGACGAGGTCGCTCTCGCGGAACGCCATTTCGGACGACGCGAGATAGAACTCCCACATCCGCACGAAACGCTGGTCATAGAGCCGTTCCACGTCCTCGCGATGCGCGAGGAAGCGCTCGCGCCAGGCCTTCAGTGTTTCGGCGTAGTGGAGCTGCAGGATTTCAACGTCCGTCACCCACAGACCGGCGCGCTCGATCGCCGGCAGGACTTCGGAAAGGGCGGGGATGTAGCCGCCCGGAAAGATGTATTTGGCGATCCACGGATTGGTGACGCCCGGAGGGCTGCTGCGGCCGATCGTGTGCAGCAGAAAAGCGCCATCCTCGCTCAAGAGCTGCCCGCACTTGCGGAAGAATGTATTGAAAAAACCGACACCGACATGCTCGAACATGCCGACCGACACGATGCGATCGAAGGTGCCCTCGACGTCGCGGTAGTCGATCAAGCGGAAGACCGCGTCCTGCGCGCGGCCGCGTTCGCTCGCCCGCTGCTGGGCGCGCGCGAACTGTTCCTGCGAGAGGGTGATGCCGGTCACGCGCGCACCGGCGACTTCGGCGAGGTAGAGCGCCAAGCCGCCCCAGCCGCAGCCGATGTCGAGCACCGTGGCGCCGGGCTCGACGCCGAGCTTGGCGGCGAGATGCCGCTTCTTGGCAAGCTGAGCATCATCGAGCGACTGCTCGGTGGTTTCGAAATAGGCGCAGCTGTATTGCTGGTCCGCGTCGAGGAAAAGCTGGTAAAGCCGGCCGTCGAGATCGTAGTGATGCGCCACATTGCGCCGCGAGCGCGAGCGCAGATTGAACTGCTGGACGCGGCGAAACAGCTGGCGGATCACGCGCAGCGGCACCGCCCATTTCGCCGTCGCCTTGCGCTCCTGCCGCAGGAGGATAGCGAGGACATCTCCAATCGTGCCCTGTTCGACGACGAACGTGCCGTCCATATAGGCTTCGCCCAGCCGAAGCTCGGGATCGAGCAGGACTTGGCGAAGCGCTCGCGCGGTCGTGAACCGCACGACGGCGGGTGCGCCGCTACCATCGCCGAATGTGTATGAATTGCCCGATGCCGTTTTGACCGTGAGAGATCCATCACGGATAAACCGGCTCAAGAAAATTGACAGCAACCGCTCCAACGCCGCCTCCACGCTTACTTTGAACCCTGCCGGAAGCGAAGGTCGGTTCCTTCAGTCGGCCCAGTCGTCTCGCGGCAGCCTTTCAACCTCGCGATCCGCCGGGTGCGCCAGCATGGTCATCCCCTTGCCGTCATTAAAACAAAATCCTCCTTGACCAGCAATGGAGGCGATCCATGGTCGCGCTTTTCGAAGGGCAGCCATGCTCGTACCCGTTTTCGGCCGGTTTGGGGTAAGGATCACCGGCCTGCGGCTAACGACTGCGTAAAGCCCACAGCATCGAGGAGGTCAGGGTGATCCGGCGTCTTGTGGCTATGATCGGCCTTTTTGCGGGATTGATTCCCGCGATAGGGCACGCCCAGACCAGTATCGACCAGGGCAAATCGCCGGCGCAGATTTTCGCCAGCGACTGCGGGGTTTGCCATAAGGCCGCGCGCGGCCTGGCGGGGGGCAAGAATAACGCCGCCCTCACGGAGTTCTTACGTCAGCACTATACCACCGGCCGGGAGCAGGCGGCTTCGCTCGCTGCCTATGTGCTGCGGGGCGGTGGCGGCGACACCGGCGGTACGACCGCGGGGCAGAAGCCGAGCGGAGAGCGCGCCAAGGCATCAGCCGATGCCAAGCCGACAGCTGAGGAGCCGAAGCCCGCGAAACCGCAGGGCCGGCAGGCCGCGAAACCCGAAACCAAGCCTGAAACGAAGCCCGAAACCGGCGCATCCTCGACGACGGAGGTCAAGCGCGACGACGAGCCGGCAGCGACGGAAGAGCCAGGGCGGCGTCCGGCATCCGGCCGGCATGAGACGAAATCGTCCTCCCGGGGTCGGCGCAAGGAGCAGGAGGCAGCTCCTCCGGCACCGTCCGTTGTGCACGAGCCGGCCGCGGCGCCGGAGCCGTCTGCTGTCGTTGCTGAGCCTAATCCGGCAGCTTCGGCCGAGCCGGCGAACCCGGAGCCGTCGCCGACCACCGCGGCCGCGCCTGAGGAGCCGGCATCGGGCGAGAACGCACCGGTGCCGCGCGATAACATTCCGGACTGAGGATTTTTCCCGACAAGCTGACGCGTTGGCCGTGATCGGCCAACGCGGTGACACGAACCGCTATTCGGTCGGCGCCGCGCCCTCGGCAGCCTCGGCGCCCTCCGCACCCTCGCTGGCGCGCAGCGATTCGGCGGCTTCCGGCTCGAAGAAGGCCTCGGCGGCAAGGGCCGCGGCTTCCGCTTCGGTCTCCTCGCGCACCTGCGTCATGTCTTCGCCGCGCTCGATACGCGCCGCTTCGTCATTGTTGCGGGCGACGACGATCGTGACTGATGTCTCGATGTCGGGGTGCAAGGCCAGCGGCACGATGTGGCGGCCGATGGTCTTGATCGGCGTGTTGAGCGCGATCTGATTGCGGCTCACGTTGAACCCCGCGGCCGTGATCAGGCCGACCAGGTCACGCGGCGAGACCGATCCGAACAGCTGGCCGGTTTCCGAGGCCTGGCGCAGCACGGTAAAGCTCTTGCCGTCGAGCTTGTTGGCGACCTCGCTCGCTTCGCCCTTGAGCGCGAGCGAACGTGCCTCGAGTTCGCTCTTCATCGTTTCGAAGCGTGTGCGGTTCTCCGCCGTGGCGCGCAGCGCCTTGCCGCGCGGCAGCAGAAAGTTACGGGCGAAGCCGTCTTTGACGCGCACCGCCTCGCCCATTTGGCCCAGCTTGGGGACCCTTTCGAGCAGGATCACTTCCATGGTGACTTCTCCTTTGCCGCTCCTTGCGCGGTTTGCGTGCGATTCGCCGCGGGGGACGCCGGTCGGCGCCGAACCGCCTAGCGGATCACATAGGGCAGCAACCCGAGGAAACGTGCGCGCTTGATCGCTTGCGCGAGCTCACGCTGTTTTTTTGCCGACACCGCGGTGATGCGGCTCGGCACGATCTTGCCGCGCTCGGAAACGAACCGTTGCAGCAGCTTGACGTCCTTGTAGTCGATCTTCGGCGCGTTGGCGCCCGAGAACGGGCAGCTCTTGCGGCGGCGGAAAAACGGCCGGCGCGCCCCGGCGCCCTGCGGTGAAAAGGCCATGGTCTATTCCTCCGTCGCCGTATCGCCGTCTTCGTCACGCGGGCGTCGATCGCCGCGCGGGGGACGGTCGCCCCGGTCGCCGCGGTCACCCCGGTCGCCGCGATCGCCACGGTCGCGATCACCGCGCTCGCCGCGCTCGCCACGGCGGTCGTCGCGGTCACGATCGCGCTCGGCGCGCCGCATCATCGCGGAGGGGCCTTGCTCATGCTCGTCGACCCGGATCGTCAGGTACCGCAGTACGTCTTCGTTGAGGCGCTCCAGCCGTTCGATCTCATTGATCGCGGCCGGCGGCGCATCGATGTTCAACAAGGTAAAATGCGCCTTGCGGTTCTTCCGCAGGCGGTAGGACAGCGACTTGACGCCCCAGGATTCGGTCTTGGCGACAGTTCCGCCCAACCCGGCGATGACGCCTTTCAGGTGGGTGGTTAATTCTTCCACCTGCTGCGCGCTGGCGTCCTGGCGCGCAAGATAGATGTGTTCGTAAAGCGGCATGATTGCCCTTTCCGTTAGGTTGCCAACCCGCTCCCGGCGCGAAGCCCCTCGAACCCTTCGGGAAAGGCTCGAATGCTCTGAAGGCGGGGATACCGGACACCGGACCTCAAGGTCCTACCGCGTCGGCAGCGCCCATGTCGGCAATGCCAATGCGGCCATCCGTTCAGCCCCCGGCCGGGGTCGAGCGAAAGGCGGACTTATACGCAGCCGGCGTGCAAACGCAAGGCGAATCAGGACCCACGCGAGGGCAGGGCGGCCGCTTGGATCAACTCCGCCAGCCGGACCGCCAGAGCGACGCCCTCGCGGACCTCGTCGGCGCTGGCGCGGGAGGATGAACCGCCCCCGCGTAGCCTCTGCAACGTGGTTAAGAGAACGTCGAGATTTTGCGCCAAGAGCTGCCGGCGAAAGTCCGGCTCGCGCCGGGCGCGGGCGAGCACGGCGTCGGTGACCGGCGCAAAGGTGTTCGGAGAGCGCATCGCAAAGTCCGCGGACGGGGCGCTACGCCCGTCGGTAGCCCAAAATCATACCGATTTCCGGTTGTCGGTTTCTTACCGGTTGCCGTCCCTTGACACGGCGGCGTCCACGGTATCTGTCGCCTCGTTTCGAGGGGAAGGAAATGACGGTCGCGTTTGTTTTTCCCGGCCAGGGCAGCCAAGCCGTCGGCATGGGCAAGGGACTGGCGGATACTTTTGCGCCGGCACGGCGTGTGTTCGAGGAAGTCGACGCCGCGCTCGGCGAGGATCTCAGCCGCATCATCTGGAATGGGCCGGCAGACATGCTGACGCTCACCGAGAATGCGCAGCCGGCGCTGATGGCGGTGTCGCTGGCCGCGCTGCGGGTGCTCGAGGCGGAGGCCGGCGTCGACCTGGCGCGCGACGTGGCCTTTGTCGCCGGCCATTCGCTCGGCGAATATTCCGCGCTCGCCGCCGCGCAAGCGATCACCGTCGCCGATGCCGCGCGGCTCTTGCGCACCCGCGGGCGCGCCATGCAGAAGGCCGTGCCGGTCGGGGTCGGCGCGATGGCCGCGCTCGTCGGGGTCGAATTCAGTGAGGCGGAGGCGATCGCGGCCGAGGCCGCTGCCACGGGCGTCTGCGCCGCTGCCAACGACAATGGCGGCGGTCAGGTCGTGTTGTCGGGCGAGAAAGCCGCGGTCGAACGCGCCGCCGAAATCGCCAAGGCGCGCGGCGTGAAACGGGTGATGATGCTGCCGGTCTCCGCGCCATTCCATTGCGCGCTGATGCAGCCCGCGGCGGAAGTCATGGCGCAAGCGTTGGCAAAGGTCGCGGTGAAACCGCCGCTTGTGCCGCTCGTCGCCAACGTGTTGGCGCAGCCGATCAGCGATCCCGGTGCGATCGTGCGTGCTCTGGTCGAGCAGGTGACCGGCACCGTCCGCTGGCGGGAATCGGTTCGGTTCATGGTTGAGGCGGGCGTGACGAGCTTCTACGAAGTCGGCGCCGGCAAGGTGCTCTGCGGTCTGATCAAGCGCATCGCCGACACGGCCGAAACGGCTTCGATCGGCACGCCCGACGACATCATCAAATTCAAAGCCGCGCGCGGCTGAACTTACCGCGTGCGCATGTGAGGACTTCCATGTTCGAACTCAACGCCAGGACGGCCCTGATCACCGGAGCCACCGGCCCGATCGGCGGCAGCATCGCGCGTGTTCTCCATGCCCAGGGCGCAACTGTCGCCATCTCCGGCACGAAGCTCGACGTGCTCGAGCAACTGGCGGTCGATCTCGGCAGCCGCGTCCACGTGCTGCCGTGCAATCTCGCCGACAGCGCCGCGACGGAGGCGCTTGTGCCGCGCGCCGAAGAGGCGATGGGGCAGCTCGACATCCTGGTCGCCAATGCCGGCGTCACCCGGGACAATCTTCTGGTGCAATTGCGCGACGAGGACTGGGACCAGGTCATCGCCGTCAACCTGTCGGCGACGTTCCGCCTAGCGCGCGCGGCGGTGCGCGGCATGATGCGGCGGCGCTTCGGCCGCGTCATCGCCATCACCTCGGTCGTCGGAACGACCGGCAATCCGGGTCAAGCCAATTACGTCGCCGCCAAGGCCGGCATCGCCGGTATGATCAAGGCGATCGCGCAGGAATATGCCAAGCGCGGCGTCACCGCGAACTGCGTCGCGCCCGGCTTCATCGTCACGCCGATGACCGAGAAGCTCAACGACAAGCAACGCGAGGCGATCGTTGCAAAGATACCGGCCAATCGCGCCGGGACGCCGCAAGAGGTGGCTGCCGCCGTGGCTTTTCTGGCCGCCAACGAAGCCGGCTATGTGACCGGGCAGACGTTGCATGTGAACGGTGGAATGGCCATGATTTGAATGCGCTAGAATGCCAGCCGGCGGCGTGCCGACACGCTGGTCAACGCTGCTGGTCAACGCTATGGAAGTGTGGTAACCGAACCGCGACTGGGCTGGGGGAGCCGAAATGCTGAGGGCGGGGCGAACGTCCGCATCTCATCGGTGTCGACCCGCTTCCGTCACCCACGACGTGACCAAACCAGATTAATAGGGTCGCCTTGAAAGATGAGGTTGGAACGATGAGTGATATTGGCGAGCGGGTAAAGAAGATCGTCGTGGAGCATCTCGGCGTCGAGCCGGACAAAGTGACGGACAACGCCAGCTTCATCGATGATCTCGGCGCCGACAGCCTCGACACGGTCGAACTCGTCATGGCTTTCGAGGAAGAGTTTGGTTGCGAGATTCCCGACGACGCCGCCGAGACCATCCTGACCGTCGGTGACGCGGTCAAATTCCTCGAAAAGAACGCGAAGAGTTGACAGCGACGCCGAGCCGCCTGCGCGACGCGGATCGCGCGCGCAGGCGTGAAACGCGCACGCCGGCCCTGTTGTCCACATCGACCGGGATGTCGATGTTCGCGGGGGGATTGTGCATGGCTCGGTCTTCCTCAAATCATTCGTCCAGGAACAAATCTTGGCGGAACGGCCTTGGCCGGAGAGACCGCCGGGAGCACCGATGATGAGACGCGTTGTCGTCACAGGTCTTGGCCTGGTGACGCCGCTCGCTTGCGGCGTCGAACCCACATGGCAGCGGCTCCTTGCCGGTGAAAGCGGCATCAAGCGCATCGAAAAATTCGATGTCTCCGACCTGCCGTGCCGGATCGCGGGCCAAGTCCCGCGCGGTGATGGCGCCGACGGCACGTTCAATCCCGACCATTCCATGGAGCCGAAGGAACAGCGCAAGGTCGACGACTTCATCGTCTTCGCCATGAGCGCCGCCAAGCAGGCGTTGGACGACGCCGATTGGCATCCGCGTGAATACGAAGACCAGATCGTCAGCGGCGTGCTGATCGGCTCCGGCATTGGCGGCATCGAAGGTATCGCGGAGACGGCGCTGTTGCTGCGCGACCGCGGACCGCGGCGCGTGTCGCCGTTCTTCATTCCCGGCCGGCTCATCAATCTGGCGTCGGGCTATGTCTCGATCGCGCACTCGCTCAAAGGCCCCAATCACGCCGTCGTCACCGCATGCTCGACGGGTGCTCACGCCATTGGCGACGCCGGCAGACTGATCGCCCTCGGCGATGCCGACGTGATGGTGGCGGGCGGCGCGGAATCGCCCGTCAGTCGCATCTCCGTCGCTGGGTTTTGTGCCTGCCGCGCGCTCTCGACCGGATTCAACGAAACACCCGAGCGTGCGTCACGGCCCTACGACCGCGACCGCGACGGCTTCGTGATGGGCGAAGGCGCAGGCGCCGTCGTGCTCGAAGAATACGAACACGCCAAGCGGCGCGGCGCCCGCATCTACGGCGAGCTCGTCGGATACGGCCTTTCCGGCGACGCGTTCCATATCACCGCTCCGGCCGAGGACGGCGATGGCGCGCTGCGCTGTATGAAAGCCGCCATGCGCCGCGCCGAGCTGTCGCCGGGAGACATCGATTATATCAACGCCCACGGCACATCGACGCCGCTCGGCGACGAGATCGAGCTCAAGGCGGTCGAGCGGCTGGTCGGCAACGCCGCGGCCAACATCACCATGTCGTCGACCAAATCGTCGATCGGCCATCTGCTCGGCGCGGCCGGCGCCGTCGAGGCGATCTTCTGCCTGTTGGCCATGCGCGACCAGGTGGCGCCGCCGACGCTCAACCTCGACAACCCGTCCGTCGCCACTGCGATCGATCTGACGCCGCACAAGCCGCGCCAGCGAACGATCGACGTCGTGTTGTCGAACTCGTTCGGCTTCGGCGGGACCAACGCCTCGCTCGTTTTCCGCCGCGCGGCGCAGTAGCCTGTTGCGATCACCGTTCCGCCATATTCGCTCCCCACTGCCTACGATCCACAGGTCTGGAATTGTCACCGTGATACCTATGGGCAGACGCGGCGGAATCTGCGAGCATTCGTTTCTCGCAAATTGGGCTTCGACCGTACCCTCATCAATGCCGAGTGCACACACGGACATGCGGCGGTGACCGAATCCAATCCCCCGCCTAACGGAGCGGACAACGCCGCGGCGCGGTTGCGCGCGGCAGCGGCGAAGCCGTCGGCCAAGGCGACGTTGGCGTCCGTGCCCGCTTCGGAGCCACCGCGTGCGCGCCAAATCGGACCGGCTTCTGCAGCCGGTGATCGCGCGGCGCCTGCGCCGCGACCGATGCGTGTGGTCCCGGCTGCTGCCGCGAAGCCGGCAGGCACCGGATCGGCGAACGCCGCGTCGGGTCGGCCGACGAACGGCGCGGCCGGTGCGGCGCAGGCCGCGCCGAAACGGGCCGCGGTGCCGAGCGAACCCTACCCGCCCCTCACGGAGCAGCTGGTCAACGGCATCGGCGCTGCCACGAATTCGAAGAATTCGAAGCGCATAACGCCGCGCAGTCCGCGCACCGCGTTGGAGCCCGATCAGGTCGAAATGCCCGCCCGCCGCTCCAAAAGCGCACGCAATCCGCTCGTGATCGTCGGCAACGCGATCATCAGCCTGTTCGTGCTGGCGGCGATCGCCGCCGGCGTCGGCCTAGTGATCGGCAAGCAGCGCTTCGACGCGCCGGGCCCGTTGGCGGCCGACCGCGTCGTCAACATTCCGCACGGCTCCGGCATTCGCGATATCGCCGACGTGCTCGCACGTGAAGGCGTCATCGATCAGCCCTGGGTGTTCGTCGGCGGCGTTCTCGTCCTCAAGGCGCGCGAGGACCTCAAGGCCGGCGAGTATCAGTTCAAGGCGCACGCGAGCCTGCGCGACGTCGTCGCCACCATCGTCGATGGCCGGGTGGTGCCCCATCAGTTCACCGTTCCGGAGGGCCTGACCTCGGAGCAAATCGTCGCGCGGTTGTTGAACGACGATGTGCTGACCGGGAACATCAAGGAAATCCCGCGCGAAGGCAGTCTGCTGCCCGACACTTATAATTTCGGGCGCGGCCTCACCCGCGAGCAGATGATTCAGCACATGCAGCAGGCGCAGCAGCGCATCCTCAAGGAAATCTGGGATCACCGCTCGCCCGATCTGCCGATCAAGACGCCGGACCAGCTCGTCATCCTCGCCTCGATCGTCGAGAAAGAGACCGGCAAGCCCGACGAACGCACGCGCGTCGCCGCCGTGTTCGTCAACCGGCTGAAACAGAGAATGCGGCTGCAATCGGACCCGACCATCATCTACGGGCTGGTCGGTGGCAAGGGTACGCTCGGCCGGCCGATCATGCGCAGCGAGATCGATCAGCCGACGCCGTACAACACCTATCAGATCGACGGCTTGCCGCCGGGGCCCATCGCCAATCCCGGCCGCGCTTCGCTCGAGGCGGCCGCCAATCCGGCCCGCACGCGCGAACTTTATTTCGTCGCGGACGGCACCGGAGGCCACGCCTTCGCCGAAACCTACGAGCAGCATCAGAAGAACGTCGCGCGGCTGCGCCAAATGGAATCCGACCAAAAGGACCAGCCGTCGCCGGGCGCTCAGCTGATTTCATCGCCGCCGCAAGCCGCGCCGGCTCCGCCGGCGCCGCCGGCCGCGCCGCCAGCCCACCGAACGAGTCATCGCAAGCAGGCTACCCCCTGATAAGCGCTGACGATCTGCCAATCGGCCCGCTGCGAGGCTAAAGCGCCGCGGCCGGATCGCAAGGGTGCAAGCCAAATCGCTGCTCTAACGATTTGATCGAGCGCGATGTTTTCGTAAAGGCCGGCTTCCACTTTCCGTCCTCATGCTCTAAGTTCGGCGCGAATTTTTTGCGGATTCTCTGCCGGGAGAGTTTTTCATATGGCGCTGTCGAGCATGACCGGATTTGCTCGCTGCCATGGCGTCAGCGGCCCCTACGCCTGGGCGTGGGAAGTGAAATCGGTCAACGGCAAAGGTCTCGACCTGCGGCTGCGCTTCCCGCCGGGCTGGGATGCCATCGAGGTGCCGGTGCGCGCCCGCGCGGCGGAGACGCTCGCCCGCGGCTCGATCCAGGCGAACCTGACCGTCGACCGCACCGGCGTCGCGCCGGTCGTCCGCGTCAACATGGCGGTGTTGGATGCCGTCGTCGCCGCGGCGCGGCAACTGGCATCGCGCGTCGAAGCGTCGCCGCCGTCGCTCGACGGCCTGCTGGCGCTCAAGGGCGTGATGGAGGTCGCGGAAGCGGAAGAAGGCGAAGAGGAGCGGCGTAATGCCGAAGCGGTCGTGACCGCCGGCTTCGCCGAAGCCGTCGGCGCGCTCGCCGCGATGCGCCGCCACGAGGGTGCTGCGCTCGGCCAGGTGCTGGCGACGCGTTTGAGCGAGATCGCCGCGCTGGCGCAGCGCGCCGAACGGGTACCCGGCCGGCGGCCGGAAGCGATCCGCGCCCGGCTCGCCGAGCAGGTGGCGACGCTCTTGGCGCAGTCGGAGCGCTTCGACGCCGACCGGCTGCACCAGGAGGCGATCTTGATCGCGACCAAGGCCGACGTGCGCGAAGAGCTCGATCGGCTCGCCGCGCATGTGGCGCAGGCGCAGCTTCTGATCGGGCAGGGCGGACCGATCGGCCGCCGGCTCGACTTTCTTGCTCAGGAACTCAACCGCGAAGCCAACACGCTGTGCGCCAAGGCGAACGACGTCGAGCTCACCAATATCGGCCTCGAGCTCAAGGCCGCCGTCGAGCAGTTCCGCGAGCAGGTGCAGAACGTGGAATAGAGCATGGCGCCGGCGGCTCAGCAGCATCATCATCCGCGACCCGTCACCGCGATCGCGCGCCGCGGCCTCATGCTGGTGCTGTCTTCGCCGTCCGGCGCCGGCAAGACCACGCTGTCGCGCATGCTGCTCAAGGCCGACCGCGGCATCGAGCTGTCGGTCTCGGTGACGACGCGGGCCAAGCGTCCCGGCGAGATCGAGGGCAGCGATTATCATTTCATCGACACGGCCCGCTTCGAGGCCATGGTGGAATCGGACGAGTTGTTGGAATGGGCCGAGGTTTTCGGCCATCGCTACGGCACGCCGCGCGAGCCGGTCGAAAGGGCATTACAGGCGGGCCGCGACGTGTTGTTCGATATCGATTGGCAAGGCACGCAGCAGCTGCGCGAAAAGGTGCGCAACGACCTCGTCAGCGTCTTCATCCTGCCGCCGACGGTCGAAGAGTTGCAGGATCGGCTCGAGCGGCGCGCCCAGGACAGCAAGGACATCATCGCCGCCCGCATGGCGAAAGCCGCCGGCGAGATGAGTCATTGGGCCGAATACGACTACGTCATCGTCAATCGCGACATCGACGAAGCGTTCGCCGAGGTGCGCGCCGTGCTCGCGGCCGAGCGGCTCAAGCGCGAGCGCCAGATCGGCCTGTCCGATTTCGTACGGTCGCTGCAGGCGAAGCTGTAGCGGCCGACGTCACGCCGTCAGCACCGTACGCCCGACCACGCGGCCCGCGCGCAGATCGTCGAGCGCGGCTTGCGCCTGCGCGAGCGGCCGGTCGCGGGTCGGTATCGGTGCAAACTTTCCGGCGCGCGCCAGATCGATGAGTTCGCGCGCCTCGGCGAGCGTGCCGGTGAGCGTGCCCTCGATCGTGATAGCCTTGATCGCGAACATCGCGGCCGCGATCGAGAACATGCCGCCGAGCAGTCCCGTCACCACGACCTTGCCGCCGCGCGCCAAAACGCCGGTCGCAAATTGCAGCGATTGGTCGGAGCCGACGAAATCGCAGACGGCAAGCGGGCCGCCGCCGGTGGCCTTGGTGATCGCCCGGCGCGCCTCGCGATCGGAAGGATCGTAGGCTTGCGCTGCGCCGGCCGCGAGCGCGGCATCGCGCTTGGCCGCATCGATGTCGGCGACGATCGGCGGCTCGCGGAACAAAGCACGCGCGATCGCGAGGCCCATCATGCCGACGCCGCCCATGCCGACCAACAACACCGGGCCGTGCTCGCCGCGCGCCACGAGCCGCTTGAGCGCCGAATAGGCGGTCAGGCCGGAGCACATCAACGGTCCGGCGAAATCCGCCGCGAGCGGCGCGTAATCGATCAGATAGCGCGGATGCGGAACGAGCACGTGGGTGGCGAAGCCGCCGTCGGCGGCAATGCCGAGATGACGGTTCGCGGAGCACAAATTCTCCTCGCCGGCGCGGCAGGCCGCGCATTGTCCGCAACCGATCCACGGGTAAACGGCAATGCGCTCTCCGACCCGCGCGCGTTCGGCGTTCTCTCCCACGGCCTCGACGATGCCGGCGATTTCGTGCCCCAACGTAAACGGCAGCGTGCGGCCCGCGGTGACGTCGAGGCGTTTGTCGCCGCCGAGTGCGAAATAGCCGTCCTGCATGTGCAGGTCGGAATGACAGACCCCGCAGCGCTCGACCCGAACCAGCACTTCGGTGCCGCGCGGGGTGGGGCAGTCGACGACGGTTTCGCACAGCGGCTGGCCGTAGGTGACGAGGGACTGGCGGTGCATCGTGGTCATTGGGTCGCTTCTCTTACGGTTTCATTGGCCGGCATCATGCCCGAGACCGCGACGATCGGCGAGGGCCCGTGCCAACGTGACGAATCCCTCGACCGCAATGTCCTCGGCGCGTGCGGTGGGATCGAGACCGGCCGCTGCGATCAGCGTCGCGGCGTCGCCGCCGAGCCCGCGCAGGCTCTGGCGCAGCATTTTGCGCCGCTGCCCGAACGCCGCTTGCGTCACCGCTTCGAGGAGCCGGCGATCGCACGGCAGCGGCGCCGCGCGCGGCAAAAGCCGCACGACGGCCGACGTCACTTTCGGCGGTGGCACGAAGGCGGAGGGATGAACCTCGAACATGATCCTGGCCTCGCAACGCCATTGGACCAGCACCGACAATCGTCCATAGGTCTTCGAGCCCGGCGCCGCGACGATGCGATCGGCCACCTCGCGCTGGAACATGAGAACGGCAGTCTCGAACCAGGGCGGCCACGGTTCGGCGGTGACCCAGGCGATGAGCAAAGCCGTGGCGATGTTGTAGGGCAGGTTGGCGACGATGCGCACCGGACCGCCATCGAAGTGCGAGCGCGGATCGAAGGCGAGCGCGTCCGCGGCGACGATGTCAAGACGGCCGGGGTAATGCGCGGCAATCTCCTCGAGCGCGGCGATCGCGCGCACGTCGCGCTCGACCGCGACGACGCGCCGGGCGCCGAGCGCCAAGAGCGCGCGGGTCAGACCGCCCGGCCCGGGCCCGACCTCGAACACCGTGACCCCGGCGAGGTCGCCGGCCGCCCGCGCGATGCGGGTGGTCAGATTGAGGTCGAACAAAAAATTCTGTCCAAGCGATTTTCTAGCGGCGAGGCCATGGCGGCGAATGACCTCGCGCAACGGCGGCAGGCCGTCCGGCGCGGCGGTCACGACGCGGCGAGCACCGGTTTGTCGGCGCGAGCCAGCCGCTGCGCCAGCCGCAGCGCGGCGAGCAGGCTCGTCGCGTCGGCGCGGCCGGTTCCGGCGATGTCGAACGCGGTGCCATGGTCCGGCGACGTGCGCACGAACGGCAGGCCGAGCGTGACATTGACGGCGTGATCGAATGCCAGCGTCTTGATCGGGATCAGCGCCTGATCGTGGTACATGCACAAAGCGGCGTCGTAAGTCGCGCGCGCGCGCTCATGAAACATCGTATCGGCTGGCAGCGGCCCGCGCGCGTCGATGCCGTCGGCAATGAGCTGCGCAACGGCGGGCGCGACGATCGTGTGATCCTCCTCGCCGAGCGCGCCTTTTTCGCCTGCATGCGGATTGAGCCCGGCGATCGCCAGTCGCGGCCGCGGGATGCGAAAGCGCCGCACTAGGTCGCGCGCGACGATGCGCCCGGTCTCGACCACGAGATCGATCGACAGATGAGAAAAGATGTCCTTGAGCGGCAGATGGATCGTCACCGGCACGACGGCGAGTTCCGGCGACCACAGCATCATCACCGGCCGCAACGACTTGCCGGTCGCCTCCTGCACCAGGGTCGCCAGAAACTCGGTGTGCCCCGGCTCGGCGAAGCCGGAATCGTACAGCACGTTCTTGGCGACCGGATTGGTCACCACGGCCGCGGCCGCGCCGGCCATGACATCGGCGACCGCGCGGCGGATCGAGGCGATGGCGGCCGGAGCGCTCGATCGATCGGGGCGGCCGGGTTCGGCGGTCACTGCAAGTTCGAGATCGACCACCGGCAAGGCGGTCGCGAACGCGGCGGCGGCCGTCGCCGGCGTCACCATGGTGATCGGGATGTCGAGACCGAGCTTCGCCGCTCGGTGCCTGAGAAAATCCGCAGCGCCGACGATATAGAACGCCGGCGTATCGAGCGCGGCGCGGCGGTGCCAGAGGGCAAGGGAAAGGTCGGGCCCGATCCCGGCGGGCTCGCCGAGCGTCAATGCCAAGGGTTGCACGAGGTCGCCCGTTTATTTGGACTCGGTGGTCTTGGTGTCGGTAGTCTTGGTATCAGTCGTTTTGGCGTCGGTCGTCTTGTATTCGATCATTGCCGCGCGGCGCAGATCTTCCAGATAGCGCTTGGCCTTGGCGCCGAATTTCTGCTGGAACATCTGGTCGCGAATCTCGTGCATCTCCGGCGTGTCGGATTTGGTCTCCTTTTTGTCGCAGACGGCGAACATCTGCACGCCCTCGTTCGTCGTCTCCGGCGGCGTCAGGTGACCGACGGCGGTGCTGTCGAGTATCCGGCGCAACGCCTCCGGCAGATCGGCGGAAAACTTCGAGACCTGATCGCGCACCGCGACCTCGCCGAGTGCCCGGGCGAATGGAATTCCGTCGTTGCAATTCTGAAAGCGCGAGCGCAGTGCGTCGGCCTCGTGCTTGCGCGCCTCCACGGTTGCGTCGGGCGAACCGCGCGGCACGATGAAGACGATCGGCCGCATGATGTACTCATAGCCGACGTCCGGTTTGTCCGCGGACTTGTGCAGCTCGAGCTGGGCTTCCACATCGCTGTCTCTGATTTCGAGACTGGCCTTGTAGCGACCGCGCACCAGCGAGGCCCAGGCATATTGGGCCTTCAATCGTCGCTTCAGCGTATCCGCGCTGGCCCCACCGCTGGCGAGAAGCTGGGTCAATTTCTGCTTGTCAATCCCCATGCGGGTCGCGACACCCGCGTACGCCTTCTCGACTTCGTCCTCGGAGACGTCGAGCCCAAAGCGTTTGGCCTCGTGCACCTCCAAAATCTCGTCGATGAGGCTGTCCATCACCTCCTTGGGGGTCGGCACCTTTTTCGTGCTCATCTGCAGGAACTTGGCGCGGTGCGCGATGTCGAGCGCCGTGACCGGCTCGCCGTTCACGAAGGCGATGACCTGCTGCGCGCAAGCCGTCGACGCGGTCGCGATCGCGATCGTCGCCGCGAAAAAGGTCAAGATGAGTGCGTTGCCGCAAATACCGATCGAGTTCCGTGATCCCATGTCTTGTTCTCCCTCGACAGGCCCCGCCGCCCCTTGATCCCCCAAGCACTCCCGTTAATCCCCGGCTCCCCGTGTCATTCCACCTCGCCGCACGAGAACGCTCCGATCCTGGCTCCAGAATCTTAATTGTCCAGCCTTAATTCCCCCAGTCTTAATTCCCCAGGCCGACCGCAGGCAAGAAATCGGGCCCGAGCGTACGCAGGCTGAGTTGCACCATGATCGTACTGTTCAGGTACGGAGTCCCCGTGCCGCTGCTACTCGATGAACTCCCCAGAATCGTCGACCCCTGCACGCCGGTATACGTGTAGTAAGTCAGATAGTTCAGCGACAGCATGAGACAATCGTCGACGTAGCCGATGCCGATCCGCGTCTGGTCGAATTCGCCGAGGGCAAGGTCATAGCGGAGAGAGCCGAGCAATATCCAGTTTTGCGTGACCTTGAACTGCGCTCCCGCCAGCAGCTCCTCGCGCCGCGTCAGGTAGCCGATTTCCGGTTGTGCGGCGTAGTCGCCATAGAGCAGTTGCAGCGTCCAGCGATCGAAATTGGCGCGGCTTTCCAGTTCGAGACGTTTCGGCGTGAAGGTCGCCTCGTCGAACCGACCGCTGGCGGTGAAAGCATAGATTTGGTTGGGCTGATACGTCGCGCTCGCCACGTAATCCGAAATCGGCTTGTCGAGGCCGCTTTCGAGACCGGTATTGCTCGGATCTGCGACCGCGTAGGAGTTCAAGCCGAACAGCTGATAGGATTGCCCGAATATGACGTCGAGGGACCCCGCCCTGTTGAATTGGGCGGTGTACTGGAAGCCGGCGTTGGCGCGGCCGCCGCCCTCGTCGCGGTCCCAGCCCGAAAACTTGTCCATCGAGAACAAATTGGCGGTGCTGAAGACGATGCTTTGCGCGTCTTCGTTGGGGAAGGCGCCGATCTGCGTCTCGTTCGGGCGCAAAATCAGCTGCGCGATCGGCTGGATCGTCTGGGTCCCCCAGGGTTGCACGTCGACGAACGGATAGCGGTATTCGACGCCGGCCGCCGGCATGGCGCGGACCGGATCGCTCATGCCGGTGCCGATGAAGTTCGACTGGCCGGCCTGGTTGAGCACGTCGACCGAAGCGGCGTCGACGCGTGCGCTCAGGAACGGCGTGATCATCTGGCCATTGTCGGTGACGAAGGTTCGCCGCCAGTCGACTTCGCCGGAGGCGCGCGTGTAGGTGCCGGCCACGCCGCGCAGGATGCAGTTGCTGGGGTTGAGGACCGCCGAGTTGCCCGACGTGCACAGGCTTTGCGAGTTGGCATTCTGGTTGATGGCTTGGAATTCCGCCTCCTGACGGGTGAGGCTCGTCATGTTGGTCTTGTAGCTCAATTCGCCGCCCATTACCTGCTGCGGCAGGACGTTGGAATAATCGATGACCGGAGCGATGATGGGAATCTGCTTCTGGACGTCGAGCTCCGAGAAACCGTAAAAATACATCGAGCGCATGTCGAAGTAACTGCGGTCGCCGCCGCCGGTGAGATAGACCTGCGACACGCCTTCGGCGGCGAACCCGGTGTGGAACGGATCGAAATTGCCGATCAGCTGGTTGAGCTGATAGTCGAACAGGAACTGGGTGTCGGTCATCAACAGCCCGGTCCAGCCCCACACCCATTTGTCGCTCAGCGCGAACTGCCCCGCAGTCTCGATCACGCCGCGGAAGTCGTTCGCGGTCGGGCTGCCGGCACCGTCGCGCGTGGCGAAATAGCCAGGGTCGAGCTGGTCGATGCCGGCGACGCTGATCGAATACGAGCCGGTCTCCAGACGCTGGCGCCAGTTGGCCTGCAGCAGCACGCCCTGCGAGGTCGTCAGCATCGGCGAGAAGATCAAATCGTAGCTTGGGGACAACGCCCAATAATACGGAATTTGGACGCCAAATCCGTAGGCTGTAGAATCGGTGATGTTGGGAAACAAGAAGCCGCTCTTGCGCTTCACCGTCGGGTCGGGAGCGGACATGAACGGAAAATACATGAGCGGCAGGCCGAAGAACTCGACGCGCGCGTCTTCGAAATAGATCATCTTCTCGTTTTCGTCGCGGATGATCCGTGTGGCCTGAACCTGCCAGAGCGGCGGTTTCTTGGGGTCGTCCTTACAGGGCTCGCAGGCGGTGTAGACGCCGTTCTCCATGACCGTGTAGGTGCCCTTGGCGCGGTCCGCCCGCGACGCGGCGAAGCGCGTGTCGTCGATGGTCTCGAGCCGGAGCGAATCGACGAAGCCGTCGCGATAGTCGTCGCTGAGATCGAGCGACTGCGCATAGGTGATCTTGCCGTTCGGTTCGGTCAGTCTGACGTTGCCTTGGGCGCGCAGGCGCTTGGTCTTCTGGTCGTAGGTGACCTCGTCCGCCTCGACGGTCGATCCGCCGTAATAGATCTGGACGTTGCCGACGGCGGAGACCGTATTGTTCGTATAGTCGTAGCGCATTTCGTCGGCCTGCACGAGCATCGGCGCATCCGACGGCGTCGCCGGCTGTTTCGGCGGTTCGGAATGCTTCGGGAAATGCAGCAGATTGCCGACGCCCTGCGCGGCGGCGTGCCCCGGCGCCAAGCACAGACCGACCGCGAGCGCGAACAGCGCCGCGACAACACGCGCGCCCGTCCGAACCCCACCGCATGAACCGGATTTAATACTCGCCGTCGTACGCGGCACTACCCGTCCTCCTGGTACAACAGCGCAACAAATCCAGTCAGACCGCCGACCAATACCGGAATCCACGCTGCCGCGAGCGGCGACAGGAACTCCGCATTGGCCATGTCCTCGGTGACCTTGGACAGCACGAACAACAGAAAACCCGCCGAGATCCCGCTCAGGACCATCTTCTGCACGCCGCCCATGCGGAAGAAGCGCAAGCTCACCGAGGCGCCGAGCATGACCATGGCGGCAAGGAGAAACGGACGCGCCAGGAGGAGCTGGTATTGCAGACGATAGCCGGCGGCAAGCAGCCCTGCCCGGTCGGCCATTTCGATGTAGGTCGGCAGTTGCCAGAATGGGACCGTTTCCGGCGTGGCAAAGCTTTCCCGCACCTGCGCGGTCGTCAGATTGCTGCTGATCCGATACGTGCTCTCGACCAGCGGCGGCCTGCCGTTCGCATAGACGCGCGCGTCCTCGAGCAGCCAGTAGCCCTCTTCCAGCGTCGCGTTGCGGGCGTCGATCCGCTCGCGGAAATGGCCGGCGTCGTCGAAGGTGAAGACGGTGACGCTGCCGAGCTGCGAGCCCTGCTCGCGGCTCGATTTGGCGTTGATGATGGCGGACCCGTCGCCGCTCTTCTGGCGCACCCAGAAGCCGCTGCTGCTCTCTTGAATCGCCGAGGAGGGAAGCTCACCCAGCATTTCCCCTTCGAGGCGCTTCGAGTGCTCGTGCATGACGGCGGCCAGCGGATTGTAGACCGTGGTCGCGATGGTGCCGAACATGAGCGCAACGAACAGCGCCGGCGCGACGAATTGCCAGGCGGAAACACCGGCAGCGCGCGCGACGACGAGTTCCAGGCGGCGCGACAATCCCACGTAGCAGGACATCGCGCCCACTAGAAGCGAGAACGGCATGATGCGCTCGGTCAGCTGCGGCACGCGCAGCATGGAAATCTTGGCGAGCAGCCAGGCGGTCGCTTTCGGCCAATCCGCGCCGCGGCGCATCAATTCGACATAGTCGATCATGGCGGCGATGGCGACCACGCCGACGAAGATCGTGAGCACCGACGTGAGAAAGCGCATGGCGAAGTAGCGGTAAAGCCTGCCCGTGACCATCAGCCCGCCCCTCAACTCGTTGCCGGCCGGGCCAGACGTTGCCCAATGACGGCCGCGAGCTTCGTCACGAATCCGAGGGGCTCGACCGCTCGGCCACGCGATATTTGCCAAACCCCGGCGGCCATGGCGAGGAAGAGCGCGCCATACTGAACGGCGAGAACGGCGGGGATCCGCACGCCGATGATGATGCTCAAGAAGCCGATGAGGCGCAGCGACGCGATCGCCGCGATCAGGTTGAGCGAAGCGAGCGTGCGGCTCTGCCGGGTGGTCTGCGGCGGTCCGAGGAACGTGAAAGTCAGGATGATGAAGGCGAGCGGATAGAGCGGCGAGGCGAGGCGGTCGTGGAATTCCGACCGGTATTGATCGCTCAGGTTCGGCGTCGATGGGTCGTTGGGTGGATTCAACAGGTCCAACATGAACTTTTCGCGCGCCGAGTAGACGATGTTCTGCGGTCCGCTGGCGAATTTCGACAGGTCGAAGGCGTAGCGATCGAAGGTGATGATGCGCGGGTCGCGCTGGCCGGCCTGGAGACGCTGAATGCTCCCCTTTTCCAGGACCAGGAATGTCCCGGTGTCGTTCTTGAGGGTCTGCCCTTGCTCGGCGAGGTAGGTGGCATGCTCGTTCGGATCCCGGCGGTCATCGACGAAAATCCCGATCAATAATCCGTTCGGTTTACGGTCGGCGATGTGGAAGGTCAGGCTGCCGCCGACGGTAGTGAAGCGGCCCGGCTGCACGATATTGGTGAGAATGTCGGCGCGCACTTGCGTTCCCCAGTCGCGTAATTTCCGCAAGCTCAGAGGCGACAGATACGCCGCGATGAAGAAGATCAGCGCCGAAACGACGAAGGCCGCGACCAGGAAGGGTCGCAACAGACGCCAAGGCGACACCCCGGCGGCATTGAGAACGATAAGCTCGGAATCCGTGCTCAGCCTCGACAGGTTGTGCGCGGCGCCGATGACGAGCGCGATCGGCGCGATCATCATGACAAGCAGCGGAATGATCAGACCGGTGATGCCGATGAACACGAAAAGCGTCTGCCGCTGGCTGGTGATCAAATCGAAATCGCGCATCGCCTGGGTGAACCAGAGGATGATGGTCAAGGTGGCGCAAATGATCACGAACGCACCTATCGTGGTGCGAAACATGTACCAGCCGATCGCGCCCATTGGACTAAAGTTCCCCACTGGCGGCCGGTCCACTGGCCGCGTCGGCTCTGCGACCCTACAAGGCTCGGCGAGCCGCATTCCCCCACCGCTCTTTTCATGCTTGTACAAAATGGCCTCGCCAAGGCAAACCTATTGAACTTCCACAACAATGGGTTAATGCAATCATGCCACGGCATGCTCAGGGCTGCAGGGTCTCGACTGTCCAACAGGCGCATTGCACGGCCGCACGGCCGCGGTCATATCCTGGCCGTGAATACGCCCATGTCTTCAGTGGGAAAGAGTTCACTCGGAAAGAGTTCACCCGGAAGGCGTGCACGCGAAGAGAGTTCAGCCGGTAAGAGTTCTCCCGGAAAGAATTCGGCTGAAAAGAGCTTGGCCGGAAAGGATTGACGAAATGCCCGACGCCCTGACGCTCGGTTATGTTCCGTTTACCCGCGTGCGCGGTGTTCTTATTGTGTTCTGCGGGGAAAACCTAAAATTCGGGCCGGCCACGCAGCAGGCCTTGGCTCCGCTCGGCGACGTCGTCCGTCGCGCCGCCGCCGCCGACCGTTTCACCGGCAAGAACGGATCGAGCCTCGACATCGTCGCGCCTGCGGGACTGAACCTGCCGCGCCTCGTCGTGATCGGCACCGGCAAGGAGGGCGACCTCGGATCACGCGGTGTCGTCAAGCTCGGGGGTGTGGCGATGGGAAAAGTGCCCAACGCCGCGACCGAGGCGACGATCGTGGCGGAATTCGGCTCCGGCCCGCTCGGCGGCGATGAAATCGCCGATCTGGCGCTCGGCGCGCGGCTGCGCGCCTATTCGTTCGATCGCTACAAGACCAAACGCAAGGAAGGCGAGGAGCGGACCGGCAAGGTCACCGTCAATTTCGCCTGCGCGCAGCCGGCCGCGGCGGAAAAGGCTTCCGCCCGCACGTCGGCCGTCGCCGACGGCGTTGTCTTGGCGCGCGACCTCATCAATGAGCCCGCGAACATTCTCTATCCGGCGGAGTTCGCCCGTCGGGCCGGCGGCTTGAAAAAGCTCGGCGTCACCGTCGAAGTGCTCGACGTGGCCGCGATGAAGAAGCTCGGCATGGGCGCGCTCCTCGGCGTCGGAATGGGCTCGGCGCACGAGCCGAAGCTCGTCATCATGCGCTGGAACGGCGGCAAGCGCGGGGCCGATCCAATCGCCTTCATCGGCAAGGGCGTGTGCTTCGATTCAGGCGGCATCTCGATCAAGCCGGCGCAAGGCATGGAGGATATGAAAGGCGACATGGCGGGTGCGGCCTGCGTCGTCGGCCTCATGCAGGTGCTCGCGGCGCGCAAGGCCAAGGCCAATGTGATCGGCGCGATCGGTCTCGTTGAAAACATGCCCGGCGGCAGGGCGCAGCGGCCCGGCGACATCGTCACCGCGATGTCGGGGCAGACCATCGAGGTCATCAACACCGACGCCGAGGGCCGCCTCGTCCTCGCCGACGTGCTGCACTACATCAATCAGCGCTTCAAGCCGAAGTTCATGATCGATCTCGCCACGCTCACCGGCGCCATCATGGTCGCGCTCGGTCAGGAGTATGCCGGCCTGTTCTCCAACGACGACAAGCTCGCCGAGCGCCTGACCAAGGCGGGCGAAGCGACCGGCGAGCGCGTGTGGCGCATGCCGCTCGGCGCCGAGTACGACAAGCTGATCGATTCGAAATTCGCCGACATGAAAAACACCGGCGGGCGCTTTGCCGGCTCGATCACCGGCGCGCAATTCGTCCAGCGCTTCGTCGACAAGACGCCATGGGCGCATCTCGATATCGCCGGCACGGCGCTGAGTTCGCCGCAGACCGAGATCAACAAAAGCTGGAGCGCCGGCTGGGGCGTGCGCCTGCTCGACCGGCTGGTGGAGGATCATTACGAGCGCTGACGACGCCGGCGCGGCGCGCGCGGGGCCGGACGAGGGGCAATCGGTTCCATTGTCCACGCCGCTGAAAGACCAACGATGACGGAGTTTCTGTTTTATCATTTGAAAGGTCAGACGCCGGAGCAGGTCCTGCCGGCGCTGCTGCAGAAGTCGGTCGAGCGCGGCTGGCGCGTCGTCATCCAGGCGTCGTCCGAAGAGCGAGTCGAAGCGCTCGACGCGCATTTGTGGACTTGGCGCGAGGACGCTTTCCTGCCGCACGGCACTTGGCGCGACAGCGAAGCCGCCGAGCAGCCGATCCTGCTGACGCTCAATGACGACAACCCGAACCGCGCCGCCGTGCGTTTCCTGATCGAAGGCGCAGCCGTCCCCGGCGACGCTGCCGCCTATGAGCGTGTGGTGCTGCTGTTCGATGGCAACGATCCCGACGCAGTCGAGGCCGCGCGCGCGCATTGGAGCGCGGCCAAATCGGCCGGGTTTGAGGTCACATATTGGCAAGCCGACGAAAATGGCCGCTGGCAGCGTCAAGGCTAAGCCATCTGTTGTGGAGACGATGTAAGTTATAGAAGTATCATATTGAAATAACTGGAGTTTAGCTTCGAATTCGTAGATGCGCCGCAGGCCATTAGCAAACCGCGATCGCCATCCTATATATTTTTGCGCGTTGTGGAATTTGGCGATATAGTGGCGTTCCCATGAATAAGCGTTCAGTGAAAAAGCAAGCCGCAAAGACGACGAGCCGGAGTTCGGTCGCCCGCAAACCTTCAAGCGCCCGTAAGACGGTTGGCAATACTGTCGCCAGCACGCTCTCCAAGACGCTCACCAAGACTGTCGGCAAGACTGTTGCGCGGCATGCGCCCACGCCGGAAGCGATCCCGGTCGCGACAATCGCCGTTCCGAGCGCTGCCCACAAAGTGGCGGCACGGACCGCGCTGTTCCGCGCCCACAAGTTCCGGGTCGGTCAAACGGTGTTGTTCACGTCGAGCCCGATCACCCGACCGGGGGCAAGCGGAACTTACAAGGTTGTTTCGCTGCTGCCCTCGGATGGCGACGATTACCAATACCGGATCAAGAACTCCGGCGAAGCGTTTGAGCGCGTGGCGAAAGAAAGCCAGCTCGAAAACGAGCACTGAGCCCGGTAGTGATCTCGACGCGGTCATTGAAGCGATGATCGGCGCGGTAATTCCGGCAGGCTGGCGCCGAGGAAGGTGCTGGTCCATACTTCGCCACGGGACGTCGTGTTGTCCCGTCGTGGAGTGGGTTGATGCTCGGCATTGATCCCGAAGGCGCAAACGCGGCCGTGTATATGTGGGCCGCGGCCGGATCGGCAGCGCTCATCGCTGCGCTTTGTGTCCTGGCGTTCTCGCTGCCGCGGACGACGGCCGGAGCGGCCGTCCGTGCCGGTGCGGTCGTGCTTGGAGCTGTTTTTGGCGCCGCCATGATTTGGGCTTTGACCGCCGGCGGCCTTCCAAGCGGCGAGCGTCGCGTCCTCGAGGGCCGCGCGCAGGATCTCACGCTGCGCGCATTCGCTCCCGGCTCCCCGCTGGCCTGTCTTGATGCGCTGGCGGGAGAAAACATCGCCACCGCGTGCGAGCGCGACATCTTCGCATCTCCCGCTGCTGCAGCGGCGGCAGTCTCTTATACCGCCGCGCGTTTGGCGTTGCTGGCGGACCTGACAACCTACCGCGCCGGCGGCGACACCACGATCGACACGGTGCTGTTGCCGCTTCGCCGCTCGCTCGAGGCCGATCGCTTCGGGCTCCTCGCCCATGTGTTGGCAACGCGAGACGGTTGTGGCAGCGGGAATTGCAAGCCGCTGGCGCTTCTCGGCGACGCCGGCCGCGTGCGGGCCAATCTGAGCGACTCGACACTCCAGCATTATCTCGATCGCTATCAGCCGCTGTGGTCGAAGTCGCCGGATGTGCCGGTGGCCGCGGCGGCGCCAAGCCAACTGACGCCAAGCCAATTATTGGCGGCAGCGCTGGGCCCGCACAAGGTCACTACCAGTATCGACTTTCCGTCGGCCGCTTCGATTCCGGCGGTCAGCATTATGAATCCCGAGCCCAAAGGGCCGGTGCTGCCGGGCGTGGCCGCGGCTGCCGCCGCGAACCCAAATCCTCCACCGGCGTCGCCGCCGCGGCGGGCGCGCAAGCAGCCAGCCAATCCGCCGCCGCCCCAAGCCAGTTCGGGCGCGCCGCCGCCTGCGGTCGAGCCCATCTGGCCGGAACCGGTGCCGCCGGCACCGGCGCGGACGACGGCGGCGCCGGCTCCGCCCGAGGCGAGCACCGCCACCGTTCGTTCGCAGTGAGTTGAGAAGGCCGGCGCGTCTTCCGCAGATGGGCTTCTGCGCGCGAATGCACCGTGCTCCAATCGCGTCGCCACGAATCCCACCCTCGACACCTTTCCCTTGCCGCCGGCGTCATGCTTTAGGATGCGCTATGCTCGAATCCGTCCTCATCGCCAACCGCGGCGAAATTGCCTGTCGCATCGCCCGCACCGCCAAGCGGCTCGGCATGCGCACCATCGCCGTGTATTCGGACGCGGACGCGAGCGCGCTGCATCGCAGGATGTGCGATGAAGCGTATGCGATCGGCGCCGCCGAGCCGCGGCAGAGCTACCTCTCGATCGAACGCATTATCGCGGTGGCGAAGCAAGCCGGCGCCGCGTGCATCCATCCCGGTTACGGCTTTCTGTCCGAGAACGCGGAGTTCGCCGAGGCCTGCGCGAATGCCGGCATTGTGTTCGTGGGCCCGCCCGCCGCGGCGATGCGCGCCATGGGGCTGAAAGATCGCGCCAAGACGCTGATGGAAAAGGTCGGCGTGCCGATCGTGCCCGGCTATCACGGCGAGCGGCAGGACGCGAAATTTCTCAAGGAGAAGGCCTACGAGATCGGCTACCCGGTGCTGATCAAACCGGCGGCGGGCGGCGGCGGCCGCGGGCTGCGCCGCGTCGACAAGCACGCCGACTTCGAAGAGGCGCTGGAAGGCGCGGTCCGCGAGGTCGAGGCGGCGTTCGGATCGGGTCGGGTCTTGATCGAGAAATACGTTGCCGCGCCGCGCCACATCGAGTTTCAGGTTTTCGGCGACAGCCACGGCAACATCATCCATCTCGGCGAGCGCGATTGTTCCCTGCAGCGCCGCCACCAGAAGGTGATCGAGGAAGCGCCGGCGCCCGGCATGACCGCGGAACTGCGCAAGCACATCGGCGCGGCCGCCGTCGCGGCGGCGAAGGCGGTCGGCTATGTCGGCGCCGGTACGGTCGAGTTCGTCGCCGACGGCAGCAAGGCGCTGCGTCCGGACGGCTTCTGGTTCATCGAGATGAATACGCGGCTTCAGGTCGAGCATCCGGTGACCGAGGCGGTGACCGGGCTCGACCTGGTCGCATGGCAATTTCAGGTCGCGTCCGGCGAAAAGCTGCCGCTCGCGCAAAGCGCGGTAAAAATCAGCGGGCACGCCGTCGAGGCGCGCGTCTATGCCGAGGATCCCGAACACGGCTTCTTGCCGTCCACGGGCCGGATCGTGGCGCTTGATCTGCCCGGCGATATCCGCGTGGACAGCGGTGTCGAGGCCGGCGGCGAGGTGACGCCTTTCTACGACGCCATGATCACCAAGCTGATCGCCCACGCACCGACGCGCGAGGCCGCGCTCGACCGGCTGGCGCAGGCGCTCGATCATACCTTGATCGCCGGCGTGCGCAGCAATCTGGCGTTTCTCGAAGCGCTGTGTCGCGCGCCCGACTTCAGGCAAGGGAAGGTCGACACCAATTTCATCGACCGCAACCTCGCCGCGCTCGGCGCGGTGCCGCACGGCACCGACAGCGCCGCGGCCGCGCTCGGCGCCGCGTACCTCATCACGGGCGATGGCGCCGCGGCGTCCGCGGCCACCGACGAGGCCGAGGCCGCCTCGCCGTGGGCGGCGCGCGACGGCTTTCAGCTCGGTGGTCGCCGCGCGGTCACGGTTCCGATCCTCATCGACAACGAGACCGCCGCGGCGACGGTCGCGTACGAGCGCGACGGCGCGCGCGTCACCATCGACGAGGCGGTGCCGGCAAGCGATGCGCGCGTGTTCGCGGCGCCCGACGAAGTCTATGTCCTGCGCCGCGGCCGTCAGACGCGCGTGCGGCTGAAGGATTTCTCCGTCCCGAGCGCGGCCGCGGGCGGCGGCGACGGCTTGATCAAGGCGCCGATGCATGGCCGGGTGCTGGAAATTGCCGTCGCGGTGGGCGAGCATGTCGCCGCTGGACATCGCCTCGCCGTGATCGAGGCCATGAAGATGGAGCACACGCTGCGGGCGCCGTTTGCAGGCGTGGTCAAGCGGATTGGCGCGCGCGCCGGCGCTCAGGTCGCGGAGGGCGCCGAGATCATGCTGATCGAACCCGCCGAGCAGGAATAGAGTTGGAGCATGGCGCTGAACCTCATCAAGCTTTGCGTCGGCTGCGACTCGGTGCGCGACCTCGAGGGCTGGATCAAGCAAAGGCTCAAGGAGAAGCGCAAGCGCGGCGAAAAGGCGGAGCACATCCACCGCACCCGCATGGTGCCCAAGCGCGCCGACGAACTGAAGGACGGCGGTTCGCTCTTCTGGGTGATCCGCGGCGAGGTGACCTGCCGCCAGCGCATCCGTGACATCAGGCCGTTCCGGGACAAGGACGGCATCGGGCGCTGCGCGATCGTGCTCGATCCCAAAGTGGTGTTGGTCGAGCCGCGGCCCTATCGCGCCTTCCAGGGCTGGCGCTATCTCGCCGCCAAGGACGCCCCGCGCGACCTCGACAAAGCGGCGCCGGGAGCCGCGGCCATGCCGGAAACGTTGCGGCGGGAATTGCGGGACCTCGGCCTCATGTAGTGCTTGATGTAGGACTTGGCGCTTGGCCGAAACGCACCGTCGCTTTGGCTCGGAGCGATGGCGCCGCAGCGGCCCGGCTATGCCAATCGCTGCGTGGCGCGGACGGCTGCGGTCACGTAAGGTCCGCGCCGGCTAAGCCGACGGCCGGCCAAAGGGTGCGGAGGAAGCGAATGATTATCGAGAACGAGAAGGATGTCACCAAGGCGGTGCTGAGCGAACTTGCGCGCGCGCCCAATGCGCGCTTTCGCGAGATCATGTCCGCTCTGGTGCGGCATCTGCACGACTTCGCCCGCGAGGTGAAGCTGACCGAAGAGGAATTCCAGCTCGCGGCCGCTTACGTCAACGCGCTCGGCCAGCACACCAACGAGACGCACAACGAGGCGGTGTTGATGGCCGGATCGCTCGGCCTGTCGCCGCTCGTCTGCCTCCTCAACAATGGTGATCGCGGCCAGACCGAAACCGACGCCAACATGCTCGGCCCGTTCTGGCGCATGAATTCGCCGCGCACCGAAAACGGCGGCTCGATCGTGCGCTCGCCGACGCCGGGGCCGGCGCTGTTCGTCGATGCGACCTTCCGCGACGTCGACGGCCAGCCGATCGCCGGCGTCGAGGTCGACGTGTGGCAATCCTCGACTGAAGGCTTTTATGAGAACCAGGACCCGATTCAGACCGACATGAATCTGCGCGGCAAGTTTTTCACCGACGCGCAAGGCCGCATCAGTTTTCGCAGCATCAAGCCGGCCGGCTATCCGATCCCCATTGACGGCCCCGTCGGCGAACTCCTCCGCGCGCAAGGCCGTCACAACATGCGCCCGGCGCACGTCCACGTCCTCGCCTACAAGCAAGGCTTCAAGACGCTGATCTCGCAGGTCTACGCCCCGGACGATCCGCATCTCGAGACCGACGTGCAGTTCGGCGTCACCCGCCACCTCATCGGCAAGTTCGTCCGCCACGACGAACCGCGCCCCGGCGCTCCCGATGTGACGCCGCCCTGGTATTCGCTCGAACATGTCTTCGTCATGGAAAAAGGCACGGCGCGCTTGCCGAAGCCGCCGATCAGCGGCAAGGCGCGCGGCGAGCGGCCGCAAATTCCGCACCTGGAACGCGTGTAGACTTTTTTCAAGGATGCCCGCGACCAACGCGGGTATTACGCCAACAAAACGAGGGAGGGGACGATGCAGCGCAGGAGCGTACTCAAAGGCATGGCCGCGACGGCAATGGCGGGCCTTGCGGCGCGCCGCGCGGCGGCGCAGGACACCGTCAAGATCGGCATGTGCCTCGCTTTGACCGGCGGTTTTCAGACCGTCGGCCGGCAATGCCTCGCCGGCGCCAAGCTCTATCTCGCGCGCAACGGTGATGAGGTCGCCGGCCGCAAGATCGAACTCGTGGTCAAGGACGATCGCGGTATCGGCGACGTCGCGCGCCGCCTGGTGCAGGAAATGATCGTCAATGACCGGATCAATATCGTCGGCGCCGGCATCACGCCGTCCGCGCTCGCCATCACGTCGCTCGTCACCGAGGCCAAGATACCGGGCGTCGTCATGATCTCGGGCACCTCGATCGTCGTCGACCGCTCGCCTTATCTGGTGCGCACCGGCTTCACGCTCGGCCAATCCTCGGGTGTGCTCGGCAGTTGGGCGGTCAAGAACGGCCACAAGCGAGTGGTGACGCTCGCCTCCGATTGGGCGCCGGGCGTCGAGGCGGAAACGGCGTTCAAGGACAGTTTCGTCCGCGGCGGCGGCGAGATCATCGAATCGCTGCGCGTGCCGCTCAGCAATCCCGATTTCTCGCCGTTCCTGCAGAAGGCGCACGACCTTGCGCCCGACACCCTGTTCATCTCCTTCCCCGGCCAGCAGGCCGGCGCCTTCACCAAGCAATTCGCCGAACGCGGCCTCGACCGCTCCGGCATCAGGATCATCGGTCCGGGCGACCTCACCGACGACGACGAATTGCCGAACCAGGGCGACGTGATGATCGGGGTGATTACTGCGCACCATTACTCGACGGCGCATCCTTCCGCGATGAACAAGGACTATGTCGCGGCCTTCAAGGCGGCGAACGGCTTTCGGCCGAATTTCATTTCCGTCGGCGGTTACGACGCCATGCACCTGATCTACCAGGCGCTGAAGAAGACGAGCGGCGACACCGGCGGCGACGCTCTCATCGCCGCGATGAAAGGCATGGCGTGGGAAAGCCCGCGCGGCCCGATGTCGATCGACCCGGACACCCGCGACGTGATCCAGAACGAATACATCCGCAAGGTCGAGAAGGTGAACGGCGAACTCTTCAACATCGAATTCGCCACCATCGAGAACGTGAAGGACCCGATCCGGGGGATGAAGAAGGTGTAGGGGCGACGACAAATCATTCTCGCGGCGCGATACGCGCCCGAGGTTTGTAAACCACCAGTAGCGAAATCCGGGAACGATGGTTCAGCTCAAATGCCGCTCCCGGATTTCACTCCGTTCAATCCGGGCTACAAACTACAAACAAACAAAAAGGGAAGCGGAACGCCGACAGACGCATTTTGTCTTTCACGCTACCGCGCCACACGGACGGATGTTGCCACCCGCTCGCGCTTCGGGCGCGGCTCGCCTGTCGGCGTTCCACCGCGGCTCTTGCTTAGGCGACCGAACGCCACCGCTCAGCTCCAGCTTACGCGCTTCCCGGGAAGAGGTCGGAGCGCGCGACCCCGATGGTTCGAAAGACCCGCGCACCTTTTTCGCGGGCGTTACCCGCGCCTTCCTGTCCCAGTCCAGCGAGTTCTAACTCGCAGACCGGTCTTAATGCCGGCCGGGCGTATTTTGCCGAAGCCGCTCCGGCGCGGGTTGCAAGCCCGCGCGGAAGCACCGCACCCGCTCCACCTTCGAAAGTGCCCTCGCGACGGCGTCCCTCGATGAGCGTGATTCGCTGTTTGTAGCCATATCGGGGACAATTGTCAAGTAGATGGTCACCGCGACGGGGATGCGAGCGGACGCGACGGCACGCCCCCGGCGTGAAGCGCGGCGCCCGGTGACAGGTCTTTAATCGACCTTCGTATCGCGCTATGGTTGTTGCCTTAAAAAGGCTGGGGGTTGTTTGAAATGATGAGTCGGTTCATGACGCGCGCTGGAATTCTCTGCACAACAGTCATGTTCATGTGGTTTGCGCTGTGCAACCACGCAGTAGCTCAGTCTGTGTTGGAGGTCGCCGCCGGAGTGAAGTTTTGCAAGACGCTCACGGATGATGCCCAACGTCTCAAATGTTTCGACGGCTTATTCGCCGAAAAGCCCAGCAATTCGCAATCGCCAGAGCACGCTCAAATTGGCACCTGGACCGTCCAAGAAAGCAAGTCGCCTCTGGATGATACTCCCCAAGTCAGTGGAACGCTGCTTGCCGAGAATAGTGCCGGGTTGATATTGCGTTGCAAAGAGAGAAAAACAGAGGTAATTTTCGCTAAACAATTCAGCTATTTAGGTAGTCAGCCCATAAAAGCTTTGGTGCGAATCAACGACGGAAAACTGATCGAGACCGTTTGGAGTCCTTCAACTAACGGCCAAGTAGCGTTCGCTCCGAGCGCCGTACAATTCATTCATGCTCTCCCGGATAACGGCAAGCTTTTTATTAGGGTCACCGGGTTCGACGGCAAGACGCTCGATGGCGAGTTCAGTCTCGGTAATGTTTCCGAAATCAGGGACAAGATCGCCGTTGCATGCAACTGGCCAAAGCCCGCCCCGGCGAGCGCAGCGCCGCAACGGGCAGTGCCCAGCGCCCAACGGTAGATATCGCTTCGTTTACGGGGCCTGCGTTTGCCCGCATTAGATCCGGGCTACGATTCATCTTCCTCCAACACCAACGCGTCCCAATTTTGAGGAAGTTTGCCAGACGCGAGAATTCGGCGCATCGCGTCGGAACAATATCTATCGGCGCGAGGCAAGTTGTCGATTAGGCTCTGATTGCTCAGATTGCCGGTGTGCACCGCGGTCGAGCGCGCATCATAGGCTTTCTTTACGCAATTGAAGACAACTCGCCGATCCGGGCCGTTTTCTCCCAAAAGCCACGCAGCTCTCAATGCTGTTCGGAATCTGAGCTCACCCTGGTCTTTCTGGTCGTGCAGGAATATCATCTCTGTCACTACGCCGAGATCGATCGCACGATCCACTGGTAGCGGGTGGCTGCGTGATCGCGTAAGGCGTTCAGTCGCCCGCAATAAGACCGTACGATCGGTATCACTTAATGCTCTGAATTGCTGATAAAGAGCCTTAGCAAGGGTACCATCGGCGTCGCCTTTCTTGGTTGGTGTAACGCCATGATGCGTTCCATATCCCATGGAACCAAATCCCGAATAGGGATAAGCGGGATGATTTATCCACGACGTTTCAGAGGTGATGTACGGTGCGCAGTCAGCGCCGGAAAGAGCTAACGCGGCCAGTGCTCGGTCACGCTTTGAGGCTATATCATCCGTAAGAGCTTTGTGCTTTCGCCAGTCCCTTTCCCCGGTACCAATAACAGTCATGTGGTCTTTGACGATGAGAGCCGTTCCCGGTGGTCTTGCAGTTACGATCGTTCCTCGAAAAATGGGGTGCCCCAGGCGGTCAAGGTCGAACAAAGTCTCTCGCGCTAATGTTGCTGGCGCGCTTTTTGCGGGCATCAATGTGACGCCATCTTCTAGATCGACGACACCGTTCAGGCTTACTCCAGCAACCGCCATGAGTGCATAAATGCCGCTCGATCGCTTTGTGACAAGCTCTGTGATGTCGTGTAGCGCTTGGGAAGGAGCGACACCGTCGATAACTCGCTCGATTAGGGCCCCGGCTATGTTTGATAAATTTACGGGCGCAGTCGATGAAAGCGTAAAAAAATTCTTCTCGGAAAGTTCCGAGAAAACCGGCATTCCGGAAAGCGCGACGACCAGTCTTTCGTTGAATTTGTGAGGCGCGCGAAAGCTACCGGGCGGCATCCGCGGAGGCGGGTATGCCACCGCGAAGCGCTTGGCTTCTGTCTCTAATTCGGTCAAAAGCTCGATCGCATTCTCTGACACCGAGTATTCCTTTTTGGCTCCTCGCACTGCTGAGTTGGCAGAATGTCGCCCCGAGGACCGCAACCGGTAAGCCGGATGCGCGCGACCTTGCCGACGCCGTGGACGGCGGGTTACGCCTTCGGCTGACTTACCTTACTGTACGACAAAGGACCCCACGTGACCTCTCTTCCACGCGTTCCGATCTTCGACGGCCACAACGACGTGCTGTTGCGGCTGCATCTCAATGGCGGCGCCGACCCCGTCGCGGCGTTCCTGCAGGGCGGGGAGAAGGGCCAGTTGGATCTTCCCAAAGCGCGGCAGGGCGGCTTTGCCGGCGGCTTGTTCGCGATGTTCGTGCCGTCGCCGAAGCGCAAGAACGGCGGCAATGGCGAAACTGCGTTGCCGGCTACGGGCGGCGTCGTCGGCAGCGATGCCGAGCCGCCGGCGGTCGAGCTCACCGAGGCGCAGCGGGTGGTCTTCGCCATGGCGGCGCTGTTGTACCGCATCGAGCGGGAGTCGCAGGGCCGCTTGCGGGTCTGCCGCGAGGTCGGCGATATCGAACGCTGCCTGGCCGACGACGTGTTGGCGGCGGTGCTGCATATCGAAGGTGCGGAGGCGATCGACGCGAATTTCGAACTGTTGGACGTGCTCCACGCCGCGGGGCTGCGCTCGCTCGGGCCGGTCTGGAGCCGGCCGAATATTTTTGCGCATGGCGTGCCGTTCCGCTGTCCGTCCTCGCCCGATACCGGCCCCGGCCTGACCGATCTCGGCAAGGCGCTGGTCGGCGCCTGCAACCGGTTGCAGATTTTGATCGACCTGTCGCACCTCAACGAACGCGGGTTTTGGGACGTCGCCGAACTCAGCAATGCGCCGCTCGTCGCCACGCACTCCAACGCCCATGCGCTGAGCCCGCATTCGCGCAATCTCACCGACAAGCAATTGGCGGCGATCCGTCAATCCGGCGGCCTGGTCGGCGTCAACTTCGCGGTGAGTTTTTTGCGTGAGGACGGCCGTCACGACCGGGACACGCCCGTGGATCTGATCATCCGGCATATCGAGCATATGCTCGAACATGCCGGCGAGGACGGCGTTGGTTTCGGCTCCGATTTCGACGGCGCCATGATCTCCAAGGAACTCGGCAATGCCGCCGGACTGCAAATTCTGGTGCAGGCGATGCGTCAGCGCGATTTCGGCGAGCCGCTGATCGAGAAATTATGCTTTAGAAATTGGCTGCGGGTGTTGGGGCGAACGTGGGGAACGGGGTAGGGTGGGCAAAGGCGCGTCTTCGCGCCGTGCCCACGCCGTCTTTGATTGCTCGGCACCACGATCCGCGTGGGCTTCGCTGGCGCTCAGCCCACCCTACACGCTGACCCCAACATTATCTATCAGCCGCGTGCCGCCGATGCGCGCTGCGACTAGCAAGCGCAGCGGCCCGTCACTCGCGGACTTGAGCGGCGCCAGCGTCTCGGCGTGGCGCGCTTCGAGGTAATCGAGCACGAAGCCTGATTTGATGATGGCGGCGCGGCCTTGCCGCAAGGTCGCGGCGATGGGGCGGCCCGCGGCGATCCGCTCGGCGCAGTCGGCGAGCGTGCGGTAAAGGACCGGCGCGACGGCGCGCTGTTGCGGCGAGAGATAGCGGTTGCGCGAGGACAGCGCGAGACCGTCCGCCTCGCGCAGCGTCGGGGCGCCGACGATGCGGGTCGCAAGGTCGAGGTCGCGGGCAAGCCGCGTGACGACCTTGAGCTGTTGAAAATCCTTCTCGCCGAACACCGCGATGTCGGGCGCGCATTGGATCAGAAGTTTCGCGACCACCGTCGCCACGCCGGCGAAGAAGTGCGGCCGGAAGGCGTCCTCGAGGCCGGCGAGCGCCGGACCCTCGGGCACGATGCGGGTGGCGAAGCCGGACGGGTACATCGTCTCCACCGCCGGCGCCCAGACGAGATCGGTCTTTAGCGCGGCGAGCGCGGCGATATCGGCGGCGAAGGTGCGCGGATAGGTGCCGAGGTCCTCGTGCGCGGCAAATTGCGTCGGGTTGACGAAGATCGACACCACGACGCGGTCGGCGCGGCGTTGCGCCAGCCGCACCAAGGCGAGATGGCCGGCATGCAGTGCGCCCATGGTCGGAACGAGCGCGACCCTGTCCTTGCGCGCGCGCCATGGCGCCAGCGCGCGCCGCAGCGCCGCCAAGGTATGCGCGATCCGGGGATGTCGTCGCGCCGTCGGAAAAATTTTAGTCATAGCGTTGCCGGGCAGGCACAGAGTGCGCGCATTCGTGCGAGCGTCGCGTGGTTAAGATTAACTTATCGAAGCCGATGCTGTATCTTGACCATAAGCGTTGCAAGCCGGAGAAGAGATAGCCACCCGGGGGTAGCGTTTTAATGTTGATGCAAGCGGATGTCGGCAAGCCGGTTTCGGCGCACGTCATCGTTCTTGGTAACGAGAAAGGCGGCTCGGGCAAGTCGACCACCGCCATGCACGTCGCCGTCGCGCTGCTGCAGGCCGGCCAACGCGTCGCCACCATCGACCTCGACTCGCGCCAGCGCAGCTTCACGCACTATGTCGAGAACCGGCGCGACTGGGCGGCGCGGGCCGGCATCAATCTGGAACTCCCCGAACATTATTGCGTCGCCCGCGGCTTCGGCGTGCGGCTCGATGAAATCGAGGCGCAGGAGTTCGCCGCCTTCGCCGAGGCGGTGACGGCGGTCGAGAACACCCACGATTTCGTCGTCATCGATACCCCCGGCAGCGATTCCTATCTCATGCGGCTCGCGCACTCGATGGCCGACACGCTGATCAGCCCGCTCAATGACAGCTTCGTCGATTTCGACGTGCTCGGCGTCGTCGACCCGACCACCTTCGAGGTCACCGGGGTCAGCCACTATGCCGAGATGGTCCGCGAGGCGCGCCGGCAACGCCGCATGGTCGACGGCGGCGTGACCGACTGGGTGGTGGTGCGCAACCGGCTTTCGACGCTCGGTTCGCGCAACAAGCGCCTGGTCGGGGAGGGGGTCGAGGAACTCGCCAAGCAGCTCGGCTTTCGCGCCGTCGACGGCTTTGCCGAGCGCGTGGTCTATCGCGAATTCTTCCCGCGCGGGCTGACCGCGCTCGACGACATCAACGAAGACACGCTCGGCCAGCGGCCCAACCTGTCGCACGTGACGGCCCGCGACGAGGTCAAGAAGCTGATCGAGACGCTCAGGCTGCCGATCGACGAGCGCGGCAAGCGCCGCGCCGCGGCGCGTGCCGAATGGCTCGCCACCGCCGACAAGCCGCTCGACACCCACGATCTGCTCGCGTAGCGCGGCAAGGTTCGGATCGGACCGCTGGCCCCCTCGCTTAGGGCCGGCGCACGGTGTTTTCGAACGCCGGTTTCCCTTATCGCCGATCATGCGTTATGGGCCATGACTTGGTAAGCCATGACTTGGTAAGTCATGACTTGGAGGATCGGCTCTCGTCGTGATTGGGACGGCAGGCCGGTCGAACGATCGAACATCTCATGGCACTGCTTGTTCTCGGCGTGGTCGTTCTCGTCGTGCTGCGCCTGGCCGGTATCGGATTTTCCGCGCGCCGCCTGGGTGGGATCGGCGCGTTGATCTTTGCCGTGTTTCTCGTCTCGCGTGGTGAAGTTTTGCTCGCGGTCCCGGCGGCCGCCGCCGGCGTTTGGCTGCTGGGCTGGATGCCGACTTGGATGCCGTCCTGGCTGCCCGGCCTCGGTGGCCGCCCTTTTGGGGCTGCGGGCCGGGTCTCGCGCGTGCGCTCGGCCTATCTCGAGGTCGAGCTCGACCACGACAGCGGCGTGATGCGCGGCCGTGTTCTCGCCGGACGCTACCAGGGCGCCGCGCTCGATGCGCTCGCTGCGCCGACGCTGATCGAATTGCTCGGCCAGATCGACGGCGACAGCCGCCAATTATTGCTGGCCTATCTTGACCGCAGGGAGCCCCGCTGGCGTGAACACGCGCAGCGCGATACGGCAGCGGGGAACGGCGGCCGCGCGGCGTCCGGCGGCAAAATGACTGAACAGGAGGCCTATCAAATCCTTGGCCTTCAGGCCGGAGCGAGTGCGCAAGACGTCGCTCGCGCTCATCGTTCCCTCATAAAGAAACTGCATCCCGACCAGGGGGGGTCGACGTATCTCGCGGCCCGCGTCAACGAGGCCAAGGACGTCCTGCTTCGCCGCCATCGCTCAGATTCCCAACATTGATCCTCGCGGGGCTCCCGTCTGGTGAATGACGCCTTCTCGCGCGCTCCGTTGGGCCGGAGTTTCGCGCCTGGTCGTTATTTTAGTGTTTATTCCGCCCGGTCCGCTTCGACCAACAAAGACGAGCTTGCCCCATCCTGGTGGGGAATTCCGGGTTCTTGTGAGCTAATTCTTCAACGCCATGCAGTCGATGTCGTTGCGCTTGAGCTGTTTGCAGGTCGCTTCCGCGGTCGCCTTGTCGAAGCCGGCAAAGCGCGCGCGGTAAAGCGCCTTGTCGCCTTTCTGGATGCGCTCGGTGAAGGGATCCGCCGCGGCCAGCGCGGTGCGGACCTTGGTCTGCGCGGCGCTCAAGTGCTGCTTGGCCTCGTCTTCGGCTTCGAACGCGCCGATCTGGATGAGCCAGCCGCTATGGGCGTGTGCCGGGGCTTGAGGCTCGGATTTCGGCAGTTCGGCCTTCGCCGGCTCTGCCTTTGCTGGTTCAGGCTTTGCCGATTGAGGTCTGGCGGTCTCGACTTTTGCCGCATCGGATTTGACCGCGGGCTCGGTCGGCGCGGGCTCGGACGACACGGTCAATTCTGCCATTTGCTGTGGGCGCCCCGCCGGCGGTGCCGGGCGGGCTGCCTCCGGCTGCAGTGCGGGCATTGGGGCGAGCGCCGCCGTCTGGATCGGCGCGGTACGGTAGGTGATTGTCCTGACCAAAAGCGGTTGCATCGGGTCGTTGGAACCGACCGACGGGCCGGCCTTGACGCTTGCTGCCGGTGCGGCGTCGGCGCGCGCGGCCAGCGTAGCCTTGGCCGCCGGGGCGCGCTGCGGCTCCTCGGCGCGCTCGGTCTTCTCGGCGCGTTCCGTCTTCTCGGCAACGACCGGCGACGTGCGCCGCAGCGCGGCTTCCCTGATGTGATCGCTGATCAGGTCGCGCATGTGCGCGTCGCGCGAAGAGGCCGAATGGCCGCCGAGCACCACCGCGACGATGTAGCGGCCGTCGCGGTGAACCGAAGTGACGAGATTGAAGCCGGACGCCCGCGTATATCCGGTCTTGATGCCGTCGACGCCGCCGACCGCGCCGAGCAGGTGGTTGTGATTGCGCATCGCCTCGCCGTGGTAGGTGAATGACGGCGTCGCGAAATAGCGATAGTAGCGCGGAAAGCGGTCCTCGATCGCACGGCCGAGCAGCGCTTGGTCGCGCGCGGTGGTGATCTGGTCGTCGTCCGGCAAGCCCGAGGCATTGACGTAAGTGGTGCGGCTCATGCCGAGCGCATGGGCCTTCTGCGTCATCAGCTTGGCGAACGCGTCCTCGTCCCCGGCGAGATTTTCGGCGATGGTCACGGCGACGTCGTTGGCCGATTTGGTGACCACGGCCTTGATGGCGTCTTCGACCTCGATGGTTTGGCCCGCTTTGAGCTCGAGCTTCGAGGGCGCCTGCTCGGCCGCGTGCGCCGAGACCTTGAGCGGCGTGTCGAGCTTGATCCTGCCGGCATCGAGGCGCTCGAACAGGAGGTAAAGCGTCATGATCTTGGTCAGCGAAGCCGGATGACGTAGCGCATCCGGGTTCGACGATTGCAGCACTTCGCCGCTGTTGCCGTCGACGACGATGGAGGCGAACGGCGGCGAATAGTCCTCGGAATGCGCGTGATGGTGGACGCGCGCCGAATGATGGGAAATATGCAGGTAAGCGTGGCGGTGGTGACGCGCGTCGGCCGCATCACTGGTCACCGTGAGCGCCGCGACCCCGGCGGCGAAACCCAAAACGCAACAACGAAGCCCGTTGCGGGCTTCCCTACGCACATACGCCATTACGCACACCCCGTCCCTGAACGCACGCGCGGCCCCGTTGAGGCCAACCCCTGTCTCACTCCTTCAGGGACGGCTCTCTCTGCCACGGCGGGCCGCTCGGTTCGGCTCGTCCGACGAGAGAGGCATTGCCCCCCGACCAAGGACCGGTCGTCACACCGACGACACAGTCAAGCACGCTAGGCGAACGCCGTTGCAAAAGCGTTAAGTCCCGACGGCGCTGCTTTTTTGCGCACTGCCCGCCGATACCCGTTGCGGTTTTTGTGCAGTGCACTATACTAGTGTCGACGCCGGAGTGGGCGTTTTCAAGGCGATGGGTCAGTCAAGGTTAACCGCGGCCGCAGGCCGCCGGGAGAACAGCCGTGATCAACAGCGATGAAATGAACAAATTCAGCAAAGACAGCATGGATATGGCTCTCGGTTCGTTCGGAGCCTGGAGCAAGACCACGCAGGCGATCGCGACCGAGGTCGCCGATTACACCAAGAAGTCGTTCGAAGGCTCCGCCGCCGCCTGGGAAAAGCTCATGGCCGCCAAGAGCCTCGACAAGGCCATGGAAGTGCAAACCGAGTACGTGAAGTCCGCCTATGAAGGCTTTGTCGCCGAAGCGACCAAGCTCAGCGAGCTCTACACCGATCTCGCCAAGGAATCCTACAAGCCGTTCGAAGGCGTGATCGCCAAGGCCACGATGATGAAGTGAGCGGTGGCACAGTGCCGCGCCCGCCGACACGTGCGGCGCGGTCTCGGCACCGCGCAACCGTTCGATCTACCTCGAGACGCTGAAGCGACGGCGCCACATCAGGCTCTCGGCTCTGGCGCCGTTATTGTTTTGCCAGCACGGCCTCGAGTGCCGCGGCGATCCGCGCGAGGCTGTGTTCGATGCGCCCGACCCGAAAAGCGATATGCTCGAGCGCATAGGCCGAGCGCTTGTCGACCGACGGCATGTTCTGCGCGTCGTAATCCGGGACGTATTCCTGCTCGAGTTCGCGGAGCAGCCTGGCGCGTTTCACTGCGTCCACCATATGAACATCTCCTCTCGCACCGGCGATCATCGGGTCGGCGATAATTATCCGAGTCGGCGCCCGGCACCAATCCGGATTGGTACCGGGCTTGCATCGGCCGTAATATGAAAGATGCGACAATCGCCCGAGATCGTGGGCTCGATCGCCGTTGCACGGTGCCTGGTTTGTCGGGCCCGACCGATGTGGTGCGGGCTTGGCCCGTTCTCGCGGGCCCGATCGAGCGGGCCCGCCGGACTGCCCACGCGCCTGTCAGAAATGCCACAATGATGGCGCAAGCGGACCCATGGAGGCGGGTCAGGCGGTTTTGCGATCTCCGTTACGTCATCGGTCTGGAACGCGGAGGGTTTCAAAACTATAGTAATGTATTGTCGATTGCCCCGGGGAGAGGTCCTCGCGGCCACCCCGCGATCAGTGATCGCGCAAAAAGCAAGTCCGGACGATAGACGAAACGATGCCGCCGCGTGAAAATCCGATAGCCCCCTTGCCGGTCCGCCTTGCGGACGATGACCGTAAGCGCAAGAGCGACCAGAACGGTCCGGGAACCGCGGTCATCACCAAGACCCGGCCGCAGACCAAGCGGCCGAACCTCTACCGGGTGCTCCTACTCAACGACGACTACACGCCGATGGAGTTCGTGGTTCATGTGCTCGAGAACTTCTTCAACAAGGATCACGAGACGGCCCATCGGATCATGATGCACGTCCACCAGCACGGCATCGGCGAGTGCGGGGTGTTCACTTACGAGGTCGCCGAGACAAAAGTGACGCAGGTCATGGACTTTGCCCGCAAACATCAGCATCCTTTGCAGTGCATCATGGAGAAGAAGTGAAGTCCGGGGGGATGGCCACAACAACGATGGGACATTGAATGCCAACGTTCTCGCGCAGCCTCGAACAGTCGCTCCACCGCGCTCTGGCGCTGGCCAATGAGCGCCACCACGAATACGCCACGCTGGAGCATCTCCTGCTGGCGCTGATCGAAGATCAGGACGCGGCGGCTGTCATGCGGGCCTGCAACGTCGATCTCGACAAATTGCGCCGCAGCCTCGTGGCCTATCTCGAATCCGAGCTCGACAATCTGGTCACCGACGGGGCGGAAGATTCCAAGCCGACCGCCGGCTTCCAGCGCGTCATCCAGCGCGCGGTCATCCACGTCCAGTCGTCGGGCCGCGAGGAAGTGACTGGCGCCAACGTTCTGGTCGCGATCTTCGCCGAGCGCGAGAGCCACGCCGCGTATTTCCTGCAGGAGCAGGACATGACGCGCTACGACGCGGTCAATTACATCAGCCACGGCATCGCCAAGCGGCCGGGCATGTCCGAAGCCCGCCCGGTGCGCGGCTCCGAGGAAGACACCGACACCAAGAATGGCGACGAGCCGAAGAAGAAGGGCGACGCGCTCGAGGCTTATTGCGTCAACCTCAACAAGAAGGCGCGCGAGGGCAAGATCGATCCGCTGATCGGCCGCGACTCCGAGATCAGCCGCACCATCCAGGTGCTGTGCCGGCGCCAGAAGAACAATCCGCTGTTCGTCGGCGAGGCCGGCGTCGGCAAGACCGCGATCGCCGAGGGCCTGGCGCGCCGCATCGTTCACGGCGAGGTGCCGGACGTGTTGCGCAACGCCACCGTGTTCGCGCTCGACATGGGCACGCTGCTCGCTGGCACGCGCTATCGCGGCGATTTCGAGGAGCGGCTCAAGCAGGTGATCAAGGAACTGGAAGCCTATCCCGGCGCCATCCTGTTCATCGACGAGATCCACACCGTGATCGGCGCCGGCGCCACCTCCGGCGGCGCCATGGACGCCTCGAACCTGCTCAAGCCGGCGCTCGCCTCGGGCACGGTGCGGTGCATGGGCTCGACCACCTACAAGGAGTACCGCCAGTACTTCGAGAAGGACCGGGCGCTGGTGCGGCGGTTCCAGAAGATCGACGTCAACGAGCCGACGGTTCCGGACGCGATCGAGATCCTCAAGGGGCTCAAGCCCTACTTCGAGGATTATCACAAGCTCAAATACACCAACGAAGCCATCAAGGCTGCGGTCGAATTGTCGTCGCGCTACATCCACGACCGCAAGCTGCCGGACAAGGCGATCGACGTGATCGATGAGTCCGGCGCAGCGCAAATGCTGCTGCCGGAAAGCCGGCGCAAACGCACCATCGGCATCAAGGAGATCGAGACCACGATCGCCACCATGGCCCGCATCCCGCCGAAGGCGGTGTCGAAGGACGACGCCGAGGTGCTGCGGCATCTGGAAGACACGCTCAAGCGCGTGGTCTATGGGCAGAACAAGGCGATCGAGGCGCTCTCGGCCTCGATCAAGCTCGCCCGCGCCGGCTTGCGCGAACCGGAAAAGCCGATCGGCTGCTACCTGTTCTCCGGCCCGACCGGCGTCGGCAAGACCGAGGTGGCGCGCCAGCTCGCCGCCACGCTCGGGGTCGAGATCATCCGCTTCGACATGTCGGAGTACATGGAGCGGCACACTGTGTCGCGTCTCATCGGCGCGCCGCCCGGCTATGTCGGCTTCGACCAGGGCGGCCTGCTCACCGACGGCGTCGACCAGCATCCGCACTGCGTGCTCCTGCTCGACGAAATCGAGAAGGCGCACCCGGATCTCTACAACGTGCTCCTGCAGATCATGGATCACGGCAAGCTGACCGACCACAACGGCAAGCAGGTCGACTTCCGCAACGTCATCCTGATCATGACGACGAACGCCGGCGCCGCCGACCTCGCCAAGGCCGCATTCGGCTTCACGCGCACCAAGCGCGAGGGCGACGACATGGAGGCGATCAACCGCATGTTCGCGCCGGAATTCAGGAACCGGCTCGACGCCATCATCACCTTCGCGCATCTGTCGCAGGACGTGATCGCCCAGGTGGTGGAAAAGTTCGTGCTGCAGCTCGAGGCTCAGCTCGCCGATCGCGACGTCACCATCGAACTGACCGACGAAGCGACCAAGTGGCTGATCGAGAACGGCTACGACGAGCAAATGGGCGCCCGGCCGATGGCGCGGGTGATCCAGGAGCACATCAAGAAGCCGCTCGCCGACGAGGTGTTGTTCGGCAAGCTCAAGAACGGCGGCCATGTCCGCGTGATCTTGATCACCGGCGAGGACGGCGACAGCAAGCTCGGCTTCGACTATCCGGCGGGGCCGATCACGCCGCGGCCGGAAAAGCTCCCCGAGCCCCGCCGCGCCAAGAAGCGCCGCGCTACGCCGCGAAGGAAGCCGTCGGGCGGTCCCGGCGGCAAACCCCCATCGAGCCGCGGCTCGGTGCCGAAGGTGCCGCTGGTTAAGGTGTGATTTTATCGGCCTCCTGCCGCGGTCGCCAGCCGGTTCGACGACTGGCCGCGCGGCGCGCGAAGGGTGCGGCGCGGTGCCGGGTTAGCGGGCCGCGCTCTTTGCGGCCCCGTGGCGCCTCGGTCAGTTCACGGCCTTGCAGCGTGGGCAGGTGTCGCCATGACAGGCGCGGCACCAGGCTTTGCCGCAAGAAGGGCAAGGAGACTGCGCGGTCGAATCGGTCAGGTGCAGATGGTCGTCGCAGATCCAGCGCGCCAGCGCGACGCCAGGTCCCCAGTCGCAGGGCGGCGGTTCGATGATGCGCAGAGCGGGATGCCAGTCGACATGGATGATCCTCTCGCCCTTGCGTCTCTTGATCAGCAGGGCGTAGCGATGCACCGGTGCGTACAGCGTCAAACCTTGCGCCCAATCGATGGTTACGCGCAGCGCGTAATTGTGGCGTAAATCATCGAGTTTGGCGGCATATTCGCGCTCGACCGCGGCAATGCGCATCTCCTCGCGCTTCCTGTCCGCCGCCGCCTTTTCGCCCGCTACCGGCGCCAGCGCGGTGAGTCTCGTCTGTGCGCTCCGGCGCAGATCGTCGTGATACTCGTAGATGCGACCGCGGTCGCGATCCAGCCTGCGGCGCATGGCGGCGACGAAGGGCTCCAGATCGCGGCGAACATGATGGGCGACGAGCGGCCGCACGCGGTTGGCCAACGTCGCCGCATCATAGGCCGCTCCGGCGGCGCGGCAGATGTCGGGCTCGGCCGGGTGCCAAGCGGTATTGGCCAGCACCGCGCGCAGTCGCCCGAGGCTATCGTCGTCGAACGCCGCGCCGGTGCCCTGGTTGAGGCCAATCCAGACCAAGCCGTCCCGCCTTTCATCCGAAACGGCGGAGTAACGGAACGCGAGCAAGAGACAGCGCGTCCATGCCGGCGCGGCGCCGTGCAGTCGCCAGATGGCGTTGGGCAGGTCGAGTGCCCGCTCGATCATGTGCTCCGGATCGCTCGGCGGCGCGATGGCCGGCGCGACGACAAGCTGCCGCGCGGCGAAGCATCCGGATTCGCCGAGCAGCGCGCCGAAGCGGTCGAGCCAGTCGCCTTCGAGGCGGATCGGCACGGCGCCTGCGGGCGTCGTGGCGCCAAATCCAAGCCGCGAAATTTCCGGCCAGCCCATGGCCGCGCGCAGCGGCTCCGGGGCGAGCACTTCGAGCCCATCCGGCTCGATCGGATCGACCGCTGCGCCCGTGCTATCCAAGACGTCGGCGACGAAATCGCGCAACGCTCCCATCGTCCATCCTCAGGCCGTTTCGAAATCCTCGCCGAACAGCTTCTCGTCGAGCGCCTTGGCGCCCTCGTGCTGGTCGCGCGCCTTTTGCAGGCGCTGACCCAGCGTTTCGAACGCTTGGCGGCGACCTTCTTCCGTCGCCGTCAGCCACGCATCGAGCAGCAAATCCGGAAACTCGCGCTCCTCTTCCATGCCGCCGAGGATGGCGCCGACCTCGCCCACGACGAGTTCGAACATCGAGATTTTCTCGTCGAGCAGCGTCAGCAGCTGTTCTTCCAGGGTGCCGCGGGTGACGAGATTGAAAACGAACACCTCGCGGCTCTGGCCGATCCGGTCGATGCGGCCGATGCGCTGCTCGATCGCCATCGGATTCCACGGCACGTCGAAGTTGATCAGGGTGTTGCAGAACTGGATATTGCGGCCTTCGCCGCCGGATTGGGTGCACAACAGCACGGTCGCATGCTCGCGAAAGGCGGCGACCGCCGCATCCTTGTCCGGTCCGCTGAGACCGCCGTGGAATTGCACGCAGGTAACGCCGGCCGCGTCGAGACGGTCGGCCAGATGCGCGAGCGTCTGACGCGAATGGACGAACACGAGCTTCTTCTCGGTGGGATTGCGCCGTACGAGTTCGATGAGCGCCGCCTCCTTGCCGCCGGTCGGGATCGCGGCCCACCGCGCGGCAAGGGCGGCCCAGGTCGGATCGCCGCCATTGCGTGCCGCCACGCGAGCGACCGTCGCCGCGGCGGCCTGCGGCGAAGAGCCCGCCGCGCCGAGAAGATGGTGCAGCGCGAGCCGTTCACGCTTCGCTTCGTCCTTCGCCGCCAATCGTCGCGCTGCCGCGGCAAGTACGGCGTAAGCCTCGGCTTCGCCGGGACTGCTATCGACCCTGATGGTGGCGGCGTGGCGCTGCGGCAGCTTGAGGGCGACGACGGCACGGGTGTTGCGAATCATCGCGCCGCGCATCAGCGCGCGCAGCTTTTCCGAATTGGCCGGCTGGCGCGGCTTGCCCGGCGTCATGTAGGCGAGGCGGAACTCCTTCGGAGTCTTGAAAATGCCGGGCTTGAGCAGCGTCAGGAGATTGTACAGCTCGGTCAGATCGTTCTGCACCGGCGTCGCCGACAGCAACAGCAGAAAGCGCTTGCTGAGCGAGTCGACGAGTTTCCAGCTTTGGCTCGATCGGTCGCGCAGATGGTGCGCCTCGTCGACGACCACGAGATCGAACTGGCGCTCGATCAAACGCTGCGCATGTTCGCGTCGTCGTGCGGCGGCGATCGAAGCGATGATGCGATGCTGCCGCCAAAACGCTTCCGGCGCGTCGCGCAGCAGCGCGTCGTGGCTGGTGGCGAAGGCGACGCCGAATTTATTCTCCAGCTCTTCGCGCCATTGGCCGACCAGCGCGGCCGGCGCAAGCACCAGGATGTGCTCGGCCATGCCGCGCAGCGCATATTCCTTGAGCACCATGCCGGCCTCGATGGTCTTGCCGAGCCCGACTTCGTCCGCCAGCAGAACGCGGCCGCGGAACTGCTTGAGCACTTTGCGCACCGTTTCGATCTGATGCGAAAGCGGCTCGACCCCGGCGAGGTGCGGCAGGCACAAGAGCTCGTCGAAACCTTGCGCCAAGCCGAGATGATCGAACCGCTCGCGCAGGCCGAACCAATGGCCGTCGGGTTCCGGCGCGTGCGTGATCGCCGCCAGGAGCGGCGCCATATCGAAGTCGATCGTGAAGGGAATCTCGATATCGACCCGCGTCAGAGGCGGCGGCAACGGGGCGGCGACGGCCGCAACCGGCGCTTGGCGCCGGGCGCCGGCTGTTTCTATCTTCGGTGCGGCTTTCGGCTTGATCTTGGCACGGGCTATGCGTTGCCGGGCTTGCATCCTGATGTCGCCGTTCAGGATATCCTCGATCTGGCGGCTCAGCCAAGGCAGACGCCCGGAGCCGCCGAAAAAAGCTTGCCCCGCGGTTTGCCGTTGCAAGAAGCCGTGGCGCTCCAACAACGACCGCGCCGCGGCCCATTTCCCGAGTTGGCCGAACGCCAGCGCGTGCAGAAGATTCAAGGCCGGCCCCGACGCGTAGGCGGAGCATCGCTTGAGGAAGACAAGCGCCCGCTGCGGCCGCGCGTCGAACAGTGCGGCGGTGGCGGCTAAAGTGAGAACCATGGGGTCGGCGGGGCAGGCCGCAACGGCGTCTTCCGCCAGCGCCAGTAAGCCCGAATCGCGCTCTGCAAACGCGCCGCGGAGCCGTTGCGACCAGCGCTCCGCTTCGTCGGGCGCCTCCTCGAACAGTTCCGGCTGACGCAATGCTGAACGCCGCATGGCCATTGCCCGACTGAAAATGCCGCGGCAAATCGCGGCCCGAATCGCTCCCAGCCGTAGAAAACTACACCGTCGCCAAGAAAGTCGACAATCGTCGGACGCGCGATGTCTACATCTCAGATTTTGTCGCGGCGCTGCCTTGCCGCAGCTCGCGCGCAAACCAGATGGCGAGCGCGGGGAACGCGACGGCCGTCCCGACGTAAAGCGGCACGGCGCCGAAGCGGTCGATCACCAGCGCGCCGAGCGCGACGCCGGCGGTCTGGCCGAAATAGAGCGCCGAGGAGAAGATCGCGACCGCGGTGCCGCGCGCTTCCGGCGTCATCTGCGTGGCATAGGTCTGCAGCGTGTTGTGAAACATGTAGAAGCCGAGCCCGATCGCCGTGGTCGCGGCCGGCGCCAGCCACCATGCGGCCTCGACCGAGAGGACGATATAGGCGGCCGTGATGACGAAGCCGCCGATCACGGTGAGCCCGGCCGGGCCGAGGCGGAACATGAAGTGCCGCACCAGCCCCGCATAGATCAGTCCGCCGACGCCGAAGAAGGCGACGGTGAGGCCGACGAGGGTGAAGCTGACGCCGAAGCGTGCGTGCAGGTCGGCGCCGATATAGGCGAACGCGCCCCAGGCAAGCGCGGCTTCGATGAAGCCGACGAGGAGGATGATGCGGGCGAAGGGGTTCGACAGCACCGCGGCGTAATCGGCGCGGAAGCCGCGCCCCCACCCTAACCCTCCCCCGCGAGCGGGGGAGGGAAGGGAGGGGGAAAGCCGACCCGCTGCCCGGGTGCGCGGATCGGCAATGAGTTCGGCGACCAAACCCGCGCCCGCCAGGGCGAACATGCCGGCGAGGACGAAAAACACGTTGCGCCACCCGACCAGATCGCCGAGCACGCCGCCGGCGACCTGTCCGAACAACTGCCCCAAAATATAGCCCGAGGCATAGCGCGCCAGGATCGGCTGTCGCTTGTCATAGGGGGTGACGTCGCCGACATAGGCCATCGAGATCGGGATGATCCAGCCGGCGACCGCGCCGGTCGCGAGCCGCGCCAGCGCGAGCTGCGGCAGCGTGGAAGCCGTGCCGCAGACCGCGACCAGCGCGGCCGCGATCACCGTGGCGATGGTGACCGCGCGGAATTTGCCGAAGCGGTCCGCGACCGGCCCGGCGACGAATTGGATGGTGCCGTGCGTCAACGCATAGGCGGTCACCACGATGGCGGCGACGCCCACCGTGGTGCGAAAGTCCGCCGCGATCTGCGGCAGCAGCGAGTCGGTCACCCGCACTTGCGCCTGGGCGGCGAAGCCGGCGGCCGCCAGCAACATGATGGAGCGTACCGGCGTCCGGTGCGCCGTGGCGGTGGGGGCGGGGGACACGTTGGAAATCGTTTCCGCGATCGCTGCACTTGGGAGGATTGCGGCGTTGACACCCAACGCGGCGCGGGCTTCTTACCCCGCCAGATGCCGGAAGCGAAACAGCGATGATTGAAAAGACCTATACCCCCGCCGCAGTCGAGGGTCGCATTTACGCCGCATGGGAGGAGGCCGGCGCGTTTCGCGGCGGCCGGCCCGAGCGCGCCAAGGCGAGCCCCTACTGCATCGTCATCCCGCCGCCCAACGTCACCGGCTCGCTGCATATGGGCCATGCGCTCAACAACACCCTGCAGGACATTCTCTGCCGGTTCGAGCGGATGCGCGGCAAGGACGTGCTGTGGCAGCCGGGCACCGACCACGCCGGCATTGCCACCCAGGCCGTGGTCGAGCGGCAATTGATGGAACGCCATGAGCCCGGCAGCCGCGAGATGGGACGCGAAGCCTTCATCAAGCGCGTGTGGGAATGGAAGGCGGAGTCCGGCGGCACCATCATCGGCCAGTTGAAACGGCTCGGCGCCTCCTGCGACTGGTCGCGCGAGCGCTTTACCATGGACGAGGGGCTGTCGCGCGCGGTGATGAAAGTGTTCGTCGCGCTGTACCGCGAGGGCCTCATCTACAAGGACAAGCGGCTGGTCAATTGGGACCCCAAGCTCGAGACCGCCATCTCCGACCTCGAAGTCCAGCAGGTCGAGGTCAAAGGCCACCTCTGGCACATCAAATACCCGATCGAAGGCAGCGACGCGTTCATCGTCGTGGCGACGACGCGGCCGGAGACCATGCTCGGCGACACCGCCATCGCGGTGCATCCGGACAACGAGCGCCTGCGCCATCTCATCGGCAAGCACGCGATCCTGCCGCTGGTCGGCCGGCGCATTCCGATCGTCGGCGACACCTATGCCGATCCGGAAAAAGGCTCCGGCGCGGTGAAGATCACGCCGGCGCACGACTTCAACGACTTCGAGGTCGGCCGCCGTCACGATCTGCCGCTCGTCAATGTGCTCGATGTCGAGGGCAAGCTTGATCTGCGCGACAACGCCGCGTTCCTGCACGGCGTGCCGTCCTCGCCGGAACTCGACGAAACGCTCTCCCTGCACGGCCTCGACCGCTTCGCCGCGCGCAAGCGCATCGTCGAGCACCTCGAAGCCCGCGGCCTCCTGGAAAAGATCGAGCCGACCACGCACATGGTGCCGCACGGCGACCGCTCCGGCGCGGTGCTCGAGCCGTTCCTCACCGACCAATGGTACGTCGACGCCAAGATGCTGGCGCAGCCGGCGATCGCCGCGGTGCGCGAGCAAAAAACCGTGTTCGTGCCGCCGCAATGGCAGGCGACGTTCTTCAATTGGATGGAGAACATCCAGCCCTGGTGCATCTCCCGCCAAATCTGGTGGGGTCATCAGATTCCCGCCTGGTACGGGCCGGACGGCAAGGTCTTCGTCGCCGAAACCGAGGACGACGCGGTCGCCGACGCGCTGGCGCATTACACCGAGATCGAGGAGATCACGGTCGAGGAGGGCCACGACATCGCCGCCGACCCGGCGCGGCGCTCGCGCTTCGCGACCGAGTATCTCAAGCGCGACGAGGATGTGCTCGACACCTGGTTTTCCTCGGCTCTCTGGCCGTTCTCGACCTTGGGCTGGCCCGACGCGACGCCGGAACTTAAGCGCTATTACCCGACCAGCGTTCTCGTCACCGGCTTCGACATCATCTTCTTCTGGGTCGCGCGGATGATGATGATGGGGCTTCACTTCATGAAGGAGGCTCCGTTCCCCATCGTATACATCCACGCGCTGGTGCGCGACGCTACCGGCGCCAAAATGTCGAAGTCGAAGGGCAACGTCATCGATCCGCTCGCCTTGATCGATCAGTACGGCGCCGACGCGCTGCGCTTCACGCTCGCCGCCATGGCGGCGCAGGGCCGCGACATCAAGCTGTCGGAGCAGCGCGTCGAGGGCTATCGCAATTTCGCGACCAAGCTGTGGAACGCGGCGCGGTTCGCCGAATTCAACGGCTGTGCGCGCAATCCGGATTTCGATCCGCACCACGCCAAGGAGACGCTCAACCGCTGGATCATCCACGAGACGGCGCGGACCGGACGGGAGATCACCGCGGCACTGGAAGCTTTCAAGTTCAACGACGCGGCGAACGCCCTCTACCGCTTCATCTGGAATGTCTTCTGCGACTGGTATCTGGAATTGATCAAGCCCGTGCTCACCGGGCCCGACGGCGCGGCCAAGCGCGAGACCGCCGCGGCGACGGTGTGGGCGCTCGATGAAATTCTGAAATTGCTGCACCCGTTCATGCCGTTCCTCACCGAGGAATTGTGGCAAGTGACGGGTCAGCACGGCCTCCTCGCGCTCGCGACCTGGGAAGAGCACGACGGCCTCGACGACCCGGCGGCGGAAGCGGAGATCGGCTGGGTGATCGATCTCATTTCGGCGCTGCGCTCGGTGCGCGCCGAGATGAACATCGAGCCGGCAGTGCAGATGCCGCTGGTCATCGTCGGGGCGGGGGAGGAGGCGCGCAAGCGCGTCGAGAATTGGGGGCAATTCGTCGGACGCCTGGCGCGTGTCGCCAGCATCACGTTCGCCGACACGGTGCCCGCGGGTTCTCTGCAGCTCGTCGTGCGCGGCGAAGTGGTGGCGCTGCCGCTCAAGGGCGTGATCGATTTCGCCGCCGAGCGCGCGCGGCTCGACAAGGAAATGGCCAAGGCCGACGCCGACATCGCCCGCGTCGACGCCAAACTCGGCAATCCCAATTTCGTCGCGCGCGCGCCGGAAGAGGTGGTCGAGGAAGAGAAAGAGAAGCGCGAAGAGGCGGTGGCGCGCAAAGCCAAGATCGCCGAAGCCTTGGAGCGGCTCAAAGGAGCCGTGTAATCGGCGCTCTAAATCCGGCTTCGCATCAACAAGAAAGCCTTGGTCGTGCGCTCTCGCTTCCTGCTGTCGCTTGCACTTCTTTGGCTTATTGGCATCGCGTTGCGGCTCGCCATTCTTGCCGTGCCTCCCGTCATACCGGCGCTGCGCGACGAGTTTCATCTCTCCGGCACGGAAATCGGAATCCTCAGCGGCGTTCCGGTCATCATGTTTACTCTGGCGGCGCTGGTCGGCTCGCGATTGGTGTCGCGGATCGGCGTCGTCGCGGCGGCCGTCGTCGGGCTTATGCTGACGGCGCTCGGGTCCGCCGGGCGCGGCGGCGCCTCGAACGTGGCATTTCTGTTCGCGGCGACTGTCGTCATGGGCGCAGGCGTCGCGGTCACGCAACCCGCCATGCCGGTTCTGGTCGGCCGCTGGCTGCCGCATCGGATCGTGCTCGGCACCGGGGTCTACACCAACGGTTTGCTGGTCGGCGAGATTCTGCCCGTCGCCGTGTTTCCGTTGCTGTTTCCCGCGCCCGGCGACAGTTGGCGCGCGACCTTCGTGTTCTGGGCGCTGCCGATCGCCGCGATCGGCCTGTTGGTGCTGCTGACGGCGCCACGCCATCAGGGCGTGAAAGTGACGGCCTCGTCGCGCTGGTGGCCCGACTGGCCGGCCCGCGACGTCTGGCGCCTTGGTTTGATCTTCGGCGGCGTCGGTCCGCTCTATTTCGGCAGCAACGCCTTTTTGCCCGGCTATCTCTCGGAGGTCGGGCGGCCCGATCTCATCAGTCCAGCGCTGACGGCACTCAATCTCGGTCAGTTTCCGGCGTCATTGTTGCTGATGGGCTTCGCCCGGCGCGTCGAAAGCCGCGCGTGGCCTCTTGTCGTCTCGGGCGTCCTTGGTCTTGTCGGTCTCGCCGGCGTCGTCGCGACCGCCGGCCCTCTGACGGTCGCGAGCGCGGGACTGTTGGGCTTTGCAGCGGGCGCGGCATTTGCACTCGGCCTCTCCCTGCCGCCTTTGTTGAGCACGCCGGGCGAGGTCGCGCGCGTTTCGGCTGCGATGTTCACGATCAGTTACGCGGAAACCGTCGCCATCTCGGTGCTGTGCGGCGCGCTCTGGGACTTTACCGGGATTGTCCAGTCGGCCTTCCTGCCGATCGTTCTCTCCACGTTGCCGTCGATCCTGTTGGCGCCGACGATCAAATTCGGTCGTAAGCTTGGGGCCGGTCCGAGCAGGGAATAGCCGCATGAAGATTTTTCTCGCCGGCGCGAGCGGCGTGATCGGTCAACGCCTGACGCTGTTTCTGCTCGTCGCCGGGCACGCCGTCGTCGGGACGACGCGATCGGCCGAACGGGCGGCGCAATTGAAGGCGCGCGGGGCCGAAGCGGTCGTCATCGACGTTTTCGACGCCGGCGCGCTGCGGGATGCGGTGGTCGGTGCGCGCCCGGACGTCGTCATTCATCAACTGACCGATCTGCCGCAAGTTTTCGATCCGGCACAGCGGGCGGAGTTCTCTACCCGCAATTCGCGCTTGCGGATCGAAGGCACCGCCAATCTGGTCGCCGCCGCGCGCGCGGCCGGCGCGCGCCGGCTGATTGCCCAGAGCATCGCGTTCGCTTACGCCGACGGACCAGAACCCCATGCCGAGACCGACCCGCTCGCATCGCCGGACGGCGACGAGCCCGGCGCCGTCACGGCGCGCGGCGTGCGCGCTCTGGAAGCGGCCGTACTGGGGGCGCCTGGCATCGACGGCCTCGTGCTGCGCTATGGCCGGCTTTATGGTCCCGGCACCTGGACCGAGGTCCGCCAAGGCCGTGCGCCGCTGCATGTCGATGCCGCGGCCCGCGCGGCGCTCCTTGCCGTCAAGCGCGGCACGCCCGGCGTCTACAACATCGCCGAGGACGACGGCGCGGTGTCGATCGACAAAGCGCGCGCCGAGCTTGGCTTCGACGCGGATTTCAGGCTCGGCTAGCAAACGGCTTACTGAGAAAGCGCGAGCCCTTCAGTCCGTAGCGCCACGGCTTTTCCACCGCCTTGGTGATGCCGATGCGCGGCCCGGCGACGACCTCGACCGGCTCCGTCCGCGCGAACAGCGCGAACGGCGGCCTGTCGAGGGCAAGCGCGTTGTGGGCGCTTGTGACACCTAAAGCCTCGCACAGCCGGCCGGGTCCGGAGCACAGGAGGCGCTCGTCGGCGAGCCCGCGCCGCCGCCGCATGGCGTCGAGGCCGACGGTCGGCTCGATCGCCCGGATGAGCACGGCGCTGGCCGATCCCGCGGTCTCGCAGACAAAATTCAGACACCAGTGAATGCCGTAGGAGCGGTAGACATAGGCGTAACCCGGAGGGCCGAACATCACGGCGTTGCGCGCGGTTTGGCCGCGGAAGCTGTGGGCCGCCGGGTCGGTGTGGTGATAGGCCTCGACCTCGACGATGCGGCCGCCGACGCCGTCGAACAGGAGTTTTGCCCCGATCAAGTCGGGGGCAACCTCGTGCACGCTGCGGCCGAAAAAAGCGCGGGTGATCCGTTTTGCCATCCCGTTGCGACCCGGCGCCCATTGCCGCAGCGCGGGGCGCAATTGGTGAATCCAGAGTTAACGCCAACACGATGCAGATAACGAATCTGTGGCCTGCCGGCCACAGGGGAGGAACATTTGCTCATATTGCAGCGCACACGCGTCAAACGCCGCTTTTTGGCCATAGGGTTTTTCGATCCAAGGTCAGCGAAGGCGGTCCGTGCGTACATGCGAACCGCGTTGCGTTTCCGGCCGCAAAGCGGCGGTCGCTTTGAACCGGGGGCAGAGGGGCGAGGGGGCCTTGAACGAGGCCCACTTACAGTTCGATGGACGCTAAAACCAATTTGAAGTCGAGACTGCCCAGCCGTCATGCGACGGAGGGCGCCGAGCGGGCCCCGCATCGCGCTTTCTACTATGCGATGGGGCTGACCAAGGAGCAGATTCATCAGCCTTTCGTTGGCGTCGCTTCATGCTGGAACGAGGCTGCGCCGTGCAATATCGCGCTGATGCGCCAAGCGCAGGCAGTGAAGATGGGCGTCGCCTCGGTCGGCGCCACCCCGCGCGAGTTCTGCACCATCACGGTCACCGACGGCATCGCCATGGGCCACGAGGGCATGAAGTCCTCGCTGCCCTCGCGCGAGGTCATCGCCGACTCGGTCGAGCTGACCGTGCGCGGCCACTCCTATGACGCGCTGATCGGCGTCGCCGGCTGCGACAAGTCCCAGCCGGGCATGATGATGGCGATGTGCCGGCTCAACGTGCCGTCGATCTTCATCTATGGCGGCTCGATCCTGCCCGGCACCTTCAAGGGCAAGCCGGTCACCATCCAGGACGTCTACGAGGCGGTCGGGCGGCATTCGGTCGGCACCATGTCGGACGCCGACCTCGAGACGCTCGAACAGAACGCCTGCCCCTCGGCCGGCGCCTGCGGCGCGCAATTCACCGCCAACACCATGGCGACGGTGTCGGAGGCGATCGGGCTAGCGCTGCCGTATTCGGCCGGCGCGCCGGCGCCTTACGAGATCCGCGACCGGTTCTGCATGCTGGCGGGCGAGATGATCATGGAATTGATCGTCAAGAACATCCGGCCGCGCGACATCGTCACCCGCAAGGCGCTGGAAAACGCGGCGGCGGTGGTTGCCGCGACCGGCGGCTCGACCAACGCCGCGCTGCATCTGCCGGCGATCGCCAACGAGTGCGGCATCGCGTTCGATCTGTTCGACGTCGCCGAGGTCTTCAAAAGAACACCTTATGTCGCGGATTTGAAACCGGGCGGCCGCTATGTCGCCAAAGATATGTTCGAAGCTGGCGGTGTTCCGCTGCTGATGAAGACCTTGCTCGACCATGGCTATCTCCATGGCGACTGTCTCACCGTCACCGGCCGCACGATTGCCGAGAATCTCAAGTCGGTGAAGTGGAACCCAGATCAAGACGTCGTTCGTCCGGCCGACAATCCGATCCTGGCAACCGGCGGCGTCGTCGGCCTGAAGGGTAACCTCGCACCGGAAGGCGCTATCGTTAAGGTTGCCGGAATGGAGGGCTTGCAATTCTCCGGACCGGCGCGCTGCTTCGACGGCGAAGAAGCCTGCTTCGAGGCGGTGAAGAACAAGACGTACCGGGAAGGCGACGTGCTGGTCATTCGCTACGAGGGACCCAGAGGTGGGCCCGGCATGCGCGAGATGCTGGCGACGACAGCCGCGTTGTATGGACAGGGCATGGGCGGCAAGGTCGCTCTCATCACCGACGGACGCTTCTCCGGCGCGACGCGTGGTTTCTGCGTCGGCCATGTCGGGCCGGAAGCCGCGGTCGGCGGCCCGATCGCGCTCCTGCGCGACGGCGACATCATCGAGCTCGATGCCGTCAACGGCACGCTGAACGTCAAATTGGCGCCGGAGGAACTGAAACGGCGCGCGCGTGAATGGAAGCCGCGGGCGGACGAGTTCACGTCCGGCTATTTGTGGAAATACGCCCAACAGGTCGGCGCGGCGCGGCAGGGCGCCGTCACCCACCCAGGCGGTGCGGTCGAGAAGGCGTGCTATGCGGATATCTAGCGGGGCAAAACTATCTGCAAAACTTTTATCTGGCAGAGCAAGAGGCTTGGCCACCGGCGGCCTCATGGTGGCGCTCGTCGGTGCTGTCGCGGGCGCAGTTGGGTTGTCGCTCGGCACGGCGCCGCAGCCGGCTTTCGCGTTCGACGGCACCACCACCCCGAGCACGGCCGCGCTGACGCCCGGCGGCGGATTGCGTGCCGGCGCAAGGAGCATCGACGGCGGCGAGAAGGCGAAGCAATTCTCCGCGCTGCAATACGCCGCCGATCAGGGCCACCTGGTCGCGCAATGGAAAGTCGGCCGCATGTACGCCGAGGGTGACGGCGTTCCGCAGGACGATCTGCGCGCCTTCAATTATTTCAGCCAGATCGCCAACACCTATCCCGACGAGAACCCCGGCACGCCGCAGGCGCGCTTCGTCGCCAACGCCTTCGTCGCCTTGGGCCGCTATTACCTGGAGGGCATTCCCAACTCCCGGATCAAGCCGGACGCGTCGCGCGCGCGCGAAATGCTCGCCTATGCCGCATCGTACTTCGGCGACGCCGACGCGCAGTATCAGCTCGGCCGGCTCTATCTCGACGGCACGCCGAGCGATCCCCACCAAGCGGCGCGCTGGTTTCAGCTTGCCGCCACCAAGGGCGACTGCCGCGCCGAAGCGGTGCTGGGCGACATGCTGTTCCAGGGACAGCACATGCCGCGGCAGGCGGCGCGCGGCCTGATGTGGCTGACGCTCGGCCGCGACTGCGCCGGCCCCGAGCAAGCCTGGATCAAGCCGCTCTACGACAACGCGTTCCGCCGCGCGAACGACGACGACCGGGCCTTGGCGCTGGTTTATCTGGAAGGTTGGCTGAAGGAACGCCGGGACTGACCGTCTCAGCTGTCCGGCCGGCGAAGGACGGCGGCCGTCGCCGCTGTCGGCGGCGCAGACCGCTTGCAGCTTCCAGGCTTACAGCTTGTAAGCGGTGCGGAAGCCGCCCCAGTGCTTGCCGAACACGCGGATGGGCGCGTCGATCTCCCGCATCATCACGGTGACGCCGTTGCCCATGTCGCGCGGATAGGCCTGGATGATGTACGGGCGGACATTGCGCGCGGCGGCAAGCCCCGCACGATCATCGAAGATTCGCCGATTGCGCGCGTTGGCCGTATTCCACGCCGGCTCGCCGGGACGCTGCGGCAGCGAATATTTGCGATTGTGGACCGGCAGATAGCCATTGCGGTCGACCGTGACGCAAAAAACCATGCGCGGGTCGCCCGCGAGCAGCGGCTCCTGAATGGCCGGCAGGATGTCCTCGAATGCGGACAGAAACCGCGTGCGGTGTTGCACCGGATCCGTCCCCTCGATCGCGACATAGTCGTTGTCGAACAGCTCCTGGTGCGTGAGCGTGCGCTCGCTCAAGAGCTTTTCCAGCGCGCGGGAAACGACGTCGGCGGTCTCGACCGCCCGCGCGATGATTTCGCGGTTCTCGTCGCGGATCGCGGCGAGCTTGGCCTCGAGCGCGCCGCGCACCGCGGCGTCCATTTGCATGAATTCGAGATGCAGCCCGAGCGACGAACAATTGGCGACGCGCGCCGCGGCACTGCCGATGGCGGCAATGTCGGCTGTGACCATCGCGCCCGGCATGAACGGATGGCCGTCGCCGGCGCGAACGAGCATGCCGCCTTCGGAGATGTCGGCGGTCTGGCCGCGAACGATGGTGGGGCCAGCGCGGAGTTCGACGGCGAGTTCGCACGGCAGCCGATCGTGGCGGCGGCGGTCGCCCGCCTCGCTTTGGCGCAGGAAGATCGTCACCCGCATCTTGAGCTTGTCCGCCAGCGTGCTGACGTGTTGCCCGTTGAGCTTGACCGAACCGCCATAGGCGTTGGCTTGCGCGGCCGCGGCGGCGATGTCCGCGGCTTCATCCGACACGGCCCCTGCGAACCGCAGCGTCTCATTGGCGTTGCGCGCCACATCGGCGGTCGCATTGTTCTGTTGTCCGACCGCCGTGGCGACCGCGGCGAACAGGGGACGGATCACGCTGATGACGCCGGTGATGCGCTGCACCGCGTCGAAGCAGGCCGCAGCGTCCTGCTGAAGCGCGGCGATCTTGTGCGTGATCTCCTTGGTCGCTTCCTGGGTTTCTTGCGCGAGCTTCTTGACTTCGGCGGCGACGACGGCAAAGCCGCGGCCGGCGTCCCCGGCGCGCGCCGCCTCGATGGTCGCGTTGAGGGCCAAGAGGTTGGTTTGGCGCGCCACGGTGGAGATCAGGCCCACGACGTGGCCGATTTCCGTCGACGACTTTTTCAGTCCGTCGACGCTGCGTCCGGCACTGGTCGCCGAATCGCTCGCCTCATCGGTGAGATCGTCGGCCTTGCGGACCTGCGTCCCGATGTCGCTCGACGAGGCGACGAGCTCCTCTATGGCCGCCGCGAGCTGCGAGAGGTCGCGGCTGGCGGAGCCGGCCTGGGTCACCAGGCTGTCGGTCTTCTGGGTGATCCGCTCGGTCACGGCGGCGGAATCTTCCGCGTTGCGGCAGACGAGATCGCACGCGCGCTGCACGTCCGCGATCATGGCGCCGAGGTCGGACTCCAGGAGATTGATCGTCTCGCGGATGCTATCGAAGGGCGCCGATGTTCCGGCTTCGGCCTCGGCTTGGGGCTCGGGCGCGTTGCCAGCAGGTTCGTCGATGCGTTCGGCGCGAGCCGAGAGAGGGAAGCGCATTCGGGGGCCGGCTTCGTGGTATCCAGGTCCAGCGGTCGTATTGCGCGCGTAAGGTGAATTTCCGGTTAAACCCGCCCCGCTACGGTTGTTCCAGCGCCAGATCGAGCCACAACGGCACGTGGTCGGAGGGCTTCTCCCAGGTGCGCACGTGGCGATCGATGCCGACGTCCGTGAGCCGGTCGGCGGCCGCCGGCGACAGCAGCGCATGATCGATGCGGATGCCGTTGTTCTTTTGCCAGGCGCCGGCCTGATAGTCCCAGAACGTGTAGAGGCCGGGCTCGTCGGTCGTCGCCCGCAGCGCGTCGGTGAAGCCGAGGTTGACGAGGGCGCGAAACTCGTCGCGGCTCTGCGGCAGGAACAAAGCGTCGCCGCGCCACGCCTCGGGATTGCGCGCATCGGCCGCCGTCGGAATGATGTTGTAGTCGCCGGCGAGCACGAGCGGTTCTTCCAGCTTCAACCGCTCGCGCGCGTATCCGGAAAGCCGCTTCATCCATTTGATCTTGTACGAATATTTGTCGGTGTCCGGCGGGTTGCCGTTGGGTAGATAGAGGCTCGCGACGCGCAGCGCGCCGGTCGCCGTCGATACCGTCGCCTCGATGAAGCGGGCATGGTCGTCCTCGGCGTCGCCGGGCAAGCCCATATTGATTTCGTCCAAGGGAAACTTGGAGAGGAGCGCCACGCCGTTGAACGTCTTCTGGCCGTGGACGGCGACGTTATAGCCGGCGGCCTCGAACGGCTCGCGCGGAAACGCGTCGTCGACGCATTTCGTTTCCTGCAGGCAGACGATGTCGGGCTGCCGCTCGGCGAGCCAAGCCAGCGCCGAGTCGAGCCGTTGCTTGATCGAATTGACGTTCCAGGTCGCGATGCGCATGGATCAGCGGAGCCGTTGGCGGAATGCGCGCCGATCCGAAAAACGCCGGCCCGCGTGCGACGAACTTAACCTTACAGCGCGAAGCTCGTCCCGCAGCCGCAGGAGGCGGTGGCCTTCGGGTTGTGGATCTTGAACGACGATCCGATCAGGTCGTCGACGAAGTCGATCTCCGAACCGGCCATGTAATCGAGCGAGACCGGGTCGATGAGAACGGTGGCCCCGCTCTTCTCGATCACGACGTCGTCGTCCGCTTTGGCCCGTTCGGTATCGAACTTGTACTGGAAGCCGGAACAGCCGCCGCCCGCCACGCTGACCCGCAGCATCGTTCCCGCGGGCTCGTGCCGCAGGATCTCGCCGATCTTCAAGGCCGCCCGCTCGCTCACGGTCACGCCGGCTGGTGCGAGAGTGGCTGTCATTTTCACCTCCGGCCGGGGCTCGCGGATTGCCACAGCATCACCCGAATAGTTAAGTGCGGCCAAGGCCTGGGTCAATTGGCCGGGGTCGAGCGAAGGGCCGGGCAGAGCGATGGCGATCGAGAGCGCAGTCCCCCGCGCCCCCTATGCCTGCGATCCCGCGCACAGCCGCGGACGGCTGCGCGCCGAGCCGGCCAGCAAGAGCCGCAATGCGTTCCGCCGCGACTGCGACCGCATCATTCATTCGACCGCGTTCCGTCGCCTCAAGCACAAGACCCAGGTTTTCGTGTTCGACGAAGGCGACCATTACCGGACGCGGCTCACCCATACGCTCGAGGTCACCCAGGTCGCGCGCGCGCTCGCCCGTGCGCTCGGCCTCGACGAGGACTTGGCCGAGGCGCTGGCGCTCGCCCACGATCTCGGCCATCCGCCGTTCGGCCATGCCGGCGAGCGTGCGCTCGACGCCTGCCTCGCCGCGTTCGGCGGGTTCGACCACAATGCCCAGACCTTGCGCGTGGTGACCGCGCTGGAACGGCGCTACCCCCAATTCGACGGCCTGAACCTGACCTGGGAGACGCTGGAGGGGCTCGTCAAGCACAACGGCCCGCTGACGGACGGCGAGGGCCGCCCGCTCGGGCGCTATCGCGCCCACGGCGTTCCGGCGACGATCTTGGACTATGTGCAGCTCCAGGACCTGCAATTATGGAGTTTTCCGGGCCTCGAAGCGCAGATCGCCGCCTTGGCCGATGACATTGCCTACGATGCGCACGATATCGACGACGGCCTTCGCGCCGAATTGTTCGGCATTGAGGACATCGCCGCGGTGGCGCTGCCGGCGACCATCATCGGTGACATCCGCGCCGCCTATCCGGGTCTCGACTCGGCCCGCCTAGTGCACGAACTCATCCGCCGGCTGATCGGCACGCTGATCGACGATGTCACTACCGAGACCGGGCGGCGCATCGCCGCACTGGCCCCGCGCTCGGCCGACGACGTGCGGCGCGCCGCGTCGGGGGTCGCGGCGTTCTCGCCGGCCATGGCAATGGCCGACCAGGCGATCAAAGGGTTTCTCGAACCGCACATGTACCGTCATCCGCGGGTCGCGCATGTCATGGGTCTGGCGGAGGGCGTCATCCGCGACCTGTTCACGCGCTATCGCCAATGTCCCGACGACCTGCCCGCGGAGTGGCGCGAAGGCCTCGGCGATGCCGACGAGGCGGCGCGCGCGCGCCGCATCGCCGATTTCATCGCCGGCATGACCGATCGCTACGCGCTCGCCGAACACGCCCGGCTTTTTGACTCGACCCCCGAATTGAGTTAGGCGCGCCCGGCGCTCCCAAAGTTCAACCGAAGTTCGATGGCGTGATCCTCACCCCAACCCGCATCTCATGGCCGTAAACAACATTTTCGCCGCGATGCTCGACCGCGTCCGCAACGCGAATGAAGCGTTGATCGCGGCAGGGGTCTTGCCCTCAGGCATCGACCTCTCGCGCCCGACCGTCGAGCCGCCGCGCGATCCGGCGCATGGCGACATGGCGACCAACGCCGCCATGGTGCTCGCCAAGGACGCCGGAAAGAAGCCGCGCGAACTCGCTGAAGCGATCGCGGAAAAGCTCCGCGCCGACGACCTCGTCGCCAAGGTCGATATCGCCGGGCCGGGCTTCATCAATCTGACGCTCGAGCCGGCGGCCTGGATCGAGGCGCTGCGCAGCGCCATCGCGCTGCGCGAGCACTACGGCAAAAGCGACATCGGGCGCGGCGCGCCGGTCAACGTCGAATATGTCTCCGCCAATCCGACCGGGCCGATGCACATCGGCCATTGCCGCGGCGCGGTGTTCGGCGACGCGCTGGCGAATTTGCTGGCCTTCACCGGCCACGCGGTGACGCGCGAATACTACATCAACGACGCCGGCGCGCAGGTCGACGTGCTCGCGCGCTCCGCTTTCCTGCGCTATCGCGAGGCGTTGGGCGAAGATATCGGCGCCATCCCCGAGGGGCTTTATCCGGGCGATTATCTCGAGCCCGTGGGCGAGGCGCTTGCCGCCGAATATGGCGGCGCGCTGACGAGCAAGCCGGAGGCCGAGTGGCTTCCGCTCGTGCGCGCGAAGGCGATCGACATGATGATGGCGGCGGTGCGTGGCGACCTCGCCGCCCTCAATGTGAAGCACGATGTGTTTTATTCCGAGCGCTCCCTGGTCACCGGCGAAGCGGACCGCGTGGCCGAAACGATTGCTTGGCTGCGCGCCCGCGACGAAGTCTACGAAGGCCGGCTGCCGCCGCCGAAAGGCGCGCCGGTCGAGGACTGGGAAGACCGCGAGCAGACCCTGTTCCGCTCGACCGCGTTCGGCGACGACGTCGACCGGCCCTTAAAGAAATCAGACGGATCCTACACCTATTTTGCCGCCGACATCGCCTACCACCGCACCAAGATCGAGCGCGGCTTCCGCGCGCTGATCGATGTCTGGGGCGCCGACCATGGCGGCTACATCAAGCGCATGCAGGCGGCGGTGAAGGCGCTGAGCGGCGGCAAGGCCGAACTCGACGTCAAGCTCATCCAGCTTGTGAGGCTGCTGCGCGCCGGCGAGCCGGTCAAAATGTCGAAGCGGGCGGGGGACTTCGTCACCCTGCGCGAAGTCGTGGACGAAGTCGGCCGCGACGCCGTCCGCTTCATGATGTTGTTTCGCAAGAACGACGCGGTGCTCGACTTCGACCTCGCCAAGGTGATCGAGCAATCGCGCGACAATCCCGTGTTCTACGTCCAATACGGCCACGCCCGCGCCCAGTCGGTGTTCCGCAACGCGCGGGCCGCCTTTCCCGACCTGCCGGCCGATTTCAGCGCCCCGGCGGTCCTCGCCGCGGCGGAGCTCGCCCGGCTCGCCGACCCGGCGGAACTCGCCTTGATGCGGCAGATCGCGCTTTATCCGCGGGTGGTCGAGGCCGCCGCGGCCGCCCACGAGCCGCACCGCATTGCTTTTTATCTGTTCGATTTGGCGAGCGAATTTCATACGTTTTGGACGCTGGGCAATACCGCGCCACATTTACGCTTCATTATCCAGAATGATCGACAAATGACCTTGGCTCGCCTGGTGCTTGTGCAAGGTGTGGTAACGGTACTCGCCTCCGGGCTCGATTTACTCGGCGTCACGGCGCCGGACGAAATGCGATAATGCCCTCCGGGGACCGGCGTGGAAGGGGCAGCCGGCGACGAGGGCATTGCTGCTGATCGGTATCGCTTCGGCGCCTGATTTGAGGTCAGTTGAATGGCTGACAATGTCCGCTCTCACCGCAGCCGCGATGCGCTCGCGCGGGGGGAATTCGATTCAGCCGTGCCGGACGCGTCGGGCGATCCGCTGGCCGAACTGGCGCGCCTGATCGGGCAGAGCGACGCCAACGGCGAGGGCGGTCGCCAGGAAAGATACGAAGAGAGATACGAAACAGACAGGTACGAGGCGAACGGATACGAGGCACCGGCTGCGGCCGACGGCGCGGCGAATGCCGGCCTCGATTGGGCTGCCGACGAAGACTATGCGGAAGAGAGCGGTCATGGTCGGGGCCGCTACGCCGCGCCGCCGCCCCCTGCCGCATCCTATCCGGCGGTTTCGTCGCCGGCTCAGGGTTACGAGGACGAGCCGCCGGCGGGGCCGCGATTTTTCTCCGGGCCCGCCGCGGCCTTCAATGGCTTCCGCGAAGACGAAGGCAACGGAGCGAACGCCGACTACGCTCCTCATTCTGAACAGCCGCCGGCACCGGCGCCCGGCCGCCGCGCGCTGCCGTTCGGCATCGCGCCGCGCGAACAGCCCTACCCGGCGGGGGCCGACGAGCACGACGGCGGTCAGGGCTACGCGCCCGACGACTATGACGATGAGGACGAAACGCCTCGCCGCCGGAGCGGCCTCGTCCTCGTCATGGCTGTCCTGGGGCTCGCCGTCATCGGCACGGCCGGCGCCTTCGGCTACCGCGCCATGTTCGGTGGTGCGGTATTGCCGCAGCTGCCGCCGATCATCAAAGCGAACGGCGGTCCGAACAAGATCGTGCCGACCGACGCGCCGGCCGCAAATCCGGGCCAGCCGGGTGCCGCTGGCGCGCCGCCCGCGGAGCACCTGGCGCCGCCGCCGGAGCAGCCGGTCGATCTCGCCAAGACGGCGCCTCGGGTTGTTTCGACGATTCCTGTCGGACCCGGCGCCAATCCGGCACCGCCGATCGCGCCTGTTCCGCCTCCGCCGGCTCCCGCACCGCCGGCCGCGGTCGCGCCGACACCGCCAGCTCCGGCCGTAGCCGCGCCTGTTCCGCCGCCTCCCGCTCAGGCCTCCGCCGAGCCGAAGAAGGTTCACACCGTCCAGATCCATGCCGACCAGCCGACGGGAAATGCCGCGCCGGCAGCCCCGCCGCCGCGCCGGCAGGCAAGCGTGCCGAGCGCGCCGCCGCCGCGCGGCAATGCGCCGCTCTCGATCGTTCCCGGCGGTGGTGGCGACGCCGCGCCGGAACCCGCACCGCCGCGGTCCCACGCTGCGGCGCCTGCCGTGCACGCACCGCTGACGGTGGCAAGTGCCGGACCGGCGACGGCAACGGAGGCGCGGGCATCGGGCGGCGGCGGTTACGACGTGCAGGTTTCCTCCCAGCGCAGCGAGGCCGAGGCAAAGGCTTCGTTCCACGCGCTGCAGGCCAAGTTCCCGAAGGAACTCGGCGGCCGCGAGCCGATCGTTCGCCGCGCCGATCTCGGCGACAAGGGCATCTATTATCGGGCCCTGGTCGGCCCGTTTGCCTCGATGGAGGAGGCGGCAGGCCTTTGCAGCAGCCTCAAGGCGGCCGGCGGCAACTGCCTCATCCAAAGGAATTGATGGCGGCCGGCTTGACCCCCGCGCGGAGCGCGGGCTAAGCGGCGCCGATGCGCGCCTTCATCAGCGGACTTGCCGGACCTGCGCTGTCGGACCGGGAACGCGGTTTCTTTCGCGAGGCGCAGCCCTGGGGCGTCATCGTCTTCAAGCGCAACGTCGCGGGGCCCGAGGCGCTGCGTCGCCTCGTCGCGGAGGTGCGCTCGGCACTCGGTCGTGAGGCCCCGGTCCTGATCGATCAGGAGGGCGGCCGCGTGCAGCGGCTGGGGCCGCCGCACTGGCCGAGCTACCCGCCCGGCGCGGCCTACGGCGCACTCTACGACCTCGATCGCGACGCCGGACTCGCGGCGGCGCGGCTCGGCGCCCGTTTGATCGCGTCCGATCTTGCGGCGCTGGGCATCGACGTCGATTGCCTGCCGATTGCGGACGTGCCGGTACCCGGCGCCGATCCGGTCATCGGCGACCGCGCCTATGGCACCGACCCGGGCAAAGTGGCGGCCATCGCCGCCGCCATCGCGCAAGGGCTCGCCGACGGCGGCGTGCTGCCCGTTCTCAAGCATATCCCCGGCCATGGCCGTGCGACCGCCGACAGCCACACGGTGTTGCCGGTGGTCGACGCCGACTGGGCGACGCTCGACGCGACGGATTTCGCCGCATTTCGACCGCTCGCTGCGCTGCCGCTCGCCATGACCGCACATGTTGTGTTCACAGCCCTCGACCCCAGCGCGCCCGCCACCCTTTCGGCGCCTATAGTGCGGAACGTGATTCGTGATTCGATCGGTTTCGACGGTCTCTTGATGAGCGACGATATTTCCATGGGCGCGTTGTCGGGCTCGCTCGGCGAGCGCACGCTTGCCGCGATTGCGGCCGGCTGCGACGTCGTGCTTCACTGCAACGGCGACATGGCGGAAATGGCCGCCGTCGCGGCCGCCGTGCCCATGCTCGCCGGCGAAGCGGCGCGTCGCGCCGCCGCCGCGCTCGCGGCAAAGCGCGAAGCGGCGCCGATCGATCCGATCGCGGCACGGCGCTCCTTTGTCACGCTGATGAACGGCGCCTGGCAGGGCGCGCAGGACTGCGCATGATCGCCGAGACCGTCCAATTCGAGGCCGATGCGCCGGAGCGCGGCGACGACGAGCCCGCGCTCGTCATCGACGTCGAAGGGTTCGAAGGTCCGCTCGACCTTCTGCTCACGCTCGCGCGCCAGCAGAAGGTCGACCTCGCCAAGATTTCGATCCTGGCGCTTGCCGACCAGTATCTGAAATTCATCGAGGCGGCGCGCAAGCTGCGCCTGGAACTCGCCGCCGATTATTTGGTCATGGCGGCGTGGCTCGCTTACCTGAAATCGCGCCTGTTGCTGCCGGAGCCGCCCGAACTCGACGGCGTCAGCGCCGAGGACATGGCGACCGCGCTGGCGCAGCGGCTGCGGCGGCTCGAAGCGATCAGGCAGGTGGCCGAGCAGTTGCTCAACCGGCCGCAGCTCGGCCGCGAGATTTTCGCGCGCGGCCTGCCGGAGCCGATCGCCGACGTGAAACGCCCGGAATGGTCGGCGACACTCTACGACCTGCTGTCGGCCTACGCCGTGCAGCGGCAGAAGCAGGCGAGGGCCGTCGTGCGGGTGGCAAAGCGCACGGTGTGGTCGCTCGCCGAAGCGCGGGAAGCGATCGAAAGGTTGGTTGGTTATGCTGCAGACTGGAGTCCCCTCGACCAATATCTCATCGAATACATGGTCGAGCCCGCGTTACGGGCAACGGTTCTTGCCTCGAGCTTTGCGGCGACTCTCGAACTGGTGCGTGAAGGCCGTCTCGAAGTACATCAGCACGGAGCCTTCACCCCCCTCTACCTCCGCAAGCGGCAAGACAGAGGGGGAGACGGAGGCGGAGCCGGTGCTGCTGTCGGACCTGAAATTGTCGGAGTCGGAGGTGTTGGTGGAGGTGACGGAACGGGAGGTGCCGGAGCCGGAGACGTCTGATCTGGAGCCGTCGGTGCAGTCGGATTTGGAGGCTTCGGAGCTGGAGTCATTGGAGCTTGTGTCGTCGGACCAGGAGGCGTCGGAACGGGAAGAGTTGGACCTGAAGGCAGCGGACCCGGAAGTTTCGGAACGGGAGGTTCCGGAACAGGAGATGTCGGAGCGGGAGACTTCGGACCGGGAGACTTCGGACCGGGAAACGGACGAGGGAGGCCAAGCGGTGGGAAAAGTTGCGGAGATGCGTGTGATCATCGGCGACGTCGAAGCTGACGAGAGTGAAGTCGTCGCTCGCGAGCCGCAGCCGCGCCCCGACGAGTTGCGCATTCTCGAGGCGCTGTTGTTCGCCGCCGAGGAGCCGCTCGATGAAAAGGCCCTGGCCGCGCGCCTGCCGGCCGGCGCCGACGTGCACGCCTTGCTGGAGCAACTGCAGAACGAATATGCCGCGCGCGGGGTGAACCTGGTGCGCGTGGCCGGCAAATGGTCGCTGCGGACCGCGGGCGACCTCGCTTGGCTCCTCACCCGTGAATCCGTGGTGTCCAAGAAGCTGTCGCGGGCCGCCATCGAGACGCTCGCCATCGTCGCTTACCATCAGCCCGTGACCCGCGCCGAAATCGAGGAAATTCGCGGCGTGACGACCTCGAAGGGGACCCTCGACGTGCTGTTGGAGACGGGCTGGGTGCGGCTGCGTGGCCGGCGCAAGGCTCCCGGCCGGCCGGTGACCTATGGCACCACGGAAGCGTTCCTGTCCCATTTCGGGCTTGATGTCTTGGCCGACCTGCCGGGTCTCGAGGAACTCAAGGGCTCGGGGCTGATCGATCAGGCGCTGCCGGCCGGCTTTTCCGTGCCGGTGCCGTCCGACGATCCGGCATTGCGCGAGGATGAGGACCCGCTCGAGGAAGAGGCCCGGGCGATCGACCTCGCTTTGGCGCCGCCGGCGGAACAAATCGACGAATAACGCCGTAAATTCCGCCATTTGCCGTAGCGCCTGCGGCGGGAAGCGGCAGCTTTCCGGTTAAGCTTGTTTTTGCCGTCCTCGACGCCTAGTTTCAGGCTTAAACTGGGACTTGAACGCGGGACTTGGGTGCAGAAACTTGGGCGCAGAGACTTGCGCGCGTGGGTTTGAACGCAAGCGCCGCTGCGCACGGAGGTTTTCATGGGCTCTCTGAGCATCTGGCATTGGATCATCGTTCTCGCCGTCGGGCTCCTCCTGTTCGGCGGGCGCGGCAAGGTTTCGGACCTGATGGGCGACGTCGCCAAGGGCATCAAGGCCTTCAAGAAGGGCATGTCCGACGACGACACCGCCGACGCCAAGGATGCGCCGGTGAAGACCCTCGACCATCAGCCGGCGCCTGAAGCCAAGCGGGCCGAGAGCAAGGTCGAAGGCACGCTGTCCTGAACGCCCGCTTCGGCTTGAAGCCCGTCGGCGTCGGTTTCGGTTGCAGCGATCGGCGGCATCGCCGCCGGACGCCGAACCGGCGGATGCCGCACCGGCGGCTGAGCGCGGAACGGGCGGCCGAGCCGGCCGGGGAGCTTCCATGTTCGATATTTCTTGGACCGAGTTCGCGCTGATCGGCGTCGTCGCGCTGGTCTTCATCGGTCCGAAGGAACTGCCCGCGGTGATGCGCACCATCGGCCAGTATACGCGCAAGGTGCGCAGCATGGCCGCCGAGTTTCAGAACCAGTTCCAGGAAGCGATGCGCGAGGCCGAGATGGCCGACCTGAAAAAACAGGTCGACGACATCAAGAACACCTCGTTCAATCCGCTCAAGGACGTGCGCGACGACTTGAGCGCCATGGGCAAGGATTTGCAATCGTCGTTCGACGCCAAACCATCGCCGGAAGCAAAACCGGAGGCGGTTGTTCCGGCGCCCGAACCAGTGGCGCCAGAGCCGGCAGCAACCGAGCCGGCAGCGCCCGAACCGGCGGCACCCGCGGAGCCCCCCGCCGCCGCGGCCAGCGCCGAGCCGGCGCCGGTCGGCGAGGCCGCCGCGCCCGACAGCACGGGCCGCACGGCATGAGCCGCGAGGACGACGATAAGGCGATCGAGGCGACCAAGGCGCCGCTGATGGATCACCTGATCGAGCTGCGCTCGCGGCTCATCAAGGCCATCGCCGCCTTCGCAATCGCGGCAGTCTGCTGTTTCTTCTTCGCCAAGCAAATCTTCAACATTCTGACCTGGCCTTACCTCTGGGTCGCCGGCCCGGACTCCAAGTTCGTCTATACCGGCCTGCTCGAATATTTCGTCGTCCAGCTCAAGCTTGCGATGTTCGGCGCGGCGTTCATCGCGTTCCCGGTCGTTGCCGGGCAGATCTACATGTTCGTGGCGCCCGGGCTTTACCGCAACGAGAAGCGGGCGTTCCTGCCCTACCTCATCGCCACCCCGATCTTTTTTCTGATGGGATCGATGATCGTCTATTTCGTGGTGTGGCCGATGCTGGCGCGATTCTCGCTCAGCATGCAGCAGGCGGGCGGGCCCGGCCAGGCGACGATCGAATTGCTGCCGAAGGTCGAGGACTATTTGGCGCTGATGATGAAGCTCATCCTTGCGTTCGGAATCGCCTTCCAGCTGCCGGTGATCCTGACGCTGCTCGGCCGCGTCGGCATCATCACCTCCGACCAGCTCAAGTCGAAGCGGCGCTACTTCATCGTCATCGCCTTCGTGATCGCTGCCGTGCTCACCCCGCCCGATATTCTGAGCCAGATGTCGCTTGCGCTGCCCTTGATCGCCCTCTACGAGGGCTCGGTGTGGTCGGTGCGCTGGGTCGAGAAACGGGCCGCGGCCGAGCGCGACGCCGCCGCGCAGGCCAACGCCGCGGAGTGATGTGTCGTCATTGCCGGGCTTGACCCGGCAATCCATGCGCCGGTTCAGCATGGATGCGCGGGTCAATCCCGCGCATGACGATTGAGTGCTTTCGACTGCTTTCCCCATCCCATCGAGACGAGCATGCACGACATCCGCTCCATCCGCGACAATCCCGAGGTCTTCGACCGCGCGCTCGCGCGCCGGGGGCTCGTCCCGCAGGCGCAGCGCCTGATCGCGCTCGACGAGAAGCGGCGGGCGAAAATCCTGGAACTCGAAACCGCGCAGGCGCGACGGAACGCCGCCTCGAAGGAAATCGGCGAGGCGAAGAAGAAAAAGGACGAGGAAAAGGCCAAGGGCCTTTTGATCGAAGTCGCCGCGCTCAAGGAGTCGATCCCGGCGATGGAGGCGGATGAAAAGAAGGCCTCCAAGGAACTCGAGGACGCGCTCGCCGAAATTCCCAATTTGCCGCTCGACGAAGTGCCCGACGGCAAGGACGAGAAGGACAACGTCGAGCATCATCATTTTGGAGCGAAACGCGATTATGCGTTTGCGCCCAAACAGCATTTCGAGCTTGGCGAAACGCTGGGGCAGATGGATTTCGAAGCTGCGGCGAAGTTGTCAGGCGCGCGCTTCGTCGTACTGAAGAAAGGCCTAGCGCGGCTCGAACGTGCGCTCGGGCAATTCATGCTCGACGTGCACACGAACGATCATGGCTACACCGAAGTCGCGCCACCGCTGTTGGTGCGGGATGCTGTGATGTTTGGAACGGCACAATTGCCAAAGTTTGAAGCGGATCAGTTCTCCACGTCTGGCGCTGCTGTTGCGGGACAAGTGGCTGATTTTTTTCTCGAAGCGTTGGAAACTCCCGAATATTTGAAGTTCTCTGCGCCGAACAATTTTGACCTTACTGAAGCGGGAAAGAGGGCGTTCAAAGAATTCTGTGAGAAGCAAAATCGCCTTTGGCTCATCCCCACCGCCGAAGTTCCCCTAACAAACCTCGTCCGCGAATCCATCACCGACGAAACCGAACTCCCCATGCGGCTCACCGCGTGCACGCCGTGCTTCCGCGCCGAGGCTGGCGCCGCGGGTAAAGATACGCGGGGCATGATACGGCAGCACCAGTTCACCAAGGTCGAGCTCGTTTCCATCACCACGCCGGAGCAATCGAAGGACGAGCACGAGCGCATGCTCTCCTGCGCCGAGGAGGTTCTGCGCCGGCTCGGGTTGCATTACCGCGTCGTCACGCTGTGCACCGGCGACATGGGCTTTGCGTCGCAAAAGACTTACGACATCGAGGTATGGCTGCCGGGGCAGGGGATGTACCGGGAGATTTCCTCGTGCTCGGTGTGCGGCGAGTTCCAGGCGCGGCGCATGAATGCGCGCTACCGCACCAAGGAGGGCCGCAATTTGCGCCACGTCCACACCCTCAACGGCTCCGGTGTCGCGGTGGGCCGTGCGCTGATCGCGGTGATGGAGACCTATCAGCAGGAGGACGGCTCGATCGCTGTGCCGGACGTGCTGCAGGGGTATATGGGCGGATTGAAGAAGATCGAGAAATGATGAGAACGAATTCTGCTGCGCTCGCTAAAACTTCGATCGTTCCCCGCTTGCGGGGGAAGATTTAGCAATGCGCATCCTGGTCACCAACGACGACGGCATCCACGCCGACGGCCTCAATGTCTGCGAAGAGATCGCGCGCACCTTGTCCGACGATGTCTGGGTGGTCGCACCGGAGTACGACCAGTCGGGCGTCGCCCATTCGCTGTCGCTCAACGACCCGTTACGGCTGCGCCAGGTGACCGAACGGCGCTTCGCGGTGCGCGGCACGCCGACCGACTGCGTCATCATGGGCGTGCGCCACGTGCTCGGCGGCAAGGATCCCGATCTCGTCCTCTCCGGCGTCAATCGCGGCCGCAATGCCGGCGAGGACGTGATCTATTCCGGCACCGTGGCGGGCGCGCTCGAAGGCACCATTCTCGGCATTCCCTCGCTCGCGCTGTCGCAGTCCTACCGGGGACGCTCCGGCCATCCGCCGCCTTGGGAGACGGCCCGGCATCACGCGCCGGACATCATCCGCCGCGCGCTTGCCGATGGCATCCCGCGCGACGTTCTGATCAACGTCAACTTCCCGGATTGCGGGCCGGGCGAGGTCAGGCGCATCGCGGTCACCACGCTCGGGCGGCGGCGCCAGGAGCGGCTTCACGTCGAACAGCGCCACGACGGCCGCGGCAATCCCTATTACTGGATCGCCTATCAGCGCAAAGCCTTCCAGAAGGCCGCGGAAGGCACCGATCTGGCCGCGCTCGAGGACCAGTGCATCACCATCACGCCGCTGCGGCTCGACATGACCGACGAGCCGTATCTGACCAAGCTCGCCGAAGTGTTCGAGTAGGCGCCGTCAGCCGGCGGTGACGGCCGCGATGGCTTCGCCGAGCGCCTCCAGCTGGAACGGCTTCTGCAGCGTCGGCGTTGCGCGATACGGCTCCGGCACGCCGCGTTGGCCGTAGCCGGTGGCGAACACGAACGGCACGCCGCGCGCGATCAGGATGTCGGCCACGGGCGAAATCGGCTCGCCGTTGAGATTGACGTCGAGAATGGCGACGTCGAACTCGCCTTGCTTGGCGAGCGCCAGCGCCTCCTCGATGCGTCCAGCCTCGGCCGCAACCGTGTGGCCGAGATCCGTCAGCATGTCCTGGAGCAGCATACGGATCATCAATTCATCCTCGACCACGAGGACGCGTTTTCCCTCGGGCGGTTTTTCGTCAGAAGCCATCCGAATCCTTGGCTTTCCGCGCCCCCTTCGACCCGCCCGTCGCGCGGACCGGAGGAAACTTTCCTGCGATTCGTGTGGCATATCAACCGCGGTCCCGAGCGGACGCCGGGCAACGGACCCCCGCAAGGGTCATTAACGCTGAAGGAGGGCGGCGGTTCCCTTTGTCCTCGTTTTATTTCGTGTTTCTTCCGCGCTCCGGTGCAACAGCCGGCGCCGTGATGCTAAGAAAGCGCCACAACCACGGATTAAGGCGAGATCGTCGTGGCCGAAATTCCAGCCGCCGACGTGGAACGCATGGAGTTTCAGCTGGCGTTGCGCCGGCGCGGCATCAGCGACCAGGCCGTCTTGCGCGCCATGGACGAGGTGCCGCGCGAGCATTTCGTCATGGCCGAATTCCTCGAGTGCGCCTACACCGACCAGGCGTTGCCGATCGCCTGCGGGCAGACGATCAGCCAGCCTTACGTGGTCGGCTACATGACCGAGCGCCTCGAGGTCGAGCCGCAGCATCGCGTGCTCGAGATCGGCACCGGCTCGGGCTATCAGGCCGCTATTCTGTCGCGGCTCGCCCGCGAGGTGGTGAGCGTCGAGCGCTATCGTACGTTGGCCGAAACGGCGCGCGACCGGCTCAAGACGCTCGGCTACGCCAACGTCACCATACTGGTCGGCGACGGATTTGACGGCGCCCCCGAGCGGGCGCCGTTCGACCGCATCATCGTCACCGCCGCCGCCGAGGAAGTTCCTCCGGCGCTCACGGAACAGCTCCGCGACGGCGGCAAAATGCTGCTGCCGCTCGGTCCACGCGACGGCACGCAGCACTTGGTAAAGCTCACCAAAACCGCCGACGGCGGACTGAGGCGCGAGGACCTGATCGCGGTCCGCTTCGTGCCGCTTTTGCCGGGGCAAGCGCGCGAACTGTAGCAATTTTGCAACAATAACCAATTGTTGCAATCCTGCCTCGACACTTAAAGCCCTGTTTACCGCGACGTTGTTTAGTCGCCCATCAGGTATTGTTGCGTGCGAGCGAGTACCATGGGCGCGTTGCGTCGATCGGCCATTTGGCCGCAAGTTCTTGCCATTGCGTCGATCGGGCTCTTTGCCGCCGGTTGCAGCGGCGATTCCGGTCGTTTTAACGAAGGTTTCAACTTCAGCTCGGACCCGCAGCCGGCGCCGCGCAGCGATGTGACCGGTTCCATCCCGCAGCAGCGTCCGCCCGCGAGCCACGTGGTCGAAAGCCGGCCCTTGCCGCGCGTCGCCGACAATGGCGGCGACGGCGTCTCGGGCGGTGGCCGCGGCATGGGTTCCTACCAGCCCGCTGGCGGCGAAATTACCGGCTCGTTGCCGCCCGCCGCCCCGCCGCCTCCGCCCCCGCCGTCGTGGACGTGGGAAGGCGGCACGCCCGTCACGGTCAAACCGGGCGAGTCGCTGGAAACCCTGTCGCGACATTACGGCGTGCCCGTCGATGCCATCATGCACGCCAACAACATCACCAGCGCGGCGATGGTGCATTCCGGCGAGCATCTGGTGATCCCGCGCCTGCGCGGTCCGTCTCCCGCTTTGGCGGCGCCGCAGACGCGGCTGGCTTCGTCGGCGCCGCCGCCGACCGTCCCCTCCACCGCGCCGGTCGGGCCGCCGCGCGCGGCGCTCGCGCCCGGCACCGACGTCCACGTCGTTTCCGCCGGCGAGACTTTGCACAGCATTGCGCGGCTTTACGGCAAGCCGGTGCTGGTGCTCGCCAAGGCCAACAATATCCCGCCGGATGCCAGGGTACGCATCGGCGACCATATCGTCATCCCCGACGCACGCGCATCGTTCCAGCCGGCGCCGATCAAGCAGCACGCCGCGGCTCCCGCGCCGGCGCCGGCGGCCGGCCCGACTTTGGCGACCGCGGATTCGCCGCATAGCGCGCGATTGGCCGCGGCGACGGAGCCGGCCGGAGAGAACGGCACGACCAAAACCGCCGAAACGACCGGCGCGCTGCCGTCGTTCCGGTGGCCGGCGCGCGGCCGCATCATCGCCGGCTTCGGGCCGAAGCCGAACGGGCTGCAGAACGACGGCATCAATCTCGCCGTTCCCGAAGGCACCCCAGTCAAGGCCGCCGAGGACGGGGTCGTCGCCTATGCCGGCAACGAATTGAAGGGCTATGGGAATCTGGTCCTGATCCGGCACAGTAACGGCTTCGTCACGGCCTACGCCCATGCGAGCGAGATCCTGGTCAAACGCGGCGATCAGGTAAAACGCGGCCAGGTGATTGCGAAGTCCGGCCAGACCGGCAGCGTCACCGCACCGCAGCTCCATTTCGAGATCCGCAAGGGCGCGACCCCGGTCGATCCGTCACAGTATTTGAGCGGCGCGTAACCCGTCATTCCGGAAGCCGCGTAGCGGCTGTCCGGAATCCATAACCCCGGTCTTTGCAGAAAAGCACGGACCTGTGATTATGGATTCCGGGCTCGCGCGTTGCGCGCCCCGGAATGACGTTTCGTAGGTCAGCCCTTGAGCGGCACGCCCAACCGTCCAGCCAGATCCTGCACGTATTGGAAGGCGACGCGGCCGGAGCGGGCGCCGCGCGTCGTCGCCCATTCCAGCGCCTCGCGCCGCAATTTCTCCGCGCCGATCGGGATGCGATAGCGGGCGACATAGCCGGTGACCATGGCCAGAAATTCGTCCTGGCTGCAGCGGTGAAAGCCGAGCCACAGTCCGAACCGGTCCGACAGCGACACCTTTTCCTCGACGGCCTCGCCGGGATTGATCGCGGTCGAGCGTTCGTTCTCCACCATCTCGCGCGCCAACAGATGGCGGCGGTTCGAGGTGGCATAGAAGATGACGTTGTCCGGCCGGCCCTCGATGCCGCCTTCGAGCATCGTCTTGAGCGACTTGTACGAGGTGTCGTCGCCATCGAACGACAGGTCATCGCAGAACACGATGAACCGCTGCGTCGCGTCGCGCAAAAGTCCCATCAAATCGGGCAGCGACTCGATGTCCTCGCGGTGGATCTCGATGAGCTTGAGCCCGGCGGCCGGGTGTGCGGCGCCGATCGCGGCGTGGGCGGCCTTGACCAGCGACGATTTCCCCATGCCGCGCGCGCCCCACAGGAGCGCATTGTTCGCCGGCAGGCCTTTGGCGAAACGTTCGGTGTTCTCGACCAGGAGATCGCGCACGCGGTCGATGCCCTGCAGGAGCGACATGTCGACACGGTTGATGCGGTTAACCGGCGCGAGCTTGCGCCCCTCGGGCTGCCAGACGAACGCTTCGGCGGCGTCGAAATCGGGTGCCGCGGGCGGCGGCGGGGCGAGCCGTTCGAGCGCCGCGGCGATGCGCTCGAGGACGTCATTGCCGGCGTCCGCGGCGAGCTGGTCTTTGGCCGCGCCGCCGGCGGCGGATGCTGGGGTGGCCTTGCTCATGAAACTCGCGGGCGAATGGGGCATTGTGTGCTGCAGCAGGGCTTTTTGCGGTCTTCTCTCCTCCCCTTAGCGGGGTGGCGGACCCCCGGCAAGCGCGCCGGCGGGCCGCAATCGGCGCCACATTGCAATTGGGCGAACGGCGGCTATAGTCCGCGCCAATTTCCCGCGCAAAATCGGCCCTTCGACCGGCCGGCGCATCTGCCCAAGGCCCTCGGAGGAACGATGTTCATCACGCCCGCTTTCGCGCAAAGCAGTCCATTAAGCGGCCTATTCGGCGGCGACAGCGGCGGCATGATCACGTCATTATTGCCGCTGATCCTGATCGTCGTGATCATGTATTTCCTGGTGCTGCGGCCGCAGCAGCAGCGGGTGAAGCAGCACCGCGAGATGGTCAAGGCGCTGCGTCGCGGCGATACCGTCATCACCAATGGCGGCCTCGTCGGTAAGGTCACCAAAGTGGTCGACGACGACCAGATCGAAGTCGAGATCGCCGACGGCGTGCGGATACGCCAGATGCGCGCGATGGTCAGCGAGGTGCGGGCCAAGGGCGAGCCGGTCAAGGACGAGAGCGCAAAAAGCGCAAGCTGATCGCGCTTCCTCCCGTAACGAGGACGAACCCTATCCATGTTGTTTTTCACGCGCTGGAAGGCGGCGGCAATCGTGCTCACGGCGCTCCTCGTGTGCCTGTGTGCGGTGCCGAGCTTCTTCGCCGAAGGGACGGTGCGGACCTGGCCGACGTGGGCGCAGCGCCACATCGTGCTCGGTCTCGACCTGCAGGGCGGCTCGAGCCTCCTGCTCGAGGTCGACACCAAGGAGGTGCGCAAGGAGCGGCTGCAGGCGATCGCCGACGACGTGCTGCGCACGCTGCGCCAGGCGCGCATCCCCTTCACCGGCCGCGCCGTCCATGGCAACGGCGTCGATGTTCGCATCACCCGCGACAGCGACGTCCAGCCCGCACTGGAAAAACTGCGTGAGCTGTCGCAGCCACTGTCCGGCATCCTCGGCTCCTCGGGACAGCGCAGCGTCGACATCACCGAGAACGCCGGCGTCATCACGCTCACTCCCTCCGACGCGGCCATCACCGAGCGCATCCGCCAGGCGGTCGATCAATCGATTCAGATCGTCGAACGCCGCGTGAACGAGCTCGGCCTGGTCGAGCCGACGATCCAGCGCGAAGGCATCGCGCGCATTCTCGTGCAGGTCCCCGGCCTGCAGGATCCGTCCCGCCTCAAGGAAATGCTGGGCAAGACCGCGAAACTCGATTTCCGCATGGTCGACCAGACCATGAGCCCGGAGCAGGCGGCCGAGACCCATCCGCCGGCGGATTCCGAAATTCTCGAGGGCGAAGGCGGCCAGAAATTCCTGATCGAGAAGCGCGTGCTCGTCTCCGGCGGCGATCTGGTCGACGCCCAGCCTGGCTTCGATCAGCGCAGCAACGAACCGATCGTCAGCTTCCGTTTCAACTCGAGCGGCGCCCGCAAGTTTGCCGAGGCGACGCAGCAGAACGTCGGCAAGCCGTTCGCCATCGTGCTCGACAACAAGGTGATTTCGGCGCCGGTCATTCGCGAGCCGATCATCGGCGGCTCGGGGCAGATTTCGGGCAATTTCACCGTCCAGAGCGCGAACGATCTCTCCATCCTTTTACGCGCCGGCGCGCTGCCGGCGCCGCTCACCATCGTCGAGGAGCGCACCGTCGGCCCCGGCCTCGGCCAGGATTCGATCCTGGCGGGCGAGCACGCTTCCTATGTCGGCGCCGCGCTCGTCGTCGTGTTCATGCTGGTGACCTACGGCCTGTTCGGGCTGTTCGCCAACATCGCGGTCGCGATCAATGTCGGCATGATCTTCGGCGTGCTCTCGCTCCTGAGCGCGACGCTGACGCTCCCCGGCATCGCCGGCATCGTGCTCACGGTCGGCATCGCGGTCGATTCCAACGTGCTGATCTACGAGCGCATTCGCGAGGAGGTCCGTGCCGGGCGCACCGCCATCAACGCCATCGACGCCGGCTTCTCGCGCGCGCTCGCGACCATTCTCGACTCCAACATCACCACCTTCATCGCCGCGGCGGTGCTGTTCTATATCGGCACCGGGCCGGTGCGCGGCTTCGCCGTGACGCTCGGCATCGGCATCCTCACCAGCCTGTTCACCGCCTTCACGATGACGCGGCTGATCGTGGCCTATTGGGTGCGGCTGTGGCGGCCGCGCACGGTTCCGATCTAGCGCAACCCCCACCCTAACCCTCCCCCGCAAGCGGGGGAGGGAAGGGAGGGGGGAAACCGGTTTTCGGAGAAGATCATGCGCAAACAAACAACTTGGATTTGAAAGATATTCGCCCGTGCGCCTGCTTCGCATCGTTCCCGACGACACACGCTTCGACTTCATGCGCTTCCGGCGCATCAGCTTCCCCATATCGGCGTTGCTGTCGATCGTGGCGATCCTGCTGTTCTTCTATCACGGCCTGAATTTCGGCATCGATTTCGTCGGCGGCACGCTGATGGAGGTGCAGACCAAGGCCGGACCGGCGGACCTCGCCAAGATGCGCGCCACCATCGGCGGGCTGCATCTGGGCGATTTCCAGCTGCAGGAATTCGGCGCGCCGGACGACGTCCTCATCCGCATCTCGGAGCAGCCGGGCGGCGACGAGGCGCAGCAAGTCGCGGTGCAGAAGGTGCGCGAGGCGCTCGGCGGCGAAGTCGATTACCGCCGCGTCGAGGTGGTCGGCCCGAGCGTGTCGACCGAACTTCTGTCCTACGGCACCATCGGTCTCGTGCTCGCGATCGGCGCGATCCTGATCTATCTGTGGTTCCGGTTCGAGTGGCAGTTCGCGCTCGGCGCCATGATCGCCAACGTGCACGATCTCGTGCTCACCGTCGGCTTCATGTCGCTGACGGGGGTCGATTTCGACCTCACCAGCATCGCCGCGCTTCTGACCATCCTCGGCTATTCGCTCAACGACACCGTCGTGATTTACGACCGCATCCGCGAAATGCTGCGCCGCTACAAGCGCATGCCGATGCCGGATCTCCTCAACGCCTCGGTCAACGCCACGCTGTCGCGCTCGATCGTCACCCATTTGACCGTGTCGCTGTCGCTGTTGGCGCTCTTGTTGTTCGGCGGCCATGCGATCCGCAGCTTCACCGCGACCATGATGTTCGGCGTGGTGCTGGTCGGCACCTACACGTCCGTGTTCATTGCGTCGCCGATCCTGATCTATCTCGGCGTCGGGCGGACCCGCGTCGGCGAGGTCGAGGCGCCGGAGACGCCGCCGGAAGCTCCTCAGGCGGCGCCGCTCGTCCCGTCCAAGGCACCCGCGCGGCGCGCCCGCGCACGGCGCTAGTGGACGATCCCCATCTGCCGCGCCAGGCGTTGATCGACGCCCATGGCGGCGGCGGGTTCCGCTTCGCCGGCCTGTCGCACCGCGGCTCACTGATGTGTCTGCCGGACGGCATCTGGGCCTGGCCGGTCGCCACCCCGGCCGAAGTAAACACGCAGGCGCTGGCGGCCGTGTTTGCGCGTGCCGGCGACCTCGATTTCTTTATTCTGGGCACCGGCGCCGCGCCGTGGATCATGCCGCCGCCGTTGCGCGCCCGGTTTCGCGATGCCCACATCGCGGTCGACACCATGACGACCGGGCCTGCGGTGCGCACCTACAACGTCATGCTGATGGAAAGCCGCCGCGTCGGCGCCGGGCTGATCGCGGTCGCTTGAAACTGTTAGGCTCGTCGCGATGCAGGATGCCTTCGCCTATTGCGCCGAGCTGGTGCGGGCGGCCGATCGGGACCGGTTCATTGCGGCACTGTTTGCGCCGGCGGAGCGCCGCGGCGCGCTCCATGCGCTCTATGCGTTCAATGTGGAAATAACGCGCGTGCGCGAACTGGCGCGGGAACCGCTGGCTGGTGAAATCCGGCTGCAATGGTGGAGCGACGTCCTCAACGGCGAGCGGCGCGAGGAGGCGGGTGCTAATCCAGTCGCCGCGGCGCTGCTCGAGACGATCGCGCGCTACGATCTCGCCGCAGCCAACCTCACCGATCTGATCGAGGCCCACCGCTTCGATCTCTACGACGAGCCGATGGCGGGCATTGCCGATCTCGAATCCTATGCGGCGAGAACGTCTTCGGTGCTGATTGCGCTTGCGGCGCAAATTCTCGGTGTCGACGCAGCGGGAGCTGCAGAACCGGCGGGCATAGCTTACGGCATCACCAGACTGCTCCGCTCATTGCCGCTGCACGCCGCGCGGCATCAGCTTTATGTGCCGATCGACCTGCTCGCGCGGCACGGGGTTACCCCGCACGATGTATTCGCGGCGCAATCGTCCGGCGATCTTGCCGCCGCGCTCGCTCAATTGCGCGATTTGGCGCGACGTCATCTTGCCGCGGCGCACACGGCAATATGGGCGTTGCCGCCGCGGGCGCTGCCGGCATTTCTTCCCATTGCGCTGGTGCGACCGTGGCTGGATCGCTTGGAGGGGTGCGATCCATTTGCGCCCGCCGACATTGCGCCATGGCGGCGGCAATGGCTGATTTGGCGCGCGGCGCGCAATCCCGGCCGGATCGCTGGGTAGAGCATGATCCGGAAAAGTGGATGCCGGTTTTCCGAAAAGATCATGCTCCATCAAAAAGCGGATTAGAACGCAAACCGATCGCGCAGATTGCGCCGGTCGGAGACGATGCGGGCGACGATCGCGCGCTCGGTGTCGGTTTTGAGCAGCGAACCGATCAGGTCGAGCTGGTTCATCGCCACCAGCTCGAGGATTTCGCTGCGCACGCCGCCTTCGGCGTTGCGTGGCAGGGCGTCGACGACCTGCAGATGCTCCAGCGTCGAGCCGTTGAGAAACTTGCGCAGTTCCGGCTCGCCGATGCTGCCCTCGACGAAGGCGTAGAGACCGGTGCCGGCGTGGCGGTCGGGATAGGCGACGATCGCGACGTCGCGCACCTGCGGGTGCGTCGACAGCCGTGCCGCGATCGCCGGCGCTTCGCGGATGAACCGCATGCCGCGGCCCTCGCGGTCGGTGAAATTGATGCCGCGGGTGATGGCGTAATAGACCTTCTTGCCCGTCGCCATCCAGATGCGGGTCGGCCAGGTTTTGCGGGCGAGCACCCGGCGCTCGGCGGCGGTCAGCGCGGCGGGAGCGTAGCGGCGCTTGTGCTTGAGCAGATGGCGCAGGTCTTCGTAGCGCGCGAGGCGGAACAATGCGCCACGGCGGCGAAAGCACGAGGCGAGCTGGAAGTCCGTGACGTAGGCGCGCCCGTTATCGTAAAGCCAGTTCTGTTCCTTGGCGAGATCGTTGTGGGTGATGCCGGCGCGATGCAGCGCCCGCAGCGCGGCCTTGGCGGAACGGAAATAGCCGGTATCGCCGAACGGCTTGGCGATATGCAGCGGCACGCCGTTGAGCCAGCCCCGCACCAGCACGCGCCGGCCCGCGAACAACAAAGGCGGCGCCACGCCAAGCGGCCCGGCGATCGCGAGCGCGCGGCGCTCGCGCCGGAACAAGAACAGCGCTAGTGGAACGCTCCACCACGGCACCTCGTCGAGGCGGCGCGCGACCGCATCGACGTCGCCGTTGGCGGTGCGAAAATGGCCGCGCTCGATGGTGGAAAAGACGTCGCGCTTGAGCACGACGCCGTCGCGCCAATTTCCGCCCAGTTCAATCTCGTCCGCACGCCCCATCATGCGCGCCTTCTAGCACGATTTGGTTCGCCGTCGCGACGCCCGGCATCGCCGCCGCCATCGGCGTCCCACGCTCCGTTTGACAGGCCGTATGTAGCGCTTAGGATATACACGGATAATGTATATCCATGACAGGAGCGAGCCATGCAAGTGTCGAAGTGGGGGAACAGTCTTGCCGTCCGGCTTCCCCAGGCGGTGGTTGAAGCACTCAATCTCAAGGAGGGCGACGAGATCGAGATCACCGTCGCCGGAACGCGCGATTTCGAGGTTGCTCGCGACCGCAAGCGCGAGGAGGCGCTCAGGCGGTTGCGCGCATTGAAACGTCCTCTACCTCCGGGGTTCAAGTTCGACCGGGAAGAGGCGAATGAGCGCTAAGCCGTTCCTCGATGCCAACATCGTCGTCTATGCGTTTGCGTCGAACGATGCGCGCAGCGAAAAAGCTGACGCTCTTTTGCAAGCCGGCGGCGCCATTAGTGTGCAGGTTCTCAACGAATTCGTGAACGTCCTGCGCCGCAAACAGCGCCGCGATTGGGAGGAGATCGACGACGCCCTCGGCGTTCTGAAAGTACTGCTCGATCCGCCCTATCCGCTGACCGTCGAGATGCACGAGGCGGCGATCGGCATTGCACGCCAATACGGATTCTCGATCTACGACAGCCTCATCGTTGCGGCGGCGCTGCGGGCGGGCTGCTCGACGCTATATTCCGAGGACCTTCAACACGGGCAAACAATCGAAAGGCTGACGATCCGCAATCCGTTCGCTGATTAAGTCAGCCGCGTTGGCACGAAGAGTTGCTTCCGCAATCAGTCACTCGGCAGCACGCGGTACCGCCGCTGTCATCCAGGAATCCAGGTCAGCCAGCGCCCGCGCGCAAATTGCCGGCTTTTTGGCGTTCCGCGCGACGCCGCCGGCAAGCGGCGGGAACAAGCCGAAATTGATGTTCATCGGCTGGAACGAGCGCGGGCCGGCGTCGATCGTTTCGAGATGGCCGCCGGTGATGTGGCCAAGCAGCGCGCCGTGGGCGGTGGTCGGCGGCGGCAGTTCCGGCCGTTCGCCGCGCCGCTCGGCCGCGGCGAAGCGGCCGACGAGGAGCCCGATCGCCGCGGATTCCACGTAGCCTTCGCAGCCGGTGATCTGTCCGGCAAAGCGCAGCCGCGGCATTGCCTTGAGGCGCAGCGTGGCGTCGAGGAGTTTTGGCGAGTTGAGAAACGTATTGCGGTGCAGCCCGCCGAGCCGCGCGAATTCGGCGTTGGCGAGGCCCGGGATCATGCGAAAGATGCGCGCCTGCTCGCCGTGTTTCAGCTTGGTCTGAAAACCGACCATGTTGAACAGCGTGCCGAGCTTGTTGTCCTGGCGCAATTGCACGACGGCATAGGGCTTTTTGCCCAGCTGGCGCGGATCGGTCAGGCCGAACGGCTTCATCGGGCCGTGGCGCGGGGTTTCGCGGCCGCGCTCGGCCATGACTTCGATCGGCAGGCAGCCGTCGAAATAGGGCGTCGTCTCGAAACCGCGGAACGCGATCTTCTCCCCGGCGATGAGCGCGTCGATGAAAGCGTCGTATTGCTCGCGCGTAAGCGGGCAATTGATGTAGTCGGCGCCGGTGCCGCCGGGCCCCGCTTTGTCGTAGCGCGACTGGAACCAGGCGATGCCGAAGTCGATGGTGTCGCGATGCACAATCGGCGCGATGGCGTCGAAGAAGGCGAGCGCCGCTTCGCCGGTCAGCGCCGCGACCGCATCGGCGAGCATCGGTGAGGTGAGGGGGCCGGTGGCGATGATGACGCTGTCCCAATCCGGCGGTGGCGCGGAGACCTCCTCGCGGCGCACCTCGATCAGCGGTTCCGCGTCGATGGCGGCGGTGATGGCGGCGGCGAACGCGTCGCGGTCGACGGCGAGCGCCCCGCCCGCGGGAAGCTTGTGGGTGTCGGCGGTGTGCATCACCAGCGAGCCGAGCCGCCGCATCTCCTCGTGCAGGAGGCCGATGGCGCTCCCCTCCGCGTCGTCGGAGCGGAACGAGTTGGAGCACACCAGTTCGGCCAGATTCTCGGTCTTGTGCGCCGCGGTCGTCCCCAACGGCCGCATTTCGTGCAAGATCACCGGTACGCCAAGACGCGCGATCTGCCAGGCCGCCTCCGACCCCGACAGGCCGCCGCCGACGATGTGAATGGGACGCGAATGACTCATGACACGCAAACTAGGCGCGGGACGCCGCCCGCACAATGCGGCGCCAAAGGCGGCATCCTCACGCCAAAGCCAACAGTTGGCGGCAAATGGCCCCTCTGCTATACGGCGGACATCACACGACCGTTCTTTCGAGGCTGCAGGCTCACCCCATGTCCGTTGACGCCGATACCGTACGCCGCGTCGCGCATCTTGCGCGCATTGCGGTCGGCGAGGACGAGGTCGAGCACCTCGAGGGCGAGATCAACGCCATTCTGGCCTTCGTCGAGCAGCTCGGCGAGGTGAATGTCGATGGCGTCGAGCCGATGACGTCGGTGACGCCGATGGCGATGAAAATGCGCCAGGACGAAGTGACCGACGGCAATATCGCCGACGCCATTGTCGCCAACGCGCCGGCGCGCGAAGATCACTTCTTTCTCGTTCCGAAGGTGGTCGAATAATGTGCCTCGCCTGTGAACAAGACGCCATGTGGTTTGCTTATCTGCGTCGCCGCGGGCTGATCGACGAGAATGGCGAGCCGGTCGAGCCGGTGCCGTCGATCGCCTATCCGATCGAGGTGCTGTCGGCGCCGGAACAAACAGAAGAGCAGGTAGAAGAGAAGGTCGAGCAAAGCGCGTCTGAACCCGCGGAAAAATCCGAGTTGCCGTTTGACGATCCGAAGGCTGGATGACCGATCTCACCTCGCTGACCTTGGCGCAGGCGCGCGATGCGCTGCGCCGCAAGGAATTCACCGCCATCGAGCTTGCCGACGCCCACCTTAAGGCGATCGAGGCGGCGCGCGCGCTCAATGCCTTCGTCAAGGAAACGCCGGACCGCGCCCGCGACATGGCGCTTGCCGCGGATCGACGCCTGGCGAAAGGCGAGGGCGGCCCGCTCGAGGGGCTGCCGCTCGGCATCAAGGATCTGTTCTGCACCGAAGACGTTCGCACCACTGCCTGCTCGCACATTTTGGAGAATTTTGTTCCGAGCTACGAGTCGACCGTCACAACCAATCTCTGGCGCGACGGCGCGGTGCTGCTCGGCAAGCTCAACAATGACGAGTTCGCCATGGGCTCGTCGAACGAAACGTCGTATTTCGGTCCGGTCGTTTCGCCGTGGCGGCGTGGTCAAGACACCGCAAAGCTCGTACCCGGCGGCTCGTCGGGCGGCTCGGCCGCGGCGGTCGCGGCAAAGCTTTGCCTCGGCGCCACCGGCACCGATACCGGCGGCTCGATCCGCCAGCCGGCGGCGTTTTGCGGCATCGTCGGCATGAAGCCGACCTACGGCCGCTGCTCGCGCTGGGGCATCGTGGCGTTCGCCTCCTCGCTCGATCAGGCCGGGCCGTTCGCGCGCGACGTGCGCGATTGCGCGATCCTGATGCGCTCCATGGCGGGTCCCGATGCCAAGGACACGACCTGCGTCGACCTGCCGGTGCCGGACTATGAGAAAGCGGTCGGCGCCTCCGTGAAGGGCATGCGCATCGGCATTCCCAAGGAATACCGCATGCCCGGCATGGCGGCCGAGATCGAGAGCCTGTGGGAGCGCGGCGCGCAGTGGCTGCGCGATGCTGGTGCCGAAATCGTCAACGTGTCGCTGCCGCACACCCGATACGCACTGCCGGCCTATTACATCGTGGCGCCGGCCGAGGCCTCGTCCAATCTGGCGCGCTACGACGGCGTGCGCTACGGGCTGCGCGTGCCCGGCCGCGACGTGATCGAGATGTACGAGGCGACGCGCGCGGCCGGCTTCGGCAAGGAAGTGCGCCGGCGCATCATGATCGGCACGTACGTGCTCTCCGCCGGCTATTACGACGCCTATTATCTGCGGGCGCAAAAGGTGCGCACACTGATCAAGCGCGATTTCACCGACTGCTTTGCCGCCGGCGTCGACGCCATCCTGACGCCGACGACGCCGTCCGCCGCGTTCGCCATCGGCGAGAAGGGCAAGGCCGATCCGGTCGAGATGTATCTCAACGACGTGTTCACGGTGACGGTGAACATGGCCGGCTTGCCGGGGATTTCCGTGCCGAGCGGCCTCGACGCGCGGGGGCTGCCGCTCGGCTTGCAGCTCATCGGACGGCCGTTCGCGGAGGAGACGCTGTTTTCGCTCGGCGCCGTGATCGAGCGGGCGGCGGGAAGCTTCAGTCCGCAACCCTGGTGGTGAAAATCAGCCGCCCGGCGGAACCGTGATTTTTTCGGCGGCTTCGAAGCGGCGGCGCGGCAGCGCATCGGGATGTTCGCGCTGCAGGAAGTCGATGAGTTTTTCCCGCACCTCGCAGCGTAGATTCCACACCGCCGATGAATTGTTGCCGCTCACCAACGCGCGCAGCTGGATGGCCGTTTCGGTTGAGTCGGTGACCTGCAGGCCGACGACCTTGCCGTTCCATAATTTGGATTGGGCCACGATCTCGGTGAGCTTGCTGCGGATGGCGTCGATCGGCGCGGTGTGATCGACATAAAGAAAAACCGTGCCGATCAGTTCGCCGCCGGTTCTGGTCCAGTTCTGGAACGGTTTTTCGATGAAATAGCTGAGCGGCACGATCATCCGCCGCAAGTCCCACAGGCGCAGCACAACGTAGCTGAAAGTGATTTCTTCGACGTTGCCCGATTCGTTCTCGACGATGACTTCATCGTCGATGCGGATCGGCTGCGCCACGGCGAGCTGCACGCCGGCGAGGAAGTTGCTCAGCACCGGCCGCGCCGCGAGCCCGGCGATGATACCGGCGACGCCGGCCGAGGCGAACAGCGTGACCCCGAACTGGCGCACCGCATCGAAGGTCATCAGCGCGAAGCCGATGGTGACCAGTACAATCACCGCGTCGAGCACGCGCAGGAGGACACGCACCTGCGTGACGTGCTTGCGGGCCAGGAGATTGTCCGCGACGTCGAGCCGGAACCGCAGCAAATAAAGGTCGGCGGCAATCTGCAGCACGGTGGTTGCAGTCCAGCCGAGCAGGCAGATGGTCGCCAGTCCGATCAGCCGGGCGAGCACGCCCTTGGTATCGGCTCCAAGCGGCGCCGCCGGCAGCGCGATCGCGAGAGCCAAAAGGAGCAGGCCGAGCCGCGCCGGCCCCTTGGTGGCGCCGAGCACCGAGCGCAGAAACGGCCGTCGGTCGTTCAAGAGCCGGCGGCCGAGCGCCAGTCCCACGGCATAGAGGAGCCAAGCCGCGACGGCAGCGCCGACGAGCAGGGCCGTCGACAACGCCCAATCCGCCGTGAACGACAATGCCCGCGGCGCGGTCTGGATGTGCTCGAGGAGCGTTTGCCACATGTGCTCGAACGATATCACGAAATCGAAATCGGCCGGCTGAGATGCCGTTCAGTGGGGCCCGGTCGCACCTGCCGTGCGGTTCGGACCCCGGCATTCCCTGGACAGCACCGGCCCGAAATGGCATCAACGCGCCATCGCAACCGCAACAGCCAGGCCCGACCGGCGATGAAGACTTTCCTGCTGCGCCTGTTCACCTGGTGGAACGGCCAGACGTTCGGCACCCAATTCTGGACCTGGCGGTACGGCGAGTTCGTCGGCACCGACGAGTTCGGCAATCGCTATTATCGTACCAAGGGCGGCCGGATCGATCCGACGCTGGGCTTCGAGCGGCGCTGGGTGATTTACAACGGCATTGCGGAAGCCTCGATGATCCCGCCGACTTGGCACGGCTGGATGCACCACACGGTCGATCTCCCGCCGACGCAGGAGATGGCGAAGGCGCGCCCCTGGGAAAAACCGCACCGGCCCAATCTCACTGGGACGCCCGGGGCCTATCGCCCGAGCGGCTCGATTCTGGCGAAAGGCCGGCGGCCCCACGCGACGGGCGACTACAAGGCCTGGACGCCGGGGAGCTAAGGCTAACGGTCGATCCCTGGTTTCGCCTCATTCGACATGTTAACCGGCGGCATGGTATCCGGCCGAACAGCGGCAACGCGCTAGGCTTGCTCGCGCCGATTTCATTGCGCCCGGACCGCGCCAAGGATCGCCCGAAGGATCGCCCGAAGTTCCATGCTCCGCATCGCCGCCTTCTTGGTCGCCGCTCTTTTGGCCGTTCTCGGCGGATCGCTCACAGCGGGACCGGCCGCGGCGCAGATTGGCTCGATTTTCGGCGACGCGCCGCCGCGTCCGCCCTCCAACGTGCCGAACACCGGCTTTCCGCCGCAGCCGCCTCCGGTGCAGTATCCCAACCAGTATCCGAACCCCTCGCCGTTTCCGACGCCCCCCGGTGCGCGTCCGTCGTCCGCCATCGAGGCGCAGCCATTGCCGCCGCCGCCGGGCGCCTCGCTAGCCCCGGCAGGGCCGGACCAGGGCCTGCAGCAACTGCCGCCGCCGGTTCAGCGTGCGCGCGCCACGCCCGGCATTGCCGCGCCGCAGCCGCAGCCGGCCAATCTTGCGCCCGGGCAGCCCGGCAATCCGCCGTCGCCGCCGGCCGACACCGCGCCGCAGCCCGACGACACGGTCATCACCGAAATGCCGTCGCAAAAGATCGCCAACGGCCGCGCGGTGTTTTCCGGCCTCGACAAGATCACCGGCCGCATCATCAGTTTCGATGCGGCGCTCGGCGAGACCGTGCAGTTCGGCGCGCTGCAGGTCACCGCCAGGGTCTGCTATACGCGCCCGCCCACCGAGTCGGCGAACACCGACGCCTTCGTCGAGGTCGACGAAGTCACGCTGCAGGGCGAGATCAAGCGCATCTTTACCGGCTGGATGTTCGCCGCGAGCCCCGGCCTGCACGCCGTGGAGCATCCGATCTACGATGTCTGGCTGACCGATTGCGCCGCGCCGGTCAAAGTCGCCGAGCCGGCCCCGGCGCCGACACCCGCCGCGGCGGCTCCGGCACGTCAGCGCCAGACCGCGACGCAACGTCGGCAGCCGCCGGTTTCTCCAGCACCGCTTGCGGCGCCCGCCGCTCCCGGGCAAGCTCGCTGAAGCATCGACATCACGGCGCCGCTTCGCCTTCGATAATCGAGCGAAGAAACGCGACATGGTCCTTGTAAGCGCGCAGACCCAGCGCGGTCGGCCGCACAACCATGCGCGGCCGGCGGCCTTGGTAACCGCGCTCGACCTCGACGTAATGGGCGCGTTCGAGCGTCTCGATATGGGACCCGAGATTGCCGTCGCTTGCTTGCGTCAGCGACTTCAGCCGGGCGAAATCGAATTCCTGGCCTTTTCCATTTCCCGCATTGAGTGCCGCCATGATGCGCAAACGCAGCGGTTGATGAATGATGTCGTCGGCCTTCGGCATGTTCACGCGCGCCGCATCCAAAAGCCGGCGAGGATTAATCCGCCACCGTCGACGACAGCGAGATAAAGTTCGAACCAGCGATCGACCCAAAGGTAACCGGCGAACGCCAAGGCCGCGATGCCGACGCCCAAGACGGTGAAGGCGCGCCCGAACCAAAGACCGGCCAGCGCATAGCCGAACGTGAACAGGATCGGCCAAAAGGCATTCAGCTCGCGCGGTCCGAAATGGCCCATGCGGCAGCAGATCAAGCCGAGCGCAAAAAACAAAACAAGGGCGACGACGATGCGCCATTCGAAAGGCGCCCGGGTGCGTCGATGTCGCAGCCCGGTCGCGAGCGTCGCCGTCAATCCCAGTCCGTTCACGCCGATCCAGATAAAGACCGCTTCGTGCGGGGCGACCGAGTTCGCAACGTAGCCGCAGGCGGCCAGCGCACCCCAGATGATGATGAGCGTGCTGGCACTGCGATAGAGCGAGGATTGTTTCAAACGGGCGACGATGACATCGATGTCGGCGAGGCTCGCCTCGGCCGATTTAGCGTCGATCCGCATCTGGTTTCTCCTTGAAGGCGGCGCTGATCGCGTCGATCGCAGCCGAAGCGTGCAGCATGTCCATATGGCCAAGGCCCGACAGGAGTTTCACGTCGATCGCCGGCTCTATGCCGCGCACAATGTCCGCATATTTGTCGGATTGCATCAATTCGTCGGCGCTGCCGGCGAGGATAGTCGTCGGCATTTTCAGCCGATGAAACGCCGCGGACAGATCGAGCGGTGGGCCGAAATTGGTCAGAAGCCGAAACGAATATTGGGACGTGACCTTCTTCTCGGAGCCCGGCGCGACGGCGAAGGCAATGACCGGCAATGCTTCGCAGCAGGGCAGGTGGAGCCGGCGCAGCATGGCCAATGCGATGAACCGCGGCACGTCCGGGCTCGCCCACAGCGCCGAGGTCGCCGAGCCGCGGGTCGAAGCGGCGTCATAACCGAGATAGGGCGACAGCAGGACGAGGCGGTCAAAGTCGGAGGAAAGCTTGCCGGCCGCGACACGCAATGCGAAACCGCCGCCGGACGAAAAACCGAGCAGCGCGAAATGCGCCTGCGGATATTGCCCGCGCAATTGGGCGAGGAGATCTTCGAGGTCGTCGTCGAGTTGGCCAAAATGGCCGACGTCGCCGCGGGTGCCGGATTCGCCGTGGCCGCGAATGTCGGGTGAAACCGCCACAAAATTATCCGCCGCGAGGCGTTTGGCGATTTCATTCATTGTGACCGAATGCCCGGCTGAGCCGTGGATGAGGATGACGATATTCTGCGCCGTCTCGTTTGCAGCCGGATAAAGCCGGTAAGCGAGGGTTGTGCCGTCGCGGGCCTGGAACCGGGAAAGGCTCGGCATTCCCGAATGATCGACCGCAACCGCTCCGGCGTGGATCGATTGGAGCTCCGGCGGCGGCGAGACCGGAGAGAGGAGAAGCGCTCCGGCGACAAGGGCCAACAGGCCGATGATCGACAGAATCCATCGCACCGAAAGCCAAATCCGTTTGAGCGATAACATTGTCTTCTCCATAGTCGAGTACTCGGTATAACAGAGTACTCGGAAGAAGTAAAGACTGTGGCTCGCATATCCATCGTCGGCTTACGAGGGTCGACGAAAAAGGTCAGGGACGGTTGTGCGACGAGCGGGAGGCGCGATCCTTAGCCCGCCGCAATGCGGGCAAGCGCCGTGCTGCCCGACACCGGGCGATCGATCGGCAGCGCGCCGAAATCGGCTTCGCCGGCCAGAGCGGCATCGAGCAGCTTGTGGTAGGCCGTCCGCGGCACCTCGTAAGCGCCGAACGTGCGCAGATGCTCGGTCACGAACTGGGTGTCGAGCAGGCAGTAATGGCCGGCCTTGAGCCGCGCCACGAGATGCACCAGGGCGACCTTGGAGGCGTCGCGCTTGTGGTGGAACATGCTCTCGCCGAAAAACGCGCGCCCGAGGCTGACGCCATAAAGGCCGCCGACCAATTCGCCGGCCTCGTACACTTCGACGGTATGGCAATCGCCGCGCTCGTAGAGCTTGCGGTAGAGGTTGCGGATGCGGGCATTGATCCAGGTGCGGGTTCGGCCCGGCGCCGGTTGCGAGCAGCCGGCAATCACGGCGTCGAAATCGCGATCGACGACGACGGTGAAGCGGTCGGATCGGACCGTTCGGACGAGCCGCTCCGGTACGTGAAAGCGATCGAGCGGAATGACGCCGCGCCGCTCCGGCTCGATCCAATAGAGCGCCGGGTCCTCGGCGCTTTCCGCCATCGGAAAGATGCCGCAGGCATAGGCCTTCAGCAGCACCTCGGGGGTGATGTCGACAAGGGCGGATTCGCGGCTGGCCATACGATTCGTTTAGCCGCCTCGCCCCATCCGATTCAAGAGGCAGGGCGCTGCGCGCCGGCTCGACGGTTGGCGCGTCAGGCGGAGCGGCCTTCTTAACCTTCCGTAAACTGCAATTTTGTTAAGATTTTCGCCAGCTTGAACGCTTTTTCTCACCAGTCGTTGCATCGTTGTCGAAACCAACGATGAGAACCGAGCCGAGTCGAGCGTGCGATGAGAACGATCAGCAGTGACGTTGTGCCGATCCGCGTGCTCATGGTCGAGGACGAAATCCTGATCAGCGAGTGGGTGGCGGAAACGCTCGAAGAACTGGGCTTCGCCGTCCACTGCGCCGCGAACGCGGCCGATGCGCTGCGGTACCTTGCTTCGGCGCCAGTCGACGTGCTGTTCACCGATGTCAATCTGGCCGGCGGTATGGACGGTACGGCGCTGGCGCGCCGCGCCCGCGAGCTGTCACCCGGCCTGTCGGTCGTCTATGCCTCCGCGCGGGTCATGCTCGACGCCAAGTTGCGGGTTCCCGACTCGATTTTCGTGCCGAAGCCCTACGTGCCGGCGCTGGTGGGGCGGCTGATCGCCAACTCGGTCAAAGCCAACGTCGCACACGTTCCTGCGTGATGGCCCTTTGTTGAAGGTTTTTCCCTTCCGCAACACCGGCCGGAACATTTGCTATTGATCGAGCGCGCCGCGGGCGAGGAATTCCTCGAGCCAGTGGATGTGGTAATCGCCGTCGATGATTTCCTTTTCCTGCACCAAGGCGCGGAACAGAGGCAGCGTCGTCTCGATGCCTTCGATCACGAATTCATCGAGCGCGCGGCGCAGCCGCATCAGACATTCGGCGCGCGTCTTGCCGTGGACGATCAGCTTGCCGACCAGCGAGTCGTAAAACGGCGGAATCGCGTAGCCGTGATAGACGGCTGAATCGATGCGCACGCCGAGGCCCCCGGGCGGATGATAATGCACGATGCGGCCCGGGGACGGCCGGAACGACACCGGATTCTCGGCATTGATGCGGCATTCGATGGCGTGGCCGTGGAATTTCACTTCGTTCTGAGTGAACGCGAGATCGTTGCCCGCCGCGACGCGGATCTGCTCCACGACGAGGTCGATGTCGGTGATCATCTCGGTGACGGGATGTTCCACCTGGATGCGGGTGTTCATCTCGATGAAGTTGAACTTGCCGTCCTCGTAGAGGAATTCGACGGTGCCGACGCCGAGATATTTGAGGTCGCGCATCGCCTTGGCGACGGTCTCGCCGATCTCGTCGCGCGCCGCGGTATTGAGCGCGGGCGAGGGGCCTTCCTCCCAGACCTTCTGATGCCGGCGCTGCAGCGAGCAATCGCGCTCGCCGAGATGGATGGCGCGGCCCTTGCCGTCGCCGAGCACCTGGATCTCGATGTGGCGCGGCCGTTCGAGATATTTTTCCAGATAGAGCGTGTCGTCGCCGAACGCCGCCTTGGATTCGGCGCGGGCCGTGGCGAGCGCTGTCGCCATTTCACTCTCGGCGCGCACGACCTTCATGCCGCGGCCGCCGCCGCCGGCGGCGGCCTTGAGCATGACCGGGAAGCCCATGTCGCGCGCCAGCCGCAGCGCCTCGTCGTCGGAGCCGATGCCGCCGTCGGAACCGGGGACGGTCGGGATGCCGAGCGCCTTCGCCGCGCGCTTGGCGGCGATCTTGTCGCCCATCAGACGGATATGGGCGGGCTGCGGTCCGATGAAGTGCAAATTGTGCTCGGCGAGAATCTCCGCGAAGCGCGCGTTCTCGGCGAGGAAGCCATAGCCCGGGTGCACCGCGTCGGCGCCGGTGATCTCGCAGGCGGCGAGCAGCGCCGGAATGTTGAGATAGCTGTCCTTGGCCGCCGGTGGGCCGATGCAGACGCTCTCGTCGGCGAGCCGCACGTGCATGGCGTCGGCGTCCGCCGTCGAGTGCACCGCGACCGTCGCGATGCCGAGCTCCTTGCACGCCCGCAGCACCCGCAGCGCGATCTCTCCGCGATTGGCGATCAGGATTTTATCGAACATGGAGGCGGCTCAGCGCGAATGGCGAATGGCGAATGGCGAATGGGGAGCAGATCATGATGTGCTACCCGCCATTCGCCATTCGCCATTTCGCTACTCGCCTCATTCGATGATCATCAGCGGCTCGCCGTATTCGACCGGCTGGCCGTCATCGACCAGGATTTGGGTGACCGTGCCGGCGCGCGGCGCGGGGATCTGGTTCATCGTCTTCATCGCTTCGATGATGAGCAGCGTGTCGCCGGCCTTGACCAGCGTGCCGACCTCGACGAACGGGCGCGCCGCCGGCGCCGGCCCGCGATAGGCCGTGCCGACCATCGGCGACGAGACGACGCCCGGATGTTTGGCCGGGTCGATCGGCGCGGCCGCCGGAGCGGCGACCGCGACCGCGGCCGGCACGCCGACCGGCGCTTCCGCCACGCGCGTGCGCGCGACCGGCGCGCTGACGTGGCGCGCGACGCGAATCAACACGCCGTCCCGCTCGAATTCAATTTCGGTCAGGCCGGTCTCATCGAGCAGCTTCGCCAGATCGCGGATCGCGTCGTGATCGATCGCTGGCGTTTTCGGCATCGGCGGACTCCCGGACTTGCGCGCCACGATCAAACCGCTTGGCCTGCGGCGGCGCCGATCAGCGTAGCGGCGCCGTCGATCGCGAGCGCATAACCGTCGATGCCGAACCCGCAGATCACCGCGCGGGCGGCCTGCGACACGTAGGACCGGCGGCGGAACGGCTCGCGTGTGTGAATATTGCTGATGTGCACCTCGACGACCGGCGCGGTCATGGCCAACAGCGCGTCGAGGATGGCGACGGAGGTATGGCTGTATCCGGCCGGATTGATGATCAGCGCCGCCGCCCCATTCGCGCGCGCTTCCTGGATCCAGTCGATGAGCGTGCCTTCGTGATTGGACTGCCGAAACTCGACCGCGAGGCCGTGGCGCTCCGCGGTGGCGCGGCAAAGCTTCTCCACGTCGGCGAGCGTCGCGCGGCCGTAGATCTCCGGCTCGCGGGTTCCGAGCAGATTGAGATTCGGCCCATTGAGGACGTAGATGGTTTTGGGCATTTGCAGGGTCCGGCACGGGCCGCGGAGCGCGGCGATTCGATCGCCCGCCGCCGCGGCGCGCCCGCTTTATAGGCACCCCGACTGCAAAGGGGAAGCTTGAAGGAGCGCAATCGTGGCGCCGCGCGTGATCCGCTGGACTTAAGGCGGCGCCGGGCCGAAGCAGCCCTTCGCCGGGCCTTAGTTTTGCTCCGCCGCGAGCTTCTCCTTCAACGTATCGAGGCCGACGGCGCCGACGACCACCTCGTTGCCGACCACGTAGGTCGGGGTGCCGCTGACGCCAATCGCGTCGGCGAGCTTGAGGTTCTCGTCGATGGTCTTCTTCGCTTCGTCGCTGTTCATGTCCTTCTCGATCCGCGCCATGTCGAAGCCGACGTCCTTGGCCGCCGCCAGCGCGTGCGCCTTGTCGGCCGGACCGCGGCCGCCGAGCAGCTTCTGGTGGAACTCGAGGTACTTCTTGCCGCTCGCGTCCTGCATGCGCACGGCGACCGCGACGCGGGCGGCCTCGACCGATCCTTCGCCGAGCACCGGAAATTCCTTCAGGATGAATTTGAGATTGGGGTTGGTCTTCAACAATTCGATCATGTCGGGCAGCGCGCGCTTGCAGTAGCCGCAATTGTAATCGAAGAACTCGACCATCGTGACTTTGCCCTGCGGATTGCCGAGCACGACCTGGTGGGGCGAGGAGAACAGCGTGGCGTTGTTGTCGTGTACCGCCGTGCGATGCTTTTCGTTCTCGGCCTCCTGCTGGCGCTTCTCCAGCTCTGTCATGACGTCCTGAATCACCTCGGGGTGCGCCATCAGGTAGTCCTTGACGATGCCCTCGACTTGCTGGCGCTGGTCGGCGGAGAACGGCTCGGCTTGCGCGCCTTGGGCAGCCACCGCTGCCATGAACACCGCGGCGGCTGCGATTGCCTTGCGTGAGATCGATTTCATGTCAGCTGTCCTTCTCGTGATCGGCGTCGAGGTCTGGTCGTGATCTTGGTCATTGGAAGAGCGGATTCTTTTTCGCGTTCTTATTGAAGGCGACGATGTCGTCGGCGCGCACCCAGCCCGGCGATCCGATCGGGAATCGCATCTTGGCGCGGGCCGCGAGCTCGCGGGCGGTCTTGTTGTCGCCGCGCGCGAACGCCGCTTGCGCCGACGCGAGATCGGCGTCGGGAAGGTCGTTCTTATGCCCGTACGCCATGGCCAGCTGCTCGTAGGCATCGGCGGATTCGGGTTCCTTGGCGATGGCGGCCCGCAACAGCGGGATCGCCTCGTCCGATAGCTTGATATTGTGGGTGGCGATGAGCGCCTGCCCCAGGAGGATTTGGATCAGCGCCGGATTGGGCGCGAGCTGGACGGCGCGGCGCAACGGCGCGATCGCCTCCGCCGGGTGGCCGCTCTCGAGCAGCGCTTGACCCTTGAGCTCGTAGAAATACGGATCGTTCGGCATCGCTTCGATCAAGCCGTCGATCAGTCCGATCGCGTCGCGCAGATTGCCGAAGCGGTAGGTCATGATGGCGCGCGCGTAACGCGCCGGCATCGAGGTATCGGACGCCGGATAGTGTCGCAATACCACGTCGGCCCGTTCCATGAAGCCCCAGAGCTTCGCCCGCATCATGTCGTGGCGGAACTGCAGCTCCGGCGGGTCCTTTTTGTCCCAGTACTGGTTGTGCACCAGCAGGGCGAGTGCCGCCATGCGCTCCTCGGGCAGCGGATGGTTCTGTGCATAGGGGTCGATGTACTTCGCCGAGAACATGGTCTCATCGGCGAAACGCTTGAAGGTGTCGTACATGCCCTTGGCCGACTGGCCGGTCATGGTGAGGAAGCGCACGCCGGCGCGGTCGGCTTGTTCTTCCTGGGCGCGCTGATAGGCGAGCAGCGTGTTCTGGATGTAGCCTTGGGGCAGCTGCATGGTCGCCATGCCGACATTGGCCATGTCCATGCTGTTCGAGCGGGCGCCGGCAACCATCGCGCCGACGCCGAGCAGCATGGCGACGATGGCCGCGGTCTGAGCGTGGGCAAGCTCTTGCCGCATCTTGGAGAGATGGCCGCCGACGATGTGACCGCTCTCGTGCGCGAACACGCCGATCAGCTGATTGGGCGTGGTCGCCTGCATCAGCGCGCCGGCGTTGACGAAGATGCGGTGCGCGTCCACCACGAAGGCGTTGAACGATTTGTCGCCGATGATGACGACTTGCACGTTCTGCTGGGCGAGCCCTGCGGCCTTCAAGATCGGCGCGGTGTAATCGCGCAACAGCTGCTCGGTCTCGGCGTCGCGAATCATCGGAATGCCGGCTGTCGATCCGGTCTGCGCCCTACCCGGCAGGCTCGACAGCGCGACGGCGGCGGCCGCGAGGAGCGCAACGGCCCGCGATCCTGGCCTCGCCGGGCGCGCCTTGCTAGGAGGTCTGGCGGCGGTCATGTGAACAACGGGTTGCGGACAAAGCGTTGCGGACAAAGGTCGATCCCTCGGTCGGTCGGAAGCTCGGTCACAAGCTATGGATCGAACCGGTTACGGTCAACGCAAGCCGATGTGAATGCGGGGGGCGAAACCGTGCGTTACGAAACCCGGGGAATGCGGCAGCACCGGGGCGGTACCCTCACCAACAGTGACCGGACGCCGAGGCGAAACGATGCTCGATAAGGCGAAGAACCTGCTACGGCCGTCCGCGCGCAGCAACGTGCCGGCATTCATGGTGATGGACGTGGTCGCTGCGGCCGCCCGCCTGGAGGCGCGGGGCCGCCGCGTCATTCACATGGAAGTGGGCCAGCCCGCCGCCGGCGCGCCGTCGACCGCGATCGCCGCGGCGCGCGAGGCGCTGGCGTCGATGTCGCTGGGCTACACCGAAACCCTGGGCCGGGCGTCGTTGCGCCGACGCATCGCGCGGGCCTATGCCGACTGGCACGGTCTCGATATCGATCCGGAACGCATTGTCGTCACCACCGGCTCCTCGGCGGGCTTCATGCTGGCGTTTATCGCCGCCTTCGAGGCGGGCGATCGCGTAGCGGTGGCGTTGCCGGGCTATCCGCCCTATCGCCACATCCTCACCGCGCTCGGTTGCGAGCCGGTCGGGATCGAAACCAGCGCGGCCACGCGTTGGGCGATCACCAGCGAAGCCTTGCTGGCGGAACACCGCCGCCGCCCGCTCAAGGGCGTCATCATCGCCTCACCCGCCAATCCGAGCGGCACGATGATGACGGCTGCCGCGCTCGCCGAAGTGATCGCCTGCGCGCAGGATGCCGGAATTGCGGTGATTTCCGACGAAATCTATCACGGTCTCGATTACGCCTTTGCCGCGGAATGCGCGGCGCGGCTGTCGCCGGACGCCATCGTCATCAATTCGTTCTCCAAATATTTCTGCATGACCGGCTGGCGCATCGGCTGGATGGTGGTGCCGCCGGCGCTGGTGCGCCCGGTCGAACGGCTGCAGCAGAACCTCGCGATTTCGGTGCCGACGCTTTCGCAAATCGCGGCCGAAGCCGCCTTCGACGGCCGCGCCGAACTCGAAGAGGTGCGGCGCGGCTACGAGGCGAACCGCGGCATTTTGCTCGATGGACTGCCGCGTGCGGGGCTCGCCTCGTTCCTGCCGGCCGACGGCGCCTTCTACCTCTATGCCGATATTTCGCGGTTTTCGAACGACAGTTTCGCCTTCGCGACGCGGCTTCTCGAACAGGCGGGCGTGGCGGCGACGCCGGGGGTCGATTTCGATCCGCTCAACGGCCGCAATTTCCTGCGGCTATGCTATGCAGGCGCGCGCGCCGACATGCAAGAAGCCGTTGCGCGCATCGGCGATTGGTTGCAACACGGGCGATCGGCATGAGGCGGCGATGAGCGAGGCGTTGTTCGACATTCTGCGCAAGGTGACGACCGCGACGATCACCACGATGCTGTTGAAAAAGGGCATAAGGCGCTGCTGGATGAAAGGCCCGAAGCCGCTCGTCGCGCGGGGCGAGCGGCTTGTCGGTCCGGCATTCACGCTGCGCTTCGTGCCGGTGCGGGAGGATGTCGCCACTCCCGAAAGCTGGGGCCATCCGGTCTCCACCCGCGCGGCGGTCGAGGCCATGCCGGAAGGCGCCATCGCCGTCGCCGACGCCATGGGCGTGACCAGCGCCGGCATCTTCGGCGACATTCTTTGCGCGCGCATGCAGAAACGCAAAGTCGCCGCGCTCGTCACTGACGGCGTGGTGCGCGACCGCGCCGGGGTCTTGATGAGCGGGCTGCCGGTCTGGTCGGCCGGCATCGCCGCGCCGGCGTCCGTCAACGGCCTCACCTTCGTCGGCTGGGAGCAGCCGATCGGCTGCGGCGGCTGCGCCATCTTTCCCGGCGACGTGATCGTCGCCGACGACGACGGCGCGGTGGTGATTCCCCAGGCGATGGTGGAATTCGTCGCCCGCGAAGGCGCCGAACACGAGCTTTACGAAAGCTGGGTGTTCTCGGAAGTGGAAAGCGGCGTCCAGCTGCCGGGCCTTTATCCGCCGGACGATGACGCCAAGGCCCGCTACGCCGCCTGGCGCAAAACGCGGTCGTAAGGTGTTCTTTGTTCTTTCCAAGATTCTCGGCTTCTTCGCCCTGCCGTCGAACCTGTTCATGGCAATCGGGCTCGTCGGGCTCGTCCTCCTGTGCACGCGCTTGACGCGGCTCGCGAGCTTTCTGGTGGTGACGAGCCTCGTTTTGCTCGCGCTCGCCGGATTTTCGCCGCTCGGCAATGTGCTGATCCTGCCGCTGGAGCAGCGCTTCCCGCCCTGGGATCCGTCGCGGGGGCCGCCGACGGGCATCGTCGTGCTCGGCGGTGCGATCTCCCCCGACGTATCGGCCGCGCGGGGCAGCGTCGCCCTCGACGAAGCCGCCGAGCGCATCACCGCCGCCGCCGAGTTGGCGCGGCGTTATCCGGATGCCCGCATCGTCTTTTCCGGCGGCAGTGGCGCCTTGATCTACAGGGACCAGTCCGAGGCGCCGTTCGCGGTCCGGCAGCTCGAGGCGCTCGGCGTCGCGCACGACCGCATCACCGCTGAGGAGCAGTCGCGCAACACCATCGAGAATGCGGTGTATGCGCGCCTGATCGCCAACCCGCGGCCGGGCGAGCGTTGGCTCCTGGTCACGTCGGCCTATCACATGCCGCGGGCGATGGCGGCGTTCCGGGCGGCCGGGTTTGCAGTCGAAGCCTATCCGGTGGATTGGCGCACCACCGGGCCGGACGACGCGTTCCGGCCGTTCGCTTCGCTCGCCAATGGATTGCAGCGAACCGATACCGCTACGCGCGAGTGGATCGGTCTGTTGGCCTATCGGGCGACCGGCGCGACCAAGATGCTGTTTCCCGGCCCCTGACGCGAGCTCTTCCCGCCAAAGATCTTTCTGCCAAGATCTTTCCGCCAAGATCTTTCTGCATCTTTCTGCCGGGACAGTTGTGGATTGCGGGTCTTTTCGCAGCGCACTTAATCAAATCTTAACGCCGTATTGGGATACTGTCGGGTATCTGGGAGTGAGTGATTCGGTGAGTCGATTGCGTCACCAGTCGTCGCGATGTCCCGGCGCGATGACGTCACTTTCTCTTGGGGAAGCCCACATGTCGACGGATTTGCCCGCCGCCTTCGCGCGCGAGGGGGCGGAGGTTGGTGCCGACGACCAAGCGAACGACCAAGCAAGAAGCGAACGCATCGCGACCGCGCTGACCGTGGTCTTCGCCACGGTAGCGGTTTTATTCGCCTCATTCCTCGCCGTGGTGACCGGGCTCGTCTGACCGGACGGGAGTTCGGCGGACGGGCGTTTGCCTGTGCCCGCGTCGCATGATGAATTCATGTATGAATTCTTGCCGCCATGAATTCTTGCGGCCATGAATTCTTGCGGCCATGAATTCTTGCTGCGCGAACGGCGAGGGGGCCCATGACGCTGCGACTGATTATCGGCAACAAGAACTATTCCTCGTGGTCTTTCCGGCCGTGGTTGGCGATGAAAGGCGCGGGGATCGCGTTTGAGGAAACGCTGATCCCGCTCGATGCGCCCGATTTCAAAGCGCGGCTTAAGGCGGTGAGCGGCGCCGGCAAGGTGCCGGTGCTGATCGACGGCGACACGCATGTCTGGGAATCGCTGGCGATCCTCGAATACCTCGCCGAGAAATTCCCCGTCGCCGGGCTGTGGCCGCGCGAGCCGCAGGCGCGGGCTCATGCGCGCGCCATTGCGTCCGAGATGCATGCCGGATTTGGGGCGCTGCGACGCGATTTGCCGATGAACATCTGGCGGCCGGTCAAGGTGCGGCCGCTCGACGCGGCGACCGCGACCGATGCCGCGCGCATCGACGCGATCTGGACTGAATGCCGCACGCGGTTCGGCGCCGGCGGGCCGTATCTTTACGGCACGTTCGGTGCTGCCGACGCCATGTATGCGCCGGTGGTTTGGCGTTTCCACACTTACGGGGTCGAAGTCGGTGCCGCGGCGCGCGTTTATATGAACGCTCTCATGGCGATGCCGGCTTGGATCGAATGGCGCGAGGCCGCGCGGCGCGAGCCCTGGGTTCTGCCGCACGACGAGATCGATTGGCCGGACGTGCTGCGCGAGTGAACGAGCTACAGCATGTCCCGCAAAAGTGGAACCCGGTTTTGCGAAAAGGACATGCTCAAACAAACAATTAGAGTGGGATGACGATTCGAAGAAAAGTCATCCCCTCTAAGTCCGCTTTTCCAGTTCGCGCAGCAGCGGCTGTTGATAGCCGAGGATTTTTATCATCGCGGCCGCCAAGGCGAAGTACGCGATGCGGTCGATCTCCGGAAATTTTTGCCGCCGCCCCGATTTCGGCGGCCACTCGGTCTCGAACGAATTACTGGCGAACGTCGACAAATCGAAATCGGCTTCGATCGCGAAGGCGTGAACCACCTTGCCGCTCTTCTGCTTGACCGGCGTCAGCGGCATGAACTCGCCCGCGGCGACGAGGTTCGTCTCCTCGGTGAATTCGCGCCGCGCGGTGGCGAGGAGTTCGTCGCCCGGTTCGACCAGGCCCTTCGGAATGGTCCAGGCGCCATCATCGCGTTTCGCCCAGAACGGCCCGCCCGGATGGGCAAGCAGGACTTCCAGTCCGGCCCTGCGGCGAAACGCCAACAGGCCGGCGCTCACTTCCGCGCTGCGACGCATCGGCGCAACCTCCCTAAAGCTGCGGCTCTGTTCGAAGCTGCGGCTCTCTAGCGCAGTCATTTTGCGAACGAGCCTTGCTAAATCCTCCGTTGTCTGCATGATTTTGTCACGATTACGCCCACAATGCCGGCTTCCTCGCCCGGGCTCGTTCGGAGCGCGCATGGGAGGGGGCATATACCGGTTTTTTCCTGCACGGGAGCTAACGCCAATGCGATATCGTTTTATCGCCATCATTGCCGCTTTCGCCGCGCTTGCGGCTCTGCCGACGCCGGCCGTCAAGGCCGCGGACGCGCCTGCGGACGTCAAAGGCCTTTATCTCATGAGCGACTATCCGGCCGTGACGTTGCGGCCGGGCGAAACCTCGACGATCAATTTGCGCCTGCAGAATTACGCGCTGCCTCCCGAGCGGCTGAACCTTTCGGTCTCCGGCGTGCCGGCCGGATGGACGGCGACATTGATGGGCGGCGGACAGCCGGTCGCGGCGGCGATGCCGGCGACCAATGCCGCGGTATCGCTCGAATTGCGGCTCGACGTGCCGAAGAGTGCCGCCGAAGGCACCCAGACCCTGACCGTGTCCGCCGGCGGCGACACCGCGAAGGCCGAGTTGCCGATCGCGGTCACGCTCGCCAAGGATTTGCCGGCCAAACTGACGCTGACGCCGCAATTGCCCGAATTGCGCGGCACCTCGAAGTCGAGCTTCGAATATCAGCTCGCCATCAAGAACGACAGCGGCAAGAAGCTCACCGTGAGCCTCTCCGCCCAGACGCCGCAGAATTTCGACGCCTCGTTCAGCGAGCAATACGGCAGCCAGGAGGTCAACGCGGTGCCGGTCGACGCCGGCCAGACCAAGGACGTGAAACTCAAGGTCACGCCGCCGAACACCGCCGCAGCCGGCAGCTATAAGGTGGTCGCGCGCGTCGGCGCCGAGGACGCGGCGGCAACCACCGACCTCACGCTCGACATCAGCGGCCAGCCCAGGCTCGACATCAGCGGCCGCGAGGGCCTGGTGTCGACGCGCGCCGTGGCCGGCAAGGAGACGTCGGTACCGGTCGTCGTCACCAACACCGGCACCGCGCCCGCCGACAATGTCGAGCTGTTCGGCTCGGCGCCGACCGGCTGGAAGGTCACGTTCGATCCGAAGACGGTCGAGCGCATCGCGCCCAACGCCAACAAGGAAGTGCAGGTGCTGATCACGCCGACCGACAAGGCGATCGCCGGCGACTATGTGACGACCATCCGCGCTTCGACGCGCGGCGAGTCCGCGTCCACCACGTTCCGCGTCACCGTGACGACCTCGACCATGTGGGGCATCGCCGGCGTCGGCATCATCGGCGTCGCCGTGCTGGTCATGGTCGGGGCGGTGGCGAGGTTCGGCCGCCGATGAGCCAAAGCACGATGAGCGAAGACGCCGTCATCGAGGCCAAGGGCCTCACCAAAACCTATGGGTCGATGGTCGCCGTCGACCACATCTCGTTCAGCGTCGGGCGCGGTGAGATCTTCGGCCTGCTTGGGCCGAACGGCGCCGGCAAGACGACGACGATCCTGATGCTGCTCGGCCTCACCGACATCTCGACCGGCGAGGTCAACGTGCTCGGCTTCGATCCGGCGCGCGAACCGCTCTCGGTCAAGCGCCGGGTCGGTTACATGCCCGACACGGTCGGCTTCTATGACGGGATCACCGCGGCCGACAATCTGCGCTACACCGCGCGGCTGATCGGATTCAAGCAAAGCGACCGCGAGAAGCGCATCGCCGATGCGCTTCGTCAGGTCGGGCTGTCGGAGTCCGCCGATAAGCGCGTCGCCACGTTTTCCCGCGGCATGCGGCAGCGGCTCGGGCTTGCCGAGATTCTGATGAAAGGCGCGCAGATCGCCATCCTCGACGAGCCGACGTCGGGGCTCGATCCGCACGCCACGGCGGAGCTTCTCGCCATCATCCGCAACTTCAAGAGCGAAGGCGTGTCGGTCTTGTTGTCCTCGCATCTGCTCGAACGGGTGCAGAGCGTGTGCGACCGCGTCGCGTTGTTCTCGGGCGGCCGCATCGCGCTGATGGGCTCGGTCGGCGATCTCGGCCGCGAGGTGCTGGGCGGCGGTTTCGTGGTCGACATCGAGGCGGACGGGGCGGGACTTGCGGAACGGCTCGCGCTCATTCCCGGCGTCAGCGGCGTCGACAAGACCGGCGTCGGCAAGCTGCGGCTGCATGCCGACCGCGACGTGCGGCCGGAGGCGGCGGCGGAAGTGGTGGCGATGCAGGGCCGGCTCAAATATCTCGGCATCCACGAGCCGAGCCTCGACGCCATCTATACCCGCTATTTCGAGACCAAGGCGGCCGGCGATGTCGCGGCGAACGAAGGAGAACGCGATGCGGCGTGAGGGCTCGGTGTTTCAGGGCGTCGGCGTGGTCACGCTCAAGGAGCTGTCGGACCATCTCACCAGCGTGCGCTTCTTCGTGCTCGAGCTCCTTGTCATGCTCATTGCGCTGGTCACCGTGTACGCCGCGACCCAGCAGATCAAGGACACGACGGCCGAGGATCCCTTCCTGTTCCTGAAATTGTTCACGACCTCGCGCGATCCCTTGCCGGCATTCCTGTTCTGGCTGTCGCTGTTGGTGCCGGTGATGGCGATCGGACTGGGGTTCGATTCCGTCAACAGCGAGTACAACCGGCGGACGCTCTCGCGCATCCTGTCGCAGCCGATCTATCGCGACGCGCTGTTGTTCGGCAAATTTCTCGGCGGGCTCATCACGCTGACGATTGCGCTTGTCGTGCTGTGGCTCATGGTGATCGGGCTCGGTCTCTTGGTGCTCGGCATACCTCCCGGCGGCGAGGAAATCGCGCGGATTTTCGTGTTCCTGCTGATCACGATCATCTATGCCGGCGTGTGGCTCTCGCTGGCGATGCTGTTTTCGACGCTGTTCCGGTCGCCGGCTACCGCGGCGCTGGTGTCGCTGGGCTTTTGGCTGTTCATCTACCTGATCTGGCCGATCCTCGCCGACGTGGTCGCGCACGCGATCATACCGGCCGATCCGCGTTACACGGCGCTCGGTCTGGAGACGCCAGGCACCGTGGAGCTGCAGCAGATTCTCGCCCGCTTCTCGCCCTCGACCTTGTTCAGCGAGGTCGTGGTGGCGTTGCTCGATCCGACGACGCGCGCGCTCGGCCCGATCTATCTGAGCCAGCTCCAGGGCGCCGTGCTCGGCGCTCCGCTGCCGCTTTCGGAGAGCATGCTGATCGCCTGGCCGCAGACGGTCGGCATGATCGCGAGCGCGATTCTGTTGTTCGTCATCGGCTACGTGATCTTCCAGCGCCAGGAAGTGCGGGCTTAAAGCGCGGCGACGGCGCGCCGCTTTTTCGCCCGGCCCGAGCGCAGCGGACGCGAGACGCGTTGCGCTCGCGCCTTCCGCCGCGCCATAGTGGACCGCGGCAGGGGGGCAAGTGTGACGGTCCTGAAATCCAACGTCGAAATCGGTTCGAAGGAGTTTCGCGCCAACGCCGCCGCGATGGAGGCGCTGGTCGCCGAGCTGCAGCAGCGCCGGGCGGTGACAGGGGAAGGCGGTCCGCCGCGCTCGCGCGAGCGCCATCTTGCCCGCGGCAAGCTGTTGCCGCGCGACCGCGTGATGACGCTGATCGACGGCGGCGCGCCGTTTCTCGAACTGTCGCCGCTCGCCGCCAACGGCATGTACGGCGACGACATTCACGCCGCGGGACTGATCACCGGCATCGGCCGCGTCGCCGGCCGCGAATGCGTGATCGTCTGCAACGATTCGACCATCAAGGGCGGCACCTATTATCCGATGACGGTGAAGAAGCACCTCCGCGCCCAGGAGATCGCGCGCGAGAACCGGCTGCCGTGCATCTATCTGGTCGATTCCGGCGGCGCCAACCTGCCGCAATGGCCCGACGTGTTTCCCGACCGCGAGCATTTCGGCCGCATCTTCTACAATCAGGCGACGATGTCGGCGGCCGGCGTCCCGCAGATCGCGGTGGTGATGGGCTCCTGCACCGCGGGCGGCGCCTATGTGCCGGCGATGTCGGACGAGACCATCATCGTGCGCAATCAAGGCACCATCTTCCTCGGCGGCCCGCCGCTGGTGAAGGCGGCGACCGGCGAAGTGGTGTCGGCGGAGGATCTCGGCGGCGCCGACGTGCACGCCAGAAAATCCGGCGTCGCCGATTATTATGCCGAGAACGACCGCCACGCCTTGGCGCTCGCTCGCCGCATCGTCGGCACGTTGAACGCGAAGCGCTCGATCGACATTCCGCTCGCCAAGCCGGCCGAGCCCAAATACGACATCGCCGAGCTCGACGGCATCGTGCCGGTCGACCTGAAAAAACAATACGACGTCCGCGAGGTGATCGCGCGCCTGGTCGACGGCTCCGAGTTCGACGAGTTCAAGGCGCTCTACGGCACGACAGTGGTGACCGGCTTCGCCCGCATCCACGGCATCGCGGTCGGCATCTTGGGCAACAACGGCGTGCTGTTCTCGGAGAGCGCGCACAAGGCCGTGCATTTCATCGAACTGTGCTGCCAGCGCCGCATACCGCTCCTGTTTTTGCAGAACATCGTCGGCTTCATGGTCGGCCGCGACTACGAGGCCGGCGGCATCGCCAAGGACGGTGCCAAGATGGTGATGGCGGTCGCCTGCGCGCAGGTGCCGAAGATCACGCTCGTCATCGGCGGCTCCTACGGCGCCGGCAATTACGGCATGTGCGGCCGCGCCTACTCGCCGCGCTTTCTGTTCACCTGGCCGAACGCCCGCGTCTCGCTGATGGGCTCGGAACAAGCCGCGAGCGTGCTCGCCGCCGTGCGCCGCGACAACATCGAGGCGGCGGGCGAGAAGTGGTCCGAGGTCGAGGAGGCGGAATTCAAGCAGCCGATCCGCGAGCAATTCGAGACCGAAAGCAATCCCTATTTCGCCACCGCGCGGCTATGGGACGACGGCATCATTACGCCGTCGGAAACGCGCCGCGTGCTGGCGCTGTGTTATTCGGTGACGCTCAATGCGCCGATTCCGGAGACGAAGTTCGGGGTGTTTCGGATGTGAGGCTTACGCCGCTCTCGGCCGGATTGCCTTGAGCTTGTCGCCGATAGCTCGCTTGCGCTCCATCAACTCATAGTCAGTCTGCAAGCCCATGAAGAAACCCTCCGACATGCCGAAATAGCGCGCAAGGCGGAGATCGGTATCGGCCGTGATCGCGCGCTTGCCGAGCACAATCTCGTTTATGCGCCGTGGCGGCACATCGATCGCACGCGCGAGTGCGGTTTGGGAAAGCTCCATCGGCCTCAGAAATTCCTCAACCAGGATTTCACCGGGGTGAGGATTGGGCAATAAGTCAGTGATAGTCGACGATCTCGACTTGGTGCGCATGGCCTTCTCTCCACACGAAGCAAACTCGCCATTGGTCGTTGATGCGGATCGAATACTGTCCTTGGCGTTCACCCCGCAAGGCTTCGAGCCGGTTGCCCGGCGGCACGCGAAGATCGTCGATCCGTTTGGCGTTATTGAGCAAGCGCAGCTTCCGCAATGCAACGATTTGGATGTCGGATGGAAGCCTTCGGTTCCGCCGACCTTCCCAGATCGTCGCTGTTTCGGTATCGCGAAAACTGGCGATCATGGCAAAGAGCGTATAACGTAGAACGTTATGCGTTACAATGACTTTATAAGGGAAACAGCGATGCCCAAATCCATCGAGCATATCCATTGGCCCGACGCGCCCGACCTGTGGATGCCCTACGCGCCCGCGATCAAGGTCAAGGGCGGCACGACGGTCTATCTCGCCGGCGTCACGGCGGCGCCGGTCTATCACCATCATCCGCACCGGCCGGAGGAGTTCGACTCGATGCCGCGCGACATGGGCGGGCAGGCGCGGGCGGCGCTTGAAAATCTCAAGCGCGGGCTCGACGCCGTCGGGGCGACCTTCGCCGACATCGTCACCGCTGATCGCTTCGTCACCGATCTCACCGATCAGGACGCGCTCAACCGGGTGTGGGGCGAGTATTTCAAGGACTCGAAGCCGGCGACGACGACGGTGCAGGTGGTGCGGCTCGCCACCGATCCGCGCTGCTTGGTGGAGATCAACGCGATCGCGGTGATCGATTAGGCCGAGGGGCCGGGAGCTTCAGCGGTTGAACAGCCAAAGCAACAGGCTGAGCACGATGCTGATGATGATGCAGGTGACCAGCGGAAAATAAAACGTGGTGCCGCCACGCTGGATCAGGATGTCGCCAGGCAGGCGGCCGAGACCGATCCGCGACAGATAAGGCCACGCAATCCCCGCGATCAGGATGACCAGCCCGAGCCCGATCAGAAAGCGTTGCATGTCCATCAAATGCCTCATCACCGAGCTAAGCCGGCCGGCGTCGGTTATCAAGGGCGCGCCGCTTTGCACCGGCGCTTGACGCGGGTGCCCGTTCGGTCGCCATATTCGTGGCGCCAAACCAAAAGAATGGGCGGAGGATCGTATGGCCGAAACACCTTATCGCACAGCGCTCATCGTCGGGGTCGGGGCGGGGCTTTCCGCCTCGGTGGCGCGCACCTTCACCGCCGCCGGTATGAAAGTCGCGCTCGCGGCGCGGCGGCCCGACGAGCTTGCGCTGCTGGCGAAGGAGATCGGCGGCCGGGCTTTTGCCTGCGACGCGACCAAGGCCGCCGAGGTCGCAAAGCTCTTCACCGATGTCGAGGCAGCCTTCGGCGCGACCGACGTCATCGTCTACAATGCCAGCTTTCGCACCCGCGGTCCGTTTGTCGAACTCAATCCCGCCGATGTGGAGAAGACCATCACGGTCAGCGCGTTCGCCGGCTTTCTGGTGGCGCAGGAGGCGGCCAAGCGCATGCTGCCGCGCCACCACGGCGCGATGCTGTTCACCGGCGCCTCCGCAAGCGTCAAAGGCTATGCCCAGTCGGCGCCGTTCGCCATGGGCAAATTCGCGCTGCGCGGCTTGGCGCAAAGTCTGGCGCGCGAACTATCGCCGCAGGGGATTCACGTCGCCCACGTGGTCATCGACGGCGGTATCCGCAGCGCGCAGCGGCCCGATCCGCCGGACAAGCCCGACAGCATGCTCGATCCCGACGCCATTGCGCAGACCTATCTCGATCTCCTGCGGCAGCCGCGCAGCGCCTGGGCCTGGGAAATCGAGCTGCGGCCATGGGTCGAGCGATTTTGAAATCCGACATCAGGCAGAGTTGCGGCACCGCCGGCTATGCGGATCGCGCCGGCGCATCGCGCAATTCGTCGGCGATCTCGCCATTGAGCGTTCGCTCCAATTGGGCGAGCGCCCTGGCGACGACCGCGCCATCCATCACGCGATGATCCCAATACATGCGGACGTTGACATCGCCGTTCGGCGAGATCACGCCGTAGGATAGGCTGTTGGAGATCGGCGACAGCATGTGCTGGCTTTCGATTCCGAGCTCGGAAACTCCGCCGATCAGAAACGTGCCAAAAAAGTTCCCCCGCAGACGTCCCAGATTTAACGCGAGCCACTGCAGCGGATAGCGGATCGGCAGCGGCAGGTGCGAGACGCGTTGCAGGCGGCGGAATTCGGGGACCTTTTCGATCGGGGCGGCCTTGGCGCTGCGAATTCTACTGTCGATGTCGGCAAGCCGCATGACGCCCGGATTGCCGATCCTGATGGTGAATATGCCCTCTTCGCCGCAATACTCGATCCCCAGCGGCAGCATGGCGACCGGCTTCGCATACTCGTAGAATTGGGGCCACGGCAATTTGACGTAGGCGCGTCGCAGTTCCGGGAAGTTCCGGCTCACCATGCCGTAGGCCTTGGTGAAGATCGTCATCCACAACGGACGCTGCGCGCATTGAGACCGCGCGCGCACCACAGGCTGGAGCTGCATCCGCCGCTCGACCGACACCAGCGGGATGTCCCGCGAGAGCCGCATGAAATCGATGACGAGGCGCCGAGCCGGCGAAATGGGTATGGCGCGCCCGCGCATCAAAGCCCTGTGCAGTCGTTCAATGAGTGATGAAGAACGGCAACGCTTCTCGCAAATATGGCCGACGATTGCAAACGTCCCGGCGTTCGGCGGTGTGGATTTGAGTCCGCCAAGCAAGCCCAGCTATAATCGCGCCATGCCGGGAAAGATCGCAAAAGCTGCGCCGCTCATGCTGACCCTCGCCATCGCCACTGGCGCGCAGGCGCAGTCGTGGCAGTCGCAGCAGTGGCAACCGCCATGGCAGTCGCAGCCACAGCCGCGTGCGCCGACCCACCGTCATCACCGCGAGCCGCGCGAGGCCGTGCCGGACGCCGCCAGTGTGGCGCCGGTGTCGACCGATAAACGCGACAGCCTGGTCGCGGCGCCGGGCCCCTTCAGCGGCCGGCCCTATTGGCTCGCTTTGGCCCAGTGCGGCGGCATCTATTTCAAGCTCAACGCCCTCTATACCGACGCCGCCGTGCGCGCCCGCGTGGTGAAGCCCGATCCCAAAGCCAATGCCGAATTGACCACCAAGATCAAGGAAGCGATCGGAACCGCGACCGCGTATTTCGACGGCGCCGAACATTTTCTCATGACCGAGCGTGGGCTCGAACGCACCGATGCCGTCCTCACCTATGAGGGGCCGGCACGCGGGCAGGGCGACCGCGTCAAGACCGTCGAGGCGGGGCTCAACGAGGCGAAATCCTGTCCCGCGCTCTATCAGGCTTGTCAGGACGCCTTTCCCAAGCAGTGCGGCGAGCCGCTCAAGCCGGCGGGATAAGGCATGATCCGGCGCCGCTTTTTGAATCGCTCTAACATACTGGCCTAGCACGATTTTTCACAAAAACCGTTTCCCCTTCGCGCGCCCATGCTTTAAGGTCCTCGCGGCGTCCACGAGGGGAGAAGTGCATGCGGCCAATTCTCGCAGCGTGTGTCGTGGCCAGTGTCGCCGTCGGTCTCGCGGTCATTCTCGTGCTGGCGCCGACCGCAAAGGCGCAAACCGGGGCGGGCGCGGACGCCGCGAGCGAGCCGGCGGCGCCGAGCATCAGTGACATCATGACGCGGCAGCAAAGGCGGCACATCAAATTGTGGTTCGCCGGCCGCGGCGGCAATTGGCCGCTGGCCGACTTTGAGATCGATGCCTTGAAGGACGGCTTCGAGGATTTGAACAACATGCTCGGCGGCGAGACGGTCAAAGACGCCGTCGGGGCGCCGATCGCGGCGCTGGAGAAGGCGATTGACGCCAAGGACCGCGCCGCCTTTACCAGCGCCTACGACAAGCTCAGCGCGGGCTGCAACAGCTGTCACCATACGCTCGACCACGCCTTCATTGTGATTCAACGGCCGACGGTGCTGCCCTACAGCGATCAGTCGTTCGCGCCGCCAAAGTGAGCGCACAGACGAGCGTGCGGCGCGGGTCGCAGACGAACATGGCGCCGCAACATGACCTGCCCCGCGTCAACGCGCCGCGGCGCCGGCGGCGCCATGCGAGTGGCGCATTCGCAGCCGATAGCTAGTTGATAGGACGGCGTTTGCCTCGAACAGGAGGTCCGACCATGGCCTATCGCGTCTATTCCGGCCCGCGCGGCTCGCAATCCATCTCGCCGATCGAAAAGGACCGGCATCTGTTCAAAGAGTTCAATATTCTCGACGAGGCAATGAGCTGGGCACGGCACATCAACGACAGCGGACGCGTCGCGCTGCTGATCGAGGGCGACGACGGCACGCGGCTGACCAAACAACAGATCGTCACCGCGCTGAAGAACCCGGAGGCGATCGGCTCCCGCCACAACGCGGCGTGATCGTTTTTGGTCCAAATCGTCGGCGGTCCAAGCCGCAGCCTCAATTCATCGGTTCAAATGCGGTAACGCTGTCAACGCCGATAGCTCGCGCAGCGGCGCGCCTTCCGGGTATTCGTCCGGCAGGCGCGCGCGGTTGATCCACAGCGCCTGGAATCCGAACGAAGCCGCGCCCATCACGTCCCAGCGGTTCGAGGACACGAACGCGACGTCCCGCGCCTTGACGCCGAAATGTTGGGTCACCAGCGCGTAGACGTCCGGCCGCGGCTTGTAGACCCGCAGGATATCGACCGAGAGCACGGCGTCGAGCAAGCCGGCGACGCCGGAGGCTGCGACGATCGCTTCGAGCATGCGGGGCGAGCCGTTGGAGAGGATGGCGAGGCGGGCGCCGCGCGCTTTGAGTTCCGCCAGTGCCGGGCGGGCATCGGGAAAAGCGTCGAGCTCGAGATAGGCGTCGAGGAGTTGCGCCCGCAGCGCACGGTCGACCGTCGGCACACGCGTGAAGGCATAATCGAGCGCGCGCTCGGTCAGCGCCCAGAAATCCGCATAATGCTCCGCGAGCGTCAGCGTCCAGGTATATTCCAGCTGCTTCATCCGCCAAATGTCCGAGAACCGGTCGGCATCCGGACCCGCGGCCGCGCGATGGCGCGCGATGGCGGCATGGACGTCGAACAGCGTGCCGTAAGCGTCGAAGGCATAGACGCTGGTGTTGGCGTTCATGGTGTCGGCGTTAGCCGTCTCGGCATTAATCATGCGCGACCTCCGCTGGCCCGATCCTGGTGACAAAGCCTATCGCAAGGGGACATATGCCAAAAGACTATGCCAAGAGGACAATGGAAGGCGGAAGGATGATTCGATGAGCCGGCCGGTCGCCTGGTCCAAGACCCTGACGTTTTTCGAGGACGATTGGCACGACGGCAACGTGCCGATCATGGGGCCGCGCACCCACGCGGCTTGGCTGTGCACGTCGGTGTTCGACGGCGCCCGCGCCTTCGAGGGCATCACGCCCGATCTCGACCTGCACTGCGCGCGCGTCAATGCTTCCGCCGAGGCGATGGGGCTCAAGCCGCTGGTCAGCCGCGACAGCTGGATGGGCCTGGTCCGCGACGGCTTGAAGCAGTTCGAGCGCGACGAGGCGATTTACATCCGGCCGATGTACTGGGCCGAGGAGGGCGCGCCGGGCGGCGTGCGGTTCGATCCGGACTCCACGCGGTGGTGTCTTTGCCTTTATGCCGCACCATTTCCGCAGCCGCGGGCGACCGCCATTACGCTGTCGCCCTTCCGGCGGCCGACGCGCGAAACCGCCCTGGTCGACGCCAAGGCCGGCTCGCTCTATCCCAACAACGCGCGGGCGCTCCTGGAAGCGCGCACCCGCGGGTTCGACAATTGCCTGATGTGCGACATGCTGGGCAATGTCGCCGAGCTCGGCACCGCCAACGTCTTCATGGCGAAGGACGGCGTCGTGTTCACGCCGATCGCCAACGGCACGTTTCTCTCCGGCATTACCAGGGCGCGGGTGATCGCGCTGTTGCGCGAAACGGGCGTCAGCGTGGTCGAGACGACGCTGCGTTATGCCGACTTTCAGTCGGCCGACGAGATCTTTTCCACCGGCAACTACACCAAAGTGGCGCCGGTGACCCGCATCGACGCGCGCGATCTGCAGCCCGGCCCGTTTGCCCGCAAGGCCCGCGAGCTTTATTGGGCGTACGCGCACGCCGCGGCGTGATCGCGCCATCGTTCGCTGCGCCGCGTGGCGAAATCGGCGAAAAAAACGGGGCCGCAACGGCCCCGCTTGTGAAGCGATCGCAACGGCGGCTTATTTCACGGCCGCTTCGTACATCTCCGCCACGTAGTCCCAATTGACCAGGTGATCGAGGAACGCCTTGAGGTAGTCCGGGCGCCGGTTGCGGTAGTCGATGTAGTAGGAATGCTCCCACACGTCGCAGCCGAGAATGGGCGTCGCGCCGTGCACCAGCGGGTTTTCGCCGTTCGGCGTCTTCGTCACGACGATCTTGCCGTCCTTCACCGCGAGCCAGCACCAGCCGGAGCCGAATTGGGTGACGCCGGCCTGCGCGAAGTCTTCCTTGAGCTTGGCGAGCGGGCCGATGTCGGCCGCGATCTGCTTTTCGAGCTTGCCCGGCAGCTTGTCGCCGCCGCCGCCCTTCTTCATCCATTTCCAGAAGTGGATGTGATTGTAGTGCTGGCCGGCATTGTTGAAGAGGCCCGGGTTCTTGCCGAACGTGCCCTTCAAGACTTCCTCGACCGACTTGTTCTCCCACTCGGTGCCCTTGGCGAGATTATTGCCGTTGGTCACGTAGGCCTGGTGGTGCTTGTCGTGGTGGTATTCGAGCGTCTCGCGCGACATATGCGGGGTCAGTGCGTCGTAGGCATAGGGCAGTTCGGGCAGGGTGAATGCCATTGGTCTACTCCTCAATGTGAAACGGATCGGGCGCGGATATGCCGATGAAACCACCGACGGAATAGAAAGTTTCCGTTTAGATAGGCCTAACCTCGGCAGCGGGCAACGCTTTCGTCGTCCAATGCCCCATTATGGTCCGCCGGCCCGGCCAAAACCTCATGATCCGCAATTGATTACCGCCGTTTGCTGACGACAAACGTGACCTTTCTGACACGCTGGCACAATTTGGACATTAATGCCTTGCGCGCTGTCACGATGACCGCCAGAATGTTTCCTCGCAGAAAAATGTTGGGGTAGGGTTGGTTAGGGGTTGGGCGTATGTACGTGTCATTGTTGGTTTTGGGTGGGCTGACGTCGGCTATCGGTCTGGCGCTTGTGGCGACGGGCCTGACGGCACATGAGGCCCCGCTCGACCCCGAGTTCATGACGTCAGGCACCATCGCGATCATTGGCGGGCTGGTTCTGGTCGGCCTCGGCTTCGCGGTTCGCGCTTTGCAACGTATCGAGGCGCTGCTGGCGGCGCGGGCGGCGCCGCGTACCGCCCGTCCGGCCGAGACGCCTGCCATGGCGCCTGCCGTGCCTGCGGCGGTGGCCGCAAATCCGGTCGCCGCCGCTGTCGCTGTCGCCGCCGTCGAACAGGCCGTCGCGCCGCCCCGTCCAGTTGCCCCACCGAAACCGAAGGCGGAGCCGCGGCCGCAATTTGCGGCGCCGGCCGCGCCGCCGGCGGTGGAAGAGCCGGCGTTCGAGCGTCTGCGCGAAAGATTTCCCACGCTGGTGAGATTCGATACGGGTTTGATCGCGGACGAAAGCTACGTTGCGGCGCCCGAGGTCGAACCTGTCGCGGAGGAAGTGACCGAAGTCAGGAGCGTCAGTGTTGCCGGGCGCGTCAATGGAACGGCGGCGCCGGTGAGGGCCGCCGCCAGGCTCGACACGACGGCGCGCCGGATCAGTGCGCCGCCGCCACCGCGCCAAAAAGCCTCGGTGTTCGAGGCCTTTTGGCCGGACGGGCAACGGCCGCGGCGCGGCGGCCCGCCGGCGGCCGCCCCTGGTGTCGCCCAGGAGATCGCAGCGCCGGCACCTGCGCCGGCCCGGATGGAAGCGGCCCACCACCACCAGGAGCCTGTCGCCGCCGCGCATTCCATACCGCATCCTACGGTGCAGGAACCGTCGCGTGACGCCCGGCACGCCGCCGAGGAACGCGCCGCCGACGAAGCGGCCATGGCGGGACCGGTTTCCGTTCTCAAATCCGGTGTGGTCGAGGGCATGGCCTACACCCTCTACTCGGATGGGTCGATCGAAGCGCAATTGCCGCAAGGTCGGCTGCGGTTCGGATCGATCACCGAGTTGCGTCACCACATCGAAAGCGACGCCTAACGCGAGCTATTATAGGCCGGCGCCGGCGATTTTGATCGCGAAGGCGTAAGCGAGCGCCACTTCCTTCAAGCGGTCGAACCGACCGGCGGCGCCCGAGTGGCCGGCATCAAGGTTGGTGCGGAACGCGATCAGCTTATCGTTCGTGCGCAGGCGGCGCAGCCGCGCGATCCATTTCGCCGGCTCCCAATACAGCACGCGCGGGTCGGTCAGACCGGCGAGCGCGAGGATCGCGGGATAATCCTGCGCCCGCAAATTCTCATAGGGCGAATACGACAGGATGGTTCGGAACGCGGCGGCGTCGCGGATCGGATTGCCCCATTCCGGCCATTCCGGCGGCGTCAGCGGCAGCGCCTGGTCGAGCATGGTATTGAGCACGTCGACGAACGGCACCTCGGCGATCATGCCGGCATAAAGGTCCGGCCGCATGTTGGCGACCGCGCCGATCAAGGTGCCGCCGGCGGAGCCGCCATGGGCGACGATGCGGCCCGGCCCGGTCAAGCCCTGCGCGATCAAATATTCGCTTGCGGCGATGAAGTCGCGGAAGGTGTTCGGTTTGCCGGCGAGCTTGCCTTCGCGATACCAGCGCCAGCCTTTTTCGCTGCCGCCGCGCACGTGGGCGATGGCATAGACGAAGCCGCGATCGACCAGCGAGAGCCGGTTGGTGGCGAACGCCGCCGGGATCGAGATGCCGTAGGCGCCATAGCCATACAGCAGCAGCGGCGTGGTGTGGTCGCAAACAAGCCCCTTGCGGTGCAGGAGCGATATGGGAACGGTTTCGCCGTCCGCCGTCGGCGCCATCAGCCGCCGTGTGACGTAGTCGGCGGGATCGTGGCCGCTCGGGATTTCCTGGCGCTTGCGCAACCGGCGCCCGCGCGTCGCCAAGTCGTAATCCCAGACCTCGGACGGCGTCGTCATCGACGAATAGGTGAAGCGAAGCAGGTCGGTCGCGAACTCGTAACCGCCGTCGATGGAGAGCGAATAGGCCTCTTCCGGGAAATCGATGACGTGTTTCTCGCCGCTGTCGAGCCGGCATACGACAATGCGCGGCAGGCCGTCCTCACGTTCGAGACGCACCAGCCAATCCTGCAGCAGCATGAACGACAGGATGTAGACGCCTGGCCGGTGGGCGACGAGGTCGCTCCAGTGTTGCCGACCCGGCGTCGCCAGCGGCGTCCAGACGATCTTGAAGTCTTCGGCGCCGTCGGCGTTGGTCCGTATGATCAAGGCGGGTCCGCCATTGAACGACGGGTGGTGTTCGACCTCGTACTGGACGCCGGTCTGGCGCGCGGCGACGAGCGTCGGCCGCGCATCGGGTACGGCGAGGTCGATGAGCCAGACTTCCGACGTCTCGTGATCGTGCGCCGCGATGTCGCCGTAACGGCCCGAGGCGTGGCGGCCGATCGACAGGAAAAGTCCCGGCTCGGGAGCCGCGAACACCCGCTCGTCCGCGCTGACCGCGCTTCTCAGCCGGTGGCGGAAGACTCCGGCCGGCCGATGATTGCGATCGAGCCGCACGTAATAGAACGAGCCGGCGTCCTGCGTCCAAACAACGGCGCCCGAGCAATCGGGCACGGCGTCGGCAAGCTCGACCCCGCTTTCGATCACGCGCACGCGCATGGTGTAGAGTTCCGAACCGGCCTCGTCGGCCGACCATGCCAGCAGCCGATGGTCGGGCGAGTGCCGTGTCGCTCCCAGCTTGAAAAACGGCTTGCCGCGCGCCAGCGCGTCGGCGTCGAGCAGAAGCTGTTCCTGCGTTCGGCCGGCGTCGGCTTGTGGGCCTTCGGACAGCGCCAATTCGCGCGGCTCCCGGCACAGCAGCGGGTGCTGGCCGTTCTTGCGGTAGCGCAGATAATAGGCGTGCGGCCCATCGAGCGTGGGCACGGTGGAATCATCGTCCTTGATGCGGCCCCGCATTTCAGCGAACAGCGTCGCCTCGAGCGCGGCGCTGTCGGCGAAGGCGCGATCGCAATAATCGTTCTCAGCCTGCAGATAAGCGCGGATCGCGGGGTCGAGCCGTTGCGGATCGCGCGTTACCTCCTGCCAGTTCGCAGCTTTGAGCCAGGCATACTCGTCCGTCAACGTCACGTCGTGAAGCGTCCGTGCGGACGGGTGCTGCGCGGCGCGCGGTTCGCTCGCCGGTCTGAAAGTGTGTTCCGTTTGGGGCGATTGTGGACGCATTCCATCACTCGATCGGCATCCGCGTTGCAACTTGCCTTAGACTAAAGTGAATTACAACCAAAAATTGCATTCCGCGAGGCTGCCTTGCATAATCCCTGTGCTGAACTGCTTCAATTCCCGTTGAATTCTGTATACGCCGCAGACAAAGCTTGGTTATTTACTTTAGCGTGCGCAAGAGCCCGTTTTAATTGCTTTGGTTCATTCTCTGTAATATGTATTAAATTGTGTCGAGGTTTCGGCATCGGCGCGCGGCAGATAGCCATGTTTGGCGACGGGCGTCCGGCTTCAATTCGATAACAGCGCAAGAGATTTTAAAAAAGATCGGACATATGGCTGAGAATTCTAGCGATACCAGCTACATTGCGCTGACGGCGAACATCGTTTCAGCTTATGTCAGCAACAATCCGGTTCCGAGCGCGGAAATAGGGAATTTGATCGGCCAGGTGCACTCCGCTTTGTTGCGGTTGTCCGGCGGCCAAGTGACGGCGCCGACGGAACCGCTCAAACCGGCGGTTCCGGTCAAGCGGTCGATCAATTCCGACTTTTTGGTCTGCCTCGAGGATGGCAAAAAATTCAAATCGCTCAAGCGCCATTTGCGCACGCAGTACAACATGACGCCGGACCAATACCGCGAGAAGTGGGGCTTGCCGCCCGACTATCCGATGGTCGCGCCGAATTATGCCGCGGCCCGCTCGCAGCTCGCCAAGCAGATGGGGCTCGGCCAGCAGCGTCGCCGCCGCAGAGGCGGCGGCTGACGGGTTTAAACCCGCTTTCGTCCTGCACCGGCAGGAGCCCGGATTTCGGTCAACGCTGCAGCACGCCAATCAAACGGTTGGCGAAGCCGAGCCGCTCCGTCATCACCGCGATCACGTAACCGAGCAAGGCTTGGCTCAGCTCCGGCTGCTCGTGCTTGATGCGTTCGAAAGCGTCGGCGTCGAGTTCATAGAGCACGCTCGGCGCTTCGGCCGTGATGGTGGCGCTGCGCGGCCGCTTGGTGATCAGGCCCATTTCGCCGACGGTGGTGTGCGGGCCGAGGCTGCGAACGCGTACGGTACGTCCTTGTTCGAGGTCGATATTGATGCCGACGCGGCCCTCGAGGATGAACAGCATCGAGGCGGCGGGGTCGCCCTGGCGGGCGATGACGTCGCCGTCGCGGACGTCGAGCCGCCGGCAATATCCGACCAGCAGGTCGGCGAGTTTTGCACTGCCCAAGGCTTCGGAAAACCAAGCGAGCAGCGAACGCGCGGCGTCGCGTTCGGCGCGATGCGCGTCGATCACGTCCTGCTCGCACGCCTCGAGCGCGCGATCGAGATCCGACGCGACGATGATGCCGTCGCCGGCGATGAAGCGCGCGGCGCGGAACGCGCGTTCCAGCTCCGGCGACAGGCTGACCAGGACGATGCGGGCGGCGTGTTCGGCGGCGGCGCGGGCGATCTGCCCGAAGCTGTGGGTCGCCGAGGAGTCGATGCCCGTCACGCGGCGGAAATCGAAGATCAGAAACCGGCATTCCGGCCGTTCGGCGAGCAGCGCCTTGACGTGCTGGTAAAGCCGGTTGGCGGAGCCGAAGAACAGATAGCTCTGCAGCGCCATGCCCTGGATCTCGCGGCCGTGCGCGGCCAGAAGCGACAGTTCGTCGGGACTGCGGTCCAAGGACGAGCGCAATTCCGAACCGTCGAAACTGAACTTGATCGCGCTCACCCTGCTGGCGCTCAAGGCGAAGGTGGCGCAACCGATCACCACGCCGATCAGAATGCCGGCGATGAATCCCCAATAGACGATCAACGACGTGATGGCGATAAGCGACAGATAATCGATCAGCAACAATTGCCGCGACGATCGGATCAGCCATTGCTCGATCAGGCCCGCGCCGAGGAACAACAGCACGCCGCCGAGCACGAATTTCGGCACGGCGCCGAGGAAGCCCGGGCCGATCAGCAGCAAGGCGCCGCAGATCGCCGCGGTGGTCAGGCCGGTGAGGCGGCCGCTCGCGCCGGCGAGCCGCACCAACGTCGAGCGGCTGACCGACGTGCAGCTCACAAGGCCGCCGAGCGCCGCCGTCAATACGTTGGCGAGCCCCAGCGCCTTGAGCTCCCGCTCGATGTTGGCCTCGGTGTGCGTGGCCATCTCTATACCGGTCACGTTGAGCAGCAAGGTGATGGTGGTCACGAACACCACCGCAATCAGATCGCCGACGAGCGACGGTACGAGCCGCCAAGGAAAGGCGGCAAGCTGTGCCGGTTTCCATGGCAGCGCGTGCTTGGCGGAGGTCTGCGCGTCGAACAGCCAGCCGGCGGCTTGCGCCTGCGCGAGCGAACTGCCGCCCAACTGGATGACGATATGGGTGATGGCGACGGCCGCCAACAGGACGCCCGGCAGAATGAACGCGCTTTTGGTGCGGCGCAGGATCACGTGCAGGACAAGCGCGACCGCAAGACCGGCAGCGAGTTTGGCACCTAATGCGCCGTCGGCGAAATTCGCGAGGTTGGCGAAGGTCGCGGGACGATCGGTCATGACCTGGACCGCGCCCATGATCATCAGGCAGCCGGTCGCGCCGAGGAATCCGCCGATCACCGGGTAGGGGATGAAGCGGATGGCGCGGCCCGCATGGGTAAAGCCGAGAAGGCTCAGCAACAGTCCGGTCAGCGCCGTCGCCGACGACAAGGCGATGAGCGTCGGTGCGAGCAGGTTGGTGTCGCCGCCGGCGACCAGGCGATGCGCCAAGGTCGCGGCCAGCGCGGCAAGCACCACCGAGACCGAGGAGTCCGGTCCGGCGATGGCAAACGGCAGCGAACTGCGTAGCGCCACCACCGCGCCGCCGATCGCCGCCGAGGCCAAGGTCACCGCGACGCCGTAGGCGATGAGATTGGCCAGCGGGCCGGTGAAGATCAGGGCCGCGTAGGACAGGCAATAGGCGACGGAAAGGATGCTGCAGATCGTTCCGGCGAATACATCCGTGAGCGTGGCGCGAAGCCTCACTCCGTTGGACGCGCCGTCTTCTCCGACCAGGCTGACGGTCATCGATGATCCCCTGCGGCATGCCCCATCCGCATCCTGTCGGAGATTTACAACAGGGCCACGAAAGTCGCCAGAAATGTCACGCCGCGGCCGCGTTCAGACGGTGGCGGTCGCGAGCGCCGCGCGCGCGTCGGCGTGGATGCGATCCACCATGGCGCGGAACCCGTTCGAGCGTTGCGGCGTGAGATGTTCGCGCAGGCCCAGCTTGCCGAAGATCGCCACCGCATCGGTACCGAGAATGTCGCGCGCGCTCTTGTCCGAATAGATCGCCAGCAGGACGGCGATCAGTCCGCGCACGATGTGCGCATCGCTGTCGCCGACGAACGCCAGGACCGGTCCGTCGGCGCCGTTCGGACGCACCTGAGTTTCCAGCCAAACCTGGCTGGCGCAGCCCCTCACCTTGTTGGCGTCGTTGTGCGCGGCCGCGGCGAGCGGCGGGAGTTCCCGTCCCAACTCGATGAGGTAGCGGTAACGATCGTCCCAATCGTCAAGGACGGCAAAATTGTCGATGATGTCGTCGATGTCTACCATCGTGCCGGCGTCCCCTTTACGTTTTATATAGGACGCTTGCAGGGCCAGGTCGATGCTTGGCGGGGACCCTTTGCTGCGGGCAAAAGCTCGGCGACGCCTTGGACGCTGTCTAACGGCTGTCGCGCCGCGGCTACGCGGCGTGTTTGCCGTCCTTGCGCGGATTGTCCCTGTGCGGCGGCGGACCACGCCAACTCGGCGCGAGGTCGTTCGAGGTCAAGGTGTTTTGCGAGCCCCTCTGCGTGGCGGCCTTATCCGACGCGGTCTTGACTGCGCCGCCGCGCGCGGCGGCTCCGCTCGGCAGCGAACCGGTTTCGCGCGGCGCCATGGTCTCGCTCAACATGTCGTAAAGCATCTTGGCGCCGGCCTGCGCCTTGTAGCCGATCGCGGTCGCCATTTGCGAGCCGACGGTGCAAGCCTCGGGCTGCCGGCCGCAAAAGCCGCGCAGGTCTTCGACCGTCGCTGACGCCGCCGAGATTGCCTCGGACGCGTGCACCTCGTTGGCCGCAGGGCTTTGCTGCGTGGTGACGCTCGGCAACAGCACCAGGACGACGCCCAGCCAGAATGCCATTCGCAACAGGAAGAACATGAGACCCGCACCCCTGACGGCCGGATTAGCCGCCGACGAGCGCAACCTATCAGGCACCATTGAAAGCCGTGTTGGCGGGGCAGGGACATTTTGGCTCATAGTCGAGCAGAATACGCCGCTAATTTTCGCTCAAGTCGAGAAAATGGAATTTACCTAAAATTTGAGCGAACGAACGGCGCGGTCGGGGATGCCGTCCCACGCGCGTCGCCGCGGGGTTTTTCCCCTGGCCCGTATTTCGCCGCCGCGGTCGCCGGGCGCAGCGTCGGCGGCGGCATTCGGCAACGGGGCGTTCACCATGACGGACGAATCCACGCCATTGGGCCTCGCCGAGCGCGCAGCCGCACCGCGCGGCGCGTTCGCCGCGCACTGCCTTAGCTTTCGCTTAAGCGCCGTCTGACACGATCGCGAAACAGAACAAGGGGAGCGCGTCTGCCATGCTGGACGTGCCGTCGGGACAGTGGGCTTCATCACGCCGGTGCGGGATTATATCGAGACGTTGGTTCATCCGTCCGCGCAGCGCGACGCGCTGACGGCGGCGCGTCATCGCGCCTTCATCGCGCCGCGCCTTCTGGGCAGCGTTGCCGCGTTGGCGTCGTTTCCGGTTTATCTGTTCGCGCGCGGCGCGCCGGGAGCGGTCGAGCTGATGGTGTTCGCCTGGCTGGTGGCGCCTATACTGACCGCGTATTTTCTGTCGCGGACCGGCCGTTACGAAAGCGCGCACGTATTGTCTTCGCTGGCGTTGACCGGGTTGGTCACGATCGTGGCGGTGTCGACGGGGGGCATTGCTTCGTTCGCGGCCATCTGGCTCGTCGTCGTGCCGCTCGAGGCCGCGCTGTCGGCATCGCGCCGCGTCGTCGCCACCGCTTCGACGTTCGCGCTCGGGGCGGCGGGCTTGCTGGTGCTCGTCGGCGCGCTCGATCTGTTGCCGGCGACGAGTTCCGAGGGACACGCGGGGCTCGCCGCGTTCGGGATCGTATCGGCGGCGCTCTACGCCGCCGGGCTCGCGCTCGGCGCCGAAGCGCTGGCGCGGACGAGCTTCTGGCTCCTCTATGCCGAAGAGGACCGCTACCGCCTGCTCGCGCGCAACATGACCGACGTGATCACGCGGCACGGCCGCGACGGCGCCGTGCTGTTCGCTTCGCCGGCGGCGGAATCGTTGTTCGGCTGCGGCATCGTCGAACTGCACGGGCACGGTCTGTTCGAGCGTGTCCACGTCGCCGACCGCCCGGCCTATCTGACCGCGCTCGGCGATGCGGCGGCCTTGGCCGAGAGCCGCTCGGTCGAGTTCCGCGTGCGGCGCGACAGTGCCGACGGCGACGGCCCGCGTACGCCGCGTTTCGTCTGGATCGAGATGCGCTGCCGGCCGCTCGATCACGCCGCCACCGACGGCGGCGGCAGCCAGGCCCGGCAGTCGCGGCGCGAGGTCGTCGCCGTGCTGCGCGAGGTGACGGAGCGCAAGCGCCAGGAGCAGGCGATCGAGGACGCACGCAAGGAAGCTGAAAGCGCTAACGCCGCCAAGAGCCGATTCCTCGCCACCATGAGCCACGAGTTGCGCACGCCGCTCAACGCGATCATCGGCTTTTCGGACATGCTGATGAAGGAATCGATGTTGATGCTCGATGCCAAGCGCCGCAACGAATATGCGAGCCTGATCAACGATTCCGGCAACCATCTCCTGGCCGTGATCAACGGCATTCTCGACATGTCGAAGATCGAGACTGACAATTTCGAGATCACGCCGGAGCCGTTTGCGCCGGCGCAGGTCGTCGCCTCGTGCTGCGACCTTCTGGCGCTGCGCGCGCGCGAGGCGGGTGTGCAGCTCGAGAACATGGCGGGCGACGATCTTCCGGAAATGATCGCCGACCGGCGCGCGCTGAGCCAAATCCTGCTCAATCTTCTTTCGAACGCGATCCGTTTCACCGATCGCTGCGGCAAGGTGACGATCAGAGCCCGCGCCGAGGCGGGAACCATCATCTTCGTGGTCGAGGACGACGGCGTCGGCATCAGCGACGAAGATCTCGCGCGGGTCGGCGAGCCGTACTTCCAAGCTCGCGCCAGCTATGACCGCCGCCACGGCGGAACCGGTCTCGGGCTGTCGATCGTCAAGGGTCTGGTGCGGCTGCATGGCGGCGACATGCATATCCGCAGCCGCATCGGCGAAGGCACCCGCGTGACCGTCGAGCTGCCGCTCGATTGCGAGCGGGCGCGCCCAATGAAAAAAACCGCAATGCCGGCCGTCGATCTCTCCGCCCATCTGCCGACCCGTCTGGTCGACGATATCGGCACGGAGCGGATTGCGACGGAGCGGCCGGCATCGGCGGCGTGCGACGGCGCCGCGCCGCGGTCCGATATTGTCGTGAGCCCCGACATGCCGGTGAAGAAAGACATGTCGGTGAAGAAAAAATTGCGGGTGAAGAAAAGTGCCTGAGCGCCGCACCACCGCCCGCCGCTCGGCCGCCAAGGCATCCGGTGTCGCCGCGATTGCCGGCACGGCCGCATTGCATCTCTGGATGCTCGCGGCGCGGCGTCCGGTCGATTCGCTCGCCGTCTTCGTCGCGACCGCATTGAGCGTCGCCATCATTGTCAATGCGCTGTTCCTGCAGTCCGGTTCGCACCCGGCGCCGTTTTTTGCCAACCCGGCGCCATCGCCGGCGGCCGCCGACATTCGCTCCGCCTTGGGCAACGCGCCTTTGGGCAGCGCGCCTTGGCCGCGGCAGGTCGATCCGGCGCCAACGGCGCATCTGCCTGCCAACACGCACACGACGCAGCCGGCTTCCACCCGCCACGGCGATCCGATCGCGGATCTGATCGGCTCGTATATCGGGTCGACGGCGCGCGTGACCGCCGTCCAACGCATTCTGTCGCAATACGGCTATGGTCAGATCAAACCGTCCGGCGTCATCGACGGACCGACCAGCGCCGCGATCGAGAAATTCGAACGCGATCATCAGATGCCGGTGACGGGCCGATTGTCCGACCGGCTGCTGACCGAGCTTGCCGCCATGATCGGGCATCCGCTGGATCTGGAATAAGGCCGCATTTGCGGCTTCCTGCCCGTCGGCGCATATCTCGACAGATCGCCATCGATGTGAGCCGGGGATGCGCCTCAAATCCGCCCTGTGGGTTGCCGCCTATCTGCGCCGCTGTCAGGTCGAGGGCCTGTTTGCGGTCGTGCGCCGGCGCGGCGCGGAGGAGGCCGGCGCCGTGTTCGTGCGGATCAGCCGGCTCGACGGCACGTCGGACCTGTTCGGCCCGGCGCCACAGAGCGCCTTCGATGCGGCCGAAGGCACGGCGCGCGCTTTTGCGCCGAGCTTGAAGACGCTGCCGGCACCCGACGCCGAGGTCGAAGCCTATCTGGCGCGCGAGGTGAAGTTCGATCCCGACGTCTGGATCGTCGAGCTCGACGATCGGGAAGGGCGAAATTTCCTCGAGATCGTCGCCGGCTGATCGTTCGTTTCAGGACGCGTCGCGGCGTTCGCCGGCGCGCGGCGCGGCCGCCGCGTTCTGCGCGACGGCGGCGGGACGCGCGCGCGGGCGCGGTTCGTCGCCGTGCGTCAGCGGCTGGTAGGTCGCCGGCGCGCGTTCGCCTTCATCCAAGGCTTGCCAGATCGCGACCATGCCTTGGGCGGCCTGCGGCGTGATTTCGTCATACAGCGCGGCGAGCGCATGCACGCGTTCGACCGAGTGGCCGACACTCGGATTGGCGAACAGGAGGATGCGATAGAGCACCTCGCGCGCGATGCCGAGCGCCTTGGCCGCGACCACGAGCGGTTCGCCGAGGTCGTCACGCAGAATATGGCGCGCCTGCGCGCGGGGAATTTGCAGCCCGCGCGAGAGAAGTTGCGCAAATTCCTCGTGCTTGCGCGCCAGCGCCGCCGCTTCCAGGCGTTCGCCGAGCTCGGCCTCGCGCGCAACGTCCGGGCGCGCTGATTGGAGCGGCGCGACGATTTCGAGATTGCACAGGATCAATCGCCGCTCCTTGGCGTCGGCCGCGAAGAACAGCGCGTTGAGATGCGCGGCGGTAGCCGTATCGAGCGATTGCGGTGTGTCGAGAGATGAAGCGGTCGGTTCTAGCGGGGGCGCGAAGGTCGACGGCGGCACTGCCGTAGGGTTTTGTTCGACGGCGGGCGGGGGCAGCGACGCGGCGATCTCTGCAGTCTTCGGCAGATCGCCGGCGAGACGGCGCAGCACCGCCATCGGCGGCGACAGATGACGCGACAGCCGGCTCGCCACGACCCTGCGGGTCGGCTCATCGACCGCGTCGAGGAGCCGCAGCGCCAACTCGGTATAGTGACTTTCCTCTTCCGCCGTATGCGTGAGTTTCTGCACGTAAAGGTCGGTGAGCACGCGCAGCAAAGTCGGGCGCATGTCGGCGCCGGCGCGCTTGCCGAGCGCGGCAACGCCGTCGAGGCCGGAAAGATCCTTGTCGTCCATGGCACGCTCGCTTGCTCTGCAACTTGACGAACAAAACCTAGGTCGTCGCCGTTAGCAGAGCGTTAACCTTGCATGCGGCTTAATCGCGCCGACGCCGTTGGCGCGGATCGGGGCTTGGGATCCGTTCGCCGCCCGGCGAGGGACGATCGCAGCCGCGACCACGACCATGGGCACCGTTGTCAAATTCCCGGACGAAGGGCGTATCGTGCGCTTCGGCCGCGCCGACGCCGAGCAATCCGCGACGGTCATCATCCTGCCGGTCGTGCGCATCGAGCGACACGGCGATCCGCATCTTGCCGAGGTCGAGCCCGGCGACAATCCGCCCGCAGACAATAGTGGCCGCCGGCGCGTGAGGCGGCGCTGAACGCGCCCGCACCGCGGCGCTTGCGGCCTTTGGCCGTGCTGTGGCCGTTGCTGCTTGCCGCCTGTTCCAGCATCGGCGATTTCGGCCGCCTGCAGGACGCCGTCGTCACCGACGACATCCACGCCTGGGTCGGTCAAGAGGCGGCCGCGCACGCCGGCGTCCCGATCTCGCCCAACAATCTGACCGAGGACGAGCGCACGCTGCGCGACCTCGCTTTTCCCCTGATCGAACCGCCCTACGACCGCGTCCGCTGGGACGCCGTGGTGTACGAATACGGCAGCAAACGCCAGTTCCGCCGCGACCTTTGGATCGCCGACATCACCGCCTATTACGCCCACCTGCAGGCGGCCGGCATCCGCACCAGCACGGGGCGCTATGCGCGGCTGATCGACGATATCCGCAACGACATCGAGCGCATCAGTCCGTTCTTCGATCTCGCCCACCGCGTCGTCGATCTCGATCAACGCCGCGAAGAGAGCCTGCGTCACTTCGAGGACCTCAGTCCCGCCGACCGGGGGAACGCCGAGGCGCGTATCGGCGAAAACAGCCTGACCATCGTCTGGGTCTACCATTCGCTCACCCAGCGCTGCGCCGGCTACCGCTTCGCGCTCGATCATCTCGTCGCCGCTGAGCCGGAAAGAATGGCGGCCGATGCCGACGTCGTGCTCACGCACCTGCAGCAGCTCATCGCCGCGAACCAAGTCGTGCCGGAGCCGCGCGTCGCCGGTCTGCCGCGCGGGCCGGTCTTCAAGGACTAAATCACTGCGCCTCGACCCGGCACTGCGCTTTGGCGAGCGCGCGCTGCGCCATCGCCATCAGGCCCGGTTCCGGCGCCAACGCCCGCAGCACGATCAGTCCGGTCTTGGTCGGCGATTCGATGATCAGACGATCGGCGGCGGTCACGTCCTCTTCCTCCGGCATGTCCGCATGCTGCTCCGCGGTCATCAGATCGAGCTCGATTGAGCGCCGGCCGGCGGCGCGATCGTTGATGGCGTAATAGGCGATGCTCTTGCGGGTGTAGAACGTCACCGACGTATAGGCCTGGCTCACCGGGGCGGCGAATTTGAGCGGCCCGTTGGCAATGTCGTAGCGGCACACCGCGACGGCGAAGGCCGGATCCATGAACGGCATGATCGCGTCTTGCGCGGTCGGCGCGGCGAGCGCCACCATTTTGTTGACGGGCGTGAGCGCGGCGAGCCGCGAATAGGCGTCCTGCGCCGCCGCGCGCGGCAGCATCAGCACCGTGCCGAGATGCACGATGCCGCCGAGCAGGAGCGCGCCGAGGAGCCACAACGCCGCGCGGATCATGAGCAGCCCTTTCGTTCGACCGCCGGCATCGGTCCTTCCCGCGTGGTGCGCATCGCCACCCCGATCGGCGTGTCGTAGAGCCGCCACACCATGACGAACCGCTCGACCCCGCCGGTCGGCAGCCAGTTGCCCGGCCGCGCCCGCGGCGCCACATTGATGGTGAAGCGGCCGTCGATCGCCCGCACGATCTCGGCGCTGGTGAAGCCGTGCCGGTCGATGGTGTTGGCGACGAGGCGGCCCTGCGGATCGTACAACGTCACCGTCCAGTAGCGCGCGACCGGCGTCATGCCGGTGACGACGAAGCTGCAGCGACCATCGAGCGGCTCGCCGCTGTCGTCGGTCGTGGCGGTGAAGGCGACGCCGTCGCCGGTTCCGGTCGGCAGTTCGCCGCTGCGCGCGATGATGGCGCGGGCGTAAGGATCGATGTCGACCGAACCGTTCTTCGGCCGCGCCGTCCACGCGCCGATCGTCAGCGCGCCGAAGGCGACGCCGCGCGTCAGCGTCAGCCAGGTCGCGCCGAGCCCGATCGCCGCCGCCAAAACGAACGTGAGAAGAGAAGCAAAGAACAGCCGCACCTTCGACCCGATCCAAATAAAAATCTGTTATGGCGCCGCGACCACGATGCCGGCCGCTCAGTCGCCGCGCGAAATCTTGCCGGCCTGATCCGTCGCCGCGGTGACGGTGGTGCCGCGCACCTCCCGGCTGCCGAGCGGACCGGGCGGCGGCGAGGCGGCCGCCGGCGCCGCCTCGACCGCGAGCGCGTGGCTCGCGTCGTCGAGCATGCGCTCGACGTGAACGAGCGCATCGGTGCCCTTGCGCGTCAAGAGGATTTGGTGCGGCGCCTCACCGTCGGCGCCGCCGGCATCGGCGACGGCCGGCGCGTGCTGCGCCGGCAATCCCGCCAGCGGCCGCAATTCGACGCCCTGGTGCGCATAGGCCATGATGGCGTGCCAGACGATCGCCGGCAGCGTGCCGCCGGTCATGCGCTTGGTCGGCGAAAAGTCGTCATTGCCCATCCACACCGCGCCGGTGAAATTGCCCGTGTAGCCGACGAACCAGGCGTCGCGAAAGCCGTTGGTCGTCCCGGTCTTGCCGCAGACATTGATGCCGTCGAGCTGCGCGCGTTTACCGGTGCCTTCCTCGACCACCGAGTGCATCATCTGGATCATTTCGAGCGCGACCTGCGGCGAGATCACCTGCTGCGGCCGTTTGCCGTCGCGGTCGAAGCGCCACACCAATTGGCCGGTGCCGGTGCGCACCTCGAGCGCGGCATGGGGTGCGACCGCTTTGCCGAGATTGGGGAAGGTGGCGTAGGCGACCGCGTGTTCCAGCACGTTGACCTCGTCGGCGCCGATCGGCAGCGACGGCGTGTCGGGCAGCGGCGTCCAGATGCCGAAATTGCGCGCGGTCTGAATGATCTTGGCGCGGCCGAGCTTGGGATTGCCGTCGCCGAGCGCAATCGACAGCTTGACCGGAATGATGTTGACCGAGTGCGTGATCGCCTGAATGAGCGTCATCGATCCCGAATAGCCGCCGGAATAATTGTGCGGGCACCAGTTACCGATGCACACCGGCGAATCGACGACGATCGAGGTCGGCTTGAAGCCGTTCGCCAGCGCGGTGGCGTAGACGTAGGGCTTGAACGAGGAGCCGGGCTGGCGCAGCGCGTCGACCGCGCGGTTGAACTGGCTCGAGCCATAATCGCGCCCGCCCACCATCGCGCGCACGCCGCCGTCGAGGTCGGCGACCACCAGCGCGGATTGGCTGGCGCCGTATTCGTGGCCGTATTCGCGCAGATTGGTTTCGACCGTGCGCTCGGCGTAGTGCTGCAGATTGGTGTCGAGCGCGGTGCGCACCACGAAGAAGCGCTCGTTGAGCGATTTCGGGAACGTATCGACGAGCTTGCGCATCTCGTCGAACGCCCAGTCGAGATAATAGTTCGGCGCATCTTCCTCGCGGCGGTCGACCGGCGTCGCCGGATTGCGGCGGGCGCCGTAGACCTGACCCTCGGTCATGAAGCCGGTGTCGACCAGATTGTCGAGCACGACATTGGCGCGGGCGCGCGCCGCCGGCAGGTTGGCGAGCGGCGAGAATTTGGACGGCGCCTTGAACAGGCCGGCGAGCATCGCCGCCTCCGGCAGCGTCACGTCGCGCACCGATTTGCCGAAATAATACTCCGCCGCGGCGTTGACGCCGAAGGCGCCGCCGCCGAGATAGGCGCGGTCGAGATAGAGCGACAGGATCTCGTTTTTGGTCAGGTGCGTCTCCAGCCACAGTGCCAGAAACGCCTCGTTGATCTTGCGCTCGATGGTGCGCTCGTTGGACAGGAACAGATTCTTGGCGAGCTGCTGCGTCAAGGTCGAGCCGCCCTGCACCACGCCGCCGGCCTTGGCATTGGTCATCAAGGCGCGGAAGGTGCCGTAGAGGTCGATGCCGAAATGCTCGTAGAAACGGCGGTCCTCGGTCGCCAGCACCGCCTTGATGAGATGGTCCGGCATCTCCTCGAGCGGCACCGAATCATTGTGCTTGATGCCGCGGGTGCCGACCTCGTTGCCGTAGCGGTCGAGGAACGACACCGCGAGCTCGGACTTCTTCAGCCAGTCGTCGTCCGCGGTCTCGCGGAACGACGGCAGCGCCAGCGCCAGCATCAGGATGATGCCGCCGGTGCCGAGCGTCGCCGCTTCCGACAACGGCTCGATGAACAGCCAGCGGCGCCAGCCGGCGACGTGGCAATTGTCCATGAACGCGGTGAACCGCTCATAGATCTCGCGCGTCCAATTGCCGCTCTGGTAGACCGCAGAATCGATCCGCGCGTCGACATCGAGCAACAGCCGCTTGAGCTTCACCTGCCAGTCGTCGCCGGGATCGGGTAACAGGTCCGTCACGCTTCAAGCACTCCCGGAAGGCCTTGCTCGGCCCGTCTGTCTTGGGCCTGCTGTTTAGCCCGTTCGATCGAAGAATCGATCAGGCCACGAGGTTCAGCCCGAGGTTTAGCCGACGCGACCCCTCCGGCCAATGATGCTGCGGTCACACGGTGAATGGAATGAATGGTAATTTTGGCATAAAACGCACGGGCTAGGTACTTTAGTTTTCGGCGAAGCACTTTTGTTTTCGCGCGGGCGGCCACCGCCATGTTCGTGAACTGTGGCGCCCGCCGGCCGCGATAGGATAGAAGCGGCCGATAGCCGCAACCCTTAATTGCCGGCTACAAATCGGTTCATCCGGTTAACGACGAAAACCGCGGGCCGGGAGATCGAGATGTCCCAAGACAACGACAAGGACGACGACGGCAGAGATATTCCGTTCTGGCGGCGCAAGTCCTTGGCGGAAATGACCAAAACGGAGTGGGAAAGCCTCTGCGACGGCTGCGGCCGCTGCTGCCTCAACAAGCTCGAGGAGGAGGGCACCGGCAAGACCTTCTACACCGATGTCGGTTGCCGGCTGCTCGACGGCGAGGCCTGCCGCTGCCGCGACTACCCGCACCGGCTCGACAAGGTCAACGACTGCGTTCGCCTCACCCCCAAAAGCCTTGCCCGCATCACCTGGCTGCCGCCGTCCTGCGCCTACGTCCTCGTCGGCGAGGGCAGGGACCTCTATTGGTGGCACCCCCTCGTCTCCGGCGACCCGGATACCGTCCACACCGCCGGCGTCTCCGTGCGCGGCCGCGTCGGCGCCAGCGAGAAGGACGTGCCCGACGAGGAACTCGAGGAACACATCGTCAGCTGGCCCTTGAAGCTGCCGAAGGGGGCGCGGCGGAAGAAAAAGCCGTAGCGCGGGAGCGCCATGCAAACCGGTTTCCCGGGCGCAGCGCAGCACGCAGTGATGCGCCGCAGAACCGGGACCTTCGGAAACACGGTGTTTGTTACGATCCCGGATCAGCGGTGCATCGCTTCGTGCTGCACCGCATCCGGGAAACACGGTCTATGCTTGGCGGTGGACAAACACCAGTACTCTCGCGGCGCGTTTTTTGTTAGCGCCCGAGTTTTGCCTGTATGAAGCAAACAAACAACGGCCGGGCCCGATCTTCGTCAGACAGCGCCGGTGGTGGAACCGGCCGCCGTCACGATCTACGCGCGGATAAGCAAGCTGAGCGTTTCCCGGACAAGATGCGCCGCGCAAGCGGTGCATCGCTGATCCGGGACCTTCCCAAACCAGAGTTACCTAAGGTCCCGGTTCTGCAGCGCATCACTTCGTGCTGCGCCGCGCCCGGGAAACCCTGTAAACGAAAAGGAAAGCGGAACGCCGACAAACGCTGTGCAACAACCTCCGCGCCTCGCGGCGCGGCACCGCCCCCACCTTCATCCTCCCTTGCTTGCGGGAGAGGAAAAAGGAGGGGGCGGCTCGCCTGTCGGCGTTCCACCACGGCACTTGCGGCAGCGACCGAACGCCACCGCTCAGCTTCAGCCACGCGACTTCCCAGGACAGGTCCGGAGCGCACGTCCCGATGGTTCGAAAGACGAAGCGCTTCGCAACGCGCCGCCCGAACGCACGCGGCCAACGCGTCACCGCGGGTGTTACCCGCGCCTTCCTGTCCCAGTCCAGCGAGATTGCACCCGCGGTCCGGTCATGATGCCGTCCGGGCGTGTCTTGCCGAAACCGCCCGAGAGCACAGGTGACGAGCCCATGCCCGCGGGAACCGCACCCGCTCCGCCACCCGGTGGTCCGCCGGATGGCGTCCTGGTACGTGAGCGGGGTTGGGGTTATGTAACTAAACAACGGACATTTGTCAATGGTGAAATCACACTATCGGTGACTAAAGAGTCCTCTCCGCTTGCCCTGTTGAGAACCCCGATCTTCGCGCCATCTCCCATCACGAAATCGGCAAGCGGGGGGCCCTGCCAGCGTAACGATCGATTGATTTGAATCAATGAACCGCGCGTGCACGCTGCTAAGGCCTTTCTAGCTTCAATACGCTGCGGCGAACGCGAGGCGTGATAGTCATTTCGGGCACTCGCGAGGAACACACATGGGTCTGTCACATGGGTCTGTCGGTGTCGCGGGAAAGCGCAGGCGGTACGCGCTCGCATGACGCGGACATGGCGCCCATTCCCGGCGGTACCTTTCGCATGGGCTCGGACAAGCATTATGCGGAAGAGGCGCCGGTCCACCGCGTCACGGTGGACGAGTTCTGGATGGACCGCACGCCGGTGACGAACCGACAATTCAAGGAATTCGTCAAGGCAACCGGCCACGTCACTTTTGCGGAAATTACGCCCGACCCGAAGAACTATCCGGGCGCGCTGCCGCACATGCTCTATGCCGGCTCGCTGGTTTTCTCTCCGCCGTCGCGCCCAATCGATTTGCGCGACTGGAGTCAGTGGTGGAAGTTCGTGAAGGGTGCGGATTGGCGTCACCCTTACGGGCCGAAGAGCAACGTCAACAATCTCGATCATCATCCGGTCGTGCAGGTGGCCTACGCCGATGCGCTGGCCTACGCGAAATGGGCCGGTAAGGAGCTGCCGAGCGAAGCCGAATGGGAGTTTGCCGCGCGCGGCGGGCTCGATGGCGCGGAGTTCGCCTGGGGCGACGCGCTTACGCCTGGCGGCAAGCATATGGCGAATACCTGGCAGGGCGAATTTCCGCATCAGAATCTTTGCGAGGACGGGTTCGCGCGCACATCGCCGGTCGCCGCATTTCCCCCGAACGGTTATGGGCTCTACGACATGATCGGCAATGTGTGGGAATGGACGACCGATTGGTATTCGCCGAAACACGGGGCCGATGCGCCGAAGGCGTGCTGCATTCCGGAAAATCCGCGCGGCGGTTCCGAGACGGAAAGCTACGACCCGGCGCTGCCGAACATCAGGATTCCGCGCAAGGTGCTCAAAGGCGGCTCGCACCTCTGCGCCCCGAATTATTGCCGTCGCTATCGTCCGGCTGCGCGTCATGCGGAGCCGGTCGACACATCCACGAGCCATGTGGGCTTCAGGTGTATCAAAAGAAAAAACACGACTCCATGAATGGAGATGGAGATTGATTGAAAATAAAGGTCTTCGGCGCCTCCAAGGGTTGTCGGAACAAATGAGGAGTAGTCGGCAAAATGAATAAGATTAGAAACGCCCTGCTTGGGTCGTTCGCGGTGATCGCCGCCGCGACAACGATCAGCGCACCGGCGGCAGCGCAGCAGCAGCAAAAGCCCAACATCCTGATCATCTGGGGCGACGACATCGGCATCACCAATGTCAGCGCTTACAGCAGGGGCCTGATGGGCTATAGGACGCCAAATATCGACAGCATTGCGCAGCAGGGTGCTCTGTTCACGGACTGGTATGGCCAGCAAAGCTGCACTGCCGGCCGCGCGGCCTTCATCACCGGGCAATCGCCCATCCGCACCGGCCTTACCAAGGTCGGCCTGCCGGGCGCGCTCGAGGGCCTGAAGAAAGAAGACCCGACGATTGCCGAACTGCTCAAGCCGATGGGTTATGCGACCGGCCAGTTCGGCAAAAACCACCTCGGCGACCGCAACGACATGCTGCCGACGGTACACGGGTTTGATGAGTGGTTCGGCAATCTCTACCACCTCAACGCCGAGGAAGAGCCGGAGAACGCCGACTATCCGAAGGACCCCGCCTTCAAGGCGAAGTTTGGCCCGCGCGGCGTGTTGCACTGCTTTGCGACGGACAGTGACGATGCCACGGTCGATCCGCGCTTCGGCAAGATGGGCAAGCAGAAGTGCGAAGACACCGGCGCGCTGACCAAGAAACGGATGGAGACGGTGGACGAGGAAGTCACCGGCGCGACCATCAAGTTCATGGACAAGGCCGTGAACGACCATAAGCCGTTTTTCGTCTGGTGGAACTCGTCTCGCATGCACGTTTTCACGCACCTCAAAAAGGAAAGCGAAGGCAAGACTGGTGAGGGCGTTTATGCCGACGGCATGGTCGAGCACGATGGCCACGTCGGCGAATTGCTCGCCGAGCTCAAGAAGCTGGGAATCGAGAACAACACCATTGTCATGTATTCCAGCGATAACGGCGCCGAAACATTCACGTGGCCCGACGGCGGCACGACCCCGTTCCGCAGCGAGAAGGCCACGAGCTGGGAAGGCGCCTTCCGCGTCCCCACCCTCATCCGCTGGCCCGGCGTCATCAAGCCCGGCACCGTCGTCAACGACATTTGCGCCCACGAAGACATGACGCCGACATTGCTCGCCGCGGCCGGCGATACGACGGTGAAGGAAGACCTGCTGAAGGGCCTCAAGATCGGCGACATGACCTACAAGGTCCACCTCGACGGCTACAATTTGCTGCCGTTGTTCAAAGGCGAGGTGAAGGAATCGCCGCGCAACGAGTTCCTGTACTGGACCGATGACGGCAATGTCGCCGCCCTGCGCTACCGCGATTATAAGGTGATGTTCCTGAAGCAAAATGCCGTGGGCCTCAAGGTTTGGCAGCATCCTTACGAGGAACTGCGCGCGCCGGTTCTCACAAACTTGCGGATGGACCCGTTCGAGCGCGCGGATGAGGAAAATGCCATGGGCTATCAGCGCTGGTACATCGAGCACATGTACGCGTTTGCCCCGGCGGCGGCCTATGTCGGCAACTGGCTGCAGAGCTTCCGCGAATTTCCGCCGCGCCAGAAGCCCGGCAGCTTCAACCTCGACCGCGTGATGGAGGCGATAACGAGCGCCAACAAAAGCGCCAACTGACGCCGCGCCAAATCTGGCCGGGTTGCGGTCGTGGCGGTTTCACGCGAGTTCGGCGACGAACTGAACTGACCCAACGAGCTGCGGCCGAGCGTATTCTGCGCTTGGCCGCAGCAACTGGCGGCTTTGGGATCATGCCCTTCGTCGTGTCTGTTGGAGGATTTCAGGAGGTCATCGATCATGTTCATGCTTCGCATCGGGAAAGCCGCGCTCAATCCGGTACTGATGGCCGCCGCGCTCGTTGGCGCTTTGGCTTTTACCACGGTCGCTTCGAATGCGGCCGATCCCTTGCCGTCATGGAACGACGGTCCGGCGAAGCAATCGCTCATCGACTTTGTCGAAAAGGTCACCACACCCGGGTCCCCGGACTTCGTCCCGGTTTCCGAACGCATCGCAGCCTTCGACAATGACGGCACTCTGTGGTGCGAGCAGCCGGTACCGGTACAACTCTATTTTGCACTCGATCGCGTGAAAGCGCTCGCACCGCAGCATCCGGAGTGGAATACCACTGAGCCGTTCGCCTCGTTGCTCAAAGGCGATTTGCAGGCAGTGCTTGCTGGCGGCGACCACGCGCTGCTCGAAGTCATCATGGCCACGCACGCGGGCATGACCACGGCGGAGTTTGCCCGGATCGTCAAGGACTGGATCGCGACGGCGAGGCATCCGAAGACCGCTCGACTCTATACCGACATGGTCTATCAGCCGATGCTGGAAGTGCTCTCTTATCTGCGCGCGAGCGGCTTCAAGAACTTCATCGTCTCCGGCGGCGGCATCGAGTTCATGCGTCCGTGGACGGAAAGCGTTTATGGCGTTCCGCCCGAACAGGTCGTCGGCAGCAGCATCAAGACGAAGTTTGAAATGCGGGATGGCCAGCCGGTCCTCGTGCGCTTGCCGGAACTGAATTTCAACGACGATAAAGCCGATAAACCCGTCGGCATCAATCAGCACATCGGCCGCCGTCCCATCGCCGCGTTCGGGAACTCCCGCGGCGACAAGGAGATGCTCGAATACACCCAGGGCGGCAGCGGCGCGCGGTTCATGCTTTTGGTGCTGCACGACGATGCGGCGCACGAATTCGCCTACGGTCCGGCGCTCGGATTGCCGGAACCCAAGCTCGGGGCGTTCCCGCAGGCGCTTTACGATCAAGCGAAGCAGGAAGGCTGGACCGTCGTCAGCATGAAGGATGACTGGAACCGGGTCTTCCCGGCTGAACAATCCCCGGTGACGGCGATCGACATTCTGCTTGAGCCGGACGCCACGATGCTCCGGCGTGCCGCGGCCGACAACGCCAGCCTGCTCAAGACCTATCCGAAAGGCTTCGCGCTCGATGCGAGCCACCGTCCGCACATCACGATGCTCCAGTCCTTCGTCCGCACTGCAGACCTCGGCGAGGTTTACGCAGCGGTCGGCAAGGTGCTCGCGAGCGCCAACGTGAAAGCCATGAAACTGGACGCTACCAAGCGCTATTACCTTCCGGCCGGGGAGCTCGGCGTCGCCGGTATCGTCGCCACGCCGACAGCCGAATTGCTCAAGCTGCAGGCGGACATCATTGCCGCCGTTGCGCCATTTACGGCGGCAACCGGCCCGATCGGCGCCTTTACCGCCGGGCACGAGAACCCCGCGACTGATGCGATGATGATCGACTATGTGTCGACGTATGTGCAAGAGGCTGCAGGCGAGAAATTCAATCCGCACGTGTCCACAGGCACCGGCCCGCGCGCCGATCTGGACCATTTGCTCACGGAGCCGTTTACGCCGTTCACGTTCTCGCCGGCGGGAGCGGCGGTCTATCAACTGGGCCCGTATGGCACGGCCGCGAAAAAACTCGAAGAATTCGACTTGAAACCTTGAGGCGACTTCGCAATCGCATTGAATGCGCGGAAGCGCCTTTTTGGCATAGACTAACACGCTGGCTTTGCCGATACGACGGAATGGTTTGCTCAGCATGTGGCAAGCGCGCTCCCCTGGAGCGAATTGATGTACCGTCTCGTGGGAAGACCGCTCGCCCCCGGCCAGAGGTTGCTTTTGGCGTGGGGGTTGATCGCTTTCTGTCCGGCGCCGGCGAACGCGCAGGCGCAGGGCACAGCCGGCAGACAGGATCCGAGCGCGGTTCAGGTCGATGCGCAGCCGGAAGACCCGGATTACAACGGCGACGATTTTACCCGCCCGCAGCGCAGCGTCGAATTCCGGCCCGGGTACAGGACGTCCTCGGGGTCGGCCAGTCAGACCGACCGATGGATCGAGAAACTGCGTTACAATTCCAAGCTTGACCTCGGCGGCAGCTGGAAGCTCGGCTACCTGGTGCAGGTGCCCATCGTCGAGAAGACGACCACCTCGTTCGATCCGCCGGGCACCAGCCGCGACGCCGGTCTCGGCGGCGCCATTGCGCAAGCGGCGCTCATCCAAACGATAAGCCGCAATTGGGCATACGGCTTCGGCGCCCGCTTCGTCGCTCCCGGCGAAGACCTGCTCGGAAGCGGCAAATGGCAGGTCATGCCGGGCTTCGGCGTCCGCTATTCTTTCCTGCAATTCGGACCCGACACCTATTTCGTTCCGGTCGTCAGATACGCGATCAGCGTGGCCGGCGATCCGAACAGGCGCAACATCAGCGAACCGCAGATCGCTCCGACGTTAAATTTAGGCCTGCCGGACCGCTGGTTCGTGACCCTGTATCCGAGCAACGACATTCGCATCAATTTTGGCGATCCGATCTCTGGCCAGACGGGCAGGCTCTTTCTTCCGTTCGACGTGGCGGTCGGACGCAATGTTACGGACAAGCTCGTCATTTCGCTCGAGGCCGGGGTACCGATGATCGACGCCTATCCGGTCTATAAATTCAAAGCTGAATTGCGACTGCTGCTGATGTTCTGAGGATTTGAACGTGCTCTCTCCTTCTTGTTTGACATGCGCACCACATGCGTTTATGCTCGAAGCATGTCTACGATGATCCAAATTCGCAACGTTCCTGACGGGCTGCATCGTCGGCTCAAGTCGCGCGCCGCGCTGGCGGGCATGTCGCTGTCGGATTACCTTCTGAATGAAATTCGGGAGGTGGCGGAGCGGCCGACCTTGGATGAGTTGCGCGCCCGCTTGCAGGCGCGATCGCCAATAACCCCTTCCGTGGCGCCGGCCGACGCCATCCGCGCGGAGCGCGACGGCAAGTGATCGTCGTCGATGCATCGGCGATGCTTGAAGTGCTGTTGCGTACGGCGGCGGCCGCGGCGGTGGAAAGACGCCTGTTCGATGCAAGAGAGACGTTGCACGCGCCGCATCTTGTCGATGTCGAGGTTGCGCATGTCATTCGAAGGTACGTATTGGCCGGCGATTTCGGCGCGGAACGCGGCGCGGCGGCGCTCGCCGACCTCGAAGCGTTTCCGCTGCGCCGTTATCCGCACGGCCTGCTGTTGCCGCGGGTTTGGGCGCTGCGCAACAACCTGACCGCCTATGACGCGGTCTATGTGGTGCTGGCCGAACTGCTCGGCGCACCTCTCTTGACGCGCGATCGGCGCCTTGCCGCCGCGACGGGTCATGACGCGACAATCGAATTGGTGTGAGCGCGCAGGGCGGATATGCGACGCGCTTTATTGTGCCCTCGCCCCTTGCGGGAGAGGGCGGCTCAGCGCTTCAACAACAAGGATGGGTGAGGGGGCGCGGCGACTCAGCGTCCCCTCACCCAACTGTGTTTGTTGCTCGGCCTGCGCGGCCCTCTCCCGCAAGGGGCGAGGGCACGATTGGCGCACGCCTTGCGCTTTATGAGTCAGTAAGCGCGGCGGTCGGGTTGTGCGTCCTTCGAGGCCCGCGCGTTCGCGCGGGCCTCAGGATGACGCGGTCGGGGGACGGGCGCGCTCGCTTGCGAAATTCCAGGCTACGGCGCGGACCGGAAACGGTGTAAACACCCCTTTGCCGGGAGCGTCAGTGAATAAGGAGAACCTAAATGAGTGGGCTCGGCGGATTGAACAAGGCGCCCGACGGGGTGGTGATCGGGCTCGTTCAGCTGCAATTGCCGACGATTGCGACGCCGGCGGATCTCGCGGCGCACGACCAATCGCATCTGATAATGAGGGGATCGACATGCTGCCGCGGCCAACATTGATCGCAATTGTTCTTGCCGGCGTTCTTGCCGCCGGTCTACATACGGCAGCGCTCGCCGAGGGCGACAATGAGCTCGGGAAGGCCGCGTTCGACAACTCGTGCGGCGAAGCGGTACAGCCGCAGTTGCAGCGCGCCGTGGCGCTTTTGCATTCGTTCTGGTGGGATCAATCGGAAGCCGCGTTCCGCGGCGTTTTGCAACGGGATCCATCCTGCACCATCGCGACGTGGGGCATTGCGACCGTGCGCATCGGCAATCCGTTCGGCGCCGGACCGACGGCGGCCGATGCGAAGGTCGCACAGGCGGCGCTCGCGCTTGGCGCCCAAACGCCGCCGAAGACCGAGCGCGAGCGGGACTACATCAAAGCCGTCGCGAGTTATTACGAATTCTATCCGGCCAAACCGCACGCCGCCCGCATCCGTGCCTTGGCGGACGCCTTCGAGAGGCTCGCGGTCACATACCGTGACGACGACGAGACCCAGATTTTCTTCGGTCTCTATCTGGCCGGCACGCAGTCGCCGTTCGAGAAGAGCCTCGAACGCGCCAATCGTGCCATCGTCATTCTCAACGAGCAGTTCGCCAAGCACCCGGATCATCCGGGCGTCGCGCACTATATGATTCACGCCAACGACTTTCCCTCGATCGCGGCTCGTGGACTTGTCGCCGCCAACTGTTACGCCGGCATCGCGCCGGCGGCGCCGCATGCGCTGCACATGCCCTCGCATATTTTCACCCGTGTCGGCCTGTGGCAGCAATCCGCCGAGACCAATCGAAAATCCCGCGACGCGGCAAAGCTCGCCGACCACATCACCGACCAGCTGCATGCGTATGACTATTGGGAATACGCCGACCTGCAGCTCGCGCGCGACGAGGAGGCCGGCGAGATCGTGTCGCTCTCGCGAGAGCTAGTCGAGCCCAATCGCCCATCCGACTACGCGCGCGCCGCCATTCCGGCACGGTTTGCGGTCGAGCGCGGACAATGGCAAGACGCCGCGCACCTGCCTGATCCCGATCAGAGCCGTTTCCCCTATACCAGCGCGATCCGTTTCTTTGCCCGCGCGCTCGGCGCTGCGCGCAGTGGCGATCCCGAAGCCGCCGAGCGCGACCTTGCGCGCCTCGAAGAGGCCGAGACAGCCATGGCCGCGGCCCAAGATCGATACTGGGTGGCGGAAATCGAGGTGCAAGCGCTTGCCGCGCAGGCATGGATCGCCGAGGCACGCGGCGCACGCGAGCGCGCGCTTTTGTTGATGCGCGAAGCGGCGGACAAGGAAGACTCGAGCGAGAAATCGAGCGTCAGTCCGGGCCGGCTCGTTCCAGCGCGCGAACTCCTGGGCGACATGCTGTTCGAGCAGGGAAAGGCGGCCGATGCGCTCGCCGCCTATGAAGCAACGCAAAAGCGCGATCCGAAGCGCTTTCGCAGCCTCTTTGGTGCCGGCCGCGCGGCTGCGACGGTGGGGGCCACCGACAAGGCGAAGGCGTACTACACGCAATTGATCGACATGAGCGGCAGCGCCAGTCCGCGACCCGAGCTGGCGATGGCCCGCGCCTGGCTTGGCGACCATTGATTAGCGCTATCGGCGCCTCAGATGCGTGGCAAGCAACGGATGACGGCGCGGTGTCCGACGCGTCGATGATGGGTTATAGCTGCTGCGCCGGGACATGATTGAGACGAGGAGAACCTGAATGAGTGGGCTCGGCGGATTGAACAAGGCGCCCGACGGCGTGGTCATCGGGCTCGTGCAGCTGCAATTGCCGACGATCGCGACGCCGGCCGATCTCGCGGCGCAGACTCAAAAAATCTGCGCCATGGTGAGGAAGGCGCGCAAGAACCTGGCGACGATGGACCTCGTCGTGTTTCCGGAATATTCGCTGCATGGGCTGTCGATGGAGACGACGCCGGCGTTGATGGCGCGGCTCGATGGGCCGGAGGTCGCGGCGTTCAAGGCGGCGTGTGCGGACAACCGCATCTGGGGCTGCTTCTCCATCATGGAGTACAATCCCGAGGGCAATCCGTATAATTCCGGGCTCATCATCGACGACCGCGGCGAGCTGAAACTCTATTACCGCAAGATGCATCCGTGGGTGCCGGTCGAGCCGTGGGAGCCGGGCAATCTCGGCATTCCGGTGTGCGACGGCCCGAACGGGTCGAAGCTCGCGCTCATCATCTGCCATGACGGCATGTTCCCGGAGATGGCGCGCGAGTGCGCCTACAAGGGCGCCAACATCATGCTGCGCACGGCCGGCTACACCGCGCCGATCCGCCATGCCTGGCACATCAGCAATCAGTCGAACGCGTTTTCCAATCTGATGTACACGGCGAATGTCTGCATGGCCGGCACCGACGGCATCTTCAACTCGATGGGGGAGGGGATGATCGTCAATTTCGACGGCGTGCCGCTCGCGACCGGCAACGGCGCGCCCGACGAGATCATCACCGCCGAGGTGCGCCCAAAACTCGCCGACGAGGCGCGGCGGCTGTGGGGCGTCGAGAACAACATCTATCAGTTCGGCCACCGCGGCTTCGTCGCCGTCAAGGGCGGCGCGCAGGATTGCCCCTACAGCTACATGCGCGATCTCGTCGCCGGGAAATACCGGCTGCCGTGGGAAGACGAGGTCGAGGTGACGGACGGCTCGAGCTGCGGGTTTCCGATCCCGAACCGGAGTTATGGGACGTAGCGCGGGGCATAGGCGATAGGTTAAGCCGTGTTTCCCGGATGCAGTGCGGCACGAAGTGCTGCACTGCTGATCCGGGATCGTCGCAATCACGGAGCTTCCGAAGGTCCCGGTTCTGCAGCGCATCACTGCGTGCTGCGCTGCGCCCGGGAAACGTACTTAAACCTGACGCCTATAAGGCGGCGCATCCGGTTGCTTGGTCATGCGGCCGCGAACGATCTCGGGTCCAGGGTGAAAGGCGTTGTTGAAACGATCGCGATACGCGCGGCGGCGGGATGGCGGTGATTGATCAAGGCATTGCGGTCCGGCGCGTGCGGCAGCTGCATGATGACGGACGGCACGATCAGAATCGCGTCCGACCCGGCATCGGTCCAGCCGTCGCCAAGCCGCTGGGTCAAGGTTTCGCGCGTGCGCCAATCGGACGGCAGTTCGGCGATCGTGATGGCACGCACAGCGACATCGTCCGGCACGTCGTACTCGATCATGATTTGTGCCGGCAGCAGACGGGAGTCCGTGACATGCACGCGCTTTTCCAGCGCCGCCAATGACGGCACGGTCGAGCAATAGGTGATCGGCCGGCCCCTGGTGTTCCAGCGGCCATTGTTGAAAAGTCCGTAGCCGCCGTCGAACGCGCGCGCATGCCGCGAACCGGAAAGCCGCCACAGCCGCATTCAAGCTGCCGCGCCCCAATCGATCTTCGCCAGTATTTGCTCGACGACGCGGGCGCCCGCCTCGGTTTGCGCCACTTCGAGCGGCGCTTTGCGGTCGAGAATTCCGAGATCCTCGCGCAGCCAGACGTTCGCCTTGTCGACGTCGCCGAAGACGTCCTCGGCCAGCGTCTGAATGCGGGCGAGGCGAACGAGGCGATCCGACTCCTCGACCGAAAGACGCTCGCGGTTGGCTTTGCGATGGCGTTCGGTGCGGGGCGGGATGATGTAGTCGGCCACCTCGGCGTTGGAAAACCCGCCGCGTTTGATGTAGTCGAGCGCCCGCAGCGGAATCCGTCCGACGACCACGCGGGCGAGATCGGCTTCCGAGAACACGTCTTCCCCGAGTCCTTGGCGTCCGCCGAGCTTGCGGACGATGCTGTCGACGACCGGCTGCGGTGTGTCCATGGAGTGCTCGCGTGCCATCTGCGTGGCAATATGCCGATAATATAATGGGCAATTTGCCGAAAGCCAAGGCCCCGCCAAGACCCTGCCAAGACCCTGCCAAGGCCCTGTTCCGACTCTGATCGGCAAGGTCCGGTCGTGCCGGGTCTCGCGCGACAAGCCTGCTCTGCGCAAAGCGCGGTTGCAACACGGGGTACGGCACGCCAAATGAGGCGGCCGTCGGCGCGCCGATTTGCTGTCGCGCCGGCTAAAAACCTCCCCGAGTGCCGATGACGCTGCACAACATGACCGGCGACCGCCCGCACGATAGCGACGCCGGTCTGACACTGGCGGCGACGGACGCGACGATCGCGGCGGCGGCCACGGCGCCCGACCCCGCGCTGATCCGCTCGGTGATGGCCGGCATCATGCTGGCGATGTTTCTCTCCGCGCTCGAGCAGACCATCGTCGCGCCGGCGTTGCCGGCGATCGGCAAAAGCCTGGCCGACATCGACAACCTGTCCTGGGTGGTGACGGCCTACCTGCTCGCCGCCACCGCGACGACGCCCTTGTTCGGCAAGCTGTCCGACATTCACGGCCGGCGCGCCATCATGCTGGTGGCGATCGGCATCTTCATCGTCGCCTCGCTGGTGTGCGCAATGGCGACGACGATGTGGGTTCTGGTGCTCGGCCGCGCTTTGCAGGGGATCGGCGGCGGCGGGCTGTTGCCGATCGCGCAGACCATCATCGCCGACATCCTCACCCCGCGGCAGCGGCCGCTGGCGCAGAGCTACACCTCGGTGGTGTTCATGAGCGCCAGCATTCTCGGGCCGGTGCTCGGCGGGCTCCTCACCGATCATTGGCACTGGTCGCTGATCTTCTGGATCAATCTGCCGCTCGGCGTCGTCGCGCTGGTGATGACCGAGCGCGCGCTGCGCCGCCTGCCGCGGCACGACCGCCCGCATCGGCTCGACATCCCCGGCGTGGTGCTGATGGTCGCCGCCGCGGTTGCCGTGCTGCTCGCGCTCGATTGGGGCGGCACACGCTACGGCTGGAGCTCGTGGCCGATCCTGTCGCTGTTTTCCGCCTCGGCGGTGCTGTGGGTGTTGTTCGCGCTGCGGCTGCTCTCGGCGCGCGAGCCGTTCATTCCGCTGGCGATCCTCGGCGGCCGCGTGACCGGCACGATTACCGGCGCGGCGTTCTTCTCGATCGGCACCATCATCGCCATCACCATCTACACGCCGCTCTATTGTCAGGTGGTGCTCGGTGTCTCGGCGAGCGTCTCCGGGCTGCCGCTGATCGCGTTCATGGGCGGCTCGACGGTCGGCGCGATGACGACCGGACGGCTGTTCGCGCAATTGACGCACTATCTGCGCATCCCGGTCATCGGGCTCGTTCTATCCGTCGCCATCCTCGGCTATCTCGCCGTCGATCCCGCGGCGCATTCGCTCGTCGGCTTCACGCTGTGGCTCGGCCTGCTCGGCGTGACGACCGGCCCGATGTACCCGACCACCACCATCGTCATTCAGAACGCGGTCAAGCCGCATCAGATGGGCGTCGCCACCGGCACCTTGAATTTCTTCCGTCTGCTCGGCGGCGCCATCATCGTCGCCGGCTGCGGCGCCATCGTCATCGGCAGCGCCGGGAGTGCCGGCGGCCTGGCGACGCTGGAAAGCCTTGCGGCCGGACACGGCGATTTCGCGCCGGCGTTTCGCCTGGTGTTCATCGCCGCCGCGCTATGTCTCGCCGTCGCGCTCGCCTGCGTGCTCGCGCTCGAGGAACGGCCGCTGCACGGCCCGGTTCATCTCGCCGATGCCGCGGAGTAGCGTAGCGTGGCGCGCCACTACATCCTTCGGCCATCATTACTTTTTCGTAATCTTATTTGTTTCTTCGCGGAATCCGAGCGAGCCGCGGCTGGCCGCTGGCTTGGCGCGCGTGCAATGGCGGCGCGCGCATGCCATAACACACTTCGTTCATTTCCCGCGTTCAGGTCCCGTTCACGACCAAACGCCTAGGAGGCAGCATGGCTGCCGCACGCGTTCACGCCGTCGCCGCGACCCTCGTCGCCCTGGTTGCCACGGCGCCGCTTGTTGCCGGCGCGCTCGCCCCGGCGACCGCGCAGGAGCCGGTCCGCGCCGAGCCGGCGCGGCCGCGTCCGATCGAGCGGCCGCACGCCTGTCTCAGTCCGAAGGAACGGCAGGCCGCGGTCGAAAACGGCACCGTCATCCGCCTCGCCGCCGTGCTGCACGCGATCAAGGGCCGCATGCCCGGCACGCTGGTGCGGGCGCGGCTGTGCCGCAGCCACCAGGCCGGCCAGGGGCTCGTGTATGTGCTGACAGTTTTGGGCCACGATGGCAAAGTCGTTCGCCTGGTCGTCGACGCGGCGAAGGGCACCGTGGTCGGCGGGCTTTGAGCGGCCATTTTAGGAGTTGGGCTTTAAGGAGTTTTTTGGCTTGCGCCTGCTCGTTGTCGAGGACGATCCCGATCTCAACCGCCAGCTGGCGACGGCATTGACCGACGCCGGCTATGTGGTCGACCGCGCCTTCGACGGCGAGGAAGGGCATTACCTCGGCGAGAGCGAGCCCTACGACGCGGTCATCCTCGACATCGGCCTGCCGAAGATGGACGGCATCTCGGTCCTGGAGGCATGGCGGCGCACCGGCCGCGCCATGCCGGTGTTGATGCTGACCGCGCGCGACCGCTGGAGCGACAAGGTGCAGGGTTTTGACGCCGGCGCCGACGATTATGTCGCCAAACCCTTTCATCTCGAGGAAGTACTGGCGCGGGTGCGCGCGCTGCTGCGCCGCTCCGCCGGCCACGCCAAGAGCGAGTTCACCTGCGGCCCGGTGCGGCTCGACACCCGCACCGGCCGCGTCGCCGTCGACGGCAATCCGGTCAAGCTCACCTCGCACGAATACCGGCTGTTGTCCTATCTCATGCACCACACCGGCCGCGTGGTGTCGCGCACCGAACTCGTCGAACATCTCTACGACCAGGACTTCGACCGCGACTCCAACACCATCGAAGTGTTCGTCGGCCGCATCCGCAAGAAGCTCGGGGTCGACGTGATCCAGACGGTACGCGGTCTCGGCTATCTGCTCACGCCGCCCGATGCGCGCTAATTCGCTGGCGGTCCGGCTGTTCCTGTGGGCCACCGGCTGGACCGTGGTCATTCTCATCATCACCGGTATCGCGTTGTCTTCGCTCTACCGCCATGCCGTCGAGCGCGCGTTCGACCGGCGGCTGGATGTTTATCTGCGCACACTGGTGGCCGACGTCGCCTCGCCGGAGGAGGGTACGGAGAAATTCCCGCAATCGATCGGCGAGCCTTTGTTCGAGCTGCCGCTGTCGGGCTGGTATTGGCAAGTCACCCGGCTCGACAGCGCCGAGAAGGACGTGCATTCGTCGCGCTCGCTGTGGGATTCCAATCTGCCGCGATTGCCGGCGAACGCCGCCGAGACCGCGGTCGGCGGCGTGCGGCAAGGTTACGCCCAGGGCCCCGAGGAGCAGCGCCTGCGCATCATCGAGCGCAACATCGATCTCGGCGACGACGGCCGCTACCGCATTACGGTTGCCGGCAACGCCTCGGAGATCGACGACGAGATGCTGAGCTTCGACCGCGTCATCGGCGCGACCTTCGCGGCGCTGGCGGCGGCGCTGTTGTTGACGACGGCGCTGCAGGTGCGGTTCGGGCTGTTGCCGCTGCGGCGCATCTCCGAGAGCCTGGCGGCGATCCGCTCCGGCCACGCCGAACGGCTCGAGGGCCAGTTCCCGGTCGAGATCGCCGCGCTCGCCCGCGAGACCAACGCGCTGATCGACGCCAACCGCGAGATCGTCGCGCGCGCCCGCACCCATGTCGGCAATCTCGCCCACGCGCTCAAGACGCCGCTGTCGGTTCTGCTCAACGAGGCGTCGGCGCGCCCCGACGATCCGCTGGCGCAGAAGGTGCGCGAGCAGGCCGAGATCATGGGCGATCAGGTGACGCGCCAGCTCGAGCGCGCCCGGCTCGCCGCGCGCTCGACCGTGCTCGGCAGCGTGGTCGAAGTGCCGCCCGTCATCACCGCTCTGGCGCGCACCATGGAGAAGCTGCACCGCGACCGCGACATCGCCATCGCGCTCGACGTGCCGGAGCACGCCCGCTTTCGCGGCGAGCAGCACGACCTCGAGGAGATGATCGGCAATTTGGTCGACAATGCCTGTAAATGGGCGCACGCGCGCGTCGCCATCGAGGCGCTTGCCGAGCCGGCCGCCGCCGACGGCAAGCCGCGCGTGCGCATTGTGGTCGACGATGACGGCCCCGGGCTTTCGCCGGACGAGCGCGAGCGGGTCGCGCAGCGCGGGCAGCGGCTCGACGAGACCAAGCCGGGCTCCGGTCTCGGCCTGTCGATCGTCGTCGAGCTCGCCACGCTTTATGGCGGTGCGCTCACGCTGGGCACCGCGCCGATCGGCGGCTTGCGCGCGGAGTTGGTGCTGCCGGCGGGGTGAGGTGCCGCTTTCGATCAGAAACCGCGACGGGCTAGCGGGTTGGACCATTTCAGGTCTGGAAAACGCGCGAAATCGCCGTCGCTCGAGTACAATGTGAGACCGTGCTCGATGGCGAGCGCGGCGAGGTGAGCGTCGGGTACGAGATTGCCGTGCACGCCGGGTTCGGCAAGCAGTTTTGCCAACACTTCGGAATGTCGTTCGGTCGGCTGCGGTATCCACACCGGCTCGCATTCGAGCCATTGCGTTACCTGCTTCCAAGCGTCGGCCACTGTGAGGGGCTGTTTGACGATTCTCGCATTGGTGACCAACCGCAAGAATCCAAGCAATGCGGCCCATGGCAGACCGACGCGACTCGTTGCGCTGAGCTGCCGATCCAACCATTCACGCGCCTGTGCGTATTGAGCGGCGTGCGTATTGGAGGCGTAGACCAGAATATTGATGTCGATCAGGATCACTTGAAATCTTCGCCCTCGGCATGGGCAATGGCTTCGGCGACGTTATCGATGTTCACCAGAAACGGACCCATGTCGTAGCCTTGCGTGCGAAAGGGTTTGCGCGGCTTGGGCCGCGCCCGCATCTCTTGCAGGCCGCGGCGCAGCGCATCATTGACGATGTCCTTGAGGCTTTGCGCGCGCTCGCGCCGCAAGCGTTCGATCTGCGTGGCTATGTCGTCGTCGATCGTCAGGGTTGTTCTCATGCATCAGAACATAATGATTTTGATGTCTTGATGTCAATTGTCGCCCGTCCGCGACAGAGTTTTGCCGCAATCGGCGCCTGTGGTCGCTTCGCGGGTGTCGGTTGTACGGGCGTATGGGGGACGAATGCGGGCGATAAGGCATCGTGCGGCGGCGTTGCCGGGATTGGCGCTGGCGATAGTCGTCGCGGCATGTTCGGCGGACAGCGGGCCGAAGGAGGCCGGCGGCACCGTGGCCGGCGCGGTTGCCGGCGGGGCGATCGGTAACGCCATCGGCGGCGCCGCCGGCAATCGCGTTGCCGGCACGCTGCTTGGCGCCGCGTTCGGCGGTCTCCTTGGCAACCGCATCGGCGCCGCGCTCGATGACGAAGACCGCCGGCGCGCCTATGCGGCGCAATTGCAGGCGCTGGAGACCGGCCCGTCGGGCGCGCCCGTGGCCTGGCGCAATCCGGACAGCGGCCGCTATGGCGACGTCGTGCCTGGTCCGGCCTATCCCGGCAGCGGTGGCTCGACCTGCCGGCAATACACCGAGACCGTCTACATTGACGGCAAGCCGCAAAGCGCCCGTGGCACCGCCTGCCGCAATCCCGACGGCACCTGGACCACGGTCGGCTGAGTAGGACGCGAAGGCGCGCGCAGCGCCCGCATTTCGCACTGCGCAAATGTTCAATTTGGACCTCCTTCAATTTTTCTCAAATGCGATCGCTTCCGCACTGATCGTGCAGCGTCGGCGCGAATTTGGCGTAACTCGTTCTTAAGCGCCCGGCGCTTAGAACGGGCCCGGTGTCATCCAGGCGAGGTGGCGGGCCATGGCGAGCGACGGGGAGCCCGTCGAACGGCTGCGGGATTATCTGCGCACCCTCAAACCGGAGGCGTGCGCGATGCTCGTCGCCGAGCTCGAGCGCGGCATGTTGCGCGGCGAGGGCGCCGGCAACGAATTGGTGCTGCAGGAATTGCGCCGCGCGATCCGGGCCGCGGGGCAGCCGGCCGCGCGCATCGGCGACGTCGAGCGGCTGTTCTTCGCGCCGCTCGAGCCGTTTCTTATCGACGATGTCGCCGACCACAAGCGCGTCGCACGCATCGCGCGCGTTTCGCTCGAGCCGATCTGGACCTGGCTCGCCCGCGATCTGATGCCCGCCGAAGTCAACGCTTTGGGCGAGGACATCACCCGGGCCTTGCTCGCCGATGACCCCTTCAAGGCCGAGCAAATGGCCCGCGCGCTGCATGAGCGGGCCATCGGGCGCATCCACGACGCCATGGCGGCGACGCACGGCGATGAAAAAGCGCGCCGTCATCTCGCCGTGCAGGTCGGCACGCCGCGCGCGCTCGAAGACCTCGACACGCTCCTTCGCGTCCTGACGATCCGCGACGTGCTGGCGGAGTTCACGCGGCGGCTGCAGGGCCACATCCGCGCCTTGGAGGCCGACCAGATCGACTCCATCCGCGCGACGCTCGACAATGCGATCGCGCTGCGCATGGCGGAAACACCCGCGGCGCGGCGAGCGGATGTGTATCTGTTCGGCCTCGTCGCGGTGATGGGCCGCCTCGCTGCGCCGTGGCAGCTCGTGCGCATCGCGACCCGCGCGGCGGAAAGCGACAACACCGGCCGCATTGCCGAGACCCCGTTCGCTGTGGCGGTGACGATCGTGCTCGGCGAGATCGAAGCCATGGTGCGGGAGCTGCGCGCGGAGATCAAAGCGCGGCGGCCCGTCGTCGGGTTGTTGCGCGGCCTGCACGATGCGGCCCGCGGTCTGCGCACCGAAATCGACCTCGCGGCCGACTCGCCCTGGAGCCGCCGCCTGGCGGCGGTCAGGGCCGAGGTGTCGGGCCTCCTCAAGGCGGAGATCGAACCGACCAGCGGCCGCGTGCGCCGGCTGTTGCGGCCGCGGCCGGGCAAGGAGATCAAGCCCGGCAGCGTGCTCGACAAGATCGACGTTGACGACGCCGAAATGCTGGTCGAATTCGTCGCCGCCTGCCGCAACTATGCCGGCGAACTCGCCGCCGCCGAAGTCACCATGCGGGCCTATTCGGAATTGCAGCAATATCTCGACACCGGGACCAAGGTCCTGCTCGATTCGCTGCGCCACGCCGGCGAGGCCGATGGCCCGTTCCGTCAATCGCAGGTCGATGCCGCGATCAGGCTCTGCAGGATCGTGTTCGGGGCCGATTATGCGGCGCTCCTTGCCAAGGCCGCCGAAATCGCCGCTCAGGCCGCGCCGGCCGAACGCAAGACGGCGCGCGCATAGCGCGCAATTGCCGCGCCGGCCTTCCCATTGCCGCCGCATTGACGCCGTGTTGTAACCGTGTCGGTTTCGGTCGACTCTATGCCTGAGCTAGATCAACGCCGCGGCTTCCCGTTAGCCTGTAGAAAGCCCTTATGACCCTGTGGTTCATCTTTGCCATGATGACGGCTGCGGCGATGCTCGCCGTGTTGTGGCCGCTCGGGCGCGGGCCGCGTGGGGGCAGCGGCGGCAGCGATCTTGTCGTTTACAAGGATCAATTGCACGAAATCGACCGAGACCGCGCCGCCGGCTTGATCGGCGAGGCGGAAGCGGAGGCGGCGCGCTTGGAAATCTCCCGCCGCCTCCTGGCCGCGGCGGATGCGGAGAAGACGCGGGCGGCGGCTTCTCGGGCGGCGGCAAAGCGGGTGTCAGCCAGGCTCACATGGCGCCGCCTGGCGATCGTGGCGGTCCTGATTGTCCTGCCGCTCGGTCCGGCGAGCCTCTATGTGGCGCTCGGTTCGCCCAACATTCCGGCCCAGTCCGCCTTCGCCCGCGTCAATGGGCCACAGGGTGACACTATCGCCGACTTGGTGGGCAAGGTCGAAGCGCGCCTCGCGCAAAATCCCGATGACGGCCGCGGCTGGGAGCTCTTGGCGCCGGTTTATATGCGGCTCGGCCGCTTCGATGACGCCGTGGCGGCCCGCCGCAACGCGCTCGCGCTCAACGGCGAGACCGCCGCGCGGCACGCCGACCTCGGCGAATCGCTCGCCATCGCCGCCAATGGCGTCGTCACCGCCGAGGCCAAGACGGAGTTCGACCGCGCCGTCGCGCTCGATGCCAAGGACCCCAAGGCGCGTTATTTCCTCGGCCTTGCCGCCGAGCAGGACGGCAACAAAGAGGCGGCGGCGTCGATCTGGCGCGCGCTCCTCGACGACACCCCGCCCGGCGCGCCCTATGTCAAACTCGTGCGCGAAGCGCTGGCACGCGCGACCGGAACGGCGGCGCCGCAAGCAAGCCCGAGCGGCGACGACGTGTCCAATGACTTGGCCGCTGCCGCTCCCGGCCCAAACGCGCAGGACGTTGCCGCGGCGGCGCAAATGAGCGACGAAGGGCGTCGCGACATGATCCGGGGCATGGTCTCGCGCCTCGCCGACCGCCTGCACCGGGACGGCGGCGACGTCGACGCCTGGCTGCGGCTCGTGCGCGCCTACGCGGTACTCGGCGAACGCGACAAGGCCAGAGACGCCGCCGCCGACGCCCGGCGCGCGCTCGCCGATCGCCCCGACGGGATCAGACTGATCGACGATCTCGTCAAAGGGCTCGGCCTCGAGGGGTGACACGGTTTTCCCAATGATTTTCCCACATGATCGCGACTGACCTCTTCCGCTCATTCCCGCGCCGCCGGGAAACCATGAACGGCGGCCGGCTTGCCGGCGGCGGGTCGGGGCTCGCGCCGGGACGCGCGGCGGCGGCCGCGCCGCGGAACAAACAACAATGACCCGCAAGCAGCGACGCCTCGTTCTCATCGGCGGCTCCCTCGCGGTGCTCGCCGTCGCGGTTGCGCTGATGCTGAGCGCGTTCCGCGACTCGATCGTGTTCTTCAATTCGCCGAGCGACGTGGCGGAAAAGCACATCGGGCCGGGCACGCGCATCCGGCTCGGCGGCCTGGTCAAGAGCGGAAGTCTGGAGCGCGGCGACGATCTGAAAGTCCGTTTCGAAGTCACCGACGGCAACCATGAGATCGCCGTCGCCTATCAGGGCGTGCTGCCCGATCTGTTCCGGGAAGGGCAGGGGGTCGTGGCCGAAGGCACGCTCGATCCCTCGGGCGTCTTCGCCGCCGACACCATCCTCGCCAAGCACGACGAGACCTACATGCCCAAGGAGGTCGCCGACGCGCTGAAGAAATCGGGACATTGGAAGGACGACTACGCGCAGCGGCCGGCGCTGCCGGTCGGCGGAGGTGGAAAATGATTCCCGAGCTTGGCCACTACGCCTTGATGCTCGCGCTGGGCTTGGCGCTGATCCAGAGCACGATGCCGATCATCGGCGCGCGCAGCGGCGATGCGACGCTGATGGGCATGGCCGCGCCGGCGGCGTTGACGCAGTTCGTCTTCGTCGCCATCGCATTCGCCGCGCTCGCGGTGTCTTACGTGACGTCCGATTTTTCGGTGCTCAACGTCTACGAAAACTCCAATTCGGCGATGCCGCTCCTCTACCGGCTGACCAGCGTGTGGGGCAATCACGAGGGCTCCATGATGCTGTGGGTCTTCATCCTGACCCTGTTCGGCGCGCTGGTCGCGACGTTCGGCAGCAATCTGCCGGTGACGCTGAAGGCGATCGCGCTCGCGGTGCAGGCCTGGATCGCGGCGGCGTTCCATTTGTTCATCTTGACCACGTCGAATCCGTTCGCGCGCATCGCCGACGCGCCGTTCGAGGGCCGCGATCTGAACCCGGTGCTGCAGGACCCCGGGCTCGCCTTCCATCCGCCGCTCCTCTATCTCGGCTATGTCGGCTTCTCGATCGCGTTCTCGTTCGCCATCGCGGCGCTGATCGAAGGCCGCATCGACGCGGCCTGGGCACGCTGGGTGCGGCCGTGGGTGCTCGGCGCCTGGATGTGCCTGACGCTCGGCATCGCCGGCGGCTCCTACTGGGCGTATTACGAATTGGGCTGGGGTGGCTTCTGGTTCTGGGACCCGGTCGAGAACGCGTCGCTGATGCCGTGGCTCGCCGGCACCGCGCTCTTGCATTCCGCCGTGGTCATGGAGAAGCGCGGCGCGCTCAAGGTCTGGACCATTCTGCTGGCGATCCTGGCGTTCTCGCTGTCGCTGATCGGCACCTTCCTGGTGCGCTCGGGCGTCCTCACCTCGGTGCATGCCTTCGCCACCGACCCGCGGCGCGGCATTTTCATTCTGGCCATTCTCGTCGCCTTCATCGGCGGGGCGCTCGCTTTGTTCGCCTGGCGCGCGCCGCTCCTCAAGCAGGGCGGCCTGTTTGCGCCGGTGTCGCGCGAAGGCGCGCTCGTCTTCAATAATCTGTTTCTGACGTCGGCCTGCGCCACCGTCTTCATCGGCACGCTCTATCCGCTCGCGCTCGAGGCGTTGACCGGCGACAAGATTTCGGTCGGGCCGCCGTTCTTCAACGCGACGTTCGGCCCGCTGTTCGTGCCGCTGTTGCTGGCGATGCCGTTCGGTCCGCTGCTCGGTTGGAAGCGCGGCGACCTCCTCGGCGCGGCGCAGCGGCTGTCGGCGGCGGCGTTGCTGGCGGCGGTCGTGGCGGCCGGAGCGTTCGCGCTGCAGCACGGCGGTCCGGTGTTGGCGCCGTTCGGCATCGGCGTCGCGATTTTCGTCATGGCGGGCGCGGTGACCGACATTGTCGAGCGCACCATGATCCTCCGCGTGCCTTTCGGCGCGGCGCTGCGGCGGGCGGCGGGATTGCCGCGCTCGGCGTGGGGAACCGCCGTCGCGCATTTCGGCATCGGCGTCACGCTGATGGGCCTCGTCGTCGTGACGGCCTGGGGCGCCGAGCGCATCGCCGCGCTGCGGCCGGGCGAGACCGTCGATATCGCCAACTACCGCCTCACCTTCGAGGGCGTGTTCGGCCGCAACGGCCCGAATTACCACGATGTGGTCGGCCGGTTCATCGTGCGCCGCACGAACGGCGACCTCCTGGGCATCATGGAGCCGAGCCGGCGCACGTTTCCCGCCCGCGCCATGGCGACGACCGAAGCGGCGCTGATGCGCCGCGGCGTCAGTCAGATTTATCTGTCGCTCGGCGATCCGAATCCGGACGGCACCGTGCCGGTTCGGCTCTATTACAAGCCGCGCGTTCTGTTGATCTGGCTCGGCGCCGTCATCATGTTCGTCGGCGGCGGCCTGTCGCTCTCCGACCGGCGGCTACGCATCGGTGCGCCGAGGCCGGCAAGGAAAATCCGCCCGGCGCTGCAGGCGGCGGAGTGACGCCGATGCGGCGCCTAGCTTTCTTACTTTGTCGCATTTTCTTTCGGAAAACCGGCAACCACTTTTCCGGAAAATGCTCTCATCGTTTCGCACGCATGGCGCTGGTCGCGGTGGCGTTATTGGCGGCCGCGCTGTTGTCGACAAAGCCGCTGTTTGCCGTCGAGCCCGGCGAGATGCTCAAGGATCCGGTGCTCGAGGCCCGCGCCCGCACGCTCTCCAAGGAGCTGCGCTGCATGGTGTGCCAGAACCAGTCGATCGACGATTCCGAAGCGCCGCTGGCGCACGATCTGCGCGTCCTGGTGCGCGAGCGCCTCACCGCCGGCGACAGCGACCCGCAGGTGATCGATTTTATGGTCGCGCGCTACGGCGAATTCGTCCTGCTCAAGCCGCCTTTGTCGTGGCACACCGCGGCGCTGTGGGGGCTGCCGCCGGCGATTTTGTTGCTCGGCGTCGTGGCCATCGTCATCGTCGTCGGCCGCCGCCGTTCCGCCGCCGCCGCGCAGGAGCCGGTGAACCTCACGGCCGCCGAAGAAAAGCGGCTGTCCGAGCTTTTGCACGGCAAGGGCTGAAGCCACGGCATTGCGGCGCGTAAAGCGACGATTGCGTCGCGGCGCTCGTCATCTAAAATTTTGCTTCGTCATGCCGCGCCGACCGCCGCAGGACGAAAGTTCGGCAACATTATAGTTCATCAACAGAATTCGGTCCGAGCGACATTACGAAGTTTTAATCCCGCAGACAGGGCGCGGTAAGGCGGTGCACCGCACATTGCGCGCCAATTCGGGGCCTCGGGGCGGCTCCGTCGCAAGACGGGCAACCGATTTGGAGACGGCTTCATGAACGGCAATCTTCCACCCGCGCTTCGACCCGCGCGCCGCGGTCTGTCCGCGCGACGGCTTGGCCTCCTGGCGACGACGATCGTCGGCGTCGGCGCGGCGGCGCTCTTTATCGCGCCGAATTTCGCGCCCAAAGGCGATTTCCCGTCGAGCTTCCTGACAAGCTCGGCGCGCGCCGAGAACGTGTCGCAGCAGGCGCAGCAACTGCCGCAGCATCCGGTCGGCTTCGCCGACATCGTGGAAAAGGTCAAACCTGCGGTCATTTCCGTGCGGGTGAAGATGGAGCGGCCGACCCATTCGGGGCTGACCGACGACGACCTGCCGTTCCCGCCGGGCTCGCCGTTCGAGCGCTTCTTCAAGCGCTTCGGCATGCCCAATAGCGGCGAAGGCGGCCACGAGATCGTCACCGGCCAGGGTTCCGGCTTCTTCATCTCCGCCGACGGCTATGCCGTCACCAACAACCACGTCGTTTCGAACGCCGAGACCGTGCAGGTCACGACCGACGACGGCAAGACCTTCGCCGCCAAGGTGATCGGCACCGATCCGCGCACCGACCTTGCGTTGATCAAAGTCGAGGGGTCCGGTTTCCCCTACGCCAAGCTCGCCGACGCCGCCCCGCGGGTCGGCGATTGGGTCCTCGCCGTCGGCAATCCGTTCGGGTTGGGCGGCACGGTGACGGCGGGCATCGTTTCGGCCCGCGGCCGCGACATCGGCGCCGGTCCCTATGACGACTTCATTCAGATCGATGCGCCGGTCAACAAGGGCAATTCCGGCGGTCCGACCTTCGACGTCGACGGCAATGTCATCGGCGTCAACACCGCGATCTTCTCGCCGTCCGGCGGCTCGGTCGGCATCGCCTTCGCCATTCCCGCCGACACGGTCAAGACCGTGATCGCGCAGCTGCGCGACAAGGGCAGCGTCAGCCGCGGCTGGATCGGCGTGCAAATTCAGCCGGTGACGCCCGACATCGCCGACAGCATGGGCTTGAAAAAGGCGGCCGGCGCGCTCGTCTCCGAGCCGCAGCCCAACAGCCCGGCGGCCAAGGCCGGCATCGAGAGCGGCGACGTCATCGTCGCCGTCGACGGCACCGCGGTGCGCGACGCCCGCGAACTGGCGCGGCGGATCGGCATGATGGCGCCGTCGACCACGGTCAAGCTCACCTTGATCCATCAGGGCCAGGAGAAGACCGTCACGCTGACGCTCGGCACGCTGCCGAGCGAGAAGCAGGCGCTCAATCAGCCGAACGACCGTCAGGTGCCCGACAACGACGTGCCGAAGCTCGGCCTGACGCTGGCGCCGAGCAAGGCGGCCGGCGGGGACGGCAGCGGCGTCGTCGTTACCGCGGTCGATCCGAGCGGCGTTGCCGCCGAGCATGGCTTCCAGGTCGGCGACGTCATTCTCGACGTCAGCGGCAAGGCGGTGTCGAGCCCGGCCGATGTGCGCAAGCAGCTCGCCGACGCGCACAAGGAAGGCAAGCGCACTTTGCTGTTCCGCGTGAAGTCGAACGAGGGCACCCGCTTCGTCGCCCTGCCGCTCGGCAGCGCCTGAAGGCTTAGCGCCCGCTGCGGCGCGCACGAGATCAAGAGAGCCGCGGTTCTGCTCGTCGATTGGAACCCAAGTTCTCGAGGAATGGGGCATCCGCCGGCATCCGTCGCCCCCGCTGGCGGGCGTACCCAGGGGACGGGTCGCAAGACCCGTCCCCGCCGAATACCAACTCTGCCTCCCGGCATCCGTCGCCCCCGCCGGGGTTGGAGTGGGTAGGGGTGGCGGGCTTCGTGCCCGCCACCCTCAAATCATATGTACCGTGGGGAGGGCCGCGCTCGTCGAGCTGCCGACATTGCCATGCGAGCCTTGCGAGACGATATGAATCCTGAGACGCGTGCCGGGGAGGTCGGTAGCCTCGCAGCGCGGATAGTCGAGCGCGGCCAAACGATGCGTATTCTGATCATCGAAGACGACCGCGATGCGGCCGATTATCTGGTCAAGGCCTTTCGCGAGGTCGGCCACGTCGCCGACCACGCCGGCGACGGCGAGGAAGGCTTGGCGCTGGCGCTCGATGGCCAATACGACGTGCTGATCGTCGACCGCATGCTGCCGAAGCTCGACGGCCTGTCGATCATCGGCGCGCTGCGCGCCAAGGGGATGGAAACGCCGGTCCTCATCCTCTCGGCGCTCGGCCAGGTCGACGACCGCGTCAAAGGGCTGCGCACCGGCGGCGACGATTATCTCGCCAAACCCTACGCGTTCTCGGAATTGCTGGCGCGCGTCGAGGCGCTGGTGCGCCGCGGCGGCAACCGCGGCGAGGAGACCGTCTATCGCGTCGGCGATCTCGAACTCAATCGGCTCTCCCACGAAGTGAGCCGGGCCGGGCAGGAGCTGCAGTTACAGCCGCGCGAGTTCCGCCTGCTCGAATATCTGATGCGCCACGCCGGGCAGGTCGTCACCCGCACCATGCTCTTGGAAAACGTCTGGGATTATCATTTCGATCCGCAGACCAACGTCATCGACGTGCACATTTCGCGGCTGCGTTCCAAGATCGACAAGGGCTTTGCGCCGCCGCTCCTGCATACCGTCCGCGGCGCCGGCTACATGATCCGCGACGGGTCGCGGTAGCGCCTCGAGTTCGTCGCCCTGAGGCGTGCGCGAAAGCATCGGCCTCGACCTCAGGATGATGGAGCGTTCGTATGCGCTTGCGCTTCAGCCTCGCGAAGGACGCCGGCGGCGAGCAGGTGATCGATCCTGTTTGCGGCAATGCCCCAGTCGAGGAGCGCGGCGCGCGTTCCGGCGCCCGGCGCCTGCGGCGGCGTCGGAATGCCGGCGGGCGTGCGCTCGAAGCGCGGCGCGGGGCCGGGCTGCACGACGCCGTCGACTTCGACGAACGTGCCGCGGGCGATGTTGTGCGGATGAAAAGGCGCTTCTGCCATGGTGAGGACCGGCGCGAAGCAGGCGTCCGTTCCTTCCAAGAGCGCGCACCAGTCGTCGCGCGTGCGGGTCTTGAACAAGATTTCGAGCTTTTGCTCGAGCGCCGGGCCGTCGCCGGCGGTGTAAGCGAGGCCGAGCCGCTCGAACAGCACCCGGCGGAATTTGTGCTCGATCGGCGCGATGGCGACAAAGCGGCCGTCCGCGCATTCGTACACGTCGTAGATCGCCGACCCGGAATCGAGCAGATTTTCCCCGCGTTTCAGGCTGTGCAGCCCGGCGGCGTGAAGGCCATAAAACAACGTCATCAAGGACGCCGCGCCCTCGGTCATGGCGGCGTCGACGACTTGGCCCCGGCCGGAGCGCCCCGCCTCGATCATGGCGCAGGCCATGCCGAAGGCGAGGTAGAGGGCGCCGCCGCCGAAATCGGCGGCGAGGTTGAGGGGCGGGGTCGGCTTGGCGCCGGCGCGGCCGATGGCGGCGAGCGCGCCCGACAGCGCGAGATAATTGAGATCGTGGCCGGCCGCCTGCGCCAGCGGACCGCTTTGGCCCCAGCCGGTGATGCGGCCGTAAACGAGCCGCGGGTTGCGCGCCAGCATGTCCTGCGGGCCGAGCCCGAGGCGTTCCATCGTGCCGGGCCGGAAGCCCTCGATCAGGCCGTCGGCGGTGGCGACGAGGTCGGCCGTCAAAGCGAGCCCGTCCGGGTGCTTGAGGTCGACCGTCACGCAGGGCCGGCCGCGCGTGATCAGATCGAACCGCGTCGGCACCGCGATACCGAGGCCGCCCGGGGTGGGCCGGTCGACGCGGATGACGCTGGCGCCGAGGTCGGCGAACAGCATGGCCGCCATCGGCCCGGGCCCGATGCCAGCGAACTCGACGACGCGCAGGCCGGCGAGCGGACCCCGGCGCGCTTCGTTGCGGTTTTCCTCTCGCGCCTCCATCCTTGCTCCCATCTTGAAACGCCGGCGGCGGACTGGCACATCATGACCGTACTCATAATGACCGTATCCATGCGCCAGCAATACCATAGAGAAGCTTTCGCGTGAGCGCGCTCGGCAAACTTTTGCGCACGACGGCGTTTCAATTGACGCTCGTCTATCTGTTGGTCTTCGTGCTGTTCGCGGTGTCGTTGCTCGGCTATTTCGCCCTCAACACCAGGCGGCTCATCACCGATCAGATCACCCGTACCGTCACCACCGAAGTCGCCCGGTTGCGCCAGCAATACGAGGAAACCGGCATCCGGGGACTGGTGATCCTGCTCGATCTGCGCTCGCGGCGGCCGGGCTCGAGCCTCTATCTCGTCACCACGCCGAACGGCGAGGGCCTCGCCGGCAATGTCGGCGCGCTGCAGCCCGGCGCGCTCGACCATCCGGGCTGGATCGAAACCTCGTATCGCCGCATCGACACCTCGGACCCGGCCGACCACCACGCGCTGGTCGAGGTGGTGGAGCTGCCCGGCGGCTTTCGCCTCCTGGTCGGCCGCGATCTCGAGGAGCGCGAGCGCATCTTCGACATCATCGCCAATGCCGGGCGCTGGTCGTTCGCGCTGGTCGTCGTGCTCGGCCTCGCCGGCGGCTTCTTCGTCAGCCGCCGCGTGCTCAACCGCATCGACGCCATGACCGGTACGGCGCAGACCATCATGGCCGGCGATCTGACCGGCCGGCTGCCGATCGCCGGCACCGGCGACGAGCTCGACCGGCTCGCTGTCCATCTCAATGCCATGCTGGAGCGCATCGAGGCGCTGATGCACGGCTTCAAGGAAGTGTCCGACAACATCGCCCACGATCTGAAAACGCCGCTGACGCGGCTGCGCAACCGCTGCGAAGAGGCGTTGCGCACCGCCAAGGACGACGCCGGCTACCGCGCAGCGCTGGAGACGACCATCGCCGAGTCGGACGACCTGATCCGCACCTTCAACGCGCTCCTCATGATCGCGCGCGCCGAATCCGGCCAGGCGCGCGACAATATGGTCGAGTTCGACGCCGCCGAGATCGCCCGCGGCGTCGGCGAACTGTACGAGCCGCTGGCCGAGGAGAAGGGGCTCGCGCTCAAGATCGATGCGCCCGCGGCGGCGCCCGTGCGCGGCAATCCCGAACTGGTGAGCCAGGCGCTCGCCAATCTGGTCGACAACGCCATCAAATATGCCGGGCCCAAAGACTGCAACAGCAGCAAGCTCAACGGCGCGCCGGCGGAAATCGTGGTCGGTGCCGGCTGCGCCGGCGAGCGCATCACGCTCACCGTGGCCGATCACGGTCCGGGCATCGCGCCGGCCGATCGCGGCCGCGTGGTCGAACGTTTCGTGCGGCTCGAGCAGAGCCGCTCCGAGCCCGGCTCGGGGTTGGGGCTGAGCCTCGCCTCCGCTGTGGCGCGGCTCCATGGCGGCGAACTCAAGCTCGAAGACAATCATCCCGGGCTCAAAACCGTCATCGCTCTGCCGCGCGCCGGCCCGGCAGCGGCGTGATGACACTGGCGCCGCCCGGGATGCGGTCGAATGAAGCAAGCCTCGCCGACGCGGCCTTGATACGACAGTTCGGCGGCGCATTGCCGTTGCCGTCGCCGCAAGGCCGGGAGCGTTTGTCGGCGTGGCTCGTGGAAGTGACGCCGACCGACGCCGGCGCGACGCTGACGGCGCTGATCGAAGGATATCCGTCGCTGGCGAGCGTGTTCGCCGCCGTCGCGCAAGCCGCGCCGTATCTCTGGGACCTCGTCCGCGCCGATCCGGCGCGGACGGTCCGCATCCTGTGCCATGATCCGCACGAAACGCTGAACGCGCTCGTCGGCGCCACGCGCCAAGCCGCGGCGGCGGCGCATGGGCCGGGCGAACTGATGGGGTCGCTGCGAGCCATCAAGGCGGAAGCGGCGCTCCTGATCGCGCTCGCCGACATCGGCAATGTCTGGCCCGTGGAGCGCGTCACCCAAGCGCTCACCGACATTGCCGATGCGACGCTCGCCGCGGCCGTCCGCCATGTTCTCAACGAAGCCGCCCGGCGCGGCCGGCTCGTGCCGCCCGATCCGCACCATCCGGATTTCGCCACCGGCTATATCGTGCTGGCGATGGGCAAGATGGGCGCCCATGAGCTTAATTTTTCCAGCGACATCGATCTGATGGTGTTCTTCGATGCCGCGTCGGCGCCGCTCGCTCCAGACCTCGAGCCGACGCCGTTTTTCGTCCGCCTGACGCGCGAACTCGTCAAGCTGATGCAGGAGCGCACCGCGGACGGCTATGTCTTTCGCGTCGATCTGCGGCTGCGTCCCGATCCGTCGTCGACCCAGATCGCCATCTCGACCGATGCCGCGCTGGATTATTACGAAAGCCGCGGCCAGAACTGGGAGCGTGCGGCGCTGATCAAGGCGCGCGCCTGCGCCGGCGACCTCGCCGCCGGCGAAAGGCTGTTGCGCGAACTCGCGCCGTTCGTGTGGCGCAAATATCTCGATTACGCCGCCGTCGCCGACGTCCACGAGATGAAGCAGCGCATTCACGCCTATCGCGGCCACGGCGAGATCGCGGTCGAAGGCCATAATGTGAAGCTCGGCCGCGGCGGCATCCGCGAGATCGAGTTTTTCGTGCAGACGCAGCAGCTCATCGCCGGCGGCCGCCACCAGGCGCTGCGCGGCCGCGGCACGCTCGCCATGCTGGCGCGCCTTTCCGCCGATGGCTGGATCGACGCCGCCGCGCGCGACGAACTCACCGCGGCTTATGATTTCCTGCGCCGCGTCGAGCATCGCCTGCAGATGGTGGCGGACGAGCAGACCCACACCTTGCCGGCCGAACGCGCCGCGCTTGACGGTTTCGCCCGCTTTCTCGGCTTTGCCGGCCGCGACGCATTCGCCGCCGCGCTGCTCGCGCATCTGCGCGCCGTCGAGCGGCATTATGTCAGGCTGTTCGAGCGCCCGCCGGCGCCGCCCGGCGAGCAGAAACTTTCATTCCTAAGCCCGGAGGGCGACGGCGAGACGCTCGACCGCTTGGCGGCGATGGGTTTTCGGCAACCGCGCGAAGTCGCGGGCGCAGTGCACCGCTGGGGTGAGGGCCTCTATCGCGGACTGCGCGGCGAGCAAACGCGTGAAATTCTCACCGCGATGGCGCCGGCGATCGTCGACGAGTTTGCGCAAGCCGAAGCGCCCGATGCGGCATTCGTCGCGTTCGACCGCTTTCTCGCCGGGCTGCGCACCGGCTGGCGTTTCGTTTCGCTGCTGCGGCAGCATCCCGAGCTCATCCGCTTTCTCGCTTTGATCCTCGGCGTGGCGCCACGGCTCGCCGACATCTTGGCGCAGACCCCGCATGTCATCGATCCGCTGCTCGAGCCGAGTTTCTTCGGCGCCTTGCCCGACGCGGAGCAGCTCGCCGACGAACTGTCCCGCAGGCTCGGCGAGACCGCGAGCTACGAGGATGCGCTCGATCTGAGCCGGCAGTTCGGGCAGGAGCACATGTTCCTGATCGGCGCCCGCATCCTGTCCGGCTCGGTGTCGGCCGAACAGGCCGGCGAACTGTTCGCGCGGCTCGCCGACGTCATCATCCGCGCGCTGCACACGCGCGTCGAGGACGATTTTGCCGTCACCCACGGCCGCGTCCGCGGCCAGGAAACCGCGATCCTGGCGCTGGGCCGGCTCGGCGCGCAGGAGATGAGCGCGAACTCCGACCTCGATCTCATCGTCATCTACGACTACGACAAGGAGCACCCGGACTCCGACGGCGCGCGTTCGCTCTACGGCGCGCAGTATTTCGCCCGCTTCACGCAGCGGCTCATCAGCGCCCTGACCGTCAAGACCAATTACGGCGCGCTCTATCCGGTCGACATGCGGCTGCGGCCGTCCGGCCGCGCCGGGCCGCTGGCGACGCAGGTCGACGGCTTTATCGGCTACCAGGAGCGCGAGGCGTGGACCTGGGAGCACATGGCGCTCACCCGCGCGCGCCTCGTCTCCGGCCCGCCGGATTTTTGCGCGCGCGCCGAAGCCGCGATCCGCGCCGTGCTCACCCGGTCGCGCCAGCCGCGCGCGGTCGCCGAGGACGTGATCGAGATGCGCGCCGCCATCGCGGCGGAGAAGGGCGATGCCGACCCCTGGGATCTCAAATACGCCGCCGGCGCGCTCATCGATATCGAGTTCGTCGCCCAATATTTGCAGCTCGTGCACGCCGCCGCGCTGCCGGATATTTTGGACACTTCGACCGCGCGCGTCCTGGACAAAGCCGCTCGCCTCGGCGTGCTCGCGGTCGAGGACGGCGAAGTGCTCCGCCCGGCGGTGCGGCTGTTTCACGACCTCACGCAAATCCTGCGGCTGTGCCTCACGGGCCCGTTCGATCCCAAATCGGCCGGTCCCGGCGTGCTCAGCCTGCTGGCGCGCGCCGCCGACCTGCCGGATTTCCCCGCGCTCGAGGCGCATGTGAAGGAGACGCAGCAAAAGGTGCGGGAATGTTTTGTGCGGATTTTGGGGCGCGTGCAGTAGCCTTTACGACCCGCGCGTGAGGTCGATGCCCTCCAGCGGCGCCGCGGCCAAGAGTGCCTTGAAGCCGGTGGGTTTGACCATGCCGAAACGCTCACGCAGTAGCGCACGCGCTTCCGCTTCGCGCTCCGGATCGCCTAATGCTTTGACGACGCGACGAACGAGCGATGCATCGTCCTTCCGAACGTTCACTTCGAGACGCACAACTCCCTGACGCATCGACCGGCGACGATGGGTGGAAAGCGCCTTCTTTCGTGATAGGGCCATAGGGTCCTCTGTTTCCCGGTAACGTATCCGGAAGCCATGCGGATCCCAAGGCCGGTGCGTTCCTGGCTGACGCGCGTGCCGTTACGCCGCGACCTCCGGCTGGCGGAGAAGTTCCGCTTGCTCTGGCTCCCGTGCCTCCGCCGGCAATCGCACCACCACCGTCGTGCCGGCGCCGAGCACGGAGCGGATGCGCATGCGGCCGCCGTGCAGTTCGACCAAAGACTTGGCGATGGCGAGCCCGAGGCCGGAGCCCTGGTGGCGCTTGGTCAACTGGCTTTCGACCTGCTCGAACGGGCGGCCGAGCTTGCCCAGCGCGTCCTTCGGGATGCCGATGCCGTTGTCGGCGATGGCGACGGTGATCATCCGCCCGCGCACGCGGCTGCGCACCGTGACGGTGCCGCCGTCGGGCGTGAACTTCACGGCGTTGGAGAGAAGATTGAGCGCGATCTGCTTGAGCGCGCGGCGGTCGGCATGAAGGTGGATGCCGGGCGCGAGTTGCGATTGCACGGTGACGCGTTTCTCGTTGGCGCGGCCCCAGACGACGCGGACGCAATCGGCCAGCGTGCGGTCGAGGTCGACGTCTTCCGGCGCGAGATGAACGCCGCCGGCTTCGATCTTCGACATGTCGAGAATGTCGTTGATGACGTCGAGCAGATATTGGCCGCTTTCGCGGATGTCGCGCGAATATTCGTTGTATTTCGCCGCGCCGAGCGGGCCGAACATGGCCGACGCCATGATCTCGGAAAAGCCGATGATGGCGTTGAGCGGGGTGCGCAGCTCGTGGCTCATATTGGCGAGGAATTTCGACTTGGCTTCGTTGGCCTCCTCGGCGCGCCGGCTTTCTTCGGCGTATTTTTCGGCGAGGTCGGCGAGTTCGCCGGTCTGGCGCTCCAGCGCCTGCTGCGAGTGGCGCAGGTCGTTGATGGTGGCGATGCGGCGCTTTTCGCCCTCGATCAGCCTCTGCTCGTGCTGCTTGAGCTTGGTGATGTCGGTGCCGACCGAGACGTAGCCGCCGTCCTTGGTGCGGCGTTCGCTGATGTGCATCCAGCGGCTGTCGTCGAGCTGGGCTTCGAAGGTGCGCGCGCCGGGCGGCTGCGCGTCGTCATTGGCGATGGTGGTGCGCAGGATCGGCTTGCGGCCGGTCGCGAGTACCGTGTCGTACGGCGTGCCCGCCTCGACCGCCTCGTCGGGCAGGTGATGCAGCTCCTGGAAATTGGAATTGCACAGCACCAGGCGGTTGTCGGCGTCCCACAATACGAACGCTTCCGGTATGGTCTCGATGGCGTCGCGCAGCCGCAGATCGGCGGCATTGGTGCGCTCGACCAGGCTTTTTTGTTCGGTGATGTCGACGGCGATGCCGATGAGGTGCAGGCCGGTCTCGCCGTCCTGGCGGGCGAGTTCGCAGCGCACGCGCAGCCACAGCCAGCGGTGATCGGCGTGGCGCATGCGGAAGGCGTGGTCGATCGACGCCATGCTGCCGTCGGCGAGCTGCCGCGCCAATTCGTAGAGGTCGATGTCGTCTTGATGGACCAGCGCGTTGACCTCGCCGAAGGTCAAAAGATCGTCCTTGGCCGGCAGGCCGAGCATGTCGAACATCGAGTGCGACCAGAACACCCGGCCGCGCGCCAAATCCCAGTCCCACAGGCCGCAACGGCCGCGATTGAGCGCGGTATCGATGCGGCCGCGCACGGTATCGTGGATGAGGTCGGCTTCGCGCGCGCGCGTCGCCTGCCAATGGAAGGCGAAGCCGAGAATGAGCACCACGAAGCCGGTGGTCGCCGACAGCGTCACGGTCAGCGCGGTTGACGAGCGCCAGTTCGCCAGCGCGTCGGCCTTGGTCTCGACCACGGCGAGGAGGCCGAGCGGATTTTTCAGCGCGCGCACCGTGGCGAAGGCGGCGGTGCCGTCGGGCAGAATGATCTCGCGGGTGTCGGCGGCGGCGCCGAAGGTGGTCAAGGGCTGCAGCGGGCCGAGCACGTCGAGAATGTGCCGTCCGATCTGTTGCGGGGCGTTCGGAATGCCGGCGACGATGGTGCCGTCGGCGTCGGCGACGAGGACCGCGCGCGCGCCTTGCGCCGCCCAGGACGGCAGCGCGCGTTCGATATCCTCGGAGGTGCGGCCGACATTGGCGCGCAGATCGCGGCCCGGACGGTCGATCTCGATCGCGATCTGGTCGGCCAGCGCACCGATGGTCTGCCGCTCGTCCATCACCGCCTGGCGGCGCTGTTCCAGCACCTGCACGCCGGCGCCGATCGAAATGGTGATCAGAAAGGCGATGATCAGAACCGGCACCGCGCGGCGCAGCAGCGGCTCGGCGCTCAAGAGGCGGTGATACGCCGGCTTGGCGATCGACTGCGCCAAGCCCTTGATAGAATCCGAGCGTATCGACGCACTCGCCGCCTCGGCGCGCGCCATATCGAGCCTCCGTTTCGGAACGTCCCCTGCACCTCGACCGGAAGGATGTGCCGCATCTCTTCCCGAATCACCTTGATAAGAATCGATGCGGGGTGATTTGTCGAGAGTCGGGAGTCAATATTTTTTCGTTAATTGTCCCCGGGGTTTTTGCAGGGCCGAAGGGCAGGCATCCTGGGCGGAGCGCGGCACGAAGTGGCGCGCTGCGGCACCGGGATTGTCCCAGATGTTGCGTCTGTTCAGGTCCCGGATACGGTACGCCGCCGACGCTGCACCGCATCCGGGAAACGCGGGCGAGCTAACGGGCTCGGACTCCCACGCTCTACGATGCCAGCACGTCGAGCAGCGACTTCGCCTCTTTCAGGTCGAGCGTGTCGAAGCCTTCGTTGAACCAACCGTAGACCGGCGCGAGCAGCTCGCGGGCCTCGTTGCGCTTGCCCTGATCGCGGAGAAGCCGTGCCATGCTTATCGCCGCGCGCAGTTCCCAGGACCTTGCTTGCTGCGCGCGCGCAACCGAAAGCGCGCGCTCGAAATACGCTTGCGCTTTCGCCGCATCCGGCTGCGGCGACTTCAGCGCGATTTCGCCGGCGGTTCGGAGGACCTCGGCCTCGCACCATCTTTCCTTGGTTGTTTCCGCCGTCGTCATCGCTTCGCGAATGCAGCGCCAAGCATCATCAAATTGACCGAGTGCTGCGTAGGCTTGCGTCACACATGATAGGTACAACGGTCTCCACACGCCGGCGCCCGTTGACTGCCATGCGGTGAGGCCGGAGGTGATCTTGTGAACAGCGTCCGCAGCGTTGCCGGTTAAGGCAAAAAGCCAGCCCTGGTTCATCATTCCGCACGCTGTCCAGAACAAGGTCCCTTTCTCGTCCGCCAAAGCTGAGACTTCGTCGACGGCAGTCTTTGCTTTCGCGTAGTTTCCGCATTCGAAATAGGTGAGTGGCGCGTGGCCCAGCGCGTACATCAAAGTGGCGGCTTGGCCGATCTCACGCGCATCGCTGATCGCCCGGTCCGCGTCGGCAAGCGCGGCCTCGGGATAGCCGAGAAACCAAAGGGTCCATGACCGATAGGACAAGATTGACACGCGACTGTCTACGCTAAAACGCGTCGCCAGCGGACGATGCTCGGCCGGATCGTAGAGCGCGATCGCGCGATCGAAATGCGCACGCCCTTGTTCAATGTCTCCCGTACACGCCAAGGAAATGCCCATGATGCGGTGTGCTATCATGAGCGGGGTTTTCGCCCCTTGCTTTTCCGCGAGCGTCAGGAACTGCGCCGCGAGCTCACGCATGGCGTCGCCATTGGATGCCACATAATTCGCGGTCCAGACGCCGTAGAGGACCGCGAATAACAGCAGCGGGTCTTCGGGAGCCTCTCCGAGCGCTTCGGATTGCTTGATCAGGAGACGGGCCTGTTCCGCAGCCGCCTTGGTTTCCGGCGCCGCATATCCTTTGACATGGAGGAGTGGGGTTATGAGCCCGACCTGGAGCTTGATCTGCTCGCGACGCAGAGTTGGCGTAGCCGGCAAGGTTGCGATCTGATCGAGGGCGCGGGTGAGCTGCACCACGGCTTCGACCAGCGCCGACCGGTCCAGCGACCGTTGTCCCGCTTTGCCCCACAGGCCCGCCGCTTTCTCGGTCAGCCCGGCCTCGGTCCAGTGACGCGCGAGCAGCTCCGGCTGACTTTCAGCAGTCTCCGCGAATTGGCTTTCAAGGGTTTCGGCAATACGGGCGTGAAGCGCACGTCGCGGCTCACGTAGCAGCGTGCCGTAGGCGGCGTCCTGCACCAGGGCATGCTTGAACAGATAGGTTGCATGCGGCGGCGTGCCCTGTCGGAACAGCAAACCGGCCGCAACGAGACGGTCGAGCGCCGATGCCAGCTTCGCTTCCGGCCTGCGCGCCACCGCGACCAGCAAGGCGTGGGAGAACTCCCGGCCGATCGCCGCCCCGATCTGCGCCACCTCCTTGGCCGGGCCGAGGCGGTCAAGCCGCGCCATCAGTGAAGCGTGCAAGCTTGCCGGGACCGCCAGGGCCAGGGAGGGAACCGAGGCGGCGGTCAGCCGCGCTTCAATCTCGCTCTCCGCCTCCAGCACCGCCTTGGTCATCTCCTCCACGAACAACGGAATGCCGTCGGTGCGCTCAATGATGTCCTGCCGGAGGCTCGCCGGCATGAGCTTGTTGCCGATGACGCGGTCGATCATGGCACCGATGTCGCGCTGCGCCAGCCGATTGATGGTAAGAGGGGTCACATGTGGTCGCCCGATCCAGGGCGGCGCGAATTCCAGCCGGAACGTCACCAGCAGCAGCACGCGAAAGGTCCCGATCCGGTCAACCGCCCGACCGAGCGCTTCCAGGCTTGTGGGATCGATCCAGTGCGCATCCTCGAAGATCATCAGAACCGGGTTGGAGCGTGCCAGCGTTTCTATTTGCAAACTGAGCGCTTCCAGCGTCTTTTGCCGGCGCTGCTGCGGGCTCAACTCAAGCGCGGGATAGCGTCCATCGTTCGGCAGCGACAGCATATCGGCAAACAGCGCCGCGTCTTGTTTCGAGGTCGAGGTCTGCGCCCACAGCACGTCGAGTTTGTCGAGCTTCGCTTGCAGCGTGTCGTCTTGCGCTAGTCCGGAGGCCCGTTCCATCTGACTGATGATCGGAAAAAGGGCGCTGTCGGTGCGTTGCGGCGAGCAGAAATAGCGCAAGCGCGTATGCGGCTCGCCAGCGAGCCGTTCCAGCAGCGCCGCTGTGAGCCGCGATTTGCCAATTCCGGCTTCGCCGGAAAGCAGCACCACCTGGCCCTCGCCCGACTTTGCCTTGGACCAGCGGCGCAGCAGCAATTCAAATTCTTCTTCCCGCCCGACTAGCGCGGTCAGGCGGGCCGAGTGCAGCGCCTCGAAGCGGCTTTCGACCGAGCTTCCCCGCAGCGCCGCCCAAGCCCGCACCGAACCGGCGATGCCCTTGAGGTCCTTGGCTCCGAGGTCCTCAAGCTCGAACAGATTGCCGAGAAGTTTCCGAGTGCCTTCGGCAATGACAACCATGTTCGGCTCGGCGATGCCCTGAAGGCGTGCCGCGAGGTTCGGCGTTTCGCCGACAATGCCGCGCTCCTGCGCCTCGCCCGACCCGATCAGGTCGCCGACCACGACCAGCCCGGTCGCAATGCCGACACGGGTTTGCAGCGAAACGGGCGACTTGAGCGCGGCCACTGACGCTATCAGCTCCAACCCCGCACGCACCGCCTGCTCGGCGTCGTCCTCATGGGCCTGCGGATACCCGAAATACACGAGCACGCCGTCGCCCATGTATTTCGCCACGAAACCGCCGAAGCGGCGCACGGTCTCGGCGACGCATTTCTGATAGGCCGAAATGACTTCGCGCAAATCCTCCGGGTCCATGCGGGCGGAGAGCGCAGTCGAACCAACGAGGTCCGAGAACATCACCGTGACCTGCCGTCTTTCGGCGGTGTCCGGAGCTGGGCTTGCGATTGTCACATCAGCGTCAGCCGCCGCCGCTTTCGCCGTCGCGGCCGCGCGCAGTGCGGCGATGGCGTCGAGCAAGCGGCGGCGATGCCCGACGATGCCGACGCCCAAATCCTTCAAGTCTTCCGCGGTCAAGCTCGGCAGGACCGCTTCGTCGATCGCATTTTCGCGGAACGCCGCCTCATATTGTTCGAGGCCAAGGCTCCGCAGCCAACCTCCAACGTCCATGTTGGGCGCCCTAGCTCCGCCTGAAGCGCATCATCGTTCAGGTAGATTGACGTGTCCAGATGGCGCCGCTCAGCTCTCCGCCAGCGTCCTGGCGACGATGTCGGCGACGTCGCGCGACAGGCTCGGCGCCGCCGCGACGCGCTTGAGCGTCGCCTGCGCGCGGGCGCGGCGGGTCGGCTCGAGCACGCGCCAGGAGCGGAACGCGCCGACGATGCGGGCGGCGACCTGCGGGTTCTTCGGATCGAGCGCGAGCACGGCGTCGGCGACGAAATCGTAGCCCGCGCCGTCGGCGCGATTGAATTGGGTGTGGTTGACCTGCGCGAACGATCCGATCAGCGAGCGCACCCGGTTGGGGTTCGACATCGAGAACGCGGCGTGTTTGGTCAAGGCGCGCACGCGTTCAAGCGTCGCTGGTTCCGGGATCGCCGCCTGCAACGCGAGCCACTTGTCGATGATCAGCGGATCGTCGGCGTAACGGCTGTAGAAATCCTCCAACGCATGCGCGCGTTCGGGGCGGTCGAGGAGCGCCAAAGTCTCCAGCGCTGCCATGCGGTCGGTCATGTTGTCGGCGTTGTCGTACTGGGCAACCGTCCGCGCGATGGCGTCGCCGCGCTCCGTCGCCGCGAGCAGTGCGAGGCAGGTGTTCTTGAGCGAGCGCCGGCCGGCGCCTTCGGCATCCGGCCGGTAGGGCGCGGTGCTGACCATGCGCGCATAGGTGTCAGCGAGTGCCGCGCCGAGCCGCTCGCCGATCGTCGCCCGCAATTTCTTGCGCGCGGCCAAGATGGCGTCGGGATCGACGTCGCGGCCGATCTCGCGCGCGACGTCGGCTTCGCTCGGCGGCGCCAAAGCGAGCGCGATGAATGCCGGCTCGAGCTTGCGATCGGCCAGGATCGCGCCGAGCGCGGCGATGAGGCCGTCGTCCTCGCGCGCCGATCCGCCCGCGTGCAGGGCTGCGGCATTGGCGATGAGAAGCGCCATCGCCAGGCTCTGCACCGCCTGCCAGCGGTTGAACGGATCGCTGTCGTGCGCGGCGAGGTAACGCAGATCGTCGGCTGCGATCGGCAGTGTCAGTTTGATCGGCGCCGAGAAGCCGCGGTTGAGCGAGGGGATCGGCCGCTCTTCGATGCCGGTGAAGACGAAACTCTGGCTCGGCTTCGTCAGCTCGAGGACGCCGCGCGCGAGCGGCGCGCCGTCGAGCACGAGCGGCAGATCGCCCGCCTTGCCGACGAGGCCGACGGCGAACGGGATCACCATCGGCTCCTTGTGCGGCTGCCCCGGCGTCGGCGGGATCGTCTGCGTGATGTCGAGCCGATAGGTCTTTTCGCGCGCGTCGTAATGCGGCGTGACCACGATTTCCGGCGTCCCGGCCTGCAGGTACCAGCGCATGAACTGCGAGAAGTCGCGCCGGCTCACGTCGGCGAAGCACTGGATGAATTGCTCGACGGTCGCGGCCTCGCCGTCGTGGCGGTCGAAATAAAGATCCATGCCGGCGCGGAACAATTCGCCGCCGAGCAGGGTGCGGATCATGCGCACGATCTCCGCGCCCTTGTCGTAGACCGTCGTGGTGTAGAAATTGTTGATCTCGTGATAAAGCTGCGGCCGCACCGGATGGGCGAGCGGGCCGGCATCCTCGACGAACTGGTGCGCGCGCAGCGAACGCACGTCGCCGATCCGCTCCACCGCGCGCGAGCGCTGGTCGGCGGAAAATTCCTGGTCGCGGAAGACGGTGAGGCCTTCCTTGAGGCAGAGCTGGAACCAGTCGCGGCAGGTGATGCGGTCGCCGGTCCAGTTGTGGAAATACTCGTGCGCGATCACCGCCTCGATGTGGGCGAAGTCGATGTCGGTCGCGGTCGCCGCCGACGCCAGCACGTATTTGTCGTTGAAGATGTTGAGACCCTTGTTCTCCATCGCGCCCATGTTGAAGGCGGACACGGCGACGATCATGAAGATATCGAGATCGTACTCGCGGCCGAACGCCTCCTCGTCCCAGCGCATGGCGCGCTTGAGGCTGTCCATGGCGTAGAGCGCGCGATCCTCCTTGCCCGGTTCGACATAGATCGCGAGCGTGACCTCGCGGCCCGACAGGGTGGTGAAGCTGTCGCCGACGCGGGCAAGCGCGCCGCCGACCAGCGCGAACAGATAGGACGGCTTCTTGAACGGATCGTGCCACACCGCGAAATGCCGCGTGGTGCCCGGCACGTCGCCCTGCGCGATCAGATTGCCGTTGGAGAGGAGCACCGGCGCTTCGGTCTTGTCGGCCTCGATGCGCGTCGTGTAGACGGCCATCACGTCCGGACGGTCGAGGAAATAGGTGATGCGGCGGAACCCTTCCGCCTCGCACTGGGTGCAATAGGTCGAACCGGCGCGGTAAAGGCCCATCAGCTGGCTGTTGCCGGTCGGATCGACCATGGTCTCGATCGTCAGCGCGAACTCGCGCTGCGGCGGCTGGGCGATGGTCAAGCGTTCGGGCGTGGCGACGAAACTGTCGTGCGGCAGGGGCTTGCCGTCGAGCGCGAGCGCGGTGAGCTGCAAATCCTCGCCGTCGAGGACGAGCGGCGCCGGCGCGGCCGCGTTGTTAGGCTTGAGCTTGAGCGTCGCCCGCACTCTGGTCGCGGTCGGATCGAGCGACACGTCGAGGTCGACGGTCTCGATCAGCCAGTCCGGGGGGCGGTAGTCCTCGAGGCGGATGGGGCGGGGTTCTTCGGTGCGCATGGTACCGATGTAAAAGCTTTGCGGACGAATTGAAAGCGGGGGCGCATTTCACTCGCTGCCAGATCGGGTTACGGTGCATTCATGTCGATGATGCGCGCGATGGTGCTGGATCGGCCGCGCACGCCGCTCACGATGCGCGAGCGGCCGCTGCCGCGGCCGGCGGCCGGCGAGATTGTGGTCGAGATCGAAGCGTGCGGCGTGTGCCGCACCGATCTGCACGTGGTCGATGGCGAATTGCCGCATCCCAAACTGCCGATCGTGCCGGGGCATGAGATCGTCGGCCGCGTCGCCGCGTTGGGACCGGGCGTCGAAGGTTTTTCGCTGGGCGAGCGGGTCGGCGTGCCGTGGCTCGGCGCGACCTGCGGCGTCTGTCCATATTGCCGCTCCGGCCGTGAGAACCTGTGCGACAATCCGCTCTTCACCGGCTACACCCGCGACGGCGGCTACGCGACCCACACGGTGGCCGACGCGCGCTTCGCCTTTCCGCTGCCGGAAAACCTCGATGCGGCGGAGGCGGCGCCGCTGCTTTGCGCCGGCCTGATCGGCTGGCGCAGTTACCGCATGGCTGGGGAAGGGTCGACGCTCGGCCTCTACGGCTTCGGCGCCGCGGCGCATATTCTGGCGCAGGTCGCCCGATGGCAGGGCCGGCGTGTCTACGCCTTTACCCGCGCCGGCGACGACGCCGGGCAGGCGTTCGCCCGTTCGCTCGGCGCGGTGTGGGCCGGCAGCTCCAAGGACATGCCGCCGGAACAACTCGACGCCGCCATTATCTTCGCGCCGGTTGGCGCCTTGGTGCCGGCGGCGCTCAAGGCGGTGAAGAAAGGCGGCCGCGTCGTCTGCGGCGGCATTCACATGTCGGATATTCCGAGCTTTCCCTATCGCCTGTTGTGGGAGGAGCGGGCGCTCGTCTCAGTCGCCAATCTCACGCGCGCCGACGCGCGGGAATTCTTGGCCATAGCGCCGCAAGCCGGGATCAAGATCAAGGTCACGCGCTATCCGCTCGCGCAAGCGAACGCGGCACTGGCGGATTTAAGGGCAGGGCGCTTTGAAGGCGCCGCGGTGCTGATTCCGTAAGTCTGTGCTCAAAACAAAAAAACGAGGCGCAAGCTGCTCTAACGCCGCGGCTCGGCGTGGCCGATGACGCGTTGAATGGCCGGAAACTTCCGGTGCAGGCCGTCTTCGACCGCATCGACCAGATCGTGCACCGCCCGCACGGACAGCGTCGGGTCGGCGCGGCAATGGAAATTGACGATTTCGCCATCGGGGTTTTCGCGCACACGCACGTCATGGACTTCGCCGAGGCCGGCGAGGCCTTCGGCAAGTGAAGTCAGTGTTTCGGTAATTTCGGCGATGCGCGCGGCGGGGGCATCGTGGCCGGCGAGCAGGACGGCCGGCAGCGGCTCGATGTGGGTTTCGACCTCGACGCCGGGGCCGAGTTCGTCGCGGATCGCCTCCTCGAGGCCGGTGGCGACGTCGTGCGCGGCGGCAAGCGGCAACGTGCCTTCGACTTCGAGGTCGGCCGAGACCGACAATTTATCGCCGATCGCCTGGACGGCGACGTGATGCACGGCAAGACCGCGGTTGTGCGCGATCAGATAGACGCGCTCGCGCGCGGTTTCGTCGTCGAGCGCGCGCGGCTCCGTCGTGATGGTCAATTCCGCTTCGGGCAGATCGCCGCGGATGGCGCGGGCGAGCCGCTCCTTGATGGCGGCGACGCGGTCGAGCGGCAGCGTACGGCTCACCGCGACGGCGATTTCGACGAACAGCACCGCGCCGGCCGGGCGGGCGCGGACCCGCTCGACGGCGACGATGCCCGGCACGCGCCGCGCAATCGCTGCGGCGCGTTCGCTCACCCCGGCCGGGGCGGTGTCGGTCAGCGTGTCGATGGTGCGGCGGCCGAGCCGCCAGCCGGCCACGCAGATGAAGACGGCGACCACCAGCGCCGCCGCGGCGTCGGCGCGGAAATAACCGAGCGCGACGCCGCCGAGCCCGATCAGCACCGCGACCGACGACCACATGTCGGAGGAGAAATGCAACGCGTCGGCCTCGAGCGCCTGGCTCGAGGTCCTGGCGGCTACCTGAGCCAGTGTGCGCGCGCGGAAGAAATCGACGGCGATCGAGGCGGCGATGACGACGAAAGCCGCCGGCGTCGCCACTACCGCATAGTCGCGCTCGCCGGCGAGCCGCTGCAAGGCCTCGATGATCACCGCAGCCGACAGCACGAACAGAAAGCCGGTCTCGATCAGCGCGGTCACGCTTTCGACCTTGCCGTGGCCGTATTGATGCTCGGCGTCGGCCGGCTTGCCGGAAATGCGCACGGCGAAGTAGGTCATTACCGTCGCGCCGAGGTCGATCAGCGAATGGCCGGCTTCCGACAGGATCGCGAGCGAGCCGGTCAAAAGGCCGACCACGGCCTTCGCCGCGGTCAGCCCCGCCGACGCGGCGATCGACACCAGCGCGGCCTTTTCCTTTTCGTTCATGTTCGCCTCGGCGCCGAGGGGTTGGCGCAGACCACGTCGATACAACGATTCTTGGGTCAGGAGTTTCTTGGGTCAGGAGTTTCTTGGGTCAGGAGTTCGACCCCGAGATAGTGCCCATGCGGGTGGCCATACCGCCGGAGAACGTGCCCGCAGGGGGCACGGCAGGAGCCCCCGCGGGCGCGGAAAAGCGGGTCTTGCCTGGCGCCGCTGCAGCGCTTACTCATATCCGCGCCGACGGAGAGGTGGCCGAGTGGCTGAAGGCGGCGGTTTGCTAAACCGTTATACGGTCTAAAGCCGTATCATGGGTTCGAATCCCATCCTCTCCGCCAACACCCTCGGACCGCCCAAAGCGAATCTGTTGCACGCGCAATACCACGCGCAGGGGACCCGGCCCGCTGTTTTTCGACAGCCGCGAGGGCAGGGGGCCGGTCGTCGACTTATTCATATCGCGCGACACATTGCGCGCCGGCGGATTTGAGGCCGCCGCAGAGTTCATCGGCCTGGCCTTGGGTCAAAGGCCCGACCTCGACACGGTAATAGGTCTGCTGCTCGCTATCGGTGGTTCGGCGGATGACAGCGTCGCGCCCGTCCAACAAGTTCGGATATTGCGATTGCAGGGCGCGGAAGGCCAAGCGCGCGTCGGCTTCGCTGCGTTGCGAAGCGAGATGCGCGTACAAGCCGCTGCTGCCTTCGCCGGGCGCCGAGGCCGCCGCCGCGCGCGCCATGGCTGCGCGCGCCGCCGGACTGTTGGGATCGACCGGCACGAACGGACCGCCGACACCCCCGGCCGCGCTGCGCTTTTGGTTATCGAGCGGCGACAACGTTCCGATGGTGGCGACGCCGGTGTTGGAAGCCGGCTCCGCGGACTGCCCGACTGCCGCGGCGCGCGCGCGCGCGGCCGCTGTCTTTTTCGCCGCCAGCTTCTCCTTGCCCGACGGCGTCGCCACGGCGACGACGTCCGCCCCCTGCGGCAACTGCAACTGCAACGCATTGTCCGCGGTCGCGACCAGGCCGGAGCGCCGCCGCGCTTCCTCGGCCGTCAATCGGATGGTGAGCGCGTCCATCTGGGCTTCGAATTGCTTCGGGGTGAGGGCCTTTTGATCGACCTGCGCGGAGGCCTCCTCGCGGGCGTTCAACCACGCGGTGATCAGATCCATGTGCGGGTAGTTCGCCGCTCGCCACGCCGCAAAAATCTTCGGGCTCGAGCATTCGGCCGATTGCTTGTAGGTCTCGATCTCGTGCCGCAGCCTGCGTTCGCGGCATTCGATGATGGCCTGGCGGCTTTGTTCCAGCGCGGTCGCCGTCCCCGGCGACCCCTGTTGGGGAGTGACCTGCGCCGCGGCGCTGCCCGCGCAGATCGCCAGCGTTGCGACCGCTAAAGTCGCGATGCGCGCTTGCGACATGATCATATGCTCCGCTTCGTCATTCGCACACACTTCACCACGTGTACCGGACCATTCCCGTGCCGGTCAGGCTGTAGGCGCCATTGGCGAACTCGCCGTCGAGCTTGACCCCGAAAGCGACGCCGTTGAGCAGTTTGATTTCGGTCACGAGCGACACGAGCCCGATGTTGGACGGCGGCGTGATGCCGATCAGGCTGAAGCTCGGCGTCGGCGTCGAGAGGAACTGCGCGGTCACATTGTTGTTGTTCCAGGAGTCGTGCGCGTAGCCGAAGCGGCCGCGCAGATAGAGCACCGAGTTGTCGTCGAGCTCGAAGTTGCGGTCGCCCCAGAGGCCGACCTCCGCCCTGATGTCCGTGGTGGTTTGACTGGCGTAGGAGAGCGCCGCCCCGGGGGCCCCCCCGGCGCTTTCCGATTCGGAATAAGCCGGGGTGTTGAGGGCGTCGAATTCGCCGGCGATGTAGGGCGTCAGCCCCATCTGTTGCGTGCCGAAGCGATAGCCGGTTTCGAGGCGGCCGCTCGCCCCGTTGCCGTTGAAGCTCGCCGTCAGATTGGCCGCTGTCGGCGACGCGACGTTGCGGTTGGTCGTGATCTGGTCGAACGCGTAGGACAGCGATCCGGAAATATAGCCGTCGCCGAAGCGGTGCGTGCCATAGACGCCGGCCTGGAAGATGTCGCTGGTGCCGCCGCCCGCGCCGCCGGATATGCTCCAGGCCGACGTCGCGCCGCCGAGCGCAATGCCGACCACCGTGTCGTTCTTGAACTTGTAGTCGATGCCGGAGGCGAGCCCGGCGCCGCGCGTGATCGCCGTGGGCGACCCGATATCGGCGGCGCCGGTGACGCTGGCGTAGCCGCCATAGGCCGTTCCCCACACGCCGTAGCGATAGTCCGGATTGAGCGACCGCACCAGCGAATCGAGCGGCTCGCCCGGCGTGACCATGTCGTAAAGCGCCTTCTCTTCCGGCGATTGGGTGGCGTCGGGCGCATAGCCCAGCACCGGACCGAAGCCGGCGGTGCCGCGCGAGCCGATGTTCGGATTGAGCATCGTCGTCGAGAACGAGTTCTGCATCACGAACGAATTGTAGCCCGGCGTCAGGAAGTTCGAACTCTGTGTCACGGGCGAGAACGTCGCCTGGACCTTGTTCGAGCCGTAGGTGACACTATCGAGCAGCTTCACGCCCGAAGTTGTCGTGATGGTGCTGGGAGCGTTGAACGTCCCGCTGATGGGGGTGCCTGCGGTCAGCAGCGTATAGGGAGTCCCCAACGAAGGGTTGGTTGCGGATATCTTCAAGGTCGCGCCGCCCAGATTGGCGGTGCCACTGACATTCGTCGTGCTGGCGCTCGCGCCGTTGATCGTGACCATGTAGGCGGCGGCGGACGCGAAGGTGAGGTTGCCGCTGATGTTGAGAGTTCCCGTCGGATTGCTGGCGGTTCCCGGCGCCAATGTGCCGCCGGAATTGATCGCCGTGTTGCCGACCGTGCCAATGCCGGTGAGCGTGCCGTACACGCTCGTCAGGCTCGAAGCCGCGATCGACCCGTCCACCTCCAGCGTGCCGCCGTTGATCGTGGTCACGCCGGTGTAGGTGTTGGTGTCGGACAGGGTTTGCGCGCCCGTCGTCAGTGTCAGTCCGCCGGTGCCGCCGATCACCCCGGCGAAGGTCCCGCTCGCGTTCGACAGTGTGAGCGTATTGCCGCCGAGCGCGACGCTGCCGCTGCCCGACAGGCTGGTGATCGAAGCGCCGCCATTGGTCAGTCCGGCGATGCTGAACGTGCCGTTGTCCGTGACGCCGCTGGAAGCCGCAATCGAGCCCGAACCCGACAGCGCCAACGTGCCGCCGTTGATCGTGGTCGCGCCGGTGTAGGTGTTGATGCCGCTCAGCGTCTCGATGCCGTTCGTCAGCGTCAGCCCGCCGCTGCCGCCGATCACCCCGGCGAAGGTGCCGCTCGCGTTCGAGAGCGTCAGTGTGTTGAAGCCAAGCGCGACAATGGCGGCAGCGTTGGTGCCGGACAGCGATGCGATCGAGGTGCCGCCGTTGGTCACCCCCGAGATATCGAACGTGCCGTTGTCGGTGACGCCGCTCGAAGCCGCGATCGAACCCAAACCCGACAGTGCCAAGGTGCCGCCATTGATCGTGGTCGTGCCGCTGTAGGTGTTGATGCCGGTCAGCGTCTCGGTGCCCGTCGTCAGCGTCAGACCGCCAGCGCCGCCGATCACCCCGGCGAAGGTACCGTTGGTGTTGGTTAGCGTCAGCGTGTTCGAGCCGAGCGCGACGATGCCTGCTCCCGACAGCGATTTTGCCGAAGACGATGCCGCCAGCGTTAATGTGCCGGCATCGGAAACGGCGGAGCTGGCAATGCTGCCGCCAGCGCCAAGAACCAGGTCCGCGCCGCTCGCGATCGTCGTCGCACCAGTGTAACCGTTCACGCCGGTCAGCGTCTCGGTGCCGGTCGTCAACGTCAGCCCGCCAGCGCCGCCGATCACCCCGGCGAAGGTGCCGTTCGCGGTCGACAGGGTGAGCGTGTTCGAGCCGAGCGCGACAATGGCGCCAGTGTTGGTGCCGGAGAGCGACGTGATTGAGGTCCCGCCATTGGTGAGGCCGGAAATACTGAACGTGCCGTTGTCAATGACGCTGCTTGATTTGCTGATGCTGCCGCCGGAGCTAAGAACCAAGTCCGCGCCGCTCGCGATCGTCGTCGCGCCGCTATAGGTGTTGGTGCCGGTCAGCGTCTCGGTGCCCGCTGTCAGCGTCAGCCCGCCGGTGCCGCCGATGGCGCCGGCGAAGGTGCCGTTTGCGTTCGACAGCGTCAGTGTGTTCGAGCCGAGCGTGACGATGCCGGTGCCGGACAGGCTGACGATCGAGGCGCCGCCGTTCGTCAGCCCGGCGATGTTGAACGTGCCGTTGTCGGCGACGCTCGAAGAGGCGATTGATCCCGAGCCCGCCAGCGCCAAGGTGCCGCTGTTGATCGTCGTCGCGCCGCTGTAAGTGTTGCTCGTTCCGCTCAACGTCTCGGTGCCGGCCGAGATCGTCAGCCCGCCGCTACCGCCGATCGCGCCGGCGAAGGTGCCGTTTGCGTTCGACAGCGTCAGCGTGTTCGAACCAAGTGTGACGATGGCGCCAACGTTGGTCCCGGACAGGCTGGTGATCGAGGTGCCGGCGCTCAGCTGGGAAATACTGAACGTGCCGTTGTCCGTTACACCAGCCGCAATCGAACCTGTGCCCGCCAGTGCCAGGGTCGCTCCGCTGCTGATGGCAACGTTGGTGGCGCTGTTGGCGCCGTCGAGAGTCACCGTGCCGGAATTGACGTTGACCTGATTGATGCCCGAGAAGCCGTAGGCGCTGCCGTAGGTGAAGGTGCCGGAGCCGAGCGTGAAGTTGATGTTGTCCGACCCTTGGCCGACGATGTTGCCGGCGATGCTGCCGCCGGAAATGTTGAGCACGTCGGCGTTCGCGGAGAGCTTGATCGCGCCAGTAATCGTGCCGGCGTTCTGGTCGATGGTGACCACGCTCGAAGCATTGCTGACGTCGATCGCCGCGCCCGTCGTGCTGCCGGTGATGTTGCCGCTGTTCACGATCGCCGCGCCGCCGGCGAAGGTGACGCCGCTGCCGATCTTGATGCCGGTGTTGGCGGTGATTGCGCCGGAATTGCTGACGTTGCCTGAGAAGGTCGAGACCGTACTGATGAAAATGCCGTAGTTGCCCGCCGAGATCGTGCCAGCATTGGTGATGCCGCCGCCGGCGCTCGATGTGCCGAACTGGGCAACCTTGCTGACAGCGATGCCGATGCCGCCCGTCGAGATCGTGCCGCTGTTGCTGATGCCGCCGGAGAAGGTCGAGATGGTGACGGACGAGCCGGCGCCAGTGGCGAAACCGCCGACGATGATGCCGTAGCCGCCGCCCGCCAGAATCGTTCCGCCGTTGGTGATGCCGCCGCTGAAGGTGGAAATAGTGACCGACCCGCCGCTTTGGGCGCGGCCGCCGACAATGATGCCGCCGTTCACGCCCGTGCCGGCCACCGAGATCAGGCCGCCGTTGGTGATGCCGCCCCCGAAGCTCGAGATGGTGACAGACGCGCCGGTGCCATTGGCACCCCCGCCGACGCCGATGCCAAATTTGCCCGCCGAAATCGTTCCGCTGTTGGTGATGCCGCCGGCGAACGTCGAGATGGTCACGGTGCCCGCATTGCTGGCCTGGCCGCCGACGAAGATGCCGAGCTGGCCGGCCGAGATCGTGCCGTTATTGCTGATGCCGCCCGAGAAGCTCGTGATACCGGCGACGTAAATGCCAACGCCGCCGCCGCCCGCCGAGATCGTGCCGGCGTTGGAAATGCCGCCGGTGAAGGTGGGGCCGGTGACGGCGATGGCGGGACCGGTGCTGGCGATGATCGCGCTCTTGCTGTCGATCGAAATGCCGATGTTCGACGCCAGGACGGTGCCGCTGTCGGCGATCGACCCGGTGATGGTGCTGCCGACGATGCCGATGCCGGTCTTCGCGGCGATGGTGCCGGAGTTGCCGATGTTGCCGGTAAAGGTCGAGACCGTAGTGAGCGCAATGCCGATGGCGCCCGCCGAGATCGTGCCGGCGTTGCTGATACCGCCCGAGAAATTGGTGACGGTCGTGACAGAAATGCCGCTGCCGGCCGCCGAGATCAGGCCGGCGTTGCTGATGCCGCCGGCGCTGCTGGTGCCGAATTGGGCGACGTTGCTGACGACGATGCCCTTGGCGCCGGCCGTGATCGTGCCGCCGGCGGCGTTGACGATGGCGCCCGCGAAGGTCGAGACGCCCGTGACCGAAATCCCGGTATGGCCGGCCGTGATGGTGCCGGCGTTGCTGATGCCGCCGGAGAACGTCGTAACGCCGGCAACGTAGATGCCGTGGCCCGCCGAGATCAGGCCGGAACTGGCATTGCCGATGTCGCCAGAGAAGTTTGCGACATTCTGAACAACGATGCCGCCATAGCTGGCGCCCGCCGCGATGGTGCCGCTATTGCCGATGCCGCCAGAGAAGCTGCTGATGTTCGCGACGTAGATGCCGTAGTTGCCGGCCGAGATCGCGCCGGCGTTGCTGATGCCGCCCGAGAAGTTGGTGACGCTCGTGACCTCGATGCCGGTGTGGCCCGCGGAAATCGTGCCGGTATTGGTGACGCCGTTCGCGAACGTGGAGACCCCGGACACGCCGATGCCGACGCCGCCCGCCGAGATCGTACCGGCGTTGGCTATGCCGCCGATGAAGGTCGAGACCGTATTGAGCGCAATGCCGGTGCCGCCTGCCGAGATGGTGCCGGCGTTGGTTATGCCGCCGGAGAACGTCGTGACGCCGGCGACGTAGATGCCGGTGCCCGGTGCCGAGAGCGTACCGGCGCTGCTGATGCCGCCGGAGAAGCTCGGCCCGGTGATCGAGATCGCGGCGCCAGCCGAGGCGCTGATGGTGCTCGCGCCGTCGATCGAAATGCCGCCGACGACGGTGCCGGCGCCGCTGTCGATGATCGAGCCGGTGATGGTGCTGCCGGCGACGGTGATGCCGCCAGGCGACACTGTGCCGGTGTTGACGATGCCGGCGCTCGTCGTATTGCCGCTGAAGCTGGTACCGCTGGCGACGATGCAGGCGACGTTGCCCGAGTTGGTGTGGGGGAACGGCCCGGCCCAACAGCCCGCCTGCGAAAGGAACGTCACATACACGTCGTCCGCGGAATAGGTGATTATTCCAACCTGACCGTCAGGAGCGGTGACGGTCGCATTACTGAACGTGCCGCTTAACCCCGCGCTATCGACCAGGATCGTGTATTGGATGCCGGCCGTCACGGTGCTGCCGGCCGCGATGGTGAGGGTGGCGCCGTCGAGCGACGCGGTGCCGCTTATCGCGGTGTCGCTGGCGCTCGTGCCGTTGATCGTATCGAGATAGTCGGCGCCGGAGACAAACGTCAGGCTGCCAACGATGCTGAGCGTGCCGCCGGTGGTGGGCGCGCCCGCCTCCAAGGTACCGCCGCTGTTGATGTCGATGGACGACGTGATGATGCCGGTGCCGGCGAGCGTGCCGCCGGAGCTCACCGTCATGCCGCTCGCGGTATTGGCGCCGTTGAGCACCACGGTGCCGGAGGTGACGTTGACCTGGTTGATGCCGGAGAAGCCGTAGGCGCTGCCGTAGGTGAAGGTGCCGGTGTTCAGCGCGAAGTTGATGTTGTCCGAACCTTTGCCGACGATGTTGCCGGCGATCGCGCCGCCGGAAATGTTGAGCGTGTCGGCGTTCGCCGAAAGCTTGATGGCGCCGGAGATCAGCCCGCCATTCTGATCGATGGTTACGGCACGCGAGACATTGCTGACATCGATGGCCGTGCCGCCGGTGCCGATGATGGTGCCTGAGTTCACGATCGCCGGGCCGGCGAAGGTCACGCCGTTGCCGATCTTGATGCCGGTGTTGGCGGTGATGATGCCGGAGCCGGCATTGTTGATCCCACCCACGAAGCTTCCGACCTTCGTGACGTACATGCCGTAGCCGCCCGCCGAGAGCGTGCCGGCGTTGGTGATGCCGCCCGTGAAGCTGCTCACCCGCGTGACAAAGATGCCGGTGCCGCCCGCGGAGATCGTGCCGGAATTGGCGATGCCGCCCGAGAAGCCGCTGACGCTCGCGACGTTGATGCCATAGCCGCCCGCGGAGATCGTGCCGCCGTTGCCGATGTTGCCGGCGAAGGTCGAGACATTGGCGACGTAGATGCCCGTGCCGCCGGCCGAGATCTTGCCGGCACTGGTGATGCTGCCGGAGAAAGTCGAGACACTGGCGATGCTGATGCCGGTGCCGCCCGCGGAGATCGTCCCGCTGTTGCTGATACCGCCGGAGAAGATCGAATCGGCGGTGAGGAAAATACCCGCCCCCGACTTCGACGCGATCGTACCGCTGTTGACGATGCCGTTTTGGAAATTCGACACGGCGGCGATTTCGATACCGTTGCCGGTGCCTTTGCCCGCGCTGCCCGCCAAGATCGCGCCGCTGTTGCTGACGCCGCCGATGAAGGTCGCGATGGCAAGCGAGCCGGGGCCGCCGACCCCGATGCCGATATTACCCGCCGAAATCGTCCCACTGTTGGTGATGCCGCCGGTGAAGGTCGAGATGATTACGGACGCGCCGGTTTTGCTGTTCTGGCCGCCGACCCAGATGCCCAGCTGGGCCGCCGCTATCATGCCGCTGTTGGTGATGCCGCCGCCGAAGGTCGCGACGGCTACGGAGCCCATGCCGCCGACCATGATGCCGGTCTTGCCCGCCGAGATCGTGCCGCTATTCGTAATGCCGCCGGAGAAGGTCGAGATGGTCACGGGCGCGCTGCCATTGGTGGCGTAGCCGCCGACGAAGATGCCATTGCCGCCCGCTGCCGAGATCGTGCCGGCGTTGGTAATGCCGCCGGTGAAGGTCGACCCAGTGATGGCGATGGCGGCACCAGTGCTGGCGATGATCGCGCTCTGACTGTCGATCGCAATGCCGTGGGTCGTGCCCAGGATGGTGCCGCTGTCGACGATCGATCCGGCGATGGTGCTGCCGGCGATGCTGATGCCGGTCGCCGCCGAGATCATGCCGGAGTTGGAGATGTTGCCGTTGGAGAAAGCGGAGACCCCATTGAGCGCAATGCCGACGCCGCCTACCGAGATGGTGCCGCTGTTGGCGATGCCGCCGGTGAAGGTCGAAATGGTGACGGAGGCGAGGGAGGCTTTTACGGGGCCGTCAACGGCGATGCCGTTGTTGCCCGCCGAGATCATGCCGTTGTTGCTGATGCCGCCCGTGAAAGTCGAGATGGTCACGGACGCGTGGGCGCCCGAGGCGCCGCCGCCGACCCAGATGCCGTTGTTGGCCGCCGATATCGTGCCGCTGTTGCTGATGCCGCCGGAGAAGTTCGAGACGGTGAGGGACGCGCCAGCGCCTGTGGCGTAACCGCCAACAAAGATGCCGTTCCCGCTCTTGCCCGCTAAAATCGCGCCGCCGTTGTTGATGCCGTTCGCGAAGGTGCCGATGGTAACCGACGCGCCGGCACCGGCTTGGCCGCCGACGATGATGCCGGCAATCCCGTTGCCTCCACCGGTCAGTGAGATCAAGCCGCCGTTGCTGATGCCGCCCGTAAAGTTCGAAATGGTAACGGACGCGCTGGAGCCTTTTGCGGAGCCGCCGACGCCGATGCCGACGATACCCGCCGCGATCGTGCCGCTGTTGGTGATGCCGTCGGCGAAGCTCGCGATGGTTATGGACGCGCCGTTGCTGGCCTGGCCGCCGACGAAGATGCCGAGCTGGCCCGCCGAGATCGTGCCGCTGTTGCTGATGCCGCCGGTAAAGGTCGAGATGGTTACGGACGCGTTGGCGCCCGTGATGGGGCCTATGGCATAGCCGCCGACCCAGATGCCGCTGTAGCCCGCCGATATCGTTCCGCCGTTGGTGACGCCGCCTGCGAAGGTCGAGATGGTTACGGATGCGACGGCGCCTGCGGCGGAGGCGATGGCGCCGCCGCCGATCCAGATGCCGTTGCCGATGCTTGCCGAAATCGTGCCGTTGTTGGTAACGCCGCCCGCGAAGGTCGAGATGGTTGCGGACGCGCTGGCGCGAGAGGCGAAGGCGTCGGCCACGCCGCCGACGAAGATACCGTTGTCGCCCGCCGATATCGTTCCGCCGTTGGTGATGCCGCCTGCGAAGGTCGAAATCGTCACAGAGGCGGTGGCGCGGGAGGCGAGGGCCGAAGCGCCACCGCCGACCCAAATGCCGTTGTTGCCTGCCGAGATCGTGCCGTTGTTGTTAATACCGCCGGCGAACGTCGAAATGGTTACGGCCGCGACGGCGCCAGGGAAGGCGGGATCGGCGTAGCCGCCGACGAAGATGCCGTTGTTGCCGGCCGAGATCGTGCCGCTGTTGGTAATGCCGCCGGCAAAGGTCACGAGGGTTACGGACGCGGCGGCGCCTGTGGCATAGCCGCCAACCCAGATGCCGTTGGCGCCCGCCGCGATCGTGCCGCTGTTGCTGATGTTCCCCGTGAAGGTCGAGAAAGTCACCGACCCGCCCGCGCCGGTTCTGTTCGGCTGGACAGCGCCGCCGACGAAGATGGCACTGCCTGCCCCGCCGGCCACGAGCGTGCCGGCGTTGGTGATGCCGCCCGCGAAGGTCTGCAGCGTAACGGAGTTGCCCCCGCTCGCGAAGCCGCCGGCGAAGATGGCGTTATTCCCGGACGCCGAGATCGTGCCGCCGCCGGCGTTGACGATATCGCCCGAGAAAGTCGCGACGGTTACGGACGCGTGGGAGGCCGGAGCGTAACCGCCGACGAAAATGCCCGGGCCGCCCGCCGAAATCAGACCGCTGTTGGTGACGCCGCCTGCGAACGTCGCGACGCCGGTCACTCCGATGCCGGGGGCTTGAGTGCCGGCCAAGATCGTGCCGGCATTGCTGATCCCGCCTGAGAAGGTCGAGACGCCAGCAACGTAGACGCCGATGCCGCTCGCCGCCGAGATCAGCCCGGCATTGGAAATGCCGCCGGTAAATGTCGGCCCGGTGATCGAGATGGCGGCACCGGTGCTGGCAATGATCGCGCTCGCGTTGTCGATCAGAATGCCGTGGCTGGTGCCCAGGATGGTGCCGCTGTCGACGATCGCGCCGGTAACGGTGCTGCCGATGATGCTGATCCCGGTTTTGGCCGAGATCGTGCCGGAGTTGGAGATGTTGCCGGAGAAGGCGGTGATCGCATTGAGCGCAATGCCGATACCGGTCGCCGCCGAAATCGTGCTGGTATTGGTGACGCCGCCGGTGATGGTGCTGCCGGCGGCCACAGAGATGCCGGTCTTGGCATCGATCGTGCCGGTATTGGTGATGCCGCCGGCGACCGATGCCGCATAGGCGACCCCAGTTTTGCTGACCAAAATCCCAATGCCGTTATTGGCACTAATCACGCCGCTGTTAGTGATGCCACCCAACACAGTGGCGCCGGAGACGCCGATGCCGGTACCACTAGGAGCGTTGATCCTGCCGGTGCCGCTGTTGATAATGCTCCCTTCTACGGTTGCGGTGCCTAGATGGGACACTGAATAGCCGTCGCCGAAGACGCCGATGCCGTCCCCAAGGGCGGCGGTATTGATCGTGCCGCTGTTAACGACATTTCCGCTGATCGACGCGGCTACGGCAGCTTTTCCGGTAATCGCGATTCCGTATCCGGCATTGATCGTGCCGACGTTGGTCACGCCGGTAGCAGTGGCTTCAATAATTTCTATTCCAGCAGCTGCAGAATCTATGCCGGAGCCGGTTGTGACACTGATGGTTCCGTCGTTAACGATCGAGCCAGTGGCGCTCGAACCATTAAGTAACATGCCAACGGCGTAAGAGTTGGCGGAAATCGTAAGATTGGCGCCCGCGGCGTTGATCATCGAGATTCCGCCCGCGTTTCCGAGGGTTGAATCAGCAACACCGATGGCGCCCGAGCTCCCGCCGCTGATGTTGACGGTACCGCTGTTGTTGATCTGGCCTTCGATGTTCGAACCACCAATCACATTAATGGCGGCGTTGGCGTTGTTGATTGTGCCCTGATTGATGATGTTGCCGTTGATCGTCGCTCCGTTGACGTAGATGCCCGCGCCGTTGTTGGCCGAGATCGTGCCGGTGTTCGTGATGCCGCCACCGGCGCCGGTAGTGCCGAACTGGGCAACATTGCTGACAGCGATGCCGATGCCGCCCGCCGAGATCAGGCCGGCGTTGCTGATGCCGCCGGTGAAGGTCGATACCCCCCTGACCGAAATCCCGGTCGCGCCCGCCGAGATGGTGCCGGCATTGGTGACGCCACCCGCGAAGCTCGTGACGCCATTGATATTGATGCCGATGCCGCTCGCCGCCGAGATCAAGCCGGCGCTGCTGATGCCGCCGGTGAAGGTCGGCCCGGTGATGGCGACAGCGGCACCGGTGCTGGCAATGATCGCGCTCGCGTTGTCGATCAGAATGCCGTGGGTCGTCGCCAGGATGGTGCCGCTGTCGACGATCGAACCGGTAACGGTGCTGCCGATGATGCTGATACCGGTCGCGGCAGCGATCATGCCGGCGCTGCTGATGTTGCCGGTGAAGGTCGAGACCGCATTGAGCGCAATGCCGACGCCGCCCGCCGATATCGTGCCGGAGTTGGTGATGCCGCCGGCGCTGGTGGTGCCGAACTGAGTAACGTTGCTGACGTAGATGCCGTTGCCGCCCGCCGAGATCAGGCCGGCGTTGCTGATGCCGCCAGCGAAGGTGCCCGTGTTGTTGACGTTGATGCCGGTCTGCGCCGCCGAGATCGTGCCGCTGTTGCTGATGTTGCCCGCAAAGGTCGCGATGGTTGCCGACGCGCCGGAGGCGTAGCCACTGACGACGATGCCGCTGCCGAGCGCCGAGATCGTTCCGCTGTTGGTGATGCCACCCGCAAAGACGATCGCGACACTCGAGGAGGCATTGAAGTTGACATCGATGCCGCCGGCCCCCGCCGAGATTGTGCCGGCGTTGGTGATACCGCCGGAGAAGCTCGTGACTCCGTAGACCCAAATACCGCTGTTGCCCGCCGAGATCGTGCCGGCATTGCTGATGCCGCCGGTGAAGGTCGGGCCGGTGATCGAGACGGCGGTGTTGGTGGCAATGATCGCGCCGCGAGCGCCGATCGCAATGCCGAGCTTTGTCGCCAGCATCGTGCCGCTGTCGACGATCGAGCCAGTGACCGTGCTGTCGAGAATGCTGATGCCGGTCTTGGCGATGATCGTTCCGGCATTGGTGATGCCGCCCGCCACCGAGGCTGGGCCCCCTTTGGAGGTGAAGCGCGATCCGGATGTGTAGATGATCTTGCCGGTATCGCTGAGCAGAATGCCGGCCCCGTCGGTGGCGGAAATGGTGCCGGCATTGACGATGCCATTCGACACCGTGGCGCCGTCGAGCGCGATGCCGGCGTAGCCCTTTGCGGTGCTGACAATGGTGCCGCTGTTGGTCACGCCGCCGGCGATCGACGGCGGCAACCCGGTGCCGGCCGTGGGGAATAGCCCTGTGTTCTCTGTCCCGACCCTGAGATTGATCAGCTGAATGCCGTTCCCGCCGGCAATGATCGTGCCGCTGTTGCTGATGGCACCGAGGATTGTGGCGGGGCCGACCTGAATGCCTGTATGGGCCACGCTGACGGTGCCGGCATTGGTGATGCCGCCGCCGGAATTGCTTCCCACCGTGACGGAAGCATGGGAGCTGGTGGCGAACACCTGGATACCGAATCCGCCAGTGATCTTGCCGCCGGACTGATTGATGATCGAACCGGTGATGGTTTCCCCGGCGTTCGGGAGCTGGATGTAATTGTCCCAGACGAAGATCCCCGCGCCGAAATTCCCGGCGACGGTTGCCGCGTTGAAAGTGCCGCTGATGGTGCCGCTATTGACCACCGAGCCGTTGATCACGCCGCCGCCGACGATCTCGATCGCGCCGGTCGCGACGCCCGCGGAGTTGATCTTGATTTGGCCGGCATTGCTGATGTTGCCGTAGATCGTGGCCTGATTGACGTAGATGCCCGGAGCGTTGGCCAAGATCGTGCCGCTGTTGGTGATGCCGCCGCCGCCACCGGGCGCGCCGAACTGGGCGACGTCGTTCACCGCGATGCCGAAGGCGCCCGACGAGATCGTGCCGGAATTGATGATGCCGCCGGTGAAGGTGGAGATCGCCGCCGCCGCGGTCGTGAAGGTGTAACCGTGCTGGCCGATGCCGACGAAAATGCCGGCGGCGGCGGCCGAGATCACGCCGGAGTTGCTGATGCCGCCGGTGAACGTCGAGACCATCGACGCGTGGCTGCCGGTATTGCCGCCGACCCAGACGCCGATTTGACCGGCCGAGATCGTGCCGGCATTGCTGATGCCGCCGATGAAGGTCGAGCCGGTGACCGTGATCGCGGTGGCGCTTGACGTGATCGTGCTGTTGCGGCCGATCCGGATGCCAATGTTCGTCGCCAGGATGGTGCCGCTGTCGATGATCGAGCCGGTAACGGTGCTATTGCCGGCGATCTCGATGCCTGTCTTGGCCGAGATAGTGCCGGCATTGCTGATCCCGCCCGAAAAGCCGGTGACGTTCTGGACCAAGATCCCGTCGGCGCCCGCAGAGAGCGTGCCGGCATTGGAAATACCGCCGGCGAAGGTCGAGCCGGTGACCTTGACGGCGGTCTTGGTCGCGATGATCGCGCTCGTCTGGTCGATTACGATGCCGCGGCTCGTAGCCAGGATTGTGCCGCTGTCGACGATCGACCCGGTGATAGTGCTGCCGGAGATATCGATGCCTGTCTTGGCCGAGATCGTGCCGGTATTGGAGATGCCGGTGGAAACGGTTGCGCCGTTGAGAACGTTAATTCCCACGCCGCCGGATGCGGTGATCGTGCCGGCGTTGTTGATCGCGCCGCCGATCGTGCTGTTGTTGATGGTAATGCCCGTCGCGCTGGGCGAGGTGGCGCCGGTGGCGTTGATTTGGCCGCCAGATTTGTTGGTGACGTTGCCGGTTATGGTGGCGTTATCGACATTGATGCAATTGATGGAGATGGAGTTGCTAACGGACGTCCGCGTTCCCGAAATGAAGTCGCAGGACGCCGCTAACGCCGCCGGCGTGCCGCCGCCGATCAGCAGCGCGGCGAACGAACTCGACGCCAACAGCAGGCGAAGCCTGCTGCGCTCCACGCGACCGTTCTCGCGCACGCGGCGCGCCATGGTTGAGGCACGTACCGACACCACTCCCGGCCCCCCAAGCCTTACAGCGTTAACGGTATCTTAATGGACCATGCGACGTCCATGGGTATGCGGGTACGCGGTGGGGTTGCCGCAAATATGGTTAACGATCAAAGCAAATATGAAAATATATCAGATACTTACGTTATTTTTGTCATAGCGGATCAAGGCGGTCCGAGTATCGGTCGCGATACGGCGTCGTCGGCTCGGCCTCCGGCCCATGACGCAATTTTTGACACGCGGGCCGGAGGGGGCGGCGGACACTGCCTGCGAGCGCCGGGCTTGCAACGCCCGCTTGGCTGTTCCCGAAAACCTAAAACGAGCCCGGTGTATGACGCTTTCGGCATCGACGATGTGCGGCGAGGGCAGGGCGGTCGGTGTCCCGATCCGTTGGTTATCTTCGCCTGGCTGGAAATGCCCTGGAGGATGAGAATTGTCGTGCGCCCTTGGGGGCGCCGCCGCGAAACATGAGAACGTCGCCGTTGATTGGCATGTTTCCGGAAATCGTGTCGGGCTATTCGCCCGCGTTGATGAAATGCGCTTTCAGAACGTTTGCGTTCGAGAACGACTGCTCCGGCGTGATCTTGTCCTCGACGCCCCTGGCCTGGTTGCTAGCCAGACTTCGCTCGGACAGGGCCCGGCCCACGGCTCGATTGCGTTTCCTCTTCAAGCCTCATCTTTTCGAGCAGGAGGTCCGTTACGAGCCTTCTTAATCGTGAGTTCTCGAGCTGAAGCTCCGAAATCCGGTCATGAGACGCACGCTCGACTCTGCTCGGGACTTCCGCCGGTGGCGGGGTAAGGGGGGCGTGGGCAGATGAAGCTACCAGGGTTGGGGCCGCTTTGCGCCAGCGATGAAAAGTCATCACGCTGATGCCCAGTGCTTGGGCAATCTGGCTTTGAGTCCGTCCGGCCGCCGCGAGCGAGTCCGCTTCCTTCAGCAAAGACGCTATCTCGGCAACCGAATGTCGCTTTTTCTTTGGCATTCACCATTTCCCGATCTTCACCGACACTGACCTGAGAAAACTTTCCTATATAATTCACCAATGTATGCGTATATGGCATTGCTATGACAACTTAGAAAGGCCTAAACAGCGAAACATCCACGCAAAAACCGTGTCTGCTCAATCGGCAATAAATCTATTCTGTCAATTTAAACTATGAGTAGTTTTCAATTGCTGCATAAGATCATTTTCCGATAACCCAGCAAACCGAGGTGTTAGCTGTCTTCTTATTCACTCTAATATTAGCGCATCCCGTCCGCCGATACGTTACACCCTTCTGGCCCGAAACTTGCTTTACAATTTTTGAGAGAGAAATTACTGGATTGGTTGTATCGGCCGTGCGATCATAAAGTGTATTGGCGTTGCGTCGGACGAGGGGCGGCGGGAATGCACAGGACTCGAACACGAACGATCCGTTTTGGGCTGAGCAATCAAGCAGGACACCTCCGGCGCCGACAAATCTCCGGCGGTTCGGTCGTGCAATGGAACGGGTTGCCGACTGCCGCCAGGCGACCAAGTGACTCGATCATGCTCGCGCAATTGCAGGCCGAAAACGAGGAATTGCGCGGTCGTGCCGTCGAACTTGCGCTCGCGATTCAGGATTTGCGAGACAACAGAACACAACGCACCTAGTTGCTGTAATCATGCGACACGCCGGCACACGCCGGAGGTCGTACGAGTAAAAACGCGGCGACAAGGCGCCGGTGTTGAAGCTGCGGAATGTTTCCGGATACGATCCGCATCTCCATGGCTTTGAATTGAACATTGCGGATAAATGGAAAAGTCCGGCGTGAAATAACGTTTGGGCATTTTTCATAACCTCATGCAGTGCCATTCACCGCGCTGCTGCGCATAAAAATCGGGCTTGCAAAGAAACTTTGTTGCTAAATGCGAAATTGCAGGCGGCGACTGAGCGATGCGATCAGTAGGCCAATGCACATTGCGAGTGCGTCGACCACAAAGTCGCTCAGCCGCGCATGCCGCCCCGGGACGAACAGCTGAGCGATTTCGATCGCGCCCGCAAACAGCACAAACAGCGTCGCTAATAGCGACCGCCGGAGATCATATCCCAGAGCGAACGCGAGCCCAGTGGCAAAGTAGATGGTGAAATGTTCGAGATCATGCGGAGCGGCGGTTATCGGCCGCAGGCCGGCAGGAACGAGGGACAAGACGATGATCGCCACCGCCAAGCTCCATGCGACGATACGAGCGAGCCTGACGATCGACAATTCTGGGTTTCTCCTCCGCAAGCGGTTGCTGGGGACGCCGTTCGATATCGCCGCCGACTTCGCCGCCGCGGTTTCGTCAAGATTGCCCATTGTCCGCCGCGGTCAATCCGGCAGGGGCGGCTTCTTCAAGCGGCCGGGAAGCGATTTGGCAAGGGACGGGTTCAATTCTCCGACCGCCTCCTCAATCAGGCGTTTACCGGCCGGCGACGCGGCATCATAGGCGTCGGCGATTGCCATATCTTGTCTTTGCGCGTGCAGCAAGCGAAGATCTCGACGGACCAGCGGCTGTATCTCGTCATCAGAAAAACTGTCCGTTTCCGCCGCGATCCGCAGGCGGAGTGGCATAAGGTCTTGTTCGCTCGGACCGGTAAAGAACGACATTTTCAGCGCTTCCTTCGCACTGGGCCCAAGCGATGGATAGCGTGCGGCCAGCCCAGCAAGGAACAGCCAGGCGCTCGACTGATGCGGCGCGTATTCCAGCGCGTGGTCCAGTGCCGCGCGCGCTTCGGTGAGATCCCGCACGAGATCCGCGCCCGCGCGCGGCGTCGTCTCACGGAACAGCAAAGTGGCATAAGTGTAGGCATCATAAGCCCACAGATTGCCGCGCAGGGTGCCGAGCGATGCCGCCGACGCGGCCCGATCGCGCAGTTCGGCCGCGCCGATTGCCGCGGTGACGTCCGTCGGCAGGCGATCAAGTGGGGAGCGGGCGAATTGCGCTGACAACAGCCAGAAGGACTGCAAAAATAAGGCGATTGCCCCGAACAGTATTAAAAGACGGAATCCGACGCGACGCGGGGCGTTCATGGCGCACCACCCCTGCGGCTTACAGAAAGCTGATTTGATCGGCCTCGATGACCAGGCATGTCAGCCGTCCCGTGGCAAAGGCGCCGGTGTCGATGTTGATGCGGTTCGGCCGAATGTCGGGCTCGATCGTCGGCGTGTGGCCGTGCACGATGACCTTACCGAAATCCTCTTCGTGCAGGAGAAAGTCGTCGCGAATCCACAACAGATCGAGCTGGCTCTGCTGATGAAGTGGCACGCCCGGCCGAACGCCGGCGTGAGCGAAGAAAAAGTCGCCGCAGGTGAACGAAAGCACCAGGCTCTCGATGAAACGGTGATGGCCGTCCGGTACCGCCTGGCGAAACGCGTTCGCTATGTTCCGATCCGTGTCACGGTCGGCGCGTCGGGACGGATCAAGGCCGTAGGACAGCAGCGTGCTGATGCCGCCGACCTGTTTCCATTCCTGAAGCTTTTCGGGATCGTTCAGGACCTGGGACACATAGTCTTCGTGATTGCCTTTCAAGCACACTATCCTATGCTTGCGTTTGCGTGCGATGAGCATGTCGATGACGTCGCGCGACCGCGGTCCGCGATCGATATAATCGCCGACGAAAATTTGGATGGGATTGGCGATCGGGCTCGCCTTGAGATCCTCGTCGATGCGCGTAAGCAGCGCAGCCAAGAGATCGGCGCGTCCGTGAATGTCGCCGACGGCGTAAATGCGCTGACCGTCTGGCACGCCCGGCCTCTTTCCTCTGCGTGCTAACATACTCCAACTCAAGCCGGCCCCCGTTGATGTGGACATAACATAATCCGCGGCCCGGCGGTTAACAAGTTACTACGCGAGCCGGATGATTTTGACTTGAATTACACCGCCGGGACGAACGCGATCTCAGAGTCTTGGCTGTATCCAAATCCCTATCCACTGGGATTGGGGTACGGACTATGCGTCAAGCAGCGAAGGTTCTGGCCGCAGGCTTCGTGTTTGGGAGTGTCGCCGGCGCTACCGGTTCGAACGCGGCGTTTTTCAGTTTTCCGATGGCGCTGAAATCGCAGCTCGCCCAGATACGCCTCACCGATCCGGTGCTCGCGCCGATGGCGCACGTTCGCTTTTGTCTGCGCTATCAGGAAGAGTGCGCGGTCCATGGGATTGATTTCCGCCGTCGCAATTTCGCTCTGACTGCGGAGCGCTGGAAAGAACTCAACGCGATCAATCGCGAGGTCAATCGCGACATCGTTCCGCAACCCAACCTCGGCGGTTTGGCGACTGAAGAATGGGTCGTTTCTCCGCCGGCGGGGGATTGCAACGACTACGCGGTCACGAAACGGCACATGCTGTTGGCGCGCGGCTGGCCGTCGCGGGCGCTCTTGCTGTCGGAAGTCGTCGTTCCTTCCGGCGAGCATCATCTCGTCCTCGTCGTGCGGATGAAGGACGGCGACCTCGTGCTCGATAATCTCAACGCCAATGTTCGCACCGTAGCGATGACGCGTTATCAGTACCAATGGCTGCGGATCGAATCTCCGTATAACCCCAAATACTGGTCCGGCGTGAATGTGCCGGCACCGGTGCGGGTGGCGGCGATGGCCGATGGCGGCGACAGCCGCTAGGAGCGTTTTCGGTCAAAGCGGACGCGGTTCGTCGCAAGCGGACGTGAAAACATAGAACCAGTTGTTCTACGACGGTTGTAGCGAGCGGCTTTGCCGTTGGGCGGCAGCAAGGCCGAGCGTGCCGGCCATCATCAATCCGCTTGCATTTCCCACAAGCCCGCCGTTGACGAACGCGAGTTGAGATAGCGCAATCAAGGCGCTTGCGCCCATCGCCGGGTAAAACGAGTCACGACCGCGCTGCAGCGCGGACTGGAAGAGGGCGATGATGGCAATCACCATCGCCCCGAGCGCCAGCCAAACCATGGGTCGGCCCAATTCGATTGCTAAAGTCGCCGCCGTGGTTGCGGCGGTCGGAGCGGACGGGGCGTCGCCGGCCTCGCGGTAGACCGGAGCGATCCCAGTGAAAGTGCCGGCTCCCGTGCCGATCAGCGGTGCATCCTCGAGCACGCGTGCGCTGATGGCCGTCGTTGAAGCCGAACTGTCGTTCGCAAAAGCTACGAGCGGGTTCTTGCCGGATGTCGGCATCTGGACCATGACCAGCACGGCGGCGACCCCGACCATGGGCACGGCAACCGCCGCGATGCCCCACGGCCCCAACCCGAAGCGTCGCACAATCGTTACGAAGACCAGCGCCGCAGCGCCGCATCCAGCCGCGAACATCTCGCCGCGAGTTCCGTCCGCGAGCAAGGCGACCGCGCAGATCAAGAGTGCGGCGCAGGATGCGGCAAAGGCTGCCATGAGGGCGTTTATCGACCGTAGCGGATTGGCTCGGCGGGTTTCAAAACGCTCGACTGTTCGAATGAGCAAGGTCCATGCAGCAATGGCTCCCAGCACGGTGCAGTCGATGGCTTGCGTCAATGTGAACTGCAGCAGCGCGAAATCCTCGAGCACAAAGTTGTTCCAGATCACCACAAGCCCGACGGACGCGCCCGCGGCGGTCAGGGCGAATAACAGCCATTCGGCGCGTTGCCGATCGACGGCGAGCGCGGTGCACAGGAAGGCGAAACCGCATAGCGTCAGGTATTGGCCGAGCCCGATGAGGCTCGCGCCCAGATCGATGGTGATCGCGCCTGCGACGGAGTGCCCAAGTGCCGCTTCGGTGCTGCCCCAGATCGGGTGCGCGAAAGCGCGGAGCGGTAGCACCTGAAACACGATCCAGGCCGCCGGCACGATTGCCGCTATTGCCAACGGCCGGGAGACCGAAACGAGAAACTCGGTCTCGCCGGGCCGCAGGCTCAGCGCGGTCAAGACCAGCGCAATGGCGATGACGCCGGCGAGGACGCCTTGCACGGCCAAATCATCCCACAGCATGACCGCCGGGGATGCGCACAGCAATGCAACGACGATGGAACGGACGTTCAGCACGTCGGGGCCTGACCGCGATTGGCACACGCAGACCTTGCACAGACGGATCGTCCAGACAAGCGTCAAGGAGGTTCGGACGTCGTCTCAAATCTGACGTCGGCTCAATGAGCCGGGCGCCGAACTGGCAGCGGTTTTGCGAACCCGACGGCGCGCAGCCGGCTGGCGCGCGCCACCAGCAAGAGATGGCGGATGCCGATGCCAAACACGTAGCCGATCTGCAGACATCCAATCGCGGCAAGGCACGCAAGCGCGACGGTGAAGCCGGCGTCTCCCCGCGCGTAACCGAAGGCCACGACGGGCGGGAGTGCCAGCAGGATGGCCGGCGCCAAAATCAGGACCTTGAACCGTTGCCCAAGGACCATTCCGGCGAGCAGGCTGAGGAGCACGACGAACGACATCGGGGTGGGGCCTCCTGAAGCTCAAGGTCGGCTCGAATCGTTAATTTTGTCTGAGCATTATGCCTGTCAGGTTGGCCTGGCCGAAGTCAAGCGAGCGACGCGTCGTCATCGAGGGGCCAGCCGCGCTGCCAATTGCCCCCGATCGCCCAGCAAGACGATTGGCAAGTCACTGGGTCGGGCAATTCGATCGCAGTTCGTGCAACGCGCCGCTCATTCCGGTGAGAGGAACGACGCCGCGAAGCGGACCTTGATCGCCGCCGACCTCGATCGAAAGTTCAGGGGCGCCTTGCCAAGGACCCATCGCCAGCGCGGACGCCTCTGGCGGCAGCAGCACCAGCGCGCCGGGAGGAACAATGCTCGCCGTGAACTGTGTAATGATCGCGCCCGCAGACACTCTGACGCGCGGGTGGACCCTCGGATGAAACGGCTGGACGACAACGAGGAGGACCTGAATCGCGGCGGTGGCGTCGCCGCAACGAACCATGAGGCCGGCAAAGTCGAGGTCCGATCGCGAAAGATCCGCCGTCTGCATGATCGATATCGCATCGGTGCCGCCCGCCGGATTTGGCGTACGCACCAACCGCCAACTCCCGTGGCCCGGCGGCGTTAGGGCGGAAGCCGGCGGCGCCGTCGCATCCTCGTAACAGCGAAGGCGTGCGCTCTCGTCTTGGATGGCGCGGCAGCGGCCGAGTTGGGCACGCACATCCGGTGCCTCCTGCCCGTATGCGGCCGAAATGGTCAACCCGGCGAGCGACATGACCGAGACGCAAATGAGCGCAGTGCCAATCGCTGAAAACACCGGTCCCTTCATCACCCGTCCCCGACGGTCGTCACAGCATGGTTTTCCCGTGTATATCACTTTCGGATATATCCGAACGGGGTGTTTGTGATAACTTGCGCAGGCGCGGAACCGAGCGGCTTCTGCGCGGCGTGACGGGATCGATCATTCGTTCCCGCCCAGGCAGGAAGGCTGCGTGGATTGAGACGGGAGCCGTGGGGAGACCGCGATGCCGAAGCGATTGTTAAACGTGCTTGTCATGACGACGGCAATTGCTGTCGGCGCGATGGGAGCGATCGCCGTTTCCGCCGCTGAATTGGCAATTCCCGGAGGCGCTGCTCATTGGCATCATCGTCGGCAAGTAGCGTGCTGGGACTGTTGCTGCCTGCATGTGCGGTATGTGCGGCACCGGCAAGTCGAATCGACCTATGGTACGGGATACGATCCGCGCAACTACGATCAAACCGAGCCACATTTCTATCTGGGACGCAGCCGAACCTACGCCCGGTATTGGGTCGAGATCCTTCCGCCGGTTCAATAATTCGGGCCAACGGCGCAAGGCGCTCGGGCCGACGACCGTAAGGCGCGCAAAACGCCGCTAACGCCAGGCATCACCTTAAGGCGCGCGTGGCGCCGTTTGGCGTAATCGCATCTGCGGAACATGGACGATAAGGCTCCGGCTCGAGCTGCGATGCTATCGAAGCGCATGCCCCGTGCAGCGTCGAAACGAACTACGGTTCGCCAGATCTTCTGCCGCGAGGACATGGATTGGTCGCGTCGGAAATCGCAGAGATCCCGCTCCAACTGCCGATAAGGCCGGTCAGCCGCTCGTCGGTCAGCCGCTCTGTCGGTCAGCCGCTCTTGCCAGGGCGTTAAACAATTGCTACATTCTGTTCAACACCTGGAGATGGTTATGGCCGGGCGCACAGATACCGAAACTCTGACTGAAAAAGACATTGCGCTGCGGCGCAACGCGCTTGTGCTCGAACAGGCCCGCGCCGTGGGGTTGCTCGGCGCGGTGAAAGATGCGCGCGTTGCCGGCCGTGTGTCGGCGACTTTGATCGAAGCGGCGAAGCGCCGAGTTCATGTCTCCTCAGACACGGAACTGCTGGAAATCGCCTTGTCGCGCCTGGCGCTGGAAGATGATTTTGGTGCGCGTCTTGTGCGTCGCAAGGGAAGCGTATCCGCCGATATCGATCTTGCCATTTGATCTCCAAAGGGCGTTACGCCGGCTGAAACCGCAGAAGCGGGTACAACCGCTGCGACGGAGACCCGACTCCGAGCTTTCCTGGGCATCCGACGAACTGCCGATCGGTGGCGCTCTCCTCCTCGATACGAGCGTTTATCTCGATGTCCTTCAGGGGCGCACACCGGTCGCCGTCGACGAATTGCTTATCTATCGCAGTTGTCTGCATTCGGCTGTCGCTCTCGCTGAGCTGACGCATGCATTCGGTAGGCTCGATCCGGCGCACCCCTCAACGCAGAGCACGTTGAAGGCTATTCAAAACACGATCGACGATATCCCAAAGCATCGCCTGTATGCTCCAGATTTACGCATCTGGGGCGAAGCCGGGATCCTCGCTGGAGAGCTTTTCCGCGTCAGTGGATTGCCGAAGGGTGCCGGTCACGAGCGGAGATACCTCAACGACGCGCTTATCCACCTTCAGGCAGGCGTGCTCGGTGCGAGCGTATTGACCGGCAACATTGCGGACTTCGACTTTTTAAATCAGCTTATGCCAGAAATTCCAATCGTTTTGTATCGTCGACAGCAACCTGCCCCTTAACGGACTATTGGCCGGGGCGAGCATCGCAGTCATTCGCGAAAGAACGATCGCATAGATCAGCGTGCGACGTCGAGCTTGCCTGTGCCGGTGGCTATTCGATTTTTGTACGATCCTGGCGCGCCGCGACCCACGACGGAACGTTCTCGAGCGCCCGGTATTGGGTCGAGGTCCTTCCGCCGGTTCAATAATTCGGGCCACGGCGCAAGGCGCTCGGGCAGACATCGTATCGGGCGCAACTCGCCGCAGGCGCCAGGTGCTACCCGAGGCACGCGTGACGCCCGTTGCGCATGATCACATCCGCGGGGCATGGATGATAGGGCTGCGGTTCCAGCATCGGCGCTTGCCGACGGTCAGGACCTCCGACGAGGGTGAGTTGCGCTATTGGGAACTCGGTGGCGATGCGTCCGCCCTGCTGGCCGAGCACCTCGCAGATGGCCGTATCCCCCTCGATCGCTCGAATACGCATGATGGGGCCGACGGGACGGACCAGGTCGCCAACTTTGAGGTCGGCAGGCGCTACGGCTTGAAGCGTCGTGGGCGCAGGGGCGGCAGTCGTCTCCGACGGCTCGCCACCGACGGTGGGGCTGATGAACGCAGCCGCAGCCAGGGCAGCGATGAAAAACGATCCGGCAAATCCGGCTAGGCTCGGGGTGCGCATGGTGGCTCCTTATCACCCGTCCCGGTTCGGCATCTAAGCGGCTAGGCTTGGCCGAGCAAGAGGATGAGTAATGGTCGGGAGGCGCCCGCAAGGCGGTATTGTGGTGTTTCGGCAACACGCATTAACTTAACCCGTTATAATTTAACGGTGATGGGCTGCGTAAATTGGCATAATACTTTGATATTAAGATATAAAATGTGCTAAAGGCCCAGGCTTCAGGTTACCTCTTATGCACTGGGATCGACACAAGCCCTACTAGAACACGGCACATGGTTGGCGCATAATCATGTTGTCGGGGAACGAGTGTATTGTTGGTGAGGCTGAGGGGACTATGGGGTTGACGGCGTTCCGCCCGCTATCGCTGCTTGCTGTGATGTGCGGGGCGCTGTTGTCCGCCGGTTGCGGCCTGTTGCCTGATGCCGGTCCCAATGCGTTGGCTATTCACGCTGGCACGACGTGGAATGGACCGCCTTATGGCCTGGTCAAGCTGACGCCTCAGATGATCAACGTTTTGGAGGAATATGGTCCCCGCACGTTGACGGCCGCGTTTGGCGACCATCGTCCGCCTCCTGAGATTGTCTTCGGCATCGGCGACGTGGTCAGCGTCAGCGTCTTCGAGGCTGCGGCCGGCGGCTTGTTCATCCCGAGCGAGGCGGGCGTGCGTCCCGGCAACTTCGTCACCTTGCCGAACCAGCCGGTCGATACGAAGGGCTTTATTTCGGTTCCGTATGCGGGCCTCGTTCCGACCGCCGGAAAGACCCCGGCTCAGGTCGAGCAGGAGATCGTCAACCGCATCAAGAACCGGGCGATCGAGCCGCAGGCCGTTGTGGCCTTGGTCACGCAGAACACGTCGCTGATCACCGTCATCGGCGAGGTGAACAACGAATTCACGCCGACGGGCCGCATTCCGGCGCAGCCCGCGGGCGAGCGCCTTCTCGACGTCATCACCCGCGCGGGCGGCCTGAAGGATCAGGGTCAGGATCTCTGGGTCGTGCTCGAGCGCCATGGCCATCGGGCCGCGGTGCCTTTCGGATCGCTGATTTACGAGCCGGGTAACAACATCTGGGCCTGGCCCGGCGATACGATCTATCTCTACAAGGAGCCGCAGACGTACCTGGCGTTCGGCGCTTCCGGCCAACAGGGGCAATTCCAGTTTACGGCCGGCAACCAGTCGTCGGCATGGCGCATGACGCTAGCAGAAGCTGTCGCGGCCTCCGGCGGCTTGCTTGACGTTCAAGCCGATCCGGGCTCGGTGTTTCTCTATCGCCGCGAGCCGCGTGAGCTTGCCCAGAAGCTGGGCGTGGATTGCTCGAGGATGGATGGCCCGACCGTGCCGATCGTTTATTCGGTCAGCTTCGCCGATCCTGCCGGCTATTTCCTCGGCACCAGAATGCAGATGCGCAACAAGGACGTGATTTTCGTCGCCAACGCCCAATCGGTCGAAATCACCAAGTTCACCCAGTTCCTGAACGCACTGATCACCACGGGTAACAATGCGGCGACGCTGGGTACCAACATCGAGACGTGGCGGATCGACAGTCACATCCAGTGACGACGAGGTTCGCTGAATACGCCCACGAGCCTACGGCGTTCCATGTGGCGGGTGCGAGCGTACTTAGTTGTCGGGCATGACGACCAAAACCTGGCTTGGCCTGCCGGCCAGCATCGCGGCGTGGTTGCTGTTCGCGGCTGTCGCGTTCGCGCCACTGCCGCTCGGCTCGAATGAGCCGGCGGCAGTCGCCTTCTGGTGCATTGTGCTCGGTGCCTGCCTGGTCCTCGCGCCCGTGCGTTCACTCGGACCGGGTGAACTGGCGCTCGGCGGCTTGGCGGTTCTTGTCGTTGCTGCCTACGCCTTTGTCCTGCACGAACAGCTCGCCGATCATCCCTGGTTGGCCGCTCCGCATCCGCTCTGGCACGAGGCTGAAACCGCGCTCGGCGTGCCGCTTGCGCCGTCGGTATCCATCGCGCGACATCAGCCCTGGTTCGAGCTGGGCCGCCCGCTCGTCTGCGTTTTGGCCATGGCCTGCGGCTTTCTCGTCGGCGCCGATCGCGGGCGTGCCGGAGCGCTCCTCAAGGTGATTGCCTGGTCGGGCGCCGCCTACGCGATCTACGGCATCCTCGCGCATCTGCTCGATCCCGGCCACATTCTATGGCGCGACAAGGATGCCTACGGTGGATCGGTCACGGGGACCTTCATCAATCGCAACACGGCCGGGGCGTATTTCGGCTCCTGTGCGGTCGTGTGGTCGCTTTTGCTTTGGCAAGCGGTCCGCCACCAGGCGCCGCGTGGGCCGTTGTCATGGCGCAAATTGTTCGCGCGGCTGTTTGAGAACACGCCCATGACGGTCGTCCTCGACTTCGCGATGCTGTTCGTGTGTTTGGCGGCGATGTTCCTGACCGTCTCTCGCGGCGCGGTGCTGCTCTCCCTGCTGGCTCTGATCGTCGCGTTCAACGCCTACTTCCGGCGCGACTTGCCGGGCCGCGCGGGGCTACTCACGGCGCTTGCCGCCAGCGCGGCAGGCGCGATCATCCTGCTGCAGTTCATGGGGGCAGGGATCAACGCGCGCTTCGACTTTCAGGGCGCTTCCGACGAAGGCCGGCTGGAGACCTATCGGGCGACGCTGCGGATGATCGCCGATCATCCGTGGTTCGGAACGGGGCAGGGCACCTTTGCCTATGCGTTCCCGGCCTATCGCAGTTCGCATGTTTCGATGTGGGGTGTTTGGGACATCGCGCACAATACGCTCCTTGAAATCGCGGCCGATATGGGCGTGCCGATCGCCGCGCTTGTCGTTGCTGCCTGGGTGGTGATCTTCGCGGTACTCGTCCACGGCGCACGCGTGCGGCGCCACGACCGCATTTTTCCGATCGCCGGACTGGCGGTCGGAATTTTGGCGGTGCTTCACTCCCTGATCGATTTCAGCCTGCAGATTCCAGGCTATGCGATTGTGGTTCTGTCGTTGATCGGTGCTGGCCTGTCGCAGTCGTTCGCGACAAGCAAAAGCAACAAGTTCGGCAGGTTATCCGGTGGCATCGCGAGACAGTCCAGAGAAGAGATCGGTGAGGCTATGATCGGTGCCGCGGCAATGGATGCGGCCCACACAAAAGATGGCGTTTTGACTGTCGGCGCGGGTTCCGACCATCCTTTACCATAACATTATAACATTGCCGCCCGATAACCACCCATGTTAGAAATGCGAGGCGTGATCGGGAGATGGGTCCCATGCGGTGTTCCCGTGCATTGATCGGCGCCGTCGTTGGAGCCGCACTCGGTAGTCTGATGATGGCTGTGCCGCCTCCGCCGGCCTTCGCGGCCGTTTATTCGGCGCAGCAGGCGTTGCCGGCCCAGGTGATCAAGGATTTCCTCGCCGATCCGGGCGGGCTTCTGACACAACATCCGAACGGGGGCGCGCAGTTCATTTCCCGCGTGCGCGATCTTGCCGCCTCGGACCCGGCGACGCTCAATCCGCTGATCGCTTTGCTGGGGCGGGCCAATCCCAGCCAATCGTCCGGGATTGGGACCGGGCTCGGCCAAGCCGCGCTGATGGCCGTCAAGACCGACCAAGCCTACGCTAACGAAATCCAGCAGGCGATCGCCACTGCCGACGCCAGCCGCGGCGCGCCGGGCGGCGGCGGTCCGATCGCCAATGGCGGATCCAATCAGCCCCACATCGGCAATGCGGTCGCCACAAAGGATCAGGTCGAGGGCGTGACGGAACGCGGCGTGCAGGCAATCACGACCGGCGGCGTGATCTATCTGAACGAACTCATCAGGACCGGAGACGCCGGCGGGGCACAGCTTCTGTTTTCCGACCGCACCAACGTGACCGTCGGTCCGGCCACTGAAATTCGGGTCGACAAATTTGTCTACGACCCGGCCCAAGCCGGCATCCTACAACTCAACGCAACGCGGGGAACGTTCCGCTTCATCACCGGTGTGCAACCCTCGAAGGTCTATACGATCAAACTGCCGGGGGCGACGGTCGCGGTGCATGGCACGGAATTCTACGTCGTCGTCACGCCGACTGGTCTCCAAATCCAGCTGGTCTCGGGCGAGCTAACCATCACAACGAGTTCGGGCCAGAATGTCGAACTCACGGCACCCGACACTTTCGTGTCAATCGACTCGCAGGGCAATGTCCAGGGCCCTACCGCCGCGGCGCAGCCGATCGTCAACGTTGCCGATCTCGGTGCGCCCATTACCACTCTCACCCTTGCCGACGCGCTCAGCGCCTTTAGCGCCGTCACCGGCAACATCGCGACCGCAGCGACTGGTGCCGGTGCCGGCGGCGGCGATGGCGGCGGCGGCACGGGAGGCGGCGGCGGCTCGGTGATCGCGTTCACCGGCGGTCAGTTGGGTGGGGGCGCCACCACGCCGACCTTCAGCACCTTCGTCGTCACGACGCCGACCAATTTTTTCACCTTGAGTTTCACGTCGTCGGCAAGCACGCCGGGCACGACGACAACAAGCACCACGACAACCACCGTAACGAGCGTGAGTCCGCATTGAGGAGAACCCAGTCCTGTAATGGGAACGCCCGGTGCGGCACGCAATTGAGACGATCCTCAAAATGAGATGGCGTAAGCGCCGCTCGCGCGCGCTACTTGGCCGGTGGCGCGGCTTCGAGCGAAGAAGCAAGGGAACACATGCTTCAGGTCAATAGGTCTCGCTTGGCGGCCGAGCAGGGCGCTCCCGCCTCGGAGTTCATCACCCCGGCCGAGCTTTACGCTGCGGTCGTCGGCTTTTTGCATCGGCAGTTCTCTGTTTTGGTGTTCGTGCTGCTGCTCGCGCTTGCCCTGGGCACGGTCTACATCTTCACGACACCTGCGCTCTTTACGGGCCACGCGGTGCTGGTGATCGACACCCACAAGACGCAGTTTTTTCAATCGGTGTCCCCGCTCGGCGATCTTCCGATTGATTCCGCGACGGTCGATACGCAGATCGAAATCATCAAGTCGCAGAACATTGCACTGTCGGTCGTCAAGGACTTGCACCTCACCGAGGATCCCGAATTCGTCTCGCCCAGGGCGGGCTTGTTCGGGACCATCACCGGCCTCATTACTGGCACGATTACCAGCGTTTTGAGCTTTGCTTCGCCCTCGGCGGAGAAATCGGGCAGCGCGCCCTCGCCGGACTTCATGCTCACGCAGCGCGCCGTGGGCACGTTTCAAGGCCGGTTGGCTGTGCAACGCGTCGGCCTCACCTACGCGATCAACGTCGATTTTCAATCGCTCAATCCCGACCGCGCGGCGCAGATCGCCAACGCGGTCGCCGACGCCTATGTGGTCGATGCGTTGGAAGCAAAATATCAAACCACGCGGCGCGCGGCGATCTGGCTGCAAGACCGGCTCAAGGAGCTGCGGGAAGAGTCGACGAACGCGGAACGCGCCGTGGTCGACTACAAAACGAAGAATAACATCGTCGACACCGGCGGGCGGCTCATGAACGAGCAGCAGCTTGCCGAGCTCAACAGCGCGATCATTCAATCGCGCGCCTTGACCGCGGAGACGAAAGCGCGGCTCGATCGGGTTCAGCAGATTTTAGCCGCCGGCGACATCGACCCCGCCGCCACTGCGACCGCCACGGTTGCGGACAGCTTGCATAACGACGTGATCAACAGGTTCCGCCAGCAATATCTCGAATTTGACGCAAAGGCGTCGCTGTGGACGACAAAATACGGCGCGACCCACATGGCCGTCGTCAACCTGCACAATCAGATGCGGGAACTGCGCCGCACCATGTTCGAAGAATTGCAGCGGATTGCCGAAACCTACAAGAGCGACTACGAGATCGCCAAGACGCGCGAAGAGTCGGTGCAGAAATCGCTCAATCAGATCATCACCGAGTCGCAGACGACGAACGAGGCGCAGATCACGCTGCACAATCTCGAAAGCAGCGCGCAGACCTACCGTGCGCTCTACGACAACTTTCTGCAGCGCTACATGGAGTCCGTGCAGCAGCAATCGTTCCCGGTGTCCGAATCGCGGCTGATCACGACCGCGACCAGGCCGGGAGGCAAAAGCTCGCCGAAGTCGATGCCCATTCTTTTCGTCGCCGCGTTGGGCGGACTGATCCTCGGCGCCGCCATCGGCATGTTGCGCGATATTTCCGACCGCGTGTTCCGCACTACGGCCCAAGTCGGCGAACACCTGCAGGCCGAGTGCATTTCGGTCGTCCCGTTGATGAAGGAACTACCGCGCCCGAGCGCGTCACCTCGTGCAAAATCTGCGCGCGCGCCTGGTGAGCGGACGATCGTGCGCGACCGAAGCTTGCTGTGGACGGTGGTCGATTCGCCGCTGTCGCGCTTTTCAGAGTCGATCCGGGCCATCAAGGTTGCCGCTGACATCGCCAACGTCGTCAAGGCAAACAAAGTGATCGGCGTCACCTCGTCGCTGCCCAATGAGGGCAAATCGACGATCGCGGTTTCGCTCGCCGAACTCATCGCTCATGGCGGCGGGCGAGTCGCGCTGGTCGATTGCGATCTGCGCAATCCGTCGCTATCGCGCAAGCTCGCCCCGAATGCCAAGGGCGGCCTCCTCGAGGTCATATCCGGCAAGCTGTCGCTGCAGGACGCCCTGTGGACCGAGGAAGTCACCGGCTTCGCGTTCTTACCGGCGGTGTTGCCGTCGCGTATGGCGCATTCGAGCGAAATCCTGGCGTCCGAAGGGACCCGCAAGATCTTCGAAGATTTGCGTAACGCCTACGATTACCTGATCGTCGATCTGTCGCCGCTGGCGCCGGTGGTTGACGTTCGCGTCGTGACGCCGTTGATGGACTCTTTCGTGTTCGTCGTCGAGTGGGGACGCATCAAGATCGACGTTGCCGAGCACGCCCTGGCCAACGCGCGCGGCGTCTATGAGAACCTGCTCGGCGTTGTTCTCAACAAGGCCGACATGAACGTATTCGGCCGTTACGAAAGCCATCGCGGCAACTACTATTACAATCGCTACTACGCCCGCTACGGTTACACCGATTGATGCCGCGCGAAATGAGCGATATCAGTTCGCTTGCGTCGCCCAAGGACCTCGGTTCGTTTGAGGCGAAAACCGCCGCCGAGAGGGTGACGGCCCTCTCGCGATCGTTGCTGGCCCTCTTTAATATCGCAATCGGCCTTGCCGCAATTGCCTGGGGCATCGCAACCTACCAAACGTTTTGGCGGGAACTCGCCATCGGGCCTACAGCGGCCGCCATCGTCAATCGCGCCGGTTTCAAGGCCGGTGCATTGACACCCCTGATACCGGCCGTCGAGCGGATCGAGCAGGCGAGCTACTGCCACCCGCGCGCGCTACAGGACGCCGCGATCATCCGCCTGCGGTTGGCCGAGGATGCCATCGATACAGCCGAGCGCGACGCGCTCGATGGACGGCTCGGCACGCTCGATCGCGATATTCGCCACTCGCTCGCTTGCGCCCCCACTGATGCCTTTCTCTGGATGGTGCTGGCGTGGCTCGACGGCGTGCGCGAGGGCTTTCGCAACGAGCAGTTCACGTACCTTCGGCTCTCCTACCGGCTTGGCCCCAACGAAGGCTGGATCGCCGCGCGACGCAACCGCTTCGCCCTCGCGACCTTCACCCGGCTGCCGACCGACCTCGCCGATGCCGCCGTCCACGAATTCGCCCGCATGGTCGACAGCTGGGTGTACTGGGACGCAATCGCCATCTTCACCGGGCCGGGTTGGCCCATCCGGGAGCAGTTGCTGGCGAGTCTGAAGGAAGTCGGCCAGCGCCAGCGCGAAGCCTTTTACACGCAGCTCTATACCGAGGGATACAAAATCGCGGTACCGGGTGTGGCACCTCGCGACCCAAGACCATGGTTTTGACGGAAGCAATGACAACCTTTTGTTCTGATCGCCGCCATTCTCTCTGCGAAACGGACATAGCGGCCGAAGCCATGCTTGGGCAAGCTATAGCCGACGGAAAGGTCATTCTGCTCTTCTATCGAGAACAAGAGCAGGATAAGTTCTTTCGATACGATCGCTATCTCAAACGAGTTATACGGCCCCTTTATAATTTAACTCACCACCGCCAAAAACAGACCGGCTTTGCCGTGTCGTTCGATCTTCTTAGACGCGCCCTCGTGAATGCTGGATGGATTGTTCGCATCAACGACCGTGCGCTCGCACGGCAGAACCCGCACTACCCCATTGGATTAGTAGGCTTCCCGTGCGTTCTCGATGGCTGGGATCTGCCCAATCCGGCCATACTTGGCCCATCCCTGTACGATCACCCCTTATTGGCGCCCCGTCTAATGCATGATCCAAGATTCCGCAAGTATTTGGTGTTGGCACCTTGGATGTACGACATGTTCCACCCGGTTTATGGAGACGCCTGCGTTCGCTGGTTCGCCGGCATCGATACGGACGAGTGGCAGGACACAAGCGACTGCAAGAAGGATATCGACTTTCTCATCTACGACAAGATCAGGTGGGACCACTACCAATTGGAACAGGAACTTTTGCAGCCCATCCATCGAGCTCTCCATCACCGCGGGTTGCGAACCTATACCATTCGCTACAAGTTTCACGACCACACCACGTATCGGCGGCTTTTACAGCGGTCGCGCGCGATGATATTCTTGTGCGAGCATGAGACGCAGGGATTGGCCTATCAAGAGGCGCTCGCATCGAATGTTCCGATCTTGGCATGGGATAATGGCTACTGGCTTGACCCGCTTTGGAAGCGGTTCGGCGCAACCAAGATACCCGCCTCGTCTGTGCCATTCTTCTCAGAAGAATGTGGCGAGACTTTTTGTGATATTGCAGATTTTGAGGGAGCGCTTTCCATTTTTCTTAATCGACTCGTCGCCTACAAGCCGAGAAAGTACGTGCGTGAAAAGCTTACGATGAGGGAATCGGCAGAGAGATATACTGCTCAGTACTTCTCGGTATCGGCATAAGAGTACTGCCTGCTATCCGAAAGGTTCGCGCGATGCAACGTATGCTCCATCTTGTAAAATATCTAATGCGAAGTTACCCCTCAATTTTTAATCCATTGTGGTCGCGAGCATATTTCTTGATCGTTCGGTCGCATGAGAAATATCTCTATCCCGGAAATGAATATACGAATCGGTTCGAGGCCTTTCAGACAATTTATGACGAGAACCGCTGGGGATCGCCGGAATCACGTAGCGGCTACGGTAGCACTCTCGCCTACACCAAAGCCCTCAGAAAGTCGTTGGAGCGATTCCTCGCAAAGCGCGATGTCAAAATCGTCTTGGATGCACCATGCGGAGATTTCAATTGGATGCGGCATGTCACCTTGCCGTTGCAGACGCAATATATAGGCGGTGACATCATACCGGAGCTTGTTGACAATTTGCAAAACACTTACGGCGGAGACAAGTACTCATTCCGCATGATCGATATTGTAACAAGCCCGATTCCGCCGGCCGATCTTTGGCTTTGCCGCGATGTCCTGTTCCACCTCCCTAATGCAGATATCGAGACCGTGTTAACAAACTTCGCAGAATCCGCAATTCCATACCTTTTGACCACCACGTACGACTTCCCCAAGAAAAACATAGATGTGAAAGCAGGAGGATTTCGCTTTATCAATTTGCGACTCTCCCCTTTCGGGCTTCCGCGGCCGCTTTCAAGGATTCCTGACTTTATTGCGCCTGAGCCGCCAAGATATCTCGCCCTCTGGTCCCAGAAACAGGTCGCATCGACGCTGCAGAGGATAAGAAGTCGGAACGACGCGCACCGGGGATAGCTCGACATGAACACGGATTTGCATGATTTTCGCGTCCGAGCTGCGAAGTGCTCCGGCGGGACCAGCAGAAGCGAAATTAAGGAAATGGTGCTTCGAATCGTGGAGTCATACGCGGTCAATGGAAAGATCCTTGACTTCGGCGCCGGCAAAGGAGAGTTGATTAAAATGTTAGCCCAGCAAGGTGAGTTAGAATTGTGCGCTGTGGATATTCTGGAACGACCGATCGATTTGCCGACACATGTGACCTGGCATCAACAGGATCTGAATGAACAACTTTCCGATTTGCACGGCCCTTTCGATGCCGTCATTTGCAGCGAGGTGATTGAACACTTGGAGAATCCGCGATCGGTTTTCCGAAATATTGCGGCAGTGTTAAAGTCGCGAGGCACCCTCATTCTGACGATGCCAAATCAGGAAAACATACGATCTTTTTTGACCCTCATATTCCGTGGTCATTTTGCATCTTTCATGGGCGCCGAGTATCCTGCACACATCACCGCGCTACTTCGAATGGACCTTTTCCGAATTTGTCGGGAGACGGGATTTAGCGATCCGACATATTTTTACACGGACTATGGATGGATGCCGATTACCAAAATGAGTTGGCAAAAATTCTCATTCAATCTGTTGCGAGGACGTCTATTCAGCGACACTTTGGGGATGATCGTGCAAAAAATTGATTGATTTTTGCATCGGTACCGCCCGAGATCACCGATAAGCTGCCGATGTCAGGCTTTGTTCGAACGCGGTGGGATTAGGCGTTTCGTCAGGCGATTCAGGTCGGCGATGATCGCGATAGGTAGACCGACAAGGCTCTGGCGCCACAGCCCAATGGCCCGTAGCGCTTTGCTCAATCCATAGTGCGGATCCATCCAAATGGCATCCTCCATTTCGGTCCGGTATTCCATAGCGGCCAGGGTATATGGTGACAAATCAAGATATACTGTTTCCAAGTACTCCTTGATGCCAGCTGTGGGCGCCGCCCGCCATTGTGTGGCCCAGGGCTTGCTCGGCCCCAGTGAGTGGATAAACGCGGGAGGGTGACCGAACAGAATTGAGGCGCGCTCCCGAACAGTGAATCCATATGGTCCAAAATATTGGATAATGTCGCTGCCCCGCATCAGTATCTTTAGTGGAATGCGCGAGTATTCATCGGAAGACAAGAGTGCGGTCAAGACATCTGAGTCGCCGTGCATATGTGGCGGTCGCGATCGCCAATCTAATCGCTGTGCTTCCCGATATGCCGCAGATTCAATGAGCTGCTGCCATCGCTGTAGAAGCGGTTCGTGCAAACGGGTCGCGCGGACCACACCGGCATTTAGAGAGAACGGAAGTACTCGTCCGACCTCGAAGCCCCAGTTTCGTGCCCGCCACGCGTCACGATCATCGTGGCGCCCCCACAGGCATTCTTCGGTTACGACGATCGTATCATGTGGCACGTCTGCGAGCATGCTAATTACGTCTCTGCCGACGATGACATCCGAATCAATCCATAGGACTTCATTATGACCTTTTCGCATGAGGTGGAGCATCACCTGAGGCTTCACATTAAAGCTCGAGGTTCCCTCGAAACGGTCCGTGCTCAGAGTTGTCTGCGGGTAATCGCTCAACCACGAAACAAAGTTGCGATTTGCCGGCGGGAAGATGAGATAAATCGGCACACCAGGGCAATGCTTGGCCAAGCTCATCAAGAGAAGCTTGACACTTGGCTCAAAACTAGGCCGATCCTCCGTAATGCAGATAATCACGTGGTGCCTCAGAGGCAGTCGAGCGCATATCGTAATGACATTAAGCACGAACGTATTATTGGCAGAGGCGGCGACATGGTCCTACCAATATCCGGGAACGTTGAGGAAATCCGACTACGCGATTTGGTTTATCTCCCGCCGAATTGCGGCTTTTCGTAGACAAGAACTGCAAATCTTTTCCAATGATCAAGAGCATGCTTGTCATTCAGTCACTCCTCAATACTGGCGGCGAGCACGGCGTTGATGGCGTCGGCCACCGCGTCGGCGAGATAGTTGCAGCCCATGCGGTGGTCGTCTTTGAGATGGCCGATGAACGGCTCGACGGCGGCGTGGCGTTTGAACTCGCGTTCGATCCTGTTCGCGGACGCAGCATTTCCGGCCGGCGGTGTAAACGCTGAACCTGTGCTCGAACCGAGCATTGTGACCGTCGTAGCCGGTACGGTGATGGCCCGGCTTAATTTGCACTCCGCACCAGAAGATGAACGGTCAAGCCATCAAATTCCCTCCGTGAGACCTCCGCGAAACTGTCCAGCGGCGGGATCTTATCCAAGTCGTGTGTTACGCTCGTGACCAGCCATACGCGCTCCGCTCGGTCGATTTCAATGGGCTGGCTCCAGCCTATCACCATCGGTGAGCCACGAATCACAATCATGCGGTTTTGAGGCTCGAGATGAAGGCGCTTTCGCCAATCCGGGCCCAGTTTGGCGAGTAAAGTGTGCCAAAATTTGGAAAAGTTGGGAGTAACCGGATCTTGAATGGCAAGCGGCGAGCCCCAGTACGGTCCCTTGAGATAGCGGGCAATTCCCCAGAAGGAGAAATTTTCGGGAACGTAAATCGCGTCACCGGGGCGCAGGCCAGCGTCGATAACGGCAGCGGCAGCACGATAGTCCGTCGGTTTTGAGAAATATTCGGTATCGACGAACCGCATGACGCACCACGAAATCGCAAGTCCAGCAAGGATAATTCCTGCTATGCCACGACCAAGCGGGACTGGTACTAAGATCGACACGCGACGACATAAATCAACGATGCCATTGACCAGCACCACGGCGAAGAACGGCATAGTGAAAAGAAGTACACGGTCAAGCCAGATCGGTCTCAGAAGATGGCTAATCGACCAGGTGAGGATGAAAGGCAGAACAATAAGGGAGATTGTCAAAGACCGAGTTGACCTTTTGGCTAATCCATAAGTGACAAACAATAGAAATAATACAATTGTCCCGACGTACATAGTGAAATCGGCGGAAACCGGACCGGCATATAAATTCACCACGGTGGCGAAAACATCCGATAGGGTCGGATTTTTTGTATGCTCCATAGACCGAAATGCGGAGTTGAGCACCGCTGGCATTGCCAAAACCGCGACTACGGCGTGCGCGATGAACCAGCGCCTTAGCTCTCGAGGCGGTGCGCGACGTTCTAATAGGAGCAGAAAACCATAGCTGGCGATGCAGAACACGATAACCGGGGCGCCCGCATTCGAATACAGCAGCGCGAGTTCAATGGCGACCACGGCAATGAGCCGCCCGCGTCGTCGAGATATATCCTCAATCGCCCAACGCACCGCAATGGCTAGCCAAACTGTTAGGCAGGTTTCCATTGCGTACGGGCGTAAGGAATGCGCGTACAACACGGTTCCTGGCATTAAGCCGAACAAGAGACCGGCAAAATATCCTTCGAATCTGGACACTTCTCGCAATCGAAGCTGCGCGATCGAGCATGTCGTAAGCACAGTCCAGAGGACGGAATTGAGGAGAAGCCAATAGTCAGTCGAGCCGCCAATCGACCACAGCTTAACCTGTAGGTGATACAGCGGGGGGTGGGGGTCAAACCGCGCGACGCTGATGATAAGATCGACAATAGACTGGTTGGCGTAGGTAACCACTATAATCTCGTCGAACCACAAATGTTCCTTTCTTAGTCCGACAATCAGGTACGAAACGACAGCTCCCGCGAGCAAGAGGGTGAAAATGATATTGTCCCAAGGAAGTTTCTTCAGCCCATGGCCGACGTCGTTGGCCTCAGTAATCGCGGTCGATTGAACTGACATTTTCTCAATCCAAGCAGCGGAGCGAAGTCCCAGAGTCGTTGCGGCGTTGAGGTGGCTCGCTTATATGCCCGAATTCAAATTGGAGAGCGGCAACCGGAAGAAGCCAATTATTTGGATACGGCCGCGAGAAAATCGATGTTAGTACGGCGAAAGGCAGCGTCACTAACCCAGAATATCTGACCTGCATACTCCACTGCATTCGCAAGTAGTCAAGGTCTTTTCTTACCAATGGACGCTCATCCTGCGTATGAATTCCTGCGGCCTTGCGATATAATTGTAGCAGCGGATTCCCGCCGAGCGGCTCTTGAAAAAGCGCTTTTGCGCCAAGCTTGAGCACCCTATCAACTTCGGCCATCGCTGCCGATAATTCCAGATGATGAAGTATTCCATTTCCGAGTACCAGTTCAAAAGAGTTGTCCGGAAACGTCAACCTATGAGCGTCCATCACCATGAAGCTGTACCGTTCCCGATCGCATTGCCGAGCGTCGGCCTTTTCCTTGCATCGTTCAATATTGAACTCTGAAACGTCGATGCCACATACGCTGGCACCCTGATCCAAGAGCCAAAGCGCGAAGTCGCCCTGTCCGCAGCCATATTCTAAGACCCGTCAATTTTCAACGGATCCTAGCTCGTCCCTATAGAACGTACCCAGCTCCTTCATGGAAGGATTCGAAAATACATGAGGGAAGACTCCCCACCATTTCCGGAGCGCATCATCGATGCGACTGTCCTGGTGGGCGGCTCGTTCCCGGGCCACACGTTCTGCAACTGCATCAGCCGTCCGAGTGCCGCTCATTAAGCTGCTATTGCTCCGAGCTATAAGAGCTATTTACCGAGCACCGCGCAGGAAAAAGCGAACCATTACTGTTACCCACCCCGCGGAACAATAGCATATAGCATAACATGTTTCTTTACAACTTGCGTTATGCTGCTCGCAATGCGAAACTCCGGTTTCGACGGGTGATTTAGAGGGACGAAGGCTGCATGAACTTTGCGGATCCCTTAGCAAATGGTCCCAACGCGGTTCGCAGCATCCCGTCATCCCGATGGCGGCTCAATCTGATCTGGTGGATATGGCTGATTGCGCTCAGCGCCTTAATGTTCATTTCATTTTCGCAAACGAATGCGGTCATTGTATTCACGGCCGCAGTGATAATGTGCGGAATTGCTCGGCCGCACGACGCATTCAACGCAATTTTAAACAGCAAGTGTCTTTGGCCATTTTTAGTATACGCCGCGTTATCGCTCATTTGGTCTCAGGCTCCCGATTTGACGGCTCGCGGCGTGACGCAGCTCATTTTTACGGTTGGCGCTGCGGCTCTTGTCGCTCAGGCGCTTTCACCGAAGTCGTTCGTCTCTGTCGTATTCGGCAGCTGCTTAACAGCGACCGTCGCGAGTATTCTTTATTTGGGACCGGAGCTGATCGTCCAATGGAGGTCCGGATATCCCGTTCAAGGGATATTTGGGGGGTCGAAGAATCAGTTCGGTGCCGTCGAAGCGCTTTTGATCCTAGGTGGCTTCTATTTCGTTCTGGACAGGACGCGGTCACCCATGACGCGGATGTTGACCATTGCGTGTGTCTGCCTGGCTGCGATTCTTCTCATCAGCTCGAGATCCGCGACTGCCGTGTGGGCGCTCGCTCCAGCGCTCATTTGCTCCGGCGCCGCGTATTTCCTTGTTAAGTTCAGCCCGCGGTGGCGGGCGACCATCCTTCTTTCGGTGTTTGCTGTAAGCGTTGTTCTGACAGCGATGATAATTCCCGTGATGGAAAACGCGTTTTCGTTGTTTCTGGATGCCAGTGGCAGAGATGCGACGTTAACGGGGCGGACGATGCTTTGGAGTTGGGCCGATAGGTTGATTGCCGATAAGCCGATATTGGGGTTTGGCTATAGGGCTTTTTGGGTCGTAGGCAATCCTTATGCCGAAGAGATCTGGCGGGAAATGGGTTTTGGTCGGCCCCTTGGTATTCATTTCCATAATCAGTGGTACGAAATCACGGTGCAATTGGGATATGTTGGGCTTGCGCTCGCACTGCTCACGTTCCTGATTGTGCTCATCGAGGTCGCTCGCTGGGCGGTACGGGCGCCATCTCCTGAAAGCTGCTTTTTTCTGGGTTTTCTAGTAGATACTGCCATCCGCACATACGTTGAGGTCGACCTTTTCGCACAATATTCCCTTGGGTTCATCATCTTCATTGCCTCCTATGTTTATGCTCGGAGGGAAAGAGGAAAACGAGCCAACCGGGCAACGTCGAAATCAGCCATCAGTCGAGGGCGCGCCCTGCGGAGTTCGCTGTGAGCGTGTGTTGCCGCCACGCTAGAACTTTTGACGTGGAATTTCCTTCCCGCGGACATCGGAAGACGAATACTCCTCGTGAACATTTCCGTTCAATCGGTAGCTCAGCATCCCCCAATGGAAAGCACCTCGCATCAACCACCACATTCCGCGCGCTGGGCTGATTGCGAGCAAGGCGGCGGTGCCGACGCAAAATGCGATCTTGATCGGTGACGTTAATGGTATCCACAAATACTCACGTATTTTGTGCCTTTGCTGTAACTTTGCGTATGTTTGTCCCATACGATATCGGCGTGTGATGATCCAGCGAAGCGTTGTTCTAGCATTTGAGACCTTTTCATAAACGAGGGCAGCGGGAGCAAAGGTGAGGCGCCCGCCGCATCGATGCATGGCGTAAAAGAACATATTGTCTTCACCGCCGGTGCGCCCGAACTCCTCATCAAACTCGAGCTTGTGTGCGCGAACAAAGTCCATGTCAATTAGCACATTGGACGTATAACCGGTCTCAATGATCCCGTGCCGCCATATGACGCGGTTTGAATGGTAATCGCCAACTCTGATCCACTTAGGCGTGTTGTCGCCATAGATCGCTTCACAGGGCCCGAATACCGCTACCGCTCCGTCGCGATTGGTCATGAGGCAATCGAGCCAGTCGAGCGCGGCAGTCTCGTCGTCATCGATGAATGCGAGCCACCGCGTTCGACATACTTTTAGGCCGGCGTTGCGCGCAATAGAAATATTCTGAGCTGGCACGTGTAAATACTGCAAATCCATTGCTGCCGTGGCGCGAAAGTTCCTAACGACTTTGTCAGCTGTCGGCATGGTGTCATTGTCCACAACGACGATCCGGAATTTTGTCCCGTTGCCCATAACCTGGCTTGCTACGCTATGAAGCGTAGATACTAAACTCGCTCTGCGAAAGGTGCAGATGCAGACAGTGACAGCCGCCTGGACGATTTCAACTTCGGGAGTCATGTCAATCATCGACCGAGTAATGGACGACATCGTTTGCGCCTATACAGGCCGATCGCCGTGACCGGCCCCTTTAACGCTCCAGCTAATTGGTGTTCGATTTTACTCTTTTGTACACGCGAACCCAATCGACTGCCAGGACGGCGGGGAACTGGGTGTTTTGGTCGGGGCTTCCCGGCCAATATCCGCCGACTCCCAAATTTATGAGAAGATACATTGGCGTGTGCATGTCTGCGGGTGTGGGCGCGCGCGAGACTTCGGCTCCGTCGAAGTACCAGCGAATCTGGCTTTCATCCCAATCGATGGCATAGACGTGAAAGTCCGCGGATGCGTCCGGGACCGTTGTTGCGATCGGACCCATTGTATGCTTTCCCGACGCAATGCTATGCCATGTTGTAACAAGCGTTGTGGGCTGGTGTCCAAGAATCTCGAGTATGTCAATCTCGGGAGGCCAGCCGCCGCGCGCCGGCAGCAGCCACACGCAAGACCACAACCCACGGCCGTTCGGAATTCGCGCCCGAACTTCGAATACACCATATTGCTGCGAAAACGTGCCGCGTGTGGTTATCAATCCCGAGATGTACGGATAGTTCCAAATATACTGGCGAACTCGATCGGGTGTACGGTCCGCTGTGATCTCAAGAACTCCATTAACGATGCGAAAAGGGTCCAAGTCGAGAGGCGCATTTGCGGTGCCGCGAAAGGCTCGATCGACGTAAATCTGCTGGTCTCCGTTGTTCGATAACATTCGACTGTTACGATCCTGAACTCCGGCATTGCCAAAGTGCGTCCGCCATGTGCCGCCCCCAGGCTTACCGCCAATTACTCCATCCGCATACCAGCTAAAATCTGTGAACTCGTCATCAAACGTTGTGATAAGACCTTGGCGATCGAGCAAGACCTGTGCACTCGCACCTAGTTCAAAAGGTGCAGTAACAAGACCGGCCACAATCATCAGAGCCGCCGTCGTTATGGTCGGAGCGAATGCGTGTTTCACGTTCATTGCTGGAGCTTCGTAGGTGCATGAGAAGTCTGGCGACGATCTTCCTTAAATGGCGTTTCCATATCCGGCGAAAGTAGCCATTCGCTCGATTGTCTCACAACGCTGAGGCGACGCAGACGATCTCTAATTGGAAGTCGCAGGAGCGCGGCCGCTCGGGGTTGAGTTAGGACAATTGCAAGCGCTTTCGACCACTTCTTGGCCTTGAGGGCCGCAAGTAGAGTTTCATAGGCTAAAGCGGCGTCGATTGATTTGATCCTGGCCGCGATTGCGCTCACAAGCCGCGGTTCCTCACAGGAGATTTGCGCGAGAAATCGAAGTTCAGCTGCTTTGAGTGCTTTAAGCACTTCTTTGTTCAAACGATGGGAAATCGAGTTACTATGCTTGCGGTAATAATAAAGCGGAAACGGGTAGACCCGCATGGTCTTGCCCAAGTGCAGTAGGCGCAAGACCAGATTGAAATCTTCGGCGATCCTCAGTGTCTCGTCATAGCGGGCGGTTGCCGCCTTAAGGATTGAGCTGCGAATTAAGGGTTTCAGATAGCCCAGCGCTGGTCCCGCTGCGTAGATTTGGTCGAGCCGAACGTAATCGATAATATCCACCCAGAAGGGTGCGTGGCCCCATTCTCCCCGCAGCAGTCGACGCGATGGTCTTGAATAATCCGAGTCAAATTCGAGAAGATCGTCGGCGATGATGTCCGCGCCATCGCGATCTGCCAGCTCGATGAGCGTCGCGAGTCGCTTCGGGTGAATGAGATCGTCGCTATCCATAATGGCGACCCATTGGCCCTTTACTGTTTCGAAGGCTCTGTTGCGAGCGGCAGCAGGACCGCCATTGCGGTCGCTTCGTAGGAGGCGAATGCGCGGATCGCTCGCCTGTAGTCGCGTCACGATATCGACGCTGTTGTCGGTGGAACAATCGTCGGAAATGATGATCTCTAGCTCGCTTAAGCTCTGTGATTCCACCGATCGCACGGCATCGGCCAAGTAAGCCGCACCGTTGTAGTTAGCCATGACGACGCTCACTATGGGCCGGTGATGCGCCGACCGAGGAGGATCGGGCGTTGTCATTGTGCTATCTGGTCCTGCCTCGTGGGCTTACGTGCGGTGTTTATCCTTATCGGTTTGCCTCGCTGCAACAACCCGGTAATCAGGCCGCGAAAGAATCCAAATGACCAACCTGCCTGCATCGCGATGGCCGCGACGCCGGAAGCCGTCGCGCACGCGTCCCCCAGACGCGTACCGAGAACAATGCCGTACCCAATACAGACTGAGAGCCACGCCATTGCCGGAATTGCAAAGATGCCTGCAAACGGGGTTAGGACCGTGAGACACACTATGGGCACAACTGCCGCCAGAACCAGGTGTCGGATTTTTGTGTTTTTCCGGTGCTTGAGAAAATTATAAGCGCGCCCGCGTCCGATGTTGAAATATTGTCGGAACAGCCCGGCGAGGGATTTGCGTGGATAATATGTCACCCTCACCTCGCCAGTGAGATAGACATGAAACCCGTGGTCGATCAGCCGGTTGTCCAGCTCGGCGTCCTCGTTGGGCCAAAGCGAGAGTGTCTCGTCGTACCCGCCGACGCTCCTGAACGCGTCAGTTGTCATCAGCGCGTGATGGCCGTGGTCAACCCAGCGGTCTGTGGTTTCATTACGGTGCGCCGATCCGCCGTTGCCGAGGATCGAGTTTTGCGCGGCCGCCGCGGCCCGTTGGAAGCATGTGGAACCCACCGTGTGCATGCTGACGACCACGGAATCAGCCTGGGTCCGGGCCTGCACCCTCAACAGCGTCTCGCAGTACCGATCGGGATAACTTGCGTGCGCATCCACTCGGATGACGAAGCGAGACCTGTCGCCGTATCTTCGTACCGCGGCGTTCACGGCCGCGGCTTGGATACGTTTCGGATTCTCCATCAACGCGATACGGGGGTTCAAGCCTGCCAGCCGTCGAACGATTGAGCGGGATTGGTCGGTACTCCCCCCGTCGGCGACGACAACTTTCAAATCGACGCGGTCTGCCTCTGCCGCAAGCTTGCTGACGACAGATTCGATGTGGTCCTCTTCGTTCAGGCACGGGATGACGACGAGTACCAATCCGTTCGCGCCCTGAGGCGCCGCGTGGTGCAGGACGCTCATTGTCGTGCTCCCAAGCTGTTCGGCCGTTGGCCGACGCCAACGCTCTCAACGATATCGTCGTGACGATGCCCGATGACCGGCCATCGTAGGGCTTCGACCAAGTCGCGGCAATCGGTTCGGCCGTTGACCAGGTCGCTACGCGGCAAGGCGTTAACGGCCCCTGCGAGTTTCGCGTAGATGTGTTGATCGAGGGACCGTAAGAAACCGCTCAGCTGCTCCTCCAGCGGCTCGTTCAATACGACGCCCACCGCGCGCTGCCTCAACCACGCTCCGGTCTCGACTTCCGCCAGCCCAATCGGTACGGCACCATAAAAGGTTCCCTCATAGATCCGGTTGGGCAGCAGCCACGCGGAATTTTGGCCGCTCTCGTAGTAGTCAACTGCCCAAGTGAAGTGGACGTCGCCATAGATGCTGGGAAGTTCGGATGGATTATAAGGCCCCGCGTAGCGAACATGCGGCCGGCTTGCGAGCGCTGCGTCGAAATCGGGAAAGACGGCACCGGACGGACGCCCCCGAATGATCACTTCGACGGAGCCTTGCGCAGCCAGGGCGAGGGAGTTCAAAATATCAAGGCTCTTGCGACAGCGGATCATACCGAACCAGCCGATCCGCCAGGGTGGGCCGGCCGGCCGCTTCGTTGGCGGCATACAGAGGTCATCGTCTTCGAGGAGCAGGAGCTTGTTTTCGACAAGTCTTATTGGCCCAGCAAAATCACGCGGCGCGAAGTAATTGCGGACAAACGCGGGCGAGCTAGTCAGCAGCAGGTCGACCCCCTCCCAAAGCCGGAATTCGAGCAACCTCAGGAGAGCGGCCTCGAGACGACCGGAGAGCAGCAGGCGGTGAATGTCGAGGCACTCGTAGACGAGTTTGGCTGCGGGCGCGTAGCGCCTTTGGGCCTGTGTAGCGAGAGCCAGCATTTCGAGATTGCGGGCCATGATCACGTGCGAGCCACGCACATGCCGTGCAACGTTCGTGAGCTTCGGTAAAGCTGCAATGACCGAGAGCGCCCGTTGCAGCAGCATGCCATCTGCGCTCCGCCCGATCTCGATGGCCGGAACACCTTCTACTGCCGTGATCGGCTCCGCACCGCGTCGAAATCCGATCGGCGTTACAGCGGCGCCGCCCGCCGCAAGCATCCGAACCCGGCGGTGAACCGCGGGGTCGGCCAAGTCATGCGCAAAATAGGCGATTTTTGCGGTCATCCCCGAACGTCGCTGCGCGGCTGCGATTCCCGGTGCAGCCCCCGACCCTAGTAACGCTATAGATAACTATCTATACCACAACCGGTCTCTGAATTATAACCTCATCAATGCGTCACATGCTAGTTTTCGGCGGGGATGACGGCGGCAATGTGACATTAACGTTATAGACGAACGGTATAGAGAGCGGTCACTTTTGATCGGCGGTTTGAGGTGGCGCAGCAATGGCCGGCAGGCATGCGATCGTATTCGGCGGCGCGGGCTTTATCGGCTGCCATTTCCTCAAGCGCCTGGGCGAGTTGCGGCGCTATGATCGCCTATACAGCGTCGACATCGCCGCGCCGCGGTTTACCAGCGCGGGCGTTAATTATGTAAATTTCGATATTCGCGAGCCGATCCCGGCCGGCCTCTGCGGCGTCGGCCCGTTCGACATCTTCAACTTTGCCGCCGTTCACACCACGCCGGGCCACGAGGATTGGGAATATTACTGGACCAACGTCAAAGGTGCGACCAACGTCTGCAAGTTCGCGAGCGATGTCGGCGCCGACTACGTCCTCTTCACCAGCACCATGATGGTCTACGGCCCGACCGAGGCACCCAAGGACGAAGACGCGGCGCTGGAGCCGGTGAATGCCTATGGGCGTTCGAAAATCCTGGCTGAGGGCGTCCATCGCCTGTGGCAGGCGGAGCGGCCCGACAAGCGCCGTCTGACGATCGTCCGGCCGGGTGTCATTTATGGACTGGCGGAACGCGGCAATTTCACCCGCCTTGCGCGCGCGCTAAGGCAGCGCCGCTTTGTCTATCCGGGGCGCACAGATACCATCAAAGCCTGCGGCTATATCGACGACCTCGTGTCCTCGATGCTGCAGATGGGCGAACGCAACGACGGCGTTTTCCTCTACAACTTCTGCCACCCGCAGCGGTATACGAGCAAGGATATCTGTACCGCCTTCGCCAAAGTTGGCGGCTATCCCGAGCCGCGAATCGTGATGCCGTTCTGGCTCTTGGGCCTTGCAGCCACAGCTTTTGAAGTGCTCGCGGTAGCCGGCGTCAAGACCGACATCAACCGCGCCCGCGTACGGAAGCTCTACCAATCGACCAACATGGTGCCCAAGCGGCTGCCGGCCGCAGGCTTCCAGTACCGCTATGACCTTCCTTCCGGGCTGGCGGCCTGGAAGCAGGCATCGCAAGCGACCGACTTCGATTGACCTAGCGGTCCCGAACACATGACCGACTGCGCGAGAACTCAGCCTATCGACCGCGACAGAAGTACCACCGCGCTCGCCTGCGTCGACGTGCTGATCGCCGCCCGTGACCGCGCAGACACGATTGAGCGGGCTGTGCTATCGGCGCTCGCCCAGGACGAGGTTCGTACCGTCATTGTAGTCGATGACGGCTCGGAGGATAACACCGCGGCCAAGGCCGTCGCTTGTGACCCCAAGGGCGAGCGCGTGATCGTCAAGCGCCTCCCCGCGAGCCGCGGGCCGTCTGCGGCGCGCAATATTGCTATCGAGATTTCGACGGCGCCGTGGGTCGCTATCTTGGACGGCGATGATTTTTTCCTGCCGAAGCGTCTCCGTGCTCTGCTGGCAGCATCGGACGATTGGGATTTTGTCGCTGATGATTTGCTGCAAGTGACTGAGGATCGCATTGACGAGGTGCGTTGGGCGCCGGCCCCGGGGGCGCTTTCGCTAAAAACGGGTGCGCTAACCCTGGAAGAGTTCGTTCTCGGCAACGTGACACGACAAGGGGCTCTGAGAAAAGAGCTGGGCTTTCTTAAGCCGTTGATCCGCCGCTCGTTCCTGGATCGACACGGATTGCGTTACGACGAAGCCCTGCGTTTAGGCGAAGACTACGCCCTGTATGCTCGAGCACTCGCTGCTGGCGCACGGTTTCTCACGATTGCTGACGCCGGATATGTATCAGTCATGCGACTGGAATCCCTCAGTGGGCGGCACAACAGGCTTGAGCTCGAACGTTTGCGAGATAGCGACCGCGAAATGATGGCAATGGACGGCTTAGCCCCGAAAGATCGCAAAGCGCTCGCGAAACACTATTCCAGCGTCGACTGCCGCGTTCAATGGCTCATGGTCATAGAAGCATACAAAGCACGAGATTATTTGCGTTTCTTGGTGCCATTTTTCCGATCGTTCATCACGGCTAGATTTGTTCTTATGCAACTAATCGAGGAGACGCACCGAAGACTGCGGGGGGCAGCGGCTGACTAGAAATCGTGTCAGCGCACATGTACAAGGGTCGACTAGAACAGCGACTCCTGCAGGCGGCGTAGTGCACCTTGCGCACCAAGGATGCCGGCCAACGTGCGAAGCCGCGTTACGCCAGCCTGAATATCACCATTCCAAAACATGTGGCGGGCTTGCCAGACAATGGGCCGGCATGCGGCATGAATGATATGGTGACCGTATTTATTCGCGTCGTGGATTGCGCGTAAGCCGGAGATCAAGTCGGGGTTCTTGCCTACGATATCCCACGGCAGAGGCGACCGGATGACGGCTTCCGCCAATCGGATTTCCTCCGGAGCCGCTCGGGCGCGGCTCAGTTCATTCGCTTCCCGAAAATCATCGATGGCTTCGCGCCACAGAGCGTTCTTCGCACACACGCACGCCCGCTCGACAAGCGCCGCGCGTCTGGCTCGCACGGGGTCCCAGTGGCGCGCAAAGGTGGGCGTGAATTCCTCAAGGTTATATTCTTTATAGATCGAAGCGATTACTTTCTGGTCTTCCTCGAGAAACTTTTGCGCATTCAGCTCGATCGGGATCGGATTATTCAAACCGCCCCGTAGACCGAAATGGGCCCGTTGAAAAAAAATAACGCGAGGAACATAGATCGATAGCGCATTGCGCGCCAGGCGAATGGCCATTTCGTGATCCTGACACCGAATGAGGTCCTCTCGGAACGACCCCACTTTTGCATACAACGACCTAGGCACGAGCATGGCGTACTGAAATGTGAACATTTCTTCGAGAAACTGGATGTGAACGTTCGGTTCGCCGTCGCGCATCCAATAGGTGGGAGGCGTGTAGTGTCGTCCCAAAGCGTCATCGCGAAAAATCTGGAATGTCCCGTAGGCAAACCCGGCGGTCTTGTTCGAGTCCAACGCCGCGACGAGATGTTCGAGGCCGTCCGACGCGGCAATGTCGTCGTCGTCACATATCCACACGTAGTCAGACGTACACGAGCGCATCGCTAGGTTTAATGCGCTCGATTTTCCACCGTTGTCCTTGCTGATAAGCCGCACGCTGCCGCCATACGATTTCACCACGCTGGCTGTTTCGTCGCCTGATCCATCGTTGACCACAACAAGATCCTGGACCGCACGGGTTTGTGCCAATATCGAATCCAGGCACTCGCGCAGCATCTGGGCACGATTATACGTCGGAACGATCGCACAAACTGAACTAGGCATCGCTTGCTAGGCGCCAATCGGACATGGCAATATCGCGCTCCGAGCCTGATTAACGTTTCGGCCCGGATGGTGTAGTAGAACGCCCGGCGGTACGATAGACACTTATCATATCTTTCGCATCGCATCAACTCGAGGCAAGTCGACTAACTGGGCAGGAAGTTGTGCGGCTGCTGCTATGACCGACTCGTGTCATGCGAATGACGTGACGATCATCGTCTGCACGCGCAATCGTGCAGACGCCCTTCGAAGCTGTCTGGCATCCATCTCTGTTGCAATTGCACATACGCCAAAAGCACTCGTCGAGGTCGTTGTCGTCAACAACGGGTCGACCGATCATACCGGCAATGTAATTGAGGAGTGGAAGCGGTCTGCGCCGTGTTCCATTCGGGTCGTCGATCAATTGAAGCCGGGATTGGGAGCGGCCCGAAACGGGGGAGTGAAGCAGGCTCAGGGCAAGTATATCGCCTTCACGGACGACGATTGCCGGCTCGCTCCCGATTATCTGAACAGAATGCTTGCCCATTTCGAGAACGATGGCCGGCCGGCCATTCGCGGGGGAATGGTGAAGCTCGGTGACCCGACCGATTTGCCAACAGCGATCAAAGAACGCCCAGAGCAACTGGTTCTCACTTATCCGATGCATCCGGGAACCGTCGCGCTCGGCTGCAACATGGCCATGAGCCGAGAGGTCTTCGCGCAGATCGGTCTGTTTGACGAACGTTTTGGCGCCGGCACATTGTTGCGGTCGGCCGAGGAAACGGAGTTTTTCTATCGCGCCTTTCAGCACAGCATTCCAGTGATCTACGTTCCGGACATGATTGTGTTTCACTTTCATGGTCGTAAGACGCTGGAGTCAATGCGAAAGCAGATCGTCAGCTATGCGATTGGTACAGGTGGAATGGCGGCAAAGCATGCATTTTCGAGCACATTGTTGTCCAGGCACGTTTATTGGGACGCTCGTGCTTTCGTTCGGGACTTGAGGTCGGGCGGAAGGAGTTCACGGTGGCGTGAAGCCAGCGAGTTTACGTGGTTAACTGGCGTGCTGCGGGGCATCGGGCTGTTTTGGCTGTCTTCCCTAATTCGGCGGTCGAACGCGAAAGGCCGGGAAGCGTGATGAGAAACAAGACTGATTTCATCGCGCGACGTCGCTAATCGGCACGAACGGTGCAGCCGGTCCGTACGCACGAGAAGGCCATTCCCCGACCGCGTGGAGTATGTTGTGAGCTTCGATGGAAAAATAGCGGACACTGTCGAAACGCCGCTGGTAAGCGTCATCATCAACAACTTCAATTATGCACGGTTTCTCCCGCGCGCCGTCGACAGTGCATTGAACCAGAGCTACCAGCCGATTGAGGTAGTTGTCGTGGACGACGGTTCCACCGATGGGTCCCTGGATGTCATTGCCTCGTACGGCATCCGCATCAAGTCGATTTTAAAGGTCAACGGCGGACAGGCCTCGGCGCTTAACGCCGGCGTCGCCGCGAGCCGCGGCGAGGTGTTGTGCTTCCTCGATTCTGACGATTTCTTTTACCCCGACAAAGTCGCTCGGGTCGTTGAGGCTTTTAGGCAGATCGGGGCAAGCACGACGCCAGCGATGTTGCACCACGTATTGGCGGTCGAGAGCGACGAGCGGCTGGATATTTGTGGACGGCCATACGGACACGTCAGCGCTGCGAGGATGCAGCCTGTGAACCATTATTTGTTCGCTCAGCGCCACCGCTTTTTGCCTTACGAAGGCGGACCAACGTCGTGCCTTTCGGTGAATAGGCGACTCGCCGATTTGCTTTTTCCCTTACCGGAAAAAGGCGTGCGGGTCTGTGCGGACGATTTCATCGTCTACGCAGCGCCCCTTGTCGCGCGAGTCTATGCTATCGGCGAAATTCTGGGTGGTTATCGTGTGCATGGGTCAAATCAATGGCATCACGGCAGTGGCCGAAAATCGCCAGAGTTCATGAGCATTCTGCAGAGTTACCTTAACGCGAAACTCGTGGAACAGGGGTTGTCCCCGGTGATCGTATTCGAGGATTCGGTACACGCCTGGTGGGACCTTGCTGCCGACCGCCGTTGGCTGAAGCTTGGCCTCCACATGCTGCGACTGCTGATCAGGAACCGGGATCGCTACACCGCACATGGCGCTTGGCAGATTGTCACGATGATTGCAGGGCATTGGGTGTCGGTTCGATGGGAGCGCGCACGAAAGCTTTGGGTCGGCTGAGTGTCTAAGAGCGCTGGGCGGGTCCTGGGCGGGGGAGGCGCATTGATTTTCAGCGCACTGCAGCATAACATTGCACGCGGTGAGCAATGTTATGGTCATCGAAGCTGGCCGGTCTGAGCGTCATTACTGGCTGGACTGGGTGCTCGCATGGCGGGACCTGTCGGTCCGCTATAAGCAGCCGGTCATCGGCGTGCTGCGGGCGCCTATCCGCCCCTTTCTTACCCTGGTCGCTTTTTGCCGTCATTTTCCGCCGCATGGGCAAGCTGCCGTCGGAGTCGGTATAAAATGATTAATTTAAACAATGTGACTGTATGCTCCATGCACTGGTCCAATGCAGATCGAAGAATAGTCGATCTTCAGAAGCGAGTGTTTGGCGCATTTGGAATAATTGTAAGGCAGTATGATAAAACCGACACGCCGCACGGCGTTTGGATGAATGAAATAATGACCCATGCGAAACGTGACGAAGTGATTCTATTTTGTGATATTGATGCGATACCGTTGAATGAAGCCGTCGTTGCGTCGGCAATTGCGACGGCGCGGTCGGGTGGTATTTTCGGGTGTGCGCAAGCAGCTAATCATTTGGCGGATTCTAATTATATATATGCTGGGCCGATGTTTCTGGCGCTTAGTAAGCAAACATGGATTTCGGCCGGGTGTCCGAATTTTGATGCGCACATCTCGCAGGAAGTTGCAATGGGACTTTCTCGTTCGGCCGAATCGAGAAATATCTCGATACAACTGTTATATCCGAATGTTGTCTGTGTGCCGAAATGGAGATTGGGAGAGAAGGGTGTATTTGGCATAGGTACCTTTTATGAATGCAACGTATTTCATCTTTTTGAGGCGCGGTCCGGATCAATATACGTTGATGTGTTCAGCTACGTTGCCAACACGGTTCTAACGCGCGGAAAAATAGATTATCTGCACGCCATTGAGCTGGCGGAGCGTGCGACGCAATTGTTGCGCCGACGAGGATGGCGGGACGGCGTTCTCCATGTTTTGAAGAAGGGCAAGCGTTTCGCGAACAAAGGTAAAATAACGGTCCAAACCAGAGTTGCCGATGGCTTGCGATTGTCGAGGCGTTCAAAGTGAGGCATTGTTCAAGATGTCATAGTCGTCTTCGTAAAAGTGGCGGATTGTCAAGAGGATCACGCGGCATTGGGTTTCGGCTCGACAGGAGCGCGCACGGAAGCTTTGGGTCGGCCGGAATGCGGAAGAGCGCTGCGGGAAGGCGCATTGATTTTCAGTCCACTGCAGCATAACATTGCGCTCGATGAGCGACGTTATTGTCATCGAAGCTGGCCGGTCTGAGCGCCATTACTGGCTGGACCTTTGGCGCTATCGCGAGCTGTTTCGGGTGCTCGCATGGCGGGACCTGTCGGTCCGCTATAAACAGACGGTCATTGGCGTCCTCTGGGCCCTGATCCGGCCGTTTCTCACCATGGTGGTCTTTACCGTTATTTTCAGCCGCATTGCCAAGCTGCCCTCGGACGGCGCGAGCCCCTACGCGCTCATGGTCTTTGCCGGCATGCTGCCGTGGACGTTCTTCGCGTCCGGCTTGAGCGAGGCGTCCAACAGCTTGATTAATAACGCGAATCTGATAAGTAAGGTGTATTTTCCGCGCCTGATCGTTCCGACGGCGGCGGTTGTGGTCGCATTCGTCGATTTCCTGATCGGCTTTTGCATTCTGGTCGGGCTCATGGCCTGGTTCCGGTTCTGGCCCGATTGGCGGATTCTGGCACTGCCGGCGTTCGTGCTTTGGGCCTTTCTCGCCAGCATCGGCCCCTCACTTTGGATTACAGCGCTTAACGTTAAATATCGCGATTTTCGGTACGTCATACCATTTCTCGTCCAATTCGGCTTGTATGTATCGCCGGTCGGATTCAGTTCGAGCGTGGTGCCTGAGCAATGGCGGCTGTTGTATTCCCTAAACCCCATGGTGGGCGTGATCGACGGGTTCCGCTGGTGCATCCTCGGCGGGCAAGCCGCGATGTTCCCGCCGGGGCTGATCGCCGGCGTCGGGGTCACGGCGTTCTTCCTGTGGTTCGGCGTGCGCCGGTTCCGCAAGACCGAAAGAACCTTCGCCGACCTGATATAGCGGGCAACCAGCGGAATGTCGGATAACACCATCGTCGTCGAGAATCTGTCCAAAAGCTATCTGCTCGGTCACCGCGCTGGCAGCGACGGCCGCTACAAGTACACGGCACTCCGCGACGTGATCGGTCACGAAGCCCGCAACTTTGCCCGCAAGGCGGCCGATTTGGTCCGCGGCCACCAGATCGTGCAAGGCGACGAGGTCGAGGAGTTCTGGGCGCTCAAGGATGTCAGCTTCGAGGTAAAGCAAGGCGAAGTTATCGGGATTATCGGTAGCAATGGCGCTGGCAAAAGCACGCTGCTGAAGATTTTGAGCCGTATCACCGAGCCGACCAAGGGGCGGGTGTCGCTGCGTGGCCGAGTTGCAAGTCTGCTTGAGGTTGGCACTGGCTTCCATCCAGAACTCACCGGCCGCGAGAACGTCTACCTCAACGGTGCCATTCTGGGAATGACTCGCGCTGAGATTCGAAGGAAGTTCGATGAGATCGTTGCATTCGCTGAGGTCGAGAAGTTTCTCGACACTCCGGTGAAGCGATATTCGAGCGGCATGTATGTGCGGCTGGCGTTTGCGGTCGCCGCGCATTTGGAGCCGGAGATCCTCGTCGTCGATGAAGTGCTGGCGGTCGGCGATGCGGAGTTCCAGAAAAAGTGCTTAGGGAAGCTGGACGAAGTGTCGCACCGTGAAGGAAGGACCGTGCTTTTCGTAAGCCACAATATGGGAGTGATATCGAGCCTATGTCCGAACGTGATTTGGCTCGATGGCGGCTCCATCCGCCAGCGGGGCAGTGTGTGGGACGTGGTCAACAAGTATTTGAGCCACAGCACGCTGAGCGACGAACGGATCATTCGGCTGGATTCTTCGCCGAGACCATACTATATTGAAGATGATCGTCTCCGCACGGTCGCCTTTGAATGGCTTTGCGATCTGCCTTTGCAATATGGCGAACCTTTAGAGGCGCGCATTCATTTCAAGACGCGCACTCGGGTGTCCGGACTTGCGTTTGGTTTTGACTTTACAGATATCGCCGGCAGGCGTCTGCTGACATATTGTACGGATTTCAAACATGGTGTCGGGCCCGATATTTCTGGTCCCGGCACCTTTTCCGTTGATGTCGCGATCGACTCTTTGCCGCTTGCCCCAAGGGTCTACGGTCTCGCTGTCGGATGCCGTTCCGGTGGTTTTCACAGCTTGGACTACGTCTCGGAGGTCTGCCAATTGGAAGTGGTCGCTGGCCCCAAAATGCCGGGAGTGAGCTACGCGGAGGGAGTGAACCTCGAATGCAAACACTCTTGGAATTTGTGAGAAAATTGTAACCCAAGTAAGAGGACCTCTATGAGGCCCAAAATTCCGAACACACTTCCCATTATGCCCCCGGCTTTGTTTGGCAGCCGCCAAATAACTGTTAACACAGAACACTGGACGTAAACTGATGTTCGCGAACCATACCCGAGCGCAATCATTTCCGTGCACCGCGAGCAAGCATCGTGTTTTTACCCAAGTGCCCGCATTGCTAGGGATTGATATCGCACCAAGCAAGCATGATCATGCTGGCGTAGTGATGCTATTCGTCTTGGTGCTTGATTAGAAAAAGGCGATCGCACTATGGGCATTGATGTGCACGCTGCGAGGTGCTTGTTCTATGCTCGAAAGATACGTGTTGACTTTGGCCGCACGGCGACTATTGGGCGGCAGGGCCTTTTCCTGGATTCTGCAGAACTTGACTCTGTCGCTAAATCATTCGGCGAAACCTTCGATATCGATCAGTTAAACTCAATTTTTGGCCGTTATGGCGGTTATGCAGATGGTCTGTTTATCTTTTTTGGTGCCAAGGACGTTCAGTCCTTCGATATTTCGAATTACGAAGCGGCAACGTATATTCACGATTTTAATTATTCGATCCCAGAGCGATTTCATGAGAACTACAGTGCTGTGATTGACGGAGGTTCTTTAGAGCATGTATTCAATTTTCCCACAGCAATCAGAAGCTGCATGGAGATGATCCAAATTGGAGGCCACTACATTGGTTTTACTCCAGCTAACAATTTTTTCGGTCACGGGTTTTACCAGTTCAGTCCGGAGCTGTTTTTTAACGTCTTTTCGGAAGAGAATGGATTTAAAGTCGTTAGCATGATTGCTTGCGAAGATAGGCCTAAATCCCAATGGTTTTTAGTTAAGAATCCGCGCGACGTGTCCTCGCGCGTTACTCTTTGTAATTCTGTTCCGACATTATTGTTGATTGTGGCCAAACGGATTGCGCGCCGACGTATATTCGCGACGCCCCCGCAACAGAGCGACTATACTGTCATCTGGCGCAAATTGAGTAGCGCCACCGCGAAAGAGCCTCAAGCTGATGCGGACTTTCCACTGTCGGGGCCGTTGCTAATCAGGCTCATGAAAAATGTATTGCCCCGAGTTCTCCGCCAAAGAGTTAAACTTGCATTTTCTGAGGGAATCGCAAGAACACGATCTCGGCCGGTGAAAATCAGCAGAGCTTTTTCGCCGGGAAAAGCGGCGGTTCGGTTTGATCCCCGATTTTTTCGCCCCTTTAATCCGGTCGTCGATTGAAGCCAAATCAGGGACTTCCATCATAAGGGCTTCTGGCACAGCATAGGTCCGGCTCGGAATAAAGAGCTATCTTAAGGAGTTTTGGGCTTCTGGTGCGCCTCAACGGAGGATTTGGAAATGAATTCGACGTTTTGGAAAGGCCGAAAGGTCTTCCTGACCGGCCATACCGGCTTCAAAGGGGCGTGGTTGTCGCTGTGGCTTTCGGAAATCGGGGCCAATGTTTGCGGTTACGCGCTTGAACCCGCTACAACGCCAAGCCTCTTCGAGCTTGCGCACGTTCGCCAAAGATTGAACCACAAGATCGGCAACATTCTCGATCTTGATACGCTCAGATATGCGTTGCGCCACAGCGGCGCGGAGATCGTGATCCACATGGCGGCGCAAGCCTTGGTAAGGGAAAGCTATGTCGATCCGGTTGGTACCTACGCCACGAACGTAATGGGTACCGTAAACCTGCTTGAGACAGTGCGGGGCACGGACTCCGTACGGGTTGTACTCGTCGTGACAAGCGATAAATGCTATGAGAACCGTGAATGGAAATGGGGTTATCGTGAGATTGACAGGCTGGGCGGTTATGATGCTTATAGCAACAGTAAAGCCTGTTCGGAGATGGTGGTGTCATCTTATCGTAATGCTTTTTTCCCACCAACTTCGCATGCTGTTCATGGTGTGGTGATTGCTTCGGCGCGCGCCGGTAACGTCATCGGCGGGGGCGACTGGGCCAAAGATCGTCTTATACCGGACATGATGCGCGCATTCGTCGCTGGAAAGGTGCCGGTGATTCGCTTTCCGAATGCAGATCGGCCATGGCAGCACGTATTGGAGCCCCTGGCCGGATATTTACTGTTGTGCGAGCAATGTTGGCAATTTGGGACTTCGTTTGGCCAAGCGTGGAATTTCGGCCCGGACCATCGCGATGCGAAGCCAGTGAAATGGGTGGCGGATCGCCTGACGCAATTGTGGGGCGAAAATGTTCGATGGCAGTTAGATGACGACCATCACCCCCATGAAGCGACTTATCTCTCTCTCGACACAACTAATGCCAGGACGCGTTTGGGCTATCGTCCGCGCTGGGGGTTAGAGGACGCCCTCGGCAAAGTCGTGGAATGGTACAAAGCGTTGCATGATGGCAAGCCCATGGAAAAGATCACGCTCGATCAGATTGTCTCTTTTATGCTAGCTCAGCCAATGACCAAGGACGTTGACAAGACAATGGAGCATTCTCGGTGAATTCGCGGCGATTACGTGTGGCAAACATTCAAGAGTTCGCGCCTGGACCTGGATCAATGGTGCTTGCCTATGGGGATAGAAGGTAGAATATTTGTAACCGGTGCCACCGGTTTCATCGGTGCACGCGTGGTACAATTTCTTCTCGACCGCGAACATCAAGTCGCCGTCTTGCTGCGCAAACCCGGGGTGGCGCGGCGGATTGCAGCGCTCATGCCGCGTCTTGATGTTGTCGAAGGCGATCTTTTCGATCTTGCCAGCTATGCAAGGCAGCTCGAACTGCTTGCCCCTGCGCATATCATCCATCTGGGATGGGCTGGTGTCGCCGGCGCCTCGCGAAACGAGGCTTTGCAATATCGCAACGTTATGGCCTTTGTGGATCTGATGGACCTCGCCCTGCGACTTGGTGTTCACCATTTCGTCGGACTTGGGTCCCAAGCAGAATATGGGACTCATTCGGGTCGCTTGAACGAAACTGCGCTGGTCAGACCCACGACCCTTTATGGTGCCGCCAAGCTTGCTTCTTACGTGCTCGCCGAACGCCGTTTGGCATTGGCATCGCTGCCCTTCGCTTGGATTCGTGTTTTTTCGACTTTTGGACCGGACGATGATCCGGGCACTATGATCTCCTATCTGACCAGCGCGCTGCTGAAGCGAGAGCGGCCGCGCCTCACGGCGGGGGAACAGAAATGGGATTATCTCTACGTCGATGACGCAGCGCGTGCTATCATAGCAGTTGTAGAGGCGCACGCGACGGGCGTCTTCAATTTAGGATCCGGCTATGCCCATCGACTGAGGCACGTGATCGAGACGGTACGCGACTTAATCGACCCTTCCTTGCCGCTTGGGTTCGGAGAACTGGCGTATCGGCAAGATCAGGTCATGCACCTCGAAGCCGATATCACGAAATTGAAAAATTCCACGGGTTGGGTTCCCCGCTACAGTCTCGAAGAAGGACTGGCTCTGACCGTCAACTGGATGCGGGGCATATTCCTTTGAACAAATCTCATCGGCAAACGGGCGATGATGCGGAGCCGGATGGAGCCTTGAAAGCGGAATTCGACAGCATCGCTTTCGCACGAGCCGCTCGACAAGCTGCGCTCCGGATGACGCATCACGCGAAGGCCTCGCATATTGGTAGCTGCTTCTCGGCAGCCGACGTTATGGCGGTGCTCTACGGCCGCTTCCTGAGGATCAATCCAAAAGATCCGGCATGGCCTGAGCGCGACCGATTCATTCTCAGCAAGGGACATGCCGCCGCTATTCTTTATGCAAGCTTGGCGCTGCGCGGCTTTTTTCCGATGGATTGGCTCGATCGTTACTGCGATAATGGCCAGCCACTTGCCGGCCACGTCATGGCGTCTGGAGTGCCCGGGGTAGAAGTTTCGACCGGTTCTCTCGGCCACGGGCTCTCCATTGGCCTCGGTATGGCCCTCGGTGTTTGCCGTGACCGACAAGCCGGCAGGGTTGTCGTCATGCTTTCGGATGGAGAATGCGACGAGGGCAGCGTCTGGGAGGCGATGCTCTTCGCCGGTCATCGCAGCGTTAGTAACCTCATCGCCATCGTGGACTACAACAAGATCCAAAGTCTGGGCAATGTACAGACGGTCCTCGATCTCGCTCCTTTCGCCGAAAAGTGGCGAGCCTGTCGGTGGCATGTGCAGGAGATAGATGGTCATGACCACAGCGCTATCGAGCGTGCGCTTATTGCGACGGCAGAGAGTGCTGCGCCGAGTGTGATATTGGCGCATACTATAAAAGGGCGCGGCGTAAGCTTTATGGAAAATCGGCTGCTGTGGCACTACCGTTCCGTGAATGACCAGGAGCTTGCCGCGGCGCTTAAGGAGACCGATCGGTGAGGACTGCATTTATTCGCGCTCTCGAACGTCTCGCCGCTGAGGACGAGCGGATTTTTCTCGTTTGTGGTGACCTTGGCTATGCCGTCGTCGAGCAATTCGCCGAGTGGTTTCCCGACCGGTTCCTCAACGTAGGCGTGGCGGAACAGAATATGGTTGGGATTGCGGCGGGGTTGGCGCTCACCGGTAAGAAGGTCTTCACCTATTCGATCGTCAATTTCGCGGTGACCCGGTGTCTTGAGCAGATCCGGAACGATGTGTGCTATCATGGAGTGGACGTCACGATCGTAGCGGTCGGCGGCGGGTTGGCCTATGGCTCGCAAGGCTACACGCATCACGGCACGGAGGACATTGCGTTCACCCGCGTCCTTCCCGGCATGGCGGTGCTGGTGCCGGGCGATCCGATCGAGGCGACCTGGGCGACCGAGATACTGCACCGGCGCGGCGGCCCTGCCTACCTCCGTCTCGCGCGCGGCGGCGAAGCGGCAGTCCATAGCGCGCCACTCAGTACCGATGCGGGAGCTCGCATGATTGAGCTCCTGCCGGGGGGCGAAGTCGTGGTGATCGCGACTGGTGCGATTCTTGGTGAGGCCGTAACGGCTGTGGCTGCCTTGCGCCAGAACGGCCACTCAGTCGCTTTGTTCAGCATGCCGTTCGTCGCGCCGCTCGATCGTTCGGCTCTTCTTGCGGCGATCCGCCCCGCCAAGGCGGTGGTCGTGGTAGAGGAGCATCTCACCTACGGCGGAGTAGGCAGCGCGGTCGCCGAGAGTCTCGCGGAATTGCCGGCGAACCGGCCGCGCCTGACCTGCTTGGGGGTCAATCACGTTCACCGCAACACAGTCGGCGACCAGCGCTTTCTGCGCAAACTCAACGGCATCAACGCCGAGGGAATCGCCCGAACGGTGCGCGCGCTCTGATGGGGGCACGAAGCCGGACTGTTACAAAGACTTCCACTACTATGAAAGCTTGTTGATTTACACGTTGGATTAGTTTAAAATTCTGCTAGAAATACATTTCTTCTTTCGCTGAAAGAGAGAATTCGTGGGCCAGACGAATCAGATGAAATTGATAATGATTTCAGCCATGTACGAAAATGGCGGCAACACTGTGCACCGTTTTCTCGACGGCCACCCTGAACTTTACGTTTACCCCTTTGAATCGCAGCTCGGCAACGCGCGCTGTCAGGATTACATGTCTTCGCTGTATCCGGCGAAGTACCGTTATCCGGAATTTCCTCTTACCGGCAATCCAAGTGATGATTTTGAGCTGTTTTTTGACGAGGAATTCAAGACCTGCACCCGCGTGCGCCATGTCAGCAAATTCCGTGACGCTGATTTTGTTGCTAGCGATAAAGAACGGAAGGATATTTTTTGCCGGATCATGCGGGACAAGCCGCGCACACGCGCCAATCTAGTTGCCGCTTTTTTTGAGGCAACCTTTAAATCATGGAAGAATCATAAATCCAGCGGTCGCGAGAACGCTTTTGTTGGCTACAGCCCGGTGATCGGCTTTGACGCCGAGATGATCCTCAATGATTTCCCCAGCGGCCACATTCTGCATGTCGTGCGCAATCCATGGTCAGGTTTCGCGGATACCAGCAAGCGGCCCTATCCTCTCTCAAGCCGTCGCTATGCCTGGACCTGGGCGATGATGCAGCATCATTCGCTGGTCTTCAAAAGGCGTTTTCCTGGCCGCTATCACATTGTGCGCTTCGAAGACATCATCGGCGCGCCGGATAAAGCTATGCGTGACCTCGCCGTCAAACTCGGTATCGGATTTGACGAATCCCTGCTATATCCATCGTGGAACGGCGAGAAAATGGAAAGCATCTATCCGTGGGGCACAATTCGTACACCTACCCCAGACGCCAATATAGCGACCATGAACGAACTCAACGACGAGCAGAAAATGGAAATCACCAGCATTACAGGCGTTATGCTGCCGCTATTGGGCTACGAAGGTTTTTTGTCCGAACACGGAAGGGCCCTAAAAGCAGGGTAGCCCTCATGCCGGTCGATGATTGGCGGGAACGTCGCCGGGGATTTTACCTAAAGACAGATATCCTATTGCCGGACGGTTTGTTACGGCAGTTAGCCGCTCTGAATGTGCGGGATGCACTGGAAAGATGCGCTGGCCTGGCATCGGCCAGCGCACGGGTGTTGAATGAACCGATCGTTTCCGTTACTCCATGCCAAAATCAGGGAACCTTTCATCTGGTTCATGAGGTTCTGCTTTCTGACGGTGCAAGGCTGGTGGCGCGCAGCAGTTCTTCACGCGTCTTTTGTTCTGACAGCAGTTTCTTTCTCGATGCTTGGGCGCAGGCGCGAATGCCGTCGCTCGGCCTCCCCTCTCTCACCGTTCTTCATGTCGATACGAGCCAAGATATCTTGCCTTTTCCATGGATGCTAGTCGAGACGGCGCCGGGACGCTGCCTGGCATCGCTGTCGGACGACGAACTTGACAACTCCACAGTCCTGCAAGAGACGGGGCAGGCCCTGCGTAAGCTGCATGAGGTTGAAGCGCAGAAATACGGACCGGTCGAGGCTAGGCTTTTGGGAAACGGTGAGCCACCAACTGGCCCGTTCGAGCGCTGGAGCGATTATATATTTAATTGTCTTGAAGAACACCTGGCAGCAGCGGTCAAATGTGGATTTCTTGACCCACGCGAATGTATAAATGTGTTTCGAGCGATGCAGGATCGCCGCGAACTCATTGACCAAATGCCTTCGAGGTTTCTGCATGGTGATCCCGGAAACCAAAATATTTTCTTCAGGAGCATGAATGTGAGCGCTCTGATCGATTGGGAAGATGCGGTGTGCGGTGATCCGTTATACGATGTAGCCTTCTGGGCCAGTTTTCACCCCAGTCGCCGTTGGAAGAGTTTCTTTTCTGGCTATGGCACGTCGCTGACGGAAGAACGCGACGCAATTCGTTTCGCACTTTATTATACCCGTATCACGCTGGCCAAAATTCTGCATCGTCGCCGCTTCGGATACGCCGACAGGCCGGGCCGCCCGACAAGCCGCGCACGCATGCAGGAGGCTATCGGCATGCTGTTGAACGCTAATATTTCCTCTATTCACGAAAGGTTTATCGCCAGGTGAACATCTAACGTTGTTTCGTCACAGGTGCTCGTGGCTTCTGAACGGGAAGCTTTCCGGCTTCGCGTCACATAGGACACGATCAACATAAATGGCGGTGCCTCGATACAAATCTAACGACTCGGCTCCGTAGGACATCACACTTCCGATTTCAACAAGAGCGCACCGCTGGCAAATCACCCACAGTGACAAAACTGCTGCAAGTCCCATGATGAGCTCAATGACCGAGCCGGCTCCGGCCTCCAACAAACCAGCATCCGCTCTGCCTATCCTGACGATTGTTATCCCGACCTACAACCGCCCCAACGAATTGAAGAGGCTGGTCACCGCGTTATTGTTGCAGCGTGATCCGCGCTGGCGCTTGCTCGTCATCGACAATTGCTCCGATACACCGGTTGCCAGCATATTGCCGCCAGAGGTCGAAGTCATACGTAATCGGACAAATATCGGTATCTATGGAAATGTCATACGCTCGCTAGAACGTGCGGAGACCGAGTGGGTGTGGATCGTCGGTGATGACGACATTCCGCTTCGCGATGCAATCGCCCAGGCGCTTGCAGCCATTGTACGGTATCCCGATGCGGGTGTTCTCAATTTCGCTTGGGACGGCAGAACGGGCGACCGCAAGGAGCCGCGCGTCTTCACGAGCGTGGACGACTATTTGGCGAACTGCGATGACTTTTCGGCGGCATTGTGGATATCGACCAACATCTACGCGCGCCGGCATTATATGCCACTGATGTCATTCGCATACACTTATGCCGCGGCTAGCCCCCATTACGCTCTGACTTTAATGATGCTCGCCAAGGCAGTGCCTTATATCGCTCTGCCGAATATCGTCGTGACGTATACTATGGCCGAGGAGGGCAGTTGGAGTTTTGCGGATACGAATGTCTTCATGACAATCGCCTTCGATCTGCCTATATCGGGGAAGCAGCGGCGGATGCTGTCGCGAATGATGCGTCGCGATTATATGAAGCTTCGGCCCGATTTGAAGTATTGCATCAGCGTCATGAGATGGCCCGAGGTGCGAAGCGACACGATGTATTTATTCATGCGCCGCCGACTGGCCCTCGCTACTGCAGAGGGTTCGCCGTGGCTCTTCGTGGTGGCGATCTTTTGCGGGTGCGCCCTCGCCATTACGCCCATCCCGACCCTACTTCGTGCGATTTATCGTCTAAAGCACCGAGGCTCCGACATGCCAGTACCAGATAAAAAGAAAATTAGTCGATTATATCGAATGTAAGGGAAAGGGGCATCAGCCTCACGCGCCGGTGGAGTTGCCATCGATCATCGCGGTAGATCGAGCCAAGGTCATGCGCCACGGACCTACAATTATTTTCCAGATCCGTCTTGCTCCTTCAAAGAAGAATGGCGATGCTGTCGACTGGACTGGTTAGATCGGGATTTGCTGCGGATGGCATTAACCGTCAACCGGGGCCAGCGCGTTCTGCGCGGTCTCGGCAAGACGTCGGAAGGTCCCATCTCGGCACGCTTTGTCGAACAAAACTCTGAGGTGACGGATGAAAGTTGTCATACTCGCCGGAGGCATGGGGACGCGGCTGAGAGAGGAGACAGAGGCTCGCCCGAAGCCACTTGTCGATATCGGCGGCAAACCGATTCTGTGGCACATCATGAAGATATATTCGCATCACGGGATGAACGAGTTCGTCATTTGCCTGGGTTACAAAGGCTATATGATTAAGGAGTATTTTGCCAATTATTCTCTCCATATGTCCGACGTCACTTTCGATATGAAATCAGGGAAAATAGAAATACATCACTCGAACACGGAGCCATGGCGGGTCACGCTGGTGGATACCGGCGACGCCTCCATGACCGGGGGCCGCATCAAGCGCATCGCGCATCACCTCGACCATGACGACACCTTCTGCCTGACCTATGGCGATGGCATCGGCGACATCGATATCACACGGCTTGTCGCTTTTCACCGACGTCACGGCCGTTTGGCGACGCTGACAGCGACGCGTCCGTCAGCACGCTTCGGCGCCTTGGTGTTGGATGATCAGGACATCGTAAAATCATTTGAGGAAAAGCCGATCGGTGATCGTGCTTATGTTAACGGCGGTTTCTTCGTGCTCTCGCGGAAAGTCATCGACTATATCGAAGGAGATGACACGATCTGGGAGCGCAAGCCACTTGTGCAACTCGCCCGAGAGGACCAACTGGTAGCCTTCCGTCATGATGGATTTTGGTTTCCGATGGATACTGTTCGGGACAAGATCTATCTTGAAGAGCTTTGGGCATTAGGGAAGCCGCCATGGAAAATTTGGAAGTGACGCCGCAGGTTTGCGCGTATCATGAGGAATTGGTAAGGAAACAACAATGGACTTAGCTGAGGCCGAGTATTTGCGGCAAAGATTAGAGCCAAGGGCGGGGGACCCGTTTTATCTGCACCTTTCGGATCTTCTGGCCGCCCTGAAATCCTTGATGCCAGCGAATGTGTCAAGGATACTCGACTACGGTTGCGGCGGTTCGCCTTATCGCCCCTTATTCGGCGACATCGTTTATCATCGCGCGGATCTCCGCGGCGGCAAGGATCTCGACTTCGAATACGGGCCGGATGCGCGACTTTCGCCGGAGATATCCGATTACGACTGCGTGATATCTACCCAAGTTCTTGAGCATGTCGAGAACCCACAAGGTTATCTTCGGGAGTGCTATCGAGTTCTGCGACCGGGTGGACACTTGCTTTTGACTACGCACGGCCTATTCGAGGATCACGCTTGCCCTTTCGACTATTGGCGGTGGACCGCGTTCGGACTAAAGCGTCTCATCGAGGATGCGGGCCTCGAAGTGCAGATCGCCAAAAAGCTTACGACAGGCCCGCGGTGCGTTGTGTTTCTGGCGGAACGGGAGCTTTGGCGGCTGCGATTTGGGGCTGCGGGACTTTATGGAAAGCTATTGTCCCTCGGTAGCCGCGCGGTGCGGCGACTAGGCGAGCGTCGGCGGCACGAGGCAAGCGACATCAGCTTCCCGAGTTGCCGCGTGGTCGACATGGATGAGCCCGGCCATAACATGTATGTCGCGATCGCGATGCTCGCCATTCGTCGGGAATGAAGCGTCTCGCTATGCAATCGCGCCATATTGCTTTTGTCTCGACAATGGGGGGCTACGCTTGGGGCGGCTCTGAGGAACTGTGGTCACGATCTGCGCTTGAACTCTCGGCGCGAGGGTTTCGCATTTCCGCCAGTGTGGTCGAATGGTTACCCCTTCATGGGCGGGTACAGGATCTGCGAAACGCCGGGGTGGATGTGCAGTTACGGCCGCAATATTATGCGTTGCGTGAGCGAGCGTGGCACCGGTTAACGTTTTGGGGGAAGACAAAGGCGGTTCTGGAAGTCGGAAGGTTGCTGCGACGCAGCGCACCGGCGCTCGTCGTATTCTCGGACGGCGGAGCCCGGCCCCCGATCGAATTGCTCGAGCTGTCTGTGACCAAGAACTTGCCTTTCGTGACGATTGCACAGGCAAACTCCGATAATTACTGGCTGGATGATGTGAACGCCGAGCGTTACCGTAACGCATTGGAGTGCGCTCGGAGGTGTTACTTTGTCTCCGAAGCGAACTTGCAGCTCGCGGAACGGCAGCTGGGATGCAAGCTTGCTAATGCGGAGGTGGTCTGGAACCCCTTCAATGTCGATTTTTATGCCTCGCCGTCGTGGCCGAAACTGTCCGAGACCGATGAATTGCGTCTGGCTTGCGTTGCCAGATTGCATCCACCGTCAAAGGGGCAGGACGTTCTATTGGAGGCCCTGGCTCGTCCGCCCTGGGCGAGCCGCAATTGGCGTCTGACGCTCTATGGTGAGGGGCCTATGCGGAATATGCTGGAACGCTTGGCGGAGCGGCTTGGCGTTTCAAGTCGTGTTGTCTTCGGCGGCCACATTGCCGTTGAGGATATCTGGGCTGCCAATCATGTCCTCGTCATGCCGTCACGGTTCGAAGGTTTACCATTGGCTATGGTTGAGGCGATGCTATGCGCACGCCCTGTGCTGGGGACTGATGTCGGTGGCAATTCGGAAATTATCGAAGATGGAGTGACGGGGTTTCTGGCGGAGGCGCCAACCGTCCCAATTGTGGCGCGTAGCCTCGAAAGACTCTGGGAACAGCGTGCCAACCTGGAACAAATGGGCAAGGCCGGAGCAAAGAGGATACGGGAGCTTGTTCCTTCCGACCCGGTCCGGGTGTTTTCCGAAAAACTTATGCATCTAATTGGTATGCCTTAATAGGCTAACATGCATTCGTATACGCCCGCCGCGAAAATAGCGTCATCACGACGATCTTCAGATCCAGCATGAACGACCAATTGTCGATATAATACAAATCATACTCGATCCTCCGCTGCATCTTCTCGACGGTGTCGGTTTCGCCACGGAAGCCGTTGACTTGCGCCCAGCCGGTGATGCCGGGCTTGACGTTGTGACGGCGTGAGAACGGAGCGATGCGTTCCTGGAAGATGGCGTTGAGCGCGATCGGGTGGGGGCGGGGGCCGATCAGGGACATGTTGCCGCGCAGGACGTTGAAGAGTTGCGGCAGCTCGTCGATGTTGCTTCGGCGCAACATATGGCCGAGGCGGGTGATGCGGGTGTCGTTGGCCCTGGCCTGTGTGAACGTCGTCGCGGTTTCGCCGTCCTCAACGACGGTCATAGTGCGAAATTTTATGACCGGAATGACCTCGTTGTTGTAGCCATGGCGGTTTTGCCGAAAAAAGACCGGCCCCGGGGAATCGACTTTGATCGCCAGCGCCACGATGAGCATGAGCGGCGACAGCAGGAGGAGGCCGGCGCCGGCGACGGAGATGTCGAAGGCCCGCTTGACGGCGAGGTCGAAAGCGGAGAGCGGCGGGCGTAGCACCTGGACGGTCGCCGTGCTGCCGAAATAGGCGATCGTGGCCGCTCCCCACAGCTCGTTCATCTCGGTCGGAATGACGTGCGCGGTCACTGGAAGCTCGGATAACGCATTGACCAGCAGGGCGACGCGCGGCAGGTCCGTGGGCTCGGCCAGGAAGATGATGTCGTCCGGCTTGAGCGCGCGACAGCGCTCGACAAAGGTACGGATATTGCTCGAGAACGCTTCTATGCCCGGAACCGTGTGGCCATGCACGTACGGCAGGCGAAGGATACCGGCCCAGCGGATGCCGAACTGCTCCAGGTTCTTCAGGATGTCGCTGTTCGCTTTGGCGTCGCCGACCAGCACAGCCCGGCGTGCCTCGATGGTGCCGGATTGTATGGCGCGGCGGACGTGGCTGTGGATCGCCCCGCGGGCGATCAGCACCGCGACGCTGACGACGACGAACTGGCTGAAAAACGTGCCGCGCGAATACGCCTCAGCGATCTTGAGCACGAATAGCATCGACAGGAACAGCGAAAAGGTCAGCGCCACGATGCCCAGGCCGCCCCACAAATAGCGGTCGCGCGGCTGAGCCTGGATGCCGACATATTGCTTGAAGCCGAAAGCCGCGAGCAGGACGAGAGTGGCGATGAGCAAGGCTGCCGCGGCGTACTCCCATACCGGCGGCCATTGCGTCAGCACCGTCGTGAAATAGACGAGGCTCGTCAGGAAGCTTGCCGTGGCGACGACGAGGAACTCGACCGCGATGACCTTCGCCAGCAGCCGCTCGATCCGCCCGGCGGGGCGGACGGATGCTGTCAGGTGGGGCATATCGTCGACCGGTGGCGCGTTGCCGACAGTCGCCCGTCCCACGATGTCCGGCCGCATCAGCTTCGTCATGTTCGAGCCTAGCCCCGAGTGCAACGACCTCTTTGCGCCGCCCCGGCCGTGAGGTTCTCATTCCGTATGTTACATTTCGTATGTTACATCATGTTATGTTACAACACTATTGAACATTTGTGCGATGCGCAATGCTTTATCGGGTGCCGCATGCCCTCTCGCCGGATTAACGTTAGTCGCGTAGCGAAGATGTCGCGAACGCTTCCGCTCCGCCGCATGCGGATCGCGGTCGAAGCGCTAGACCGCAACCCGCTCCTTCGCCAGAAGCTCGTCGAAATAGGCGATCGTCTTGATCAATCCATCGGCCAGCGCCACGGTGGGACGCCAGCTCAGCAGCTCCTGCGCCTTGCTGATGTCGGGCTTGCGTTGTTTGGGATCGTCCGCCGGAAGTGGGCGATGGACGATTTTGGAAGCCGAGCCGGTCAAGTCGATGACCATCTCTGCCAATTGCCGGATGGTGAACTCGCCGGGATTGCCGAGATTGATGGGACCGACGACGACATCCTTGCAGGTCATGAGGCGGATCAAGCCTTCGACCAGATCGTCGACGTAGCAGAACGATCGGGTCTGCATCCCGTCGCCCTGCACCGTGATGTCCTTGTTCTGCAGCGCCTGCACGATGAAGTTCGACACCACGCGGCCGTCGTTCGGGTGCATGCGCGGGCCGTAGGTGTTGAAGATTCGCGCGACCTTGATGCGCAGGCCGTGCTGGCGGTGATAGTCGAAAAACAGCGTCTCGGCGCAGCGTTTACCTTCATCGTAGCACGAGCGCGGCCCGATCGGGTTGACGTTGCCCCAATAGTCCTCGCTCTGCGGATGGACGGCGGGGTCGCCATAGACCTCGGAGGTCGAGGCCTGCAGGATCGTCGCCTTCACCCGCTTGGCGAGGCCGAGCATGTTGATGGCGCCGTGGACGCTGGTCTTGGTGGTCTGCACCGGGTCGAATTGGTAATGAATCGGCGAGGCCGGACAGGCCAAATTATAGATCTGATCCACCTCGACATAGAGCGGAAAGCAGACATCATGGCGCATCAGCTCGAAACGCAAGTCCGAGGTCATATGTTCGACGTTGCGCCGCGTGCCGGTATAGAAATTGTCGACGCATAGCACCTCGTGACCGCGCGCCAAGAGCCGCTCGCAGAGATGGGAGCCGATGAAGCCCGCACCGCCGGTAATTAGAACGCGCTGTTCGTTCAGCATGCCACTTCGCTCCCTGACAAACTAAAGCCAGATTGGTGTAGTCCCCAAGCGTTGATCCTCCTACCGTAGAAATGATATAGGCTTAACATGTGGCCGCGGATTAACATGCGGGAATCCTGCCAGAGAGGTCGGGCCTGGGTGGTCGGATTGGTCATTCTGGCGATCTGGGGCGGAGGAGCGGCCGGACAATCCATGCCGGGGCTGTCGCGGGGTGGCCTGTTCGCATCGCCGGGCGATTTAGGCCGGCGGCACACCGCGCCGACCGGAAAACCCTGCATCGCGCTCGAGGGTTATTCGAAAGCGCAGGTCATCAACAAAGATATCAATGAGCACTGGATCGGCGCCACGAACAGTTGCGGGCAGCATATCAAGGTGCAAGTCTGCTATCATAACAGCCGCGACTGCATCATCGTCGATGTGCCAGCCTACGGGCGAAAGGACGTCGTGCTTGGAATCTATCCGGCATTGAAGGAATTTCGCTACGACGCGGTGGAGCAATTCTAGCCACCGGCGGGCTGATGGCAGCGCGCGCTGATCGTGTGCGATTACGCCGGGCGTTGCCGCGACCAAGTAAACGTTGGGGTAATGATGGGGAGGCGCAGGAGGAAGCGAAATCGGTGGCTGCTGCCTGCTGTGGCCGCTTTGGCCACCGTGGGGACTATTTTCGCTTATGGATTTTCGGGGCCGCACTCGCCCGCGCCGCCACAGGCCGCGGCCGTTCCAACCGCGGCAAGCCTACGGCTGATGTCAGCATACGGGCCTGCTTCCGCCGGCGAGATGGTGGCGGCGCGGGCTGGACTGTTCGAGCGCGAAGGTGTGCATATAGATCTCCGAGCCGGTTCTGACGCCGACGCCGCGATAGCGGCGGTGGTCGATGGCTCGGACACGTTTGGCGTCACGCGTGCCGACAGCTTTTTGCGGGCGCGTGGAAAGGGCGCTCCTATCGTCGCGTTTGCAGCTGGCTTCATTGAAAGCCCTGCAGCCTTTTACGTGTTGAAGAAATCCGGAATACGGACGCCCTGGGACTTCGTCGACCACCGCATCGGTCGTCGGCAGAGCGACGATACCGCCGTTGTTTACGACGCGCTGGTGACCCGGCTCGGCCTGCCGCGCAGCAGGATCAGTGAAGTGCCGGTCTCCGCCGATCTTTGGACGCTGCTTGCAGGTGATGTCGATGTTTGGCCGGGCCACGTTGGCGACGAAGACTATGTTCTCGAACGGAGACGGATCGATTACGTCGCCATCAATCCCGCAAGCTATGGCGTGCACATGGCCGGCACCGTCTATTTTGCGAGCGCTGAAACGGTCGTGCAGCACCCGCGACTCGTTCAGCGTTTCCTCAACGGCTTGGTCGCCGGTTGGGACCGGGTCTATGCGGATTACTCGACAAGTGTACCAATCATCATCTCGTTTGATGAGCAGCGGCTGACTGCCGACTACGTGCGCTTCGCGCTCGACCGGCAGCGTGAATATCTGCGCCCGCTCGCAGTGCGCTACGGCGAATTCAACGACGTTCAGTGGCGTTCGCTGCAGACCATCCTCCTGACCCAGCGGCTGCTCGAACGGACCGTGGATCTGCCGCAGGCGGTCAGCTACGATTTTTTGCACGAAGCCTATCGAAAGCCACTAACGTTCGGGGAGTGAAACAGTGACATCCCTCAAAAATGGCGTACACCAAACAGGTGCCGAATGACCAAACTGCCGCCGAAGGCACTTGTTCGTCACCACGGAGATTGAGGCGCTGGCGTTTGTTCCATGAGCAGGACTCCTATCTATTAGCCACAATCTGCCGCGTGATTGGGCACGACCCCATCTACCTTGCATTTTGCATTGCGATTTGCATTGATTTGCGAATTCGTGGGATTAAAATCTACGTCTCGCTCCTTCGACTTGCGGTCTTGAATAGCTCGAAGACGCTGACGGGCACAGCCACCCTAATTCCTTGGCGAGGGAGCGAGCTTCGCTCGCAAGCCTCGAATTTCCAGGGCTCTGCCCTCGTGACCAGGGCTCTGTCCTCGTGAACAGCGCCCCTTCGCAGATTTGGATTCGAGGGGAGCGGCGTCCTCACTTCAGCGGCGAAAACGCGACGGGCGTGAGGAACGTGCTCTCCTGGTGCACCAAATAGGGCAAGATCTTCGGGGTGAAGACCGCCCAGTCCGGATCCTGCGCCAGCTTCTGCCGTTGCGCGGTGCGATGGGCAAAATCCTCATAGGCCCAGATGAAGACGACCGAGTTGAGCACGCCGGATTCCTTGGTCCAGCAGCCGATGAGGCGCGCGTAGCGCGTAATGATCCCGAGCCCCTCGGTCTCGTAGATCTTGAGAAACTCTCCGGCCTTGCCGGCGTGAACCTGATAGGTGCGGTGCTCATAGATCATCGGTGTCGGTTCCTTTCGTGAAGTGCGGCCTATCGCGCTTTAGGCCGGGCGTGGCGCAGAGACTAGCTTGCCCTTGGGCGGGTGCAATCGTAATTTGTCGTCGGATGACGATTTAAATTCGAAAGAGGCGTGCGGATGCGGGCGCGATCGAAATTGGTCAGCGGGACGCCGGCGGCGCGGCCGAAGGCGCGGGGAGGGCGCACGTCCGGCAAGGCCGCCGTTGTGCCGCGCCTGCCGCCGGCCGAGCGCCGGGCGCAAATCCTGGCGCGAGCGAGCGAATTCTTCGCCGAGTACGGCCTGACCGCGCAGACGCGGGCGCTGGCCGCCGCCTGCGGCGTCGCGCAGCGGCTGCTCTATCGTTATTTCCCGTCCAAATCGGCGCTGCTCGACGAGGTCTATCGCGAGGCGATCGTCTCGCCTTTCAAGGCGGTCTGGCTGGCGCAACTGCGCGACCGCAGCGGATCGTTCGAGCAGCGATTGCTCGACTTTTATCAGAACTATTATCGCACCGTGCTCACACGCAAGTGGCTGCGCCTGTTTCTTTATGCGTCGCTCGCCGAGGCGCGCATGGCGCCGGATTATATCTCGGTCATCGTCTTCGACCTGCTCGAGACCATCGTGCGCGAGGCGGCGCATGAGCAACGGGTGGAGCTGCCGAAGGATCCCGCCTTGGTGCACGAGGTTGGCTGGATGCTGCACGGCGCCGTCTCTCACCTCGCCATCCGTCAGCACCTCTACAATGCGAGCCTTGATGTCGCCGAAGAGCGCATCCTCGCGCTGCATGTGCGGGGCTTCCTGGCGGGCTTCCCGAGCTTGGCAGCTCAAGCGCGGGCCTTTGAGGTGGCTGCCGCCGATCGCGGCAAACTGTGCCCAACATAACAGCATCGTTTCGCTTAAGTCGTCAGTTTACGATTTAATTTGCCGATGCTAGGCTTCGCGTAGGCCCGGACGGCGCCGATGGGCGCGTGAGCCGCGGATCATCATCCGTTGGGAGATCAAGCCATGACCTCGATTGCCCCGTTGAGTCGCCGGTCTTTCCTGAAGACGACCGCGTCCGGTCTTGCCGCGGTTGGCGTTTCGGCGGCGCCCTTTGGTGCCGGCGCCGGCCGCGCCTCGGCGGCCGAGCCGATCAATTTCGCCACCTGGTCGGCGGCGGTCGATACGGTGAAGAGCCACCTCGCGGCTTTCGAAGCCGAAACGGGGATCAAGGTCAATTACAGCAACACGCCCTGGGCGCAATACCGCGAGGCGATGATCACCAAGTTCATCGGCAAGGCGCCGGTCGACGTGCTCTGGGTCTCCGACAGCTGGCTGCCGGAATGGGCGGATGCGGGCTGGATCGTGCCGGTCGATCAGTACAAGGCGCTGACCGATAATTCCGACGTCGACCAGTTCTGCGTCGATTCCATGACATACAAAGGCAAGCAGTACGGCAACACCTATTACAGCGACTACATGGCTTTCATCTACAACGCCGACATGCTGGCCAAAGCAGGCATCAACGCGCCGCCGCAGAGCTGGGCCGAGGTGGTCGACCAGAGCAAGATCATCAAAGACAAGGGACTCGCGCAGTGGCCGGTCCTGATCTCGATGGCCCAGGAAAGCTGGCTGATCGAGTTCATGACCGCGATGGTCTTCTCCAATGGCGGCCATTTCACCGACGACAAGGGCAATGCGGTGATGCAGGATCCCGCGAACGGCGCCGCGCCGGCGCTGCGCTGGGTCGTCGATGCCGTGCAGAAACACCGCGTTTTGTCGCCATCTTGCGTCGAGACCGGCGAACTCGCGGTGCTGAAGGCCTTCTCGTCCGGCGAGCATGCCTTCACCCTGCTGCCGAAATACCGCCTGCGCACCTTGAACGATCCCGCCCAGAGCAAGCTCGCCGGCAACGCCAAGATCGCCCTGATGCCGAAGGGCGACAAGGGCTCGCACGCGACCGTCGGCTGGATGCGCTTCTACGGCATGACGCCCCGGGCGCAGGCGGACGCCGAGCGCGCCGCCGACGCGGTCAAGCTGATGGTGTGGTTCGGCGGCAAGGCCGACGGCGAATACAAATTCCAGAAGATGCTCTTCAAGGATGTCGGTGCGGGCTTCGGCGTCAAATCGCTGTTCAACGATCCGGAAATCCGTGCCGCTTATGCGGCTTATGGCGATGTCGACCTGATCGGTCAGCAGCAGGCGCTGGCGCGCAAGAAGGACGTGGTCACGACCTGGTTCGGCGAATGGAACGACGTCAACGGCACCGCCTGGCAGCAGGCGATCATGGGTAAGATCGACGTTGAGCAAGCGCTGAAGACCTCGGCCGCGAAGTGGACTGAGCTGAAGAAGCAGGGCTGACGGTTGCGGTCGAGGCCTTCACCATGACGTCGAGCGCACGAATTGCCGCGCAACCGCGGCTCCGGGGCGGCCTGACCTATGACGAGCGCGCCGCTTTTCTGTTCGTGGCGCCGCTCGCCGTGGTGCTGCTCGCCGTCGCGGTCTTCCCGATTCTCTATTCCTTCTATGTCAGCCTGTTCTCGCTGAAACTGACGCGACCCGGCCGCATGCCGTTCGTCGGGCTGGGCAATTACGTCGCCGTCCTCAGCGACCCGCAATTCTGGCACGCTGTCGAACGTACCGTCTATTTCTCGGTGATGGCGGTCGCCGCCATCTGCGTCTTGGCGCTGCTCGTTGCTTTGCTGCTCGACGAGGATTTTCCCGGCCGTCGCGTGCTGGGCGCGATTTTGCTGGTACCCTGGGCCATTCCCTACGTCGCCAATGCCCTGATGTGGAAGTGGATCTACGATTCCAATTACGGCGCGCTAAACGGACTGCTGTATCAGCTCGACTTCATCAATTCCTACATGGTCTGGCTCGGCGACGCCGACAAGACGCTGCCGCTCATCGCTAATGCCTTCGTCTGGAAAGAGGTGCCACTCGCGGCGATCCTGCTGCTGGTGGGGCTGAAAACGATCCCGTCGGATTTGCACGCCGCCGCGAAAGTCGACGGCGCCAATGCGCTGCGGCGCTTCGTTCACATCACGCTGCCGGCGCTGAAGCCGGCCTTCACCCTCGTCGCGGTCTACGAAACTATGATGGCGATCCGCCATTTCGACCTGTTCTTCATCCTGACCGAAGGCGGCCCCGGTGACGCCAGCGGCGTCGTCGCCTGGCGCATCTATGTCGAAACCTTCCGCAACCTGTCGTTCGGCACCGGCGCGGCCATGGCCTATCTCCTGGCGCTCGCAACCCTGGCGCTCGCCTATGTCATCATTCGCGGCTTGGCGCGGAGGATCTGACTTGACGCTCGCGACCGCTGCCCGAGCTTCGCGCATTCGACATTACCGCACCCATTCGCCATGGCGCCGAGTCGGGCGCGGGGTCGCACTCTTGCTGGCTTCGCTGTTGTTCGTCGTTTATTTGCTGGCGCCGATCGCCTGGCTGGTGTCGTCCTCGTTCCAGAGCGAGCATGAGATCATCGCCAAGCCACCGCACTGGATTCCGCAGGCCCCGACGCTGCAGAATTTTGCCGCGATCTTCGCCGCCAAGGACAAGACGGTCACCTACGAGACCCGCAAATCCGCCGACCCATCGAGCGGCGGTTTCATCCCGTCCACCGCGTCCAATCTGCTGCCGGCCATGCTCAACAGCTTCATCGTCGCAAGCGCCGTGGTGGTTCTCAATCTCTTGGTCGGCGTGCCGGCGGCCTATGCCATGGCCAAGATCCACTTTCGCGGTCGGCAGGCCTCGATCTACGGCATTCTCGCCACGCGCGTCATTCCCGACATTGCGCTCGTGGTGCCGTTCTTTCTCTTCATCCGCAATCTCGGGCTGCTCGACAGCATCTGGTCGCTTATCATCACCTATCTCGCAATCACCGTGCCGTTTTCGGTGTTCGTGCTGGTGGGCTATTTCGAGTCGCTGCCGGACGAACTCGACAAGGCGGCGCGCGTGGACGGCTGCTCGCGCCTGCAGACGCTGCTGCGCGTTTATCTGCCGCTGGCGCGGCCGTCACTGGTGGCGGTGATCCTGTTCACGTTTCTGGCGAGTTGGAACGAGTTCCTACTGGCGCTGATGTTCACGCAGACGCCGGCGTCGCAGACGCTGCCGATCATCGTTGCCTCCTTCACCTCGGATTTCACCGTCAGCTTCTCGTTCATCAACGCCGCCGGCGTGCTGGCCATCATCCCGCCGGTCCTGCTCGCGCTCTTTTTCGAACGCTACATCGTCGCCGGCTTGACCGCCGGTGCGGTCAAAGGGTGAGGGCGGGCATGGCGCGAATCGCATTCAAATCTGTGACCAAGCGCTACGCCGGCGACGTCATCGCGGTGAAAGATCTCGACCTCGAGATCCGGGACAAGGAGTTCGTCGTGTTGCTGGGCCCGTCGGGCTGCGGCAAGTCGACGACGCTCAACATGATTGCCGGGCTCGAGGATGTCAGCGAAGGCGAGCTGTGGTTCGACCGCCAGATCGTCAACGCCCTGCCGCCACATAAGCGCGATGTCGCGATGGTGTTCCAAAGCTACGCGCTCTATCCGCACAAAACGGTCTACGAGAACATTGCCTTCGGCTTGCGGATGCGTCGCGTCGACCGCGCCGAGATCGATCGCCGCGTTCGTGATGCCGCCGCGAAGCTCGAGATCGCGCAGCTGTTGCAGCGCCGGCCCAGTCAATTGTCGGGCGGTCAGCGTCAGCGCGTCGCGCTCGGCCGGGCGATGGTGCGGCAGCCGGCGGTGTTCCTGATGGACGAGCCGCTGTCGAATCTCGATGCCGCACTGCGTATCTCCATGCGCGCGGAGATCAAGCACCTGCACACTGCGATGCAGACCACTTTCGTCTATGTCACCCACGACCAGGCGGAGGCGCTGACGCTCGCCGACCGTATCGTGGTGATGAAGGACGGCGTCGTTCAGCAGGTCGGCACGCCGGATGACGTCTATGAGCGGCCGCGCAACATGTTCGTCGCCGCGTTCCTCGGCAATCCGGCCATCAATTTCCTGGAAGGGACCATCGAGTCCAGGACTGGCGTACCGCTGTTCCGCCGCGGCGCGCTCGCGATCGCGCTGCCCTCGAAATTCGCGACGCGGCTTTCGCAACGCGCGGACACCGAAGTCGTGCTGGGCCTTCGTCCTGAAGACGTTTGCGCGGCAAACGGCGCGGTGCCGAGCCTTGCCGGCACGGTCGATTCCGTGCTGCCGGTCGGCTCGGACCGTTTCCTCGGCCTGAAGGTCGAAGGCAGCGACGTGTTCGTTCGCGTCGAGAAAGAGGCGCGGCACCAGGAGGGCGCCGCGATCAGGCTCGGCCTCGTCGCCGAGCGGCTGCATCTGTTCGACAAGGCGACCGGCCTGTCGCTCGCCGAGGATGGAACGCTGTGAAGCCTGGCAAATTCTCCTACGAAGCGCCGCGGACGCTCGACGAGGCGCTGCACAGCCTCGCCACGTGGCGCGACAATGCCAAGATCGTCGCTGGCGGCCAGAGCCTTGCGCCGATGCTGAACATGCGGCTCGCTCGGCCCGATCATCTGATCGACATCAACCGCCTGACCGAACTCGGCCGTATCGCGGTCGACGGCGAGCGGCTGACGATCGGCGCCATGGCGCGGCACGCGCAGCTTGGGCGCGACGCGCAGGTCAAGCGCCACGCGCCGATGCTCGCGCACGCGGCGGAAACGATCGGGCACTATGCGATCCGCCAGCGCGGCACCATCGGCGGCAGCCTGGCCCATGCCGATCCCGCGGCGCAGCTGCCGCTCGCGACGCTCGCGCTCGATGCCGAATTCGAGTTGCACGCGGCGGCGGGCACGCGGACGCTCGGCGCGGGCGCGTTCTTTCTCTCGGTCTTCACGACCGCGCTCGAGCCGGACGAACTGCTCGCCGCGATCCATGTTCCCGTCGCGCGCCCGCGCGAGGGCTGGGGCTTTCGCCTGTTCAACCGTCGCGCCGGTGACTTCGCTATCGTGTCAGTGGCGGCGACGCTGGCGTGCGGCGAGGGTGCTACGATTGAGCGGCTGCGCCTAGCGATCGCCGGCATCGGACCGGTGCCGGTGCGGGTCGAGGAGTTGGTGCCGCCGGAGGATGCCGCAACGGTCACCACGGGCTGGTCGGCGCGGATCGCCGCAGCGGTCGCGACGGCGGTCGAGATCGAGGACAACGAAAAAATTCCGATCGTCTTCCGCCGTGAACTGGTCGAACGGCTCACGCGCGATACGCTCGACGAGGCGTTGGAGCGCGCGTCATGAGCACGGCATCGGCGCCCGTCACGCTCACAGTCAACGGCGGCACCTACCGCGTCGTCGCTGAGCCGCGGCGGCTCCTCTCCGACGTGTTGCGCGAGGATTGCGGCCTCACCGGCACCCATGTCGGTTGCGAGCACGGCGTCTGCGGCACCTGCACCATTTTGTTCGACGGTGTGCCGGCCCGCGCCTGCCTGATCTATGGCGTTCAAGCCGAAGGCCACGAGATCACGACCATCGAAGCCTTTGCCGCCGATGGCGAACTCTCCGTCGTGCAACAGGCGCTGCACGAGGAGCACGGTTTGCAATGCGGCTTCTGCACGCCGGGCATTGTGGTGACCATGGAGGCCTGGCTCGGCGAGCATCCAGAACCGACCGAGGCCGAGGTTCGCGACGCGCTGACCGGCAACCTCTGCCGCTGCACCGGCTATCACAACATCGTCGCAGCAATTCTGAAGGCGGCAGCGCGGCGCCGCGTGGAGGCGAGCGGTGAGCGCTGAGCGCAGCATCGGCGCGGCGCTGCTGCGCAAGGAGGACTATCGCTTTGTCACCGGGCAGGGCCGTTATCTCGACGACATTGCCGTGCCCGGTTGCCTCTACGCGCATTTCGTCCGCTCGAGCCACGCTCATGCCCGCATTGTTGCGATCGACTGCGCGGCGGCGCGCGCGGTCGAGGGCGTTTTCGCCGTGGTAACTGGACGCGAACTTTCAGAATGGACCACGCCGCTGCGCGTGGCGCCGCCGATCGAGGGCCTGGAGCCGACCGAATTTTCGACCCTGCCGATCGACAAGGTCCGCTTCATCGGCGATCCGGTGGTCTGCATCGTCGCCACCGACCGTTATATCGCCGAGGATGCCGCCGAGCTTGTCGAGATCAGCTACGAGGTGCTGGAGCCGGTAGCCAACCTCGAAGGCGCTCTTGCAGCAGACGCGCCGCGCGTCGATGAGCGCTTGCCGTCGAACCTGATTGCGCATCAGAGCTTCACCGCGGGCGATCCGGCGCGCCATTTCGCGGACGCCGAATACGTGGTCGAAGCCGAGTTCCGCCAGTCGCGGCTGACCCATGCACCGATCGAGACCCGCGGCTGCTGCGCCGTCTGGGATGGCGGCCGCCGGCACCTGACGATGCATGTGGGCAATCAGGTGCCGCATCCCTTGCGCACGCAGCTTGCCCGCCGCATGCGGCTGAGCGAGTCGCAGGTGACGATCCTCTGTCCAGACATCGGCGGCGCCTTCGGACAGAAGATCGCGCTGTACCGCGAGGAACTGACCACCGCGGCGCTGGCGCGGCAGCTGCGCAGGCCGGTGCGCTGGCGCGAGGACAGAACCGAGAACCTGATCGCGGCGAGCCATGCGCGTGAGGACGTGGCGCACACGCGCGTCGCGGTCGACCGCGACGGCCGCATTCTGGCGCTGGAGCTAAAAATCGCCGAAGACTTCGGCGCCTATTGCTTCTACCCGGCGAACTATCTCGCGCGCGTGGTGGCCATGATCCTGACCGGCCCGTACGCGATCCAGGACTATGCCTTCGATATCAAGATCGCGCTCACCAACAAATGCGGCAGCGGCCCGATGCGCGCGCCGATGGCGATCACCAGCTGGATCATGGAGGGCACCATCGAGGCGATCGCGCGGCGGCTCGGCCGCGATCCGATCGAGGTCCGACGCCTCAACATGCTGCAGGTCTCCAAGATGCCCTATGCCATGGCGACCGGCCTGATCGTGGAGGACGTGACGCCGCGCGAGACGCTGGAGCGGGCGCTGCGCGAGATCGACGTCGCGGGCTTTCGCGCGCGCCAGGCGGCGGACCGCCGCCGCGGCATCTATCGCGGTCTCGGCCTGTGCTGCGTCGTTGAATCGACGACCTACGGTTCGGCCTTCTACAAGGCCGCCGGCATTGCCGGCTCGGGTCATGAGGCCGGCTGGGTCAAGGTCGAACCCTCGGGGACGGTCAACGCATCGGTCGGGCTGATGGCCTCGGGCCAGGGCTATGAAACTACGTTCGCTCAGGTCGTCGCGGAGCCGCTCGGCGTCGATCCCGCGGATGTAGAAATCCATCTCGGCAACACCGATACAGCGCCCTATGGCATGGGCAGTCGTGGCGGCCGTGGCGGTACCGCCGGCGGCGGCGTGCTGTTGATCGCGGCGCAAGCGGTGCGCGACAAAGTGCTGACCATCGCGGCCGCGCTCATCGGCCTCAACAGCAGCGGCGAATTGCGTCTGCGCGGCGGGCGCGTCGAGCGCCAACTCGGCGGCGCCTGGACCGACGCCGGGCTCTCGCTCGCCGATATTGCCCAAATTGCCTATCTTGAGCCGCTGCGTCTGCCGCCAGGTATGGAGCCGGGTCTCGAGGCCCATCGCACCTACGATCCGCCGCCGATGACTTTCTCCAACGCGACGCACGCATGCGAGGTGCGCATCGACATCGAGACCGGCCACCTGACCATCGAGCGCTATCTGGTCGTCGAGGATTGCGGCACGGTCTACAACCCGGCGATCGTGCGCGGACAGCAGCAGGGCGCGGTCGCCATGGGCATCAGCGGCGTGCTGTTGGAAGAGATCGTTTACGACGAGACGGGGCAGAATCGCACCGGCAGCTTTGCCGATTATCTCCTTGCCACCGCGGTCGAAATTCCGCCGATCGAGGTCATCTCGCAGAATACCCCGAACCGTCACACCCCGACCGGCAGCAAAGGCATGTCCGAGGGCGGCGTGATGGGCGCCGTGGGTGTATTGCCGAGCGCGGTCAACGACGCGCTGGCGCCGTTCCGCGTCATCGCTGATCGCCAGCCGCTGAGCCCGATTTATCTGCGCGAGCTTTTGCGCGGCAGAACCGACAAGACCAGCAAGGAGGAACCATGAACGACACCCCGACGCCTGTCGCCTTCATCGGCCTTGGCCTCATGGGCGGGCACATGGCCGGCCACATCCTCGCCGCCGGCCATCCGTTGCATGTCTACAACCGCACCCGCGCTAAGGCTGATGCTCTCGTAACGCGCGGCGCGATCTGGCACGACGATCCGGGCTCGGCCGCGGCCGCGTCCGACGTAGTCGTCACCATGGTCGGTCTGCCGCAGGACGTGGAAGAGGTCTATCTGGGCGCGCGCGGCATCATTACGCGGGCGCGTCCCGGCGCGATCCTGATCGACATGACCACCTCGAGCCCGTCGCTCGCGAAGCGCATCGCCGCCGCGGCGCGGGCGAAAGGACTGGGCGCGATCGATGCGCCGGTGTCGGGCGGCGATATCGGCGCGCGCGACGCCAAGCTCTCGATCATGGTCGGCGGCGAGGAGGCCGATGTCGCGGCCGTCATGCCGATCCTGCAATTGTTGGGAACCAATATCCGTCGTCAGGGCGGTCCCGGCGCCGGGCAGCACACCAAGCTCGCCAACCAGATCGTGATCGCGGGCACGATGTTGGGCGTCGCCGAAGGCCTCGCCTATGCCGGCCGGGTCGGGCTCGACGCCAATGCGGTGCTGGCCTCGATCGGCACCGGCGCGGCCGGCAGTTTCCTCCTCAACATGTTGGGGCCGCGGATGGTGAAACGCGATTTTGCCGCCGGCTTCTTCGTCGAGCATCTGATCAAGGATTTGCGGATCGCGCACGAAGAGGCCGTTGCCGCCGGTCTCGACTTGAAGGGCCTCATCACCGCGCTCGGCCAATACACCGTGGTCGCCGAACACGGCGGCCTGCGCGACGGCACCCAGGCGCTGATCAAGGTCTATGATTGAAGCGGGCGAGCGAACATATAACCAAGAGCCCTCGATCACGAAGGAATGACGGTCATGACGGACAAACGACAGCAGCCAATCGCTTCGCCGCAGTTTGCGGAGGCGCACGCCGGGAACGGGCGGTTCGATATCGCGGCGATCGCGGCGGCTTTCCCGCCGAACGCGGAGACCTTGCTGGTCGACCAATATCTGACCAATCGGCCCGAGGCGAGTTCGCGGGTGTTCCGCGTCTATCGGCCGACGCCGGCGCATTATCACGCGACCTGCGACGAGTATCTCTACGTCTTCTCCGGCCGCGGCACCTTCTGGATGGAGGATCCCGCGACCGAAGCGGAGTTCAAGCCCGGGCAGCTCCTGTTCTTCGCCCGCAACACCGTCCATGCGATGCCCAAGCTGTTCGAGCATCCGGTGGTGTTCCTCTCGGTCGACACGCCACGGCGCGACCCGATGGACATCATCTTCGTCGACCCCGAGGATGGCTCGCCGCAATCCTTCATGGCGCGCAACGCGAAGCGCTGAGATCGTTGGGGATGAACGATCTCGACAGGCGGATCTGGCAGCAGTGGGGATGGTAGTGACGTCGCGTCCGGCGGGCGGTGGCGCGCAAGCGACCGCTGATGTGCAATCACCGCAATGCGCCAGAGCCCTAAGAGTCACCCCTTCACGCGCTGCCCGGTCATGGTCCCCGGGCACTCAGAGCCGCACCGGTCACGAACACCAGCCCGATGGCGATGAGAACGATTACCGCGACGATGATAGTCTTTATGAGCTGGATTATGATCGATGGCTTTGCCGCGGCGCCGGCGGCTGCCGCATCTTCGGCCAATCCGACCTGCCTGATCTGTTCGGCCTGCTTTAGCGTCAATCCGAGCACGGGCTGATTGCGGCGTTGAGCCGCGGCGCAGAGAGCACCGACTGCGGCATCATGGGAGATGTCGAGCCAATCGCCCTCGCGCCGATACTTGTCGAGCATGGCCTGCGCGTCCTGCGCGATCAATGTTGCCTGGCCTTTGGGTGCGCCGAGCCACGCATAGTCGAGGCGGAACGGCGAACCGGCGCGGAGCTGGTCGAGCTTGGCAACCGGATCGTTTGATAGCCCGATCTGGCAGTGGTTATTGTCGCTCTTGATCACATAGAGAAACTGATCGTTTGGACCGGAGTCGACCAGGCGCTGGGGTGGGGGCTGTTGCGTCGGGCCGAAGAGCTTTTCAAGGTCTTTGGCGCCCAACGATACGCCAGTCCTAAGTCCGAGGATTCGGGGGCCGGAAAGCCAGATGCGCATTTTTAGGGTCTCCATTGTTGGATGTTATGCATGGTGATGAAACGCCGGTGGCGTGCGCAGCGATGGTCCGCTGCTTGCGTGGGCGTTCCGGTGGTTAGTTGTGGGTAGCTCGAGGGGCGCCGTCCGCGCGGATGCTCCGGGCGCGGTTCTTCTTGCGATTTGGACCGCGGGCCGCGGACCGCTGCTTGTGGCTGGACAACGTGGCTCGATCCGAGGGGCCGGTAGCCTTGCTGGGCGGGGCAACGTTGCTGGGCAAGGCAACCTTGCTGGGCAGGGCAGGTGTGTCGTCCGCGGCGGCTAGATGCGGATGGGTCGCGAGCCAGAGCGCGCGAGCGGTGATGCCGGGATCGATCCCGGCCTTCCGCCACCAGGCGGCTTCATCGCCGTAGCGGTGAACCTCGCGATGATGGCCCCGGCACAAGGGGACGGTGAACTCATCGCTCACCTTGCGCCCGAGCGCCCGCTGTTGGGCAAAGCGCAGATGATGGGCGTCGGCCGGTTGGCGGCCGCAGACGAGGCAGGGTTGCTCGGCCACGTACTGTCTGTGCGCGCGATCCCGGACCCGGCGCGGTTCGGCGAGCGCCAATACGCTTTTGTCGATCGCATCGGTCGGCGCCGCCCTTTCTGCATCGCCCGAATGAGCCGCGCTCGCGGCGAGCCGCGCCAAGGCGGCCTGGAAGGCCGCCTCGACGCCCTGGGCGTCGGCCGCTGTCAGACTGTTCTTTGCCGCCATGCGCCGATGTGCCCAGGTGGCCGCATCGTCGCTCGAACCCAGACCGGTCAATTCGGCAAGAAGCTGCTCGCGCAATTGGGCCGACGCGCCGGAGCCGAGATTTGGTTTGGTACCATTTCGGCCGATCTTTCCGGCGGGGAGCGGGGTCGCTGGCGCGGCACGATGATGCTGACCGCCGTTGAGGCCGTTTGGGGCCCCGTTCGTGCTTTCGGAGCCCGCGGATTGATTGGTCGGCGCCATAAGGTCAGGCGCATCGAGATCGTCCTCGCCGGCGATGCCGACCAAGGTGAAGAGGGCATAACGCCGTGCATAGGTCAGCGCCGCTCCCATTCGCCGTGGCCGCGCGCCGTCTCATTGATGGCGCACACCGGCCAGTCCGAGGCGATCCATTCGCCCGAGGCGTGCGCCAGGAGCGTGGTGAGCTTCACGATGCCGGCGGCTTGGTCGATCGCGCTGGTCTGCACGATCGCGATGGCGTGCTGCCCCAAGGCCTTGCGCACGATGTCGAGCCCGCTGGACAACGGCGCATACCGAAACGTCCGCTCGCCCCCGCCATGGCCCTCCGGACGGATGGTCGCGGCCAGGGATTTTTCCGGGTTGACCAGCTCGGTCTGCGCCTTGGCCAAAGCCGCGGCGAGGCTCGCTATGGAGTCACTGGACCGCTGCATGACCGGATTCCGCCTTCAGGAGGTCAAAGCTGATGGCGCCCGATTTGGAGCGCTTGGCGCGGACGCCATGGCCGATCGCTTCCTTGGCGTCTTCCGGTATGAGGCTCTTGAGCTCGGCCTTGGCCTGCTCGTGTTCGACATAGGCCGCCCGGGTGCGGGCAAAGACGCCGGCGAACTCCGCCCAGGCATTAGACGAGGACATGTCGACGATGCGGATCGCCTCGATGCGGGGCTTTGGCGGATCGGCGCCGAACAGCGCCGGCGGCTCACCGGTTTCGACGCAGCGCCAGAACTGACGCTCCGCGGTGACGATCAGGTGCTGGTAGAGGGGATCGGCATGGCAAAGGATCTCGACCCATTTGCCGCCGCCGGTAATGATCGACAACGACGCCGTGCGCGCCGCCACGACCCACATGTTGTGCTGGAGCTGAGGGGCGTGTTTCTCCGCGGCTGCTTGTTCCGAGAAATTCCAAGGCAGCATGAACTTGGCCTCGAATACCGCGTCGCTGCCCTCGATGCGGCCATCGAGCGTCGCCGCCATCCAGCGGATCGCCGGGTGGTGGCGGCGTCTTTGGACATCGACCACGACTTGCCCGGTGTTGGCCTCGAACCAGAGCCGGTTCAATTCCTCGGTGACGAGGCCGAGCTGGACAATGAGATTGCCCGATAGGTCCTCCGGCTCGGCCTCGCCGCGTTTTTCCCGCCACAGCCGCAGCAGCGCGGCTTCATCACTGCCCATGATGATCCGTGCGTCGGAGCCGCCGATAAAACTTCGCCGTTCGTCGCGGGAGTTTGTCCACATTTGCCGCTTCATTTGCATCCTCCGGCATCGGCAAACGGGTTGCATTTGCGCCCCATCCCCGATAGCATCATACGATATGAAACATATCGAACGATACCAATGAAGTCAAATCGAAAGTCAAAACCGCTCACAAGCGGGCAAATCCGCGCCGCCCGCGGTCTGCTGCGGTGGAGTGCGGAAGACCTGGCGCGGGAGGCAGCGTTGGGGTTGGCCACGATCCGCCGCGCCGAGGGCATGGCGAGCGCGACCTCGATGACTGCCGCCAATGACCTGGCGGTCCGGCGGACCTTGGAAGCCGCCGGCGTCGAGTTCATCGACGAGAACGGGGGCGGACCGGGTGTCCGGCTGCGGAAGGGGTAAGCCGAGGAGGGGCGCTAGTAACTGATATCCTCCTCGATCCGAGTTGCCTCTCGTTCCTTATGATTGGTATGGCCTTCTTACCGTGCCTGCCTTCTTCTATGGCTTCCACGATGGAAGCAGCGTTCCGGCGAAACGAATCCAATCTTTCGTTGGATATTCTTGCGCCGCCAAAGGCCAAAGCCAGGGGGGCGATCGAACTAACGGGCGCCTCCCTTTTTGAGACTCTCTGCTACGATTGCTTTCATGCCTTGCTCAAGTCACGACTTTCGGCGGCCAACACAACGCATAATTGCGAGTTCAAGGCCAGCAGTGGCCCGCATCAGGGATTGCTCAGCAACCGCGCTACGCTGCATGCCAAGTAACGCGGCGCAAGAGGGCGCGAAACGCGGCCGAGGCGGCGTCAACCTGGTCGTCGTGAGCCGCATTGGGGAAGGCGCACAGTTCGTCAATAAAAGCGCCGTTCCATTGCCCCTCCACGAGCCTGACCATGCCGTTCTCGCATTGCGAGGCAAACGGATCGGCGCTCCGTTCCTTGCTTCCTTGTTCGGGTTCGATTGACACCGAGTAGCCTTGAAGCAGACCGGCAAAGTGACGCGCCTCGAACTTGCCGGCGCCGCCGGGGTGCCACGCAATAACGGCATAGCCTTACGTACCGAAGGGATTAACCCGACCAATTGCCACGCCTATCGTTCCACCAGTGGAACCGATCGCAGTCGAACTACGACCTATCTAGCCGCCGCGCTGGCCGCTAACAATTCGTTCCAACGGCGCGCCAGCATTGCTTGGTAAGCTCAAAAAAAGCGGGGACGGAATGTACCAGGGCGACGGCAAAGCGACGAGCAAAAGTGGCGCTGACATTTTTAGGCGGATGATGCGACCCAAATCGGTCGCCATCATCGGCATGTCTGCGAAGCCAGATACAGCCAGTCACGCCGTCCTGCGCAATCTTCAGGTCAACGAATTCGCTGGCGATATCCATCTGATCGGTCGAACCGAAACGGCAGTCGAGGGCCTGCCGATCCGCACCGATCCCGACAGCCTGCCCGACAATGTCGACGTCGCCGTCCTCACCGTGCCGGCTGAAGGCATCGAAGACGCGCTCGCCACCTGCGTCGCGCACAAGATCGGGATTGCCGTGGTGTTTGCTTCGGGGTTTGCCGAGCTAGGCGAGCACGCCCGCGAGCGCCAGGAACGGATCGGCAAGATGGCGCGCGACGGTGGCGTCGCCGTCGTGGGTCCGAACTGCATCGGCTACACCAATTTCGTCGATGGCTTCGCCGTCGCCTTTGCGAGCGTCAATAAGGCGCCACGTGTCGCACCTGATACGCGCGATGCAGTGGCCATCGTGGCGCAGAGTGGCGGCCTCGGCAACCATTTGCGGCTCGGCCTCGATGCCCGCGGCGTGGCGGTGTCGTATACCATCTCCACCGGCAATGAAATGGGGTTGGAGCTCGGCGACTTCGTTCGTCTGTTGCTCGCCGACGAGACCACCCGGGTCGTGCTCATCTACGCTGAGCACATCCGGCAGCCTGCAGTGTTCCTCGAAGCCGCCGCTCAGGCGCGGGCCGTCGGTAAGGCGATCATCATGTTGCATCCCGGCCGCAGCGCGCGTGCCAAGGAAGCCGCCAAGTCGCACACCGGAGCGTTGGTCGGCGACTATGCGGTGATGCGCGCGCAGGTCGAGCGCGCCGGTGTGCTGATGGTCGACACGCTCGACGAGATGATGGACGCGACCGAGATACTGTCGCGCTATCCCAAGCCTTCGCCCGGCGGTCTCGGCATCCTCACTTTCTCCGGCGCGTTCTGCGGCATTGCCCACGATTTCTGCGAGGACGTCGGCATCAAGGTGCCGCCGCTATCGGCGGCGACCGAAACGCAACTCAAACCACAGATGCCGTCGTTCATTTCGCCAAGGAATCCGCTCGACCTCGGCACCCAGCCGCTGTGGCAACCGGAGCTGGTTCAGATCGGCCTCAAGGCGCTGCTGCGAGAACCGGCGATCGGCGGCGTCGCCATGTCCATCCCGGCGGGGGCGCCGAAATATGCGAACGCCTATCTGGACAACATCATCGCGGCGCTCGAAGGCAACGAAAAACCCGTCGCACTGGCGATGCTCGGCGACGGCTCGCCGCTGCCGCCCGAATTCATCCAGACGGCGCGCGAGAACAAAATCGTGCTGTCCCGTTCGTCCGACCGCACCTTGCGGGCGATGAGCGCGGTGCTCAAATGGGGCAGCCGTGCGACCGCCGCGCCGCCCCATGCCATGGTCGCGTTCGACGGTGTGCCCGACCTGCCCAGGGGCATGGTGTCGGAGTGGCTCGGTAAAAAGGTGCTCGCCGCTGCCGGCATCCGCACGCCCAAGGGCGAGCTCGCCAAGAGCGCCGCCGAGGCCGTCGCCATCGCCACGAAGACCGGGTTCCCCGTGGTGTTGAAGGCGCAAGCGAGCGCGCTAGCGCATAAGACCGAGGCTGGCGGCGTCATCCTCAATCTTGCCGATGCGGATGAGGTACGCCGCGCCTGGTCGACGCTCGTCGCCAACGTCGAGCGCGCGCGGCCCGGCCTTGCGCTGGACGGCATGCTGGTCGAGGCTATGGCGCCGCGCGGTCTCGAACTGGTGATCGGCGGCCGGCGCGATCCGCATTGGGGCCCCGTCGTTCTGGTCGGCCTCGGCGGCATCTTGGTCGAGGCGCTGCAGGACGTGCGGACCGTCGCCGCCAATGCGACCAAGGAGGAGTTCATCGCCGAATTCGAGCAGCTGAAGACGGCGAAGCTGTTGCATGGCTTTCGTAATCTGCCAGCCTTCGATGTCGAAGCCGCCGCCAGCGCCGCTCAAGCGATCGGGCGTCTATTGCTGACGCGATCGGACATCAGCGAGATCGAAATCAATCCTCTCATGATTCACGCTCGCGGGCACGGCGCCACGGCGCTCGATGCGCTCATCGTGGTCGATTGAGAACGCGGGAAAACGGAGATGCCTATGTCGGTCAACCTGATCACCTACCAGCTCGAGGACAACATCGCCATCATCGGCATCAATCGGCCGGAAAAGCGCAATGCCATGAATGACACGATCATTGGCGTGTTGCGCGACAACGTGATCCGCGCGGGCGAAGAAGCTGACGCCGGCGTCATCTTCGGCCATGGCAAGAACTTCTCCGCCGGACTCGACCTCGCCGAGCTGGCGAGCCGGCTCGCGCCTGATTACCAACGCCCGCGCAAGCGCCGCCCGCATCCCTGGCACACGACCTTCGACATCATCGCCCGCGGGTCCATCCCCTTTGTCGCCGCGCTGCACGGGGCTACCATCGGCGGCGGCCTCGAACTTGCGGCGGCCACGCACATCCGGGTCGCGGACGAGACCACCTTCTTCGGCTTGCCCGAAGGCCAGCGCGGCATCTTCGTCGGCGGCGGCGGTTCGGTGCGCATTCAGCGCATCGTCGGCTACGCCACCATGGCCGACATGATGCTGACCGGCCGCCTGCTCTCGGCCGAAGAAGGCTTGCACCACAAGCTCGCGCAATACGTCGTGCCAGCGGGGCAGGCGCTGGTGGAAGCCAAGAGGCTCGCCCACCGCATTGCGCAGAACACGCCGCAGACCAACTGGCAGATCACCAACGTGCTACCGCGCATCAACGATTTGTCGCACGATGACGGCTTGTTCATGGAGTACCTCAACTCGTCGATGGCGCGGCCGCCGGAAGCCTTGCAACGCCTGCGTGAATTCCTCGAAGGGCGCGCCACGCCGCTCGTGCAATCAAACCCGCCGGCGGAGTAGGCGTCTCGCCGCTCGGAAAGATCTACCGGAACGGTAGTCGTCCCGGCGTAGACGAGCATACGGGAGGGAATGATGACGGCGACACCAAACAAACGGGAACTCCTCACAGCGGGACTTGGCGCGGCCGCATTCGCGGGCATGCCCTCGCTGCTGTTCGCCCAGTCGGGCGCGCCAGCGCGCTGGGCTTACCTGAAGCCGGGCTTCACGGTGTTGATGGCGCAATACATCCAGGCCAAGCAACTTCTGAAAAAGAACGGCGCCGATATGTCGGACCCGACCGAGTACACGGCGGTGTCCACCTATTACAACGACTTCACCGCGGGCAATTACGATGTCTGCATCGGAAGCTGGGACGTGTTTGCCGCCCGCTATCAGGCCGGCGTGCCGATCCAGCTATTGTGCATGATCACCACGGCCGACATGATCTCCATCATTTCCGGCGAGAAATCGGTGAACAAGATTACGGACCTGCGCGGCAAAACGCTGGCCGCCCTGCAGTCGACCGGCACCTACCGCATGGTATCGGCGTTGCTCAAAGAAACCTACGGGCTGCAGCTCGGCGAGGACGTGATCATCCAGGGCGTTGACAACCCTGCGGCGGCGGTGACGCTGGTGATGGCCAACCGGGCGGACGCCGGCCTGTCGTGGGAGCCCAACATCAGCCTCGCCTTCAACCGGCGCCCCGATCTGCGTTCAATCTTCAATGCCGGCGAAGTCTATCGGCAGCAGACCAAGCACGACCTGCCGTACTTCGGCGTCGCCGTCCGGACCGACTGGGCGAAGAAAAACGCGGATCAGGTCAAGCGCATCCGTCAGACCTTCGCGGACTGCATCGACGGCATCAACGCGCAACCCGGCGACGCGGTGAAAGTGGCGGGCGGCGGCGCGGGATACCCGGCCGAAGTGATGACCGACGCCATCGCATCGCGCCGGCTGCGCTTCCAATTCGGCTCGATGGCGGACGCCGCGCAACGAGAAACCGTGAAAAAGGCCGGCGAATTCATGGTCCGCAACGGGCTGCTCAAGAAGCAGATCGATGACGGCTTTTTCGTCGAAAGCTGATCCTTACTGCGCGAGGCGACAACCGTGGCGATCGGCGGCTTAGGCGCTCTCTGTCAACCGGGCAGCCGTTTTGCCCGGCCGGCGTGCCTCGCTGCGGTCGAGGACCTGGACTTCATCGGAGGTCAGAAAGTCGGCGATGTGGTCGACGAACACTTTGGTCTTTCGCGGCATGTGACGCCCCGAAAGGAAGGTCGCAGAAGCTTCGAGCGCGGGAATGTCGTGGTCGATCGGTATGCGTATCAGACGCCCGCTCTTGACGTCGGTGCGGCACATGACATTCGGCAGGATGCCGACGCCAATGCCGCTGATCACCAATTCACGGGCGACGCCGATGTTGTTGACCAGGATCCGCGCCTGGCGGCGCAGCTCATCCTGGGCGTTGTCGCCGACGTTCCACACCCCTTCAGCGAGCTGCTGCTCGGTGAGGACGCACTCGTGATTGTGCCAGCGGCCGTGTGGCAGGCCCCGCCGGGCGGCGTATTCCGGGCTGGCATAGACCCCCCGCGTGAGCGCCGACAGCCGGCGGAACGGCAGATCGGGATTGAGCAGCCGGCCGATGTGGATGGCGACGTCGTAGCTTTCCTCCGACACGTCCACCCAGCGTCCGTTGACGTGGATGTCGAGTTCGATTTCGGAATAGCATTCGGCGAAGGAGGCAATCGCCCGGGTCAGCCAGCCAGTGCCGAAATCGATCGGCATACTGACACGGAGCCGGCCCTTCAGGCTGGTGCGCATCTGGGTCGCCTGCAAGCCGGCAACTTCGATTTCCGTGGCGATGCGGCCGCAATGCTCATGCAGCCGGTGACCGGCTTCGGTAACGGCAATCCGCCGATTGCCGCGCTTGAGCAGCTTCGATCCGACCTGGTCCTCGAGATGCCGAATCTTGCGGCTGACCGTCGACTTCGGCAAGCCGAGCGTGCGCGCGGCTTTGGTGATGCTCTGCGCGTTCACAACCTCGAAGAAGACGAGAAGTGCATTCAGATCGATATTCATCGCGGGGCTGTCTCCACGCCGACCGGCGCTAGATTAGCCCAATCGTTGCAAATATGGAACGACGATATCGGCTTGCGTTTGCACGCCGTACGCGCTGCTTCTCGAATTTCCTCGCTGCGAGGGCGCCCAATTCGCCGTTCAGTCGCGGTCACCCCACCCCTGCTCGAACCCGGGCGTCTGATATGAGTGATGCACGCGTAGAGACGGCGCTACCCTCTGTTCCCGCCACGACCGCGAAAGCGGTGGCGGTGCGGCAAAGGAAGGGCGGCGCCAGCGAGGCGCGTCGCGACCTGATCGCGACGTCGGCCGTTGCCGCCGCGATAATCGTGGCGATGCAGATCGCCAGCGCCTACGTGCCGGAATACATCATTCCGGCGCCGTTGAGCGTCTTCCAGTCGATCAAGGACCTGTTGCTGCACGACCAACAGCACATTCTCGTCACCTTGGCGCGGCTTGCTGCGGCGGTCGGGTTCTCGATGATCGCCGGCATCGTGCTCGGCGGCGTCATGGGGACGGTGAACTGGCTGCGGCCGGTCCTGCGCGCCGTCATCATCATCGACACCGGCATTCCGGCGCTGTCCTGGATGCTGGTCGCGGTGTTCTGGTTCCGTGACGCCGAGGTGCGAATATTCTTCATTCTGACGGTCATTCTGCTGCCGTTCTATGCGCTCAACGTGTACGAGGGCATCCGTGCGCTGCCGCCTGACCTCGTCGACATGGTCGAGAGCTTCCGGCCGACGCGCTGGCAGGTGCTGCGGTATCTCGTGATCCCGCACATCGTGCCCTACGTCTTCATGACTACGAAGTCGGTCGTCGGCTACGCCATCCGAATGGCCGTGTTCGCCGAACTGGTCGCCTCGGCGATCGGCATCGGCTCGCGCATGAGCCTTGCGCAGTCCACTTTCCGCATCGACCAGGTGTTTGCCTGGACCTTCCTGCTCGTCATCCTCAACTTTGCTCTGCAGGCGGGTGTTGGCGCGCTCGAAAAAATCGCCTTGAAGTGGCGTCCCGAGGTTGAAGTCCGATGACTACCGCGTCTTCTCTTCTCATCGAACTCACGCATGTTCACAAGGCGTTCGGCAGTTTCGTCGCCGTCGAGAACCTGAGCCTTGGTGTCGCCGAGGGCGAGATCGTCGCTCTGCTCGGCAAGACCGGGGCCGGCAAGAGCACGGTGCTCAATCTGATCATGGGTACGATGCGGCCCGACTCCGGTTCCATCAGGGTGGCCGGTTTTGATCCCTACAATCAGTTCCGCGCATTGCGTGGGCGCGTCGCCGTTAGCTTCCAGACCGACCGCCTGTTGCCCTGGCGTACGGCGATCGAGAACGCCGAGCTTGGCCTCTTGATCCTCGGTGTCGACAAGGCGCAGGCACGCCGCCGCGCGCAGGCCTGGCTCGAGCGGGTGAAGCTCGGTGGCGCCGAGAACAAATACGTTCACGAGCTCTCGGGTGGCATGCGCCAGCGCGTATCGCTGGCGCGGGCGCTGGCGGTCGATCCGGCCATTGTCTTTCTCGACGAGTCGTTCAGCCAACTCGATCACGTCACCTCGAAGGCCTTGCGCACCGACTTCCACCGCATCGCCAAGGATTACGGGAAGACTTGCCTGTTCGTCACCCACCGCATCGCCGACGCCATTGAGATTGCTGATCGGGCACTGATCCTGACCAAGGGCGCCTGCATCGCGCTGGCCGAGGAGATAGCCGCGGAGAAGCGGGCGGACGACCGCACGCTAGCCAGCATGCACGATCGCATTGCCCAAGCGATGGGCGGCGTAGAAGAAGAGGAAGAGGCCTCGGCCTGACAACGGCGGCCACGCAGATCCGCTTCCTCGCGACCCATTGGAAGCATCGACATGCAATTACAAGGGTGACCTGATGGCCAGTTCGGATATCGTCATTGCCGGTTATGCGGAAACCAAGATCGCCTACAAGAGCGGCCGCAGCGCATATGACCTCGCCGGCGAGGCGATGGCGCAACTGCTGGCCCACACCGGCGTGCCGAAGAGCAAGATCGACGGGCTCTCAGTCACCTTTGCCATCAGCGAAGCATCCAATCCGTTCTTCGCGGTTTACATGAGCGAGGCCTTGGGCCTCACGCCGACCTGGCTCAACGCCGGCGCCATTGGCGGCTGCTCGGCGATCGGCGGCATCGCCCGTGCCGGCGCGGCCATCCGCGACGGTATGTGCGAATTCGCCGTGGTGCTCTCGGCCGATGCGCCGAGCACGTCTTGGCGGGCGAACTACGGCGCCTATCGCGCGGAATTCCAGGACCCGCCGGGCGTGCAAAGCCCGCCGGCGAGCTTCGGCCTGCTCATGAACCGCTACGACCATCAATACGGCCTGAAGCCCGAGGCACTGGGCAAGATCGCGATCACCCAGCGCGAGCACGCGCTCGCCAATCTCAACGCGCTGGAGAAATTCAAAAAGCCGTTGACCATGGAGGAATATTTGTCGTCACGCATGATTGCCGACCCGCTGCGCGTGCTCGATTGCGTGATGTTCTGCGACGGCGCCAATGCTTTCCTTGTCACCACCGCGGAGAACGCGCGGGTGCACGGCCTCGACAAGACAGTGCGGCCGAAGGCCTATGCTGAAGTCACCAACTACCGCGGCGACGAATCCTGCCTGGACATCACCGAGAGCGGATTTTTGAAGATCGCGCCCGAACTCTACCGGCGGGCCGGGCTCACCGCCAAAGATATCCGCATGTTCCAACCTTACGACGATTTCACGATCGCTGTGCTGATGCAAATGGAAGCCTTCGGCTTCTGCGATCACGGCCGGGGCTCCGACTACGTGCTCGACACCGACCTGTCCTTCCGCGGCACGCTGCCCCTCAACACCGGCGGGGGGCAGATTTCAGCCGGTCAGCCCGGACTTGCTAGTGGCGGGCTCAATCTGGCCGAAGCGGTCCGGCAGATGTTCGGCGAAGCCAGCGGTCGCCAAATCGCCGATCCGCGCAACGCCCTGGTTACCGGCATCGGCGTCATTCCCTACGGCCGCAACTGGAGCACCAGCGCAGCCATGATTCTGGAGGCCTGAGATGAGCAGCGAGCTGCGCCGCCCAATCCCGACACCGAACGTCTATGTGCCGACCGCGCCGTTCTGGAACGGCGCCCGGAGCGGCAAACTGATGCTGCAGTATTGCCTGGACACCCATCGCTTCCAACACTACCCGCGCCCGGTCAGCATCTACACCGGCAGCCGCAATCTGGAATGGCGGGAAGTGTCGGGCCAGGGAGAAATCTACGCCTTCACCACCTTGCGCATTTCAGGGCCGGGCCTCGACGGCCGCGTCCCTTTGGTCGTCGCCACGATCGAACTCGACGAAAAGGTCCGCATCATCGCCAACATCGTCGAGAGCAACCCGCAAGACATCAGGATCGGCGCGCGGGTGATACTGGCCTGGGACCATCTTGACGACAGCACGCCTTACCCAGCCTTCCGGCTGGTCTGACGGCCGCGGATGATGACCGGGTAAGCCGGACCAAAGACTGAGGAGCAATGAATGCTGCGTCCTGAAACGGTGGCCGATACGGCATTTCGGCACGAGGTGCGGAGTTGGTACGAGCGCGAGCTGCCGCTCGAGCTGTGCGATCTGACCTTCCGGCCGGCGCCGGCGGCGATCATGCCGTGGTACAAGAAGCTGTCGCAGCGCGGCTGGATCGCGCCGCATTGGCCGCGCGAATACGGAGGAATGGATGCCACCCCGGTCGAGCAGGTCATCCTGCTCGAGGAGGCCGCGCGCATCGGCGCGCCGGACTACCCAAGCCAAGGGCTCAACCAGATCGGACCTATTCTGCAGCGGTTCGGATCGCAGGCGCAGAAGGACTTCCATCTGTCGCGCATTCTCAGCGGCGAGGTGATCTGGTGCCAGGGTTATTCCGAGCCCGGTGCCGGCTCCGACCTCGCCTCGCTGCACACCGCCGGTGCCGTCACGGACGACCACGTCGTGATCACCGGCCATAAGATCTGGACCACCTGGGGCCATCACGCCGATTGGATGTACGCGTTGGTGCGCACCGCCAAGGATTTACCGAAGCGGCAGGGGATCAGCTTCATCCTGATCGATATGAAGAGCCCCGGCATCACCTGCCGTCCCATTCTCACGCTCGCCGACGATCATGAATTCTGCGAGGTGTTTTTCGACCACGTGCAGGTGCCGCGCAGCAACGTCGTGGGCGAACTCAACAAGGGTTGGGAGATCGCCACCGCGCTATTGTCGCAGGAGCGGCTCTTGCTCGGCGCGCCGAGCCACGCATTGCGCGCCTTCGAACGGGTGCGCCGCATTGCCGCTGCGCTCGGCGAGCGGCTGACCACCAGCCAGCGCGACAGCATCGCCGCCGCCAGGATTGAGCTGGAGACGCTCGTCGCCTCCTTCCTCGACGCGGTCGAAGCTGGGCGCGCGGGTAATCCAGTGGATACGTCCTATCTCAAGATTCTATCGACGGAGACCACGCAGTTCATCCTCGACGTCGCCCAAACGCTATGCGGTCCCTGCGCCGCGCTGAAGACGCCGATGCTGGTCGGCGGCCGCGTGGTTGACTTCAGCGAGATGTTCCTGCAATCGCGCCGGCTTTCGATCTACGGCGGCTCAAACGAGATCCAGCGCGAGCTAATCGCGACCCGTGTCCTGAACCTGCCGCGGGGAGGCTCGTGATGCCATTGATCTCGGACGACCAACGGCTGATGTGTGACAATATCCGGCGCCTGTTCGCCGGCGCGGGCGGCGTGGCGCGTGCGCGCCGGGTAGCCGACGAATGCCCGTACGTGGACAAGACGGTTTGGCGCGAATTCGTCGCCCTGGGTTGGTTGTCGCTGCTGCTTCCGGAAGACGAAGGCGGAATGGGCGGTTCCGCCGCCGACTTCGTGATACTCATGGAAGCGGTTGCTGACCTTCTGCCGCCGGAACCGATCGTTCCGGCGCTGGCCGCCGCGCCGCTCTTGGCCGCATGCGAGTCGCCGGCGGCCAATACCTTGCTCGCAGATATGCTGAAAGGCGAGTGCGTCGTCCTCGCCGCGGCCGAGGAGCCGGCAACGCTTCTCGGCGCAACGACCCAGATCGTGCCTTCCGCCCACTTTGCCGATGTGCTCGTCTTCGGCGCGGACGAGGGCGGCGAATTTAGCTTGCGCGCACTCGAAATCGACCAGGTTGGCAGCGCAATCTCGATGCTGAGAACGGTGGCAGGCGGCGCCATGGCCACCTTCTCGCCCGAAGCGGTGCGTGGTCATCTTCTTGGCAAGGGCCAGGCAATACGCGAAGCGCACCGCCGCTGTCGCAATCTCCAGCGCCTCGGCACCGCCGCCCTTCTTCTCGGGATCTCGCTCACCTCCTTTCAGAAGACCGTGGACTACCTCAAGCTGCGCCGTCAATTCGGGACGTCGATTGGTCATTTCCAGGCTCTGCAACACCGCGCCGCATCTTTGCACGTGGCCTGCCAGAGCACGCGCGCACTTATTTCCGAGGCCGTGCGTGCAATCGCAACGCCCGCCGAAAATCTCGCATGCGCGGCCGCCAAAGCCAGGGCAGCAGATACTGCGATGAAAGTCGCCAAGGAGAGCGTGCAGCTTCACGGCGCCATCGGCTTTTCGAACGAAACCGACATCGCTCTGTTCTTTAAGCACGTGACGACATTGACGGCATGTTGCGGATCACCTGACGCGTGCCGTAACGATGTTCTTGCCATACACGGATAGGCCTACATTTCTGACGGCTGTAATGGCGCGCCGATTCACATTTTCAATGCCGCTTCAATGCCGCCGGCAGATTCGCTCTCTGCCTGTTATTCGGCGTGCAATTTTCGTGTTGTGACGGCGTGATACCGCAACGCGTCGTCACCCCGCCGCACTCGCCGGCAAAGTCACCTCCGCAAATACGAATACCGAAAACGGCCAGAAGCGCGGTTTTTGCCGCTCGATGTCCGTTCTTCCCGCTTCGCTAGGATCGCGGCGGCGCGCCTTTCCAACGCTTAACAACTCCGGTTTCGATGCCGAATCAGGGTCTTGCGTCCGTATTGGTTATTTTCGTTTACATTAAATGTCTTTTGGGATACATAAAAAGCCATTAGGGATGTGCAGCCTATGCGTTCAACGCCCCCTTTGCCGCTACCCGTCAAGCGCGCCCTCGCCAAGCTCGGCCAGGACATCCGCAGCGCGCGGCTGCGCCGGCGCATTACCACGACCACCATGGCGGAACGCGCTTTCATCACGCGGCCGACGCTTCGCAAGGTCGAGCGTGGCGATCCGGGCGTTTCGCTTGGCATTTATGCGACGATCCTGTTTGTCCTGGGGCTGACGCCACGCGTTGCCGATCTCGCCGACACCCGCGCCGATGAAGTCGGCCTCCAGCTCGAAGAGGAGCGCCTTCCGAAACGCATCCGCCAGCGCGGCATTGCGCGGAGGAAACCGGCATGACGGATCGCAGCCTCCTCGTCTATGTCGATCTGGAAAACGCGCCGCATCTCGTCGGCCGCTTATGGGCGCGCAGCCGCAAGGGCAAGGAAAGCGTCACTTTCGAATACGACGCGGCATGGCTCGCCAACCCTCTCCGTTTCGCGCTCGAACCGGCGCTGACGCTCGGCAAAGGCCCGCACCACACGGCGGCGGGACGGCAGATATTGGGCGCGATCGGCGACTCCGCGCCGGATCGCTGGGGCCGCGTGCTGATCCAGCGCGACGAGCGCCGCAAGGCGCGCGAGGAAAAGCGCGCGCCGCGCACGCTGCTCGAAGTCGATTACCTCCTCGGCGTGAGCGATATCGCCCGCCAGGGCGCGTTGCGCTTTGCCGAACACGAAGGCGGGCCGTTTCTCGCGACCGGCGTGCAGATTCCGCCCCTGATTCAATTACCTGCCCTTCTCGGCGCCGCGATGCGCTTGAGCGAGGATGATGGCGGCAGCGATGATGATCTGCGCCTCCTGCTTGCGCCCGGCTCGTCGCTCGGCGGCGCGCGGCCCAAGGCGTCCGTCGTCGACCGCGATGGCCAACTGGTCATCGCGAAATTCCCGCAGCATGGCGATTTGATCCGGGTTACGGTCTGGGAAGCCGTCGCTTTACGGCTTGCCGCTCAAGCCGGCATACCAACGCCCGACTGGCGCGCCGAGAAAGTCGCCGACCGCGACGTGATGCTGCTGCGCCGGTTTGACCGTCGCGGCAATGTGCGCATCCCGTTCCTATCGGCGACGAGCCTCCTCAACGCGGCCGACGATGAGCCGCACAGCTATATGGAAATCGCTGACGCCTTGCGGCAATACGGCGCAAAGGCCGACGAGGATTGCGCGCAACTTTGGCGGAGGATCGTCTTCAGCATTCTCATTTCCAACAGCGACGATCATCTGCGCAACCACGGCTTCCTGTACGAGCCGGCAGCGGGCTGGCGCCTTTCACCAGCTTATGACTTGAATCCCGTTCCGGTCGATATCAAGCCCCGCGTTCTGACGACGGCCATTGACGAAGCCGATGGTACGGCGTCGCTCGATCTCGCTTTTGAGGTCGCGCCGCATTTTGGCGTAAAGTCCGACAAGGCGAAGATCATCGTGCACGAAGTCGGCACCGCCGTCGCGCGCTGGCGCGAAACCGCCGCCGCGACCGGCCTTGGTGCCAAGGAAATCGAACGCATGGCAACAGCATTCGAGCACGAAGAACTTCAAAAGGCGATCAAGTCATCATAACGTTTGTCGCGCTTTCACGGACCAACAAAGTCCGCGAAAAAAACGGCGCCAATAAAATCTTCGCGGAAGCTTACGTGCCGCCTGCGAAGGAGACAAGAGGCGCGACGAAAGAGACTTGCCCGGACGTGCAAGAATGACGAATAGAAAGAAAGAGCGTGGCGACCCGGTAACCCCTGTGCGACGGCTCCGCTTGCGTCGGCTCATTGCGCGCAGAACTGCGTCCGCCCCGAGGCGGCTGGTCTAATGTCCTTCAAGCGTCACGGATCGCGGTGCGTTCTTGCGCTAGCTTGGGGATCGCCGGTGACACGGCTTTCTCCATGACTTGCTTGAGCAGATAGACGATGTCGTAGGCTTGCGCGTCGGTGTGGTACGGTTCTTTTGCCGCCAAGCCGCGCGTTGCGTTTTCCTCGCCGATTTTCTTGGTGAGCGCGCGTGTCGCGTCGTTGCGGTCCACCAGAAGCCGGCAACGATCATAAAATCGCCGGAAAAGGGATACAAGGTTCCAAGCGTCAGTGTGCGACTATTCGCCTGGAAATCCATTGCCTTGGAAATCCGCACCGTCACATCGTAAAATGAATGGGCACTTGGATTGTTAATTACGAGCGGGAAACACGATGGGGAATTGCGTCCCGCCCGGCAATGCTTCGTCCGTCTGCCTCTGGTCAGCGTAAGCGGCGTATAAGGCAATGCTCCCGACGACGATAAACGCACCAATCCACAGCGAGCGGCAAATTTTGGTTTTCAGGTGGCCAAATCGCTAATCCTTCAATATTTTACCCAAGGCATTAAAAGTCGAAAGCTTATTCTTGTCGAGGTATAGCCAGGGTGCTTGCGTCTTTTGGCGGCCCTCGAATGCAGCAATTTCTGCGGCGTCGTCGGCCAAGATTGCGCCGATCTGATCCAGTCCAAGCAGCAGGGCCCGCCGGCGATGTGCGTCGATGCCAAATGTAATTGTTGATCCGTGAGGAAAGTAAATAGTCTGGGCTTCGAGATCGACCGTGAGGGGCAATCCCGTTGCCGCCGCAGCGATCACATCGCGATGCTCGCCATTTGGCAACACGATTGGGAGCACGCCGTTTCGGAAGCAGTTACTATAGAAAATTTCGCCGAAACTTGGCGCGATAATGCACCTGATCCCGAAGTCGGCCAAAGCCCAGACGGCATGTTCTCGGCTCGATCCGCATCCGAAATTGCGTCCGGCTACCAAGATTTCTGCTTTATCGAACGGTGGCTGGGACAGAATGAAGCCGTTTTGAGCGGACGCCGGATTGCGGCGCTCATGAAACAGATGCCGGCCAAGTCCTTCGCGTTCAAGCAGAAGCAGAAAACGCGCCGGAAAGATGACATCGGTGTCGACGTCTGCCTCCGGCAATGGCGCGGCTATTCCGGTAAGCGTAACGAAGCTCTTCATGGGCATATCACGACTTAAGCTTGCGTACGTCCGTAAGACGGCCGGTAACCGCTGCTGCGGCAGCCATCGCCGGGCTCAGCAAATGAGTGCGCCCCCCTGGGCCCTGTCGACCCTCGAAGTTGCGATTTGATGTGGAGGCGCAGCGTTCGCCCGTGCCGAGCCTATCGTCGTTCATGGCTACACACATCGAACAACCGGATTCTCTCCACTCAAAGCCCGCCGCACGAAAGATGCGATCGATGCCTTCTGCTTCCGCCTGAAGCCTCACACTAGCCGATCCCGGCACGACAATTGCCGTGACGTTCTTGGCGACCGTTCGGCCCGCCGCGACTTCGGCCGCCAGCCGGAGATCTTCGATGCGGCTGTTGGTGCAGGATCCAATAAATACCCGATTAACGGGTATTTTCTCTAACCGCATGCCAGGCGTCAAACCCATGTAGCTGAGACTGCGCCGCATTTGTTCGCGACGCCTGGGGTCTTGTTCGGTCATCGGATCGGGTGCGCACGCGTCGATTGGCAGATTTTCTTCTGGCGTCGTGCCCCATGATACTCGGGGAGCAAGATCGGCGACGTTGAAGCGCACCTCGCGGTCGAAGACTGCATCAGCGTCGGTCGCAAGTGTCTTCCAGTGCGTCACAGCGCTATCCCATTCAGCCGCATCGGGCGCGAGCGGACGGCCTTTGAGATAGGAGAAGGTGGTCTCATCCGGCGCTATCATGCCGACACGACTGCCGGCCTCAATTGTCATATTGCAGAGCGTCATGCGGGCTTCCATTGACAAGCCGGCGATGGTGTCCCCGGCATATTCAATGGCGTAGCCAACACCCCCGGAAACGCCAATTTCGGCGATCAGGCCAAGAATTATGTCCTTGACCGATACGCCGGCCTGCAGGTCGCCTGAAAGCGTGACGCGCATTCGCTTTTGCTTGCGCTGCCGCAGGGTTTGGGTCGCAAAGACGCATTCGCATTCGCTCGATCCAACGCCAAAGGCGATGGCACCGAATGCACCGTGCGTGCAAGTATGACTGTCACCACAGACGAGCGTGCAACCGGGCAGGGTGAAGCCCAGTTCCGGTCCGATCACATGGACGATCCCGTGTCGGACATCGCTCATCGGGATATAGGGAATCGAAAAGCGACCCGCATTCTCGATCAACCGCATTACCTGTCGGGCTGCCAGGCCGTCTGGGAGCGGGAGGTCCCGAGACAAGGTGGGAACCGCATGGTCGGCAACTGCGAGATGCGCATCGACCCGCCTTATCAAGCGATCTTCGGCGATCAAGCCGGCAAAAGCCTGCGGGCTGGAAACCTCATGGACCAAATGCCGGTCGACATAGATCAGGGCGTCGCCATCACCATAGTTCTTGACGACATGCTGCGCCCAGACCTTGTCGTAAAGTGTGAGCCCGCTCATTGACCGCGACTTCCTATCTTCGGAGGCTAAAGTGGAGTCCGATGTCAGCCGAGTAGACGAGATATATCAAAGAGCGACGTGTAACGCCCATCATGCCGAAACGAATGCGGCGTCGACTTCTACGCAGGGGAGTTAGCCAATTCATGATGCGGCCCGAGCGAGATGCTGTTTATGCTGGGTCCGGCGCCAGTCCAGCCAACTCCCTCCGAGCTTTTGACCGACACAGTGCTCGGCCACCTCAACCGCAGCCTCGAGCTTTTCGAGGTTAATGCCGGTGTTGCAGCCGGCGCTCTCGAACATGTTGACGAGATCCTCGGTTGCCACATTGCCGGCGGCGCCCGGTGCGAAGGGGCAGCCACCCAACCCGCCGATCGCGGAATCGAAGCGGCGCACGCCCTTCTGGAAGGCCGCGAAGCAGTTCGCCAGCGCCAGCCCCTTGGTGTCGTGGAAGTGACCGGACAGGCGGTCGGCGCCAAAGTGTGACGTCAAGGTGCCGAACACCTCGGTGACGTGGATCGGATCGGCCCAGCCAATAGTGTCGGCCACGATCACCTCGCGGGCGCCGGCGTCCACCATCGATTGTGCAAGCCGATAGACGGTCCGAGCATCAACCACACCTTCGAACGGACAGACGAAGGCGACCGAGAGATAGGCGCGGCCGGTAACGCCCTCGGCGGCGGCGCGTTGCATAACCTCGGCGCAAACCGCCTCGGCTTGGTCGAGCCCCATATTGATGTTGCGCTGGTTCATGGTCTCGGTGCAGGACAAAGTCACTGCGACCGAGCGGGCGTTGGCCGCGATGGCGCGTTCGTAGCCCTTCACATTGGGAACCAGTACCGAATAGTCGATGCCGTCGCGGTTCGGCAGCTGCGCCATCAGTTCGGCAGCATCGGCCATTTGCGGCACGGCTTTGGGGCTTACAAAGCTGGTTGCTTCGACGTGACGGATCCCTGCAGCCAGCAAAGCGTCCAATAGCTTGAGCTTGTCGGCGGTCGCGACATGCCGCGGCTGGTTCTGGAGACCGTCGCGCAGCCCGACCTCGTTGACGATGATGTGTTCGATCATGGCCGAAACCTCATCCAATGATGCCCGCGGCGCGCAGCTGTGCGATCTCGTCCGCAGATTTGTGCAGCAGGTCGCGCAACACGGTTTCGGTGTCGTAGCCGAGCTCGGGCGGCGCCGAGAAGCTTTCTGATCCGAAATCCGACAGCTTGACGGGATTACCCGGCATCGAAATCGTGCCGCCCTGACGCAACGTAACGTCCACTACCATGTTACGGGCGCGCACCTGCTGGTCATTGAGCGCGTGCTCGAAATCGTTGACCGGCGCACATGGCACCTGATGGCGGCTGAACTTTTCGAGCCAGTAATCGGCTGTCTCGCCAGCCAGGATTTCGCGGATCCGACGGTTGATATAGTCGCGATTGGCCCAACGACCAGGCTGAGTCAAGAACGCCGGATCACGTAGATCATCGGCATCGAGCGCCTCGACCACGCCGGTCCAGCCGTTGTCGGTGATCACGGCGATGATGATCCAGCGGTCCTTGGTCTGGAAGGTGTCATAAGGGACATGGACGAAATGGGCGTTGCCGAGCGGCTTCGGGTTCTCGCCAGTCAGCAGATACATGGTGGCCATATAATTCAGTAGGCTGATCTGGCCATCCAGCATCGAAATATCAACGTGCTGGCCGCGGCCGGTTTGGTTGCGCGCAATGACCGCCGACAGGATGCCGATCGCCGCGAACAGTCCGCCGCCGAGATCGCCGATTGGTATCCCCGCGCGGGTCGGCTCGCCGTCCACCTGGCCTGTGATCGACATTCCGCCGCCCATTCCCTGGGCGATCTGGTCGAAGGCCGGGCGAGCATTAGCCGGTCCGGTCTCGCCGAAACCGGTCACCGAACAGGTGATGATGCGTGGATTATGTTGGGCGAGCGTGTCCCAGTCGATGCCGAGGCGTTTGGGCACGCCCGGGCCGAAATTGTTGACGACGGCATCGGCGTGCTTGACCAATTCGTAGAACAGCGCCCGACCTTCGGGTTTTTTCAGATCGATGACGACGCTCTCTTTGTTGCGGTTCAAGGTGAGAAAGTAGGCGCCCATGCCATGACGGCTGTTCTTGGGGTCCTTGGCCAGCAGCGAGCGTGTGCCTTCGCCGTGCAGTGGTTCGACCTTGATCGTGCGGGCACCGAGATCGGCGAGCAGCATGGTGCAAAACGGGCCGGACAGCATATGCGTCAGGTCAATAACGACTAGTCCGGAAAGCGGCTTAGGCATTCAAGCGTCCCACTTATTGTATACAATCAGTCGAACGACCCACAATCGTCGAAGTCGTCCATGTTGCTGACCGCCCGGAATTAGAGGAATTTTTGCGTGCTTCCAATCTAGTTTCATGCCGGCGACCGAGCATTTGCGCCCGGGTCGAAAAAAGTTGTATACGATCGGCAGGCCGATGTTCAAGCGCCTGATCGTTCGCCATCGCGCGGCCGAAGCATTATTGGGGCGAGGACTTTGAGACGGCAAGCTTGTCTAATCACTGTCGATCCTGCATATGGGCATCATGTCCAGATCGACGGACAAGGCTTACGCGGCAATTTACGAAGCGCTGACGGCGGGGCGGTTGCGCCCCGGCGAGCATCTGGCCGAAGAGCGCCTGGCGCGCGAGATCGGCGTGTCGCGTACGCCCGTACGCGAGGCATTGCGCCGGCTGAGCACCGAAGGCTTCGTCGAATTTATGCCCAATCAGGGCGGCCGGGTACCATCGCTGTCGTTCGACGACGTCAAGGAAATCTTCGATCTGCGAGTCATTCTCGAGGGTTATGCGGCGTCGCTCGCCGCGCGCAAGATGACCGCGGCCCAGATCGCCGAGTTGGGGAAGCTCTGCGACGGCATGGAAAAGGCCTACGCCAAACGGGGCAGCGGCTACATAGAGGAGATTTCCGTCGGCAATCGCCGCTTTCACCGCATCATTCTCGAGGCCTCCGGCGGCCAGAAGCTGAGCCGGCTGCTGCCGCAACTGATCGAGATGCCGCTGATACTCGACACCTACAACCGGTTCACCAGCGACGACATGAACCGCTCGATGCGCCATCATCGCGAATTGATCGTGGCGTTCACCGCGCAGGACGCGGACTGGGCCGACGCAATCATGCGAGGGCACATTCAGTCGGCGCGCAATTGCTATCTGCGGTCGATCAAGGAGCGCGCGGCTAACGGCAACGGTTCTGCGATAGGCTCGAGCCGCGCCTAGCTCTGCGCCCGCATTCGTCCGGCAAGATTGTCGACGATGTAATTTTGCCGCAGCGACCGGCTGAGGCCGAGCGCCGTGCAGAAATTGCGGTAGGCCAGCGCCTTTTCAAGTTCGTTTTCCTCGAATGACACGCTGACGAGCCCGCTTTTCGGTCGGCCGTGCTTGTCGAACAACGGCCGCGGCGCGTGATTGTCGCGCAGCCAGTCTTCGATCTGCCGTAACGCCAAAATGCCGCTGCGATAGTCTTCCGGCGCGGCGTCCGGATCAATCGGCAGCCATACCAGATACTGCAGCCAGCGGCGTGGTCTCGGGTGGGTCATGCTGTCATGCGCCCGCCGGCACCAGCGCCGGCGCATTTTCGGTGCGGCATCGGTCGCGTTGAGATCGCCCCAAAAACATCAACACACGGCGACGCTGGAAGCCTTGCCCGAATTGTATACATCCATGCCAAAAAACCCGGCAGGCCGGCCTTACCGGCCGGCCGCTCCGGCGCAGCACGCTTGCCGAAAACCCCTCAATCATGGTCACCAATTGCCAAAACATCCTCGGCAACGAAATAAAATCGTGATTCCGCTTGACATCATTCGCATTGTTATCGAACCTGATTGTATACCGCCTGCCCGTTTGGGAAAGCAGTTTTGTGCGGCGGAGGCTCGCCGGCGAATTCCGCGCGAGGGGGAAACATGATGGGAGAGCGGAGACACCAGATGTCGAAGATCACCGGAATTGCACTAGCGACGGCGACCGCTGTGGCGAGCTTGGCTGCAGCTTCAGCCCCCGCGTCGGCGGACATGGCAGCGGCAGAGAAGCTGATTGCTGATCACCGTCATATGCCGAGCTTCACGCCGCCCGGCCCGGCTTTCGATGCCAAGAAATGCATGGCGGGGAAGTCGATATTCGTCATCCCGTTGGCGAGCTCCAATCCCTTCAATGTTGCGATCGCCAAATCCATGGCGAGTTCCGCCAAGGAGGTCGGCTTCAAGCTCACGATCTGGGAGAACCAGGCCAAGCTCGATCAATGGGTGCAAGGCATGGCCAATGCCGGCAGTCAGGGCTTCAGCCTGATCGACCTGATGGGCGGCATACCGCCGGCGGCGCTCGGGCCGCAGATCAAAGAAGCCCGAGGCAAGGGCATCAAGGTCACCACGACGCATCTTTATGACGTGACGCAGCCGATCCCGGACGATCTGGACGGCTCGACCCAAGACAACTACACCGAGGCTGGCCAGATCATGGCCGCTTGGGCGATCACCCATACGGGCGGCAAGCCGAACGTCATCATCATCGGCTCCGACGAGGTGGTGCCGACCAAGCCGTTCGTGAAGGCGATCGAAGACTATATCGACAAGAACGCGCCCGGCAGCAAGCACGTCTACATCAACGTGCCGTTCCCGGAGTGGGGCACCAAGATCCAACCCAGCGTGCAGTCCGCGCTGGTGGCCGATCCCGGCATCAACTACGTCCTGCCGATCTACGACAACATGGCGACCTTCGTGGTGCCGGCGCTGCGGGTCACCAACAAGACGGACAGCGTCAAGATCGTGAGCTTCAACGGCTCGCCCGGCATGCTCGACCTGCTGCGGCAGGGCGGCATGGAGATGAACGTCGGCGAAAGTCTCGGCTGGTGGGGCATGGCCGGCGTCGACGCCGACATGCGGGCGGCCTGCGGCCTGCCCAAAGTCATCAACCCGCATACGCCGCTCATCATCTTCGACAAGGATAACGTCGCCACGGCCGGCGTTCCGGCCGACTACGACAAGGGTTACGGCGATGTGCACGTCGACGGATTTTTGAAGCTATGGGGCCTGAAGTAACATCGCGGCAAATCGGGGCCGGAGCGACAGCTCCGGCCCTTTTGCTGCGAAATCTCAGCAAGACCTTTGGCGGCGCACATGCGCTGAAATCGGTCGACCTCACCGTCGGCGGCGGTGAGGTACATGGTCTGCTCGGTCAGAACGGGTCCGGCAAGTCGACATTGATCAAGATTTTGTCCGGCTATCACGAGCCGGAGCCCGGCGCACGCATTGAAGTATTCGGCCGTGCCATGCCGGCGACCCGCGGTCCCGGCGAATTCCGCAGGTTCGGGCTCGCCTTCGTGCATCAGCATCTCGGCTTGGTGCCGTCGCTGTCGGTATTGGAAAATCTGCGGATCGGAGAATTTGCCACCGAGACCCGCTGGGCGATCAATTGGCGCCGCGAACGGCAGCGCGCGCTGCACACCTTCGAGAAATTCGAACTCGACATCGATCCTGACGCGATCGTCGCCGATTTGCCGCAGGTGACCCGGGCGCTGCTCGCGATCGTGCGCGCCATGGATGACATCGAGCACAATCAGGACGAACATGGCGGGCAGGGTCTGCTGGTGCTCGACGAGCCGACGCCGTTTCTGCCACGGGTCGGAGTCGAACAACTGTTCGCGCTGGTACGGCGGGTGGTGAAGCGCGGTGCCAGCGTGATCTTCGTTACTCATGATGTCGACGAGGTCATGGAGATCACGGACTGCGCCACGGTGCTGCGCGACGGTGCGGTGGCTGGTACCTTGGTGACACGCGATGCGCATCGCGACGAATTCGTCGAGCGCATCGTCGGCAGCCGGGTGGTGCCGTTTCACATGCCGCAGCGCGACGTCGAGAGCCGGCCGGCCGACATCGTGGTCGAGGGGCTTTCCGGTGGAACGCTGCGCGACGTTTCGATCAAGTTGCATCACGGCGAGGTGCTCGGGCTCACCGGACTGATCGGCACGGGATTTGACGAGGTTCTGGCGCTGCTGTTCGGTGCCCGGCCGGCTGCCGCCGGAACACTGACGATCGGTGCCCAGGCCTATGCCGTTGACGGAATGACGCCGGCCGCGGCGATCAGGGCCGGCGTCGCCTACCTGCCGGCGGACCGGCTCGGCGAATCCGGCATTGGCGGATTGTCGGTGACCGACAACGGCACCCTGACCATTCTCGACGAATTCGTCCGCGGCGGCCTGCTCAACCGTTCGGCCATGGCGGCGCGGACCCGCGCGATGGGCGAGGCGTATGAGGTGCGGCCGAATGTGCCCAGCCTGACGTTGGACAGTTTGAGCGGTGGCAACCAGCAAAAGGTGCTGCTCTACAAGTGGCTGCAGAAAAAGCCGGTGCTGCTCCTGCTCGACGAGCCGACCCAAGGGGTCGACGTTGGCGCTCGGCAGAAGCTTCTGATGGCGATCGGGGAAGCGGCCAAGGCCGGCACCTCGGTGGTCGTCGCCTCGACCGACTACGAACAGCTCGAACAGATTTGCGATCGCGTTCTCATCTTTGCCCGGGGGGAAATCATCAGCGAATTGCACGTGGCGGAGATCACCAAGGACCGGATCGCGGAGCAGTGCTACCGCAGCATGACGCTCACCGGCCAGTCCGCGCGCAGGTACAATCACCTCCAATGAACATGCTGAACAGCGGTGATTTTGCGGATCCGGTGCTGCTGGCCTACGAAGCGCGGTTGGCGGAATTGGAGCGCCGGCTGCGCGAGATGGAGGCGGAACGGCAGCCGCGGCGCGTACTCGACAAGGCGAGCGTCGTCGGTTTTGCCGAACGTTACGCCTTGATCGGCGCCTGGATCGTGCTGATCGCGATCTTCGGCATTATCAGCCCCACTTATTTCCTGTCCTGGATCAGCTTCACCAGCATGTTCTCTTCCAATGCGGTGCTGGTCATGCTCACGCTGGGCCTGCTGGTGCCGCTGACCGCGGGCGATTTTGATCTGTCGATCGCCTCGACGCTGGTGCTGTCGTCGATGACGCTGGCGATTCTGAACGTCGTCTATCAGTGGCCGGCGCCAGCGGCGATCGCGGTGGCCATTGCCTGCGGCGTGCTTGTCGGCGCGGTGAACGCCTTCCTGGTGGTCTATTTCCGCATTCATTCACTGATCGTGACGCTCGGCACCGGCACTTTCCTCCAGGGCATCGTGCTGTGGATCAGCGCCTCGGAAACTATTTCCGGCGTATCGCCGACGCTGATAAATCTCGTCATCGTGACGCGGCTGTTCGGCATTTCGCTCAGCTTCTATTATGCCCTCGCGCTGTGCGTCGCCATGTGGCTGTTCCTCGAATACACCACGCCGGGGCGACGGCTCCTGTTCGTCGGGCGCGGCCGCGACGTGGCGCGGCTGTCCGGCATCAGGGTCGATCGGGTGCGGGCGCTCGCGCTCTTGACCTCTTCGGTCATCGCCGCGGTGGCGGGTATCATGTACAGCGGGATGACCGGCTCGGCCGATCCGCTGTCGGGCCTGCAATTGCTGCTGCCGGCATTCGCCGGCGCCTTCCTGGGCGCCACAAGTATCGTTCCCGGACGCTTCAATCCATTCGGATCGATGATCGGGGTCTATGTCTTGACCACCGGGATTCTGGGCCTGACCATCCTTGGCATTCCATCCTTCGTCCAGAACCTGTTCTATGGCGGCGGTCTCGTTCTCGCCGTCGTGCTTTCGCAGCTGGTACGCCGCCGGCAACCGCAGAGTTTCAGTTAACACCGGTATCGGGAGTGTTTGATGGCTGACAGATTTGACGACATCGCCGCCGAGTATGAAACGCGGCTGGCGGAGCTAGAACGCCGCTTGGCGCGGCTCGAAATGGGTCCCGGTCCGGTTGCGGCCGTGACGCCGCTCCCGCCGGCGCGCCGCGGCGGCAAAGGTTACCGCCTGGGCGTCGACGTTGGCGGCACCTTCACCGATCTTTTGCTGATCGAAGAGCAGAGCGGCAAGACCTACTCCGCCAAGGTGCCATCGACCCCGAAGGATTCGTCGATCGGGGTGCTCAACGGTATCGCCAAGCTGTGCCAGAAGACCGGCGTCGATCCGACCCAAATCAATTACGTGATGCACGGCACGACGGTCGCGACCAATACGGTTCTGACCTCGAGCGGCGCCAGGGTCGGTCTCGTCACCACCAAGGGCTATCGCCAGGTGCTGCAGATCGCGCGGTCCTTCGTGCCCGGCGGCCTCGGCGGCTGGGTGATCTTCAACAAACGCGATCCGCTCGCGCCGCTGGAACTCACGATCGAGGCGCATGAGCGCCTCGACGCCCAGGGCGGCGTGATCGAGAAGCTCGACGAAGCGCAGATGCGGCGCGACCTGCAGGCGCTGGCGAAGAAGAATGTCGAAGCCCTGACTGTGTCCCTGGTCAACGCCTATACCAACGGCGTTCACGAACGGCGCATTCGCGAAATCGCCCGCGAAGTCATGCCCAACGTGCCGGTGTCGATCTCCTCGGAGGTGATGCCGGAAATGTACGAATATGAGCGCGCCGAAACCACGGTGGTTAACTCGTATATCCGCCCCGTGGTGTCGAAATACATGACCAATCTGCACAATGAGCTGACCCGCACCATGAGCGACGTCAAGCTTCACGTGCTGCGCTCCGATGGCGGCCTCGCGTCGGTCGATGCGGCCAAGGCGGCCCCGGTCAATCTTTTGATGAGCGGCCCGGCGGGCGGCGTCGCCGGCGCCATGTGGATCGCGGCCCAAGCCGGCTTCAAGGATCTCCTGACGTTCGACATGGGCGGCACCTCGACCGACGTGGCCTTGATCCAAAAGGGCGTGGCGCAGACGCGGCGCGAAACCCGGGTTGCCGATGTCACCGTGCGCGCATCATCGATCGACGTGCGCAGCGTTGGCGCCGGCGGCGGTTCGATCGCCTACGTACCGCAACTGACCAAGGCGCTGCGGGTCGGCCCGCAGAGCGCCGGCGCGGATCCGGGCCCGGCGGCCTACATGAAAGGCGGTGCCGAGCCGACCGTGACCGACGCCAATGTCGTGCTCGGCTATCTGCCTTCCACGTCGAAACTCGGCGGCGACATGAAGATCGACCGCAGCCTCGCCGAAGCGGCCGTCAAGAAGGTGGCCGACGCGCTGGACATGCCGCTGAAGAAGGCGGCCGAAGGCATTATCAACATCGTCAACGAAAACATGTTCGGTGCGCTGCGCCTGGTATCGGTGGAGCAGGGCTTCGATCCGCGCGATTTCGCGCTGGTCGCCTTTGGCGGTGCCGGACCGTTGCACGCCAACGCGCTCGGCAAATTGATGGGCTCGTGGCCGGTGATCGTGCCGCCGGGTCCCGGCGTTCTCTGCGCCTATGGCGACGCCACCACACGGTTGCGCGACGAAGCCTCGCGGACCTTCATCCGCCGCTTCGCCGACACCGCCGACCGCGAGGTCGGCAGCATGCTCGAAGAACTCGCCGAAACAGCAGCGCGCGCGCTCGACGCCGAGGGTGTGCCGCGCTCCGACCAGTCGGTGCTGTATCAGATCGACATGCGCTACAAAGGTCAGGGCATGCAGCTAACGGTCGATTTTGCGCCGGAGGACTTCCGGGCCACCGGCTTGCGGCAGGTCGCGGCGCGGTTCGACGAGATCCATACCCAGCTTTTCACCTTCGCACTCGAGGCGGCCCACGAGTTGGTCAACCTGCGCGCCATCGTGCAGGGCCGCGAAACCGTGGTGAAGCCGGAACCGGTGCCGCGCGGCACTGCCGACGCCTCGGCCGCGATTGTCGAGCACACCACGGTCTACATCGGCGGCGCCGATATAGCGGCTGGCATCTACGACCGCGCCAAGCTCAAGGCTGGCAACCGCATCGCGGGTCCAGCCGTGGTTGTCGAAATGGACGCCACGACGCTGATTCTCCCCGACCATGTCGGCGAGGTCGACGCCCTCGGCAATATCCTCATCCGTCCCGCTAAGTAAGCCATACGAGATCGGACCATGACCGCTCAAATCATTCAGACCAACGAAAAGCCGTTTCAGAAGGTGAAGCTCGATCCGATTACCCTGGACGTCATCGAGAATGCGCTACGTAACGCCCGCGCCGAAATGGATGCGGTGCTGTTCCGCACCGCGATGTCGCCAGGCATTCGCGAGCAGCACGACGCATTCCCACTGATCGCGAACCAGGAAGGCAAGATGGTGGTCGGCCAGTTCGGCTCCTTCATCTACGGCTTCAACCAGGGCTACAACGGCACCATCGAGGAAGGCGACGTCTTCCTCACCAATGACCCCTATTCGGTCGACGGCGCGATCAGCCATCTCAATGACTGGCTGACGCTGATGCCGATCTACAAGGATGGCCGGCTGGTCGCCTGGGGCGCCATGTTCGGTCACATGACCGATATCGGCGGCAAGGTGCCGGGCAGCCTGCCGACCGACGCGGCGCAGATCTTCGAGGAGGGCCTCCAGTTTCCGCCGCTCAAGATCTACAAAAAGGGCGTCCTGAACAAGGAAGTCCTGGACATGATTCTTCGCAACTGCCGCCTGCCGGAGTGGAATCTGTCCGACTTCAACGCCATCGTCGCCGCGTTGAGACTGGCCGAGCGCCGGGTGCACGAAATCTGCGACCGCTTCGGCGTCGATGATTTCATCGCGGCGATGGACGAGATGCTCGACCGCAACAAGCGGGCAATGAGCGCCATCATTCAGATGGTGATCCCGGAAAAGAAGGCCTATTTCGAGGATTACATCGACGACGACGGACTCGGCATGGGTCCCTACAAGATCGCCTGCACCATGTGGCGCGAGGGCGAAAAGGCGATTTTCGATTTTGCCGGCACCGATCCGCAGTCGATCAGTTCGGTGAACTTCCTGCTGAACGAGGAAATGTTCAAGATGTTCCTCGGCGCATTCTTCATCAACCTGTTCGACCCGCAGATTCTGTTCAATGACGGATTCTATCCGCTGGTCGAGGTCCGCATTCCGCCGGGATCGATCCTCAAGCCCAAACGCCCCGCGGCGCTGTCGTGCCGCACTCATTTGCTCGGACGAATATTCGACATCATGGGTGGCGTGTTGGGGCAGGGCGCTCCCGATGCGCTCAATGCCGCCGGTTTCTCCGACAGCCCGCACTTTATGTATTCGGGCTACGACAAGAATGGCGAGTGGTATCAGCTCTATCAGATTGGATTCGGCGGCATTCCGGGCCGTCCGGTGGGCGATGGTCCGGACGGTCATTCGCTGTGGCCGGCCTTCACCAATGTTCCGAACGAGTTCCTGGAAAGCTATTTCCCGCTCCGGATTGTGAAATACGAAACCATCCCGGACACCGGTGGAGCCGGCCTGCACCGCGGCGGCAACGGCGTCAGTATCGGCTACATGTTCTTGGAGCCCGGCGAGATTTCGATCCACGATGACCGTTGGCTGACCCACCCCTGGGGCGTGAACGGCGGATTGCCGGGCGGCCGCTCGACCAAGATCCTGGTGCACGCCAACGGCAAGGAAGAGCGGCTGCCGTCGAAATGCGACCGCGTCAAAGTCGCGGTGGGCGAAGTGCTCTATTTCAACACCTGGGGTGGCGGCGGCTGGGGCGATCCGCTCAAGCGCGACGCCGCCAAGGTTGCCAAGGATGCCGAGCGCGGACTGGTGTCGGTCGAGGGGGCCAAGCGCTACGGCGTGGTGTTGCGGCCCGACTTCTCGCTCGACGAGGCGGCCACCAACGCACTGCGACAGCGCATCGAGCGCGAGCGCGGCGACCTCAAGCTGTTCAATTTCGGCGGCTCGGTCGAAGAGCTGAAGGCGCGGTGCAAGGCCGAGACCGGCTTCGATCCGCCACGCGCGCCTGAATTCCCGAGGTGGGTACGGCCGGCGCGCGTCGTCGCGGCCGAATAAAAGCATAGCAAGGGCGGCAGCCGCACGGCTGCCGCCGGGAAGGGAGCGCGACCGATGGCGGAAGACCTCGCTCAGAATTATGCCAAGGCCGGCTACCACCACGGTCTAGGCTTCGGCGAGCGGCCGGCCCTGATCCTGGTCGATTTCGTCCAGGCGTATTTCGAGCCGGGTTCGCCGCTTTATGCCGGTGTCGATGCCGCGCTCGCGTCTGCTCTGCGGCTTTTGGCGGCGGCGCGCGCCGCCGGCGTGATGCGAGTTGTCACCAACGTGTCCTACCGCAAGGGCCTGGTCGACGGCGGCATCTTTACCCGCAAGGTTCCCGCACTGTCGTCATTCGAGGACGGCAACCCGCTCGGCCGCTTCCCCAACGGGCTCGAGCCGCGGGACGACGAGATCGTGATTTCGAAGCAATATCCCAGCGCCTTTTTTGGCACTTCGCTCGCGGCGACGCTCACCGCCGCCAAGATCGACACGGTGGTCATCACCGGCCTGACCACATCCGGCTGCGTGCGGGCAACCTGCGTCGACACCATGAGCAATGGCTTTATCCCGATCGTCGTGCGCGAGGCCGTTGGCGATCGCGCGGCGGCGCCGCACGAGGCCAACCTGTTCGACATGAGCGCAAAATATGCCGACGTCGTCAGCGAAAATGACGTGCTCGCCTATTTTCGCCGACTCGACAATTCCGGTTCGGCGTCGCGTCCATGAGCTCCACAACGAACACAGAGCGGCTGACCAGCGACCCGGTAGATCCGGTTCAATTGCGCGCCGACATCGACCGCCTGTTCACCGTTCTCGGCCGCGGCGGTTTCGGCATCGTTCCGCTCGACGTCGCCTATGCCGTGGTGGCGACCATGCCATCGGGCATCAAACGCATTTTCGAGACCAAGCGGCGCTCCTACGAGAAACCGTCCGGCATGTTCGCGGATTGGCGGCTGAACCGCGAAATCCACGTCATGGATATGGACCGTCACGCCATGGTTCGGGAGATGGTCGAGCAGGAAGGGCTGCCGTTTTCGGTGGTGGCGCCGTTCCGAACAGATCATCCGCTGTTTGCAGCGGTCGATCCATTTGTGATGAAAAACTCATCGAAAGGCGGGACGCTCGACATGCTGCTTAATGCCGGCCAGTTCCACGATGCGATCGTCGAGGGGTCGGTGGCACGCGGCAACGCGGTGTTCGGCTCGTCCGCCAATGTTTCGCTGACCGGTAGTAAATACCGTTACGACGATATCGACCCGCCGATTCGAAGCGCGGCCGATGTTCATTTCGATTATGGACGATCGAAATACGCCAGTCAGGTCGGCCTATCGTCGACCATCATTGACTTCCGCGATTTCACCGTCTTGCGCGTCGGCCATTGTTTCGATCGCTTGGTGCGCGCCTTCGCCGACCGCTTCGGCGTTGCGCTCAAATCATGAGCTTTCAGGGGCCGGCATGAGCGATCCTTATAAGGATATCGGTTTCGACTCCAACCGCATCGGCTTCGGCCAGCGGGCGGGTATCGTGGTGGTGGACTTCCAGAAGGCGTTCACCGAGAGCCGTTTTCCGCTGGGCGGCCGGCCGATGGTGCTGCGCGCCGTCGACAATACCGCCAGGCTCGTCGCTGCGGCGCGCAAGGCCGGACTGCCGGTCGCCTGCTGCTATACCGCTTACTCCAGCGCCCGGGATGCGCCGCTGTGGAAGATCCCGACCGTGGTCGACGATTTCCATCACGGCGATCCTTGCACCGAACTCGATCCGCGCATCTACGATGCGGCCTATGACATGATCGTGTGCAAGACCGCGGCCTCTATCTTCTTCAACACCGCTGTCGCCTCTTATTTCGTCAAAGAACGGGTCGATACCGTCATCGTAACGGGTTGCAATACGTCGGGTTGCGTGCGTGCCAGCATCGTCGACGCATTCTCCTACGGATTTCGCGTCATCGTGCCGGAATCGTGTTGCGGCGATGTCGATGAAGGACCGCATCGCGACAATCTGCGCGACGTCGGGCGGCGCTATGCCGATGTCGTCGGTCTCGAGGAGGTGCTGGCCTATATCGAGACGTCGGGGCGGCGCAATGATTGACGTCCCGAGCAGCCGAGCCGCTTACGGCTCGCGCCGCGAGAAGAAAGCGAGCCAGCGCCGCGCCCTGCCGCGATTGCCGCGAACCTGCGTCGAAACGGCCTCGATCAGGTTGAACGAGCGCTCGAGCAATTCATCCCGCTTTTTAAGCTTCTGTTCGGTAAGCCGGCGGTTCTCGACATTGCTTTCGGCAACGGCCAACGCGCGATCGAGCATGGTATCGAGTTGTGCCGCATGATGGGTGGTAAGTTCAGCATGCTTGAGCGCCCGGTCGCCAAGGTCGATAGCTTGGGTCAGGTCCGCGTCAAGCTTGCCGGCGCGCGCCGCCGCACGCACATTGGGTTCCATTTCCTCCAGAAGCTCGATCGCCCGCGCCATCATGGCTCGGAAGCGCTCGGCACGTGCATTGGCGGCCTCGTGCTGCTGCAGGGAGGTCTCCAGCAGCGCCAGCAGTCGATCGAGCGTGACACGGATCCGATCGGACGATTCCGGCGCGGCCGCGGCGGCCTGCGGCGAGGGCGCCGTTTCCAGTTGCGAAATGATGCGCTCCAGCAGCTTTTGCTGCCGCTCGACGACGACGCCCAGCCGCTTGATGATCGCTTCCTGGTCCTCGATACGGTCGTTGGCCTCGATGAGTTCCTCGGTCAGCATGTCGGTCAAGGCCTGACCGTCCAGCGGCCGGTCCTGCTCGGCGGCCGGGATGTGGTCGTCGAGCCGCACCTGCCAATGGCCCCGATTGTCACGGAACCCTCGCAGTTGTCCGGTCCGCAGCCGGTGGCGGACGCGCAGCGTCGAGATACCGAAATGCGCTGCCGCTTCGACGACGCTCAGTGCGCGCGCGGTCTCCGTGTTGTCCTCCATTTCAACTTTCGTCGTGTTTGCAGATCCTGGCGAGCTCTTCGCCATACTAAGGAAACTCGGCCGCCGGTGAAACAGATAAGATGATTTTTCACAGCAGGGAATGAGCGAATGTCGCTGTTCGACGTTGAGCGCGACGCGCGCCGGGCGTTCGACGCCCTGCGCGGCGGAGGCATTGCGATCGTGCCGCACAATATCGGCTATGCGGCGCTCGGCGGTTCAGGCCCGGCGTTGCAACGGATCTTTGTGACCAAAGGCCGGGGCGCGTCAAAGCGCAATGCCATGGTCGCGAATCTCGCGATGCAGACCGAGTTGCAGGACTGCTCGCCGCGCGGCCGCGATATCGTACGCGCCATTGTCGAGGATTATGATCTCCCGCTCGGCTGCATCGCTCCGTATCGCCCGCAGCATCCCCTCATGGCCAAGCTCGACGGTGAGACGCTTGCAGCCAGCACCCAGAACGGCACAGTGGCGATCCTGCTCAATGCCGGGCGCTTCCACGCGGCTCTGACGCGCCTCAGCCACGAGGCCGAAATGCCGCTCTTCGGTTCCTCGGCCAACAAGTCGCTCAACGGCACCAAGTTCAAAGTCGAAGATATCGAGCGGGAAATCACCGCCATCGCCGATGTCGTGATCGATCATGGCCTGCAGCCGTTTCACCTCTACCGCGCCTCGTCGACATTGCTGAATGTCGAGACGCTCGACGTAGTGCGGTTCGGCAGCTGCTACGACGACATCGCCTATGTCCTCGATCGACATTTCCGGATTGCGCTACCGCCGCGTCCAGCGGTGGCAACATAACAAAAATCGCCACACGTGGAAGGGAAGCTCGTCATGTCGTCATCACTGCTGCGCCAAAAATTGATCGATCGCGAATTCTTCTTCGCCCCCGGTTGCCACGACATGATGGCTGCCTTGATTACCAAGAAGCTGGGTTTCGACATCGTGTACGGGTCCGGCTATTGGCTGACCGCCTCCGCGCATGGCATCCCCGATGCGGGCATCGCGACCTATAGCCAGATGGTCGAGCGTATGGCGACATTGGTGCGGGTATCCGGGGCAACCGTGATCGCCGACGCGGACACCGGTTATGGCGGGCTTCTCAACGTCCGTCACACCGTACGCGGATACGAAGAGGCCGGCGTTACTGCCATTCAGATCGAGGACCAGGAATTCCCCAAGAAATGTGGCCATACGCCCAATAAGCGCGTCATCCCGCTCGATGACATGGTGGTGAAGGTCAAGGTTGCCTGCGACGCCCGGCGCGATCCGGTCAATACCCTGATCATTGCCCGCACCGATGCCCGGCAGAGCGAAGGGCTGGACGGCGCGTTGCGGCGTGCGGAGGCCTATGGTGAGGCCGGCGCGGACATCGTCTTTGTCGAAGCGTTGCTGTCTGAAGAGGAAATGGCGAAGACCTGCAAGCAGATCGATTGGCCATTGCTGGTCAATCTCGCCAATGGCGGGCAGACGCCTATTCTGCCGCTGAGCAGGGTCAAGGAACTCGGCTTCGCCTGCGCCATCTTTCCGGGGTTGACCGCGCTCGCTGCAAATTTTGCGGTGCAGAACGCCTTGACGGTGCTCAAGCAGAAGGGCCTTGGCGAGAGCGACGAAGTGCCGCTATTCGACTTCAATGAGTTCTGTCGGCTGATCGGGTTCGAGGAAATTTGGGAATTCGATCGCAAGTGGGCCCGCTAGCAGCCCGCGAGATCCAGCCTCGCGCCGAATGACGACGGCGGCTTCGAGCGTACCAGCGGCGCGTTGCGCTGTCGCGCGGGCAACCACGCAAAGCGTCGTCGCTTGACCGTGTCGTGATGCGAACGTAGCATTTGTCGATTTGTACGGACAAAGCGGATGGCTCCATGACGATGCAATCACGGGTTGTTGCGCCGGGCCGTTATCGGGCGTCGTACGGGCGGCACTTCGAGGATTTCGTTGTCGGCGAAATCTACGAACACAGGCCAGGCCGGACGATCACCGAGAACGACAACATTCAGTTTTCGCTGATGACGATGAATATGCATCCGCTGCATTGCGACGCGGAGTACGCAGCCAAGAGCGAGTTCGGCCGGCCCCTCGTCAACAGCTGCCTCACGCTCGCAATCGTCGCCGGAATGACCGTCAATGACGTCAGCGCCAAGGCGATCGCCAATCTCGGCTGGCGCGAGGTCAAGCTGACCGGACCGGTTTTCTGCGGCGACACGCTGTATGCAGAATCGGAAGTCCTTGAAAAGCGGGAGTCGAATTCACGCCCAAACCAGGGGATCGTCACGGTTGCGACCCGCGCTTTCAAGCAGAACGGCAACAAGGTGATGGAATTCGTCCGAAGTGCGCTCGTGCCAAAGCGCGGACATGCCTTGGACGACTTAATTTGAGGGCATATGGCGCTGCTGCGGTTGGCGGCAGCGCGACCACGGAGGGTGTCAATGAATGCGCTGGCTTACGATCAAGCGGTGGCGCCAGGCGTGACGATTTCGGAGCGATTGTCCCGTTTCGCGCTGCAACTCGGCCATGCCGATATTCCTGCGCAGGTTCGCGAGCGCGCCAAGCACTTGATCCTCGACTCCGTCGGTATTGGGCTCGCGTCGATCAAGTACACGTACGCGGCCGTGTCGCTGGCTGCGCTGTCGGAACTGGACACCGGACAATCTGCTGTAATCGGCTTTGGCCGCCGGCTTGCGTTGCGGGATGCCGTTCTCATGAACGGAATTCTCATCCATGGCCTCGATTTCGATGACACCCACACCCGCGGTGTAATCCACGCGACCGCGAGCAGCTTTCCTTGCGCGCTCGCCATTGCCGACCGCGTCAACAGTGACGGGGCCTCGCTGCTGACGGCCTATATCGTGGCTGTGGAGGCGGCGACCAGGATCGGTTCGGTCGCCAGGGGCGGGTTCCACCAAGTGGGTTTTCATCCAACCGGCCTGGTCGGGGCATTTGGCTGCACGCTGGCGGCTGCCAAAATTCTCGGCCTCGATGAAGATCGTGCCACCATGGCGCAGGGTATCGCGCTGTCGATGGCGAGCGGCAGTCTCGAATTCCTCGAGGACGGCGCTTGGACAAAGCGCATGCATCCGGGATGGGCCGGCATTGCCGGGATCACGGCGGCGACATTGGCGAAGCACGGTTTCATCGGGCCGCGCGGGGCCTATGAGGGACGTTTCGGGCTTTACGCTACCCATCTCGCGCAGCATTTCGAGCAGGCCGATTTCGGCTTGGCGACCGAGGACCTTGGCCGCAATTGGCAGATCAATGAAGTCGCAGTTAAGCCGCTGCCGGCCTGCCATTTCACGCATGCCGCGACCGACGCTGCGATTGCCCTGCACATGGCCCATGGTCTGTCCGACGGCGCCATTCGGCAAGTCTCGGTGCTGGTGCCGCAGGAGGTGGTCCAGGTCGTCTGCGAGCCGGTGGCCAATAAACGAAATCCTGCCAACAGCTATGATGCCCAGTTCAGCATTCCCTATATGGTCGCGACCGGATTGCTCAAGGGCCGCTTCACCCTGGCCGAGCTTGAAGACGAGGCTTTGAACGACGCCGAAGTGCTCGCCCTCGCGTCACGCATCAACTATCAGATCGACCGCGCCTCGACTTTTCCGCGCCATTACACGGGCGAGGTCATTGTCGAAACCACGGACGGCCGCACACTACGCCACCGCGAGGGAATCAACCGCGGCTGCGCGGATCGGCCGCTGTCCAGTGAAGATATCGTCGCGAAGTTCAAAGACAACGCCGCTCGTGCCGTATCACCCGCCGTAGCGGATCGCGTGCTGAATGCGGTGCTCGACTTGGACCGCAACAGCGCGCGTTCGCTGGCCGATACATTGTGCGCGTCGGCATGATGGGCAATCAGCCATGAGTGTTGTGACCGACGCCTCCGGCGGCGATGACCACGATCGTCTTCTGCTGGAAATGATCGACAGGTTCCTGAACGTCGAAGTGAAGCCGCACGTCCGTGCGCTCGATCATGACGACGTCTATCCGACCGAGATTGTCGAGAAGATGAAGGCGATGGGCCTGTTTGGCTGCATCATCGCGCCCGAGTATGGTGGCCTCGGCCTGTCGACCAGAACCTACGCCAAAATCATTGAGCGGATATCGGCGGTATGGATGTCGGTCGCCGGAATCGTCAACTCCCATTTGATCATGTCGATGGCGGTCCAGCGCAACGGCACGGAGGCGCAAAAGGCTGAGTACCTGCCACGCTTCGCGACCGGCGAGTTGCGTGGCGGAATTGCCTTGACCGAACCCGATTGCGGAACAGACCTGCAGGCCATCCGGACCGTGGCCAAGCGGGATGGCAGCGACTACGTGGTCAATGGCCGCAAGACCTGGATCACAAACAGTCTTTACGGCAACACGCTCGCGCTGCTGGTCAAGACCGATCCGAATGCGACGCCGCGGCATCGGGGCATGAGTCTCTTGATTGCCGAGAAGGGGCCCGGGTTTACCGTCAATCGCAAGCTCGAGAAGCTCGGTTACCGGGGCATCGATACCTGCGAGCTGAGTTTCGATGACTACCGTGTTCCGGCCGATCGCCTGATCGGCGGGGTCGAAGGCCGCGGCTTGCAGCAAATCCTGAGCGGATTGGAGCTTGGGCGCATCAATGTCGCCGCACGGGGAGTGGGCATTGCGCAAGCCGCGCTCAAGGAGGCAGTCGCGTACGCTCAGGTCCGTAACACCTTCGGAAAGCCGATCTGCGAACATCAGGCGATCCAGCTCAAGCTTGCCGACATGGCAACCCGCGTCGAAGCTGCCCGTTTACTGACCAATCGGGCCGCCGAGGCCTATGATCGCGGCGAACGCTGCGACATGGAAGCGGGCATGGCCAAGCTGTTTGCAACCGAAGCCGGCGTGGAGAACAGTCTCGACGCCATGCGCATCCACGGCGCCTACGGCTATTCGAAGGAATTCAGTATTGAACGGCTGTATCGGGACGCGCCGCTTTTGGTGATCGGCGAAGGAACCAACGAACTTCAGCGGGTCATCATCGCCAAGCAGTTGATCGAAAGGAACCGCATATGACCCTGCCGCTTGCCGGCGTACGGATCGTTTCGATCGAGCAATACGGCGCGGGACCATTCGGGACCCTTCAGCTCGCTGATCTCGGCGCGGAGGTCATCAAGATCGAGAATTTCGGTGAGGGCGGCGACATGGGGCGCGCGGTCGGCCCGCATTTCCTCAGTCCCGGCGACAGCCTGTTTTATGAGGCGTTCAACAGAAACAAGCGGAGCCTCGCGCTCGATCTGAAGCATCCGCAGGGCCGCGAGGTCTTCCACCGGCTGGTCGAACGCTGCGACGCCGTGTTTGACAATCTCCGCGGCGATCTGCCGGCCAAGCTCGGCACCACTTACGAGCAGCTGGCACACCTTAATTCACAGCTAGTGTGCGTCCATCTGTCGGCCTATGGCCGAACTGGCAGTCGGGCGGCGTGGCCCGGATTTGACTATCTGATGCAGGCTGAAGCCGGATATCTGTCGCTGACGGGCGAGCCGGACGGTCCACCGGCGCGGTTCGGACTGTCGATGATCGATCTGATGACCGGAACAACCGCGGCGATGGCGCTCTTGGCCGGCCTGGTGGACGCCCGGGCCAGCGGGCAGGGGCGGGATCTCGACGTCAGCCTGTTCGACGTCGCCGTCCATAACCTCGCTTATGTTGCGGCTTGGTATTTGAACGCCGGCACCGTCACTGGCCGGGAGCCGCGATCGAGCCATCCATCGCTGACGCCGAGCCAGCTCTACCGGACCGAGGATGGCTGGATCTTTATCATGTGCAACAAGGACAGGTTCTGGGGCGTCCTGGCCGAGGCTGTCGGCAAGCCTGAATGGATCGAAGATCCAGAACTGGCAACCTTCGCCGCCCGGCTCAAGAACCGCCGGCGAGTGACGGCGGAGCTTGACGCGGTGCTGATGACGGCGACCACAGCGGAATGGATCGCCCGGTTCGGAGGCAAGGTCCCGGTCGCGCCGGTTTATGATGTTTGCCAAGCGCTGGAGAACCCCTTCGTCGCCGAGCAACAGCTGGTTCTCGATTTCGAGCATCGCCAGCATGGCAAGATTCGCGGCGTGGCGTCGCCGGTGCGCGCTGGTGGGCGCGACGAGCATCCGCGTCGGGCGGCGCCAGAACTCGGCGAAGCGACCGATACCGTGCTCGGTCAGCTCGGCTACACTGCTGAAGCGATCGCCCAACTTCGAGCACAGAACGCCGTGGCTTGACCGGGCTATGGACAGACCTCGACGATGACCCTGATGGGACCTCAGCCGCGCTATCGGCAGTTGGCGCAGACGCTGATCAATGAAATCGAAACCGGCCGCTTTCCGGTCGGGTCGCTGCTGCCAACGGAGTTCGAGCTCTGCGAGCAATTCGGCGCGAGTCGATCTACGGTGCGTGAGGCAATGAAGCAGCTTGTCCAGCGCGGGCTAGTTGATCGGCAGGCCGGCGTTGGTACCCGCGTCAGGACCGCGAACGTTTCCAGCCCTTACCGACAGGTTATGACCCGCCTGACTGATCTTCAGCGATATAGCGCGCAGACCGAACTGAAGATCCTGAACACCAAGACAGTCCAGCCGGCAGGCGAACTGCAAGAATTGCTCAAGTCTACCGCGGGGCAAACCTGGCTGCGCGCAGAAGGCATTCGAAATTTCGGCCGACGCACCGAGCCGATCTGCTTCACCGAGGTTTATGTCAATCCGGCTTTCCGCGCGATCCAAGGGCTTGAGGGGCGGGCGCTGCGGACCCCGATTTTCATGCTGATCGAGCAGCAATTTGGTGAGCAGGTCGTGGAGGTCCAGCAGCAGATCCGGGCAGTGGCACTGGGTGCTCGCATCGCCAAAACGTTGAACGCGCCTCCGCGCAGCGCCGCATTGTGGATTTGCCGCCATTATCTCAATCGGCGCGGCGAGGTTATCGAGGCAGCCATCAGCACCCATCCGGGGGATCGTTTTTCATACGCAGAGTCGTTCGTCCGCGACTGGGAGGTGACCTGAGCGGGGCTCAAGTCAACCGTATCAAAGCGCGGCCGAACTGGGCGGCGTCGGCCCTGCGTCCGGAGCCGGGTGAAACCGAGCGGCAGGTCGAAGCGATAGCGATCGCTTGATCAGCCGACGGAATTGGAAAGGTCCGCTTGCGTCGCCTCATCGCGCGCAGAACTGCGTCCGCCCCGAAGCGGCTAGTCTAAGCACCGTCACCATTCGCAGTTCGGTGCTCGATCGATCCCTAGTCTCTGCTCTTTTTTGTGCGAACGAGTCCCTGTTCCGTCGATTAGGGAATTTCAAGAGCAAGTCATTGGAGTTACGCGCAAACAACGGCGCTCCTTCGCCAGTCGGGAGATTATTTTCGCGAACCCTGTCTTTTCCGTGTTCGCGCGCATTCGGCCTGGTAGACGGGCCTGCCGAAAGGTACGATCTTCATTGCGGCTTGGCGGGGGGCGGCTTTCGCTCCGGTGGTTCCGGCATATCGCCGTTTTTGTCGACGCATTCGCGAAAATAATCGCGTTCGGCTTGCGCGTAAGCAGTGGTGCCGGCGCGCGCTGGCGGATGCGCTTTGATCGCCATCTCACGGCACTTTTTCGCGAGCTCAACGCTGATGGCGTTGGCCGATCCGATCGGCCACAGGACAAAAATCTGAACGAGCGCCGCGACGGCAACAACGTTGATATTATTCATGTCGATCTTTCCTTCCGCAATCCGTTTCGCCCTCTCAGGCCGGCCGACAGCGCCTTAATGAATTCTGCGCCAGTCATGCAGCCGATTCCAGTCCGGAGTAGTTCGGGGGCGGGGCGCGTCCGCAGCATCGTTCATTTTGCGATATCAATGCGAAAGTTGTAATGTTATTCTTCGTTGTCATATCGGACGGCTGTTGCACGCGTCTCGCATGGAAACCATCGTGCGCCGACCCGACCAGGGCGCTACCGAGCAGGACTATTACAGCGTCCTCGCCGGCGTCGTGGTTTCGGCCAGTCAAGACCATGCCCAATTGCGGGCCCTGATCTTCGATCTCGCGCGCATCAAGCTCCGCAAGGACCTCATGCTGCGGTTCCAGGAGGTGGGCGCGTCAGGGATGCGTCTGCAACTGCAGGCGCTCGATGCCGCGATCGAGCGGATCGAAGCTGATTTTGCCTTCCTCTCGCTTCCCTCAAGCTCGCCGCTTGCGCTAACCACCGCGACGCGGGAGGAAGACGATACAACGGTCGACGACCAACCGGATGATCCACCGTCCGCGCTCCGCGCCGGCTCGCAACCGCCCGCGACCTTCGCCGACGACGATGCACCGATCCGCTATTCCTTCGGGCTTCCCGCCGTTCAAGACACACCGCGTATCGTTCCAGCGGTGACAATAACGGAGCAGGGCGCCCAATGGGAACCTGCCGGTTCCGGGTCGCGGTTTCGCACTGCGTTCTGGTCGACGATCCAGATGACGATAGCGGCCGCGCTGGGCGCCGCGATCTACGTCGCCATCGACGCCGGATGGCTGTCGAAGCATCGGGAGGTGGCGGCGAGCGTCGTTGCGATGGATGCAACCAAGGGCCGTGCGAACGATGGGTCGCGCGGCAAAGACGTCACGGCGCGATCGGAAGCGCCGCCGCGCCCGGCCATCCCCGGCATTCCGTTGCCGAGCGCTTATGGCGTCTACGCCCTCAGCGACGGCCAATTGGTCGACCTCGATTTGCTGCCGATCAGCGTGCCAGATCCGCGGGTTGCTTTGTCGACCGTCATCTCCAAGCCCGGTCGTGTTCACCTGCCGGGCGGACCGCTACAGTTCGTGGTGTTCCGGCGTGATCTCCTGAATCATGCGCCGGACAAGGTCATGGTGCGGGTCGTGGCGCGCGTCGCCCGCGCCTTGACGTTCGGCCGCTCCGGCAAGCCGAAAGTCGCGGAAGTCGACGATGCCTGGATCGTTCGCAGCAACTCCTACCAGATGAGCGTTGCCCCGGTCCCGGATAATCCCGAAATGGTTCTGGTACGTCCCGCGCCGCCTGAAATCGTATTCCCCGCCGGCCGATACGCGTTGGTGCTCAAGAATCTCGCCTACGACTTCACCCTGGACGGCCCCCTGACGGATCCAGCCCATTGCCTGGAGCGTACTGACACGTTGAATAACCCCGTCTACACGGAATGTCGGAATCTCTAGTACCGGAGCAGCCCAGACTGATTTCGACCCACTTGCCGCCGCCGGTTATGACGGAGAGCACAGCGGTCTTGGTCGCGACGACCCACATATCGTGTTGGAGTTGGGCCGCATACTTCACCGCCGCCGCCTCTTCGGAGAACGACCACGGCATTTCGGGCGATTGCGTTCCCAGTTCGCCTGCCTAAAATTACCAGATAGCGCGGCACGGGAATTTCGTCGGAAGCGATTGGGATGTAAATCGTCTGTGGCCGGTCATGTGCCGGTCAAGCCAGAGGATTTGGCCGAATTCCCAGTAAATTTCCCAGTTCCAGGGAATTTCGCGGGAAAAATTCTTACGCGCAGGCAGGCGCCGAAGGGCGAAGCACGACTACTGCCACCTGTCCGCCCCCGTCGACCAGTAATGCCTGGCGTTGCTGCGGCACTGCCGATAATCCGCGCTATGGGGCGCGTTGGGGCCTAACCGGAGGTCGCGCCGGGGGCCGCGAATGTGTAGCGGTTGACCCGAACCGGACGGCGAATTTTACCGGCTAAAGCCTCCCGTGAGCCGGATTCTCACCACGTATAGCGCAGCGTGCCAGTGTGGTCAGAGCTTGCTCTCCTTAAGTCCTTCGGCTTCCCATCGCGGGCGCGCCTGCCGTGCGGTGAAGCCATTGTGTTGATCAAGGGTTCAGCGTCATAGGCGTTAGGTTAAGCCGTGTTTCCCGGATGCAGTGCAGTACCGTCAGCGCGGTTATGCGCGTCTTCGACGCGCTATGGTGATGCACTGCTGATCCGGGATCGTCCCAGACACGGATTTCCGAAGGTCCCGGTTCTGCGGCGCATCACTTCGTGCTGCGCCGCGCCCGGGAAACGTACCTTAACCTAACGCCTATGAGGTTCAGCGTTACCGCTTTTGCAGCCCGCCGCCGACCGTGCTGCGGCTGTCGATGCTGATGCCGCCGGCGATGCTGCCGCTGTCGTCGATCGCGCCGGTGATGGTGCTGTTGGTGACGGCGATGCCGCCCGGGCCGATCGTGCCTGAGTTGGTGATGCCGCCGGAGAAGGTGGCGACATTGGAGACGACAATGCCGCGGCCGGCCGAAATCGCGCCGCTGTTGGTGATGCCGCCGGAAATCGCGGCGCCGTTCACGGCGATGCCGGCGCCGTGGGCCGAAATCGTGCCCGAATTGACGATTCCGCCGGTGATGGTGGCGTTGGTGACGGCAATGCCGCCGGGGCTCACGGTGCCGGAATTGCTGACCGTGCCGTCGAACGAGGTGTTGGCGATGGTGATGCAGGGCACTGCGCCCGAATTGCTGTAGCCGGGCCCGGCGGCATCGCAGGAAACCGCCTGCGCCGGCGGCGCGCCGCCGCCGACCAAGAGCGCGGCGAACGAACTCGAGAGCCAATGCAGCCGTTTTCGCAGCAACGTCATGGTAGCAACGTCATTTGCGGCAATTCCCTACGCTCTGGCGGAGCGGCAGCCTAACGGTCCCGACGGACCCTCACAAGGAGCGGACGAAGCAAGCGGACCTCTGGCGGCACGCCACTCGCCTCCGTTCGCGGCTTGGCCGCTGCCTGATGGCCATGCTATCGAAACAGCCATGAACCAGCCAGTGGGCCAGACAAACGCCGCCTTCATGCCGCTCGGCGAGGCGCTCATCTATGCCGAGCGCTGCCGCGGCGAAGGCCGGCTGATGGAAGCGGAATCGCTGTGCCGCCGCGTGCTCGAGGCGCAGCCGAATTTGCCCGAGGCCGAGCATCTGCTCGGCGTCATCGCGCATCAGAACGGCAAGCTCGGCGAGGCCATCGAGCATGTACAGCGCGCGGCGCGACTGGCGCCGCATGTCGCTTTGTTTCACGCCAATCTCGGCGAGATGCTCCGCCTCGCCGGCCGGCCGAAGCTTGCCGCCGAGGCGGCGCGCTGCGCGATCGCGATCGAGCCGAACATGCCGGCGGCATGGAGCAATCTCGGCGTCGCGCTCTATGAATTGAAGGAGTACGAAGAGGCGGCGGCGGCCCAGCGCAAGGCGATCGCGGCCAAGGCGGATTTCGCCGAGGCCCACAGCAATCTCGGCAATGCGCTGCATGCCTTGCGGCGCTTCGACGAGGCGATCGTCGCCTATCACCGGGCCATCGAGATCAACCCCGATTATCCTGACGGCTGGGCCAATCTCGGCACCACGCTGCATCACTCAGGCGGCTTCGAGGAAGGCATTGCGACCTTGCGCCGCGCCATTGCGCTCGCGCCGCATCATGCCAATGCCCGTTCCGGCCTCGGCATTCTGCTCCTGATGCGCGGCGATCTCGCCGAGGGCTGGGACGAATACGAGTGGCGGCTGCGCTCGACCGAGCGCAAGGGCCCGCGTTTTCCGGAAAATCCCTGGCAGGGCGAAAACCTCGCCGGCAAGCACATCTACGTCCAGGCCGAGCAGGGCTTCGGCGACACGCTGCAATTCGCCCGCTACATGCCGTTGCTCGCCGCGCGCGCCGGCAAAGTCACGCTGCGCGTGCACCAGCAGTTGCTGCGGCTGTTGCGCGACAGCCTGCCCGGCATCACCGTGCTCGGCGACCGCGGCGATCCGACGCCCTATCAATGCGATGCCGTGCTGCTGAGCCTGCCGCGCCTGTTCAAGACCCGGCTCGAAACCATTCCGGCGGAAGTGCCCTATCTGCGACCGTCGGTGGCTGCGGCGCAGCACTGGAAGGCGCGGCTCGCCAAGATGGAGGGTCTCAAGGTCGGCGTGGTGTGGGCGGGCAATCCCGACCATGTCAACGACAGCCGCCGCTCGCTCGATCTCACGCGGCTCGCGCCGCTGTTTGCCGTGCCCGACACGTCGTTCGTGAGCCTGCAGTACGGCCCGCGCACGGCCGACCTCAAAAAACTGAAAAAGGGCAAGGCCGGCAAAATCGCGATCCCGGATCTTTCGTCCGAATTCGAGGACTTCGTCGACACGGCGGCCGCGATCAACGCACTCGATCTGGTGATCACGGTCGATACCTCGGTGGCGCATGTCGCCGGCGCGGTCGGCAAGCCGGTGTGGGTGCTGCTGCCCTGGGTGACCGACTGGCGTTGGCTCCTCGACCGCGCGGATAATCCCTGGTACCCGACTATGCGCCTGTTCCGTCAGAAAAAGGGCGAGGACTGGGCCGAAATTATTTCACGCGTGGAGGCGGAGCTGCAAGCCGTCGCCCAAGGCGACACGACGCGGCTGACCCCGTTCAAGGCCGAAGGCGAGCGCCGCGCCGCGCAAGCGGCGGCCATCATCGCGGCGGAAGCCGCACGCGCGGCAGCGCCGGTGGTGCCGATCGCGCAAGCGATCGCACCCGGCCAAGCGCTCATTCTCGCCGAGCAAAAACGCCGCCACGGATTTTTGGCCGACGCCGACGAGCTCACCCGCCGCGCCGTCGCCGCCGCGCCGGACAATGCCGAGGCCATCCACATGCTCGGCATCGTCGCGCACCAGTCGGGCAAGACGGCGGAAGCGATCGAGCATCTGCGCCGCGCCATCGCGCTTGCGCCGGACGTGCCGCTCTATCACGCCAATCTCGGCGAAATGTGCCGGCTCGCCGGCCGCATCGACGAAGCGGTTGCCGCCGGCCGGCGCGCCATCGCGCTCAATCCGAATTATGCCGGCGCGCTCAGCAATCTCGGCATCGCGCTGTTCGATCAGGGCAAATTCGACGAGGCGCTCGCCAATTACGACCGCGCCGTCGCGCTCGAAAGCAACTTCGCTCAGGCCTACAGCAATCGCGGCAATGCGCTGCAGCGCCTCAAGCGCTTCGCCGACGCCGAGCCGGACTATCGCCGCGCCATCGAACTACAGCCGTCATTCGCCGACGCCTGGAACAATCTCGGCACCTGCCTGCGCGAATTGAAGCGTTCGGAGGAAGCCGAAACCGTCTATCGCAAGGCTCTGGAGCTCGGCCCGAACAATCCCGACACGCTCGACAATCTCGCGCTCGCGATCAAGGATCTCGACCGGCTCGAGGAAGCCGCCGATCTCATGCGCCGCGCGCTGGTGATCGAGAGCCGCAGCGACAAGCTCTACGTCCATTACGGCACCGTCCTCATCGATCAGAACAAGGTCGAGGAGGCGGCGGCCGAGGTCGAGCGCGCGCTCGCCCTCAATCCCGACAACCACGATGCGATCAATCTGATGGGCCGCGTCGCCTTCGAACGCGGCCAACTGGATGCCGCGCTCGCCTATTATCGCCACGCGCTGGCGCTCAAGCCCGACCTCGCCGACGCCTATAACAATATGGGCAATGTGCTCAAGGAGCTCGGGCAACTGCAGGAAGCGCAGGACGCCTATCTGCATGCGATCGGACTCGATCCGAGCGTCACCGGCGTCTACGTCAATCTCGCCGATTCGAAGAAATTCGCTCCGGGCGACCCGCATCTCGCCGCCATGGAGGCGCTGGCGGCCAAGAGCGACGGCTTGTCGAAGACCGACCGCCTACAGCTCGATTTCGCGCTCGGCAAGGCCTATGCGGACGTGAAAGATTATCGTCGCTCCTTCACGCGTCTCCTCGCCGGCAATGCGGGCAAGCGCGCCACCATCTCCTACGATGAGGCCTCCGCGCTCGCCTTGTTCGACCGCATCGAAGCGGTCTTTACCCGCGAATTGATCGCGCAAAAATCCGGCGGCGGCGACTTTTCGCGCATGCCGATCTTCGTCATCGGTATGCCGCGTTCGGGAACGACGCTGGTCGAGCAGATCATTGCCAGCCACCCCATGGTGCATGGTGCCGGCGAGCTGCAAACGCTCAACGACGTCATCCTCACCGTGCGCGGCCCGGACGGCAATGTCATTCCCTATCCGGATTTCATGCCGGCGCTCGACGCCACCGCCTTGCGTCAAATCGGCGCGAGCTACGTCGCCGAAGTGCGCAAGCTCGTCGCTGCCCTGTCCTCCTCCGCGAGCAGCAAGAAGCGGGGATGGGAACGCGTGACCGACAAAATGCCGTCGAATTATTATTTTGCCGGATTAATACATCTCGCTTTGCCGAACGCGAAGATCATCCATTCCGTACGCGATCCGGTCGACACCTGCATTTCCTGCTTCTCCAAACTGTTCACCGCCGAGCAGAACCACACTTACGATCTCGCCGAGCTCGGCCGCTATTACAAGCGCTACGAGCGGCTGATGGCGCATTGGCACCGGGTATTGCCGAAGGGAAGCATTCTCGACGTGCGCTACGAAGGCGTGGTCGCCGACCTTGAAAAGGAGGCGCGACGCATCATTGCCCATTGCGGTCTGCCCTGGGACGACCGCTGTCTCTCGTTCCACGAGACCGACCGACCGGTGCGCACCGCAAGCGCGACCCAAGTGCGCCAGCCGATCTACAAGAGCGCCGTCGGCCGCTGGCGCGTTTACGAAGCACAGCTCGGGCCGCTATTGAGCGCGCTTGGCATCGCCCCGTCGGCTGGTAACTCGTAAGGGCTAAGTCCGCCGCTACCGTTGATTCCAAGATGGAATCAGAGGGTAACGAATTCGAAGCCCTCGATCGGTCGCGCGGCTCGGGTGCAGAGTCCAAGCCGCAGCAGCGCCTCCCCATGCACGGCGACGAACAAGGCGAGGAGCTGCAGCTGGTGCATGCGGAGCGGCTCCGCGAGGAACAGCTTGAACGGCCCGATCAAGTCGAACTCGCGCACTCTCAACCGGCATTCGGCAATCAGCAAATGCCCCGGCGCCGGCGACGTGACGTGCAGCGTTTTTATGTTCTTGCTGCCGATGCGCGCCGAGGGCCGGCCGCCGGCCGCGTCAGCATCGAGTTGTATCCTGTCCAGGGAATAACCCTGAGCCTGCCACTCCTCGCAGTCCAAAGCCAACGGGGAGACAGCGTCGCGATAGAGCGCGACGTTGAACATATTCTGCTCGAACAGCGGGTGGGGATCGACCGCGAGCGTCATCTCGTCCCAGCCGCTCAGAAAACCGGCAGAACGGCAAAAGAACAAGCCGCTCGAGAAATACGGCAACCGCGCGTCGATGCCTGCGTGCACCAGCATCCGAGCGAAAGGCGCCATCGCCGACGTCTCGGCGAACGTGCCAGCCATTTGGCCCACGCTTCTGCCGCCCGGCTCGCCGCATGCAGCAACGGCGGCGCCGGCCGACGTCATATCGGCAATCACCGCCGCAAAATCGCCGATGCCCACCTTCATGAGCGCGAGATCGGCATCCAGCCATACCAGGGCATCGTCGTCTTCGATTTTGTAACCGTTATGACGCAGATAGCGGACAAGGCCGGCCTTGCAATGGAAGACACCGCGCGAGGTCAGGAGCGGCGGGCGCTCCAGCAGCACGCCCAGGCTACGCAGAAACTTCGCCTGCGGACCCGTCAGGCCGAAGTCGCAGACCAGCAGGCGATGCCCGGGCATCCGCTCCGCGAAGGATTGCAGGCAAATCAGCAGCGAGTTGAAAAACGCAGCATCGCTACCAGTTACAAACAGAGTATTCATTCCACATCATATCTCAGCAAATCGCGAAAAACACCAGATCACACGACGCGGCTCTAATTCGGGAATGGCCAGTCGTCGGGTCCGCTAACCGGCTTCATTCCTTGCACCTTGCGGGTATCGTTGTGTGGAAGGCACAACATGTCGATCGAAACAATCCCCGGAAAGACGTTGGTCGCGTTTTGATAGAAATTGTCCGGGCTGTAGAGCGGCGGCAGATGCCAATAGAGGACATAATCAAGATCGCGAATTTGCCGGATCAGGTCGGGTGATTGATTGCGGCGATCGTTTTCGACATAGAGAACAGGCCGGAAGCGGGCGATCGTATCGACCGCGCCGGCGATCACCGCTCCTTCCTGGCCTTCGACATCGATCTTGATGAAATGACATGCGGGTAGTTGCAGACTATCGATGCTCATCACCCCGATCGGGTCGCCACCTTTGTCAGTCAACTCGACACCGCCGAAATTGCCCGGCCTGAGTTGGTCGGAAACCGGCACAAAAGCCCGTCCGAGCGCCTGTCCCGCGGCGGCGTGAATGGCGCGCACATTGCCGATTTCATTGAGCGCAAGGTTTGCGCACAGGAGCTGAAAGGCCGCGCGTTGCGGCTCCATGGCAACGACAATGCCGCCGGAGCCTATGATCCTCGCGAGTGGAAGCGTCAGCGCGCCGATATTTGCACCGACATCCAGTGCCACCGTGCCGGGCAACGCGATTTGCGCAAAGAGCGCCGTTTCACCGCGGCAATATTCGCCGTAACAATCGAGCGAACGGCCGACGAATATGTCATTGATGTTGTAAGCCATCAGACCATGGCGCGTTCGCTTGATCCGCAAATTTCCATTGGCTAGCAGGACTGCAGCAGCGTCCATTCCGTTACTCTCCGCTTTCCCTGCAGAATAGCCGGATCGGCGGCTGCGGCCCGCGAACCGCCCCCGGGCTTTGGTTCCCGCATCGAACGCCAGTCATCGGCCGGCACGGCTATTCCATGCGCGGGCTCTACTCTCTGCCGAGCGCGTCGAAGGCTTGAGCAAAACCTTTGAACGACACGGGAACGGCGACGTCGCGTCCGCTGGCGTCGGCAAACGAAAGCTTGCCGACGCTCGAGGCGGCGCGGAATTTTTTGAGAGCGTCCTCGCCGATATCGATATCCGCAAAGCAGCCAGCCGGCAGGCAGCGCGCGAACGGCACCGCGATGCCGGTGTCGCCATCGCCGGTCTGGAGGTGGACATTTGTCGCGAACGATGCGTTGACCGGCAGTTGGACAACGAGCTTGACCGGCTCTCCTTTGGCCGGGCGCGGAATAGCCACGCGCGAGAAAGGCGTATTCCGGCCCTGCACTTGGGTCACTTGCGCCATATCGCAAAGCTTTTCCAGCGGCGGTCCGGGGCGTGTTTCGCATTGCACGATCCAGTCGTCGTATGTCGCGGTCGTGCGCTGCGGAGCATCGGTCGTCTGCACCGGCTGAATCTGCGGCGCTGGCTGGGCCGCCGGTGGCTGTTGCGCGGCGTGCTCGACCGGTTCCTTGTGCTTGGCGGGAGGACGTGGCGATGTTTGCTGGGCAACCGCACCGCCCGCGATCGTCATGGCCACCGCACCGGCGAAAAATCCCGCGACAATTTTCTCCACGTTCTGCATCAGGCGTTTCCGCGCTCCTTGATCGACCATTTTGACCATTCCCATTCTGACTTTTGCGTACCGGCTTGTGGCGCGTTCAAAGGAGCGCATGTCGATGCCGGATAATTAGCCGCTTCCCACGCTCTTCGCCCTCGCTGCCTCGCTGACGGCTCACCACATATAGCGCAGCGTGCCGGTGCCGGAATAGGTCTGCGAGCCGGGGGCGAATTCGCCGTCGAGCTTGGCGATCGTACTGACGCGTTGAATGACCCCGTCTACACGGAATGTCGGAATCTCTGGTACCGGAGCAGCCCCGACTGATATTCAGGTAAGACTCTGCCTTCATCCGGCAAACAACGATTCAGTGCGACATCAAAATCGGCAAGGTCATGCGCGCCAACAGGTCGCGGGTAACGCCGCCCAGAAGCTTTTCCCACAGCCGCGGATGACCGAACGCGCCGGCGACGATCAGGTCGGCGCCCAGCGCGTGCGCCTTGGTCTGCAGCGCGTCCGCAATCGAGCCTGACGAAACTTCCTCCATGCGGACCGCCTCCACCACGGCGCCGTGACGCCGCAGATGCTCGACGATCCGCTCGCCCGGCGGAGCATGCTGCGCATTGATAAAGCCGGCCGCGTTGACCATCACCACCGTGGTCTTGTCGGCGCGCTCGATCAGCGGCAGCGCGTCGTTGAGCGATCGGGTCGCCGGGCGGCTCGAATTCCAGGCGACGACGATATGGCGGCCGATCGTGCTCAACCCGGCGATCGGCGGCACGAACAGCACCGGCCGCCCGGTGACGAACAGGAGCTGTTCCGAGAAGGTGTAGTTGACGGTGGCCGGCTCCTCGGGCAACTCGCGGCCGACGATGCAAAGATCGGCATAGCGCGCATATTGCGGCACCAGCTCGGCGGCGACGCCGTCGACGATCTGCAAGCGGGCCTCGATGTCGTGGCCGCGCGTCAGCGCCTCGAGCGAGGACTCCAAACGTTCGGCGGCGGCTTGCATCGAGCGTTCGATGCTGCGTTCGAGTTCGTGCAGGTCTTTGGCCGAGACTAGGCCGGCCTCGGCCGACCGGTGCCAGCGCAATTGCGCGTCGTTCGGCTCGCGTACATAAAGCGCCGTCAAACGGCTGCCGTGGCGAATGGCGAGATCGGCGGCAAGACGCAGGCTGATGAGCGCGCTCTCGGCTTGATCGACATAAACGAGCACGTCCTTGAGCGCCATGGCGTTCCTCGCGCTGGCAAAAAGCTGCGGACGTTACGGTTGCCAGTCCCGCCGCCCGTCATTGCAATTCTGTGTGCCGGTGCCGCCCGCGCTAATGCGGTTTCGGCGTCGGCGCGGCCGCGATGTCTTCGTCGCCGGGAGGGGCGGACTGCCCGACATTGCCGGCGGCCGCACCCGACTCGCCGGCGACGCGGACAACGTCGCCGGCGGCGAGTGAATCCGGCGGGCTGTTCACCACGCGGTCGGACACCGTCAGCCCCTTCACGACTTCGACTTCGGTACCGAGGTTGCGACCGAGCGTGATCGGCTTGAGCTCGATCTTGTTGCCGGGACCGACGGTCGCGACTTGCAGCCCGTGCTCGCGGAACATCAGCGCGCTGGTCGGAATGTGCACGACATCGGGGTTGCTCGGCATCACGAAGTCGACATGAGCGTAGGCGCCCGGCTGCAGCAGGGCGTCGGGATTTTCAGCATGCAGCTCCACCAGCAAGGTGCGCGCGCTGAGATTGATCGCGCTCGAGGTGGTGGCGACCGTCGCCGTGAAGGTTTTGTCCGGGTATTGCGGCAAATGCACTTCGGCGGGCAGCCCGGCGCGCATGCCGGCGGATAATTGCTGCGGCACCTGCACGTAAATGCGCATCTTGTGCAGGTCGGCGACGCGGAACAGCTCCGGTCCGTTGCCGCCGCCGGTGCCGCTGCCGGCGTTGATGAGGGCGCCGATATCGGTTTCGCGCGCGGTCACGACGCCGTCGAACGGCGCGGTGATTCTCTCGAAGCTTGCCAGGGCCTCGAGGCGGTCGACCTCGCCCTGATCGGCCGCGACCTCCGCCGTGGCGGAATTGACCCGGGCGACGGCGCTGTTGTAGTCGGCCTCTTTGGACTCCTGTTCCTGCACGGAAACGACGCCCTTCGGCGATTCCCGCCAGCGTTCGTACGTCGTTTCGGCGAACTGTTGTTCGGCTTCCCTGACCTTGAGCAGCGCCCTGGCCGAATTGAGCTTTGCTTTCGTTGCGGCAAGCTGCGCATCGAGATCAGGCGCCTCGATTTCGGCAAGGAGATCGCCCTTCTTCACGTGAGCGCCATAATCGAAGTACCACTCTTTCAGATAGCCGCTGACGCGGGCAAAGATCGGGGCCTCGTACCAGGCCTGGACGGTGCCCGGCAGCGACAATTTCTCCGTCGTGGCGCCGATGCGCGGCGTCAGCAGCGCAACGGTCGGCACGGCCTGCTCCTGCGTCCATTGCGTCACTTCGGCTTCATGACCGCGTCGCTGCAAAATCCCCCACGCGGCAACGGCGATCGCCGCGACGACGGCAATGATGCCGATCTGGCGCAGGTTGCGCGGCGGCGATATCGGCTTCGCGTCGTGCTGGGGCCGGTGGTCTTCCGAGGCCATGGGTTCTCCGATGGGTGCTCCGGCTAGGCGCCTGATCTGGGTTGCGGGTTCTGTGGCGCCACGGCCGGCTCGCGCCTTGCATGCAGCACGCTGAAGACGATGGGAACGAAAAACAGCGTCGCCAAGGTCGCAATCAGGAGGCCGCCGATCACGGCGCGGCCGAGCGGGGCGTTCTGCTCGCCGCCTTCGCCGAGCGCGAACGCCATCGGCAGCATGCCGATGATCATGGCGAGCGCGGTCATCAGCACCGGGCGGAACCGCGTGAAGCCGGCTTCGAGCGCGGCCGCCGCCGCATCGAGCCCTTGCTCCAGACCTTCGCGCGCGAAGCTCACGAGCAAGATGCTGTTGGCCGTGGCGATGCCCATGCACATGATGGCGCCGGTCAAGGCCGGCACCGACAGCGTCGTCCCGGTCACGAACAGCATCCAGACGATGCCGGCGAGCGCCCCCGGCAGCGCCGTGATGATGATGAACGGGTCGACCCAGGACTGGAAATTGACGACGATGATCAGATAGATGAGCAGGATGGCGCCGGCGAGACCGAAATAGAGCTGGCTGTAGGCGCTGGTCATCGTGCGCACTTGGCCGCGCAGCGCGACATAGGAGCCGCGCGGCAGGTCCTTGTGGGTGTCGCCGAGGATGCGGTCGATGTCGGCGGAGACCGCGCCGAGATCGCGGTCCTGCACCGCACCGAAAATGTCGATCACCGGCTGCACGTTGTAATGCGAGACCACGCCCGGTGACGGGCCCGGCGTGATCCGCGCCAGCCCGCCCAGATATTGCGGCGTCGGCAGCTCCGGCGAGGTGATCGGCACGTTGACGAGATCCGACATCGTGTCGACGCGGTATTGCGGCATCTGCGCGACGATCGGATAGGACACGCCGTTCTCGCTGTTGAGCCAGAAATTCGGATGCACCTGGCCGCTGCCGGACAGTGTGATAAGGAGGCTGTTGGCGATGTCGCGTTGGGTGAGCCCAACCTCACCGGCGAGCGTGCGGTCGACATTGACGTTGATCTGCGGATAGTTGAACACCTGCTGGATGCGCAGATCGGCGATGCCCGGAACGGTGCGGATGCGCTTGAGGAGATCGGTGGCGTAGGCGTAGTTGGCCTTCTGATTGTTGCCGATCACCTGCACGTCGATCGGCGCCGGCAGGCCGAAATTGAGAATTTGCGACACGATGTCGGCCGGCAAAAACGAGAACGTCGCTTCCGGGAATTTTTGCGGCAGCACGGTCCGCAGCTGCTTGATGAATCCCGCGGTCGGGGCGTGATCCTCTTTCAGACTGATCAGGGCATCGCCGTCTTCCGGCCCGATGGTGCCGGTGTTCTGGTAGGCCATGTTGATGCCGGAAAACGGCAGGCCGATATTGTCGACGATGTTGTCGAGTTGAGCAGCCGGAATGGTCCGGCGGACCGTCTGTTCGATCAGATCGAACAGCCGCGCCGTCTCCTCGATGCGGGTGCCGGGCTGGGCGCGCACGTGCACCAGGATCTGCCCGGAATCGACCGCGGGAAAAAAATTCTCGCCGAGGAACGGCCAGAGCCCGAACGAAAGAATGACGCAGGCGAGGAAGCCGGCGATGAAGGTTTTGGGGCGACCGAGCGCGAGGAGGAGTAGCGAACGGTAGCCGTCGCGGATGCGCGAAAAGCGAACCTCGAAACCTTGCTGCAGACGCTTGAATGGATTGCGCGTGCGCACCGGCGCCGCGGCGGGATCGCCGTGGCCGCCGTGCGGCCCGCGCATGAGATAATTGGCCATGGTCGGCACCAGCGTGCGCGACAGCGTGAACGAGCCGATGAGCGCGAACACCACGGCTTCGGCCATCGGCCGGAACAGATAGCCCGCGACGCCGCCGAGCTGGAACATCGGCACGAAGACGATGCACAGGCACAGCAGGGTGACGAAGGCTGGGATGACGATCTGCTGGGCGCCGTCCAATATCGCCGGCTCGATGTCCTTGCCCTGCTCGAGATGGTAATTGATGTTCTCGATGGTGACGGTGCCGTCGTCGACGAGGATGCCGACCGCGAGCGCGAGACCGCCCAAAGTCATCACATTGATGGTCTCGCCGAGCCACGACATCAGCGTGAGCGAAAACAGGATGGCGAGCGGAATCTCGATCAGGATGATGACGGTCGAGCGCCAACTGCCCAGGAACAACAGGATCATCACGCCGACCAGGGCGGCCGCCAGCACCGCCTCGCGCAGGACGCCGAGCACGGCAGCCTTGACGAAGATCGACTGATCGCCGACGGCGTGAAGGTTCAGACTCGGCGGCAGGCTCTCCTCGACCCGCGGCAGCAGCGATTTGATGCCGTCGATCACGTTGAGGGTCGAGGCCGAGCCGGCCTTGAGGATGGTCATCAGCACGGCGCGCGAGCCGTTGACGCGCACGAGATTGGTCTGCGGCGGCGAGCCCTCATGCACATAGGCGACGTCGTGCATGTAGATGAGGGTGCCGTTGACCTTCTTCACCGGCAGATCGTTGATCCGCGGCAGCGAGACCGGACTGGCGTTGAGCGCGACGTTCCAGTCGAACTTGCCGAGCTTCTGGTCGCCGGCCGGCAGAATGAGATTCTGCACGGAGACGGCGTTGAGCACGTCGTCGGCCGACACGTTGTGGGCCTGCATCGCTTGCTGGTCGAGGTCGACCTGCACCTGCAGAATCTTGCCGCCGTAAGGGGAGGGCACCGCCGCGCCGGCGACGGTGGCGAGCTGCGGCCGGATGAAGTTCTGCCCGAGGTCGAACAGCTGCATCTGCGGCAGCTTCTTGCTGGACAAAGCGAGCTGCAGGATCGGCACGCTCGACGCGTTGTAGCTCAGCACGTAAGGCGGCGTGATGCCGGGCGGCAACAATTTCAGCACGGTCTGCGAGGCGGCCGTCACCTGGGCGAGCGCGGCGGCGATGTCGACGTTCTTCTGAAAGAAAATCTTGACCACGCCGTAGCCGGATAGCGACTGCGATTCGAGGTGCTCGATGTCGCTGACCTGGGACGTGAGCGTGCGCTCGTAATAATAGATGACGCGGCCGGACATGTCGTTCGGCAGAAGACCGTTGTAGGTCCACACCACGCTGACGACCGGGATGTTGATGTTGGGGAAAATGTCGGTCGGCGTCGAAATCGCGGCGCGCACGCCGAAGATCGCGATGACCACGGCGAGCACCACGAAGGTGTAGGGGCGTCGCAGTGCGGTGAGGACGATCCACACGGCCGCGGTCTCCTATCGATGCCCGGCGCCGGCGCGACGATGCAGGACGCTGAACACGGTCGGCACGAAGAACAACGTCGCCAGCGTCGCAACGGTGAGGCCGCCGATCACGGCGCGGCCGAGCGGGGCGTTCTGCTCGCCGCCTTCGCCGAGCGCGAATGCCATCGGCACCATGCCGATGATCATGGCGAGCGCCGTCATCAGCACCGGGCGGAACCGAGTGAAGCCGGCTTCGAGCGCCGCCGTCGCCGCATCGAGGCCGTTCGCCAGCCCTTCGCGCGCGAAGCTGACCAACAGCACGCTGTTGGCGGTCGCGATCCCCATGCACATCACCGCCCCCGTCAAGGCCGGCACCGACAGGGTCGTGCCGGTCACGAACAGCATCCACACGATGCCGGCGAGCGCCCCCGGCAGCGCCGTGATGATGATGAACGGGTCGAGCCAGGATTGGAAATTGACGACGATCACCAGATAGACCAGCACGACCGCGCCGGCGAGGCCGAAATAGAGCTGGCTGTAGGCGCTGGTCATGGTGTGGACCTGCCCGCGCAGCGCGACATAGGAGCCGCGCGGCAGATCCTTGCGGGTGTCGGTCAAGATGCGGTCGATGTCGGTTGAGACCGCGCCGAGATCGCGCTCCTGTACGGCGCCGAAAATGTCGATCACCGGCTGCACGTTGTAATGCGAGACCACGCCCGGGGAGGGGCCCGGCGTGATGCGGGCGAGGCCGCCGAGGTAGCGCGGCGTTTCCGTGCTCGCCGAGGTGACCGGGACGTTGCCGAGATCGGAGATGGTGTCGATGCGGTATTGCGGCATCTGGGCGACGATCGGATAGGACACGCCGTTCTCGGTATTGAGCCAGAAATTCGGATGCACCTGGCTGCTGCCTGACAGCGTGACCAACAAGCTGTTGGCGACGTCGCGTTGCGTGAGCCCCACCTCGCCGGCGAGCGAACGGTCGACATTGACGTTGATCTGCGGGTAGTTGAACACCTGCTGGATGCGCAGGTCGGCGATGCCGGGAACGGTGCGGATGCGCTTGAGGAGGTCGGTGGCATAGGCGTAGTTGGCCTTCTGATTGTTGCCGATGACCTGTACGTCGATCGGCGCCGGCAAGCCGAAATTGAGAATTTGCGACACGATGTCGGCCGGCAGGAACGCGAACGTCACGCCGGGAAATTTTTGCGGCAGGCTCTCGCGCAGCCGTTTGATGAATCCCGCGGTCGGGGCGTGGTCCTCTTTCAGACTGATCAGGGCGTCGCCGTCTTCCGGGCCGATGGTGCCGGTGTTCTGATAGGCCATGTTGATGCCGGAAAACGGCAGGCCGATATTGTCGACGATGTTGTCGAGCTGAGCAGCCGGAATGGTCTGGCGCACCGTCTGCTCGATCAGATCGAACAAGCGCGCGGTTTCCTCGATGCGGGTGCCGGGCTGGGCGCGCACGTGCATCAGGATCTGCCCGGAATCGACGGTGGGAAAAAAGTTCTCGCCCAGAAACGGTTCGAGGCCGAGGGATATGATGACGACCACGATGAAGCCGACGATCACTCGCGTCGGGTACGCAAGCGCCAGCGCCAGCAGCGTGCGGTAGCGGGCGCGCACGACCGTGAAAACCCGCTCGAAGCCGATCTGAAAGCGCTTGAAGGGATTGCGCGGACGATAGGTCGAGACGGCATGGGCGTCCTCGTGTCCGGCATGGGAGTGGAGAACTTGGGAGTGGAGCAGGAAGTGCGCCATGGTCGGCACCAAAGTGCGCGACAGCACGAAGGAGCCGATGAGCGCGAACACGACCGCCTCGGCCAGCGGCCGGAACAGATAGCCGGCGACGCCGCCGAGCTGGAACATCGGCGCGAACACGATGTCGAGCACGAGCAGCGTGACGAAAGCCGGAACGACGATCTGCTGCGCGCCGTCGAGGATCGCCGGCTCGACTTCTTTGCCCATCTCCAGATGGTAGAAGATGTTCTCGAGCGTCACCGTGCCTTCGTCGACCAACATGCCGACGGCGAGCGCGAGGCCGCCCAGAGTCATCACATTGATGGTCTCGCCGAGCGCGGCAAGGGCGATGACGGAAAACAACACCGACAGCGGGATCGAGATGATGATGATGATGGTCGAGCGCCAGCTCCCCAGGAACAAAAGAATCATCACCCCGACGAGTCCGGCCGCCAGCACGGCCTCGCGCAGCACCCCGAAGATCGCCGCCTTGACGAACACCGACTGGTCGCCGACGGCATGAACGCTCAAGCCCGCCGGCAGGCTCTCCTCGACCCGCGGCAGCAAAGATTTGATGCCGTCGATGACGTTGAGGGTCGAGGCCGAGCCGGCCTTGAGGATCGTCATCAGCACGGCGCGGGAGCCGTTGACGCGCACCAGATTGGTCTGCGGCGGCGAACCCTCGTGCACGAAGGCCACGTCATGGAGATAGACGACCGTGCCGTTGACCTTCTTCACCGGCAGATCATTGATGCGGTCGAGCAGGACGGGGCTCGCATTGAGCGCCACGTTCCAGTCGAACTTGCCGATTTTGACGTCGCCGGCCGGCAGCACCAGGTTCTGCGCCGAGATGGCGTTGACGATATCGTCGGCCGAGACGTTGTGGGCCTGCATCGCGCCTTGGTCGAGGTCGACCTGGGCCTGCAGAATCTTACCGCCATAAGGCGAGGGCACCGCCGCGCCGGCGACGGTGGCGAGCTGCGGCCGGATGAAGTTCTGCCCGAGGTCGAACAGCTGCATCTGCGGCAGCTTTTGGCCCGACAGCGCGAGCTGCAGGATCGGCACCGTGGCGGCATTGTAGCTCAGCACATAGGGCGGGGTGATGCCCGGCGGCAGCAGTTTCAGCACGGTCTGCGAGGCCGCCGTCACCTGCGCCAATGCGGTGCGGATATTGACGCCTTTTTGAAAGAAGATCTTGATGACGCCGTAGCTGTTGAGCGATTGCGACTCGATGTGCTCGATGTCGCTGACCTGGGACGTAAGCGTGCGCTCGTAATAGTAGACCACCCGGCCCGACATGTCGTTCGGCAGCAGCCCGGTATAGGTCCAGACCACGCTGACCACCGGGATATTGATGTTGGGAAAGATGTCGGTCGGCGTCCGCACTGCCGCCAGCGCGCCGAAAATGGCGATCAGAAAAGAGAAGACCACGAAGGTATAAGGCCGCCGCAGCGCGATCTGAACGACCCACACGTCAATAATCTCCCGCCGACATGTCGCAATCGCCACGTGAGCCGGCCGCCGCCGCAACGGCGTGACCCATCGGCCCGATCTATCCCCGTGGCCCCAGCACTTTCCAGTTTATCGGCAGCGGGACAATGCTTTAGCCTTCAGTGGTTTACAAGTCCGATAGGGGCGTCGGCCGCGTCGAGGGGTCGCGTCATTTGGCCGCCGCTTACGCGATCGCCCTAACGCGCGGGCGACGCCGCGGTTGCGCAATGGAACACTCTGGCGGATGCTGGCTTAGATCTGTGCTCGAGGCGCAGTGATGAACCGCTTACGCAATCTGCCGACGACTGCCGCCCTTGCGCTGTTGCTGACCGGATCGCCGGCGATGGCCGAGCCGGAGCAGCAGCCGCCGCAGCAGCTCGTGCCGACGCGCGACGTCGACGTCATCTATGACGTGGTGCGGCCGCAGCGGCAGCAGCAAAAAAGCTGGGAACGCGTACGCTGGTCGGCCGGCGACCAGCTGGAGCGGATCGACGGTCCCGACAAATCGGCCACGATTTTAGACCGCAACGGCAACGTGGTCACGCTGTTGAACCCGGCGACGCGGACTTACCGCAAGCTGGAAGGCGCGCCGCGCCGTCCGACCGAGCCGGAACCGGGAACCAAGCTCCTACGCGGACCGCAATCCGTCGTCGCCGGAGTGCCCTGCATCGATTGGACGTGGTCCGAAGACGTCGAAACGCACACCGTCTGCGCCACCGCGGACGGCGTACCGCTGCGCCATGTGGTCGACGGCCAAACCGTGATGCAGGCGCGCTCAGTGAAATACGGGCCGCAAAAGCCGGACCTTTTCCAGGTGCCGCCTAACTATACGCCGGCGCTGGCGCCGGAAGGCGAAGCCAGCCCGTAGCGAACCCTCCCCAGGTTGGCCCCCGATTTGTGTGTCCGCAGAGCCACAGTCGCGGCCAAAATGCGGCGGTATATTGACAAGTGAGCGCGGACCCCGACAAGTTACCGTTGTATTAGTTTGGATACATCGGGTATCGGGGGGCGTGGTGAAGACAGGGCACGGACGTCGGCACAATCCGGAATCGGCACTGCCGCAGCGTCAAATCGGTTTTGGCGCCAATTTGGGGGCTAACATGAGAAAATTCGGCGTGTCCGCGGGCGCTTCCGCGGCGGTCATTCTTGGGCTCATTGGTGCTGCGCAGGCGGCGGATCTGCCCGAAAACCTCATGGTGTTGAAGGCGCCGCCCGCCGACGTGTATCCGCCCGGCGCACCGTTTGCATCCTGGCTCGACATGGTGAGCGCCACTCAGAACGCGCAGCCGCACTGGATGACCCCGCTCGTGACGGTCACGCCGCGTCTCGAGCAAGAATTTCGGTGGGACTTCTACGACCAGCAAAATGCACCCGCGAGCAGCCCCAACGGCAACGGTCAACATATCATCAATTATGGCGGGCCGGGCGGCCCGCGGGTGGAATTGATTCCGTCCTATAATTGGGAAGCTATTGTCGCGCCACCGCCGTACGAGACCGCCTCTGGCCCGAAGGGCAGCGCCAGCGGCTGGGGCGATTGGCCGATGTTCTTGGTCAAGTACCGCTTCATTGCCGCGAACGAGCAGAACGGCAACTATATCGTGACGGCGTTCTTTCAGATGTCCGACCCGCAAGGCACGTACGGCAAGATCTCGAACGATATCCTTGTTGCGCAGCCCACTTTGGCGTTCGGCAAAGGCTGGGGCGACTTCGATATCCAATCGACGCTCAGCGTCCAGGTTCCGGTGGAAGGGATCTCCAGCGGGTCCACCCCGGGCGCAACAACTGTGACCAACTTCGGCGATCCGTTCCTGTGGAACACAACCTTCCAATACCACCTTTTCGAGTACTTCTGGCCGGAACTGGAAACCAACTACACGTATTACCCGAATGGCGAGCATCAAGGTCTCAGCCAACTTTTGCTCACGCCCGGCCTCATCTTAGGCCGTTTCAAGATCGGCATGGATAGTCCGACCCGACCGATCAACCTGATCGTCGGCGCCGGCTACCAGATCGCGGTCACGCCTAATCCTGTCGTGCAAAACAATATCGTCGCCACGGTTCGCGTGACGTTCTAGCTCCGAACGGCATTGTTGCGATTTGGGGTGCGCTGCGAAAGGGCGCGAGGCAGGACTTGGCACAAGCCAGGCCTGTCTCGTTGCGGTTTGCCCGCGCACATGACGTGGCCTTTGTGCCACAGCGGTTGCGACAAGAAGCCCCGAGGCGGCCGCCCATATTGCATGGCCCGCCAAAACCGATCATCCTTTGCCGCGGGGGCGGGGTCATCTGCAAGCGTGGATCTTCGTACGCGTCGGCGCCGCCAGTGGTCCCGAAGTACGGCCCGTTTTTGCTCCGTGGTGATAGTAGGAGTGCATGCGTCCAGTCGCGGCGCCAGCCCGGTTCCTGCGCTTGTGTGGCGGTCGCCGGGAGTCGGCCCCTCCGCGGATCTGGATTTCTACGCTCCGTTTCGCCGCGCTCGGCCTCGTCGCCGGCGCTGCGTTAGCTGGCTGTGCGGTCGGCCCCGATTTCCAGCCGCCGGCGTCGCCAGTGCCGGCGAACTTCGCCGGCGCGTCCGCGGCGAACGCCGAACGCCCGAGCGACCGCGGCGACACCAGGGCGGCCGATCCTGCCCGATGGTGGCGGACACTCAATGACCGCGAACTCGATTCGCTCATCGACCGCGCCATCGCGGCGAGCCCCACACTCGAAATCGCGCTGAACCGGGTGCAGGAAGCGCGGGCGCAGGAGGCTGTCGTCATCGGCGCAGCCTTGCCGGCGCTGCAAGGCAGCGAAGGCGGGGGTTTTGGCACCGGAAGCGATCTGGGTCGCGGCCGCGCGTCGCAAGCGCTCGTGTCCGCCGAGAATGGCGCCGGCGTCTCGAACGTCACCAACCTCGCCGGTTTCGATGCCGCCTGGCAGATCGACCTGTTCGGCAAATACCGGCGCGCCATCGAGGCGGCGCAGTACGACATCGAGGCCGCGGCGGCCGCGCGCAACATGGTGCTGGTCGCGCTCGTCGCCGACGTGACGCGCGCCTACCTCGATCTGCGCGCGCTGCAGATGCAGCTTGCCGTGTTGCGTAAGGACATCGAGGTTGCGCAAAAGTACGTCGATTTCGTTCAGGAGCGCTTCAACCGCGGTATCACCAATGAGCTGGATGTCACTCTGGCGCAACGTGAATTGGCGCAACTGCAGGCTCAGGTCGCGCCGCTTGGCGCCCAGATCAACGCGGCCCGCTATGTGATCGCCGTCCTCATCGGCGAATTTCCCGAAAACCTCGGCCGCGAACTGGCGCGCCCGGGCGTGCTGCCTGCCCTGCCGGTACGCATTCGCGCGGGCTTGCCGATCGACCTGCTGCGCCGCCGGTCCGATATCCTCGAAGCCGACCGCCAACTGGCGAGCGCCACGGCGGCGATCGGCGTCGCCACTGCCGATCTGTTTCCTCAAGTGGCGATATCCGGCAGCGTCGGCTGGCAGCAGGGGCCTGGCCTTTCCGCGACCCCCATCAGTCCGATCTGGTCGGCCGGCCCGTCCGTCACCGCGCCGCTCCTTGATTTCGGCCGGCTCGATGCGGTGGTCGAAAAGGCCGACTTTCGCACCCGCGAGCTGTTGTTCAATTACAAGCAGACCGTGCTCAACGCGGTGCGCGAGGTCGACACCGCGGTCGAGGCCTACGCGGCCCAGCAGAACAGCCTGCGGCATTTGAGCGATGCCCTCACCGCGGCGCGCCGCGCGGTGAGCCTCGCCCAGCAGCGCTTCGACCGCGGCCTCACCGATTCCCTCAACGTCATCGACGCCCAGCGCCAGGAATTCGCCATCGAGCAGCAATACGTGGCGGCGCAGCAAAACGCCGCGGAGCAGTTCGTTACGCTCTATAAATCGCTCGGCGGCGGCTGGGAGGATTATCAGGTGTTCGCGCCGATACCGCGGCCGATGCCGGCCGTCGCCGCTGCGTTCAAGCGGCTGATCGACCGCACGCCGACGCCGTAACAGCCTGAAATGCCGGCGCGGTTTTCGCAGCGCAGCGCTTTGCCGCTATTTCGTATGCAGTGCAATCATTGCGGGTTTAATCTCGCGGGCAGGAACCGATCCGTTGCTTGGGCAAGAGTGAGGACCCTGGAGCGGAGAACTAACCCCACCTCCATGCCGGCGCACGGTCGCGCGTTCCCCACCGCAAATGGCGGCATGACCGCCACATGACGGCAACATGAAACTTTTTCCTTCGCGAATTTCGTCCACGCAATCGACGTATGTGTTAAACGTGCCCGATTTCGGGGCTGCCGACTAACTGCGATAGTGGGACGCTGTCGAGGCAATGCAGATCAAACAATTGACGGTGCATGAGGTTCTGGCGGACCTATCCTTGGCAACGGTGTCCAGCGTCATCACTGTTCTCGGAACAGTCGCATTCGCCGCCATGATTTTTTCCGGGCCTTTGGCAAAAGTCGTGCCGCTGGCCTTCGTGACCTTTCTGACCGGAACCGCCGTATCAGGGCTGGTGATCGGCTTGTTGAGCCGTTTTTACTGTAATCTCAGCGGTGCCCAGGATCAGCCAGCGGCCATTCTGGCGACCTTCGCGAGCGGCCTCACCAGCATGAGCGTGCTCGATGTGGGGGCGGCCACCTCGACGATGTTCGCCGTCATTGTTCTTTCTACCGCTTGCTTCGGTTTGGCTCTCCTGCTGCTTGGCGTCTTGAGATTTGGAAAATACACCCAACTCGTTCCCTATCCGGTGATCGGCGGCTTCCTGGCTGGAGTTGGCGTGCTGGTCTTGATCGCCACGATCCGGTTTCTGTCGGGTATCACGCCGACCCTAGACAGCCTCCCCCAGCTTTTCTCCTGGCCACTAATCTTGCGATGGCTGCCATCCCTGATCGCCGCCAGCCTTTTGTATTGGGGAATGAACCGCATTCGGCACGTCTTGTTTCTGCCAATCGCGCTGATCGGTATCGTGATCTTGTTTTACATTGTTGCAGGCGTGTTGTCCGTTCCGCTGGTCTCCCTGCGGGAGAGCGGTTTCGTCTTCGCGTCCCCGCGCGAAGGCGGCGTCTTCGACGCGATCAAATTGCTCTCCGTCACGGAAATTGATTGGAGCGTCGTCCTCAATGGGCTGGGAAAAATCGGCGGCCTGGTTCTGGTCTGCACGATCGGCGCGTCGCTCGCCACGACGGCCCTGGAAATCGGTGCCGAAACAGAGCTGGAGCCAAATCACGAATTGCGGGCGCATGGCCTGGCGAATCTGGCGGCCGCGCTGGTCGGCGGCTTGCCGGCCTTCACCCTGGCCGCACCATCATTGGCCTATCTTCGCCTCGGAGCGTCCAGCCGCTTGATGCCGATCCTGCGCCCTGTTTTTAGTCTGGCGCTCGGGGTGGCGGGTCTTGGTCTCCTGGGGTTCGTGCCCAAGGTCATGGTGGGCACACTTCTTATCGTGTTCGCGTTCGGCCTGATGGACGAATGGCTGATCCGCGCCCGTCATCGCCTTGGTCGCAGCGACTACATCCTTGTCCTGATGATCACCGGGATCATCGCGCTGGTCGGATTTCTGCCGGGGGTCGCAGCCGGCATTCTCATCGCCGTCCTCGACTTCCAAGTCAAATACGGCAGATTGAATGTCATAAAGGCCGAACTTTCTGGGCGCGATTTTCGCAGCGATGTCGAACGCTCCCCCCGCGCCGACGGCATTTTGCGTGAGGTCGGGGAGCGGGTTGTCACTTTCGAAATCCAGGGATTTATTTTCTTCGGGACGGCGATCGGACTTCTGGAGCATATCCGCAAGCGCATCGGGGCGAGCACGCAAAAAGTAGAATTTGTGATTCTAGGGTTTGCGAATGTCGACGGGTTGGACGCCGCGGCGCATTTCGCACTGCGAAAGCTGAAAACCTTTGCAAAAATGCAGAATATTTGTTTGCTCTATTCGGGCTTGAACGGCGACGCCGCCAAAGACTTGCAGGCCGCGAATATCCTCGATCAGGATCTGTCCCTTTGCTTCGCGACTACGGCGATGGCTCTCGAATGGGTTGAAAACCGCCTGCTCGAGCAGTCTGGCTGGGACGATGCCCCGATCAGCGCCCCGACAAGCGCTGAGGATGCCTTGGTTTCCGTCATCGGGGAACGGGACAAGGCTATGGCCTTGTTACCCTATTTCACCATCCGTGACATAAAGGCGGGTGACACGGTGTTCCGCCAAGGCGACGATGACTACGACACGATCCTGCTGGTGCGCGGCACGCTCTCGGCGCATCTCGATCTCGGCGGCGGACGGTCGGTTCGCTTGCGGAAATTTTTGCCCGGCACCCTGACGGGGGAAATGGCATTTTACACCGACAGGAAACGTTCGGCCTCGCTGATTGCGGACACGGACGCGACCATCGGCGTGATCAGCGGCGCATCCCTGCTTCGCCTGAGCCGGGATCAGCCTGCCGTCGCCGCCGAGTTTCACCAGATGGCGGCACGACTTATGGCGCAACGCATCATATCGATGAACGCGATGCTGCGGATCCTCCTCCCCGGCCTTGCCAACCGGACGCCGCGCGCGGCGCCGGCGAGGTGATCGAATTGGGATGTTGTCGCTGCGGTGGATGAGTCCGCTTTTTGTGCCGACGCGCACGGTCCGAACTCCGACCGCGAAATCGACGACGGTCATTCCGCCGATACCGCCCGATCCGTCATGGATCGGGGGTCGCATGCCCGAGCGCCCCGCGAATGTTGCATTTCTGCCACTGACGCGGCGAATTCCTTGTTGATGGCCGGCAAAAGCATGGCAATGGGACCAAGTGTCATCGTACAGTCATCCCCGAATTCTAGACGGAAACAGGGTAAACTTTCCTCAATTTCGCAAATATTCACAACACTGGAGGGGGTCGTGTCGGACAAACATGGTGGTCAAATGAAGCTCAAACTAACGAGGGTTCGATTGGGGCAGGGGGGTACGGTGAAAAAACTTTCCATTTCCGCGGCGATTGTTCTCGGGCTCGCCGGCGCGGCGAATGCGGCGGATATGCCGATTCCGACCAAGGCGTGGACGCCGCCGGCGGCGGTGCCGGCGGCCTGTACCGGCCTGACCGACTTCTTGCTGTCGAACTGCTTGCTGAGCTGGTACGGCGTCACCTTCTACGGCACGGTCGACATGGGCGGGACCTACCAGACGCACGGCACGCCGTTCGATCCGAACTTCCCGACCGGGGCCTCGTACTTCCTGAATCCTACGAACCGGTCGGCCGGATTTGGTCTGGGTCCCAACGCCATGAGCCAATCGAACGTCGGCGTCAAAATCATTGAACCGATTGCGGGCGGCTGGTCGTTTGTTTCCCAGAACGAACTGGCGTTCGACCCCTATTCGGGGCTGTTGGCCAATGCGCCGCAGGCGCTGCAAAACGCCATTGGCGTTCCGCAGACCCAGCAGCTCCTGCCGGTCGATTCGAGCCGGTGGGGCTGGCTCGCGGGGACGAACGCTGCCGGCGTCAGCTCGCCTGTTTACGGCACGCTGCTCTTCGGCCGGCAAAACTCGCTGCTGAACGACGCTGTCGTCGCCTACGATCCGATGGGTGCGGCCTACGCCTTCTCGCCGATCGGCTATTCCGGCAAGGTCGCCGGCGCCGGCGACACCGAGGAGGCCCGCTGGACCACGGCCATCAAGTATCGCGTCAATATCGGCGACTTCCGGCTGGCAGTGGAGGGGCAGCCTATCGGCGGCTCGACCGGCGGATACGACGCCTATAACCCGAACAACGGCGCGATCTCGGGCGGCATCGGCGGCGACATCAAGAATGTCGTCCCCGGCGTGATCTCATTGGATGTCTTCGGCACTTTCGAGAAAGACGCCGTCAATATCGGAACCAATTATGCAGCGGGACCGACCCTAAATTCCAGCGGACTTGCAATAGGGAATTTCCAACCGGCTTTTCTCACGGCGACGGTCTCCAACCAGACGAGCGTCATGGCGGTGGGCAAATGGAGCTTCGGTTCGTGGGGAAACACCCCGCCGCCGGTCGTGGGTAAAGCGGCTCCTGCGCCGTCCGGACCCTCCGGTATCCCGCTCACCCTGTACGGTGGCTATGAGTGGGTGCAGTACGCCAACCCGAGCGATCCACAGAGCTCATTCAACGATGACGGGTTCTCGTTCCTTCTTGGACCGAGTGGAGTTAATGGCCATGGTCAAGCGGCCGGTGGTAACAATACCTCGATCAATAACAATGCATACAACAGCAATTGCGGGAAAGGTGCTGGTTGCACGGACCAGATCTTCCAGGTCTTTTGGGTCGGCGCAAAATACGGTATCACCAAAAATCTGGATGTGATCGGCGCCTATTACCACTACGATCAGGACCAGTTCGTCATAACGACGGCGAAGAACGAATGTGCCAACCCCACCCAGCTCGGCCAATGCGCCGGTACGGGCGACATGGCGTCCGCGGTTCTCGACTGGCGGTTCCTGCCGAAGTGGGATGCGTACATCGGCACGTTTTACTCGACGTTCGGCGGCGGCTTGGTCAAGGGCTACCTCGCCAGCAGCAATCTCGCCACGACGTCTGGCGTCCGCTTCCGGTTCTGACAACAATGGAAGCGGGATTTTGCAAGGTCGCACGACGATTTTGGTAAAATCCCGCTTCTCTCTTTTGCGAACGCGGCAGTCCTGACCCAGCAAACTTTGGCCGGCCATTCAGTGGCCGGCCATTGCTTTTGGGATACCGCCTCGCGATGCGTTATTCGTGCGCCATATTTGCAACATATTCTGGGAAATTGTTGCGCGTTTTAGAAATTACAATAAAGACAGTAGCTTAGATGGGGCTGCTGGGGCGTCGGGTGAATCGACCAGGATTGCCGATCCGTATATTATGAACGGGCACATAGCGGGCAGAATCGGGCGAAGAATTCGAAGGCTTCGGTTATTGGCTCGCTCGAGTTTCTGGCTCGGTGTCTCGAGCCATTTGCGACGGGGCGGTCCGCAAGGACCCGAACGGGGCGAAATGCCGGTGGTGGTGGGAAGAGCCCTTCTGATCATCTCGATGGGCGTTTGCATGGTGCAAGCGGCCAATGCGACGGATTTTGTCTTTCCAACCCCGCAGCAATCGCAAGGCCCCAACTGGGCGGGACCGTATCTGCAGAGCCGTGGCGGCGTTACAGCCGGTGTCCCTTGGACCACGCCCGGGACGTCGAACGGATTTTCCTCGGCGGCGCCTCCGGCCGTCAGCGACAGCTTCGGCTACAATTTCCAATCGGGCAATTTCGTGTTCGGTCTCGAAGGCTCGCTGGCGGCGGCGAACTTCGACGGCAAGTTCACGGCGCCGTCTTTGGCCGCGACCACGAATGCCGCCTGGACGCCGAACATGAATTGGCTCGGCGGCGTGACCGGCAAGGTCGGCTACTCGTTCGGGCAGTGGCTGCCCTATGCCAAAGGCGGATTTGTTGCGGCTGAAGTCGGATCACCGACTCAGAGCGGCCCGGTCGTCGGCGGCTTTGCGCAAACCACGGACGTTTCCGGATGGACAGCCGGCGTCGGCCTCGAATATCAGCTGACGCCCAAATGGTCGATGGGACTTGAATACCTCTATACCGACCTTGGCAATGGCAGCCCGCAGAGCACGCTCGGCACGGCGCCGATCTCGGGCGCGCCGGAGGTGTACTCGACGGCGCTGAAGACCCAGAGCCTGCTCGGGCGGCTCAATTACAAGACGGGCTGGTAGAGCCTGGGTCAGGTCGAAGCCGGGCAGGCTTAGGCTCATAGGCGTTAGGTTAAGCCGTGTTTCCCGGATGCAGTGCAGCACGAAGTGATGCACTGCTGATCCGGGATCGTCGCAAACACGGCGTTTCCGAAGGTCCCGGTTCTGCAGCGCATCACTGCGTGCTGCGCTGCGCCCGGGAAACGTACTTAAACCTAACGCCTATGAGGCTTAGGCTTCCACAAGCTCCGGCGCCTTGGCGTGGATCGCCATTTCGCACCGTTCCACGAAGCGGATGATATCGCCGAGCCGGCTCTCGCCCTCGAGCAGCGGCGCGTGACCCTCGTCCGGCACCTCGATCACATCCAATTGCGCGCGCCGCTCGCGCATGGCCTCGACCGTCGCCTCCGAGAGGATGTCGGAATTGGCGCCGCGGACCACCAGCATCGGCACATCGGCCAGCGCATCGAACTCGTTCCACAGGCACGGCAGCGGCCGCTCGATGTCGATGCCGCCGAGCGCGCGGGCGATGCCCTCGTCATAGGCCGGCTTGAGCGCGCCGTTTTTCAGATGCCAGGTCCGCTGCGCCGCGCCGAGCCACTGGTCGGCGGTGAGTTTGGGAAACTGCGCGCCCATGAGCTGGCGCAGAACGTCGGCGCCTTCTTCGTAGGTGCGCGGATGCGGCAATCTGCCGACGTAGCTTTTGATGCGCGCGATACCCGTCGGCTCGGTCACCGGACCGACGTCGTGCAGCACGACGCCGGCAATCGCGGTCGGGTGAGCGGCGCCCAGCATCATGGTAAGAACGCCGCCGCGCGAGCTGCCCACGAACACGGCCGGCCCAACACCGAGCTCGGCTAGAACGCCGATGATGTCGCAGAGCTCGGTCATGCAATTGTAGTTGCCGTGGTCGGTGTCGTGCTCGGAATGGCCGCGTCCGCGGGAATCGATGGCGATGACGTGCCGTTTCGGCGTTCCGTGCGCCAGCGCCGGCGCTAATTCGTCGAAGTCGGCGACGGTACGGGCGAGGCCCGGCAGGCAGACCACCGGCAATCCGGGCGCCGTGCGCGTCCCATATTCGCGCACATGAAGCTTCAACCCGTCGGGTGCGGTTATGAACAGGCTCTTGCCGTGGTGGTCGAGCACGTCACCATGCAACATTGCATGCCCCACTTGCTCTTGGACAAAATCAACATACTGACTGCAACGGAATGTCTCAATGCCGTCATGAAGGCATTCGCGTAAGATTTTTGCCCAAGAATTGGGCATCGCCCCAAGATTGGCCGAAAGCAAAAATTTGGGCGATTGCATCCTTTGGATGCAAGGGGAGGGGTATCGGCTAACCGCCGCGGCGCAGATCGGCCTCGATCAATAGCCGGGAATCGTTACCGAAGCGTGCGCGATAGATTTGCATGTTCTCGATCACCCGCTGCACGTAATTGCGCGTCTCGGCGAACGGGATGCGCTCGATCCAGTCGATCGGATCGATCTTGGAGCTGCGCGGATCGCCGTATTGGTCGATCCATTCCTTCACGCGGTGCTTGCCGGCATTGTAGGCGGCGAACGCAAGAATATAGGAGCCGTTGAATTCGCCGATGTCGTCGCCGAGCTCGGCCGAGCCGATCTGGACGTTATAGGCGGGATCCTCGAGCAAGCGCCGCTGATCGAACACGACGTTGAATTTCTTGGCGACGAACCGCCCGGCGTCGGGGGTGACCTGCATCAGGCCCAAAGCGTGCGCGCTGGAGACGACGCGCGGATTGAATGCGCTTTCCTGGCGCGCGATCGAATAGACGACGCACGGCTCGACTTCGGGTCCGATCGGCCGGAAGCTCGGAATGCCGAACGCCGGAAAGGCATAATGCTCGAGCGGCAGGCCGCGGCGCGTCGCGGTCTTGCCGATCAAAAGGGTTGCCCGCGCGTCGTGGTGGTGCGTGGCGATATCGGCGAGCGCGGCAAGGGCTGTGGCATCCATCGCCTTGTCGGCAAGATCGGCGGCCATGGCGGCGACGAGGTCGCGTTCGTCGATGGCGTAGAGGATTTCGAAGGCGCGGGCGACTTCGAGCCGGCGATGTTCCGGCGGCGGTTCCGGCCATTGCCGGAGCGCCACGCCGTCGAGCCCCAACCGTGCCCGCGACAGCTGGCCGTAATAGGCGGTCGGGTAGCGCGCGGCCGCTTCGTAAGAACCGCGCGCGTCCGCCCCGCGCCCAAGCGCTTCGGCGGCGCGACCCTGCCAGTAAAAGGCGCGGGCGAGCGTGATCGGATTGGCGACGCCGTCGGTGATGCGGGCGAAATGGCCGAGCGCCACGCCCGGCTCGCGCAGGAAGCGCAGCGCGATCCAACCGGCGGTGAATTGCTGTTCGGCGCGATAGTTCTCGTTCTTCGGAACGGCGGCTAATCTGGCCACCTCGTAGGCGGTTTTGAAATCGCCGAGGTCCAAGAGCTTGCGCGCCACCAGCCGGCGCTCGACCCACCACTGATCGACATCGCCGAGCTCGTCCGGCTCGCGCGGCGCCGCGTTGAGCCACTTGGCGGCCTCCGCGACATTGTCGCCGCGGCGCAGCCATTGCGCGTGGCTGAACATGTAGCCCGCATCGTGGCGCGCTGCCGCCGGCACGGCTTCCAGCAACGCCTTGGCGTTGCCGGCCTTGTTGATGACGGCGGCGCGCGCCTTGGCGATGGCGAACTCGGTAGGATCCAAATGGCGCGCGGCGCGCAGGCCGGCGTCGTCGTCTTCGGCATAGAGGCGCGCGTCCATGCGCGCTTTGTCGTCCGCGGGCGTGATCAGGCCGGCGAAAATCTCGCGCGCCTGCGCCTCGAGCTCTTCGGAAAAGCTGTCGTTGCGCCAGGCTTCGCGCACGGCCGCCTGCGCACCGGCCCGATCGCCCTCGGCGAGCAAGGCGCGCGCCAGCGCGAAGCGGCCTTTGGCGCTCAATGGCGGCTGGCTGCCAAAGAAAGTGATGGTCGTGCGCGGGTCGATTGGTTGTTTCCACAGCGCGACCTCGGCGCGCCGGCGCAATCCGACAATGCCCGGCCAGCTCGGATTGGCGGCGATGAAAGCGGCGTAGCGGGCAAAGTCGATCTCGGTATCCTCGCTGCGCAGGATCACCCACTCGACGAGCTTACGCGCGAGCGGATCGGCAATCGTGCTTTCCACGCCGGTCGCGTCCTCGCCGCGGCCTTTGTGGGCGAGATCGATCGCCTGCTTGACCGCGTCGAGGTCGAGCGGCGAGGTGGTCGCGGTCGCCGCGATCGCAAGAGGCGGCGCGGATCGGCCGGGGCTCGGTGGTTTGCCCAGGAGGCGGCCGGCAGGTTGTACCGCGGCGGTCGGCGCGAATGCCCCGGTGACCGTCGTCCGGTCCGGAGCCTCATAGCCGAGGACCCCGGCCGAAGGCATCGATGCCGCGCTCGAGGCTGCGGACTGCGGCGGCGGCGTAAGGGGCGCTTTCGCGGCCGGCTGCGGGGCTACTGTCGCGATTTTTCCCGTTCGGTCGGCCTTGATCGTCGGGCGCGGCCGCGGCAGCGGAACCGATGGCGCCGCGGCCTGGGCTGCGGCGATGACCGGCAACAGCGTGCCGAAGGCGGCCATGACGAGAATGAGCCGAAAGGACGTCACCAGCTCGCACTCCGTGCGTCGCGGCTCGAGCCGCCGGCGATTGCCGAATCGCGTTCGTGTCCCCGAAGGCCCTTGTGGCCGCCAACCTCTGGCCCGGCAAGATTGACGAAACCCTAATTCCGCCAAACGGCGTCCGAAACGGCGCCCGTCATCCGCCAATATTGATTCCCGAGTTTGACGGCCAAAACGGGGCGCGCCGCCGCGGCCGCGCCTCGAGGGGGCTTTCAAGGCCCGCCGCAACCCGATATCTATGGGCCGCAGCACCGATTGACCATGAGCCGGACCGCCGCAGGCAAGGCCTGCGCGCGATCCGGCGCCGCGACCCCGGGGATCATGTTATGACCGCCAAGACCACTGCCAAGACGACCGGCAAGACGAGCTTCCGCGGCTCATTCACCGCGCTCGTCACGCCGTTCAAGAACGGTTCCGTGGACGAAGCGAGCTTTCGCGCGCTGGTAGATTGGCAGATCGCGGAGGGCACCAACGGGCTCGTTCCGGTCGGCACCACCGGCGAAAGCCCGACGCTGTCCCACGAGGAGCACAATGCGGTGGTGGAATGGTGCGTCGACCAGGCCAAGGGCCGCGTCCCGGTCGTCGCCGGCGCCGGCTCGAATTCCACCAAGGAAGCAATCGCGCTCGCCCGCCACGCCGAAGGCGCGGGCGCCGACGCCGTGCTGGTCGTCACGCCGTACTACAACAAGCCGACCCAGGAAGGTCTCTACCAGCACTTCAAGGCGATCAACGACGCGATCGGCCTTCCGATCATCATCTACAACATCCCGCCGCGCTCGGTGGTCGACATGTCGGTCGAAACCATGGCGCGCCTGTTCGAACTGAAAAACATCGCCGGCGTCAAGGACGCCACGGCGAATTTGGTGCGGGTGTCGCAGCAGCGCGCCGCCATGGGCGAGGGCTTCAACCAACTCTCCGGCGAGGACGCGACCGCGCTCGGCTTCATGGCGCATGGCGGCCACGGCTGCATCTCGGTCACTTCGAACGTGGCGCCGCGGCTGTGCGCGGAGTTCCAGGCGTCGTGCCTCAAGGGCGATTATGCCGGCGCGCTCGCGATCCAGGACAAGCTGATGCCCTTGCATACCGCGCTGTTCATCGAAACCAGCCCGTCGCCGATCAAATACGCGCTGTCGCTGATCGGCAAGTGCGCCGAGACCGTGCGGCTGCCGATGGTGCCGGTGACGCAAAAGACCCGCGAGGCGGTGCGCGAGGCCATGGTCCATGCGGGGCTGATCAATTGAGCGATGACGCCGCTCGCGCGGCGACGGGCCGACCCGTCGCTCCTTGCACCGTCGTTCATTGAACAAATGCGTTGAACCAGGAGCGGGCCGTGCTCGAGGAATTCAAAAAATTCGCCATGCGCGGCAACGTCGTCGATCTTGCCGTCGGCGTGATCATCGGCGCCGCCTTCGGCGCGATCGTCAACTCGCTGGTCGGCGACATCATCATGCCGCTAATCGGCGCAGTGACGGGCGGGCTCGATTTCTCCAATTATTTCATTCCGCTATCGTCGAAAGTGACAGCGAATTCTCTGGTCGAGGCAAAAAAGCAAGGCGCGGTCTTCGCTTGGGGCAACTTCCTGACCGTCGCCATCAACTTCATGATCGTCGCGTTTGCGCTGTTCCTGGCCGTCAAGGGCATCAACCGGCTCAAGACGCCGGAGGCGCCGGTGGTTCCCGCGGCGCCATCTCCGGAAGTGCGGCTGCTGACCGAAATCCGCGACACCCTCAAGAGCCGGTGAGGGTTAAGAGGCGTCATGGCGGCGAAAGCTGAGAGCAAACTTCGCGTCATCGCCGATAACCGCAAGGCGCGGTTCAATTACGCCATCGACGAGACGCTGGAAGCGGGCGTCGCCTTGACCGGCACTGAAGTCAAATCGCTGCGCACCGGCAAGGCGACGATCGGCGAATCCTATGCCGACGCCCGCGGCGGCGAAATCTGGCTCATCAACTCGAACATTCCCGAATACAACCAGGCCAACCGCTTCAACCATTTACCGAAGCGGCCACGCAAGCTGTTGCTGCACAAGCGCCAGATCAACAAGCTGATCGGCGCCGTCGAGCGCGAGGGCATGACGCTCATCCCGCTCAAGCTCTATTTCAACGAAAAGGGGCGCGCCAAGGTCGAGCTCGCGCTGGCGCGCGGCAAGAAGCTCCACGACAAGCGCGAGACCGAGAAGAAGCGCTCGTGGGAGCGCGAGCGCGGCCGCCTGCTGCGGCAGAAGGGATAGAGCCAATGCTGCCGGTGACGTTCGATCATTGCGTCATTCACGTCACCGATTGGCAGCGCTCCAACGCGTTCTACACGGCGGTCATGGGCGCGGAGCTGATCAGGCGCGAGGCCGGTTACGCCTATCGCTTCGGCGACCGCCAGCTCAACGTTCACGGCCCGGGCGTGACGCCGGCCGAGGTGGCGCGCCTGCCGGTCAAGCCCGGCAACAGCGATCTGTGTTTTGAATGGCGCGGACCGATCGCGGCGGCGGTCGCGCATCTCGAACGCTGCGGCGTTCCGATCGAGCGCGGTCCGATGCAGCGGTTCGGCGCCAAGGGCGCCGGCGTGAGCGTCTATTTCCGCGATCCCGACGGCTCCTTGATGGAATTCATCTCTTACGCGCGGGATGAGAAGCTGCAGCCCGCCGTATTCGGCCAAGAAGTCTTGGGTCACGGCCATGCGCACCCGAGCGGTGCCGGATCGGGCCCGCGCGAGGCCCCCGGCGCGCACGACCCGACTTTCCTGCCTGCCGGCATCCCGGTCCCGCAGGACGACGGCGCCGCACGGCATCTTTCCGGCACGAAACTTCCCGATCTGGCGCTGCCGGCGACGCGCCGCGGCGCCTTCAATTTGGCGCTGCTACACGGCCGCACCGTGCTTTACATCTATCCGCGCACCGGCGTCCCCGGCGTCGATCTGCCGCCGGGCTGGGACGACATTCCCGGCGCGCGCGGGTGCACACCGCAGTCCTGCGGCTTTCGCGACCACTTCGCCGAACTCAAGGCGCTCGGCGTCGATCACGTCTTCGGCCTGTCGACCCAGGACACCGATTACCAGCGCGAGGCCGCCGAACGGCTGCACCTGCCGTTCCCGCTCCTCTCCGACGCGGAACTCGCGTTCACCCGCGCGCTCGGCCTGCCGACCTTTGCGGTCGCGGGCATGACCTTGTTGAAACGCATGGCGCTCATCATCGACGACGGCGTCATCGGCAAGGTGTTTTACCCAGTGTTCCCGCCCGACCGGAGTGCCGCCGAAGTCATTGCCTGGCTGCGCCAGCCCGCCGCGTGATCCGAGGCTGCGCTATTTGCACTGCTTGGCCAGAGCCTCGAACACGGGGGCAAACTGCTTGCCTTCGGCGGAATCCGGGTCCACCTCGTCGAGCCCGTCCATCAGTTTGACGTAGTCGGGGCCGATCTTTTCCGCCAACGCGTCGGCTTTTGCGCCAAGGGCGTCGAGCGTCTTGGTGTCCTTTTCGTTGGTCTCTTCCATCTGGTCCTGCAGCTTGCCCAGATCGCAGTAGGCCTGAAGCTTGGTTTTGTCGCCGCCGATCGTTTGCGCGACTTTTTGCGCCTCCGCGACGGTCGGCTTCGGCACGGCCGCGACGGGGCCGTCCTTTTGAGCTTGTGCGAGCGTGGGCGTTGCCGCGAAGAGCGAAATGGCGACGACAAGCTTCAGGTTCATCGAAATCTCCTCGGGAATTGCGTTGGGTGGGGGACGGGAAATGCGCGCCCATCCGAATGGTACTTGCGCGACGCAACAGTAACAAGACTGGGGCAAAACGGCCCACAGCGAAGTCGACGATCGCTCGAGCTTCGGCCCGTCCGAGCCGGGGGTCGCAACAACAGGCCTAACACGCGGTAAAACGTTACGCCGCAGCGCCGTCAAGATGTTGACGCACCCTAGCAAACACATCGCGGAACATCTGCGGCGTCAGCACGCGGGTGTTGGTATTGTAACGCGAGCAATGATAGCTGTCGAACAAGGTGACGGCGCCGATCGCCTGTAAGCTGCCGTGCGCAAAGGGGTAGGTGCTGCGCTTGCCGTTCTGCGCCGCCACGAATGTTTCGTGCGCGATGCGCCCCAGCGCGACGACGGCGCGGAGTTTGGTCATCTCGCCGACGGTCGAGGTCAGGAAGCCGCGGCAGGTCGCGATCTCCTGCGGCGTCGGCTTGTTTTCCGGCGGCACGCAGCGCACCGCGTTGGTGATGCGACAATCGATCAAGGTTAGCCCGTCGTCCGGGCGGGCCTCATAGCTGCCCTGCGCGAAGCCGAATTCCTTGAGTGTCGCGTAGAGGAGATCGCCGGCATAGTCGCCGGTGAACGGTCGGCCGGTGCGGTTGGCGCCGCGCAATCCCGGCGCCAGCCCGACGATGAGGAGCCGCGCGTCGAGCGGCCCGAACGAGGGTACGGGAGCGTTGAACCAATCCGGTTCGCGCTGCCGCCACGCCTGGCGAAACGCGACCAGCCGCGGACAGCGCGGACAATCGCGGCCGGCCTTGCTCATCGGGCGCGCCATCGCCGCGCGTCCGTCCCGCGCTAATCGTCGTCGAATTCGTCCTCGACTTCGACCTCGACGCGCTGGCCGGCGGTGCTGCGCTGGAGGAATTGCGGCGTGTGGCGCGCCTCCCGCGGCTCGCGCGCGTCGCGCGGTTCCCGCTGCGGCCGCTCGGTCGGGTCGCGGCCGATCTTGTTCTGCAGCTCGATGATGTCGAGGAACTGGTCGGCCTGGCGGCGCAGCTCGTCGGCAACCATCGGCGGCTGGGTGGAGATCGTCGACACCACGATGACACGCACGCCGCGCCGCTGCACCGCTTCGACCAGCGAGCGGAAGTCGCCGTCGCCGGAGAACAGCACCATCTGGTCGATATGCGGCGCGATCTCCATGGCGTCGACCGCAAGCTCGATGTCCATGTTGCCCTTGACCTTGCGCCGGCCGGTCTGATCGACGAACTCCTTGGTCGCCTTGGTGACGACGGTGTAGCCGTTGTAATCGAGCCAATCGATCAGCGGCCGGATCGAGGAATATTCCTGATCTTCGATCACCGCGGTGTAGTAGAACGCGCGCACCAGATAGCCGCGCGACTGGAACTCGCGCAGCAGGCGCTTGTAATCGATGTCGAAGCCGAGGGATTTCGCGGTGGCGTAGAGATTGGCGCCGTCGATGAATAGCGCAATTTTTTCGATCTGTGCGGACATGGTCTTTCTCACGATGCGGGCCGGGGTAGCCGCAATGGCTTCGGCTTCCGGCGCTTCTCAAAACAGGTTTATCGCCACCAGGGACATCCGACGGAGGAAGTACCGCCGCACGATGGCAAAAGCACGGTACTGCAATGTGGCGTCTGCATTGTGCCTGAGCGAGTGGTGCATATGCGAATGTTGCTCGAGCACTGTGCACGAGCCATCAGGCGCGAACCACATGAACCGAGCATATGACGCGCGCCCAAGGCGCTAGCACTGCGGCACGCCGTCGCGGCGGCGACGAATTTATTAATTTCGGCGCAGCCGCGACCGGATTCCCTTCGATTGGGGTAACAGAGCCGCGCCCGCGCGCCAAGTTAAAACTGCACCGCCGTGCAGGTCCGCGAATCTCGAGGCGCCAGGGAAACGTCGAAGCACGCGCGAGGACCGCTCGAGCCCCGCGAACAACGCCCTTGCGTTCCACCGCTCGGGACGATACCTAACGCCCCATTGCAGACAACGTCCCGTTGCGGGAGCCCCGTCGGAGCAGCTCACCATGGCCCGTGTTACCGTTGAAGATTGCATCGACAAGGTCGAGAACCGGTTCGACCTCGTTCTGCTCGCCAGCCACCGCGCGCGCATGATTTCATCCGGCGGCCAGATCGCGATCGACCGCGACAACGACAAGAACCCGGTCGTGGCGTTGCGCGAAATCGCCGAAACGGCGATCTCGCCCGAGGACCTCAAGGAGGAACTCGTGCACTCGCTGCAGAAATATGTCGAGGTCGACGAGCCCGAGTCCGAGGGAGTTCCGCTGATCGGCGCGCCCGGCACCGGTGTCGATGTCGACGACACCGAAGTCACCACCGACCGCATGAGCGAGGAAGAGCTGCTCAAGGGCCTCGAGGGCCTGACCCCGCCGGAGAGCCAGCCCGAGCCGGACGTCGGCGAGGACGACGAATAAGCCTAGCACCCTGGTAGCGCGGCGATGGTCGCCATTAATATCAATACGGCATAAGGGAGCCGGTGAAGGCGGTTGCATGGTCGCTTCGCCCGAGATCGGGGAGCGCTGCCAAAGGTTAGGGCACGGATTGACACTGTGTCGGTCCCGCCGACGCGGTTCCCTCCTCGGAGGCCGAAGCGATGGGCGCGAGGGGGTGAGGCTGGCGAAGGCTCGGAGGGTGCCGGGGAGCCTAGCGCTGTGCTCCGTTTCATTCACGCTTTGGCAACTGGACAATGTATTGAGGAGGGAAAGGAACGGTCATCTGGGAACGGTGGAGGAGCGAATCCACTTTCCTAAGCACAGAAGCCATGCCGGGGTCATTCGGATAGCGATTGCCAATCTCCCGAACGATGTTAATGGCCTCTTGGATGCGGTACTCGTGATCGTGCGCACGCTTCCTCGCAAAGGCGAGGTATTGCCACGCGTAGGCTCTTTGCTGCTGTAAACCGTCGCTGGTTGGGAGGGAATTCGCAATATCGTCGATCATCCGTGCGATTTCTTCGAGCCGCTCCGGATCCTCGTCCCGCTTTAGTCGTGCGAAGGCAACATTAGCCCAGGCGAATGCACGTGGCAGTTGAATGTCTGCATAGCTCGGATGGGCACGAGCTATATTGTCGATTCGACGTGCGAGGATCTCGGTCCTCCGCGATTCGCCGACGCAGTCGGACCAAACGTACGCGGCATGACTCCACGCTTGCGCAATCCGGGTTGCAGCGTACGAGGACTCTATAAACCGGGACCCAATCGAGTTTGCGCGAAGCGCTGCGGATTCGACACGGTCTGGCGGGTCACCGCTTGTCCGGCGAGCTGCCGCAACCGCGTCCCACATGGCGACACGAGAGGATTGCAGGCCGAGATGATCGAGAAAAGGTGCCGAGATGCGATCGACCTCACGAGCCAATCCTTCTGTCTCGTGTTGTCTCTTCCGATCATTCGCGCATAGAGTGGCAAGCGTACCCATAGAATTTGCACGCGACCATTGGATGTCGGCGCAGTCCTCGAACCTCTTTCCGATCTTATCAACTATCTCGGAAATGTCCTCCGTTTGTGGTGCTTTTTCCGGTGCTTTCGACGCTAGCTCTAGGAGAGCCATCCAAGCGCTGGCGAGCGCTTTGTGAACCCCAATATCCCTGGGAAACCGCTCGGCAAGACTCTTCAAATGCGCAACAATAGTATCAGTCTGCGCTCGATCCGCCGAATCCGGGCTGGTTTCCTCGATTGCGTATCGCCACGCCCACGCAGATTCCTGTCTGATATCTGAGTTTTCGGGGAACCGCTCCGCGATCACGTCAATGTTTTGTGCGATTTCGCCTCGACGAAACGGCTCGGCGCTCTTATCGTGGAGCAGTCTTGCCAGGTGGCAATGCGTACGCGCTCGGCGCCCCTCCACGTCGGAGCAATCCGGAAATTGCGCGGCGGCGGCATCGGCCCGCTGTGCCGCCTCTTCCCCCGACCGTAGATCGCTTCTCGACGTCGCCACGCTACCCACCGCGGCCCAGAACGCAGTCTCGATGAACGCCAGCTCGGCGGCTTCGGCGTTGGGCGGAGTGAGCGACTTCAAGTCGCTTCTGATGGCCCTAATTTCATCGTTCACAACCGTACTGCTCCGTAGAGCGGAATCGTCGCGTAAAGAAAGGCTCCGAAGCCGGAAAAGCGTTTCAAAAAACGCCACCCAGTCGGCCTGAAACGTTAGACCGCCCCACTCACTGCCCCAATCCTGCTCCCACTCATGGATCAGCGGTTCGCGTGTGTCAGCAGCTTCGGTGAATAGATAAAAATCGCGTGACTGCTTGAACCTGAGGTGTGGGTCGTTCAGGCTCTGAATCGAGCGAAGGACGCGCTGGCAGAGTGAGCGATAGGATCGTTTCAGGGGATCGAGCAGTGCCGTGGGAACGTAACGCAGGTCAGACCCCGGGCGCAGTAGCCATCGCTTCCAGAGTTCGCGAAACTTCGTCCAATCAGTGGAATCGAAATTGAAATTGTCCGCAAATCGTCGCTCGCCCAACTTCATCAGAAGCAAGAGCGCCGTGACAGTATCAGGTACTCGCCCGTTGGCGGAGTTCCCGAGCATTCCTAGTCGCTCTAAGGCTTCTGGCAACATCTCCTTCTGCAAATCGTCTAAAAGGTTCAGGGCCTGTGGCAGCGCGTTGCGCGACGACCACATCGCTCGCGTCGCGGCCCCAAGAAAGAGGTCCCGACGAAGATTCGGGTCCGCGTTGACGCCTCGTTCCGCGTCCGCGATGGTCTTGACGACCTCGGTCGCGAGCCAACCGCCGCGCCCGAAGGCCCGCGTCACGCCAAAGGGATTGGCCCTGTAGGCTTTGAGAATTAGGCCCTCAAGGCTGAACTGGGGGAAATCTGCGACAACGCGCTCCACATACGCCTCACAAATTGGCCATGCGCCTGGGGCAGGGATTATATCGATCCCGGTTGCAATCTGAGGGATGACCATCTTCCATTCGGTCAAGGGAGCGGCCCCGAGCGCGTTCGGGAAGGCTTTAAGGGGCACGCTGCCTGCGATGGCAGCGCAAGACATGGCTTCGATGAACGCGTGGTCCGTTAGCCGTTCCTTCTTTTCCAAATCAGTATAGCTGTTAAAGAGATCGTCCACTCTGTCGATCAAAATTCTATGCGCAATTTGCGTCCGATAGGCTTCCCTATTCTGAGTAGTAAATACATCCGATTCGATGCCCTCGGGCGTGTCAACTTTCAAAAGTTCGTGGATTGATCGGTATGGCTTTTTCGCTAGCCAGTGCGCTGCCTCGGCCAGCATCAGCGGGTTGCCATCCAATGCCTCGCAAACCATGTCCATCTGGGGTTCATTCCAAAAGGCTTTGATGTCTCGGTCCAGGTTGAGGGTTGGTTCGCCGCTTGACGAATTGGCAATCCAACGTCCTCCCGAGGCGGCCGCGCAGAATTGACGGCCGTTCCATCGGATTTCGCCGAGCGCGAGTATTGGCACCAAGCGATCTTTCTGGTCGCGATAATTGGCTCCGATCCGGGTAAGGTCTAGCCCTTGCGGGACGAACTGATCCACGATGATCAATCTCACGGAATACCAGAATCTGCCGCTGTTCTCGTCGAGGCACTTGATGACATCCGACGCATGTCTGCTGTAAGGATCATCCAGGATAAGAAGCGTCGGCGCCGCCGGTAGCCATGTATGTAGGCGTTCCTTCAAATCGCCGGTAATAACGATCTCACCCGCGTTCCACGGGTCATCGGAAGCACGACGGGAGAAAGGGTTGACTCTTCGCCACCAGGTACTTAACCGCTGCCAAAACTCCGTGCGACGCGCGGCATGATTTATTTTTTGGTGCAGCCGGCCTGCCACTAATTCTCGCCCGATTTCTCGGGTGAGCTGGGATTTGCCGATTCCGTTAGAGCCTAACAGCAGAAGATAGTGGAAAGCTTTATCCTTCAAGGCCGGCTTGCCGCGCAAGATCCATTTGAGCGGCCATCGGCCATCGTGAAGATCGTCATTGAGCCATTCCCTTAGGCTCTGTCTGGCCTCGGTGGTCGGACTATCACGAAGGTCGACCCAGGCTAGTAGCCCTGTCTGCGGTCCTATAGGCCGCAGCGTTTCGTCGTCGAACCACGGAAATAGATGGAACTCTATGGATTTGATCGGTGCGCGGCCGGACAGCAACCAACCGACGCCGACAGCGAGCACCAGGAGCCAGAACCCGGAATTGGTATCGAACGAAATTCGATCCTTAAGCCCGACTACCGCGATCAATTTCTCAAAAACGTCCTCTCCAAAAAGCCGTTTTGTTCCGGCCAGAAATGCGCCGGCCGCCAAGCTGCCAATGATCAACCGGCGCAGTCTGGCTTGCCAGCGATCGTCTCCTGGATATCTGAACTCGGCCATCCCCAATTCCGTCTCGGATAGACAGCAATCAGCTCACAGCGACTCCGTCCCGATTTGAGTACCAATATCCGCTGTTTTCGCGTTTACGCACGAGCCACTCGGACGCTAGCCTCGTGCATGCGACACTACCCACGGTAGATGTTTGGGGTGCCGAGAGCAAGAAAAGGTCGCACTGTTCCCATCGACGGTGCCCGTCATGCCCTCGATCGCGCCCGCAGCGCGTCCTCGATTGCAGCGGCAGCGCCGGCGGCGCCACCATGCAGCCGGCGACCCAGAGACCGCAATTCGGGCGATCGCCGACATGCTGCCGGTGACGCCGGCGCGGCTGCGGGCCGACATTCCCGGCCCCGGAAGCAGGCAGGGCGCGGCCGTTAACAGCGTTTTTGCGAACCATTCCTTAGTTTAATGCCATGTCCCGCGTTGCGTGCCTCGTGGCTTGCCGCAACGGCCTATCGCCATGATATCCTCGAAATTGGCCCTGGCCGAAAATATCGGACGAGCAGAGGGTTAAGCCGCACCTAGGTCGGAAATCGGAATATGGCGCGTTCGCCGATCGATCTGCCGCTGCCGCGGATGCAGAACCAGGCCCGACCGCGGGTCGTGGTGCCGCGCCCGCGTGCGCCGCTGCCGGCACAATTGGACAAGGCGGTGCCGCGCAAGCCGAAGATGATGCGGCAGTACGATCTGATCGAGCGGGTCAAGCAGTACAATCCGGCGGCCAACGAGGATCTGCTCAACCGCGCCTACGTCTACGCCATGCGGGCGCATGGCGAGCAGAAGCGCGACTCCGGCGACCCTTATTTCTCCCACCCGCTGCAGGTCGCCGCCATTCTGACCGAGCTCAAGCTCGACGACGCGACCATCGCGGCGGCGCTGTTGCACGACACCATCGAGGACACCGACGCCACCCGCGCCGAAATCGAAAGCCTGTTCGGCCACGACATCGGCGTCCTGGTCGAGGGCCTGACCAAGCTGAAAAAACTCGACCTCGTTTCCAAGGAGGCGAAGCAGGCCGAGAATTTGCGCAAGCTCCTGCTCGCCATCGCCGACGACGTGCGCGTGCTCTTGATCAAGCTCGCCGACCGGCTGCACAATATGCGCACGCTGTCGCACCGGCCGCCGGAGGCGCGCCGGCGCACCGCAGAGGAGACGCTCGACATCTATGCGCCGCTCGCCGGGCGCATGGGCATGCACGAGATGCGCGAGGAACTCGAGGACCTTGCTTTCCGCGAGCTCAACCCCGACGCCTATCGGGTGATCAACGAACGGCTCGAAGCGCTGGCGGCGCGTTCGCTCGACTTGATCGCCGAGATCGAGCAGCAGCTCGCCAAGAAGCTCGCCGATAGCGGCATCGCCGCGGAGGTCAGCGGCCGGCGCAAGCTGCCCTATTCGATCTGGCGCAAGATGGAGCGCAAGGCGGTCGGCTTCGAACAGCTGTCGGATATTTTCGGCTTCCGCGTCGTGGTCGGCAGCGTTCCCGAATGCTACCAGGCGCTCGGCATCGTGCACACGACCTGGCCGGTGGTGCCGGGCCGCTTCAAGGACTACATCTCGACGCCCAAGCAGAACGACTACCGCTCGATCCATTCGACCGTGATCGGGCCGGGCAAGCAGCGCGTCGAGCTGCAGGTGCGCACCCGCGCCATGCAGCAGATCGCCGAATACGGCATCGCCGCGCACGCGCTCTACAAGGACGGCGCCGGTTCGCCGACCGAGATGCTGTCGCGGGAGTCGAACGCCTATGCCTGGCTGCGCCGCACCATCGAATTGCTGGCCGAAGGTTCCAACCCGGAAGAGTTTCTGGAGCACACCAAGCTCGAACTTTTCCACGACCAGGTGTTCTGCTTCACGCCGAAGGGCAAGCTGATCGCGCTGCCGCGCAGCGCCACCCCGATCGACTTCGCCTATGCGGTGCACACCGACGTCGGCAACATGGCGGTCGGCGCCAAGATCAACGGCAAGATCGCCCCGCTGGTGTCGGCGCTGCAGAACGGCGACGAGGTGCAGATTCTCACCTCCAAGGCGCAGACGGCGCCGCCGACGGCGTGGGAATCGCTCGTCGTCACCGGCAAGGCGCGCGCCGCGATCCGCCGCGCCACCCGCGCCGCCGTGCGCGACCAGTATTCCGGCCTCGGCCGCCGCATCGTCGAACGGCTGTGCCAGCGCGCCAAGATCGCCTACGCCGACGAGAAGCTCGAAGGCGCCTTGCCGCGGCTGGCGCGCGCCTCGATCGAGGACGTGATGGCGGCCGTCGGCCGCGGCGAGATGAAGGCGGCCGACGTCGTGCGCGCGATGTATCCCGATTACAAGGACGACCGCGTCACCGCGCTGCCGCCGGTCGGCGACGGCGCCTGGCTCGGCCTCAAGCGGACCAAGGCGGTGAAGGTCAAGCTGCCGGACACGGGCAAGGGCCCCGCCATCCCGATCCGCGGCATCAACACTGATCTGCCGGTGCGGTTCTCGCCCGATGGCGGCGCGGTGCCCGGCGACCGCATCGTCGGCATCATGACGCCGGGCGAGGGCATCACCATCTACCCGATCCATTCACCGGCATTGCAAGCGTTCGAGGACCAGCCGGAACGTTGGCTCGATCTGCGCTGGGACGTCGACGAAGCGACGCCGCAGCGTTTCCCGGCGCGACTCGCGGTGCAATCGGTCAACGAGCCGGGATCGCTGGCGCAGGTCGCCCAGATCATCGCCGAGCACGACGGCAACATCGACAATATCCGCATGACGCGCCGGTCGCCGGATTTCACCGACCTCGTGATCGATCTCGAAGTCTACAATCTGAAACACCTGACTTCGATCATCTCGCAATTGCGGGCGAAGAAGGTGATCGCCAGCGCCGAGCGGGTGAATGGGTAGGGGGGAGTCGATTTTAGGAACCGCTGTCGCCCAAGTCGTCGTCGAAGCCGGTCAGAGCGAGCGATCTGACCAATAGGCGAGCACGGTTGGTGTGAGTGGGTCGCTCTCGCGGACATTGGGAAGAATTGCCGATAGTTTGCCTTTCGCCAAGTAGTGCGCGGTGAGTGGGCCGGTCGAGCCGGGTATGTCACGTCGCGTGAACTTCTCGGTGCAACCCTGAGCGATCGCCGCAATAATGAACTGTCGTAGCGTGAGCGACATAATCCGGCGAAGCTTTGAACCATTAAGAATTTGAAAGCGTTATTGAAGTCCTTTAACCTGACAGTAGACTAAACGGACGAAAACGCATAATTACTTCACATGAACCAATTCAAAACGCCATTTGATATCAGCGTTCTCCTCGTCCAGGAAGGAGAATGGTGGTCCGCGCAATGCTTGGAGCATGACATTGCGGTACAGGCCAAAACGCTTCCAGAATTGCGCAACGAGTTGGAGCGTGTCCTATTGCTTCACGTGATGCTGGCGAAGGAGGAAGGTGCGGAGCCATTCAGCAACCTGTCGCGAGCACCTCAAAAATACTGGGATATGTTTGCAGCGGCAAAGTTGCGGGTGGAGGGTGATGAGTTGCCGTTCCGGCTTCCGGAATCTGTGAACTTCCCGCCCATATCGCCGCGACTGATGATCGCCGAAAAGCAGCCCGCTTACGCGTGAATATTGATGGCGTCCCGATAGCGGACGTCGTCAATTGCCTTGGATCGATCGGTCAACCGCACCTCTGAAATGACTGTCGCCCCACCCCTCCGCCTCGGCGTCAACATCGACCACGTCGCGACCGTGCGTAATGCGCGCGGCGGGCGGCATCCGGATCCGGTGCGGGCGGCGGCGATCGCGATCGCGGCCGGGGCCGACGGCATCACGGCACATCTGCGCGAGGATCGCCGCCATATCGTCGACGACGACATCGTGCGGCTGAAGGCCAGCATCGACAAACCGCTCAATCTCGAAATGGCGGCGACGGCCGAGATGGTCGCGATCGCGTGCAAAGTGCGCCCCCATGCGGCCTGCATCGTTCCGGAGCGGCGGGCCGAGCGCACCACCGAAGGCGGGCTCGACGCCGCCGGCCAACGCGCGGCGTTGCGCGCCGCCGTCGGCGAACTCGGCGCCGCGGGGATTCGCGTGTCGCTGTTCATCGCCGCCGAGCCCAAGCAGATCGAGGCCGCCGCGGCGATCGGCGCGCCGGTCATCGAGATTCATACCGGCGCCTGGTGCGACGCCTTGGCTGCGGGCAATGCCGCCGCCGGCGCCGCCGAGTTCGCGCGCATCGCTGGCGGCACGGCGCTCGCTGCGGGCTTGGGCCTCGAAGTCCACGCCGGCCACGGTCTCGATTTCCTGACCGCCGAGGAGATCGCGACGCTCGGCGAGATCGCCGAACTCAACATCGGGCATTTTCTGATCGGCGAAGCGATTTTCGACGGGCTCGATCCGGTGGTGCGGCGGATGCGGGCGGCGATGGATCGCGGCCGGGCACGGCGGGGCGGGGCCGCGCGATGATACTCGGCATCGGCTCCGACATCTGCGACGTCCGCCGCATCGCGCAAGTGATCGAGCGCCATGGCGACCGCTTCCTGCACCGTGTCTTCACCCCGGTCGAACGCGCCCGGGCCGAGCGGCGCCGCAACCGGGTAGAGACCTACGCCAAGCGCTTCGCCGCCAAGGAGGCGTGCGCCAAGGCCTTGGGCACCGGCCTGCGCGCCGGCGTGTGGTGGCGCGATATGGGCGTGGTCAATCTGCCGTCCGGGCGGCCGAGCATGGAACTGACCGGCGGGGCCAAGCGCCGGCTGCAGGCGATCACACCGCCCGGCTATCAGGCGCGAATCGACCTCACCATCACCGACGAAGGGCCGATGGCTCAGGCCTTCGTAATCATTTCCGCGGTGCCCGTGTCAGGCGCCGGGGCGTGATGAAATCTTCGTCATGTCGGTCGCCCTGGCGCTAAGCGCATGGCATGCTTAGGTAAACCCGGCCGGCCGTGGGCGCGGCGAAACGGCGCGTGCAATTGCGTGGGTTTGCCCCAGGGGCTACAACGTCGCGGGCGGGGCGTCAGCAGCAGGACAATGGGACGATGAGCGTGCAAACCGGAGCCAAGCGGAAGGAAGGCGGATTCGCCGAGACCGTGCGCGTGGTCGTGCACGCCCTGATCATCGCCATTGTGATCCGCACCTTCCTGTTTCAGCCGTTCAACATTCCCTCCGGCTCGATGATTCCGACCCTCCTGGTCGGCGATTATCTGTTCGTGTCCAAATATTCCTACGGCTACACCCACTATTCGTTGCCGTTCTCGCCGCCGGTGTTCTCCGGCCGCGTGCTCGGCCAGGCGGTCGGCCGCGGCGACGTAGTGGTGTTCCGCCTGCCCAAGGACGACACCACCGACTACATCAAGCGCGTGGTCGGGCTCCCCGGCGACCGCATCCAGGTGCTCGACGGCGTCCTCCAGATCAACGGCGAACCGGTCAAGCGCGAGCGCGTCGAGGATTTCGTCACCAACGAGGACGGCGTGGTCCAGCGCGTCAAGCAATACCGCGAGACGCTGCCGAACGGCGTGAGCTACACCACGCTCGATCTCACCGACAACGGCTTCTACGACAACACGCCGATCTACACGGTGCCGCCGAGTCACTACTTCATGATGGGCGACAATCGCGACAACTCGACCGACAGCCGGGTGCTCAGCCAGGTCGGCTACGTGCCGTATGAGAACATCATCGGCAAGGCGCAAATCATCTTCTTCTCGATCCGGGACGGCGCCCACGCCTGGGAGGCTTGGCGCTGGCCGTGGACGGTTCGCTGGAGCCGCCTGTTCACCCTGGTGAGATGAGCCGCCAACGCAAAGCCAAATCCGTTCCGGCGAAGTCGGACACGGCGGCGCCGCAGCCAATTTCCGCCGATGCAGATGCGCCCGCGCCGGTGGCGGCGCCGGCTGATGGGCAAAAAGACGGCCAGAAAGACGGGCAGAAGGACGTGCGCCGGCGCCGCCGCCGCGGCGACGGTTCGCTCGAGGAGCGGATCGGCTACAAATTCGACGATGCCGCGCTGCTCGATTGCGGGCTCACGCACATTTCCGCGCTCAAAGGTGCGCGCAACCGCGCCAACTCCTACCAGCGCATGGAATTTCTCGGCGACCATGTGCTCGGCCTGGTGATTTCCGACATGCTGTTTCGCGCCTACCCGCGGGCCGACGAGGGCGAGCTGTCGCGCCGGCTCGCCGACCTGGTGCGCAAGGAAACCTGCGCGGAGATCGCGCGCGCCATCGATCTCGGCGCGGCGATCCGGCTCGGCTCGTCGGAAGCCAATGCTGGCGGCCGCACCCGGCCGGCGATCCTCGCCGACGTCTGCGAGGCGTTGATCGGCGCGGTCTATCTCGACGGCGGCTACCCGGCCGCGGCGGCGCTGGTGGAGCGGCTGTGGGAAGCGCGCATGCGCGCCACGGCGCAGCCCTCGCGCGACGCCAAGACGCAGTTGCAGGAATGGGCGCAAGGCCGCGGCCTGCCGACACCGAACTACCGCGAGGTCGCGCGGTCCGGGCCCGACCATGATCCGGAATTTCGCGTCGCCGTCCAGATTCCCCACCTCGCGCCGGCCGAAGGCTCAGGCCGTTCCAAGCGCGCGGCCGAACAGGCCGCCGCCGCCGCCATGATGGCGCGTGAGGGCGTCAAATCCGACCGCCGCAATGGCTGAGGCGAAGGACCAGCGCTGCGGCTTCGTCGCCCTGATCGGCGCGCCGAATGCCGGCAAATCGACCCTCATCAACGCGCTGGTCGGCACCAAAGTTTCGATCGTCACGCCCAAGGTGCAGACCACCCGCGCGCTCATTCGCGGCATCGCCATCGAGGGCGACGCGCAACTCATTTTCGTCGATACGCCGGGCATCTTTGTCCCGCGCCGGCGGCTCGATCGCGCCATGGTCGGAACCGCCTGGGGTTCGACGCACGACGCCGACCTGGTGGCACTCCTGATCGATGCCAAGAAGGCTGCCAACAAGGGCTTGGCGGATGACGACGAGGCGGTGCTGCGCGGGCTCCCCGACATCCGCGCGCCGAAAGTGCTGGTGCTCAACAAGGTCGATCTGGTCGCCAAGCCGACGCTGCTTACGTTGGTGCAGGCGCTCAATGAGCGAATGGCCTTCGCCGCGACCTTCATGATCTCGGCGCTCTCGGGCGACGGCGTCGACGACCTCAAGACCTGGTTCGCCGCCCACGTGCCGGCCGGCCCGTGGCTTTATCCTGCCGACCAGATTTCCGACGCGCCGCTGCGCCAGCTCGCCGCCGAGATCACGCGTGAAAAACTTTATCTGCGGCTGCATCAGGAATTGCCCTACCAGTCGACCGTCGAGACCGAGGTCTGGAAGGAGCTCAAAGACGGCGCGGTGCGCATCGAGCAGACGATCTATGTCGAGCGCGACAGCCAGCGCAAAATCGTGCTCGGCAAGGGTGGCCAGACCATCAAGGCGATCGGCGCCGCCGCGCGCGCCGACATCGCCGCAGCGATCGAGCAGCCGGTGCATCTGTTTCTGTTCGTCAAGGTGCGGGAAGGCTGGGGCGATGACCCCGAGCGCTACCGCGAGATGGGGCTGGAGTTTCCGCGGGAGTGATATCGTCATTCCGGGGCCGGGCCAACGGGTCCGGCCCGAAGTGGCCGGCCCGATGACAGGCTCCGCCCGGAGTCCGGAATCCATAACCCCGGCACAGGGAGTATGGATTCCGGGCTCGCCGCTTGGCGGCGCCCCGGAATGACGGCGAATCGCACATACATAACCTCCCATGGAATGGACCGACGAAGGCATCGTGCTCGGCGTCAAGCGCCACGGCGAGACCAGCGTCATTCTTGAGCTGATGACGCAGGCGCGCGGCCGCCATCTCGGCTTGGTGCGGGGCGGCGCCGGCACGCGGCTGCGCGGCGTGCTGCAGCCGGGCAATTCGCTGCGCGCCACCTGGCGGGCGCGGCTCGACGAGCATCTCGGCCATTTCGCCGTCGAAGGTCTCAATCTGCGTGCCGCCGGCTTTCTGTCGGCGGCGCATGCGGTCCATGGCGTGACGCATCTTGCGGCGCTGTGCCGTCTCCTCGCCGAGCGCGAGCCGCATGCGCGCATTCACGACATGCTGGAAACGATTTTGGATGCGCTCGACGATTCGGCCGCGGTCGCGCCCATGGTTGCGCGCTTCGAGCTCGAGTTCCTGGCCGAGCTCGGCTTCGGCCTCGACCTGTCCTCCTGCGCCGCGACCGGCGCGACGCAGGACCTCATCTATGTCTCGCCGCGCTCGGGCCGCGCGGTCTCGCGCGCCGGCGGCGAAGCTTATCGCGACAGGCTCCTGCGGCTGCCCGGCTTTTTGCGTCTCGAGACGGCGCCGGCGCCCGCCGCCGAGCTTGCCGACGCCTTCGCGCTGACCGGTTTCTTCCTCGACCGCTACGCCTTCGCGCCGCGCGGTATCGCCATGCCCGACGCGCGGGCGCGCTTTGTCGCGGCCGTTGTTCGCAACGGCTAACTGCGCTACCTCGGCGCCATGGCCAAAGCACCGATTCCCCCAGATTCCGGCGCCCAACCCGGCGGCGATGCCGTGCAGGACATCGCGCTGCGCGAGGCGCTCGAGGAGCGCTATCTCGCTTACGCGCTCTCCACCATCATGCACCGGGCGCTGCCGGACGCGCGCGACGGCTTGAAGCCCGTGCACCGCCGCATCCTCTACGGCATGCGGTTGCTGCGCCTCGATCCGGGTTCGACGTTCAAAAAGTCCGCCAAGATCGTCGGCGACGTGATGGGTAATTTTCATCCGCACGGCGACCAGGCGATCTACGACGCGCTGGTGCGGCTCGCGCAGGATTTTTCCTCGCGCTATCCGCTGGTCGACGGGCAGGGCAATTTCGGCAATATCGACGGCGATAACGCCGCCGCCTACCGCTATACCGAAGCGCGGCTGACCGAGGCGGCGCGGCTCCTGCTCGACGGCATCGACGAGGACGCCGTCGATTTCCGCGCCAACTATGACGGCGTGTCGCAGGAGCCGGTGGTGCTGCCGGCGGCGTTTCCGAATCTCCTCGCCAACGGCGCGCAGGGGATCGCGGTCGGCATGGCGACCTCGATCCCGCCGCACAACATGGCCGAGCTGTGCGACGCCGCGCTTTATCTCATCGAGCAGCCTAACGCGCGCACCCGCACGCTGTTGAAATACGTGCCCGGCCCGGATTTTCCGACCGGCGGCGTCATCGTCGATCCCCCCGAGGCGATCGCCGAGGCCTACAGCACCGGGCGCGGCTCGTTCCGGCTGCGGGCGCGCTGGAAGACCGAGGATACCGGCCGCGGCACCTGGCTGGTCGTGGTCACCGAGATTCCCTGGCAGGTGCAGAAGATGCGGCTCGTCGAGCGCATCGCCGAACTGATCAACGAAAAGAAGCTGCCGCTCGTCGCCGACATGCGCGACGAATCCGCGGAAGACGTGCGGCTGGTGTTCGAGCCGCGCTCGCGCAGCGTCGATCCGGCGCTGATGATGGAAAGCCTGTTCAAGCTCAGCGAGCTCGAAAGCCGGGTGCCGCTGAACATGAACGTTCTGATCCGCGGCCGCATTCCCAAGGTGGTCGGGCTCGCCGAAGCGCTGACCGAATGGCTCACCCACCGCCGCGACGTTCTGTTGCGGCGCTCGCGCCATCGGCTCGCCGAGATCGAGCATCGGCTGGAAGTGCTCGGCGGCTATCTCGTCGCCTATCTCAACCTCGACAAGGTGATCAAGATCATCCGCAGCGAGGACGAGCCGAAGCCGGTCTTGATGAAGACCTTCAAGCTGAGCGACGTCCAGGCCGACGCCATTCTCAACATGCGCTTGCGCAACCTGCGCAAGCTCGAGGAGATGGAAATCCGCGCCGAGGACAAGGCGCTGCGCGTCGAAAAACGCGGCATCGAGGAGCTGTTGGGCTCCGAGGCCAAGCAATGGAAGACGATCGCCGGCCAGATCCGCGACGTGAAGGAAAAGTTCAGCGCCAAGACGCCGCTCGGCAAGCGCCGCACCGGTTTTGCCGAGGCGCCGGCGCACGACGAGGCCGCGATCGAAGAAGCCTTGGTCGAGCGCGAGCCGATCACGGTGGTGGTTTCGGAAAAAGGCTGGATCCGCGCGTTGCGCGGCCAGGTTGCCGACCTCTCCGGCCTCGCCTTCAAGGCCGACGACCGCTTGAAGCTCGCCTTCTTCGCCGAGACCACGTCGAAATTGCTCGTCTTCGCCACCAACGGCCGCTGCTACACCATCGAGGCGGCGAAGCTGCCGGGCGGGCGCGGCCATGGCGAGCCGATCCGCCTGTTCATCGATCTCGAGCAGGAGGCGGAACCGGTCGCCGTGTTCCGCTATCAAGGCGGGCGCAAACTGATCGTCGGCAGCAAGGAGGGCAGGGGCTTCATCGTCCCCGAGGACGAGTGCGTTGCCAACACTCGCAAGGGCAAGCAGGTGCTCAACGTGACTCCGCCCGACGAAGCGCGCGCGATCGCGCCGGCCGAGGGCGAATTGGTCGCGGCGATCGGCGACAATCGCAAAATGATCGTGTTCCCGCTCGACCAGGTGCCGGAAATGGCGCGCGGGCGGGGCGTGCGGCTGCAGCGCCACAAGGACGGCGGGCTTTGCGATCTCAAGACGTTCGAGGCGGTCAAGGGCCTGTCCTGGACCGACTCCGCCGGCCGCGTTTTCACCCTGTCGCTCAAGGAACTCGCCGACTGGCGCGGCAACCGGTCCGACGCCGGGCGCCTCGCGCCGAAAGGCTTTCCGAAGTCCAACAAGTTCGACAACGGCCCGGCCGCGGACGGCAAGGGTGTGGACAAGAGCGAATAGCGGCGAAGTCGCGGCAGCGGCGCGCGGCAAAGTTCCGGGCGCCGGCGGGCGTCACGACAAAAAAACTGCGCGGGCTCCCGAGCTTGTGAGCACAGGGGGGATAGCCGAGTCGCGCCAAAAATGATCAACTTTGATTCGCGCCGGGGCAGAACCTCCGGGTACTCATTCCGTTGGTTCGCAGGGACACTCTTCGCAGGAGCAAAGTCGTGCGCACCCGCATCATCCACCTGATCAATCCCAAGACCGACTCGCTGACGACCCGCCCGCTGTACATGAATCGGGCGTTGTATTCGCCGCTCGCCGGATTGCTCGCGGTTGCGGCCGCCATTCCGCGCGACCGTTACGAGGTCGTGCTGACTGACGAGAACATCGAGACCATCGACTTCGACCTCGAGGCCGACCTGGTCGGGATTTCCGCGATGACGAGCTACGTCAATCGCGGCTACGAGATCGCCGACCAGTTCCGCGCCAAGGGCGTGCCGGTGGTGATGGGCGGTGTGCATCCGAGCTTCATGCCGCAGGAAGCGCTCAAGCACTGCGACGCCGTCGTCATCGGCGAAGTCGAGCTGGTGATCGACAAGCTGCTCGACGACCTCGAGGACGGCGCGATGCGCGGAACCTACAAGTCGGACGTGCTGCATCCGATGGTCGGCATGGCGATGCCGCGCTACGATCTTCTGAAAAAGCACCGCTACGTCAACAAGACCTTCGTGCAGACGTCGCGCGGCTGTCATCAGGGCTGCACGTTCTGCGCCGAGCCGCTGATGAACGGCCTCAAATTCCGTTATCGGCCGGTCGACGAAGTGATAAACGAGATGGAGAATTGCGGTTCGCGCATCGTCTCCATCAACGACGCCGACTTCTTCGGTACGCCGGACCGGCCGAAGGAGGTCATGCGCGCGCTCAAAGGCCGCGGCATTCAATGGCAGGCCGGTGTGACCTCGAAGCTCGCCCAGGACGACCGCATGCTCGAACTCGCGGCCGAAGGCGGCTGCACCTTGCTCAGCATCGGCTTCGAATCGATTTCGCGCTCGACGCTCAAGAGCGTGCACAAGCACGTCAACCGGCCGGAAACCTTCGCCGCCTTGGTGGAAAAGGTCCACTCTTACGGCATCATGGTGTTCGGCCTGTTCATGTTCGGCTTCGACGGCGACGACACCTCGGTGTTCGACGAAACCGTCCGCTTCAACCGCGACGCCGATTACGACGCCTGCGCCTATTCGGTCTTGACGCCTTATCCCGGCACGCTGACCTGGTACGAGATGAAGAAGGAGAACCGCATCGTCTCCTTCAATTGGACCAAATACGACCAGGGCCACGTGGTCTATCGGCCGGCGCAGATGTCCGGCGACGAACTGCGTCTCGGCCAGGCCGCGGCGTATGACGATTTCTATTCGGTGCCCTCGATCATGGGCCGTTTCCCGGTTCGCGGCCGGCGCCATCGCGCGCAATGGCTGATCTACAATTTGTTCATGCGCCGGGGCGCGCAGACCGAGGCGATCGATGCGATCGCGGCGCCGACCGCGGTTCCCGACACCGCGCCGATGCCGCCGATCCTGCCGATCAAGCGCGAATGGCGCGCCGCCGTGCTCGAGGCCGCGGGCGGCGGGCCGGGACCGCATCTGAGCTGACGCTTCACGGCGTGGCTTATGGTGGGCGACCGCGGTGGCGTGGTCGCCCGCTATCCGATCCGTGCCCAGCCGTCCGGCGTGAGCCGCTCTTGCGGCAGGAAGCGGCTCTTGTAGTCCATCTTGCGTGAGCCGCGCACCCAATAGCCGAGATAGACGTAGGCGAGCCCCATGCGCCGCGCCCGCGCGATGTGGTCGAGCACCATGAGGGTGCCGAGCGAGCGCGCCGCTTCGTCCGGTTCGAAGAACGAGTAGACCATGGACAGGCCGTCGCCGAGCACGTCGGTGAGAGCGACCGCAATGAGGTCGTTGGCGCGGCTCCCCGGCACCGCCGGATCGGCTTCAGTGCGCCGATATTCGACGATGCGCGTTTCGATATGGCTGTCCTCGACCATCATCGCGTAGTCGAGCACCGTCATGTCCGCCATGCCGCCGTCGCGATGGCGCGAATCCAGATAGGCCCGGAAGATCGCGTATTGCTCCGACGTCGGCGCCGCGGACTTCATCGCACCGACGATATCGGCGTTGCGCTTATCGATGCGGCGCATACTGCGGGTCGGCTCGAAATCCTTGGCGATGACGCGCACCGAGACGCAGGCGCGGCAGCCCTCGCAAGCGGGCCGGTAGGCGATGGATTGGCTGCGACGAAACCCGCCCTGGGTGAGGATGTTGTTGAGTTCGCCCGCGCGTTCCCCGACCAGGTGGGTGAAGACCTTGCGCTCCTCCTTACCGCCCAAATACGGACAAGCCGAGGGCGCGGTCAGGTAGAATTGCGGTGTGTCGCGCGAGTGCTGGGTCACGGGCGCTGCGGCCTTATCTTGGCGCTATAGCCATTGGATGGCGCTACGGCCTCCTCACGCCGGAACGGGCTCCGGCCCCCTAGATTGCCCGAGAACGTCGGCGCGTCAAAGGCCAATTCTGCCATAGCCGGCTGTCCGTTCGCGCAACGCCGCCGTGCGCGAGGCGCTGTTGATGATGACGACGCCGACCACGAAATCGTGCAAGAGCCGCTTGCGGGCGTTGAAAAAGCCGACTACCAGGACGAGCGGGGTGAGCACGCTCACCGTGATCCAGTAGACGATCGCATGCACGGCGCCGAGCACGAAATAGGCCGGCGCGCCGTACCAGGTGCGCATCTCGATCTCCATGGCGCGCATGCCGAGCGTCGCCGAGGCCGGGCTGCCGAGCGTCATGCCGTAGTAGAACAGCGCCCAGACCACCGACGCCGGCGACAACAGCCAGTACAGCGCCCAGCCGAGGCCGAAGGTGACGAGCCCGAAGACGAAAATGAACACCGCCGCCACCACGACCGGCACGGCGATGATGATCACATCGATGATGAATGCCACCACGCGCCGCGCCAGCACGCCTTCGAACAGTTCCGGATTGGTCGTCGGGTCATAGGCGTGCGGCTGCAAGTCGGCCGCGATGCCGCCGCGGGGTCCGAAATCGGATCCCGAGGGTGGTCCAGAATTGGGTCCTGGGTACATGACCAACTCCGAATCGCCGGCATGCTAGTGTATCGTGCGCGGACAACGGGACAAAGAACGCCGATACGCGTCGCCTGGGCGGCGCGCTGCGGTGTGCGTCGGCAAGCCGGAGCGCGGCTGATGCGGAAGATCGCATGATGGTGACCGTCGCTGAGATCGAGCAGGCCCGCAGCACCATTGCCGGACATGTCCTGCGCACGCCGATCCTGCCGGCGCCGCCTTTGTCGGCGCTCACCGGCGCCGAGGTTTTCGTCAAATACGAGAACCTCCAGGTCACCAATTCGTTCAAGGAGCGCGGCGCCTGCGTGAAACTCGCCTCGCTGTCGGTGGAGGAGCGCCGCCGCGGCGTGATCGCGATGTCGGCCGGCAATCACGCGCAGGCGGTGGCGTATCACGCCCGCCGGCTCGGCATCCCGGCGACCATCGTGATGCCGGTGACGACGCCGTTCGTGAAAGTGAAAGCGACCGAGGCGCTCGGCGCGACGGTGGTGCTCGACGGCGAAACGGTGGCGGATGCGCAGGTCCGCGCCGAAGCGATCGCCGCCGAACGGGATCTGGTCTGGGTTCATCCCTATGACGACCCCGCGATCATCGCCGGCCAAGGCACTGTCGCGCTCGAAATGCTCGACGAGGTGCCCGATCTCGACGTGCTGATCGTGCCGATCGGCGGCGGCGGCCTGATCGCCGGCTGCGCCATTGCGGCGCGTGCCGAAAAGCCCGCGATCGAGATCGTCGGCGTCGAAGCCGTGCTCTATCCCGCGATGTGGAACGCCATCCATGGCGGCAACAAACCTTGCGGCGGCGCTACGCTCGCCGAAGGCATCGCGGTCAAGAATGTCGGCAAGCTGACGCTGCCGGTGGTGCGTGACCTCGTCGCCGACATCATCCTGGTCGACGAGCCGCAGATCGAGCGCGCGGTCAACGCCTTTCTCACGTTGCAAAAGGCGATGGCCGAAGGCGCCGGCGCGGCCGGGCTTGCCGCCATGCTCGCCGAACCGGCGCGGTTCCGCGGCCGCAAGGTCGGCCTGATCCTGTGCGGCGGCAATATCGATCCGCGCATTCTGGCGTCGATCATGGTGCGCGAACTGGAACGCGACAGCCGCATCGTCTCGTTCCGCCTCACCATTCCCGACCGGCCGGGCGTTCTGGGCCAGATCGCGTCACGGCTTGGCGAACTCAACGCCAATATCCTCAGCGTCGATCATCACCGGCTGTTTCTCGACGTCCCCGCCAAGGGCGCCAAGCTCGACGTCACCGTCGAGACGCGCGACGCCGCCCATGCCGAGGAAATCTTTCGCGTGCTCGCCGCCGACGGCTATCGTCCGGTGCGGATGCCCGGCGGGATGGCGTTGGAATGAGCCTGGACAAGTCCGCTGCGAACGGCTTGCTGTCGCTTTCTTCAATCCGCGATAGGGTGATCGGTCCGCGCCCAATGGTTGAATTTGTTTGTTGCTCGTCGCATGGTTTCTCTCTCTCGCGACTTGCGGCAGAAAACGAGCGACCATCCACAGATAACTTGGCGGCTCGCGCTTGACGAGCCCGGCGAATCCATCGCTAGCTGTACGTCACTACCTCTCCGAGCGCGGCTCATCAGCCTGCTTTGCGCGAGGATCGGCGGAACGTCCCGGGCTCAGACTCGTGTGGTCGTTTTTCTGGGTCGCGTGCAGTTGATTTTGTCCGCGCGTCCGTTCGCTCTCGGTCAGTCCCGTCGTTCAGTCCAGTTTGCAGTCCAGTTCGCGGCGGTCCGCTCGCGGATCGTGCGTGGCGGTCGCGCGCGCCGGGCGGGTGCGCTTGCGCCGGTGTTTTGTTTTTTGTTGGTTGCAGCTTTCGATGGGTTGAACCGTCGAATTTTCCCAACTGGGGGCGATCGATGTTCATATTTTTTGGCCGGCTCGCAAAAACGATCGCGCTGCGAAGGGCTTTTGTTCTTTCCATTCATGGACCACGGTCTCGCGCGGCCGCGGTGCAGCGCCGGAGGGCGCTCCTTTTCTCGTGTGCGACGCTGGCGGGATCGCTCGCCATGGCGACCGTTCCGGCGCGAGCACAAAGCCTGCCGACCTATGGCGGCAATGGGGGAGGGACCGCGGCGGTCTTTTGCAGCGCTCCGGCCTCAACATTTGCAGGGGAGTCGGCCGTAGTGGTTGCGATACAATTGGCCGGCTGTAGCGGGCAGAGCCAAGCCAATGTGGTCGGCGGCAACGGGCAGAATGGAACAGGCTACGTCGGCGGTGGCGGCGGTGGCGCTGGGGCAACCGCCGGGGGCGCGGGTGGAACAGACGCAGCGCCGAGCGGCGGCACGGGCGGCATCGGAGGTACACACGGCCAAGTGATTACCTCGTCTGGCACGATAAGCCTTCCCGGCAGCGCTGCTGCTGGTGGCGGCGCAGGCGTTGCGGGAATCATTGGGTCTACTACCAGTAGTGGCGGCGGCGGCGGTGGTGCGGGCGGTTTTGGTGTCATCGTGACGACTGCTTCTGGCGCGAATACCCTCAACGCCGCTGCGAACGTGACCGGCGGGAACGGCGGCAATGGCGGCACCGGCGGATCGTACTCGAACCGTGCACTTAACTACGGCACTGCCGGAGGGGCAGGCGGCGACGCCGGTTATGGCGTTGACGTTGTCGACGCAAATGCCGGCGGCCTCCTCAAGAATAATGGCTTCACGATCCAAGCTGGCCTCGGCGGCACCGGCGGCGCGGGTGGCACTGGCATTGGAGCTTATGCCGATGGGTTCACTGGGGTTAGCGCCGCGGGCGGAAACGGCGGCACCGGCGGAACCGGGGTCAGCGCAATCGGCGGCAGCAGCGTCTTCTTCACGATCAACAACGGTGTCAGTGCTACCAGCGCAATTAACGGCGGTGACGGTGGCGCTGGCGGCGCTGGCGGCGATAGCTTTGGCAAAGTTGGCGGCAATGGCGGCAACGGCGGCAACGGCGGTAACGGCATTTCCGGGAATTATCTCACCATCAACAATGGCAGTAGCACTAACACCAGCGCCACAGTGCTTGGTGGCACGGGCGGAGCAGGCGGAGCCGGTGGAACCGATTCCGCGGAAGCCGCTAACGGAGGCAGTGGCGGCTCGGCCGGGAACGGCGGCGCCGGCATATCCGGCATTGTTCTTTCCATCACCAACTACGGTACAATCAAAGGCGGTAACGGTGGCGCGGGGGGCGCAGGCGGAACGAATTATAGCCCTGGTGGAGCTCCTTCTGCCCCGAACGGGACCGCCGGTGCAGGCGGCGCGGGGATTTTCGTCTTTTATTCTGTAATCCAGAACGGCGGCACAGGCACGATTTCGGGTGGGAATGGTGGCTCTGGCGGCGGTGTCGGCGGCGCGGGGATCGCGGCCCTCGGCAGCGATATTTTTCTCTTTTCAGGTTCGATCTCGGGCGGCCTGAACAGCGACGGATCGCGGGCGAATTCCATCACCTTTGCCGGCGGCTCAAACGCACTCGCTCTGGGTGGCGGCAGTCTCAACGGCGCCATCGGCATTGGGAGCGGCGCCGCCGGCTCGGGCGGCACGGTCGCCTTGACGATCAATTCCGGCTTCAACGACACGGGCAATTCCTTACCGGCCAACACCGGAGGGCTCGCCAATAATATCGCTCTGAACGATCCGACCGGCGGGCTGACCATCCAGCAGTCGACCAACGCGATCCTCTCGGGCGTCATCAGCGGGCCCGGCTCGGTCACGATTGCTAATACCAATAATGCGGTCGTGACGTTCACCGGCGCCGATACTTACAGCGGCACGACGACGATCAACAAGGGCAGCACGCTCCAAATGGGTAACGGCACGACTCCCGTTGCGATGAACATCGGCACTGTGCAAAACAACGGCACGTTCACCATCGCCAAGTACGCCACGGTCACGGACGCTGCGATCAATTACGGCATGATCAACAATTTCGGCTCCTATTCCGCCGACGTGGCCAACCTCGGGTCTTTCACCATCGCGCCTGGCGCCGTGTTCACCGGCGCCTTGCTGATCAACACGGGAACGTTCGTCAATGACGGCACGTGGGACCGGACGAACTACACGCTCGGTGCCGGCACCGCATTCAACGGCAACCAGCAGAGCCTCGCGACCGGGCTCAGCAATGTCATCAACAATGGCTCCGGCTTGACGGGGAGCTTTCTGCCGCTGTTCGAAGTCAGCGGCGGCGGTCTGGCGAATATGCTGACGCAATTGGACGGCGAAGCGGCGACCGGCGCCGAGCGCAGCGCCTTGCAGATGACGACGCAGTTTTTGAACCTGATGCTCGATCCGTTCGTCGACGGCCGCGGCGGCAGCACGGCGGGAGGGCACGCGATCGGCTTTGCGCCGGAGGAAGCGCAGAACCTGCCGCCCGAGATCGCGCTCGCCTATGCCGGCGTGCTCAAGGCGCCCCCGAAGCCGCAAAGCTTCGATGAGCGCTGGACCACCTGGGGCACGGCCTATGGCGGCGCCAGCACGGCGAGCGGAGATCCCGCCGCCGGGTCGAGCAACGTCACAGCCGCGACCTATGGCTTCGCCAGCGGCATGGACTATCGGGTGACGCCCAACACCGTGGCCGGCTTCGCGCTCGCCGGCGGCGGCACCAATTGGGGTCTTTCCGGCGGGCTCGGGGGCGGCCGCAGCGATGCGATGCAGACCGGCGTCTATGGCATCACCCGCGCCGGCCCGGCGTATCTCGCCGCGGCGGCCTCGTTCACCAATCATTGGTTCACGACCAACCGTTCCGCGCTCGGCGATCAGCTCAGCGCGAACTTCGACGGGCAAAGCTACGGCGCGCGGCTGGAAGCCGGCTATCGCTTTGCCGTGCGGCCGACGCTGGGCACGCCGTTTGGCGTGACGCCCTATGCCGCCTTGCAGGCGCAGGACTTCCACACCCCGAGCTACAGCGAGAGCGATGTCACCGGCGGCGGCTTCGGCCTGTCCTACGCGGCGATGAACGCGACCGACATCAGGAGCGAACTCGGCGCGCGGCTCGACGACCCGCGGCTTCTCTTCGGCATGCCGCTGATCCTGCGCACCAAGGTGGCGTGGGCGCACGATTGGGTGAGCAATCCCTCGCTAAATGCGGTTTTTGAATCGCTGCCGGGCTCGAGCTTCACCGTCAACGGCGCGCCGATCCCGCCGAACTCGGCGCTCACCTCGGCGGGCGCCGAGCTCTTCCTCGCCGCCAACTGGTCGCTCATCGCCAAGTTCGACGGCGAGTTCGCCAACGGCTCGCAGACCTACGGCGGCACCGGCACGCTGCGCTATACGTGGTGAGACACACGATGGCGAATGACGATCGCTGCGCGTGCCAGAATCCCTATTCGCTCACTCCCCGAACAGCTTCGTTCCGGCATTGAGAAATTTCTGCGGGTCGACAGCTTCGCCCTCGATGCGCGTTTCGTAATGCAGATGCGGGCCGGTCGAGCGCCCGGTCGAGCCGAGGCGGCCGACGATCTGGCCGATGCGGACGGTGTCGCCAACATCGACATCGATCTCCGACAGATGGCCGTAGCGCGTGGCGAGGCCGTTGCCGTGATCGACCTCGACCATCTTGCCGTAGCCGCCGCTCCAGCCGGCATTCGTTACTTTTCCCGCCGCGGTGGCATGGATCGGATCGCCGACATTGCCGCGGAAATCGAGGCCGGTATGCATCGCGGCGACGTGCAGGAAGGGGTCGATGCGTACGCCGAAAGTGGACGTGAGATCGATGTCGCCGTTGACCGGCCGGCGCACCGGCACGGTCACCAGCGCGCGCGTCAATTCTTCCGCCTGCGTGCGCGCAATGTTGACCCGCGCCAGCGCGCGCTCGAAGCCGCTGTTGTCGCCGGGAAGTTTCAGCGGGACGAACGGACCGCCGGTCGCCGGCGGCGGCACCTCGCGCTTGAGGCCGAGCTCGACGAGCACGCTGCGCATGCGGCGCGCCTGGCCTTCGTATTCGTCTTCCAGCTGATGCAGCGCCATGGCTTGGCGGCGGTCGACGCGGTCAAGTGAGGCTTCGACGCGGGTGAGTTTGGCGTCGAGCCCGGCGGCCCGCGCCGGCTCCTTGCCGTTTGTCGCCTCCTTGGCGTTTGTCGACTTGGGCGGTTCGAGCCAGGCGCCGCGGCCGGAGCGCGGTGCGGCCGCAGGCGCCTCGCCGATCGGTTGCGCGCCGCGCTTGATCGAGCCGGTCGTTGTCGGGTCGGCGATGGCGTTGAGCGATGCGGCTCGCGACTCGAGCGTGGCCTGGCGGCGGACGATGTCGTCGAGCTTCTGCTCGAATTGCTCCTGGTCGAGGAGTTGGCGGCTGGTGGTGCGGTCGATCTGCGCGCGCAGTTCGGCGATGCGGTCTTCATAGGCGAATTGCTGCTCGGCCTGCCGCGCGATGAGGCCTTTGAGCACATCGTCGCGAAAGGCGAAATAGGTTGCCGTCGTCACCGACCAGCCGGCCATGATCACGAACGTGCCGACGACGATCCAGAACGCCACCGGTCCGAATCTGACCTGTCGTCCGGCGTGGGCGATGGTGTAACCGGTCGTGGCGGCGGCGCGGTTGCTGCCGCGACCGCGCTGATGATCGGCGCTACGACTGACAGTGCGGCCCGCTGGCCGCGGCGAAGACGCTACCCACCCGGACATCGGCACTCCCCAGAGTCGCGACTGGGGGCGGATTTGAGAGCCTTATGGTTAATTTTCAGGAAACTGCGCCGGGGATTTTGCCGGCTTGGGTAAATGCTTCGGCAACGGACGCCGTCACAGCGCCTTGGCGGCGGCCAGGACTTCCTCGGCGTGGCCTTTGACCGAGACTTTCGGCCAAATGCGGGCGATGCGTTGATCGGCGCCGATCAGAAAGGTCATGCGGGCGATGCCCATGAACTTGCGCCCGTACATCGATTTTTCCCGCCAGACGCCGTAGGCCTCGAGCATCTCGTGCTTCTCATCGGAAGCGAGCGCGACGGTGAGCTTGTGCTTGGTCTTGAACTTGTCCTGTGCCGGGACCGGATCGGCGGAGACGCCGAGCACCTCGGTATCGGCCGCCGCGAACGCGCGCTTCAGCCGCGAGAAATCGATCGCCTCCGTCGTGCAGCCCGGCGTGTCGGCGCGGGGGTAGAAATACACGACGAGCTTGCGGCCGGCGAAATCGGCGAGCGTTACGGTACCGCCGCCGTCGCGCGGGAGATTGAATGCGGGGGCCTTGCTGCCGGTGGATAGCTCGCGCGCCATGCGCCTTCCTTTCGACGCTTTCCGAGTGACATTCTGGGCTGCGAAGATACGCGGCTGCGGCCACGGGGTCGACGGTTGAGATCGGACCCGCCGCGCTGTATCGATTGAGTCGGCGCGACGCGTTTTGCGGCACCACGGACGAGGGGACGCCCGAGGGGCATGGCCAATCAGGACAGGCAAAGCGCTGCGCGTGCGCAACGCGGGTCGGTTGTGCCGTTGCGTCCGCCGCCGCGGTTCGCGGCCGTAGACCCGGCCGCGGAATCGACCGAGGCCGACGACGATACCGGCGAGCATTACGAGACGGCGGCCAAAAACCTGTTCCGGCATATTTCCTTCCGCTACGGCGGCTTGATCCGACGGGTCGCCATCACCATCGCCGCACTTGGCGGCGTGGTGATGCTGGGATTTTTTGCGCTGTGGTGGCGGCTTGCCAGCGGTCCGATCCAGCTCGACATTGTGACGCCGTGGCTCGCGGCCGCGATCGAAGAGAATTTCGGCAGCAATCGCCACGTCGAGGTCGGCGGCACCCAGATCGAGCGCACCGAGAGCGGCGGCACCGCCGTGCGGCTGCGCGACATCGTCGTGCGCGACGCCGACGGCACGATCGTGGCGAGCGCGCCGAAAGCCGAGGTCAGGGTATCCGGCAGCAGCCTGTTGAGCGGCCATATGCGCGCCGAAAGCCTCAATCTCGTCGGCGCGGAGATGGCGGTGCGCATCGAGGCGGACGGTGGCGTCACCGTGTTCGCCGGCGCCGACAAGCATCCGATCGCGAAAGCTTCCGTTCCGATGACCGCCGCGACGCTCGCTTCGCGTCAGCAGCGGCTTGGCGGCATCGCGCGGTCGGCGGCGACGACCGGCATTCCTCCCGCCACGGCATTCGCCGCCGCGCCGTCCGCCGACGCCCCGCCAGTCCCGCCGCGCCAAGCCCGCGACGTCTTCGCCGCGCTGCTGTCCTGGATCGACGACATCGGCGAGACCGGCCTCGACGGTCACGAATTGCGCGAACTCGGGCTCAAGAGCGGCAATCTCACCGTCGACGACGCCCGCACCGGCAAGCATTGGACCTTCAACGACATCAGCCTGAGCGTGCAGCGCGCCCACGGCGGCGGCGTCGAAGTGACCATCGGCTCCGACAACCATGAACGGCCCTGGGCGCTCTCGGCCTCGATCACGCCGACCGGTAAGGGGGCCCGCAAAGTGGCGCTCGAGGCCCGCCGGGTGTTGGCGAGCGACCTGATGCTGGCCGCGCGTGTCGGCAACGGCAGCCTCGTCACCGACTTTCCGCTGTCGGCGAGCATCAGCGGCGTGATCGGCCCGGACGGCGAGCCGCAGACGCTCGCCGGCCGCATCGTCGCCGACGCCGGCTCGTTCGGCGATGCCAACGGCAATGACGAGCGCATCGCCATCGACCGCGCCGAATTCAAGTTCAATTGGGATCTGTCGAGCCGCATCCTGTCGGTGCCGTTTCAGGTCCTCGCCGGCGGCAACCGGATGACCTTGATCGGACAGATCGAGGCACCGGAGGAGGGCGGCAGCACCTGGTCGTTCAAGATCAACGGCGGCACGGTCGTGCTCGCCAATACGGCGCAGGCGAGCGATCCGCTGATCCTCAACCGCATCGCCGTGACCGGCAGCTACGATGTAGCGCGCCGCCGTTTCGCCGTTGATGAGGGTGACCTCGGCAATACCGCCGTCGGCGTCGCCATGTCCGGCAGTGTGGACTTTTCCTTGCCGGACGTTCGTTTCAGAGCCGGCCTTGCGGGCACGCGCATGCCTGTCGATGCGCTTAAGCGCTTGTGGCCGGTTTTCATCGCGCCTCCAGTTCGCAAGTGGGTCAACGAGCACCTCACCAGCGGCACGCTGGAGCGGATCGTCATCGCGGTGAACTCGCCGATGGAAGCGCTCAAATTTCCCGGCCCGCCGATTCCGGATGACGGGCTGTCGATCGACGCTTTTGCCAGCGGTTGTCTGGTGCGGCCGGTCGACGACCTGCCGGCGCTGCGCGATGCCGATCTCAACCTCCATGTTGTCGGGCGCGACGTGATCGTTTCGGTCGGCAAAGCGACGGCCGACCTGCCGTCCGGGCGCAAGCTCACTTTGAGTGCCGGTACGTTCGAAGTGCCCGACTCGGCGGTGCCCGCGCCGCCGACGCGGGTCCGCTTTAAGCTCGAAGGTCCGGCTCCGGCCACGGTCGAACTCTTGCACATGGATCGGCTGCGCGACGTCTCGGACCTGCCGTTCGATCCGGCAACCATCCGCGGCAACATGGTCGCGCAGGTCGCGCTCGGACTGCCGCTGCGGGCCGATCCGCCGCCGGGATCGACCACTTACGGCATCACCGTCGACGCGACCAATTTCTCCGCCGATCACCTCATCATGGGGCAGAAAGTCGAGGCGGCGCTGTTGCGCGCGAGCGCGACGCCGCAAGGCTTCCAGATCAAGGGTGACGTCAAGATCGGCGGCACGCCGGCGAACCTCGAATACCGCAAGATGCGCGACGAGCCCGACGCCGAAGTCCGCATCCAGGGCATGCTGGACGAGGCGACGCGCAACAATCTCGGCTTCAAATCCGCCACCAGCGTCGGCGGCGCGATTCCGATCCGCCTGTCCGGCCGCGTCGGCTCGGGGTCCGACCGCGAAGGCCGTTTCGCCGTCGAGGCCGACCTGACGTCGGCGCAGATCGACGGCCTGATGCCGGGCTGGGTGAAGCCGTCCGGCAAGCCGGCGCGCGCGACCTTCACGCTGACGACCAAGCCGCAATCGATCCGCATCGACGATCTCCTGATCGAAGGCACGGGCGGCGGCGTCAAGGGAGCGATCGAACTCGACGGCGCGGGCGAGCTGCAATCGGCCAACTTTCCGGCCTACGGCTTTTCCGACGGCGACCGCGTCAGCCTCAAGGTCGAACGCACCACGGACGGCGCACTGCGCGTGATCATGCGCGGCGACGTCTATGACGGCCGCAACTTCATCAAGACCGCGGCGAGCGGCAGCACGCCGAGCGAGCCCGCCAAGCGGCCGGCGGACGTCGACCTCGACATCAAGCTCGGCGCCGTCGTCGGCTTCAACGGCGAAGCGCTGCGCAGCATCGATCTTAAAATGTCGCGTCGCGCCGGCGAGATCCGCAGTCTCGGGCTTGCCGCCAAGATCGGACGCGACAGCACGCTGTCCGGCGATCTGCGTGGGCGGCCGGGCGGCCGTCAGGTGATCTATCTGAACACCTCCGACGCCGGCGCCTTCTTCCGCTTCGTCGACGTTTACACCCGCATGACCGGCGGGCAGATGGCGATCTCGATGGATCCGCCGACCACCGCCGGCACGCAGCAAGAGGGCGTGCTGGTGCTCCACGATTTCGCCGTCCACGACGAAGCCCAACTCGAACGCGCGGTCTCGAGCGCCCCGCAAAACCGCCGCAATGCCATCGAGTTTTCCGCCATGCGGGTCGAGTTCAGCAAGGTCCCGGGCCGCGTCGCCTTGCACGAAGGCGTGGTGCGCGGACCGCTGCTCGGCGGCACCATCGACGGGCAGGTGGACTATACGCGGGACGAAGTCCGCATGCGCGGCACGCTGGTGCCGCTGTATGGCCCCAACAATCTGCTGGGCCAGTTGCCGCTGCTCGGCCTCTTCCTCGGCGGCGAGAAGGAGGGCCTGGTCGGCATCACCTACGAAGTGGTCGGCCGGCCGGGCAATCCGGTGTTGCGCATCAATCCGATCTCGGCGCTGGCGCCGGGGATTCTGCGCAAGGTGTTCGAGTTCCCGGCGAGCGGCGACGTTCAGGATGACGGCGTCGCCAGTCCCAGCGTGCCGCACTGACGTCACGGCTTGAGTAGGACGTGGCGCTTCTTGCCCAGCGAAAGCTTGATCACCCCTTGCGGCGTAACATCATACGAATCGAGCAAGCGCATTTCGTCGTTGATTGTTTTATCGTTAACTTTCAGACCACCGCCCCGGACGAGTCGCCTAGCTTCTCCATTTGACGAAGCCAGCCCTGCACGAACCGCGGCATCAATCAGACGCATGCGAGGATGAAAGTCGGGAACTTCGACGGTCGGCAGATCGGCGCTCGTCCCGCCTTGCTCGAACGTGGTGCGTGCGGTCGCCGCTGCAAGTTCGGCCGCCTCCCGGCCGTGCACCAACGCGGTCGCCTCGGTCGCCAGCACCTTCTTCGCCTCGTTGATCTCGCCGCCCTCGAGCGCGGCGAGCCGCGCGACCTCGTCGAGCGGCAGCACCGTGAAGAGTTTCAGGAACCGCGCAACGTCGCCGTCCTCGGTGTTGCGCCAGTATTGCCAATAATCGTACGGGCTCACCAGCTCGGCGTTGAGCCACACCGCGCCGGCGGCGGTCTTGCCCATCTTGGCGCCCGAGGCGGTGGTGATGAGCGGCGCGGTCAGCGCGAACAATTGCGCGTTGGCGAGCCGCCGGCCGAGATCGATGCCCGAGACGATGTTGCCCCATTGATCCGAGCCGCCGAGCTGCAGCACGCAGCCATGGCGTTTGTTCAGCTCGACGAAATCGTAGGCCTGCAGGATCATGTAGTTGAATTCGAGAAACGACAATTCCTGCTGCCGCTCGAGCCGCAGTTTGACGCTATCGAACGCCAGCATGCGGTTGACGGAGAAATGCCGGCCGACGTCGCGCAGGAAGTCGATATAGTTGAGCGTGTTGAGCCAGTCGGCGTTGTTGGCCATGACGGCGTTGCCACCGGCGTCCGCGAATTTCAGGAACTTGGTGAAGACGGCGCGGATGCCTCTGAGATTCTCCGCGATCATCGCGTCGGTGAGAAGCCGCCGGCTCTCGTCTTTGCCGGAAGGATCGCCGACCCGCGTGGTGCCGCCACCCATCAGTGCGATCGGGCGGTGGCCGGTCTGCTGCATCCAATAGAGCATCATGATCGGCAACAGCGAGCCGACATGGAGCGAGGCGGCCGTGCAGTCGAAGCCGATATAGCCGGTGACGGTCGATGAATGCGCGAGCGCATCCAGCGCCTCGGGTTCCGAGACCTGGTGAATGAATCCTCGCTCAGCGAGGACGTTGAGAAAATCCGACTTGTACGTGCTCATCGTTGGATGCTCGCGCCCCGCTCGCCGCGGCGGCCGGGGTGGTGTATCAGGTCCCGACGCCGATTCAACCGCGAACGGCCGGCAAGATCGTCTCCGGCGGCGGCGCCCCGCGACGCTGATGCGCATGCTGGCCGAGCGCCTCGCGCCGGCGCGGGTCGAAACCGGCCACGACGCCGGCTGGTCGGTCGACTCGCTCGAAGCGCAAGCCTTCGCCTATCTCGCCGTCCGCAGCCTGCACGGCCTGCCGCTGTCGCTGCCGACCACGACCGGCGTGCCGCGCCCGCTCACCGGCGCGGTGCTGGCGCGGCCGTAAGCGTTCTCGCGACGCATCCGCGCCCGAGTTTTGCAAATGTAAAGCGAATGGCGAATGGCGAGTAGCGAATGGCACGCCGCGGTTATGTCGCTATTCGTTATTCGCTACTCCCCACTCGCCATTCGCTGCAAAAAAGGGAGGCGGAACGCCGACAAGCGCATGGTCCAACCTCCGCGCCTTACGGGCGCGGCGCGCGTCCAGCGGGACGCGCTCGCCTGTCGGCGTTCCACCGCGGTTCTTGCCGTTGGGCCTCTCGGCCCGCGGGCGCAACTTCAGGCCAGGCTTCCTGGGAACGAGGCGGGACGTTCGATCCTGTAAGGCCGCGCCAACCGGGGCACGGAGACCTTGCGCTCTTCCACGGGTGTTACCCGCGCCCGCCAGTCCCAGTCCAGGGAACGCACCTCCCGGACCGGTCGTAGTGCCGGTCAAATGATGCCCGAAGCTGCCCGAGTGCGGGGTTGCGAATCCCGCCCGCGGGCACCGCACCCCGCTCCGCCATGCGGTACGCCACCGGTGACGTCCCTTGAGTGAGCGAGGTGGGAAGGCATGTAGCGACAACGGTGACGAATGCAAGCGGTTCGTCTCTATATTGGAGACGAATAGTGCGAAGCTCAACCGCGACGGAAAAAGCTCTGCAATGTTCGGCTGCTCCGCGAGCAATTTTTGCAAGCGTCAAGGCCCTGGGCGGCCACAAGGGCCGCCCCTACGAAACGGCGCTTTGTGGCGGGCCGACGGTACCATCGTTGGTCCGTAGGGGCGCCCCTTGTGGGCGCCCAAACTACGCCGCCGGCTGCGCCGCAAAAATCCTCGCCGTTTCGCGGAGCTTGAATTTCTGGATCTTGCCGCTCGGCGTGCGCGGCAGCTCGGTGACGATCTCCAGCCGCTCCGGAATATATTGCCGCGCCATCTGCTGGGCCTCGAGATAGGCGACCATGTCGTCGTACGACAGCGCTGAGCCGTCGCGGAGCATGACGAAGGCACAGGCGCGTTCGCCGAGCCGCGGGTCGGGATAACCGACCACGGCGACCGCCGCGACCGCCGGATGCTTGAAGAGGAGACCCTCGACCTCGACGACGGGGATGTTCTCGCCGCCGCGGATGATGATGTCCTTTGAGCGGCCGGAAATGCGGATGTAGCCTTCCGCGTCCATGCGCGCGAGATCGCCGGTATCGAACCAGCCGTCGGCATCGGTGTTGTCGAGTTCCGGCCGTTTCAGATAGCCGACGAAATTGGAGCAGCCGCGCACCTGAAGCTGGCCCTCGCTGCCGGACGCGGCGACGCGGCCGTTGGCATCGACGACGCGGACTTCCATGCCGGCGAGCGCGCAGCCGTCGGTCGCCATGGTCTTCTCTTCCGGATCCTCGGGGCGGGTCGTGGTGACGGCGCCGTTTTCCGACATGCCCCAGGCCGAGATGATGGCTGCGCCGAGCGCCTGGCGCGCCTTGCTGACCAACGCGCGCGGGATCGGCGCGCCCGCCGAGACGAACACGCGCAGCGACGGCGTCGCGGCGTCGTTGCGCGCGACGTATTCGGACAGATCGTTGAGAAACGGCGTGGCGCCCATGGTGAAGGTGACGCGTTCCTGGGTGATCTGGCGCGCCATCTCCTTGGGCTCGAACACGTCCTGCAGCACGGCGGTCGCGCCCAGCATCACCGGCATGACGAGGCCGTACATGAAGCCGAGCTGGTGGGCCATCGGCGAAGGCATGTGGATGACGTCGGCGCCGCCAAGGTGCAGGCGTTCGGCAAATGGCACCAGATTGGACAGCATCGTGTTCGATGTGTGCATCACGCCCTTGGGCTCGCCGGTGGTGCCGCTGGTGTAGAGGAGCTGGATCACGTCGTCGGCCGCGAGCCGCCGCTCGTCGCCGGCCGAGGCGGCCGGGTTTGTTGGCGCGGTGAGCAAATTGTCGAACGCGGCAGCGCCGCTGCCGCCGACGGCAAAGACGTGACGCAGGTCCGGCAGATGCTCGCGCAGGCTTTCGGCCATGCGGTGGTAATCGAAGCCGCGGAAGGTCGCGGGGACGACCAGCACCTTGGTCGCCGCGAGCTTGAGCATGAAACGCAGCTCGCGTTCGCGGAAGATGGTCATCAAGGGATTGCTCACCGCGCCGAGCTTCAGGCAGGCGAGATGCAGCACCGAGAATTCCCACCAGTTCGGCAGCTGGAAGGACACGACGTCGCCGCGGCCGACGCCGAGCGCGGCAAGCCGCGCCGCGACGATGTCGGAGCGGCGGCCGAGCTCGGCATAGCTGAGACGCGTTTCTTGTCCGATCTCCGAACGCGTCGCCACAATCGCGGTCTTGTCCGGCGTGCGTGCGAGGGCGCGGCCGAGATGGTCGAGCAGGGTCTCGTCGCGCCAATGCCCGGCCGCCGTCATGGCGGCGCGACGCTTGTTCAATCTGTCACTCGGCGTTCCAATATCGGCGGTCATGGTCTCCTCCCGATCGGCGGGCGTCTTGTAACGCCCTGCGTTTGTCAGCGTGCGTGGCGTCTGAGCAATTCGCGCGCGACGATGAGCTTCATGATCTGCGCGGTGCCGTCGCCGATTTCGAGCCCCATGACGTCGCGCAAACGTTGCTGATGCGGCAGGTCGAGCGACCAGCCGTAATGGCCGTGCGTCAACAGGCATTGATGGATGATGTCGACGGCGGTCTTCGGACCGAGCCATTTGCACATCGCCGCTTCGGCGGTGTGCGGCGCCCCGGCGTCGCGCAGCCGCAGCGTGTGGTAACAAAGCTGGCGCACCGCCGCGGCCATCGACTCGTGTTCGGCGAGCGGAAAGGTGACGCCCTGATTGCGGGCGAGCGGCGCGCCGAAGGCGTGGCGCTGCTGCACATAGGCCCAGGACTCGTCGAGCGAGGCTTGTGCCGCGGCAATGCATTGCAGGCCGATCAAAGCGCGGCTGAAATCGAACCCCTGCATCACCTGGACGAAGCCGGCGCCTTCGTCGCCGAGCCGGTTGCCGCTGGGCACTTCGACGGCATCAAAAAAGATCGAGCCGCGACCGACCGCCTTGCTGCCGAGGTCGTTGAACCGGCTCGTGCTCACGCCGGGCGCGTCGAGCGGCACCAGAAACGCCGAGACGCCGCGGGCGCCGTCCTCGACCCGCCCGGTGCGGGCGAAGACGAGCGCGGCGTCGGCCTGATCGGCCATGCTGATGGATGACTTTTCGCCGTTGAGCACGTAGCCGGTGTCGGTCGGCCGCGCCGAAAGAACGAGATTGCCGGCGTCGGAGCCGCCGCGCGGCTCGGTGAGCGCCAGCGCGACGATGGCTTCGCCGGCGATGATGCGCGGCAGCCATTGGGCGGCGAGATCGTCGCTGCCGTGCCGGGCGATGATCAGCCCGCACAACGAGCCGAGCAGCTGCACGTAAGAGACATTGAGATCGGCATAGGCGAGCGCCTCCATCATGAGGCCGGTCGTCTCGCTCGGCAGGCCGAGCCCGCCATGACGCTCAGGGAGGTCGGCGCCGATCAGGCCGAGACGCCCCATCTCGCGCATCAGGGCGCGGTCGACCGCGGCGTCGCGTTCGCGCGCCTGATAATGCGGCGCGAGTTTTTCGCGCGCGAAGCGTTCGGCGACCGACTTGAACGCGCCTTGCTCGTCGCTGAGCGCTAGGGTCACGGCGCTCCCTCCCGATGCCTTTGCCCCATCTTGCCGCCCGATCCGCGGCGCTATTTCACGTAGCGCCGGAAGTCCGGCTTGCGCTTCTCGACGAACGCGCGCACGCCCTCGCGCGATTCCTCGGTCTGGTAATAGAGACTGAGCGACTGCATCCCCATCGCGGCGATGCCGCGGATGCTGTCGCTGTCGGCGTTGAACGAACGTTTGGCGATGGCGATCGCGGTCGGGCTGCGCTCGAGAATTTCCGCGCACCAGCGCGCCACCTCGGCGTCGAGCTGATCGTGCGGCACCACCGTGTTGACGAGCCCGAACGACAGCGCTTCGGCGGCGCTGTAGCGCCGGCACAGATACCAGATTTCGCGGGCCTTCTTTTCGCCGACGACGCGGGCGAGATAGGCCGTGCCGAAGCCGGGATCGACCGAGCCGACCTTCGGGCCGACCTGGCCGAACATCGCCTTGTCCGAGGCGATGGTGAAGTCGCAGATCGTCGCCAGCACGTTGCCGCCGCCGATGGCGTAGCCCTGCACGCGGGCGATCACCGGTTTCGGCACGTCGCGGATCACCGCGTGCAATTCCTCGACGGGGAGGCCGATCATGCCGCGGCCGTCATACTGACCCTCGTGCGCCGACTGGTCGCCGCCGGTGCAGAACGCCCTGTCGCCGGCACCGGTCAAGACGATGACGCCGACCGACTTGTCCCAGCCGGCGCGGTTGAAAGCGTCGATCAGTTCGTCGCAGGTCTTGCCGCGAAACGCGTTCATCACCGCCGGGCGGTTGATGGTGATCCGCGCCACGCCGTCGGTTAAGTCGAACAAAATGTCGTCGTAGGTCATCGTTCGCGCCCTTATGTTCATCCGGCCATGGTGAGGCCGCCCGAGACGCTGATCACTTGCCCGGTGATGAACGCGGCGTCGTCGCTGGCGAGAAAGCAGATGGCGCCGTGCAGATCGTCCGGCTCGCCGAGGCGGCCGAGCGGAATGGCGCGGCGAAACGCCTCGTCGAGTTTTTCCGGGTTGCGGGCGCCCTTCTTGTAGTCGGCGTAAAGCTTGGTGTTGACGATGCCGGGACAGACGACGTTGACGGTGATGCCGTCGCGGGCATGCTCGCGCGCGAGCGTCTTCGAGAAGCCGATCAGCCCGGCCTTGCAGGCGGCGTAGACCGCTTCGCCCGACGAGCCGACCCGCGCCGCATCGGAGGCGACATTGACCACGCGGCCGCGTTTGCGCGCCGCCATGCCGGGCAGGACGGCGTGATGCATGTTGAGCGCGCCGACGAGGTTGATGGCGATGATCTTGTCCCAGTCGGACGGTGTCGTCTCGACGAAGGGGCGGAAAATATCCCAGCCGGCATTGTTGACGAGCACGTCGACCGGGCCGAGCGCGGCTTCGGCCGCGCGCACGGCATCGGTGCAGTCGCCATGCCGCGTGATGTCGCAAGGGTAGGCCGCGGCCGTGCCGTCGGCTTGGGTGATGGCCGCGGCGACCCGGGCCGCCGCCGGCTCGTCGACGTCGAGCACCGCGACCTTGGCGCCTTCCTCGGCCAAACGCCGGCAGGTCGCGGTACCGATGCCGCCGCCGCCGCCGGTGACGATGACAACCTTGTCCTTCAATCCGCGCACGCCGCTCAAATCCTCCCACCCATGGATTTTATATCAATGGTATGCTACATCTTCAGAAATGAAGCAATAGCTTGATACATCGGATGCCCATTGTTCTGCGCCCGGATACGGCGCCACTCAACGACCAAGCGGACGCCCGGTTCGATATCGCTAACCGGCTGTTTTTCCGGCTCTATCAGGCGTCGAACCTGATGCACAAAACCGGATCGCGGTCGGTGGCCGCGTTCGGCACCACGACCCAGCAATGGGCGGTGCTCGGCGCACTGTCCCGACCGTCCGTGCGCGGGGGAGGGATGACAGTGAAGGAGCTGATCGGCTTTCTGCTGCTGAGCCGGCAGAATCTCACCGCGGTCCTCAACCGGCTAGAACGCGCGGGCCTGATCGAGCGCACGCGCATTGCCGAGGATGGCCGCATTCGCCGTATCCGCCTGACCGCGCAGGGTTCCGCCACGTGGCGGCGGATGCTCGACAACATCCGCCGCTATTACGACGTCGCGCTCGATGGCTTCACCACCGACGAGTGCCTGCTGCTATTTCGCCTGCTCGACCGCCTGAAGTCGCGGCTTGCGGGGCTGTAGAACGGATGAGGCAAGCGGGCGGGCGACGTGTTTGGGAAAATCCGCAAAAAGTGCAGTTGACTGAATTTACAATCATAGGTAATTAAGTGCGGATGGCGCGGGGTAAGGCCTTCGTCGCGCATGACGCGACGATCGCTGCTCATGAACTCATTGGACGATCCTGAACCGCTGCGCTGGTGGCGGCCAAAAAATCATGATCAGAAAATCACGACCAGAAAATCACGACCAGAAAATCATGACCAGAAAATCATGACCAGAAAATCATAACCAAGGGAGCTTGAAATGGTCACGAGCGCTGAAGCGGAACTGACTTCGGCTCGGCCCCTGTTCAAAACAATCAGCGCGACCGAGGCCGAAGTCGATCTCGGCCCGCTTGCCGCATTGGTTGGCACCTGGCACGGCTCCGGCGGATGGAACCTTATCGCCGTGCCTGCGCCCCCGGCGCCGAACGGTGAGCCAGGGTTCACGCTCCTGATCGAGCCGATTATCGATACGATCACATTCAAGCCGATTCTGGCATTGGTTCCCAATCGCGGCGGCCTCATCGGAATTATGAAAATCCCCGGTCTTTATTATGAGCAGACCGTCTATCAGCAGACCGAACCGACGCAGCTCATGCATATCGAGAACGGCATGTGGCTTTTGATGCCGCTGCCGGAGCCCCTGCTGCCAGGTTCGATGAAGCCGGCGCAATGGCAGCCGCAGGTCGCGCGGCTGAGCACAATTCCGCACGGCAATTCCCTGGTCGCCGTCGGCGAAGTCTCGGAAAGCGATAGCGGCCCGACATTCCCGGAAAACAGCGCTTTCCCCGACGTCGGACAAGTGGCCTTCCGGCCCGGCTATACGGATCCATATATGGGCCACCCGGCGATCAATACGATCGACGTGAACGAGGTGCTTCGGGACGCCAACAAGGGGCTACAGTTCGGGCATACGGTCACGCTCGACGTTGCGACCGCCAATGGCGGCGGCATCGCCAACATTCCTTTCATCCAGGCCAACGCCGACGCGCGCGGCTTCAAATCCACGTTCTGGATCGAAACCCTTCAGGCCGATTCACAACCGAGCCGGTTGCAATACTCCCAGCAGGTCGATCTGTTCTTTATCAGCCGTCCCGATGGCGAGGGATTGGTGAAGTGGCCGCACATCACCGTCAGCACGCTGAGGAAACAAGCCTGACGTCCCCGCGCGAGGGCACGGTCGTCCGTGTGGCGGAAGTCCTTGGAGACTCGAAATCACACCGTCAGGTCCAACGGCTTCGGCGTACCGAACCAAGCGCGTTCGATGCGCCGAAAAAGGCGGGGCTTCACCGGTTGTTGGGCCCTACCAAAAACTCACGCCGCCGTCGTCGCCCGCGCGCCCTTCGTGCCGAGCCGCTTGTCCAGATAAGCGCTGATCGAGCTCATCAAGGGCTCGATCTTGCCGTCGAAGAAGTGGTTGGCGCCGGGGATGACTTTCTGCTCGATGACGATGCCCTTTTGCGTCTTGAGCTTTTCGACGAGCGTGGTCACGTCGCGGTGCGGCACCACGGCGTCCTTGTCGCCGTGAATGATCAGCCCGGACGACGGGCAGGGGGCGAGGAAGGAGAAGTCGTAGAGGTTCGCCGGCGGGGCGATCGAAATAAAGCCCTCGATTTCGGGGCGGCGCATCAAAAGCTGCATGCCGATCCAGGCGCCGAACGAGAAGCCGGCGATCCAGCATGAGCGTGCTTCCGGGTTGACGGACTGCGCCCAGTCGAGCGCGGCGGCGGCGTCGGAGAGTTCGCCGATGCCGTGGTCGAAGCCGCCCTGGCTGCGCCCGACGCCGCGGAAATTGAAGCGCAGCGCCGAGAAATTGCGGTGCACGAAGGCGTAATACAGCTGGTAGACGATCTGGTGGTTCATCGTGCCGCCGAACTGCGGATGCGGATGCAGCACGATGCCGATCGGCGCGTTCTTCTGCTTGGCCGGATGGTAGCGGCCTTCGATGCGGCCTCCGGGTCCCGTGAAAATGACCTCGGGCATGTTCAAATCCTCGATTTTTTGCGCGCCGCGTTGGCCGGCGTCAGGCGCTTGACGGCGCCGCATGGCGGACGTAAGTGACTAAGATCATTTCAGTTTTCAGAAGCGACAATGGTCATCTGACGGCGGCAAAGCCGCGGCGCTGCGTTTCTTTGGGTCGCGACTTCTAGCACAGGGCAGGGGCCAAAAAGCAAGCATTTTGAAGGCCCTGTCCGGGCGAACGCCGGTTAAAAGCGACACCGGCGAAGCGACAAAGGTAATCGTCCGTGGTCGAGCGCGCTTATTTCGATTGGAACGCCACGGCGCCGTTGCGGCCCCAAGCCGCGGCGGCGCTGCGCGACGCGTCGGCGCTGACCGGCAATCCGTCCTCGGTCCACGCCGAAGGCCGCGCGGCGCGCCGCGCGGTCGAGGAGGCGCGCGAGCAGGTGGCGGCGCTCCTCGGCGCGCGGCCGGCCGATGTGATCTTCACCTCCGGCGGCACCGAGGCGAATTGTTTGGCGCTGTCGCCGGCGATCGAGGTTGTGGGCGACAAAGCGCCGCGGGACCGGCTGTTGATCTCCGCGATCGAGCATCCGTCGGTGCGGGCCGGCGCGCGTTTTGCGCCGGAGGTCATCGAAGATATCCCGGTCGAAAGCGACGGCCGCGTCGATTTGACGGCACTTGCCGACGCGGTGGCGCGGGCCGCGCGGCCGCTCGTTTCGATCATGCTCGCCAACAACGAGACCGGCGTGGTGCAGCCGGTTGCGGCAGCGGCGGCGATCGTCCACGCCGCCGGCGGGCTCTTGCATGTCGACGCGGTCCAGGCCGCCGGGCGCATCCCCTGCGACATCGGCGCGCTGGGGGCGGACCTTTTGACGCTGTCGGCCCACAAGATCGGCGGACCGAAGGGCGTCGGCGCGCTGGTGCGGGCGCGCGACGACATCCATTTTCCCGCGCCGCTCATCCGCGGCGGCGGTCAGGAGCGCGGCCTGCGCGCCGGCACCGAGAACGTCGCCGGCATCGCGGGCTTCGGCGCCGCGGCTGCGATAGCGCGCGAAAAGCTTGCGGACGAGGCGGCGCACATGCTGGCGTTGCGCAAGGAGCTTGAGGCGGGGATTTGCGCCATTGCGCCGCAGGCGGTGATTCTGGGCGCCGGCGCCGAACGGCTGCCGAATACGACCCTGTTCGCGCTCGCAGGCCTCAAGGCGGAGACGGCGATCATCGCGTTCGATCTCGAAGGGATCGCGGTGTCCTCGGGCGCGGCCTGCTCGTCCGGCAAGGTTCAGCCGTCCCATGTGCTTGAAGCGATGGGCGTTTCTCCCGTGCTGGTGCGTTCAGCGGTGCGCGCAAGCCTCGGCTGGACGACCACGAAAGCCGACATCGAGCGCTTTCTCTCCGCTTGGAGAAAGGTTTCAAGTGCATTATCTAAGGGCTCTAAGGAGCGGCCAGGCATCGCGGCCTGAACCGATTGCCGCTCGAATCGATTTTCAACCGGCTGCAGTGAAGGCCCAAGAGGGGCCGAGCGGCAGCCGCCAACAGGCTTCGGAGACTGATCCTAACCGACCAGGATACCGACCATACCCGACTTAATCCAACCCGCGGTCCTTGAAACCGTGAGCGGAGGGACGAATGCCGGCCGTACAAGAGACCGTCGATCAGGTCCGCCGTATCGACGTTGATCAGTATAAGTATGGATTCGAGACGCTGATCGAATCCGACAAGGCCACCAAGGGCCTTTCCGAAGACACCGTCCGGTTCATCTCGGCGAAGAAGCACGAGCCCGAATGGATGCTGGCGTGGCGGCTCGACGCCTACCGGCGCTGGCTCACCATGCGCGAGCCGCGCTGGGCCAAGATCGACTACGCGCCGATCGACTATCAGAGCATCTATTACTATTCCGCGCCGAAGCAGAAGGCCGGGCCGAAGTCGCTCGACGAGATCGACCCCGAGATCCTCAGGACCTACGAAAAACTCGGCATTCCGCTGCGCGAGCGGGAAATTCTGCTCGGCGTGCAAAAGGACCCCCGCCCTAGCCCTTCCCCGGAAACGGGGGAGGGTCGTGAGGGGGCGGACATGGAAAGTGTGGGTGTGGCGGCCGCCGGCGGCTACGGCCGCGTCGCGGTCGATGCGGTGTTCGATTCCGTGTCGGTCGCGACCACCTTCAAGGCCGAACTCGCCAAGGCCGGCGTGCTGTTCATGCCGATCTCCGAGGCGGTGCACGAGCATCCCGAATTGGTGAAGAAATATCTCGGCTCGGTGGTGCCGGTCTCGGACAATTTCTTCGCCACGCTCAACTCGGCGGTGTTTTCCGACGGCTCGTTCGTCTATGTGCCGCCGGGCGTGCGCTGCCCGATGGAATTGTCGACCTACTTCCGCATCAACGAGAAGAACACCGGCCAGTTCGAGCGCACGCTGATCATCGCCGACAAGGGCTCGTACGTGAGCTATCTCGAAGGCTGCACGGCGCCGATGCGCGACGAGAACCAGCTGCACGCGGCCGTGGTCGAGCTGATCGCGCTCGACGACGCCGAGATCAAATATTCGACCATCCAGAACTGGTATCCGGGCGACGCGCAAGGGCGCGGCGGCATCTACAATTTCGTCACCAAGCGCGGCGACTGCCGCGGTAAGAACGCGAAGATTTCCTGGACCCAGGTGGAGACCGGCTCCGCCATCACCTGGAAATATCCGAGCTGCATCCTGCGCGGCGACAATTCGCGCGGCGAGTTCTATTCGATCGCCATCTCCAACGGCTATCAGCAGGTCGATAGCGGCACCAAGATGCTGCACCTCGGCAAGAACACGACGAGCCGCATCATCTCGAAGGGCATCGCCGCCGGGCATTCCAACAACACCTATCGCGGCCTCGTCACCGCGCATCGCCGCGCGACCGGCGCGCGCAACTTCACCAATTGCGATTCGCTCCTGATCGGCCAGCACTGCGGCGCCCACACCGTGCCCTACATCGAGGCGAAGAATTCGAAGACGGTGTTCGAGCACGAGGCGACGACGTCGAAGATTTCCGAGGACATGCTGTTCTACTGCATGCAGCGCGGCTTGTCGGCGGAGGAAGCGACCGCGCTCGTCGTCAACGGCTTCGTCAAGGACGTACTGCAGCAATTGCCGATGGAGTTCGCGGTCGAGGCGCAGAAGCTGATCTCGGTGTCGCTGGAGGGGTCGGTCGGATAGGTCGGGGCCGGCATCCTTCGAGGCTCGCTCCGCTCGCGCCTCAGGATGACGGTTACAAGGCGTTTGTTCGTCATCCTAAAGGTGCGAGGCCGCAGGCCGAGCCTCGAAGGATGGCAGGTACAGAAGGTAGAACTGGTCAATGCCGTTACTTGAAATCAAGAACCTGCATGCCGGCATCGAAGGCAAGGAAATCCTGCGCGGCTTCGATCTCACCGTGAATGCGGGCGAGGTGCATGCGATCATGGGCCCGAACGGCTCGGGCAAATCGACGCTCGCCTATGTGCTCGCCGGCAAGCCGGGCTACGAGCCGACCGCGGGCGAGGTGCGTTTCAACGGCAAGGAGCTGTTCGAGATGGCGGCTGACGAGCGCGCCGCCGCCGGGTTGTTCCTCGCCTTCCAGTATCCGCTGGAAATTCCCGGTGTCGCCACCATGACGTTCCTGCGCACCGCGCTCAATGCGCAGCGCAAGAAGCGCGGCGAGGCGGAGCTGTCGACACCCGACTTCCTGAAAACCGTGCGCGCCGCCGCGAAGGACCTCGCTATCGAGCAGGACATGTTGCGGCGCGGGGTCAATGTCGGTTTCTCCGGCGGCGAAAAGAAGCGCAACGAAGTGCTGCAGATGGCGCTGTTGCAGCCGCGGCTCGCCGTGCTCGACGAGACCGATTCCGGCCTCGACATCGACGCCTTGAAGATCGTCGCCGACGGCGTCAACCGGCTGCGTTCGCCGCAGCGCTCGTTCGTTGTCATTACGCACTATCAGCGGCTCTTGAACTACATCGTGCCCGACGTGGTGCATGTGATGGCGAAGGGCCGCATCGTGAAAACCGGCGGCAAGGAACTGGCGATCGAGCTCGAGGCGCGCGGCTACGCGCAATATCAGGAAGAGGTTGCGGCGTGAGCCGTGAGGGGAACAGCGATGGCTGAACCGGAAAGCGTCGTTCTTCAACATTTGCGCGCTATTCGCGAGCAGCTCGACTCGTTGAACGAGCGTGCATTGGAGATGATGCAGCGGATGGGTGCGGTAGCGGTCGGTCTCGCCAACGTTTCAGTCCGGATCGGTCGCATCGACGCCCGGCTCGATCGTGTCGAGCGCCGTCTCGGGCTCATCGAAGCGTAACGAATGAACGCCATGGCTGACGTGAAGGTGATGAAGACGGCGGCGGAGACCGCACTGGCGCAGACGTTTGCGCAGGCGCGCGCGCGTTTGCCCGGCGGCGCGGCCGTCGCGGCAAAACGCGCGGCGGCGTTCGGCCTGTTCGCCAAGGAAGGGCTGCCGCACCGCCGCGTCGAGGACTGGAAATACACCGATCTGCGCGCGCTGATGCGCGAGGCGAAGCCGCTCGCGGGCCCGCCCGATGCCGCCGCCAAAGCGCGCGGCAACGCGGCCGGCGCGCTGGTCGGCGACATCGATGGCCGGCGGCTCGTCTTCGTCGACGGCGCGTTCGTGCCGGAATTGTCCGACACCGCGGCGCTGGAAGGCGGGCTTTCAGTGGTGTCGCTCGCCGACGCGCTTGCCGACGGCGATCCAGCGCTGACAGAGAAACTCGGCAAGCTCGCGCCGTCGAGCGATATCGCGGTCGCGCTCAACACCGCGCTGATGGGCGACGGCGCCGTGATCCACATCGCTACCGGCGCGACCGTCGAACGGCCGCTGCATCTCGTCTTCGCCGCCTCGGCAACGCCCGCCGCCACCTTCGTGCGGTCGCTGGTCGTGGTCGAACCGGGTGCGCGGGCGATGCTGATCGAAAGCCATGAGGGACCGGCGGGCAGCGATTATCAGGTCAACGCCGCGCTCGAACTGTTCGTCGGCGACGAGGCGCACGTCGATCACGTCAAGATCATCGGCGAGGGCGCCGACGCGCTGCATGTCTCGACGCTCGCGGTGGCGATCGGCGCCAGAGCGCGCTTCAACAGCTTCACCTTCACGGCCGGCGGCGGCGTGGTGCGCAATCAGTTGTTCCTGAATTTCGACGGCGAGGACACCGTTGCCGCGGTCGGCGGCGCGAGCCTCCTCAAGGGCCGCCAGCACGCCGATACGACGCTCGTCGCCGACCACATCGCGCGCGGCTGCCAGAGCCGCGAGCTGTTCAAATCGGTACTCGACGACGAGGCGCACGCCGTGTTCCAGGGCCGCATCGTGGTGCGTCCCGGCGCGCAACAGACCGACGGCAAGATGATGACGCGGGCGCTGCTGCTCTCCGACCGCGCCGAGGCCGACAACAAGCCGGAATTGGAGATCTTCGCCGACGACGTGCAATGCGGCCACGGCGCGACCGCCGGCGCGCTCGACGACGAGCTGAAATTCTATCTTTTGGCGCGCGGCATTCCGCCCGCGGAGGCGGAAGCCTTGCTGATCCAGGCCTTCGTCGGCGAGGCGATCGAGGGCATCGAGCATGCCGGCCTGCGCGAAGCGCTGATCGATCAGGTCGCCGCCTGGCTCGAGGCGCGCGCGGGCACGCCGACCGAGGTCGAGCATGCATGAAGTTTTGACCAACGGCGCCTATGACGTCGGCCGCATCCGCGCGGATTTCCCGATCCTCGCCACGCAGGTCTACGGCAAGCCGCTCGTCTATCTCGACAACGCCGCCTCGGCGCAGAAGCCGCAGGCCGTGCTCGACCGCATCCAGCAGGTCTACACCACGCAATACGCCAACGTGCATCGCGGCCTGCATTATCTCGCCAACGAGGCGACCGAAGCGTACGAAGGCGCGCGCGGAAAAGTCGCCGCGTTCCTCAATGCCGGCCGCAGCGAAGAGATCATCTTCACCCGCAACGCCACCGAGGCCATCAACCTCGTCGCCTACACCTTCGGCCGCGAGCGCATCAAGGCGGGCGACGAGATCATCCTCTCGATCATGGAGCACCACTCCAACATCGTGCCGTGGCATTTCCTGCGCGAGCGCCAGGGCGCGGTGATCAAGTGGGCGCCGGTCGACGACGACGGCAATTTCCTGCTCGACGAATTCGAGAAGCTGATCGGCCCGCGCACCAAGATGGTCGCCATCACCCACATGTCGAACATGCTCGGCACGCTGGTGCCGATCAAGGAAGTGACGCGGATCGCGCACGCCCACGGCGTGCCCGTGCTGATCGACGGCGCGCAGGGCGCCGTGCATGCCGATGTCGATGTCCGCGACATCGATTGCGATTTTTATGCTCTTACCGGCCACAAGCTGTACGGTCCGACCGGCATCGGCGTTCTCTACGGCAAATATCAGCACCTCGAGGCGATGCCGCCGTTCAACGGCGGCGGCGAGATGATCCGCGAAGTGTTCGAGGACCGCGTTACCTACGGCGAGCCGCCCTACAAATTCGAGGCCGGTACGCCGTCGATCGTCCAGGCGATCGGGCTCGGCGCCGCGCTCGATTATGTTGGCGCGGTCGGCAAGCCGCGCATCCGCGCCCACGAGACAGGGCTGGTGAATTATGCCCAAGACCGGCTGCGCGAGATCAATTCGCTGCGCATCTTCGGCACCACCAGGGACAAGGGGCCGATCGTCTCGTTCGAGATGAAGGGCGCCCATCCGCACGACGTGGCGACGATCATCGATCGCGCCGGCGTCGCGATCCGCGCCGGCACCCATTGCGTCATGCCGCTGTTGACGCGGTTCGGGCTCTCGGCGAGCTGCCGGGCGTCGTTCGCCATGTACAACACGCGCGAGGAGGTGGACACACTCGCGCAGGCGCTGATCAAAGCTCAGGACTTCTTCGCATGATCGAGGATCCGAAACTCGATGCCGGCGTGGCCGTCGCGGAAGCGGCGATCGCCGCGGAGACACAAGGCGCCGCCGTCGCACAGCCGGCGCCCGGCGCCGCCGTCGTACAGCCGGCGCTGCCGGCGGACGAGACCGCGCGCTTGACCGACGAGATCGTCACCGCGCTCAAGACCGTCTACGACCCGGAAATTCCCGCCGACATCTACGAGCTCGGCCTGATCTACAAGGTCGACATCGACGACGATCGCGCGGTCAAGATCGACATGACGTTGACGACGCCGAACTGCCCGGCGGCGGCCGATCTGCCGGAGCAGGTGGAAAATGCGGTTGCCGGCGTGCCCGGCGTGCGCGAGGCCAAGGTGACCATCGTCTGGGATCCGCCTTGGGATCCGAGCCGGATGTCGGACGAAGCGCGCGCGGTGCTCAATATGTGGTGAGATATGGCGACCGCGTTGCAGGACGCGCCGCCGAGACTTACATTGGTAGTACGCTGTTTGCTTTTCTTTGTTAGAATTCGAAACAGCGGCGTCTCCGTGGAGACGAAACAGGAGCGCAAAATGGCCAGCCCCCGGCCGAGACCTCAAGTGATGCGGCTCACCGAAGCCGCAGCGGACCGCATCAAGGCGGTGATGGCGAAAGCCGACCGCCCGATCGCGGCGCTGCGCGTCGGCGTCAAGAACGGCGGCTGCGCCGGCATGGCCTATACGATGGAATATGCCGAACAGGTCAGCCCGCTCGACGAGGTGATCGAAGACAAGGGCGTGCGCATCCTGATCGATCCCAAGGCGGTGCTGTTTCTGCTCGGCACCGAGATGGACTACAAGGTCGACAAACTCTCCGCGCAGTTCGTGTTCAACAACCCGAACCAGACCTCCGCCTGCGGCTGCGGCGAGTCGGTGGAACTGACGCCGGCGAACGCGGAGACCGGCGGCGCCGAAGCGCACTGATCGTCGCGCCGGCATCGTTCTCAATCGCTATGGCCGGGCTTGTCCCGGCCATTCGCGTCTTATGACCCGGTGCTGCTTAAGGCGTGGATGTCGACGACATGATCGAGGGAAGCGCGCCGATTTTGCATAGCGCGGTTCCCTGGCCTCCGCCGGTTTGCGCGGGCCACATGCCGACAAGCCGCCGAGCGCATTGAAACCAAATGCAACGTTGCGAGTTGGAGTGCCATGGCTTGCGGGGAGTTCCGCCATGGCAACGCTTAAAATCAACGGGGAAAGCCGGAGTTTCGACGCCCCGGACGATATGCCGCTCCTTTGGGTGCTGCGCGATATTCTCGGACTGACCGGCACGAAATTCGGCTGCGGCATCGCCCAATGCGGCGCCTGCACCGTGCATATCGACGGCAACCCGGTGCGGTCCTGCCTGCTTCCGATCGGCGCGGTCGGCGATCGCGCCGTCACCACGATCGAAGGCATCGGCGCGACGCAAGCGGGCGCGCGCGTCCAGCGCGCCTGGCTCGATCTGGAAGTGATCCAGTGCGGCTATTGCCAATCGGGGCAGATCATGTCCGCGGCGGCGCTGCTCGCCGAGAATCCTCATCCCCTTGACTCGGACATCGACGCGGCCATGGCGGGGAACATCTGCCGCTGCGGCACCTATGTGCGCATCCGCGCGGCGATCAAGCACGCCGCGAACGAAGGCCCGGCCTAGGAGGCATTGATGCGCGCTTTCGATGGTGTCCTGCCAGTGGCCTCGCGCCGCGATGTTCTGACCGCCGGGCTGGCGGGCGGCTTTTTGCTCGCGTTTCATCTGCCGGTGCGGGCAGCCAATGAGCCGGAACAACGCCCCGACACCAGCGCGGGCCAGTTTGCGCCCAACGCCTTCATCCGCATCGACCATGCGGGCAAGACCACGCTCGTCATGCCGCAAGTGGAGATGGGGCAGGGCGTCTATACCGCGGTGGCGATGATTCTCGCCGACGAGCTCGATGCCGATTTCAGCCGCGTCGCGCTCGAGGCTGCGCCGCCGAACGACAAGCTCTACGGCAATCCGATCTTCGGGATTCAGGTCACCGGCAATTCCAATTCCATCCGCGCGTTCTGGGAACCCTTGCGCAAGGCCGGCGCCGCGGCGCGCGCCATGCTGATCGAGGCCGCGGCGCGGCAATGGCAGGTCGAAGCCGCAAACTGTTCGGCCACCAATGGCGAGGTCACGCACGCGGCGTCCGGGCGCACGCTCGGCTATGGCGATCTGGTCGATGCGGCGAGCGCCGTTGCGGTCCCGGCCAATCCGCGGCTCAAGGCGCCGAAGGATTTCACACTGATCGGCAAGCCACTCAAGCGCCTCGACACGCCCGACAAGAGCGACGGCAAGGCCGTCTACGGCATCGATACCATGCTGCCCGGGATGAAATTCGCGACGCTCGCCGCCTGCCCGGTGTTCGGCGGCAAGGTCGCCCGCGTCGACGACAGCGCAGCCAAGACCGTCCCCGGCGTCCAGAAGGTCGTCGTGCTCGACGATCTGGTCGCCGTCGTCGGCGATCACATGTGGGCGGCGAAGCAGGGCCTCGACGCGCTCGTCATCGACTGGGACGAAGGTCCGAACGCAAAAATCAGCTCGCACGACATCTGGGAAGATTTGCGCGCGGCGAGCGAAAAGGACGGTGTGGTCGCCAAATCGGTCGGCGACGTCGCCAAGGGTCGGTCGCAGGGCGACAGGGTCGACGCCGCCTACGAGCTGCCGTTCCTGGCGCATGCCACGATGGAGCCGATGAACTGCACGGTGCGCCTCACGCCGGGTGCCTGTGAAATATGGCTCGGCACCCAGGTCATGACGCGCGTACAGGCGGCCGCCGCCAAGGCCGCCGGCGTTCCCGTCGACAAGGTCACCGTCAACAACCATTTGCTCGGCGGCGGGTTCGGCCGCCGGCTCGAGCCTGACATGGTGGCGAGCGCGGTGCGTATCGCCAAAGAAGTTGGCGTGCCTATCAAAGTGCTGTGGACGCGCGAGGAAGATATCCAGCACGACATCTACCGCCCGGTCTATCGCGACGTGATTTCCGCGACCCTGTCGGGCGGCAAGATCGTGGCGTGGAAATACCGGGTCGCCGGCTCGTCGGTCATTGCGCGCTGGCTGCCGGCCGCCTTTCAAAACGGCATCGACATCGACGCCGTCGATAGCGCGGTGGACATCCCCTACGACATTCCCAACCTTCACGTCGAATACAAGCGCGTCGAGCCTCCGGCCGTGCCGACCGGCTTCTGGCGCGGCGTCGGACCGAACAACAACGTTTTCGCCATCGAGTGCTTCATCGACGAACTGGCGCGCAAGGCGAACATGGATCCGGTCGCCTTCCGGCGCGGCATTCTGACGAAGAATCCGCGCCTGCGGGCGGCGTTGGATCTGGTTGCGGAAAAGTCCGATTGGGGTAAGCCGCTTCCCGCCCGCACCGGGCGCGGCGTCAGCGTGCAGCCGTCGTTCGCGAGCTTCATCGCCACGGTGGTCGAGGCGGAAGTCGACGACCATGGCGAGGTGCATCTGCGCCGGGTGACGTCGGCCGTTGACACCGGCATTGCGGTCAATCCGGACACCATTGTCGCGCAGTTGCAGGGCGGGCTGGTGTTCGGCCTTACCGCCGCGCTCTACGGCGAGATCACGATCGACAAGGGCCGCGTGCGCCAGTCGAACTTCAACGACTACCGCATGCTGCGCATCGACGAGGTGCCGCGGATCGACGTGCACGTCATCAAAAGCGGCGAAGCCCCGGGCGGCATCGGCGAAACCGGCGTGACGGCCGGCCCGCCGGCGCTGCGCAACGCGATCTATGCCGCAACCGGCGTCGCCTTGCGGCGGCTGCCGATCGACCGCGCGGCCTTGGCCGTGAGCAAGGCGTGAACGCCATGCGCGGCAGACGCGGCATCATGATCGTTGTCGTCCTTGTGCTGATCGCCCTCGGCGTCTTGGGCTGGAAAATATTCAACGCCGGCCCGCTCGCTTTCGCGGGCGGTTCGACCGTCGCACTGTCGGACTATCACGGCGCCGATCCGACCGGCGTGCCTGCCGCTCTCAAGAATGCCGACCGCGTCCAGCGCGGCGCCTATCTGGCGCGCGCCGCCGACTGTCTGGTCTGCCACACGGCGCCGGGCGGCAAGGATTTTGCCGGCGGTCTCGCGATCCGGCTGCCGTTCGGCACGCTTTATTCGACCAACATCACGGCCGACAAGGACACCGGCATCGGCAACTACAGCGACCAGGATTTCCTCAACGCGGTGCGGCGCGGCCTGCGCCCGGACGGGTCGCATCTCTATCCGGCCATGCCGTTTCCGTCCTACACCCGCATGACCGACGCAGATGCGCTCGCCATCAAGGCCTATTTGTTCAGTCTCGCTCCGGTCAATGCCGCCAATCGGCCGAACACGCTGACGTTTCCGTTCAATCAACGCTGGGCGATGGGCGTTTGGTCGACGTTCTTCAATGACGATGTGCGCTTCGCGCCGAATACGGCACAGAGCCCGGCATGGAACCGCGGCGCCTATCTCGCCGAGGCGTTGGCCCACTGCGGCGAATGCCACACGCCGCGCAATCTCGCCTTCGCCCTCGACAACCGCCGCAAATTCGCCGGTGCGCTGACGGCGGGCTGGCGCGCCTTCAACATCACGTCCGACAAGGGCTCCGGTGTCGGCGACTGGAGCGACGCCGACCTCGTCGCTTATCTCTCGACCGGCCACGCGCACGGCCACGGCACGGCCGCTGGCCCGATGGGGGAGGCCGTGGATCAAAGCTTCGCCGCGATGGCGCCTGAAGATATCCGCGCGCTGGTTATTTACCTGCGCAGCATACCGGCGGTCGCGTCGCCGGACCTGCCGGCGACGCTGGCGCCGCCGGCGCCGGCCTCTCCCCAGGCGGGGGTCGCCACGGCGGACATCGTGGGGAAACGCGTGTTCGAAGGCGCGTGCGTCAGTTGTCACAGCTGGACCGGCGTGAGCGCGATTTCGCCCTACGCCACCATCGCCGGCGCCCGCGCCGTGAACGACCGCACCGCCGTCAATGTCGCGCAGATCGTCATTTCGGGCACCATGCGGTCGACGCCGCACGGCGTTCTGTCGATGCCGAATTTCGGCGCGATCTATTCCGATGTCGAGATCGCGGCCGTGACCAACTATGTCATTGCGCGTTTCGGCAGCGATCCGTCCAGGATCAGCGCGAAGGACGTCGCGGAGTTGCGGACTGAGACTTCGCGCTGACCGCTACGCGAGAAACCGGCAGTGTACGAGATCGATACCAACGCTATTATGGGAGCGCAATTACGCTTTCCTGTAGCGCGTGGCCCGACGGGTGAATGGGTTGCCGGCGTCGACATGGATAGGCTGTTCTGAACCAGTCGCGGGCAGCGCATCCCAATCGGATTTTGCCGCCAACATCCCGCCGAGACACAGAAACGGCAGCAATTGGAGAAGATTGCGCGTTTCCGAGCGCATGCCGAACGCCAGCAACGCTGCGACCTGAGTCACTGCATAGACCGCGAGCGCCGCCGCCTTCAGACCATGGCGTTTGACCATGATGAAGGCCAGAATCAACACCACCACGAGGGGCAGGGGTATCAGAAACGCCAAATCGAAGCCCGGCGCCGTCACCCAATGATACATGTCGCGCAGATTGGCGGTTATTTGCACATGGAAATAGGCGTCGAACCCGCTGGACGGGGCTTTGCCGACATCGGCAAACATCTCCCAGCCGATCTCCTTGTTGAGCAGCGACCTGCGCAAAAACTCGATCAGCAGAATGCCACCGAGGCTGCCCAATACTCCGCCGCCCAACATGCGCCAATCGACCGCGCGGCGTTCGCCCCAGGCGTCGGTCAGCGCCTTGGCCACCATCCACACACCGATGAATAGCGCGCTTTCGTGGTTGAAGAAAGCCGCGCTCATCAGCAATAGGAACGCCCACCACGGCGCGCGGCGGATGACCAGCAACAGGAATACCGTCCCCGTCAGAACGATGAAATAATCCCAGATGTAAAGCCATGGGCGCGCCATCATCAGAGCAAACAGGGTCTGCAAGGCGAACAGCGCCGACCACCCGCTCTGACGCCCGCCGATGGCATGGCCGGCATAAAACATCGCCGCGCCGCAAAGCGTCGACACGACGATGGCGACGATCATGTGAGCGACCAGGAAATTGAAGCCGAACAGAATGTGGAGGAGGTTTTCCGCCCAGGGACCGAGCAGGCGGGATTGGAAATACCGCCAATGCGGATAGCCCGCGAGAACGCCCAGCTCCGCTTGCACGGCGCGCGCAACGTCGCTCATGTCGCACAGGGCGGAGGCATCGCAGTTTCCGAAGAAATACGCGGTGTGGCGCCACTGCCCGAGCGAAAGGGCGAAAGCCGCCGGCCACACGACAAGGTCTGGCAACCTCGTCTGTGCGCGCCCGACCTTTGGAGTCATGCTCTGATGCTCCTGAACGACAATATTTCCCCCACCCGGCTGCGGGGAGAACGCAGCCGCCGTTTCAATCGCTGTGAAGGATAATAGCAGTGATTGTGAGAACGGCCTATGCCACCTGCGCCGCCGCGGACGGCTGCTGGCCGCCGGCGCCCGCTTCGGGGTCGGTCTCGCAGATGACGCGGTTGCGGCCGTTGCGCTTCGCCGCGTAGAGGCACATGTCGGCGCGCTCGATCAGCGACTGCGGGGTGTCGTCGGGGCGCAGCACGGCGATGCCGAGCGAAATCGTCACGCGGCCGAGCCGCTCGCCGCTCGACTTTTTCATCAGTTCCTTGGTCATGACCGCGCGGCGGATGTGCTCGGCGACCGTGATCGCCGATCGCAGCACGGTGTTCGGCAAGGCGACCGCGAATTCCTCGCCGCCATAGCGCGCGGCGATGTCCTGGCCCTTGACGTTCTGCTTCACCGACAGCGCGACCAGACGCAGCACTTGGTCGCCGGTGAGGTGGCCGTAGCGGTCGTTGAACGACTTGAAGTGGTCGACGTCGGTCATCATCAGCGACAGCGGCTCGCCCTTCTGCTTGGCGTCGGCGATGGCGCGCGCGAACGACTGATCGAAGTATTTGCGGTTCGACAGCGTGGTGAGCGGATCGGTCAGGCTTTCGGTGCGCACCGTGTCGAGGTTCTGCTGCAGCTGCTCGATTTCCTGCCGCGACGCCGACAGCCGCGCTTCGAGCTTGCGGTTGCTCGCTTCCATCTCCTTGGCGCCCTGCACCAGGCGCTCGATGACGGTGCGCAGCGCCTCGCGGTCGTTGGCGCCGGCGAGCTTTTCGGTGGCGTCGGCGAGACTGGCGGAGTAGCTCGTCGCCGAGCCGGCGGCGACGTCGATCATCGCCATGATCTGCTTGATTTCGTCGACCACGCGCGAACCGACGCTGTCGATGCGGTCGCTGACGCGGGTCGAGGAGATATAGGTGTTGTAGATGCTGTCGATCTCGGCTTCGGCGAGCGTGCCTTTTTGCGCCAGCACTTCGTTGATCGCGCGGTTGAGGCCTTGATTGTAGCCGGTCGCGTATTGATACCACAACTCGAAATTGCGCGGCGACGCGGGCTGGTGCAGCGCGCGGATCTGATCGAGCGCGATCTCGGCGAACGTGAGGGTCCTTTCGTGCTCGTCTTGGGGCACGGCCATGACTTCTCTCCAGTCGCGTCGAACGATGCCAACGATGCCAATACGCAGGGCGCAGCCGGGGAGCCGCGTCGAATTCACCCAGCGTCACGCACCGTTGAATTCACGTAGCAAGGTAGGAAATTGTAGTGAAGGAGCGGTAAACGCAAATCGGGCCTGGAAGTCGGGCCCGCTTAGACCTTGACCCGCACCGGGCGCAATAGAAATGCCGGCAGGTGCGAGGAGTAGTCGACGTCGTCGGTGCGCGCCGCAGCCCGCGCGGGGGGGTGGGGCTGCGGGTGCGGCTGGGACGGGGCGCGGCGCGTCCGCGTGTCTTCCGGGCGTGCGGCTGCCGCCGTCGGCCGTTGCGGCGGGCGGTGGCGGTCGGACCGCCGGCGCTCGCTCTGGCGCGCGGCCGGGGGGGTTGGCGGGGCGGGCAGCGGCGCCGGAAGAGCGCTCTCGGCGGCGCCCTGCTGCAGCCATGGGATCTGCTGGTTCGTCAGCTTTTCGATCGCCGCGACGGCCTTGCCGTCGTTCGATCCGGCGACGATGGTGATCGCGGTGCCGGTGCGGCCGGCGCGGCCGGTGCGGCCGATGCGGTGGACGTAGTCGTCGGCATGGACCGGGACGTCGAAATTGTAAATGTGGCTGACGTCGGGAATGTCGAGACCGCGCGCGGCGACGTCGGAAGCGACCAGGAGCGTGACTTCACCCTTGCGGAATTGATCGAGCGCGGCCATGCGCGCCGGCTGGTCCATGTCGCCGTGCAGCGCCTGGACCGAAAAGCCGTGGCGCAGCAGCGAGCGGTGCAGCACGGCGACGTCGCGCTTGCGGTTGCAGAAGATGATGGCGTTCTTCAACCCTTCCGCCGAACGGATCAGGCGGCGCAGCGTCTCGCGCTTCTCGTGCGGCTCGCGGCCGCTCTTGACCACGAACTGCGCCGTGGCGGCGTTGGTGGTGGCCGGGCGGGACACTTCGACGCGGATCGGATTGTGCAGGAATTGCTCGGTGATGCGGCGGATTTCCGTCGGCATCGTCGCGGTGAAGAACAGGGTCTGGCGGGTGAACGGCACCATCTTGCAGATGCGCTCGATGTCGGGAATGAAGCCCATGTCGAGCATGCGGTCGGCTTCGTCGATGACCAGAAGCTCGACCCCGGTGAGGAGGAGCCGTCCGCGCTCGAAATGGTCGAGCAGGCGGCCCGGTGTCGCGATCAGGACGTCGACGCCGCGGGTGAGCTTGGTATCCTGGTCGTCGAACGAGACCCCGCCGATCAGCAGCGCGACATTGAGCTTCGAGTTGGCGCCGTATCTAACGAAATTTTCCTCGACCTGGGCGGCGAGTTCGCGCGTCGGCTCGAGGATCAGCGTGCGCGGCATGCGGGCACGGGCGCGGCCCTTTTCCAACATGGTCAGCATCGGCAGCGTGAAGGCGGCGGTCTTGCCGGTGCCGGTCTGCGCGATCCCGAGCACGTCGCGCCGGGCGAGCACGTGGGGAATGGCCTGCTCTTGAATGGGCGTGGGAGTTTTGTAACCGGCCGCCGCAACGGCGGCGAGAACTTTATCGGACAAGCCGAGATGGGAAAAGGACATAAGCCCTCAAATCGGGGCCGCGCCGGGCGCGGGAACCTCTGGATTGGACGGGGGAAACACGCAGAATTACGCGACTCTGCGCCGTTTCAGCTGCCGGGAAGATAGGGTCGAACCCATGAAAGTCAACCCGAAGCGCCCGCAACGACGTATGAAGTTCAACGGATTGCTTTTTGTTTTCCTCGCTGTCGTGGTGAATCAACCCCCATGCTGACCGCCTTATCTCCGCCCCTGCCGACCGTCCTCGTTCCCGGCCTGAACTGCTCGGCGCGGCTTTATGCCGAGCAGATTCCGGCGCTGTGGCGGTTCGGCCCCGTCCTGATCGCCGACCACACCCGCGACGACAGCATCGCCGCGATCGCGCAGCGGATTCTTGGCGCCGCGCCGCCGCGCTTCGCGCTCGCCGGGCTATCGATGGGCGGCTATATCGCGCTCGAGATCGTGCGCCACGCGCCGGAGCGCGTCGCCAAGCTCGCGCTCCTCGATACCGGCGCGCGCCCCGAACTGCCGGAGCAGACCGCGCGCCGAAGCCCGCTGATGGAGCTCGCCAGGAGCGGCCGCTTTGCCCAGATCTCCGATCTTCAGTTCCCGGTGTTCGTGCACAAAAATCGTCACGGCGATGTCGCATTGCGGCAACTCGTGCGCACGATGGCGGAGGAAACCGGACCGAACGCGTTCCTGCGCCAACAACAGGCGATCATCGGACGGGCGGATTCGCGTCCGAGCCTCGGCGCGATCGCCTGTCCGACGCTCGTTCTGGTGGGGGAGGGCGACGAGCTGACGCCGCCTGTTTTGTCGCAGGAAATCGCGGCGGCCATTGCGGGCGCGCGCCTCGTCGTCGTCGCCGACTGCGGACATTTGTCGACGGTCGAGCGGCCGCAGGCGGTGACGCAGGCGCTGGTCGAGTGGATGGAACTATAGCGGCCGTTAGGCGCCGCACGCCTCGTTCATATCAGCACAGCAACGGCGCGTCCCGCTGACCGCGAGTTCCGCCTAAAACGCGGTTTATATAACGCGCCGTTCAGGCGTGGTTCATGCCTTTGGTTGCTTTATGCTACCGCTCCCGCCGATTGGAGCAGAATCAAACGGGAAGGAACACGACCATGATTAAATCATTCTTGTTGAGCGCCGTGCTGGCGGCCGGCTTTGCCACCGCCGCGAGTGCCGGAGTGACTCCAGCCGCGATCGGCAAAACCGACGCCTCCATCATCCGGGTCGCGGAAGGGTGCGGTCCGGGCTGGTGGCGCGGTCCGGGTGGACGTTGTCACCCGATGGCGATGAACCGCGCGTGCCCGCCCGGCTATCACCTCGGCCCGAAGGGCGAGCGCTGCTGGCCGAACTAAAGCGTATTTTTTGTTTCGTGGCGGCCGGGCGCCGAACACGCTCGGCCGTCTGTTTTTGGCCGGGCCGTCAAACGTCCAGCAAATCCTCGCCGGCGAATTCGGCACGTTCCTGAATGAAGGCGAAGCGCGCTTCGGCCTTGGTGCCCATCAGCCGCTCGACCGAATCCGCGGTGTCCTCGCGGTCGTCGGCGATGAGGACGACACGCAACAGCATGCGCTTTTTCGGGTCCATGGTGGTTTCTTTGAGCTGCGCGGCCATCATCTCGCCGAGGCCCTTGAAGCGGCTGACTTCGACGTTGGCGTTGGCGCGGAATTCCTTGCGCATCAGCTCGTCCTTGTGGGCGTCGTCGCGCGCATAAAACGTCTTGCCGCCGTGGGAGAGCCGGTAGAGCGGCGGTACCGCGAGATAGAGGTGGCCATTGTCGATCAGGCGCGGCATCTGCCGGTAGAAGAACGTGATCAGGAGCGAGGCGATATGGGCGCCGTCGACGTCGGCGTCGGTCATGATGACGATCTTGCCGTAGCGCAAATCTTCGTCGCGGTAGTGCGCGCCGGTGCCGCAGCCGAGCGCCTGCGCGAGGTCAGCGAGCTGCTGGTTTTGCGCGAGCTTGTCCTTGCCGGCGGAGGCGACGTTGAGGATTTTGCCGCGCAACGGCAGCACCGCCTGCGAGGCGCGGTCGCGCGCCTGTTTGGCCGAGCCGCCGGCGGAATCGCCCTCGACCACGAACAGCTCCGAGCCTTCGGCCGCGGTGTTGGTGCAGTCGGCGAGTTTGCCCGGCAGACGCAGCTTGCGCACCGCGGTTTTGCGCGCGATGTCTTTTTCCTGGCGGCGGCGGATTCTTTCTTCGGCGCGCTCGACGACGAACTCGAACAGCTTGTTGGCTTGCACCGGATTGCCGGCGAGCCAATGGTCGAACGGATCCTTGATCGCTTGTTCGACGATGCGCTGCGCCTCGGCGGTCGCCAGGCGGTCCTTGGTCTGGCCTTGGAATTCCGGCTCGCGGATGAAGGCGGAGAGCATGGCGGCGGCGCCGGCCATCACGTCGTCGCTGGTGATCGCGGCCGCGCGCTTGCCCTGGCCGACGCGTTCGGCGTGGTCCTTGAGGCCGCGCGTGAGTGCGGCGCGGAGCCCCGCTTCGTGGGTGCCGCCGTCCGGCGTCGGCACGGTATTGCAGTAGGACGACACGAAGCCGTCGGCGTCGGCGGTCCACGCCACCGCCCACTCGACCGCGCCGTGCGAGCCGACCCGTCCGGCCTTGCCGTTGAAGATATCCGGATGCACCAGCGTGTCGCCGTGAATGGCGGCGGTGAGAAAGTCCTTGAGGCCCTCGGCATAATGGAACGTCGCTTGTTCCGGCACGTCCTCGACGCCGTGGAGCAACTCCTTGGCGCAGTGCCAGCGGATTTTGACGCCGGCGAACAGATAAGCCTTCGAGCGCGCCATCTTGAACAGCCGCTGCGGCTTGAAGGCGGCTTTGGCACCAAAGATCTGCGGGTCGGGCTTGAAGCGCACGCTGGTGCCGCGCCGGTTCGGCGCGCTGCCGAGCTTTTCCAGCTTCGATTTCGGCTGGCCGCGCTCGAACACCTGGCGATAAAGCTGCTGGCCGCGCGCGACCTCGACTTCCATGCGCTGCGACAGCGCGTTGGCCACCGAGACGCCGACGCCGTGCAGACCGCCGGATGTCTCGTAGACCTTGGAATCGAATTTGCCGCCGGCGTGCAGCGTGCACATGATGACTTCGAGCGCCGATTTTTTCGGGAATTTCGGGTGCGGATCGACCGGGATGCCGCGGCCATTATCCGTGACCGTGACGAAGCCGTCGGCGTCGAGCGCGACGTCGATGAAGCTCGCGTGGCCGGCGAGCGCCTCGTCCATGGCATTGTCGATCACCTCGGCGAAGAGGTGATGCATCGCCTTCTCGTCGGTGCCGCCGATATACATGCCGGGGCGGCGGCGCACCGGTTCGAGCCCCTCCAGAACTTCGATGTCCTGCGCGGTGTAAGCGGCCTCGGCCGCGGTGCCGCGCGCGGGGGCGCTGGCGGCGCGGGCGCCGGCGCCGGCGCGGCGCGCGGTGGTGCGCGGCGCGCTTGGTTCAGCGAACAGATCCGGCGCGGCCGAGGGTTTGGCGATTTTTTTTGCTTTTGCCATGGAGTTTCAATGCACTGTTGAGCGTTGGCGCAGGTATTGGTTTAACGTGCCGCCGGTGCTCAGCTTCAATTTCGGAAGCGGAAGCGGCGAATCAAGCTCTGACTATGCCATCTCTGACTATGCCATGCGGGTGGCGAAACCATGAGGCCGGGCGGGAGTGGCCGGGTTGCGCACATTGACGCTTTCGGCCCCCGCCTTTATATCGCGGGCCATGAACTCCTTGCTCACATGCGCGCGGTCCGTGACCATTTCTGCCGTCGAGCGCCGTCGCCGTCGCGACACGGCATGGGCGTAGACATGGCGCGGGCGTAAATGTTCGTGCCGCCGGCCCCGCGGCACTCTCCCTGTCCAAAATCTTCCCGCGGACGCTGGCTTTGTCCCGCAAACTTCAAGAGCCACATCCAGGGTGAATCATGGCTGCGAAAGCAAAAATCGGCGTCCTCGGCGCCTCCGGCTATACCGGTGCGGAGCTCGTTCGGCTGCTCTTGACCCATCCGCGCGTCGAACTCGTACTCCTGACGGCCGACCGCCGCGCCGGGCAGACCATGGCGGACGTGTTTCCGCAATTTGCGCCTTATAATCTGCCGACGCTGACTTCGCTCGACGCGGCCGACTGGAAGGCGCTCGGCCTTGATCTCGCGTTCTGCGCGCTGCCGCACGGCACGACGCAGAAAGTCATCAGCGATTTGATCGCGCGCACCGATGCCACCAAGGTGGTCGATCTGTCGGCCGATTTCCGCCTTGCCGATACGGATGCCTATGCCCGCTGGTATGGCCACGCCCATGCGGCGCCGGAGCTGCAGAAAACCGCCGTCTACGGCCTGACCGAAATCTACCGCGCCGACGTAGCGGCGGCACGGCTCGTCGCCAATCCCGGCTGCTATCCGAGCTGCGCCGAGCTGGCGCTGATCCCGCTTCTGCGCGGCAAGGCGATCGATCCCGATGAGATCGTCATCGACGCCAAGTCCGGCGTCACCGGCGCCGGCCGCGGCCTGCGCGAAGATATCTTGTTCGCGGAAGTGTCCGAGGGCTTTCATGCCTATGGCGTCGGCCATCATCGCCACATGGCCGAGCTCGACCAGGAATTTTCCAAGGCCGCCGGCCGCGACGTGGTCGTCAGCTTCACGCCGCATCTCGTGCCGATGAACCGCGGCATCCTGTCGACGATTTATGTCCGCGGCCCCAAGGATGCCCGCGGCCCTAAGCCGTCACCGCAGGATCTTCATGCATTGCTGTTAAAGTCTTACGCGAGCGAGCCGTTCGTGCACGTGCTGCCGTTCGGCAAGCTGCCGCAGACCCGGCACGTGCGCGGCTCCAACATGACGTTCATCGGCGTTGCCGCCGACCGCATTCCCGGCCGCGCCATCATCGGCTCCGCGCTCGACAATCTCACCAAGGGCGCGTCGGGCCAGGCGGTGCAGAACATGAACCTCATCCTTGGCTTTCCCGAGACCATGGGGCTCGAGCAGGTGGCGCTGTTTCCGTGAGTGGGACTGTCGCGAGCTGCTTATTGCTATTTCGGCTTCGGCAGCGACCATAGGTTTCTTTCGTCGCATTCCCACTCGACGTCGATCGGCGAGATAATGTCGCCGATGATTTTCAGGCGGCCCTTGCAGAGCCCGAACAGGTCGGGCCTCTTCGCCGGTTTATGCAGCACGACTTTTGCGACCGGCTTGCCCTTTTTGGTAATACTAGCGCTTCGCCGGTCCGCTAGATGGCGCAACGGCGTCTTGGCAGAGACGCGCTTCGGATTGGCTCCGCGGCGCTTCAATCCCGCACCTTCACGTAGCTCCCCGGCGCGTCCTCGATCGGCTCGAGCGCGCCGTCGCCCGGGACGCGGGCCGGCACTTCCGTCGTGCCCTGCTTCTTGAGCCAGCTGAGCCAATCGGGCCACCACGAGCCCGGATGCTCCTTCGCCTTGGCGATCCAGCCGTCGAGATTGGCGCTGCGCGGCTTGGCGCCGGTCCAGTACTGATATTTGTGCTTGTTCGGCGGATTGACGACGCCGGCGATGTGGCCGGAGCCGGACAATACGAACCGCACCCTGCCGCCGAAGAATTTCGATCCGAACAGCACCGATTTCGCCGGCGCGATGTGGTCTTCGCGCGTGGCCAGATTGTAGACCGGTATCGTCACCGATTTGAGATCGACGAGGCTGTCGCCGATCTGCATCTGGCCTTTGGTCAGCTTGTTGTCGAGATAGCAATTGCGCATGTAGAACGAATGATTGGCGGCCGGGAGCCGCGTGGCGTCGGAATTCCAATACAACAGGTCGAACGGGAAGGGCGCCTTGCCCCTGATGTAATTGTTGATGACGTAGGGCCAAATAAGATCGTTCGAGCGCAGGAAATTGAACACGGTGACCATCGATTTGCCCTCGAGATAGCCGCGCTCGGCCATGCGCTGCTCGATGGTCTTGACCTGGTCCTCGTCGACGAAGACCTTGAGGTCGCCGGCATAGGTGAAATCGACCTGGGCTGCGAACAACGTCGCCGACACGATGCGCTTGTCGCCGCGCGCCGCCATCGCCGCGAGCGCCGCCGCGAGCATGGTGCCGCCGACGCAATAGCCGACGGCGTGCACTTCCTCCTCGCCGGTCGCCGCTTTGATGGCGTCGAGCGCGGCGTAGGGACCCTCGCGGATGTAGTCCTCGAAAGTCTTCTTGGCGAGCCGCGCATCGGGGTTGACCCACGACACGCAGAACACCGTGAGCCCCTGGTCGACGCACCATTTGATGAAGGATTTTTCCGGCGTGAGATCGAGCACGTAAAATTTGTTGATCCACGGCGGCACGATCAGCAGCGGACGCTCGAGCACCTTGGCGGTGGTCGGCGCGTACTGGATCAGCTGCATGATGTCGTTCTGGAAGATCACCTTGCCGGGCGTGGTCGCCAGATTGCGGCCGACCTCGAACATCGACGCATCGGATTGGCGGATCCTCAGGTCGCCGCCGCCGGCCTCGATGTCCTCGGCGAACATGCGCATGCCGCGCACGAGATTGTCGGCGTTGGTCGTCAGCGTCTCGCGCAGCAGCTCGGGGTTGGTGAGGACGAAGTTCGACGGCGAGAGCGCGTTGACGATCTGCCGGACGTAGAACTCGGCCTTCTGCTTGGTGTGCGGATCGAGATCGGCGGCGTCCTTGACCAGCGTGTCGGCCCAGCGGGTGGTCAGAAGGTAGGCCTGCTTGAGAAAGTCGAAGAACTGGTTCGACGACCATTCCGGATCGTTGAAACGCTTGTCGTTGGCGGCGGGCGCGACGACCGGCGGCACCGCTTCGCCGGCGAGCCGTTTCGCCGCGGTGCCCCAGAGTTCGAGGTAGGCCTGGCCGAGCCTTCGCTGCAGCTCGACGGCGCGGTTGGGATCGCCCAGCCAATATTCCGCGACGTGCGCGAGCGTCTTGACCACCTCCACGGCCTCGTCGGCGGCGAGGCCGGGCTTCTTGCGGCCTTGTTCGCGCGGCTTGAGATACGCTGCGACCGCCCGGCCGCCCTCTTCGACGAGGCGCGCCAGGTTGTGCGAAAACGTCTCTATGTCGACGGTGCCGATTTTCACCGGCAGTTGCGATGGGGCCCCCACGGGCGTTTCCTCGGCAGCGGCTGATGTTGGTAGATTCGTCCTCGCGCCAGAAATGGCTTGCTGCGTGCGCCAGTGCAAGCGGCATGCCTGGCCGTCACGACCGTGAACACGCTCGAGTCCTCACGTGGCGCGCCAACTGGCCCGGCGTCCAACCAGCCCCTTTGCCAAGTCCTTGTTGCGCCGGCAGATCCTTGTGCAAAGTCGTCGTTTCGACATATTAGTGCGTTTTATCGGCTGTTCGTACAATCTGTACGCGCCTCAGCTAGATTATTATAAACCATTGAGGCGGAAAATATTTTTCACCGAAGGGCGGTCGGGGTTGGCTGTCCTCGGGCGGAGCGAGCGCCGGAGCGTGGCCCAACAGGTCGTGGCAACGGTCGCGTCAAGGGTCGCGCCAAGGGTGAGTTTGGGGACAACAGTGCATAAGTATCGCAGCATCATGGCGCAGATGCCGTTCGGCTGGGCCGGCATGATGCGGTCCTCGTTGCCGCGGGTGCTGGCGATGTGCGCGGCGGTGGCCGTGCTGGCCTCGGGCTGTTCCCCGGAGGTCGCCTTTCCGGCGATCCACGACATGCCGCCGCCGCGGGCCGATACGCCGCTTACGCCGGACCAGGTCAAGCAGGCGACGGACGGGCTGATTTCCGATCGCAATCATTTGAGCACCGAAACGCAGGCTGCGGCCGCCGCCACCGCCGCGGCCGATGCGCCGCCGCCAGCCGGCGTTGCCGCGGCGCCGGCGGCGAAAAAGAAGAAAAAGGCGAAAGCGCCGGCAAAACCCCCGGCAAAGGCAGCCGCACAGGCCGCCGCCATCGGACCAGTGACGGCGGACGGCAGCAAACCCTGAGCCGAGCCGAAGCCGAACCGCCACGGAAGGCTTGATGATAAGGACAGCCACGACGGGACAGTCGTGCTACATAATCAACCCCACAGCTCATAAAAGCGCCGGGTCACCATGGACGAATTTTACCGCATCCGCCGTCTGCCGCCCTACGTGTTCGAACAGGTCAACCGCGCCAAGGCGGTGGCCCGCAACGGCGGCGCCGATATTGTCGATCTGGGCATGGGCAATCCCGATCTGCCGGCGCCCGCGCACGTGGTCGAGAAGCTCAAGGAGACGATCGGCAGGTCGCGCACCGACCGCTATTCGGCGTCCAAGGGGATTCCGGGCCTGCGCCGCGCCCAGGCGGCCTATTACGCGCGCCGCTTCGGTGTGAAGCTCAATCCGGAAACGCAGATCGTCTCGACGCTCGGCTCCAAGGAAGGTTTTGCCAACGTCGCGCAGGCGATCACCGCTCCGGGCGACGTGATCATCGTTCCCAATCCGACCTATCCGATCCACGTGTTCGGCTTCCTGATGGCCGGCGGCGCCATCCGATCGGTGCCGGTCGAGGCCAATACCGCGTTCTTCGGCGCGCTCGAGCGCGCGGTGGCGCATTCGATCCCGAAGCCGATCGCCGTCGTCACCTGCTACCCGTCGAACCCGACGGCGTGCGTCGCCGACCTCGACTTCTACCGCGACCTGGTCGCGTTCGCGAAAAAGCACGGGCTGATCATTCTCTCGGACCTCGCTTATGCCGAAGTCTATTTCGACGACAACCCGCCACCCTCGGTGCTGCAGGTTCAAGGCGCCATGGACGTCGCGGTCGAGTTCACCTCGATGTCGAAGACCTATTCGATGCCGGGCTGGCGCATCGGCTTTGCCGTCGGCAATGAGCGGCTCATCGCGGCGCTGGCGCGGGTGAAGTCCTACCTCGATTACGGCGCGTTCACGCCGATCCAGGTCGCCGCCACCGCAGCGCTCAACGGACCCGACGACTGCATTCACGAGATGCGCGCCACCTATCGGCGCCGGCGCGACGCCATGGTCGAAGCGTTCGGCCGCGCCGGCTGGGAGGTGCCGCCGCCGCAGGCCTCGATGTTCGCCTGGGCGCCGATCCCGGAGCCGTTCCGGTCGCTCGGCAGCGTCGAATTTTCCACCCTGCTGGTCGAAAAGGCGAGCGTCGCGGTATCGCCCGGCGCCGGCTTCGGCGAGCATGGCGAGGGCCATGTGCGCATCGCGCTGGTGGAAAACGAGCAGCGCATCCGCCAGGCCGCGCGCAACATAAGGCGCTTTCTTGAAACCGGCCCGGAAATGCTGCACAACGTCGTGCCCCTCGCGACCAGACGCTAGTCGGGCGCCGCTTATTTCCGGTCACAAGCTTCGATGCCCGAGCCGCTGAAAGTCGGTCTTGCCGGACTAGGAACCGTCGGCACGGCCGTGGTCCGCCTTTTGGAGCATGGCCGCGCCAAGCTCGTGGCGCGGTGCGGCCGTCCGATCGAGGTCGTCGCGGCGAGCGCGCGTTCGCGCGGCAAGAAGCGCGACATCGATGTCGGCAAGTTCCGCTGGTTCGCCGATCCGGTGGCGCTCGCTGGCGATCCCGGCATCGACGTGTTCGTCGAACTCATGGGCGGCGCGGGCGATCCGGCAAAACGCGCGGTCGAGACGGCGCTCACGGCCGGCAAGCCGGTCGTGACCGCCAACAAGGCGCTGCTGGCCCATCACGGCCATAAGCTCGCGACGCTCGCCGAGCGCCGCCGCGTCGCGCTCAATTTCGAGGCCGCGGTCGCGGGCGGCGTTCCGATCGTGAAGACGCTGCGCGAGGGGCTGAACGGCGACGAGTTCACGCGCATCTACGGCATCCTCAACGGGACCTGCAATTACATCCTCTCGCGCATGGAGCGCGACCGGCTCGCCTTCGACGATTGTCTGCGCGAGGCGCAACGCCTGGGTTACGCCGAGGCCGACCCGACCTTCGACATCGAGGGCCAGGATACCGCCCAGAAGCTGGCGATCTTGGCGAGCCTCGCTTTTGGAACCAAGGTCGACCCCGGCGCGATCTATGTCGAGGGCATTTCCTCGATCACGCTCGCCGACCTCGATGCGGCGGACCAGCTCGGCTACCGGGTCAAGCTCTTGGGCGTGGCGGTGAAGACCGACGCAGGGATCGAGCAGCGCGTGCATCCGACCATGGTGCCGAAAGACTCCGCCATCGCCCAGGTCATGGGCGTGACCAACGCCGTGACCGTCGACGCCGAAGGCCTCGCGCCGATCACGCTCGTCGGCCCTGGCGCGGGCGGCATGGCGACGGCGTCCGCGGTGGTCTCCGATATTGCCGATATCGCGCGCGGCGTGCGCACCCCGCCGTTCGGGCGCCCGGCCGCCCGCATGACCGCGGTCCGCAAGGCGCCGATGCAGCGCCACGAGGGCGGCTATTATATCCGGCTGATGGCGCGCGACCGCCCCGGCAGCGCCGCCACCATCGCGCGGCGTCTGGCGCAGCAGGAGATTTCGCTGGAATCGATCGTGCAACGCCACGAGGCGCGGCCGGAACGTACCGGCCAGCCCGGCCGCAGCGGCGAGCCGGTGCCCGTCATTCTCATCACCTACGCCACCAGCGAAGACGCCGTCCACAAGGCCCTGGCCGCCGTGCGGCGCGACCGGGTGATTTCCGGGCGCCCGCAAGTCATACGTATCGAGAAGAATTGAGCCGGGCCGAAAGCCCGTCGCAGGGAGGTTGCCTTCATGCCGTCGTCCGTTGCCGCCCGCACCCACGAGGCGATCGATCGCGTCCTGTCCTTGGAAATCGCCCGCGTGACCGAGCGTGCCGCCATATCGGCGGCGCGGTTGCGCGGCCGAGGCGACGAGAAGGCGGCGGATCAGGCCGCCGTCGACGCCATGCGGCGCGAGCTCGGCACACTGCCGATTGCCGGTTCGGTCGTGATCGGGGAGGGCGAGCGCGACGAAGCGCCGATGCTCTACATCGGCGAAGAACTCGGCATCGGCGGACCCAAGGTCGACATCGCGGTCGATCCCCTGGAGGGCACGACGCTGTGCGCCAAGAACATGCCGGGCGCGATCGCCACCATGGCGATGGCGCAGGGCGGCACGCTTCTCAATGCGCCCGACGTCTACATGGAAAAGATCGCCATCGGTCCCGGCTATCCGAGCGGCATTGTCGACCTCGACCTGCCGCCCGGCGAGAACATCGCCGCGCTCGCCAAGGCCAAGGGGGTCAAGCCCGCAGAGATCACCGCGCTCATTCTCGAACGTCCGCGCCACGCCGAAATCGTCGCCGCGGTGCGCAAAACCGGCGCCGCGGTGCGCCTCATCACCGACGGCGATGTCGCCGGCGTCATCCATACCGCGCAGCCGGATGCGACCGGCATCGACATTTATCTCGGTGTCGGCGGCGCGCCGGAGGGCGTGCTCGCCGCGGCGGCGCTGCGCTGCATCGGCGGCCAGATTCAATGCCGTCTGGTGCTCGATACCGAGGAGAAGCGCGCGCGCGCCGCCAAAATGGGCGTGACCGACGCGCGCAAGAAATATGCGCTCGAGGACATGGTGCGCGGCGACTGCATCTTTGCGGCGACTGGCGTCACCGACGGCGCGCTCTTGACCGGCGTCAAGTTCGGCCGCGGCATCATCGAAACCGAGACCGTGGTGATGCGTTCGGCGACCGGCACCGTGCGCTGGATCCGGGCGGAGCACCGGTCGCGCGGATGAGGTTTTAGGTCGCTTTCAGGTCGGGCGATGTCCGCTTTGCCTGGAGCGAATGCGGCAGCCTGCGGACGGTCGGGTGTGGAAGGGTCCTCACGTGGCGAAGTCCTCTGCCAAAACCGCTCCCCGAGAGCTCTCGACGATCTTGGACTTCGTTCGGTACGCGGTCACGCGGTTTGTCGCAGCGAAGCTCGCGTTCGGGCAAGGCACGTTCGATGCCGTCGAAGAAGCCACTTTCCTGGTCGCGGAGGCGCTGGGTCTTCCGGTCGACGGGATCGAGCCATTCTTGCCGGCGCGGCTGACGTCGGCCGAGCGCCGGCGAATATTCGGGCTGATCGAGCAGCGGATCCGGCAGCGCATGCCGGCGGCCTATCTGCTCAACTGCGCGTATCTGCAAGGCATGCGGTTCTACATCGACAAGCGGGTCATCGTCCCGCGTTCGTATCTTGCGGAACTCATCTACAGCGACTTGTTTCAAGGCGAAGAGCCGCTGGTCGATCGTCATACGGTGAGGAGGGTGCTGGAGTTGTGTACCGGCTCCGGATGTCTGGCGATTCTCGCCTGCGACGTGTTTCCGGACGCACGCGTCGATGCGGTCGATATTTCGGCGGAGGCGTTGCAGGTTGCTGAAATCAATGTCTCACAGCACGATCTGGAAGATCGCATCACTTTGTTGAAGGGTGATCTTTTTGCACCGATCGGCGACACCATTTACGACGTGATTCTGGCCAATCCACCCTACGTCGCCGCCAAGGCGATCGGGAAACTGCCGGCGGAATTTTTTCACGAGCCGCGTCTGGCGCTCGCCGGCGGCGCCGATGGCATGGATATTGTCAGACGCATCCTTGCCGACTCGGGCGTGCACTTGAACCCGCACGGCGGGCTCCTGTGCGAGATCGGACGCGGTCGTGGAATCCTGGAAAGGGACTATCCGGACAAGGATTTTCTTTGGCTCGATACGGCGGAGAGTTCGGGCGAAGTTTTCTGGATGACGGCGGAGGCATTGCGGGGGTAACGCACAAGCGTCATCGCCCCAACTCTCGCCAAATCGGCTAACGTGGCCCGATGGGCTACGAATCACGCCAATTGGCCGTGAGCACCAGCTTCTTCCTCGGCGTCGAAAGCTCAGCGACCGGGCGCGCCTGGCGCAGCCGGCTCGACGAGCGCGGCTCCGCGCGGGCGCTCGCGATCGCGCAGCGGCACGATTTGCCCGAGCTGCTCGCGCGCATTCTGGCCGGCCGCAATGTCGAGGTCGACGCGGTCGAGGCCTTCCTCGATCCGACCGTCAAGCGCGCGATGCCCGATCCCGACGTGCTGACCGCCATGCCGGCGGCGGCCGCGCGCATCGCGGACGCGATCGGTCGCGGCGAGCGCGTCGCCATCTTCGGCGATTATGATGTCGACGGCGCCACTTCGGCGGCTTTGCTCGCGCGCTTTCTGCGCCATTGCGGCCTCGATCCGCTGATCCACATTCCGGACCGGCTGTTCGAAGGCTACGGCCCGAACGTCGAAGCCGTGCGGGCGCTGGCGGAGAAGGGGGCGACGCTCCTCGTCACGGTCGATTGCGGCACCACCAGCGTGGCGCCGCTCGCCGAAGCGCGCAAGCTCGGCCTCGATGTCGTCGTCATCGATCACCATCAGGCCGACGAAGAGCTGCCGCCGGCCTTGGCGATCGTCAATCCGAACCGGCGCGACGACCTCTCGGGTCTCGGCCATCTCGCCGCCGTCGGGCTCGTCTTCATGACGGTAGTGGCGGTGAACCGGCTTTTGCGCGCCCGCGGGTTCTGGACCGAGAACCGGCGCGAGCCCGATCTGCTCGGATATTTGGACGATGTCGCGCTCGGCACCGTGGCCGACGTGGTGCCGCTCATCGGGCTCAACCGCGCCTTCGTCGCCAAGGGCCTGATCGCGCTGCGCCGGCGCGTCCGCGCGGGTCATGTCGGCCTGATGGACGTGGCAAGGCTCTCCGGTCCGCCCGAGGCCTGGCATCTCGGCTTTCTGTTGGGGCCGCGCATCAACGCCGGCGGACGCATCGGCCGGGCCGACCTCGGCGTGCGGCTCTTGCTCGAGGAGGACCCGGTCGAAGCGGCGCGGATCGCCGCCGAGCTCGACCGGCTCAACCGCGAGCGCCAGGCGATCGAATTCGAAACGCTGGCGCAGGCCGAAGCCGAGGCGATGGCCGCGCTCGGCCATGACGAGCGCGGCGCGGTGGTGGTGACGGCGGCGGAAGGCTGGCATCCCGGCGTGGTCGGTCTCGTCGCGGCGCGGCTCAAGGAAAAATACGGCCGGCCCGCCTTCGCCATCGCGCTCGAGCCCGGCGGCATCGGCACCGGCTCGGGGCGCTCCATCGCCGGCGTCGATATCGGCCGCGCGGTGCGGCGTGCCGTGGCGGAGGGGCTTTTGGTGAAGGGCGGCGGGCACGCGATGGCGGCGGGCGTCACGCTGCGCAAGGATGCAGTCGGCCCGTTGCGGGCTTATCTCGAAGAAGCGCTCGGCTCCGACGTCGAAGCCGCCCGCCGCGCCAGCGGGCTGTCGATCGACGGCGCCGTGAGCGCGGCCGCGGCGAACCTCGACCTGGTCGCGCTGATCGAGCGCGCCGGCCCGTTCGGTGCCGGCAATCCCGAGCCTTTGATCGCGCTGCCGGCGCACACCGTCGCCTATGCCGAGGAAGTCGGGCAGGCGCACATGCGCGTGCGCCTGAAATCCGGCGACGGCGCGGGCGTCAACGCCATCGCCTTCCGCGCCGCCGGCCAAAAGCTCGGCGCCGCGCTCCTGCAAAACCGCGGCCGCCAGGTCCACGCCGCCGGCACCTTCGCGCTCGACCGCTATCAGGGCGAGGAGCGGGTGCAGTTCCGCGTGACGGATATCGCGCCGGCCGAGCCGTTTGCCGGACGCAACTGACATCATCGAATCGTCGGATCGTGGCCGTTGCTGCGCTCTAGCCGTGCGTACCGGTCGCGGGAGTTGCGGCGCCAGACGCGACCTGGGCTGCCTGGGCTCTCAATTGTTTCTGAGTATGATTTGCAAGGAACGTGGCGAATTCGTCGGCCGGGACCGGCTTGCTGATCAGATAACCTTGAATTTCATCACAATTGTGCGCGCGCAGTACAGCCTCTTGCTCGGCGGTCTCGACGCCCTCGGCCACCACGGTGAGATCGAGCGCACGGCCGAGCGCGATGATCGCCTCGGCAATGGCCTTGTCATCGGCATCGCTCGCAATCTCGCGCACGAACGAGCGGTCGATCTTGAGCGCGTCGATCGGCAATTGCTTTACCAGCGACATCGAGGAATAACCGGTGCCGAAATCGTCAATGGAGAGCGTGATGCCGAGGCGCTTGATTGCCTCGAGCACGCGCATCGTGCGCTCGAGGTTCTGCATCACCATGCTTTCGGTGATTTCGATCTCCAAGAACTCCGGCGCCATGCCGGACTTTTCCAGGGCGGCGCGGATGTCGCCGAGCAGGTGGGGATCGGCGAATTGCCGGGGCGACAGGTTGACGGCGATCCGTATCGGCGGCAGGCCCTGGCGTTGCCAGGTCATGTTTTGGGCGCAGGCGGTCTCGATCACCCATTTGCCGATCGGGATGATCAGGCCCGTTTCCTCGGCGAGCGGGATGAAACGCGCGGGCAGCAACTGGCCGAGATCGGGATGGTGCCAACGCAGCAGGGCCTCGACGCCCGTGATGCCACCTCGGCTGAGATCTTGCTTGGGCTGATAGTAGAGCACCAGTTCGTTTCGCTCGATCGCCCGCCGCAGGTTGGTTTCGAGCATCAGCCGCTCGATCGACTGAGTTTTGAGTTCCGGGGAGTGGAACAGGAAATTATTGCGGCCGTCTTCCTTGGCCGCATACATCGCCGCATCGGCATTCTTGGTGAGCGATTCCTCGTCCTGCGCGTCGGACGGGAACAGCGAGATCCCGATGCTCGCCGTCACCCGGCACTCTTGACCGTGAATCGTCAACGGCTTGATCACGGCGGAGAGGATTTTTCGCGCCACCGTCGTGACCTGCAGCGCGTCCGAAATCTCGCGCAGTAGAATGATGAACTCGTCGCCGCCGACGCGCGAAACGACGTCGCTCTCCCGCACGCACTGCTTGAGGCGGTTGGCAATCTCGATGAGCAGGGAATCCCCGGCGGCGTGGCCGAGCGTGTCGTTGATGATCTTGAAGCGGTCGAGGTCGACGAACATGACGGCGAATTCCTGGCCGTAGCGCCGCCCGGCCTTGACCGCATCGCTGACGGTTTGACCGAACACCAGGCGATTCGGCAGTCCGGTGAGATCGTCGTGGGTCGATAAGAACCGCGCGCGCTCTTCGGCTTGCTCGCGTTCCGTCACATCCTCGAAGACCACCACCGCCCCCCCGTCCGCCGTCGGCTGATGGGACAGCGCAATGATCCGGCCACTGGGCAATCGACGTTTCAGCTGGGTGGCGACGCCGCCGACGAGCAGAGCCTCATACTCGGCAGCCTCCTCGGCCATGGTCTGATCGGGATGATTGCCGCGGACAGCGCTCAGCTCCATCATTTGGCGCATGGTGATGCCCGCCCGCAACTCTTCCGGCGCGATCTGGTAGATTTCGCAAAATCGCTTGTTCCAGACCAGCAGCCGGTGCTGCGCGTCGAACATGCATAGGCCATGGGACATGTTCGCCAACGCGGCATTGAAGCGGAAATTCTGCTCCGCGAGCGACTGAGCAAGCTTGGCTTTTTCCCGGGTCGTCAGAAGCAGGCGGAGGCGATGCCCCGCCAGATATTGCGCGATCTCGATGGCCGCGAGGTAGTACAGGAACGTGACAGCCGACAACACGACATAGGCGGACCCGAGGTGAAGCGCGCTGCCGACGGTGATCGGCAACAGGATGAAGGAGAGTTGCGCCACCGCGATCCGCGGCCGGCTGGAATTGCGCGCCGTAGCCCCGGCCGTGTATCCCACCGCGGTCGCATTGAGCAGGAGATGACTGACCGGATCGTCGATGAACGTAAAGGCGACGAAGCAAAGGCCGCCGAGGCATGCCGCGTAGAGCGAGGCGCCGATTGCATACCATCGCTCCCAGCGGCGCAGCGCGGCCGCATCGCCGCCGATGGCCGGCTTGTGCTTACGGTAGTCGAGAGTAATGACCACGCGCACGGCGGCAACCGCGGTTGCACAAACCGTTAGCGCCAGTAACCAGGCGCTGCCGGTACGCGCGGCCGCCATTCCGCCGACGACGGCTGCCGCTGCGGCACCGACCACGAACGATGTCAGCGGCGCATAGAGATCATCGATGAGGGCGGCGAAGACATCAGTCGGCGGCTGCTCCACCGATGCGCGGTCGACCCATGACCGCAGACGTCCAAATGGTTCCATCCGTGCGACCTGGCTCGTGAGAACCGATGGCCGCATCCAAGCCAGGAAAGTCTGAAGATCGCCTTCACATGCGCATGCGCCGTAGAAGGTCTTCGGATACGTACAAATACTTGAGCCGGTTGCATCAGGCAGCTTGGCTCAGCCCCTTCTTTTAATCGACGTGCGAGCGCCTACACCGAAATCTGCCCTTCGAGGTAAAGCGCCGCACGCCCGGCGATGCTCACCCGTTCGCCGTTGAGCGCGCAGGAGAGCGCGCCGCCGCGTCGCGAAATCTGGCGGGCTTCGAATTCCGTCTTGCCGAGGCGCTTCGCCCAATACGGCACCAGCGTGCAGTGGGCCGAGCCGGTCACCGGGTCTTCGGGCACGCCTTGCTTCGGCGCGAAGAAGCGCGAGACGAAATCGACGCCATTGTCGCCCGGCGCCGTGGCGATGGCGGCCCAGCAATCGAGTTCGGCGAGCGCGGTCAGATCGGGCTCGAGCGCCGCGACGTCGGCCGGGCTGTCGTAGACGATGAGATGGTCGCGGGCGCGCAAAATTTCGCGCGGCGTTCCGCCCAGGGCGGCGACGAGTCCCGGCGGCGGTTCGGCGGGCGAGGCCGGCCGGGCGGGAAAATCCATCACCAAGAGGTCGGCGCACTTCGCGACGGTGAGGGTGCCGGCCTTCACGGTGTGGAAGTTGACGCGGTCGCGCTCCGGCTGAGGGAACGCGAACACCACATGGCCGGACGCGAGCGTGGCGTGTCCGCACAGATCGACCTCGACCGCCGGCGTGAACCAGCGCAGCGCGTAGTCGGCGCCGTCGGGCACGAAGAACGCGGTCTCGGCGAGATTGTTCTCGGCGGCGATCGCCTGCAGGGTCGCGTCAGGCAGCCAGGCGTCGAGCGGACAGACCGCGGCCGGATTGCCGCCGAAGACGCGGTCGGCGAAGGCGTCGACCTGATAGATCGGCAGCCGCATCTTGCGCTCCCCCTTGTTCGGCGCGCCGTCCTGTCGGCCAAGCGGCGCCGCGTTGCATAAACGCATCTTGGCACGGCGCCGCCGGCGCGGCTATGTGGGCCCGCCAAGGAACAGAGGAAACGCAATGGCCAAGCTTACGCTCTCGGTCGCCGTCGGCGAATACGACCGCACCCGCGCGCTGGTCGACGGCTCCGTCGCCATCGACGGCGTCGATCCCATCTACATGACGCTCGGGCCGGAGGAGATTTTCTTTCGCGCCTTCCGCGCCACCGAGTTCGACATCTGCGAATTGTCGCTGTCGAGCTATACGGTGAAGACCGCGCAGGGCAATTGTCCCTATATCGCCGTGCCGGCCTTCGTCTCGCGCATGTTCCGCCACACCGCCATCTATGTGCGCACCGACCGCGTCAAGACGCCCGCGGATCTCAAGGGCCGCAAGGTCGGCGTGCCGGAATACCAATTGACGGCGAACGTGTGGGCGCGCGCGCTGCTCGCGGACGATTACGGCGTCAAGCCCGCCGACATCCATTGGATCCGCGGCGGCATCGAGGAGGCGGGCCGGCCGGAGAAGATCACGGTCAAGCTGCCGGCGGGCGTGCGGCTCGACAACGCGCCGGAAGGGGCGACGATTTCGGCGCTGCTCGAAGCCGGCGAGATCGACGGCTTCATCGCGCCGCGGCCGCCCAAGCTGGTCGAGACGGGCCATCCGCACGTCGGCTGGCTGTTTCCTGATCCGGTCGCGGTCGCCAAGGATTATTACAAGCGCACCGGCATTTTTCCGATCATGCACGTCGTCGGCATCCGCCGCGAGCTTGCCGAGCGCCACCCCTGGCTGCCCGGCGCGGTCTACAAGGCGTTCGAGCAGGCGAAGGCGGTCGCCATGGCCAAGCTCTCCGACACTTCGGCGACCAAGGTCACCTTGCCGTTCGTCGAGGAGGCGCTGCGCGAAGCCCGTACGCTGATGGGCGAGGATTTCTGGTCCTACGGCGTCGACAAGAACCGCAAGACGCTCGACTATTTCCTCGGCCAGCATTTTGCCCAGGGCCTGTCGTCGCGGCGCGTCGCCGTCGACGAGATGTTTCACCCGGCGACCTACGAGACCTTCAAGCTGTGAGTGCCGCCGTCATTCCGGGCTCGCACTTCGCCCGCCCCGGAACGACAAGCTACTTCTTCGCCGGCCGTAGCTTCACGTGGATGTTCTTTTCCTGCGTGTAGTCGTACATCTCGCCGATGCATTCCTCACGGCCGATGCCGGATTGTTTGTAGCCGCCGAACGGCGCGCCGAGGAAGTGTTTCGACACCTCGTTGACCCAGACGAAGCCGGCCTGGACGATGCCGGCGGTGCGGTGCGCGATCGACAGATCGTTGGTCCAGATCGAGGCGGTGAGGCCGTATTCGACGGCGTTGACCTCTTCCAGCATCGCGGCTTCGTCGCTCCATTTGAAAATGGAAAGAACGGGGCCGAAGATCTCTTCCCGCGCGATGCGCATGGTCGGCTTGACGTCGCAAAACACGGTCGGCTCGATGAACAGGCCTTTGGCGAGCGCGGGGTCGGCGGGCCGGCCGCCGCCGCACAGCAGCCGCGCGCCTTCCTGCTTGGCGGAGGCGATGAAGCCGAGGATGCGCTCGTATTGGGTCTTGGAGATGATCGAGCCCATGGTGGTCGAGGGATCGGTGGCGACGCCGGGGCGGAAGTGAGCGATCTTCGCCTTCACCTTGGCGAGCACGGCCTCGTACATCGACTCGTGGATGAAGGCGCGGCTGGTCGAGCCGCAGGACTGCCCGCACCAGGTGAAGTTCATGCCGCCGACCACGCCGGCCGCGACCTCGTCGGGATCGGCGTCCGGATAGGCAATCAGCGCATTCTTGCCGCCGAGTTCGAGCATCACCGGCTTCAAGCTGTCGGCCGCCGCCTTCATCACCGCGCGGCCGGTCGGCACCGAGCCGATCAGCGCGATCATGGCGACGTCCTTGTGCGTGGTGAGCGCCGCGCCGGCGTCGCGGCCGCCCGGCACGACGTTGAACACGCCGGGCGGCAGGATGCCGCCGATCAGTTCGGCGAGCCGCAGCGACGACAGCGGCGCCTGCTCCGGCGGTTTCATCACCACCGTGTTGCCGGTCGCGACCGGCGCGCCGATCTTGCCGGCACAGAACATGAACGGATGATTGAACGGGATGATGCGGCCGACCACGCCGCGCGGCTCGCGCACGGAGAAATTCACGACGCCCGGCCCCATCGGGATCGAGGCGCCCTTCATCTCGGTGACGAGGCCGGCGTAGAAATCGATCTGATTGGCGGCGACGGTCGCGTCCATCACCATCTCGTGGACCGGATTGCCGCAGTCGGCGGCGTCGATCATCGCCAATTCCTCGGCGTGCTCGCGCAGCACGTTGGCGACGCGCTTGAGGAGCCGCGCGCGTTCGAACGGCGGCGTGTTGCGCCAGCCCTCGAACGCCTGCTTGGCCGCGCCGACCGCGGCATCGATATCGGCGGCGCCGCCGTCGGCGTAGGGACCGAGCGATTCGCCGGTGCCGGGATTGATCGCGTCGGCATATTGGCCGGACTTCGGCTTGTGCCATTCGCCGCCATAGAAGACGTCGCGGTGCTCGGGCAGATTGAGCGGCACGGCCTTCATCGTTTTCGGCGAAACCTGAGTGTTCATGGTCTTCTCCCTACCGGGCGCCGGTTGAAGCGCACCGTTGTGTGTTCTGCCCGATGACCCAAGGCATCCCGATGACCCAAGGCATTAAGCCATCATCGGCTTCGCCGAAAGGCTTCCGTGTTCCGAGATTTTCCGTTCGGACCTTAATTTCAATTTTGCGGCGGTGGGACGGCGGTGTCCAGGGCCGTTCGCGCGGATCAGAGATGCGACGCAACCCGCTACGAACGGCCTGCCGCCAGCATGTCCAAGGCGACTTCTGCAACCTCGCCGGCAGTGATCGACGCCAGGCACTTCAGTCCGATCGGACAGTCTTCGCGCCGGTGCAGGTAGCACGGCGAGCAGCCGATCGGCGTGCGCACGAGCCGGACTTTCGGCCCGACTGGTTGCCAGATGCGGAAGTCGTTGGTTCCGCCGAAGATGCAGATCGTCGGCACACCGAGTTGCGCCGACATGTGCGTCGGGGCGCTGTCGTTGCCGATACAAAGCGCCGCCCTGCTCAAGAGCGATGGCAGTTCTTCGAGCGGCCCTGCGACCAAGACGCGGGCGCGGCCGGGCGGCAGGGCCGCGGTGAGGACGTTGATGCTGTCCGTATCGCGGCTGTGGCCGATCAGGACGAAGTCGCAATCGCTCGTCGTTGCGAGCTTCCCGCATAGCGCAGCGAAGTTCTCGATCGGCCACATCTTCGCGGAGTTGCCCGCGCCGGGGGCGATCAAGATGGAGCGGGGAGGGACGGCGCCGTGATCGGGCGCTACCTCGTCGACCGCGTGTCGCAGCGGAGAAGATCGAGGCGGACCGAAGACGCTTAACGCCGCGGCGACGAGGAGAGTCATGCGGACCTGGTCGTGCAACGGCTCGTGCGGCGCGGCCTTCTTCGAAAACGTCTCCGCCGTCGGCAATTCGATGTCGAGCGGCACGGTGAGTTTTGGCGCGGCGTAGCCGACGCGAAATTGCGCGTCGACCATGGCGAGAAGCGGTCTGGTCTCGCCGTAATACCGCAGATCGAGCGCAAGATCGAACGGGCCGCCGAGATCGACCGCGGCGAAACTCTCGTAGTTGAAGGCGTGACCGTCCCAGACCTGGCTCGGATCTTCGGGAAAGAACGCGTACGGCACGATGCGGTCGAACAGTTTGGCCGCGTTCGCGAGTCCGACGTTCCAGGGACCGCAAAGGAGCGTGATCGAGGCCTGCGGCCAGGTTCGGCGCAGCTCCGCGATCGGTGGCAGGGCGAGAACGAGATCGCCGATGTAGTCGAGCTTGAGAATGAGAATGCGCGGCGCTTCGGGAAAACGCCGCGCGGCGGCCATGACATCCGCCGGGCGCGGCGGCTCCTTGGCGCTGGCGAGGATGAGGGCGCGATTTCTCCGCCGTGTTCTGCGCCAGGTCTTGAAACGCTTTCCCAGCATCAGAATCTCGGATAAGGGCCGCCGCGCGGGTGAGCGGAGCGCGGCGCCTGCACAAAACTCAGTTTCCGCTCCGCGTCATCACCGCGGTCATGGCGGCGTTGTAGCCGGGCTCGACGCGCACGTCGACCACCGCGACGCCTCCCGCGTCGACGGCGGCGATCGCCTGCTGCAAGGCGGGCACGAGGTCGCGGGGCGTGACGATCGGGCCGAAGCCGACGGCGCCCTGGGCGCGGCCCATGGCGGCGAGATCGATGTCGGGATCGCTCATGCGCTGGCCGATCCATTTGTTCTCGACCGGGCGGGCGCGCATGCGCGCCACCCGCTCCTGGTGCAGCTCGTCATTGTAGAACGAGCGGTTGTTGGCGATCACCAGGAGGAGCGGAATTTGGTAATGCACCGCCGTCCACACCGCGGTGACGCCCATCAGAAAATCGCCGTCGCCACACACCGCAATCGGCAGCCGTCCGGAATTCTTGAGCGCGAGCGCCGCGCCGACCGCGATGCCGGGGCCGCCGCCGATGCCGCCGCCGCCGTCGGAGCCGAGATAGTCGAGCGGATGGCGGAACGGGAACCAAGTGTGCTCCCAGGAGATCGGCAGATGCGCGAGCGATATCGGCCGCTCGCCCAGAACCTTTCGCAGCGCGTAGGCGATGCTTTCGTTGGTGAAGCCCCCCGGCGGATGATCGGGCGCGGGCGCGGCCGGCGGCGCGGCGAGCCGCGGCTTGCCGCTTATCCCGATCGCCTTGACGAGTTCGGGAACGACCAAATCGGGATCGGCGGACAGGAACAGATCGACCGGCGGCAAGGCCTGGTGATCCATGCTCCAGCCATTGTGGATGCGATGGTCGAGCGAAATCTGAATGATCTTGGCCGCCGGGGAGGGGCTTGCCGCCTTCAGAGCGCCGGCAAGATCGACCCAGTCCAAGCTCAAGATCACGTCGGCGCCATGCACGGCTTCGATGCCGTCAGGCGTGAGGCCGTGGGAGGCGCCGACATAGAGCGGATGATCGGTCGGGAAGCTGGCGCCGATTTTCAGATCGGTAGCGACGCGCGCGTTGAGCGCGTCGGCGAGCGCAATGCGGGCGTGCCACCCCGCCTCGCTGCGCGACGCACGGCCGGCGAGGATCACCACCTGCTTGGCTGCCTTCAACAGCGCCGCCGCCTGTTGCACCAGATCGGCCGGCGCCGCGGTCGCGATCGGCGGCATGTAGCGGGCGACATCGAGCGGCGGCAGCGGCTCGGTCAGCTTCGCTTCCTGCATCTCGGCATCGAGATTGATGTAGACCGGGCCCTGCGGCGCCGTGTTGGCGATCCAGGTGCCGCGGATGAGCGCTTCGCGGGCGGCGCCGGGCGAGGCCGGCTGATCGTCCCATTTGGTGTAGTCGCGAACGAGCGCGCCCTGGTCGCGCGCGGTGTGGATCCAATCGATCCACGGCCGGCGCTTCATCGCGTCGACCGGCCCGGTGGCGCCGAGGACGACGACCGGCATGCGGTCGCACCAGGCATTGAAGAACGCCATGGCGGCGTGCTGCAGGCCGACATTCGAATGCACCGCCGCGGCCATCGCCTTGCCGGTGACCTTGGCCCAGCCCTGCGCGATGGCGACCGCGGTTTCCTCGTGCACGCACAGCAGCATCTGCGGCGTCGCGTTGCCGAGATAATTGACGATGCTGTCGTGCAGGCCGCGATAGCTCGCGCCCGGCGTCACCGCGATATAGGGAATTTCGAGCGCGCGTAGCGTCTCGGCCACCACGTCGCTGCCGAAGCTCGGCGTGTTGACGCCGGCCGGCGTCGGACGCTCGATCGCGGCGATTTGCGGATCGGCTGCAATCTTGGCGTCGGCGCGAGCGGTCCCGGCTTGGGGCGGCGTCATGGGGATTCCTCGGGGTTCGGTTTTTGCGGTCGTGGTCGCCTTGCGGCGGATCGAACAGGATCATGAGCCTCGGCGCAAGCGCTCGCGCCGCGCAATCGCCGCAGGTTCCGTCATGTCACGCTTCAAGACCCTGGAAAATCGTTCAGCTGCGATGCCGCGCGCCATGCGAGCCGCGGTGTTCGGTTGCCCGCGCGAGGTGCGTGTGCCTTCCGTGCGAATGCGGTTCGGCCGCATCATCGTCGTCGTCGTCGCAGCCATGGCGGTGATGCCGGTGCGCGGCGCAATGGTCGGCGCGGGCCCTGCGCTCGCGGACGGCCTCTCTTTTGGCTTCTTTTCTGGCCTCTTCTCTGGCTTCTGCTCTGGCTTCTGCTCTCGCCTTTTCTCTCGCCTCTGCTCTCGCTTTTTCTCGGGCTTCTTCTTTGGCCTTCTCGCTGGCCTCACGCTTGACCTTGGTTTCGGCCTCGAGCGCGGCTTCGGGTTTTGCTTCTGATTTGGGCGCAGCCTGGCTTTCCGATTTCGTTTCCGGCTTGGTTTCTGCGGCCGGCTCGGGCTTTGTCTCTGCCTCGGTCTCAGGCTTCGCTGCCGCTGCGGGCTCGGCCTTCGTCTCCACCGGCGTTGCAGGCTTCACTTCGGCCGCAGGCTCGGCTTTGGTTTCTATCGTGATCTGAGGGCCTGCTTCCGCCGTCGGCTCGGGCTTGGCCTCGACCGCGGCCGCCGTCGTGGCATCCGGTGGGGGCGCGGCATTGGCGCTTGCGGCGTTCGCGGCCGTCTGTTCGACCGGCTTGGTTTCCGCGGTCGGCGCCGCGGCGGCCGGAGGATCGAGTGCATTGACCGGCTTCGGCACCGGGGTGGTCTGCGCAGCCGCGGCAACAGTGTCTTCGGCGGCGGGCGCGTTGGCTTCGGCCACGGGCGGCGTTGTCTGAGCCGGCGCCGGCGTTGGCGTCGCCGCTACCGTGGCCGCGCCGCCATTGAGCTGATCGATCAGCCGCTGCAGGCTGTCGGCGAAGCTGGCGATGCTGAAATTCAACGGATCGTCGTGGCCGTTGGGAATGCCGGCGTCGATCGCGGCATGAAACGCCGGGATCAGCCAACGGCCGGACCGCACGCTGGCGATGGTGTAAAGGAGCGCCAGGCGGTCGTACTGCGCCCCGGTGAAACCGGGATCCGGGGTCTGCGCATCATTGTAGCGGCCGCGGCCGCTCGCGGCGCGCCGCGGTTGAATGAGTTCGTTGTGAATGAACAGCCCCTTCAAGGCGCCGTTGAAGTTCACCGCGCGCTCGAATTTGGTCTCGCGCCAGGGAATGCCGTAATCGTGATTGACCAGCATCCCGCCCGAGCGGCTGATGACGACGTGAGCGCGGCCCCAACCATCGTCGCACTTGAAGTTTTCGAGATTGTTGATCTTCGGATTGACGTTGAGGTCGTCGGGGAAGGCGTGGTGGCCGAAATTCGGTCCGCTGGTGTCGTGGATGACGAAATAGCGCGCCGTCGGCGCGGCGGGATCGTCGTCGTTGGCGCGCGAGATCGGCTGCCAGAGAAAATATCCGAACTCCCATTCGAGGTCTTGTTTGGACAACAGCGCGCTCAGCGCTTCGCGCGCCGGCAGGCCGCTGTCCTGACCGACGCGGCTCGCCAGCGCGGACGGCAGACTGTCGAGCATCGGGGCCAGGTTTCGTGTCGCGTCCATGGAGCGCATCAGGCACTTCGCCTGCTCGACCGGCTCGCCGCGATAGCTCATGGTCTGCGGATCGAACCCGCACGCGCCCATATTCTGCAGAACAATCGTCGGCCTGGGATGGCTCGGCTTGCAGCCGGCGAAGGCTGCGCCGGCCGTGATCTGCAACACGGCGCAGGCCATGCCGGTCGCTACCACAGCCGCGCGGGCGCGCCCGATCCTCACGGTGCGAAACGGGGTGGCCGTCAAACAACGGCGCAGCCGCGCTCGATTGGACAATACGCTCACTGCCGTACTCAAGGCTCGGTCCTCAACCCGGCATCAATACTATCGCCGCGTTTCGTCTTGCCAAGTGTCGCCGCGTCATCAGAACGTCGAATCGAAGAAAAAGGTTTCTGGACGACGCGCGGACCAAAGAAAATCCTTGCGAAATGAATGAACGTTCAGACAACGACACGTTTGGAGACGCCTTTGGCGTGTGCGCGAGGTGCAAAGCAGCTCTGAACGGCACTCGCAGGACCGCCTCTTTTGCCGCACTCGGCGCGACTTTATGTTAATGACATCCGGACAACCACCACGTCGCGGGCCCGGTCGCGAATGGAGTGAGCCATGGATCAAGTGATCGAACGGCGCCCGGCGCCCGACAAGACCGACGCTGACGCCATCGAAGCGACGCTCAATTACATCGTCGACACCGGCGAGAAGATTTTCACCGAGACCGGCGGCCCGGGCTCCGACACACGGTCGAGCGGCGGAACATCGGATCCGCGCAAGGTCGTTATCCATAACGGCCGGCCGCATGCGGACGAATTCGCCCTCGACCGCGACGGCTTTCGCTTTGTCGACCACGACACCAAAGTCAAAGACTTTTTCGACGAGGCGGAGGTGCGCTCCGTCTACTATCCGGAGATGGAAGCGCTGATCAAAGCCGAGAGCGGCGCCAAGCGCGTCGTCGTGTTCGACCACACGCTGCGCACCGCGGACGATGCGCTGCGAGCGGAGCGGAAAATCCGCGAGGTCGTGCCGCGCGTCCACAACGACTACACCGAATGGTCCGCGCCGCAGCGCCTGCGCGACATTCTTCCAGATGAGGCCGAAGCGCTGCTCGAGCGCCGCTTCGCCATTATCCAGGTGTGGCGGCCGATCCGCCATCCGGTTGAAACGTTTCCGCTGGCGATCGCCGATGCGAAGAGCGTCGCGTTCGACGACTTCATCATTTCCGAGCGGCGCTATCCCAACCGCGTCGGCCAGACCTACGCCATCACCTACAATCCGGCGCACCTCTGGTACTGGTTCCCGCGCATGCGGCGCGAGGAGGCGCTCGTGTTCAAGGTGTTCGATTCGGAAAAAGACGGCCGCGCCCGCTGGACCGCGCACACCGCCTTCGACGACCCGAACGCGCCGCCGAATGCGCACCCGCGCGAAAGCATCGAGATCAGGACGCTGGCGTTTTTTTGATTGAGTCATTCCGGGGCGCGCCGCAGGCGCGAGCCCGGAATCCATAGTCACCGACCGCGCAGAACTGGCGCTGCGTATCGACGTCCGCCCGCTGTGGTTATGGATTCCGGGCCCACGGGCTTCGCCCGTGTCCCGGAATGACGGCTTACTACTTCGCCCGCTCGACGTAGGAGCCGTCGGCGGTCATCACCACGATCTTGGTGCCGATGCCGACGAAGGGCGGCACCATGGTGCGCACGCCGTTGGAGAGGACCGCGGGCTTGTAGGAGGAGGCGGCCGTCTGGCCTTTGACCGCCGGCTCGGTATCGACCACTTCGAGCGTCGCGCGCGGCGGCAGTTCGATCGCGACCGGGGTGCCTTCGTGCAGGCTGATGGTGACTTCCATCTCCGGCTGCAGATAGGCCGCGAGGTCGCCGACGATGTCGGCCGGCACGGCGACCTGGTCGTAGCTCTCCATGTTCATAAAGTGGAAGCCGTCGGCGTCCTGGTACATGAACTGGTGCTTGCGGTCCTCGACGAAGGCGCGCTCGACCTGCTCGGTCGTTTTGAAGCGCAGCGAGAGCTTGACCCCGTCGGCGATGCGGCGCACCTCCATCTGCGTCACCGGCGTACCCTTGCCGGGGTGGATGTTCTCGGTCGCCGCAATGACGCCGAGCTTGCCGTCGATCTCGACGATATTGCCTTTTCGGAGCGAGCTGGCGATGACTTTCACGGCTTCCTCGAATGTGGTTGTGACATAAGGTTGTGCGGTTTCGGCGCGCAACATAGCGATCTTGAGGCCGACCGCCACATACTTCGTCCGCGCCCCGCACGCAAGGATATGGCCAAAACCCCGCCCCCCGCGCCCGCCGCGCCCCCCGCGCCCGTCACCCCTGCCGCGTCGCCGTTCTGGGCGCCCCACGTCCACGCCGACCGCCGGCCGTTCCTTTTGGCGCGCGGGCGGATCGTCGCGGCGCTGCGGGCCTGGTTTGCCGCCCGCGACTTCATCGAGGTCGAGACCGCCGCATTGCAGGTTTCGCCGGGGAACGAGACCCATCTGCACGCATTCGCGACCGCGCTGATGGCGCCGGACGGCACGGCGACGCCGCTTTACCTGCGCACCTCGCCGGAATTCGCCTGCAAGAAGCTGTTGGCGGCCGGCGAGCGCCGCATCGTCGAATTCGCCAGGGTTTTCCGCAACCGCGAGCGCGGCGCGCTGCACCATCCGGAATTTACCCTCCTCGAATGGTACCGGGCCGGCGAGCCGTTGACGGCGCTGATGGACGACTGCGCGGCCATTCTCGCTTTGGCGGCGGAGACCGCCGGAACGCGGCAATGGAGCTTTCGCGGCCGCTCGGCCGACCCGTTCGCGGCCCCGGAACGGCTGAGCGTCGCCGCGGCGTTCGAGCGTTTCGCCGGCATCGACCTGTTGGCGACGCTGCCCGGCGGCGAACCGGACCGCGAGGCGCTCGCCGCCGCCGCCAATGCCGCCGGCATCCGCATCGCCACGGACGATGGCTGGGGCGATATTTTCAGCCGCATCCTGGTCGAGCGCGTCGAGCCGCACCTCGGCATCGGCCGCGCCACCATCCTCGATGCCTACCCGGCCGGGCAGGCGGCCCTGGCGCGCCGCTCGCCGCGCGACCCCCGCGTCGCCGAGCGCTTCGAGCTCTACGTCTGCGGCGTCGAACTCGCCAACGGTTTTGGTGAACTCACCGACCCGGTCGAGCAGCGCTTGCGGCTCGAACACGAGATGGCGGAGAAGGAGCGCATCTACGGCGAGCGCTATCCGCTTGACGAGGACTTTTTGGCAGCGCTGGCGGGCATGCCGGAGGCCTGTGGCATCGCGCTGGGGCTCGATCGGCTGGTGATGCTAGCGACGGGGGCGACGCGGATCGACCAGGTTTTGTGGGCGCCGCTGGCATAGATAGATATTCGGTGATTGCTTGCTCGCCGAAAGTTGTCCGCGCATAAGGCGCTCGATTACTTGAACGAGGCCGTCCATGGTTGCCGCCGCCAAGCAAAAATCCCTGCGTAATCCGTCCGAACTCGTTGATGCCCGCTTGGCGGACCATCAACGGCTCGCCGCGCTCACGGACGTCGCCGCCCGCTACGCCGTCGCCATAACGCCGGCGATGGCGGACCTGATCGATCCGGCCGACCCACACGACCCGATTGCGAAGCAATTCGTGCCGGACGGGCGGGAACTGAACGAACAGCCGGAGGAACGTGGCGATCCGATCGGCGATCACGCGCACAGTCCGGTCGAGGGTATCGTCCATCGCTATCCCGACCGGGTGCTGCTCAAGCTCGTCAACGCCTGCGCGGTCTATTGCCGGTTCTGTTTTCGCCGCGAGATGATCGGGCCGGGGCGGGGCGGGCTGTCGCCGCGGGCGCTGACGGCGGCGCTCGATTACATCGCCGGGGACGCGGCCATCTGGGAAGTGATTTTGAGCGGCGGCGATCCGCTGATCGTCTCGGCGCGCCGCCTCGAGGACGTGACGGCGCGGCTCGCCGCGATTGCACACGTCAAAGTGATCCGCCTGCACACCCGCGTTCCGGTAGTGGCGCCGGAACGCATCACGCCGGCGCTCGTGCGTGCGCTGCGGGCCAAGGACAAGGCGACGTTCGTCGCTTTGCACGTCAATCATCCGCGCGAATTGACCAGCGAAGCCCGCGCCGCCTGCGCGCGCCTGATCGATGCCGGCATTCCGATGGTGTCGCAATCGGTGCTGCTGCGCGGGGTCAACGACGATGCCGAGACGCTCGGTGCGCTGATGCGGGCGTTGGTCGAATGCCGCATCAAACCCTATTATCTGCACCACGCCGACCTTGCGCCCGGCACGGCGCATTTGCGCACCGGCATTGCCGAAGGCCAGGCTTTGATGCGGGCGCTGCGCGGGCGCTATTCCGGCTTATGCCAGCCGAGCTACGTGCTCGACATCCCCGGCGGCTACGGCAAATCGCCGATCGGACCGAACTATTTGGGCGCGGACGGTGCCGCAGTGGCGGATTTCACCGTCGAGGATTTCAACGGGCGGCGGCACTGCTATCCGCCGCAGCCCTGATTGTCTGTTTTGTCTGCCTTCGCACCGCAGCAACCGGCGCTACGCCGCGGTTTGCTCCAACGCCGGAAAATACACCGACGTCTCGAACGCATAGCCGCAGGTATCGCATGACCAGGTGTGGCGCACGCACCGTTCGTTGAGATGCTCCGACCAGTCGGGCGCCAATAGCCACGCGCTGCATTGCGGGCAGATGTTTTTGTCGTGGGTGATCAGGCGGGCGCTTTCGGCGGTGTTGGAATGCAGCGTCATGTTTGATCCTCCGTGCCCCGCCCTCAACATTCAAAGTTCCGCACTTTAGGTCCCGATGTCCCGCAACATGTTCCCTGTGACGACGCTAGCGGCCGTCTGTGGCGCTGGCGTGACCGAACTGCGGAATCTTCCGCGGCGGGCGATGAAAAATCGCGCCGTAACACTTATCTCATTCAACAAGGACGACGCCTCGTAAGACGCCCGCGTCATGGCGGCGAGTTGTTGCGATGCAAACAAACCGTGCCCGACGAACAAAGCACGTTGCGCTCACGGCGTTGGCGGCCGCCGCTGTCGCCGTTTCGAGTGTCGCAGCAATGGCGCAGCTCGGCGCCATCGGCCAGCCGCCGCCCTATATGGCGCCGCACCCCAATCCGAGCGGGTCTTATACGGTGCCGCAGGCGCCCGAAGTTCCAGTGTCGCCGACGACGCCGGGCACGTTGCCCGGCACCTTGCCGGGACCGGGCGCGACGCCGCTGACCGGCGCTCCGGGCTGCCTGCCGCCCGGCACGACCGACGTAACCGGCCAAAACCCGGTCGGCGCGCCGCCGAACAACAGCGTTTACGCCGGCTGTCCGAAGCAGGTGCGCTCGGCGAGGCGGTCGCGCCGGATCAGTCGGCACCGAACTGCGGCGCGCGGCGCTCGAGAAACGCGGTGACACCTTCACGGAAATCGCGTGTACCGGCGGCTTTCACAAAACTTTGACGTTCCGCGTCGAGTTGCGCGTCGAACGAGGTGTTCGGCGCCTGATCGATCAGGCGCTTGAGCAATGCGTACGCTTGCCGCGGGCCGCAGGCGATGCGCTGCGCCAGCGTTTCGACTTCGGCGGCGAGCGCATCATTGGCCACGACCCGGTTGACGAGCCCAAGCCGCTCCGCCGCGCGCGCGTCCATGGCATCGCCGAGCATGAGCCATTCGAGCGCGCGGCGTGGCCCGATCAGCCGCGTCACCGACGCCGTGGTGCCGCCGTCGGGATTGGTGCCGAGCTTGGTGTAGGCCGGAACGAATAACGCGTCCTCGGCGGCGATGACGAAGTCGCAGGCGAGCGCGAGGCCGAGCCCGCCGCCCGCCGCGGCGCCGTACACGCCCGCCACCACGATGGCATCCATCGCGCGAATGCTGCGGATGATGCGGTGAAATACCCCGATCATCGCGCCGACGGCCTCTGGCGCGCGCTCGCCGGCCGCTCTGAACATGGCGACGTCGCCGCCGGCCATGAAGGCGCGCCCGGCGCCCATTAAGGTGACGACGCGCAGCGCTGGATCGCGCGCCAGACGCTCGAACACTTCCGCCAATTCACGGCCGAGCGCGTCGTCGAGCGCATTCAAACGTTCTGGCCGGTTGAGCGTGACCCGCGCGATGCCGTCGGCGACGGCAACCAACACCAAGCCCGGTTGCGGCATGGCTTTCTCCCCATTCACTCCCCGTGCCGCGCATTTGTCATTCCGGCGCGGCTGATCTAATCTCCCGCAAAAATGAATCTAACTCAATATGGGAGGACACTATGCCCGAAACGGTGCCCGTCTTGCGCCGGGAGCAGAGAGGGCAAGCGCTGTGGCTCACGATCGATCGCGAGGCGCGCCGCAACGCGCTCAATGAAGCCGTGCTGGAGGGCCTGCGCGCCGGCGTCGTCGCCGCCGCCGAGACCGAGGGAGTCCGCGCCGTCGTCATCACCGGCGCCGGCGAGCGGGTGTTCTGCGCCGGCGGCGACCTCAAGCCCGACGCGGAGGGCGATCCGTTCAGTATCGATCCGGCCGAGCGCGACAGTCCGGTGGTCAAATTGTTCCGCGCCATCGTCGATTGCCCGCTGCCGGTGATCGCCCGCGTCAATGGCCATGCGCTCGCCGGCGGCTTCGGCCTCGTCTGCGCCTGCGATTTTGCCGTGGTCGCCGACCACGCCAAACTCGGCACCCCCGAGGCGCGCATCGGCATTTTTCCGATGATGATCCTGCCGTTCATGCTGCGCACCATGCCGCGGCGCAAGCTGATGGAATTGTGCGTCACCGGCGAGCCGATCACGGCGGCAGAGGCGCTTTTGCACGGCATGGTCAATCACGTGGTGCCGCTCGCCGCGCTCGACGACAAGGTCAACGCGCTGGTCGCCTCGATCGCGGCGTCGTCGCCGAGCGCGATCGCGATCGGCCGGCGCGCCATCGCGACGATCGACGGGCTGTCGCTCGACGCGGCGCTTGAATACACGCAGCGTGTACTGCCGCAGCTCGCCCGTACCGAGGATGCCCGCGAGGGCTTCAAGGCTTTCAACGAAAAACGTGCACCGGTGTGGCGCGGCCGGTGAGCGACGGGGGTTAGGCGAGATCATGGCGGAACGAAGCACCATCCGCATCGGCTGCGCCTCGGCGTTCTGGGGCGACTCTTCGGCCGGCGCCGAGCAGCTGGTGCGCCGCGGCGCCGTCGACTTTCTGGTGTTCGACTATCTCGCCGAGATCACCATGTCGCTGCTCGCGCGGGCGCGTTCTCGCAAGCCCGAGCTCGGCTATGTGCCGGATTTCGTCGAGGCGCTGGCGCCGCTCATCGCCGAGATCAAACAAAAAAACATCCGCGTCGTCTCCAACGCCGGCGGCATCAATCCGCACGCGGCGGCGGCGGCGTTGCGCAACCGCGCCGCGGCGGCCGGGCTCGAATTCAGCATCGCCGTCGTCACCGGCGATGATCTGATGGAGCGCGCCGACGAGGTCCGCGCCGCCGGCGTGCAGGAAATGTTTTCCGGCGCGCCGCTGCCGGAAAAACTCGCCAGCATGAACGCCTACCTCGGCGCGGCGCCGATCGCGCTCGCGCTCGACCGCGGCGCCGACATCGTGATCACCGGCCGCTGCGTCGATTCCGCCGTCACGCTCGGGCCGCTGGTGCATGCGTTCGGCTGGTCGTGGACCGACTACGACCGGCTGGCGCAGGGAAGCCTCGCCGGCCATCTCATCGAGTGCGCCGCGCAAACGACCGGCGGCCTGTTCACCGACTGGCGCGACGTGCCCGGCTGGGACGACATGGGCATGCCGATCGTCGAATGCGCCGCCGACGGCGCGTTCGTGGTGTCGAAACCCGCCGGCACCGGTGGGCTCGTGAGCCCGCTCTCGGTCGGCGAGCAGATGCTTTACGAGATCGGCGACCCCGGTTCCTACATTCTGCCGGACGTCATCTGCGATTTCCGCGGCGTGACCATGACCGCCTGCGGGCCGGACGAGGTGCGCGTTATCGGCGCACGTGGCCGCGCGCCGACCCCGACGCTGAAAGTGAGCGCGACTTGGCCCGACGGTTTTCGGGTGATGGGGACGCTGACCGTCGGCGGCTACGAAGCCGCCGAGCGCGCGCGGCGCGCCGGCGAGGCGATCCTGACGCGGGTGCGCCGGCTGGTCGCGGCGCGCGGTTTCGCCGACTTCGCGGAAACTTCGATCGAGGTCATCGGCGCCGAGACCATGTACGGACCGTGGCGGCGGCCCGAGGCGGCGGCCAGTCGCGAGGTCGTGCTCAAGATCGGCGCCCGCCATTCCGACCAGCAGGCGCTAGAAATCCTCGCCCGCGAACTGGCGCCGTCCGGCTCCTCGATGGCACAAGGCATCACCGGATTTTTCGCCGGCCGGCCGAACGTGCAGCCGGTGCTGCGCTTGTTTTCGTTTCTGTGGCCAAAAGAAAAACTCACGCCGGTCGTGGATGTCGGCGGTTCGCGCATCGAGGTGCCGTTCGCCGCATCGCAGCCATTCGCGGCTCCGTCGGCCATGCCGGAGCCGCCAACAGCAACAGAGACGCCGGAAGCCGCCGTTCCGCTGATCACGCTCGCGGTCGGCCGCAGCGGCGACAAGGGCAATGCGGCCAATATCGGCATCATCGCCCGCAAGGCGGAATATCTGCCGTGGCTGCGCGCGGTCCTGACCGCAGATATGATCAAAGACTGGTTCGCCCATACCGGCGTCGGCAAAGTCGAACGCTTCGACCTGCCGGGTATGCATGCGCTCAATTTCATGCTGCACGACGCGCTCGGCGGCGGCGGCGTCGCGTCGTTGCGCGTCGATGCGCAGGGCAAGGCGTTCGCGCAGATGCTGATGGACTTTCCCGTGCCGGTGCCGCTCGATTTGGCCAGCGCGTTGCGCGGCGCGGTCAAGGCGCGGGAGAAGATACCGACATGACCCAGCCATCCGGCAATACCCAACAATTCGGCAAGACCGACGACGAACTCGCGACCATGCCGTTGACGTTCCGCGACGGCCTGTTCAGCGGGCAGACCGTGCTTGTCTCCGGCGCGGGGCGGGGCCTGGGCAAGGCGATCGCGTTCCAGTTCGCACGGCTAGGCGCCAAGGTCGCGCTGTGCGGCCGCGATGCCGCGCGGCTCGAGGCGGTGGCCGCCGCGCTCGCGAAGCTCGGCCCCGACGTGCTCGCTTATCCGATGACCATCCGCGATCCGGAGGCGGTGACCAAACTGTTCGACGCCGTCGGTGAGCGGTTCGGCGCGATCGACGTGCTCGTCAACAATGCCGGCGGCCAATTCCCGCAGGCCGCCATCGATTTCTCGCCGAAGGGCTGGAACGCCGTCATCGACACCAACCTCAACGGCACCTGGTACATGATGCAGCAGGCGGCGCGGCGCTGGCGCGACGCCAGGCGCGGCGGCCGGATCGTCAACATCGTCGCCGTGATCTCGCGCGGCATGCCCGGCGTCGCCCACACCTGCGCGGCGCGCGCCGGCGTGATCGGCCTGTCGAAGACGGTCGCGATCGAATGGGCGCCGCTTGCCATCCAGGTCAACTGCGTGGCGCCCGGGCCGATCGCGACCGAAGGCATGAACGTCTATTCCGAAGAGGCGCGCCGCGCCATTCCCAACACCAATCTGATGCGCCGGTTCGGCGACGTGCGCGACATCGCCGACGCCGTCTGCTACCTTGCCGGCCCGCCCGGCGACTTCATCACCGGCGAAGTTTTGACCGTCGACGGCGGCAACCAGATTTGGGGCGATCAGTGGACCATTCCGCGGCCGGAGTGGTTCGAGACGATGAAATGAGGGGCGAGGGCGGCTTCCAAGGTTGTTTTTTCGTCGCGAAATTCATGAGTTTGTAGATTGGACCAAGCCCATGACGGATAATCCTGTGATCATTGCTGGCGGCGGGATTGGCGGGCTGGCGACGGCTCTCACGCTCCAGCAGATCGGCGTGCCGTGCATCGTCTTCGAAGCGGTCCGGGAGATGCGCCCGCTCGGCGTCGGCATCAATCTGCAGCCCAATGCCGTGCGCGAACTCTATGATCTGGGCATCACCCAGGAGGATCTCGACCGGGTGGGCCTGCCGGCAAGAGAATGGGCGCTGGTCGGGCTCAACGGCAATGACATCTATTCCGAGTCCCGCGGGCTCCTGGCCGGCTACAACTGGCCGCAATATGCGGTTCACCGTGGCCAGTTCCACATGCTGCTGCATGAAAAAGTGATGGAGCGGATGGGGCCGGAGGCGGTCCGGCTGGGGAGCCGAGTGACCGGCTACCGAAAGAATTCGGACGGCGGCGTGAGCGCGCTTGTCGAACACGCCGACGGCTCGATCTCCGAGGCGAGGGGCGCGCTGCTCATCGGTGCTGACGGCATCCACTCCGCGGTCAGGGCACAGATGCACCCCGCTCAGCCGCCGATCCACTGGGGTGGGGCGGTCATGTGGCGCGGCACGACCTGGGCGAAGCCGATACGTACCGGATCCTCCTTCGTCGGCCTGGGCACGCATCGCCAGCGGATCGTCTTTTATCCCATCTCCCATCCCGAACCGCATACGGGTCTCGCGATGATCAACTGGATCGCGGAGGTCACGATGGACAATGCCGAGGGCTGGAAGCAGCGCGGCTGGTTCCGGCAGGCGAGCGTCGGCGACTTCGTCCATTATTTCACCAACTGGATCTGGGACTGGCTCGATGTGCCCGCCTTGCTCAAGCAAGCGGACACCGTCTTTGAAAACCCGATGATCGACCGCGATCCCGTGTCCACCTGGCGGGATGGTCCGGTGGTGCTGCTTGGCGATGCCGCTCATGCCATGTATCCAACCGGCTCCAATGGCGGAAGCCAGGCCATCGTCGATGCCCGTGTTCTGGGGGCTGCCATGATCGAGCATGGGGTCACGCGGGAAGCGCTTGCCGCCTATGACGACAAGCTCTGCGGCCCCATCTCGCAACTCATCCTGCGCAACCGCGGCGCTGGGCCGTTCGGGCTCCTCAATATCGTCGATGAACGTTGCGGCGGTACATTCAACGACATCGACGATGTGATCCCGCCCCAGGAGCGCACCGAATTCATGGCGGCCTACAAGGCCGCCGCCGGCTTTGCCATTGAAAAGCTCAACAAGGCGCCGCAAACCATCCCCTATGGCGCGCACATCCCCGCTGCACGAGCTACGTCGAGTCCATAACGGGCAGCAGGCCGGGCATTGGCTGATAGACCGCCAATCGACCTCATCTCGACTCGGGGCCTAACCCTTCATCAGCTCCCCGCCGATGATCAGCCGCCGGATTTCCGAGGTGCCGGCGCCGATCTCCAACAATTTGCTGGCGCGGTGGAGGCGGCTGATCTCGGTTTCGCGCATGTAGCCGGAGCCGCCGAAGATCTGCATGGCGTGATCGATCACCTTGGTGCAGCCCTCCGCGGCGTAGAGAATGCAGGACGCGGTGAGCTTGTGGATTTCGCCGCGGCCGCCGGCGCCGATGTCGAGGTCGTTGGCTTCGGCGAGCGTGCGGTAGCAGAAGGTCCGCATGGTTTCGATGATGGTGTACATGTCGGCGAGCTTGGCCTGGATGAGCTGAAACTCGCCGATCCGCTTGCCGAATTGTTGGCGGGTCCGGGCGTAATCGAGCGCCAGCGCGAAGGCGCGCTCCGCCATGCCGAGACTGATGAGCGCGCCGATTGCGCGCTCGAGATCGAGCCCGCTCATCACCACCGCGACGCCGGCGTTCTCGTCGCCGACGCGGTTCTCCACCGGCACCCGGCAATCGTCGAACACCAGTTCCGCCGTGGTGCTGCCGCGAAAGCCCATCTTGTCGAGCTTTTGCGCCACCGCGAAACCGGGAAAGCCGCGCTCGACCACGAAGGCGGAAATGCCCTTGGCGCCGCGCACTTTGTCGGTCTTGGCGTAGATGAGCAGCACGTCGGCGACCGGGCCGTTGGTGATGAAGAGCTTGCGGCCGTTGAGCACGTAATGGTCGCCGTCGCGCCGCGCCGTCGTGCTCATGGAGCCGAGCGCGTCGGAGCCGGCGCCCGGCTCGGTGAGCCCGAGCGCGCCGATGGCTGAGCCGTCGCACAGCCGCGGCAGATAGCGGGTGCGAATCTCGTCCGAGCCGTTGCGGGCGATGTTGTTGAGGCAGAGATTCTCGTGCGCGATGTAGGAGAGGGCGATCGCCGGATTCCAGCGCGCCAACCCTTGAGTGATCAGGCCCGAGGTGAAAAAGTCGCCGCCGGCGCCGCCGAGCTGGGTCGGCACCGTGACGCCGAGAAATCCCATGCGGGCGAGCGCCGGCATCGCCTGCGGCGGCCACCATTCCTCGTCGTCCATGCGCTGCTGCAACGGCCATAGCTCCGCCTGCGCGAAGCGGTCGCTGACCGAGAGAATCTCCTCCTGCTCGGCGCTCAGCCGGAAGCCGTTGGCGGCGAGTTGACCGGTGCGCGTCTGCGCTTCTGCAACAGCCATGCGCAAATCCTCCCTCGAGCTTTTTGTCGCGGCACCATAGCCCAGTCCGCGTTGACATGACAAAGTGAAGCGTATTCAATATGCGTAATCAAGAGCCGGCGATAAAAAAGGATTGTGCCGGCACCTACGGGAGGATCCAGACGGCATGCGCCGGTTCCGCCATACGCGATTTTTGGCCCGCCGCGCCTGATGCCCGCCATCAGCCCCGAACGGATGCGCGACCGCTACGAGACGATACTCGCGGCGGCGTCCCGCGCGTTCGCGGAAAAAGGCTACGAGACCACCTCGATCACCGAGATCGCGCGGGCGGCGGAGGTGTCCGACGGCCTGATCTACAAATATTTCGCCAACAAGCGCGACCTGTTGGAGCATGTGCTGCGCGCGTTCTACGAGCGCATCATCGAAGATCTCGCGGCCAAGGTGGCGCAGGGCAAGGGGTTCGGCGAGCAGCTCTACATTCTGATCAGCGAGCACCTGTCGACCTTTGTCGCGGAACGCGATCTGTGCCGGCTGTTCATCTCCGAAGTGCGGATCGCCAGCGATTATCGCGGCTCCGCGATCCAGCAGCTCAACCGCCGTTACACGTCGATCCTGATCAACATGGTCGACGCGGCGGTGGCGAGCGGCGAGATCGCGCAAGAAATCGATCCGCGGGTGGTGCGCGACATGCTGTTCGGCGCCATCGAGCACGCGGCCTGGCGTCACACCATCGGCAAGCGGCCGATCGACGTGACGGCGATCGCCCGCGCCATGACCGATATTTTCTTGAACGGGCTCGCCCCGCAATTGGCGAAGGGGCGGCCATGACGGCGGCAACAGCAGCAGCGCCGCGCAGCGCCTGGCCGTTCCGGAGCGTGCTCATCGCCAATCGCGGCGAGATCGCGCTGCGCATCCTGCGCACGGTGCAGGCGCTCGGCCTCGAAGCGGTCGTGGTCTATCACGCCGCTGACGTGGCGACGCCGGCGGTCAAGGCGGCGGACCGCGCGATCGAGATCACGGGCTCGACGCCGGTCGCGGCTTATCTCGACGGCGCCCAGATCATTGCGGCGGCGGTCGCAAGCGGCGCTGGCGCTATTCATCCGGGTTACGGCTTTCTGTCGGAGAACGCCCACTTCGCCCGGCAGGTCGTGGAGGCGGGGCTCGTGTTTGTCGGCCCGACCGCGGAAGCGATCGAGCTGATGGGCGACAAGGTCCGTGCCCGCGCCTTTGTCGCCGCGCGCGGCTTTCCGGTCGCGCCGTCGGCGATCGAGGACGACGACCCGGCGACATTCGCCGAACGGGCGCTGGCGGTCGGCTTCCCGCTGCTGATCAAGCCGGCGGCCGGCGGCGGCGGCAAGGGCATGCGCATCGTCCGCGACCCGGCGTACCTCGACGAAGAGATCGTGCGCGCCCGCAGCGAGGGCGCGCGCTATTTCGGCGACGGGCGGCTCTATGTCGAGCGCTATGTCGAGCGGCCGCGCCATATCGAGGTGCAGGTCATCGGCGACGCCCATGGCAATGTCGTGCATCTGTTCGACCGCGAATGCTCGGTGCAGCGGCGGTTTCAGAAGATCGTCGAGGAGGCGCCGTCGCCGGCGCTCGATGCCGAGGAGCGCCGGAAGATTTGCGACATCGCGGCCGGCATCGCCCGCGCGGCCGGCTACCGCAACGCCGGCACCATCGAGTTCATCTACGGCGACGGCGAACTTTATTTCCTGGAAATGAACACGCGGCTGCAGGTCGAGCATCCGGTGACCGAGATGATCACCGGCATCGATCTGGTCGCCGCGCAGCTTGCCGTCGCCGCCGGCGAGAAGCTGCATTTCACGCAATCGGATCTTCGCATTTCCGGCCACGCCATCGAATATCGCATCTATGCCGAAAGTCCGGCGCGCGGCTTCGTGCCGACGACCGGGCGCATCGCTAGGCTGCGTTGGCCGGACGGGCCGGGCGTGCGCGTCGATTGCGGCGTGGCGCAAGGGCAGACGGTGACGGCGGCGTTCGATCCCATGCTGGCGAAGCTCGTCGTTTATGGCGGCGACCGCGACGAGGCGCGCCGGCGCGCTCATGACGCGCTCGGCCGGCTCGCGGTGCTCGGCTGCGAGACCAACACCGCGTTCCTGCGGCGGCTGACCGACGATGCGGATTTTGCCGCGGCGCGGCTGCACACCGGCTTTCTGGACGAGCATCCGGAGATCGCCGCCGAGCCTCCGGTGAGCTCCGATTTGGCGCGCAAGCTGATTGCCGCGGCCGCGCTGTCGACTCGCGCGACCCGCGACGCCGCCGATGCGGTGCCGGAAGTCTTTGCCGCCATGGGCGCATGGAGGAACTGATGCGGCGCACCCGACCGATAGTCAGAGCAACACGAGGTCGTGCCCGATGACGGTGCCGCAGGTCTTGAAGCATGCGCTGTCGGTGCCGGTGATCGGCGCGCCGATGTTTCTGGTGTCGTTCCCGCCGCTTGTGAAGGCGCTGTGCCGCGCCGGCGTGGTCGGCGCCTTTCCGCACGTCAATGCGCGGCCATCGGAGCAACTCGACCAATGGCTGACCGAGATCGAGACCGATCTGCGCGCCTATAAAAGCGAGCATCCGCAAGCCAAGGTCGGGCCGCATGCGGTCAATCTGATCGTGCACCGGACCAATCCGCGCTACGAGCCCGATCTGGACATCGTCGTCTCGCACAAAGTGCCGATCGTCATCACTTGCCTCGGCGATCCGCGCCGCGCCATTGAGGCGGTGCATAGCTATGGCGGCACCGTGTTCTGCGACGTCATCAATGCGCTGCATGCGCGCAAGGCGATCGACGCGGGGGCCGACGGCCTCATCTGCGTCGGCGGCGGCGCCGGCGGCCACGCCTCCAATCAAAGCGCGTTCTCGCTGGTGCGCGAGGTGCGCGAGTTCTGGGACGGCTGCCTTGTCCTCGGCGGCAGCATCAGCGACGGCCATCAGATCCGCGCCGCCGAGGTGCTCGGCGCCGATTTCGCTTACATGGGCACGCGCTTCATCGCGACCAAGGAATCGCAGGCGCAGGACGCCTACAAACAGATGATCGTCGATTGCGGCGTCAAGGACATCGTCTATTCCGACCGCTTCTCCGGCGTGTTCGCCAATTTTTTGCTGCCGTCGATCACGCGCTACGGCATCGACCCCGAGACGCTGCCGAAAAAGTCGCCGGACATGAGCCACCTCGCGAACTCCGAGGCGCGCACCTGGAAAGACATCTGGAGCGCGGGGCACGGCATCGCCACCATTCACGACGTGCCGAGCGTCGCCGATCTGGTCGGCCGGCTCGCCGCCGAATATCGCGCCGCCTGCGCGGTGCCGGCGAGCCCAGCGTTGGCGGCGTCCTGATGCGGCACACCTTCGTCATCGCCGACGCCGAACACGAAGCCTGGCTGTCGCGCCGGGGCGGGAGCTACGTGCTGCATATCGGCGAACAAGCCGTGCCGGTGGCGTTGAGCAGCGACGGTGAGACGCTTTGTGTCGGCGAGGAGATATTGCCGGTCCTGGTCGCAGCCGACGGCGACCTCGTCTACGTGCATATAGACGGAACGACCCACATGGTCCGCTATGTCGATCCGGTGCGGCGCTATGGGGCGCATGCCGGCGCCAGCGTGGACGACACCGCCGAAGCGCCGATGCCGGGCGTGGTCATCGCCGTTCATGTCGGCGAGGGCCAGCGAGTGGCGCCGGGCGAGACGCTGGTCGTGATCGAGAGCATGAAGCTCGAGACAGCGATCAAGGCGTGGCGGGAGGGCGACGTCGCCGCGGTGCACGTCGCGGTCGGGCAGGCCTTTCAGCGTGGCGCGCCGCTCGTCACGCTGGCGCCGCAGGCGGGAGCTTGACCTATGCGCCGCATCGACAGCCGGATCGACGTCGCCTCGGAGGAGTTCAGGCTCAACAGCGCCCACAATTACGGTCTCGCGCAAACGCTCAAGGCGCGCCAGCAGGCGGCCCGGCGCGAGCGCCCGGCGCGCGATCTCGAACGCCTGGCGCGGCAGAACAAAATGTTCGTGCACGACCGCATCGAGCTTCTGCTCGATCCCGGCACGCCGTTTCTCGAACTCTCGACGCTCGCCGCCAACTCCGAATATGGCGGCGAGGTGCCGGGCGCCGGCATCGTCAGCGGCATCGGCATCGTCAACGGCCGCGAGGTCATCATTCACGCCGACGACGCCAGCGTGAAAGGCGGCGCCTGGTATCCGCTGTCGGTGAAAAAGATCGTCCGCACCCTCGACATCGCCATCGAGAACCGGCTGCCGCTCGTGCATCTGTGCGACAGCGCCGGCGGCTTCCTGCCGCTCCAGGCGCACGTGTTCGCCGACCGTTATTTGGCCGGGCGGATCTTTCGCAACCAGGCGATCCTGTCGAAACTCGGCGTGCCGCAGGTCGCGATCGTGCTCGGGCATTGCACCGCGGGCGGCGCCTATGTGCCGGCGCTCTCCGAGTACAACGTCATCGTGCGCGGTACCGGCGCCATCTTTCTTGGCGGCCCGCCGCTCGTCAAAGCCGCGACCGGCGAGGACGTCACGGTCGAAGAATTGGGCGGCGCCGACGTGCACACGCGCATCTCCGGCACCGCCGACTATCCGGCGGTAAGCGAAGAGCAGGCGATCGCGATCGCGCGTGAACTCATCGGGGAGACCGCGCGGCCGCAGAAACTCGACGTCGAGCGCGTCGCGCCGGAGCCGCCTTATTACGATCCCGACGAGCTCTACGGCGTCATTCCGCGCGACATCAAGGTGCAGTTCGACGTGCGCGAGGTGATCGCGCGGCTCGTCGACGGCAGCCGCTTTCACGAGTATCAGCCGGCCTACGGCGCGACGCTCATTTGCGGCTTCGCCCATATCTGGGGCTTCAAGGTCGGCATTCTCGGCAACAACGGCGTGCTGTTCAACGATTCGTCGCTCAAGGGCGCGCACTTCATGCAATTGTGCGACCAGAGCCGGGTGCCGATGCTGTTCTTGCAGAACATCACCGGCTACATGGTCGGGCGCGACTACGAGCATCGCGGCATCACCAAGGACGGCGCCAAGATGATCATGGCGGTGTCGGGCGTCGAAGTGCCGAAGATCACCGTCATCTGTAACGGCTCGTTCGGCGCCGGCAATTACGGCATGGCCGGCCGCGCCTTCGATCCGCGCTTTCTGTTCATGTGGCCGCAGAGCCAGATCTCGGTGATGGGCGCCGAGCAGGCCGCGAATGTGCTCGCCGACATCAAAATTCGCCAGCTGTCGCGTCAGGGCAAGACGTTGTCGGTCGAGGAGATTGCCGCCATCCGCGAGCCGATCCTGGAGGAGTACCGCTCCCAATCCGATGCGTATTTCTCGACCTCGCATCTGTGGGACGACGGCATTCTCGATCCGGTCGACACCCGCAACGCACTCGGCATGGCGATCAGCGTTGCGCTCAATGCGCCGATCGACCGCCCGCATTACGGCGTGTTCCGGATGTGAAAGAGCGAGGGCGGGATGATGCAGTCCGGGCAGCATGACAAGAGCGACGCGATCCTGCGCTGCCGGGACATCGAATTGTCGTTCGGCGGCTTGCGCGCGCTCAAAGGCGTGTCGTTGGAGATCAACAAGGGGCAGATTTTCGGGCTGGTCGGGCCGAACGGCAGCGGCAAGACCAGCATGGTCAATGTCATCACCGGCTTCTATCGGCCGGCGTCGGGAAGCGTGAACCTGTTCGGCCAGGAGGTGATCGGATTGAAGCCGCACCGCATCGCCGCGCGCGGCGTCGCCCGCACGTTTCAGAATCTCGCGCTGTTTCGCGGCATGACGGTGCTCGACAACATTCTGCTCGGCCGCCACGTCCATATGGGCGCGAGCGCGCTGGCGAGCCTATTCTACTGGGTCTGGGCGGCGCGGAGCGAAGTTGCGCACCGCCGCGTGGTCGAAGAATTGATCGACTTCATGCAGATCCAGGACATCCGCGACGAGCCGGTCGAGGTTATTCCGCTCGGCATGCAGAAGCGGGTCGAACTCGCCCGCGCGCTCGCCGCCGAGCCGACGCTGCTCATCCTCGACGAGCCGATGGCCGGCATGAACCAGGAAGAGAAGGAGTACATCGCCCGCTTTATCCTGGATGCCCGCGAGGAGCGGCACACCACGATCCTTCTGATCGAGCATCACATGGACGTGGTGACCGCGCTGTGCGACCACGTGCTGGTGCTGAGCTACGGCGAGACCATCGCCGAGGGCGAGCCCAACGAGACCATCGCCGACCCGCGCGTCGTGTCGGCCTATCTCGGCCAGCGTGCCGCCGCCCGGCGCGCGGAGGCGGCGACATGACGGCGGCGCTGCGTCATCCGCTGACGGTGCCGTCATGGCCGGTAACGCCGGACGGCAAGCCTGCGACCCTGGTCGCGGCGCTGGCGCGCAATGCGGCGGAGGAGGGCGCCCGCGCCGCCTACCGCGAGCGCGACCGCGGCGTGTGGCTGGAGCGCAGCTGGGCCGACATGTTCGCCGAGGTGATCGCGCTCGCGGCGGAGTTGGAGGCGCTCGGCCTCGGCCCGGACCAGGCGCTCATCGTCATCGGCGACAACCGCACGCGGCTCTATGGCGCGAGCCTCGCGGCGATGGCGCTACGGGCATTTCCGGCGCCAGTGTTTCCCGACGTGCCGCCCGACGAACTTTTGGCCTATACCCGACACGGCGCGCCGCATATCGCCGTTGCCGAAGATCAGGAGCAGGTCGACAAGCTCCTGGAACTGCGCGACCGCATCGGCCGGCCGACCACGATCCTGTACGACGATCCGCGCGGCATGTCCGACTACAAGGCCGAAGGCCTTTTGTCGCTCGATGCCGCGATTGCGCGCGGCCACGCGCTGATCGTCGCCGATCAGGCGCGCGCGGCGGATCTGGTCGGGCGGGCGCGGGCGGACGATATCGCGGCGCTATTGCATTCTTCCGGCACCACTGGCGCCCCCAAGGGCGTGCCGCTGCGCCACCGCAACATCATCGCCGGCGTCAACAACGCGACAGCGGGTGGCTATTTCCAGGAGCACGAGGAGCATTACGCCTATCTGCCGATGGCGTGGGTCGGCGACCTCGTGTTCACACTCGGCGCCGGGACGCTGTTGCGCTTCACCACCAATATTCCGGAACGCCAGGAAACCGTGCTGCGCGATATGCGCGAGGTGGCGCCGACGATCTATCTCGCGGCGCCGCGCGCCTGGGACAATATGCTCACCCGCATCCAGATCGGCATGGCGGAATCGACGTCGCTCAAACGCCGGCTGTTCGATTATTTCATGCCGCGCGCCATCGAGATCGAGCGCCGCCGGCTCGCCGGCAAGGCGCCGACGCCGGCGGAACGGCTGTTCGGCGCCTGCGGCGAGGTGCTGATGTTCGGCCCGCTCAAGGATTTCCTCGGCATGACCCGCACGCGGCGTGCCTATACCGGCGGCGAGGCCATGGGCGAGGATACGTTTCTGTTCTTCCGCGCGCTCGGCATCAATCTCAAGCAGTTTTACGGCCAGACCGAAACCGCGGCGCTGACCGCCGCGCAGCCCGACGGCGGCGTGACGCTGCACGGCGTCGGCAAGCCGATGCCGGGTGTCGATGTCAGGATCGACGACAGCGGTGAAATCCTGGTGCGGTCCGGCTCGGTGATCGATGCTTATTTCGATGATCCCGCAGCGAGCAAGAAAGCGCTGGTCGACGGCTGGCTGCACACCGGCGACGCCGGCTATATCGAGCCGAACGGGCAACTCGTGGTGCTGGGGCGCGTCAGCGAAGTGGTGCGCACGGCGGGGGGCGAGCGGTTCATCCCGAACTACATCGAGAACCGCATCAAGTTCAGCGCCTATGTCCGCAGCGTCGCCGTGATCGGCGCCGGCCGCGACGAGTTGACCGCGATCGTCTGCATCGATCTCGAAGCGGTCGGGCACTGGGCGGAGGGGCAGGGCGTCACTTTCACCTCCTATGCCGACCTGTCGCAAAAGCCGGAGATTTGCGGGCTCATCGCCGGCGTGCTGCGCCGCGTCAACGAGAGCCTGCTGGAGCCGTTGCGCATCCGGCGCTTCGTCAATCTGCACAAGGAATTCGACGCCGACGACGGCGAGATCACGCGCACGCGCAAACTGCGGCGCAACGTCATCGAGGAACGCTATGCCGGCGTGATCGGCGCGCTTTATTCGGACGCGCGCTCGGTCGTGGAGAATACCCGCATCACCTACGAGTCCGGCGCGACTGGCACGATCAGCCGGACGCTTTCGGTTTGCGAGGTGGGCTAGGACAATGGATTACTGGCTGCTCGGCGAGCTTGCGATCACCGGCGTCCTGGTCGGGGCCATGTACGGCCTTGTCGCGCTCGGCATCGTGCTGATCTACAAAACCTCGGGCACCGCCAATTTCGCCCAGGGCGCCATCGCCATGATGGGCGCCTATTTCGCCTGGGCGTTCTCCAGCGCGATCGGCCTGCCGGTCTTTATCGGGATCCCGATCGCGGTCGTCGTGATGTTCGGCTTCGGCATCCTGGTCGAACGCACCATGCTCCGCCGCATGATCGGCCAGCCGGTCATCATGGTCATCATGCTGACCTTCGGGCTCGAACTTCTCTTGCGCGGCGCGGTGCCCGGCTTCCTCGGGTCGGCGGTAAAACGCCTGAGCCTGGGGATTCCGCAGGCCCCGGTGTTTCTCGGCGAGATGCTGATCAACCGGGCGTATCTGGTCGGCGGCGGCGTCTCCGCGCTGCTGATCGTCGCGGCGATCGTGCTTTTCAATTCCCGGCTCGGCATCATGATGCGGGCGGTGTCGGACGATCAAACCGCGTCGTGGTCGGTCGGCATTCGGGTCGAGCGCGCGATCGCCATCGCCTGGGGGCTTTCGGCCGTCGCGGCGACGTTCGCCGGCGTTCTGTGGGGCAGCATGCAGGGGGTCGATTGGAGCCTGTCGCTCCTGCTCATGAAGGCATTGGCGATCGCCATCCTCGGCGGCCTCGACAGCATTCCGGGCGTGTTGGTTGCGGCCGAGATCGTCGGCGTGTGCGAAAGCCTCGCCACCGGCGTGCTCGATCCCATGATCGGCGGCGGCACCCGCGACATCGTCGCTTCGGTCATCATCGTCATCACCCTGCTGATCCGGCCCTACGGCCTGTTCGGCCACGAGCAGATCGAGAGGGTGTGATGTTCTACCGGCGCGCCGGCATCCGTCACACCACTTACCGCCAAGAGCGGCAGCTGTGGCCGTTGCCGTTCGACCGCTTTCTGGTCGGACTGGTCGCCGCCTTGTTGATCATCGCGCCGTTCGTGGTCGACCGGCTTTATCTCGTTGCTTATCTCTTGCCCTGGCTGATCTGGTCGTCGGCGGCGCTCGGCCTCAATCTGTTGATGGGCGGCGCCGGCCAGATCCATCTCGGCTACGGCGCGGTCATGGCGATCGGCGCCTATACCAGCGTGCATCTGGTGCGCTTCGGCACGCCGTTCGAACTCGCCATGGTGGCCGGAGGATTGGCGAGCGCGGTGATCGGCTCGATCTTCGGTTTCGCGGCGCTGCGGGTCAAAAGCCTCTATCTGGCGATGGCGACGATCGCGATGCAGTACATCGTCGATTTCGTCATCACCCACGTGCCCGGCATCTCAGGCGGCGGCATGGCCTCGGTCGAGGTGCCGCCGGTGCGCTTCCTCGGCATTCTGATCGAGGGCGACTTGCGGACCTATTTCATGGCGCTCGCGGTCTGCGCGGTGGTCGCGCTGTTCATGCTCAATGTCGGACGCACGGCGTTCGGCCGGGCGCTCGCGGCGGTGCGGGAAAAGGATTACGCCGCCGAGATCATCGGCATCGACACCTTCAAGTACAAACTGTTGGCGTTCTGGTCGAGTTCGTTCATCGGCGGCGTGATCGGCTGCGTGCTGGTGGTGTGCTATCTGCGCAGCGTCTCGCCGGAACAGTTTCATCTCGATCTGTCGATCCAACTTCTCGCCATGGTGATCGTCGGGGGGCTCGGCAGCGTGCTCGGCAGCTTCTTCGGCGCCGGGCTCATTCTGTTCGCGCCGATCGTCTTCAACAATCTGATCGGCGCCGGCGCCGACCGGCTCGGCATCGCGATCGGCGCCGACCTGCGGGCGCATCTGCCGCTGATGCTCTACGGCGCGCTGATCGTCGTGTTCCTGATCATCGAGCCGCTGGGCCTCGCCAAGATCTACGACAATGTCCGCAATTACTTTCTGGTCTGGCCGTTCCGTCACGCCAGGAGGTGACAATGAGCCGCGGCCGGCGCGGTGCCATCAAGCCGGTAGCAACTCGGGAGGACGACATGAGACTGACACGGCGTAGCTTCGTCGCCACCACGGCGGCCACGGCCTTGACCGGCCTTCGGTTCAGTATGCGCTCGGCCGTCGCGGCGGACGCAAAAGTCATCAAGTTCGGCATGCCGCAGGACTTCACGAAGATCTATACGTTCGTGACCGCGGAATACAGCCAAGGCGCGCGCGACTATTTTACGCTCGTCAACGGCCGCGGCGGCGTCAACGGCTACAAGATCGACGCCGAAGTGAGCGATCACGCCAACGATTTGCCCCGCGCCATCGAAGCCTATGAGCGATTGAAGCGCGAGGGCATGGTGCTGATCGATCCTTTATCGACGCCGGTCGCCCGCGCCCTGGTGTCGCGTGCGCTCGAGGACAAGATCAATCTTGTCACCGCGTTCTCCGGGAGGAGCGACGCCGCCGACGGCGCGGTGTTTCCCTATGTAATGCCGCTGTCGCCGAACTATTGGACGCAGGCCGGGCTGATCATCGATTTCTTCCGCCAGCAGGACAAGGACCTCAAAGGCAAGAAGATCGTGCTGGTTCACATCGACACGCCGTTCGGCAAGGAGCCGATCCCGATCTTCCAGGCGCTCGGCCAAAAACTCGGCTACAGCTTCGAAACCTTCCCCTACACGCCGCCCGGCAACGACCAGTCCGCGATCTGGCCGCAGGTGCGCCGCGCCAAGCCGGATTGGGTGGTGTTCTGGGGCGCCGGCGTCGGTCAGACCACGGCACTCTCCGAAGCCGTCCGCAACGGCATTCCGATGGACCGCATGTCGTCGAGCGTGTGGATTTCCGAATCCGACATGGACGTGGTCGGCAAGGACGCCGTCAAGGGCGTGCTCAAGTTCGAGCCGTGCGCCAGCGGCCGCAGCCCCAAAGTCGTCGCCGACATCATCAAGGAGGTCGCCGGCAAGGGGCAGGGCGCCGGCCCGGAAGCCAAGATCGGCACCTCCTATTACAATTACGGGGTGATGATGGCGGCGATCATGGTCGAAGGCGTGCGCGTCGCGTTCCAGAAAAATCCGAACGGTCCGATCACCGGGCCGTGGCTCAATGACGGGCTGACCGCCATCACCGATTTCACCGCCGAAGGTCTGCTGCCGGCGATGACGGTCACCAAGGACGATCACCAGGGCGGCGGCAAGGGCCGCATCGCGCGCTGGGACGGCACCAAGTTCGTGCCGCAGACCGACTGGTTCTCCGCCAATCAGGACGTGGTGTGGGCGGAGATCAAGAAGTCGGCGGAGAACTTCAAGACGACCGGCAAGTAGACACACACCAAGCAACAAGCATGCTGCTTCGCCTCACCAACATCGAAGTCGCCTATGACCGCGTGTTCCTCGCGGTCAAAAGCATTTCGATCGACGTTCCCGAGGGGGGCCTCGTGGCCCTCCTCGGCGCCAACGGCGCCGGCAAGTCGACGACGCTCAAAGCGATCAGCGGCCTGTTGCGGCCCGAGCGCGGCGAGGTGACCAGGGGCGAGATCAGCTTCGCCGGCAAGAATCTGCTCGCGCTCGATCCGCCGCAGCGGGTGCGGCTCGGGCTCGCGCACGTGCTCGAAGGCCGCCGGGTGTTCGTGCATCTCACGCCGCGCGAAAACCTGTTGGCGGCGACCTCGATGCATCGCGACCGCGCCCATGTCGAGCGCCTGCTGGAGCGCACCTTCGCCTGGTTTCCGCGCCTCGCCGAGCGCGCCGACGCCCAGGCCGGCTATCTCTCCGGCGGCGAGCAGCAGATGCTGGCGATCGGCCGGGCGCTGATGACCGAGCCGAAGCTCCTCTTGCTCGATGAACCGAGTCTCGGGCTCGCCCCCATGCTGGTCGACGAGATCGTCGACATCATCAAACGCATCAACCACGAAGGCAAGGTCGCGGTGCTGCTGGTGGAGCAGAACGCCGCGATGGCGCTCGACATCGTCGAGCATGCCTATCTGATGGACAGCGGCCGCGTCGTCATGAGCGGCCCGGCCGCGGTGGTGAAGGCGAACCCCGACGTCGAAGCGGCCTATCTCGGCGGCGCCCGCCGCGTCGATTATCAAGCCGTGAAACACTACCGCCGCCGCCGGCGCTGGCTGGCGTGACGGCCTCAGAACTCCTGCCAGTCTTCGTCAGCTGCGACGGCGGTCGCGAGCGCGGTGCGCGCGCGCCGGACCGGCGCAGTGCGCACGGCGGTTTGGCGTGTCGGCGCCGGCGGTACGGCGTGCTGCACCGGCTGGCCGCTCGCCGCAGCCGGCGCGGCGCCGCGCGCGTCCGAACTGTCGTCGCCACGCAGGCGGAAGGCGGCCACGCGCGCGTCCATCGATCTTGCCTGATCCTCCAGCGTCTTTGCCGTCGCGGAGTTTTCCTCGACCAGGGCGGAGTTCTGCTGCGTCACCTCGTCCATCTGCGACAGCGCCTTGTTGACCTGCTCGATGCCGTTCGATTGTTCGACGCTGGCGCCGGCGATCTCGGCGACGATGGTGGCGACGTTCCTGATCGACGCGACGATCTCGCTGAGCGACTGGCCGGCCTTGTTGACGAGCTCGACGCCGTCCCTGACATGGCCGCTCGAATTGACGATCAGGGCCTTGATGTCCTTGGCCGCCTGCGCGGCACGCTGGGCGAGGCTGCGCACCTCCGCCGCTACGACGGCGAAGCCGCGGCCGGCTTCGCCGGCGCGGGCGGCCTCGACCGCGGCGTTGAGCGCGAGGAGGTTGGTCTGCCGCGCGATCTCGTCGATGACGCCGATGATGTCGGAAATCTTGCGCGAGGAATCCTCGATCCGCGCCATGGCCGCGACGGCATCGTGAACCACGGCGCCGCCGCGTTCGGCGACCGCGCTGGTCTCGGTCGCGAAGGCGTTGGCGCGTTGCGCGTTCTCGGCATTGCGTTTCACCGTGACCGCGATCTCCTCCATCGACGCGGAGGTCTGTTCCAGGCTCGCCGCCTGTTCCTCGGTGCGTTGCGACAGATCCGCGGTGCTGGCCGAGATTTCCGCCGACGCGCTGGTCACTTCGTTGGCGGCGACCTTGATATTGCCGATCGTTGCGCCGACGCGCTCGACCACGGCGGCGGCCGCCGCGGCGATCAATCCGACCTCGTCGCGGCGGCCGACGCCCGGCATCGCCACGGCAAAATTGCCGGCGGCGACTTCCTCGAGCGGCGCGACCAGCGCGCGCAGCGGCCGCGCGATCGAAACCACGCTCAACGCCGCCGAACCGATCAGAACGACGATCACGGCGAGGCCCATCAACAGGTCGATCCGGTTGACGCGCAGCGTCTCGGCATTCGCTTCGAGCTTGCGCTCTCTCGCGGCGTCGAGGAGCGCGGCCGTCGCGCTCTGGATCAGCGCGTTCATGTCCTTGCCGAGCGCGTTGGTGCGCTGCACATGCGTGTCGGTGTCGCCGTAATCCTTGGCCGCGGCGGCAAGGCCGTCGACGGCGGCGACGTAGCTTTTCACCAGCTGCGCCAGTTTTTCGAGCCGGTCCTTGTCGGCCGCCTCGTCGCTCGCGGCGAGGGCGGTTTCGATGTGCCGGGTGGCCGACGCCGCCGCGGCGTGGGCCCGCGCTAACGCCTCGTCCTGCGCGCTCGCCGCGATGGAGAGGCGAAGCTCGCGGGCTTGAATCTGCAGCGTGCCGAGGTCGTCGGCCGCGCGCAGCGCCTCCACGGCGGTGAGTTCCTTGTCGCCGGCGGCGCTGCGTTCGAGCGCGGCCCAATGGTCACCGAACTGCTGTTCCGCCAGCATGCCGGCCACCAGCAGCACGCCGACGCCGGTAAAGATCGCGAGCTTGGCGCGAATGGAGAAGTCGTAGGCGGCCATGGTGGGGTCCCGAGAGGCGACTGCGTATGATTAACGAAGCCGGTTAATCTGCGGTAAAATGACACGAGTGCGGCGCCGGCCGCGGCGCCGGCGCGCCCGCTATCCCGCGCTTTGAGCGCGGGCGCGCGCCGCTGCGGTGCGGGTCGCCACGCGGTCGAGCACCGCGATCATGTCCTCGACGTCGGCACGGTCGTAGCCCTGCGTGATGAAAACGAGCTTGCTGCGGTGATCGGCGTCGGGCCAGCGCTCGAGCCAGGACAGATTGTGCAGGAGGTGCTGGGCGCCCTGGATCACCGCCGGGCGGTCCGGCTCCTCGGCGATCTGGATGATGCCTTTGACCCGCAGCAGATTGGGCCCGAGATTCTGCTGCAGGGCGTCGAGCAGCAGGCGCAGCGCCTCGCGCGGGATCGGTTGTTCGCGGATGAAGCAGAACGAGGCGATGTCGCGGTCGTGCAGGCCGTGGTGGTCGTGGTCATGTGCGTGATCATCATGACCGTGGTCGTGATCATGATCGTGGCCATGCGGCTCATAGGCGGACGCGTTGAGCCAGGCGCGCGCGTCGCCCTTGGGGTCGGCCGGATCGAACCCGTCGCCGCGCAGCACCGCGGCGATCGTCAGGGCCGGATCGTCGATCCGTGAAATTTTGGCCGCCGGATTGAGCCGGTTCAATCGCGCCGTCAGCGTGCGCTCGGCCGTTGCCGCTTCGGCTTGGTCGACGAGGTCGAGCTTGGTCAGCAGAATGCGGTCGGCGAGCGCCACCTGGCGCACGGATTCCACGTGGTTGTCGAGCGTGCCGGGGCCGTTGACGGCATCGACCGTCGCGACCACCGCGCCGATGCGATAGAGCCCGGCGAGGGTGGGGTCGGACAGGAACGCCTGGATCAGCGGGGAGGGGTCGGCGAGCCCCGAAGTCTCGATCACGACGTGATCGAAGCGCGGAATGCTGCCGTCCTCGCGCGCATGGTAGAGATTGTTGAGCGTGGTGACGAGGTCGCCGAACACGGTGCAGCACAGGCAGCCGTTCTCCAGGACCATGATGGTGTCGTCGCTCTTCGCCGCCAGCATGTGATCGAGGCCGACTTCGCCGAACTCGTTGATCACCACCGCCGTATTCGCCATCGCGGGGTCGCGCAGCGCGCGGTTGAGCAGCGTCGTCTTGCCGCTGCCGAGAAAGCCGGTGAGGATGGTGACGGGCGTATGGGTCAAGGTCGCGAACCTTCCGTTGCTGCCGTAGATATAGCGGTGCGGCGCCGTTAGGAAAGATGCCGCTTTCTACGCCATATATCCATGCGACCTGCGAACGCCTCGCCAAGGCCGAGACCGGCCCTACCGCATCTCCAATTTGTTCCGAAGCCAAGGACCACCCCAATGACTGACATCTGAAGCGGTCCGCAAGTATAGTCGTTGATCTTCGGACAGGTTGTCCGGGTCTATGTACCAGTCGAGGTGTTTTGCCCAATACGGCCGATAGGTGCGAATGCCTGAACGTAGCCGTTGAAACCGCAGGCGGCGCGGATAGAGGGCGAAGGTCGTGTCGATGGGGGCATATTGATATCCGACGGCACTCGATTTCCAGATCGTGTATTCCGGGGTCTTGTGCCAGAATTGCTCGGTGTGTCCCTCGATCGCGCGCTTCTTCAGCGGATAATGATCCGGGATGTCGTCAATGCGAAGCATGGGGCCGACCACGTCCACTTTATGCCCATCGAGCATCGACCGGTAGAAATCGAGAATATCGGCGCAGCCTTGTTCCAGCGCCACGTCCGGATCGGTGACGACGTAGTAGTTCACCGTGGGATGCTGTCCGAGCCAATGCTGGACGGTCTCGTCGACGGAATTCAGATCGTCGTCTCGCACGATCGGGCTTCGATTGCGGTAAATGGTCGCTCCTTGCTGTTCGAGTTCTCCGAGATATTTCAGCAGCGGACCATAGGTCGAGCCGGTGTCGTGAATGACGATGCGATGACCTTGCACTTCTCGGTAGGAGCCGATCGACTGTTTGAGGACCGCGAGACGATTGTAGCTGATGATGAAGATCGGAATTTCGTCGTCCCTTGCGCCCATGGTCGATTCCCCGTATTCGCTGCAGCTGGTCCTACGCTATCGCTTTACATCCGTATACTACCCTTTTCTAGTTTCCGAACGTATAAGGCGACGAACAGCAATGGGCGACGACCTCGTGATGACCGCAAACGACACCGAATGTGATCCACCCGGCCGCCCGCCCCACAGCTTTCCGACCGATTACCTGAAAGTTGCGGGCGTCCACGTCCCGAAGCATGGAGCGGAAACGATCGACTACAGCGACGGCAATGAACAGGAGGAATACCTTTTACAGGTCATCAGAAATGCGCGCGACGTTTCGTTGTTTTCGCCGGAAATTGCCCGATCGATACGCGATTGGACCTCCACCTATCATCTGTCACCGCGGCGAGCGAACCTGCTGCGGCCATTCTCGACGATGTTGCGGTCCCGCGTGCTGGAGGTCGGCGCCGGTTGCGGGGCGATGACGCGCTTTCTCGGCGAGGTCGGTGGCGACGTGGTCGCCGTCGAGGGAAGCCATCGCCGAGCCCTTATCGCTCGCGAGCGGACGAGAAATCTCGACAATGTCGTCATCGTTGCCGATCGCCTCAACGATTTCGGGTCGAGCCAACTGTTCGACGTCATAACCCTAATCGGCGTTTTGGAGTATTCCAGAATCTACGTGAAGGAAACCTCCGATCCCGAGCAGAAACTCCTCTCCCACCTGCTTCGAATTCTGAAGCCGGATGGCGTCCTCATCTTGGCCATCGAAAACAAGGTGGGTCTCAAATATCTCGCCGGCGCGCCTGAGGACCATCTTGGCGTACCGTTTGCAGGCGTGAATGACAACTATACAGCCGATTCGGTCGTCACTTTCGGCGAACTCGAGTTGCGCGAACATCTCGATGCAGCCGGCTTCAGGAAGCAGCGCTGGTACTTTCCGTGTCCCGACTACAAGTTGCCGGTGACGATCTTGTCGCACAGCGTGATTTCGGAGCATCGTGAATTGGCGGCGACGCTGCTCGCGCAGTCGGTTGTTCGAGATCCGCAGCCGATTGATCGACCGTCCTTTTCGCTGGAGCAGGCATGGTCTGTCGTTGCAAAAAACGGACTGGTCGATAAGCTCGCCAATTCATTTCTTGTCGTCGCCGGTCGGTCGACCGCTGCTTTGGCGAATTGTGATCAAGATGGATCGATCGCCTGGCACTACGCAACGGATCGACATCCGGCCTTCAACAAGCAAGCTCGATTCGTCCCACGAGAAAGTGAAATTATTGTCGAGCGATCTCGACTGCAAGAGGAGCCGGCTCCGGCGGCTCCACTCGAGTGCATCCTGGAGAGCGAGCGCTTGATCGGCGGCAGCAATTGGTGGCTCGAGCTCTGTTCGATTGTCAACAAGCCGAACTGGACGGTACGGCAGATCGCCGATTGGGCGCGGATTTGGATCGACGCGCTGCTCCACGAGAACGAATTGGCGGAATTCAATGAGGATACATTTCGAAAGCGCGTAAGCGGCCGCTATCTCGACGCCATACCTGGTAATATGATCTGCCAAGCGGATGGCGCCACTCGCTTTATCGATCAAGAGTGGCGATCGGTCCAGGATATCGAATTCGGCTTTCTGATGTTCCGCGGACTGAAAGACAGCCTTTCGCGCATCACGAGTTGTGCCGCTCCGGCGCCGGGGACCCGTGCTAACGTCAACGGTCTGATTGCGGACGTCTTTGCCGAGCTTGGCGTCAAGGTGCCGCGAGCCGAGATCGATCGGCTTTTATTGCTGGAACTGGAGGTCCACTGCTGGGTTCAGGGCCGTAACAAGGAAGACATCTCCGAGGAAACGATGACACTTAGTCGGAATACCTGTCTTGCGCCACGCATGCTACTCGACCGCCGTAACAAGGAAGACAAATGGCGACGGTGGAGGAGATGGCCGTGGACTTGATCCGCCTGACGCCAAAGATGGCGGCCCAGACCGATCTCGCCGAACGCGGCCGTTTCGAACTGCCCATCAGGCCCAAATCGAATCTGAGACCGCGCCGAGATTGAGAGCAACCAACCAGGATCGCGCAAACGTATTCGGGCGTCGCGAGGCGAGGCTATTCCGCTTCGCTCCGTCCGAGCTACGCTTCTACCCCTACCTCACCCCTTCGCGCCGCGCAGGACGTGGTAGCTCAGTTCGCCGGGGTCGGTGAGGTCGGGGACCTTCCAGCCGTCGAGGTCGTATTCGGCCATGCAGTCCTCGGCAAAGCCCTTGAAGCGGTCGGCGTTGCCGGACGCCTGGGCGCCGAACAGGCAGTAGCGGCGGATCTCTTCGGTCGAGCCGCCGTAATTGATCTCGTAAAGCTCGTGGCGGCCACCGAACTCGGTCGCCATGCAGTCCCACAGAAGCTTCATCAGCTTGACGCGCTCCTCGGCCTTGTAGCCGTTCGAGCCGCGCATGTAACGGTCGAGGTAGGGCCGGATCTCGGCGTTCTTGAAGTCGCTGGCGTGCGAGTTGAGATAGATGAGGCCGGACGCCACCGTCTGCTCGATGATGTATTTGACCTTGGTGTAGGCGATGGTGGCGATGATCTGATAGGCGTTGCCCGGATCCATGTTCGGCAGCACGTAGTCGCCGATCCACGGCCGCGGATCGCGCACCATGGCGTCGGACAGCGCCCAGAACAGATTGCGCCAGGCGATGACCTCGCCGACATTGGCCTGCACGCCGCGATAATCCTTGGTGCCCGAGGCCTCAACCGCTTTCAGGAGCAGCCCGGCGATGAAGTCGAGCTTGACGGCGAGCCGCGTGCAGCCGTGCACGACGAAGCGCGGCAGGAAGCCGGTGCGCGGGAAGAAGTTGTTCGCCTTTTCCATGTCGCCATAGACGAACACGTTCTCCCAGGGCACCAGCACCTTGTCGAGAATGAACACCGCGTCGTTCTCGTCGATGCGGCTCGACAGCGGATAGTCGAATGGGCTGCCCATCGCCGTCGACGTCATCTCGTAGGAGGTGCGGCAGATGAATTTCACGCCGGGGTGATTGGTCGGCACCATGAACACCACGGCGAATTTTTTGTCCTGCACCGGGATCAAGCCGTGATGGGCGACGAAGGTGTAGTTGGTCAGCACCGAGCCGGTCGCTACCACTTTGGCGCCCGAAACGACGATCCCGGCGTCGGTCTCCTTCTCGACGTGACAGCAGATGTCGCTCACTTCGCTCGGCGGCCGGTCGCGGTCGACCGGCGGATGGATGATGGCGTGATTGACGAACGGCACGCGCTCCTGGCTGTATTTGTACCAGCGCTTCGCATTGTCGATGTAGGGATCGTAAAATTCGGCGTTGGCGCCGAGCGTCGCCAGGAACGAGGCCTTGTAATCCGGCGAGCGGCCGAGCCAGCCATAGGTGATCTTCGCCCATTCGGCGATGGCGTTCCTTCCGGCCAAAAGATCGTCGAGCGTCTTCGGCGCCTTGAAGAACGCGTGGGTCTTGCCGCCATTGCCGGTGTCGGTCGGCACCATGATCTTGTCGGCGCGCTTGGGGTCGTGCAGGGCGTCGTAGAGCCGCGCCACCATGCGGGACGTGTTGCGGAACGCCGGATGGGTGGTGACGTCCTTCACCCGCTCGCCATAGATGTAAACGGTGCGGTCGTCGCGCAGCGACTCGAGATATTCGCTGCCGTTCTGCGGCCTGGTGATGCCGGACTGCGTCCCCGTCACGGACATGGTGGCTTCTTTGCTGGCGGTACTCATGGCGTTTCCCCTCTTGCGTTCGCTATTTTCGGGTCCAGCGTTGAGGCTGAAGTTCGATTATCGAACGAGCGTGCGATATTTGTAATCTCACGAACGATACCCGCGCGATGGCCGACAGGCAAGACGACCCGTGCACAGCCATCGTAGAGGCGCCCAGGGCCGCCGCTACGCGACCAAGCCGGAAATCTGCGCGGCAACCTCCCGCAGGCGCGGCAGAAAGCGTTCGCGCATCTCGTTGCGGGTCGTCCGTGTGGAATGCGTGCTCAGGTTAAGTCCGGCGATCGCTTGGCCCGAACGGTGCACGACCGACACCGCGATCGAGCGCAGCCCGCGTTCCAGCTCCTCGTCGACGATGGAAAAACCTTGCGCATGATCCTCGCGGACCCGATCAAACAAAGCCTGCATGTCGGTGATGGTGGAGGGCGTGTGGGCCTCCATGCGCTGCGATTTGATCCGCCGCCACAGCTCGGCTTCGTCGAGAAAGCCGAGCTGAATGCGGCCGAGCGAGGTGTGGAACGCCGGCAGCCGCGTGCCGACCGCGAGCGTCACCGACATGATGCGCTGCGCCGGAAAGCGCGCGACATAGACGATTTCCGCGCCGTCGAGGATCGCCGCCGAGCACGATTCGTGGAACTGCTCGCCGAGCTGGCGCATCAGCGGCGTCGCCTGCTCGATCCAGTTCTGCGTCGCGAGATAGGCAAAGCCGAGCTTGAGAATGCCCGACGACAGCGAGAAGGAACGGCCGTTCTGGGTGACATAGCCGAGTTCGGCCAGCGTGCGCAGGATGCGCCGCGCCGTCGCCCGCGACAGTCGCAGCGCGTGCGCCACCTGCGACAGCGTCATTGCCGGCCGCTCCGCGCCGAACGACTCCAGGACCGCGAGGCCCTTGGCGAGCGTCATCATGAACTCTTTGTCGCCGGCCTTCGGGCACTCGTCGGGCGGTGTAGGCAATTGACAGAACCCTGGCTCTCGATGAGAATAGTTATGGCGCGAACCATCGTTCGATAATCGAACATAACCGACCGCACGTCATCGTGCAAGTTGGCAATCTGACAAGCCGACCTTGCAAGCTGACAGCAGCCGGTGTTCGCCCGCAGGACGCCAAGGCGGCACGGCCCGATCACCGGGCGACGGTGCCGAACCAAAACGGGGAGGACGGCATGGCGCGGAAATCAGATTCGCTTCGCTTCAACCGGCGCACGTTCATGAAGGCATCGGCCGCAACCGGTGCCGCGCTCGCCGCGGGAGGGATGTTCGCCCCCGCCGCGCGCGCCGCCAAGACCATCAAGATCGGCTATGTCAGCCCGCAGACCGGGCCGCTCGCGCCGTTCGGCGAGGCCGACAAATTCGTCACCGCAAACTTCCAGAGTTTCGCCAAGGACGGCCTCAAGATCGGCAACGCCACCTATCCGGTCGAGGTCATCGTCAAGGACAGCCAGTCCAATCCCAACCGCGCGGCCGAAGTCGCCAAGGAATTGATCGTCTCCGACAAGATCGATCTGATGCTGGTCGCCTCGACGCCCGAGACCACCAATCCGGTGTCGACGCAGTGCGAGATCGAGGAGGTGCCGTGCATCTCCACGGTCGCGCCGTGGCAGCCTTATTTCATCGGCCGCCAGGCCAATCCCGGCGCGCCGCCGACCTGGAAGCCGTTCAACTACACCTATCACTTCTTCTGGGGGCTCGAGGACGTCATCGCCGTCTTCACCAACATGTGGGGCCAGGTCGCGACCAACAAATCGATCGGCGGCCTGTTCCCCAATGACGGCGACGGCAACGCCTGGGGCTCGAAGCAGGTCGGCTTTCCGCCGGTGCTCGACAAGCTCGGCTACAAGCTCACCGATCCCGGCCGCTATCAGAACCTGACCGACGATTTCAGCGCCCAGATCGCGGCGTTCAAGAAGGCCGACTGCGAGATCGTCACCGGCGTGATGATCCCGCCGGACTTCACCACCTTCTGGAACCAGGCGAAGCAGCAGGGCTTCAAGCCGAAGGTCGCCTCGGTCGGCAAGGCGCTGCTCTTCCCGGTCGCGATCGAAGCCCTGGGCAAGAACGGCAACAATCTGTCCTCCGAAGTGTGGTGGACGCCGAACCATCCGTTCAAGTCGTCGCTCACCGGCATGTCGGCCAAGGCGCTCGCCGACGCTTATGAAAAGGGGACCGGCAAGCAATGGACGCAGCCGATCGGCTTCGTCCATGCGCTGTTCGAGATCGCCGTCGACGTGCTCAAGCGCAGCCATGACGTCGGCGACAACAAGGCGATCGTCAGCGCGATCGGTTCGACCAAGCTCGACACGGTGGTCGGCCACATCGAATGGGGCAACAAGAACCTGCCGCCGTTCGCGCAGAAGAACATCGCCAAGACGCCGCTGGTCGGCGGCCAATGGCGCATCCGCGACGGCAACAAATACGATATCGTCATCACCGACAACAAAACCGCGCCGGAAATCCCGGCCGGCGGCAAGATGCAGCCGATCGCGTAACGCGTTCGCGTTCCCCGCACCATCGTCATTGCCGGGCTTGACCCGGCAATCCATGGGGCCGATGAATTGCAGCAATGGCTAGATTTCGGCGATGACGACTCAACATGGATGCGCGGGCCTTCGCCCGCCGAAGGGCTATGGCCCGCAGGCGGGTCAAGCCCGCGCATGACGAGAGGGAATGGCGCGTGCGCGCCGAAGTTCAGGCCTTAGCGTGATCCTGAAACTCGACAATCTGACGCGGTCGTTCGGCTCGCTCAAGGCGGTCGACGGCGTTCACCTCGAGCTCGCTTCCGGCGAAGCGCTCGGCATCATCGGCCCGAACGGCGCCGGCAAGTCGACGCTGTTCAATCTCGTCACCGGCCTCATCCGGCCCGACGAGGGTTCGGTGCATTTCGACGGCCGCGACATCACGCACGCGCCGCCGCGCGCGCGCTGCATCGCCGGCATCGGCCGCTCGTTCCAAATTCCGCGCCCGTTCGAGAACCTCACCGTGTTCGAGAACCTCCTGGTCGCCGCGATCCACGGCCGCGGCCAGCGCGAGGCGCAGGTGATCGATGCCTGTGGCGACATTCTCGAACGCACCGGGCTCCTCGCCCTCGCCAACCGCCGCGCCGGCACGCTCAATCTGTTGGGTCGCAAGCGCCTCGAGCTGGCGCGCGCGCTCGCCAGCGCCCCGCGGCTGCTGCTGCTCGACGAGATCGCCGGCGGCCTGACCGAGGCCGAGTGCGTCGAACTCGTCGAACTCATCACGACAATCAAAAACTCCGGCGTGACCATCGTGTGGATCGAGCATATCGTCCATGCGCTCGTCGCCGTGGTGTCGCGGTTGATGGTGCTCAATTTCGGCCGCAAGATCGTCGACGGCGAGCCCCGCGCGGTGATGGCCTCGAACGAGGTCCGGGAGATCTATATGGGCATTGCGGCGTGAGGCGGTTGGACGTGGCGCTGCTCGAGACCGATGTGCTCACCGCCTTCTACGGCGACTTCCAGGCGCTGTTCGGCATTTCCTTCGCCATCGACGCCGGCGAAACCGTCGCCATCATCGGCGCCAATGGCGCGGGCAAATCGACGTTCCTGAAATCGCTCGCCGGCCTGTTGCCGCGCCCGGCCGCTTCGGTGCGGCTTGACGGCCGCGACATCGGCGCGCTGCCGGCCTACGACATCGTCAAGCTCGGCGTCGCACTGGTGCCCGAGGGCCGCCGGCTGTTTCGTTCGCTTTCCGTCGAGGAGAATCTTCTGGTCGGCGCCTATGGCCGCCACGGCGACGGGCCGTGGGACCTCAATGCCGTCTATCAGCTCTTTCCCGTGCTGCGCGAGCGGCGCGCCACGCCGTCGACGGCGCTGTCCGGCGGCCAGCAGCAGATGGTCGCGATCGGCCGCAGCCTGATGTCGAACCCGCGCATCTTGTTGTGCGACGAACTGAGCCTGGGCTTGGCCCCGATCGTCATCCGCGACATCTATGCGGCGCTTGCCGACATCAAGGCGCGCGGCACCAGCGTCGTCCTGGTCGAGCAGGATCTCGCCCACGCCATGGCGGTCGCCGACCGCGCCTATTGCTTTCAGGAAGGCCGCGTCAGCCTGACCGGCCGTCCCAAGGACCTTACCCGCGACGCCATTCACGCCGCGTATTTCGGATTGTAAGGACATGCTCGGCTGGGTTGATACGCTGCTGCAAGGGGTGCTGCTCGGCGGGCTTTATTCGCTCTACGCCACCGGCCTCTCGGTCATTTTCGGCATCATGCGGCTCGTCAATCTGGCGCACGGCGACCTGATCGTGCTTGCCGCGTTCGTGATGCTCGCCTTGACGGCCGTCGGCGTGCCGCTGTGGCTCGCGGTCGTGATCGTCGTCCCGCTGATGTTCGCGGCCGGCTACGCGCTGCAGTCGGCGCTCCTCAACCGCACGCTCGGCCGCAACATATTGCCGCCTCTCTTGATCACCTTCGGCCTGTCGATCATCGTGCAGAACGGCCTCCTGGAATCGTTCTCCGCCGACACCCGCCGGCTCGATGTCGGTCCGGTGCAGAGCGCGTCGCTGCCGCTCGGCGGCGGCATCGCGATCGGCCTGATGCCGCTGATCTGCCTCGGCGCGGCGATCGCCGTCATCGTCCTGCTCAACAGCGTGTTCTACCGCACGGCACTCGGCCGCGCCTTTCGCGCCACCTCCGACGATGTGGAGATCGCGCAGCTGATGGGCATCAACAACAAGACGATCTACGCGCTGACCATGGGCATCGCGCTTGCCGTCTGCGCCGTCGCCGGCTACTTCCTCGGCGCGCGGGCCGGCTTCGATCCGAGCGTCGGCCCGGCGCGGCTCCTCTACGCCTTCGAGGCCGTCATCATCGGCGGCCTCGGCAGTCTGTGGGGGACGCTCGCCGGCGGCATCGTCGTCGGCGTCGCCCAGACCGTCGGCGCGCACATCAATCCCGAATGGCAGATTCTCTCCGGCCATGTCGCATTCCTGATCGTGCTGGTGATAAGGCCGCGCGGCCTGTTTCCGCGCGCGGTCGATTGAGCGCCGCCGCCATGGCCGTGGATCAAACAAACCTGACTCCGCTCGGCTTGCGCTTGCGCGCCGCCTTGCATCGGGGCGCGAGCCTCATCCGCGCGGGCGCCGACCGGGCCGCCAAGGCATCGGCTGCCGTCAATCGCGCCGGCTTCGGTAAGATCCATCACCGCCCCGCGCGCTTCACCGTGACCACGGCGACGCGGGAATCGACGCTCACCGCTCTCCTCGCGGGCTTAGCCGTCGCCGTGCTGATTGCGCTGCCGAGCTTCGCCGGCCGCGGCCTCCTGCAGGAATTGTTCTACGTCTTCACCATGCTCGCTTTGGCGCAGCTGTGGAATCTCCTGGCGGGTTGCGCCGGGCTGATTTCCGTCGGCCAGCAGGCCTTTGTCGGCATCGGCGCCTATGCGCTGTTCGCCTTCACCTTGATGGCCGGCCTCGAGCCCGTGCTGGCGATCATACTCTCCGGCCTCGTCGCCGGCCTCGTCGCCATCCCGGCGGCGCTGATCGTGTTCCGCTTGCGCGGCGCCTATTTCGCCATCGGCACCTGGGTCGTCGCCGAGGTCTGCCGGCTCATCCTGGCGCAGGTCAAGCAATTGGGCGGCGGCACCGGCACCTCGCTGCCGCCCGACATCGTCGACTCCGTCATCGGGCTGCACTTTGTCCGCGATCTTTTCCACGTGCGCGGCCCCGCGGCGCGCGACATGCTGTCCTACTGGCTCGCGCTCGCACTCGCGGTCGGCGCCTTCCTCCTGGTCTACAAGCTGCTGCGCTCGCGCTACGGCCTGGCGCTCGCCGCCATCGGCGACGCCGAGGACGCCGCCGAAAGCACCGGCGTCGATGTGTTCCGCACCAAGCTCGCGATCTATGTCCTCACCGCCGTCGCGACCGGCATGGTCGGCGCGCTCATCTTCCTGCAGAAGGCGCGCATCTCCCCCGACGCGGCGTTCTCGCTGATCGACTGGACCGCCAACGTCATCTTCAGCGTCGTCATCGGCGGCATCGGCACCATGGAAGGTCCGATCATCGGCGTCGCCGTTTTCTACCTGCTGCAGGACTATCTCGCCGCGCTCGGCTCGTGGTACCTGATCATCCTAGGGGGCCTAGCGATCGTGCTCATGCTGTTCGCCCCCGAGGGCGTGTGGGGCGTCATTGCCCACCGCTTCAACATCAGCCTGTTCCCGGTGCGGCGCCGGCTGATCGTCGCGACCGCCGCAGCGGACGAACCCAAGACGTGATAGGCATGCGCCGGCGCCACAATCGCCGTGCTATAGCTAGGCCGTTGACGCCGTACCGAGGCAATAGATTTGCCGAGGCAATAGATTTCGCCCGCGACCATGACGAGGACCGACAATGAAATATAATCGACCGCAAGCCACCGCCTCCTGGGGCATGATGGCCAAGGACTGGGAGAAAGGCATCGATTACGATCGCCTGCACAAGGAGCGCGTCAAGCGCGCCCAGGAAGCCATCCGCCATGCCGGCCTCGGCGCCGTGCTCGCCTTCAATTTCGACAATATCCGCTACATCACCGGCACCCATATCGGCGAATGGGCGCGCGACAAGTTCATGCGCTATGCGCTCTGCCCGGTGGTCGGCGAGCCGATGTTGTGGGACCCCGCCCCGCCGGCCAAGCGCATCTCCTCGCCGTGGATCGCCGACAATGTCGCCGCGCCGATCTCGACCATGCAGGGCGGCCTGCCGCCGCAGCTCAACATCCAGGGCGACTTCGCCAAGCAGATCAAGAAAGTGCTGGTCAAGCTCGGCATCGACAAGGAGCCGATCGGCATCGACCTGATGGAATTGCCGATGCTGCGCGCGCTCGAGAAGGAAGGCATCGAGGTGGTCGACGGCCAGCAGGCCATGCTCGACGCCCGCGAGGTCAAGACCCCCGACGAGATCGAGCTTCTGAAAATGGCCTGCGCCATGGTCGACGCCACCTATGTCGACATCGCCCGCGCCATCCGCCCCGGCACCAAAGAGAACGAACTGGTCGCCATCGCCAACGACCGGCTGTTCCGCATGGGCTCCGAGCGCGTCGAATGCGTCAACTCGGTGTCGGGCCAGCGCGGCCGGCCGCATTCGCACACCTTCTCCGACCGCATGATCCAGCCGGGCGACATGGTGTTCCTCGACATCATGCACTCGTTCAACGGCTATCGCACCTGCTACTACCGCACCTTCATCTGCGGCGAGCCGAACAAATATCAGATCGACGCCTACGAGACCGCGTCGAAATGGATCTCGGCCTCGATCGATCTGATCCGCCCGGGCATCACGCCGGACCAGGTGGCGCAGGTGTGGCCGGACGCGCAGGAGTTCGGCTACCGCGACGAAGCGGAAGCGTTCCTGCTGCAATACGGCCACGGCGTCGGGCTCTCGCTGTGGGAGCGCCCGATCATCAGTAAGCGCTACACCGGCCAGAACACCCCGCTCAAGGAAGGCATGGTGTTCGCGCTCGAAACCTGGAAGGGCGCCGAAGACGGCTCCGGCGCCGCGCGCATCGAGGAAGAAGTCGTGGTGACCAAGGACGGTTGCCAGATCATCACCAACTTCCCCTCGCACAAGCTGATCTCGTGCGGGCTCCCCGGCTGCGACGTGTGGTGATCCATCCGTAGGGGCGGCCCTCGTGGCCGCCCTTTTGGCCGCCCGCTGCGGGCCTGCGACGCGGGCGCCCACAAGGGGCGCCCCTACGGACATCTTATCGGCGCCGGCGCGTCAACGGTCAGCGTTCATATCCGAACGGGAGGACGTCCGACGTGATTTACGACACCATCATCGTCGGCGGCGGCTCGGCCGGCTGCGTGCTGGCGAGCCGCCTCAGCGAAGGCGGCAAGGCGCAAGTCCTTCTCATCGAGGCCGGGCGCGATACGCCACCCGGCGAAGAACCCTGGGACATCCGCGACGCCTATTATTCGTCGTATTTCCAGCCGGACTATTTCTGGCCTGATCTGCAGATCTATTCGGGCGCGGCGAGCGCGGGTGCGCCGTCGCGCTATTATGAGCAGGCGCGCGTAATCGGCGGCGGCTCCGCCATCAATGCGATGGTCGCTTTGCGCGGCCTGCCGGGCGACTACGACGAGTGGGCGCAAAGCGGCGCCCGCGGCTGGGGCTGGTCGGACGTGCTGCCGTATTTCCTCGAGCTCGAAAACGATCACGACATCGACGGACCGCTGCACGGCAGGGACGGCCCGATCGCGGTCGGCCGCGTGCCCCGTCAGGACTGGCCGGGTTTTGCCCGCGCCGTTGCCGCGGCGGCCGCCGCGCGCGGCTTCGACTATGTCGCCGACATGAATGGCGAGGTACGCAATGGCTTTTGCTCGGTGCCGACCACCAGCACGGCGGAGAACCGCGTGTCGGCCGCCATGGCGTATCTGACGGCGGACGTGCGGCGGCGGCCGAACCTGCGGATCCTGTCGGACGCCTTCGTCGAAGCGCTGTTGTTGGAAGGGCGCCGCGTGACCGGCGTGCGCGTCCGGCAAGCCGAGCAAAGCGTCGACTACTACGGCGCCGAGATCATTGTCGCCGCCGGCGCCTTGCACTCGCCCGGAATTTTGCAGCGCGCCGGCATCGGCCCCGCGCAACATTTGCGACAGCTCGGCATCGACGTCGTCGCCGATCGGCCGAGCGTCGGCGCAAACCTGCAGGATCACCCGTGCGTCTCGGTCGGTTGTTATCTGCGGCCCGAAGGCCGCCAGCCGCGCACGCTCAGCCGCGGCCAGATCCTCGCGCTGCGTTACGACTCCGGCATCGAAGGCTGCGCCACGTCCGACATGTATTGGGCGGTGCCGAACCGCATCTCCTGGCACCGGCTCGGCCGCGCGCTCGGCGCCATCATCGTCTGCGTCTACAAGCCCTATTCGCGCGGCCGTTTGCAGATCGTCTCGGCCGATGCGCGCGCCGAAGCGCGGATCGAATGCAATCTCTTGTCGGACGCCCGCGACCTCGCGCGCCTGATGCAAGGTGTCGGCATGGCCGGCGAGGTGCTGGCGCACCGAAGCGTCCGCGCCGTGGCCGCTGACGTTTTCCCGGCGCGCTACACGCCGCGCGTCCGCGCCCTTAATCGCCGCTCCGCCCGCAATCGCCTGCTGGCGACGGCCGGATCGGTGCTGATGGAAAGCTCCGCGAGCTTGCGCAAGTGGCTTCTGAAAAACCACGTCAGCCCCGGGCCGGACCTCGACGCGCTGATCGCCGACACCGCGTTGCTGCGCGATTGGGTCGGCGCCGGCGCGATCCCGTTCTATCATCCGTCCGGAACGTGCCGCATGGGGGACGCCGCCGACCCGGCGGCGGTCGTCGATAATCAGTGTCGCGTCATCGGCGTCGAGGGCCTGCGCGTCGCCGACGCTTCCATCATGCCGTCGGTGCCGCGCGCCAACACTAACTTGCCCGTGATCATGATCGCCGAAAAATTATCCGCGATGCTGCGCATGTAAATGCGCAGCGCTACGGGCTCCTAAGGCGGTCTTGGACTGGGCGGGTCGCGGGGCGCCGATGCGCAGCCGCCGATCCGAGAGCGACAAACCGCCGCCGACAAACATGATAAGAGCGCCAAGCCAGATCATCAGCACCTTGGGCTTGAAGTAGAGACGCACCGGGACGGTGCCATCGGGATTGGGATCGCCGAGCGAGAGGTAGAGCTGGCTCGTTCCCCGCGTCATCAGCGCAGCTTCGGTTGTCGCCATGTTGCGGGCAGGGAAGGTGCGCCGGCTTGGCTCCATGGCGCCGATCAAATCGCCGCTCGAGCGGCGCACGGTGAAATGGCCGACGACGTCGCGATAATTCGGGCCGGGCCGGTTGAATAAGCCGTCGAAGGTGAGCCGATAATGCGCGATGTCGATCGTTTCGCCCGGCTTAAGTGCAGCTATGCGCTCGGAGCCCCAGACAGTTACGGCGACGATACCGAGCAGGGTCACGCCGATGCCAAAATGGGCAAACGCAGTGCCCCACGCCGAACGCGGCAGACCCACCGCTCGGCGTAATGCGGCGCTGACAGGCACGCGCAGGATCATGGTGCGCTCGGCGATATCGACGATCGCGCCCGCCATGACGAAAATTGCCAGTCCGACGCCGAACGGCGCCAACACCGGGCCGCCGCGTTGCAACGCGAAGCCCGCGGCGATGGCGGCGGCCGCGAGCATTGCCGCGGCAAGGAGGCGTTGCGCGGCGCCGAGAAGGTCGCCCCGCTTCCACCCAAGCAGCGGCCCGAACGGCATCGCCAACAACAGCGGCACGAACAGCGGTCCGAAGGTGGCGTTGAAAAACGGCGGTCCCACGGAAATCTTCTCGCCCGTCAAGGCCTCGAGCGCCAGCGGATAGAGCGTGCCGATGAAAACGGTGGCGCAAGCCGAAGTCAGGAACAAGTTGTTGAGGACCAACGCGCCTTCGCGCGAGATCGGCGCGAACAAGCCGCCCTGCTTGAGGAGCGGCGCGCGCCAGGCATAGAGCGCCAGCGCGCCGCCGATGAAGGCGACGAGAATGGCCAGGATGAAGATGCCGCGCCGCGGATCATTGGCGAAGGTGTGCACCGAAGTGAGCACGCCCGAGCGCACCAAAAAGGTTCCGATCAGCGACAGCGAGAAGGCGAGAATGGCGAGCAGGATAGTCCAGACTTTGAGCGCGCCGCGCTTTTCCATCACCACCGCGGAATGCAGCAACGCCGTGCCGGCGAGCCACGGCATCAGCGAGGCATTTTCCACCGGATCCCAAAACCAAAAACCGCCCCAGCCGAGCTCATAATAGGCCCAATATGAACCGCCGGCGATTCCGAGGGTCAAACACATCCAGGCGCCGAGCACCCACGGCCGTACCCAGCGTGCCCAGGCGGCGTCGATGCGGCCTTCTATCAAAGCCGCAATCGCGAACGAAAACGCGATCGAAAAGCCGACATAGCCGAGATAAAGCATCGGCGGGTGGAAGGCGAGACCGGGGTCTTGCAAGACGGGATTGAGATCGCGGCCTTCGAACGGCGCGTCGGCAATGCGCAAGAACGGATTCGAGGTGGTCAGAATAAACAAATCGAAGGCGGCGGCGATCCAAGCCTGCACCGCGAGCGCATTGGCCTTGAGCTTCGCCGGCAAATTGCCACCGAAGGCGGCGACCAGCGCGCCGAAAAAAGCGAGGATGAAGACCCACAGCATCATGGAGCCTTCGTGGTTCCCCCAAATGCTCGTGAGCCGATACATCAGCGGCATCGCCGAATTCGAATTCTCGTAAACGTTAAACACCGAGAAGTCGGAGGTGACGTAACAGGCCGCCAGCGCAGCGAACGCGACGGCGACGAACGCGAATTGCGCGAGCGCTGTCGGCACCGCCATGCTGGTGAGCACCGGATCGCTGCTGCGCGTGCCGATGATCGGCATGGTGCCCTGAATCAAAGCTAAGCCCAGCGCCAGCATCAGTGCGTAATGGCCAAGCTCGGCGATCATTTCGCGCCTCCGCCGGCCGGCATCACCGCCGGTTGCCCGTAATCGTCCTTCCAATGGCCCGATTTCTTCAAGGCGTCGGCGACTTCCTTCGGCATGTAGGTTTCATCATGTTTGGCCAAAATCGTATCGGCATTGAACACGCCTGAGCCGTCCAGCGCGCCCTCCGCAACGACACCCTGCCCTTCGCGGAACAGGTCGGGGAGAATGCCCTGATAGGCGACCGCGATCTCGCGGCTGCCGTCGGTGACGTCGAAGCGGATCTTCAGATTGTCGGCGCGAACGAGGCTGCCGGTCTTTATTAATCCGCCGAGCCGGATGCGCGTGCCGGGCGCGATGTGCTTTTCCACCACATCGCTCGCCGAATTGAAGAACACGATGGAATCGCGGAATGCATTGAGCATCAGGGCGACGGCGATGGCCAGCACGCCGAGGCCGCCGCCGATCAAAACGAGGCGTCGCCGCTTGCGGGTCACGGCTGTCGTGTCCGGCCTGGAGAGATCTCCCGGCTGTGCGCAAATGTGTCGAGTGTTTGCGACGCAGCGTGTCGCATTGGTCCGAAGCGAAGCCCGGCGACGTCCGCACTGTCGCACCGCTTTCTGCATAATGCTGTAGAGCGGGTCATGACGGCTTCCGGGATCGCCGATCCGCGGCCGTTTTCCGCGATGGCGCCGCTGCAAACGAGGCTGGACATTTGTTCACCCGCTCGCCCTTGAGCGATTCGATCAAGATCCGGCCGAGTTCCAAGAAATCGGCCTTTCGGGGCGAGGTCGGCCGCCAAGCCAGCCCGATGTTACGCTGAGGCTGCGGTTCGACGAAGCGCAGGAGTTTGACGCGCTCGTCGCGCACTTCGACGTTGATCGCGACTTCGGGCAACAATGTCACGCCGTAGCCGCTTGCCACCATCTGCAAAACGGTAGCCAGGCTGGTCGCCCCGAGCCTCGTACGTTCGCGGCCGGCCTCGCCACAATAGATCAGCGCTTGATCCCGCAGACAGTGGCCTTCTTCCAGCAGCACCAGCCGCCGCGCACTGACGTCGCTTCTGGTGACCCTGGCGCGTTCGGGCAAGGGATCGCCGGCCGGCACCGCCAGCAGGAACCGGTCGTCGAACAAGATGCTCGTTTCGAACTCGCCTTTCTCGATTGGGAGGGCCAGTAGAACCACGTCCAACGATCCCTGAGCCAGCTCGCTCAACAGCGTCTTAGTCTGGGTTTCGAGCAGATCGAGGCTCAGGTCCGGGTAATGGCTGTGCAGTTTCGGCAGCAGCTGCGGGAGCACGTAGGGTGCCAATGTTGGAATCACTCCGAGCCGCAAGCCGCCGCCTAGCAATTCTCTTTTGCGGCACACGGAATCTGCGAGGTCGCGTGTGGCGCTGATGATCGACCGGGCGCGGCGAGCGACCTCCGCGCCGGCCTCGGTGAGCACAATGGCGCCTTGCCGGCGCTCCACCAGCTCCGCCCCGAGCTCGTGCTCGAGCTCGCGAATCTGCATAGAAAGCGCAGGCTGACTTACCGCACATTCTTCCGCCGCCCGACTAAAATGCCCATGTCGGACAAGTGCATCCAGGTAGCGAAGCTGCCGCAGCGTCAGCATGTCAATAACATACACCTGTAAAATAACTTCTTATTATCAAGATTTCTTATCCCGCGATCACAGTTTGCACTGCAAGCGGACATCGTCGCGGCAAGCTCGCCTACCATGGTTTCCTACCTCTGTGTCGCAGCGCGGGGCGCGGAGAAGGTTGGGGTCAGGCCTCGAATGGAAAGAAAAACCATGCGCAAGGCCGCTGCCGAGGGCGGCAAGGAGCGGGAAATGCGAATGTGTGGCGGCGCATGCGTGTGACCACGAAGAGAGTTCACTCGAGCGTGATGACTTTTCTTCGAATCGTCATCCCGCTCTAACTGTTTCTTGGAGCATGTCCTTTTCGCAAAACCGGGTTCCACTTTTGCCGGACATGCTCTCATCCGAGCCTCGCCCTCACTCCGCCGCGAGCGCGCGCTCCTTGAACGGCAGTCCCAGCTTTTGCCACACATCGACGAGCGCCTCGGCCAGCGCGTCGATCAGCATGTCGTCGTGATACGGGCTCGGCGTGATGCGCAGCCGCTCCGCGCCTTTCGGCACTGTCGGGTAGTTGATGGGCTGAATGTAAATGCCGTGCTCGGACAAAAGGAGATCGCTCGCTTGTTTGCACCGCTCGGGATCGCCGACGAAGACGGGAACGATGTGGGTGGGGCTCGTCATCACCGGCAACGCTGCGGCCGCGAGCACGGCTTTGGTGCGGGCGGCGCGATCCTGATGACGTTCGCGCTCCCACTGCGAGGTCTTCAAATGCCGGATCGCGGCGGTCGCCGCGGCGCAGACGGCGGGGGGCAGCGCCGTGGTGAAGATGAAGCCCGGCGCATAGGAGCGCACCGAGTCGATCAGCGCGCTCGAGCCGGCGATGTAGCCGCCGAGGCAGCCGAACGCTTTGGCCAGCGTACCTTCGATCACGTCGATGCGGCTCAAGGCGCCGTCGCGCTCGCAGATGCCGCCGCCGCGCGGGCCATACATGCCGACCGCATGCACCTCGTCGATATAGGTCATGGCGCCGTAGCGCTCGGCGAGATCGCAGATGTGGTTCACCGGCGCAACGTCGCCGTCCATCGAGTAAAGGCTCTCGAACACGATCAGCCTGGGCCGCTGCGGATCGGCCGCGGCGAGCAGCGCCTCGAGATGCGCCACGTCGTTGTGGCGGAAGATCTGCTTCTCGCAATAGGCCTGGCGCACGCCTTCGATCATCGAGTTGTGGTTCAGGGCGTCCGACAGGATCAGGCAGTTCGGCATGAGCCGGGCGAGCGTGGAAATTCCGGTCTCGTTGGAGACATAGCCGGAGGTGAAAACGAGCGCCGCCTCCTTGCGGTGCAGATCGGCGAGTTCGCGCTCGAGCTCGACCAGCGGGTGGTTGGTGCCGGCGATGTTGCGCGTGCCGCCGGCGCCCGTGCCCATCCGCGTCGCGGTCTCGACCATGGCGCCGACCACCTTGGGATGCTGGCCCATGCCGAGGTAATCGTTCGAGCACCAGATCACGACATTGCGCCGACCGTGCGCTGAATGCCAGATCGCATGCGGGAAGCGGCCGGCAATGCGCTCGAGATCGGCAAACACCCGATAGCGCCGCTCGCCGTGCAGCCGCGCCAGCGCGTCGGCAAAATAAGCGTCATAGTTCATGGGCGTCTCTCCCCGCTCGTCGCGTCATTAAGCCGTCACCGCGACGTCAATTGTTCTAACCAGCTATCTGCTCACTGCCCGCGCGCATGAATCGCGAGCCGTGCATCTCATTCTGCCGCTCCGTCACGAGGTCCCGGCGCCAAGACCTTTTGCAACGCGTCGGCGACACCGTCAGCCGAAGCGGTTGAGTCGAAGGCGCGGACGTATTTGCCTCCAGGATCCATGAGGTAAAGGTAGGTACTATGGTCCATGACGTAGTCTTCGGTGCCGGGGCCAGTTCCGTGACGGACATAATAGGCACCGTATTCCTCGGCGACGGCTGCGATCTGTTGCGGCGTGCCCGTGAGCCCGATGATCCGCGGATCGAACGACTGGGTGTATTGCTGCATCACCTCCGGCGTATCGCGCTGCGGATCGATTGTGATGAAGAGCGGCTGGACTTTGGCGGCATCGGCGCCGAGCGTCTTGAGCGCCGTGGCGATCTCGAGCAGCGTCGTCGGGCAGCTGCTTGGACAGAAAGTGTAGCCGAAATAAACCAGCAGCCATTTGCCGCGGAAGGTCTGATCGGTCACCGTCTTGCCGCCGGGCGCCGAGAGCGTGAACGGACCGCCGATCGTTACAGTCGACGTAACAGCCCGCGCCGGCGGCGCGGTCACACCCAGCGCGGACGCCGACACGATGCCGGAGAGGACCAGCAGACTAAGATTCGAAAGACGAACGAGTCCGCGCCGGCAATACATGCCGTATTACTCCGGAACAGCGCTTTGAGATCGTGATCTTAAGCCAACGGGTCTGAATTGTGCAAACTGTTTCTGATAACGCTTTTGCTTCATCGAGCGCACCAGTCGGCCTCATAAAAAATTATTTTGTGGTCATAATCCTGGATTATTTCGTTGGTCGCTATCGGCTCTGACACGCGGATCGCCGGCATCGTCTCCGAGCGGGACGTCATACGGGTGCTGGCCGATCGGGCAAGTGACGGCCCTCTTGACACTCGAGTTGTTGGAAAATAGATTTAACCAGATCCGCTGCCATGACGTAAAAAAGGGGGGATCCTTGAGGAAGCGCTTAAGTTCCATCACGGCACTGTCGGCCGTTGCGGCTGCGTCGATTGCCAGCCCTGCGCTCGCCTACGACGCGGGCACCGTCACCGGCGGCGGAAGCATCGAAGGCCAGGTCATCTACAAGGGCCCGGTGCAGACCACCAAAATCATTCCCAACAAAGACGTTGAAGTCTGCGGCGGCCCCTTCGAGCGGCCGCTGATCGAAGTCGGACCCAACCAGGGGGTTCAAAACGCGGCCGTGTATCTGGTCGACGTAGCCAAGGGAAAAGCTTGGCCGCCGGCAGGGAAGCCGCCTTACCTCGATAACGTCAAATGTGAATTCATTCCCCGTGTTCAGGTGATACCCGCGGGTCCGCTGGACGTCGTCAACAAGGACCCGGTGCTGCACAACACCCACGGCTATTACGGCAAGCGCACCGCCTTCAACAAGGCTCTGCCGAATCAGAACCAGACAATTGCGACTGACCTGACCCGTGCCGGCACGGTGCGTGTCGAATGTGACGTGCATGACTGGATGTTGGGTTGGATTTACGTCGTCGACAATCCCTACTACGCACTCACCGGCCCCGATGGCAAATTCAACATCACCGACGTGCCGCCGGGCACCTACAAGCTCGTGGCGGACCAGTCCTTCACCGGACCGGTTGAGCAATCCGTCACTGTCGCCAGCGGCAAGCCGACGACGCTGACGATCGAATTGATGAAGAAGTAACGCGCGATCTAATGGAGGCGGTTCCCCACTCAGGGAATCTTCCCCGTGGATTGTTACGCGTCAATAGCGGCCAGCGCCGCTTGATTTGCAAGATCGTCGCATGGTCCACGCGGTGCTCGCGCAAATCGGCGCCGTGCATGCGGCCGCGCGGCACGACATCTCAAGATGCCCGTTATCGCACTCAGTCTGAGCTGCAGAAAGATCGATCTATCGCACGCTTGCGTCGGCACCGCGTGCGTGCCGGGGATCGCTTGCGTTTATTTGACAAAACTGAGGTACGACGCCAGCGCCGTGATTTCGTTCGGGGATAAGTTGCTGGCAATGTGAGGCATCGGAGGCCTTGTGGCGTAATTATACAAGTGGCCCCACTGTTTGAGCCTCCTTACCAAGTAAGGGTACGCTAGCCCGCCCAATCGAGGAATTTCGCCAACGCCCTCGGCATTCGGGCCATGACAAGCAACACAGGCCACGACATTGGAAGCCGGGATCCCTTCTTGATATATCGCTCTTCCGCTGGCTACGAGCTCCGAATCGCCGTCATCGGCCGCGACAGGGGGGATCGTGGACAAATAAAGCGCCAACTCATGCGCCGTCTGCGGATTGAGAGTGGACACGACCGGCCACATGAACAATTTGGCGTTCGGATCGTCACGCCGATGCAGTCCCAAATCCAGAAGCTGATTGAAGAGGTATTGGTATCTCTGTCCTGCCAAGCGTGGTGCAGGCTGCAACCCTTGGAATGATGCGCTATGGCAAACGGTGCAACGCTTGGGGGTCTCTACGTCTATTGCCCAGGCGGGAACGGCAAAGGAAATGATTGCCAGGATCGCTATGTTCAAGCTGACGAGTTTCATGATGGGTTTCATGGGTTCTGGCTTCCATGCCGATCTGACTTCTTAGAGGGCGCGGCACCTTACCTCAGGCTACTGACGTAAGCCGCGACAGCTTCGATTTGCTGTTTGTTCAAGCTCTCCACCACCGGATACATGACGTCGGACAGGTGCTCTTTGCGGTCTTTGCGAAAATTCGTGAGGGTCTTGACCATGTAGGGATAAATCTGGCCCGCCAGGTGCGGAATTTGTTCGAAACCCGTGGCTGCCGGTCCGTGGCAGGCGGCGCACGCCGGAACGTTTTCTTCGGGCACGCCGTCCTGGAAGATTTTCTCTCCCATCGCCGCGAGTCCTCTTCGATCGCCCCCCAGCGGCCTGGGATTGAAAGCGCGGAAATCGGTCGCGAGAGCCGTTATCATCGCCGGGCTCAAGGAACGCGCCACCGGCCTCATGATGGAGTTCAGCCGCTGACCATCGGCAAAGGCCCGCAACTGATTTTCGAAGTATTCGGTTTGCTGTCCGCCGAGCCGCGGGATGGGATAGTAACCGCGAAAGCCTTGCCCCGATGGGCCGTGGCAGTCCTGGCAATACGCGATCTTGGCTTCAAGCTCATGTCGGGAGAACGCGAACGCCTTGGTGGCCGCCCCGCCGGCCGTCGCCGAGAAGACAACGATCGCGATTGCCAATTGCAATGCCAATCGCAAGCCGCCGACCTTGATGATGCGCCGTCCGCATCCTTGCCTTGGTGTTCCGGCCGAGGCAGATGGACAACTTAAGGCCATCGGTTCGTCTCCCACTTCCGTGCAGCGGCCCCGATATGGCGTGATGAGCTTCATTGCGCAGACCCGCGGGAAGGATCGGATTGCAGACTGCTGAGGTAAGCCGCGACAGCTTTGATTTGCGGCTCGGTCAACGCTTCCGCTATTGGCTGCATTATTCTCGAGACATCCATTTTCGACGGATGTTGACCAAACTCTTTGCCCCAGTTCGTGAGCTTGTCGACGATGTAATCATCGAGCTGACCCGCCAGCCGAGGAAAATCCTGGTTGCCTTCTGCGTCGTCGCCGTGACAGGAGGTGCACGCCTTAATGCGGCCGCCTCCGCGCGGCTCGACTCCCGTTTCGAAAATTTTCTTTCCTTCGGCCGCGAGGGCCGTTGGCGCGCCGCCGACGGGCTTGGGATTGAGAGCGTGAAAATGCGCGGCAAGAGCGGCCTGCATGCCCGGGCTGAGCGAGCTCGCAACGTGGAACATGATATTGTTTGTCCGGCTGCGCTCGGCGAATGCTGCCAATGAATACGTGATGAAGTCGGGCGTCTGTCCGGCGAGCCGCGGTATCGGATAATATCCGCGAAAGCCTTCTGCCGAATGCCCGTGGCAGATTTCGCAATATCCGATTTTGGCGTCGAGTTCCGACTTCGAAACAGCGCCGGTTTCCGCGGCAGAGGTGCGACCCGCTGCGCCGAGAACAATGGCCAGGATCGCCAATGGCAACGCCAATTGTATGCTAGCGACCTTCATCATCCGCTCCCGACGCCCTCATCAAAAAGCCGTCCAAATGCCGAGCATAAGGGTATTGTTGTCGGACACCTTGCTGCTCGGGATGCCGTAGAACGCGTTGGCATAACTATCCAAACGATTGTAGAGGTTGTATTGCAGAAACACCTTGACGTTCAGCCACGGCATGTAGTCGAGTTCGAACGTCTCCCACATGGCGTCGGGAGAACCGCTGCACCCTGGCGTTCCGGCGCAATATGCGAGCGGGTCCGGCGAGCCGGTGACTGAGGTGAAGCCGATCATGCCGCCATACTGGCGCTGATAGTAATAACTGGCGGTAGCCGCGAAGCGGTCAAGGTGGTTCTGCGTGTTGCTGAAGATGGCACCAACGTTCGCGGCGTTATTCGAGGAGTCTTCGTGCATATACATGGCGTTTATGGTGAAGATGTGCACGTCGCCGATGAATTGGTACTGCGTATCGAAGCCATAGTCCAAATAAGTCCCGGGGGAGGTCAAATCTGGAGCGCACCCAGTTGTTGTACATGGCGACCACCTGTTGTACATGCCAATGGTGCCGACTTCCCAGGAGTTATTTCCCCAGTCTTTCTCATAGGCCGCCCGCCAATATGGGTTCACCGTATCTGCAAGGACGCCGTCGGGGCTGATGGTTGAGTCGTTAGTAGGACCTCCTATCCCGACCTGGGCGGCCTTGTAGCCGGTCAATTCGAGGTAGATAGAATCATTGATGAAGACGTACGCTCCCACGCCAGCCGCATGCCCCGGTCCCAAACTGAACATGAGCGGTGCCACGGGAGCTGCCAGAAGCAGCGACGTGCTATAATTTGGGATGGCATACGCCATGCTGGGCCCGCTCGCGGGCCCACCTGTGTTCCAGACGTCCTGAATAGTCGGGCCATTGTTCGCGAGGACGCCCCAGAGCAGCCTTTTATCGGCAGTCTGGTCGACGTAGCGAATCTCCTGATTGTCGATGCCGATGGTGCCGGCCTGCTGGGCATAGGTCAGTTGCAGCCAAGCGCCGATGTGGTCGGTGATCGCGCCTGCAGCGAACAAACTCACCGCCTCCGGGAACTGGACCTGATTGTTCTGTGTGTGGGCTGGTGCCCCCGGGTACAACCCACCCGCCCCTCCCGGTGGCGGCGGCTGGTTCCAATTGGTAAGGCTGCCCTGCACGAAAAGCGAAAAGGGCGGGAGTTCGACGAGCGACAACTGCTTCTGGGGCGGTTGGCCGGTTGCGCCCGCCGGCAGGTTGTCATTAGTGAGTTCGACCCGCCAAGGCGTGTTCGTCAGGGTGTAGCCGCCGAGCTTGAAGCGCCGGCCCATCGGCGTCAGTTCGGGATACACCGTGTGGCAGGCCGAGCAGGCCAGGCCGGTCTGGCGGGCGAAGGACGGCACTGCCCGCGCGTTCCCGGCCATGAGCAGGGTCGCCGGCAACGCGATGATCAAGGCTGCTACCAACAACCTCAGTGTTTTCATTACAACCCCCCCCCGCAGTCCAGACGGAACGTACCAGACGGAACGTAGACTTATCTCACGCGGACTGCTGCGATCCGCGATTGCCCCTTCATCCGGCAAACATCGTTAGACAGCCATTGCAAATTCCTTCGTTGTTCCGTTTTTTGATCAAGTTTTGATCAAGTTAAGTGTTCTTGATGAAGGTGCAGTGTTTTGATCAACCGCGCAGTGGTGGTATGATCATTTTGCGCCACAATGAGCGTGTCAATCCTAAAAACGATCGTTCGATCGCATTTCGGGGAAAATGATGCTTTTCTGTGAAAATGATGCTTTTCAGCAACACGCAAGGCCGGCAATGAGCCGAGGCCGCAGCCGCAGCCGGTCGGTTACCGCTAAGACCGCATGAGGTAACAACCGGCATTCCCCGGATGACGCGCTGATTTTGGCAACGGCCGCCGCGATTCAGATTTAGCGATCAGCAGCTTATCCGGGATTGCGGGATATAATTCGCCCGGCTGCGGCCGCCGCCGCCGCCCGCACCAGCATGAGGCGCTCGGCGGTCCTGCGTTCAAAAGCACCCGACGGGAGGAGTACGGCCAAAATGCCGGCGAAAACAATCAACGCCTCGAGCCTCGTTCGTGCTGCACCAGGTGAGGGTAGAGGTCATAGGCGTTAGGTTAAGCCGTGTTTCCCGGATGCAGTGCAGCACGAAGTGATGCACTGCTGATCCGGGATCGTCGCAAACACGGAGTTTCCGAAGGTCCCGGTTCTGCGGCGCATCACTTCGTGCTGCGCCGCGCCCGGGAAACGTACCTTAACCTAACGCCTATGAGGGTAGAGGTGAGGGTAGCCATCCGGACGTCGCTTCGGTCTTGCAAGAAGGTCGGCAAAGCGCGATTGTTCACGTCAGACCGGGAGCCATCTGGGGAATCCCGGCTTAAGCCTTTGATGTGAGGTATCCAATGTCACGCTTTGGGGTGCTTCTGGTCGCGGCTGCAAGCATAGGACCTATAACACCAAGCGCCGCGGCCCAATGCTATTATTTCGAGAGGGCGGCAAATAGGTGGGAGCCGCTGCCGACCTTCATGTGCCCCAAGGCCCAATGCTCTTATTTCGAGAGAGCAGCAAATCGGTGGGAGCCGCTTCCGACCTTCATGTGCCCCAAGGACCAATGCTATTATTTCGAGAGAGCGGCAAATAGGTGGGAACCGCTTCCGACCTCGGAATGTCCCTGATGCTGTTGAAATAGGGAGGCAGGCGTCGATCGCCTGAGACCACCAGGCTCGAGGTTGGGAACCGCAAACCGAGAGCGAGGAGAGGAAGGAGTTGCTTTGCGTACCGTGGCTCTCCTAAGTGTCGCCGTCGCGCTAACCGCTTGCGCGTCGCCGCCGCACACGATTTATTTGCGTACGGACGGCCAGGATATAGCCGGCGACCCGGTGCTTCGTCAGCAACTCGATACGGATCAGACGATCTGTCAGGGCGAGCAGCAAAAAGCGAGCTTGGGCGGCAAGATGCTCGCAGGCCAGGGTTGGGACCAAGTGGTCGCTGCCGCCAATCGAAGCGACGCGGCTGGCCAAGTCGGACAGGGTTGCATGGCTGCAAAGGGATACGTCTTGGTGCCCGAGGACCAAGCGGCTGCAAAGCGGCAAGAACTTGCAGCCGTGGCGGCCGAGAAGGCACGTCGCGAGGCCGCCGCCGCTCCGCCTCCGCCTCCAGTCGTACCACAGCATGCCGCGCTCAAGCCTAAACCAAAGCCTAAACCACAGCCCCCGCAAGTGCAGCCAACGCCCTGGCCTCCGCAAGTACAGCCAACGCCCCAGCCTCCGCCAAGATGATTGCAAAGCCTGTGCAGCAGTCTGAATTCGCGGCTTTCCCGACGCGATCCGCGATGTTTGCGATTACATTGCTGGGGCTCTTACATTGTCGCATTGCCGTCGCCGCACCGTTGCTGATCTGCGGGATCGGCGCGCGCGAAAGTCCTCAGCGATTGCGCGCTTGTGCGCTGCAAAACGAGTTCCTCATTTAAATTTTTGTGACCCTCATAACCCAGGCGAAACGAATCCGACCGCGGATGTTCACGTCGCCGAGCCATGGGGCCTGTCCGGGGAACGTTTGTGCCCATTAGGTTCGCGGAGTTCCTCATAAGAATTCTTGACTTTTACCGATCGGCGATTTGAACGAGACTAAAGAAAATCGAAATCCGGCCGCAGCCCGGCTATAGACCGTAAAAAAGGGGGAATCCTTGAGGAGGCGCCCAGGTTCGATTACGGCACTCTCTGCCTTTGCCATCACGGCGGCTGCCATCACGGCGGCACTGACAGGGGCGCTGACAGCCACGCCGGCATTCGCCTACGACGTGGCCGCAGTCAGCGGCGGCGGAAGTGTCGAAGGCCAGGTCGTCTACAAGGGCCCGGTGCAGACCCGCAAAATCATCCCCAACAAAGACGTTGAAGTCTGCGGCGGCATCCGCGATGAGGCGCTGATCGAGGTCGGACCCAATCAGGAGGTTCAGAACGCGGCCGTCTATCTGGTTGGGGTGGACAAAGGAAAAGCCTGGCCGCCGGCGAGCAAGCCGCCTGAGCTCGACAACATCAAATGCGAATTCGTACCCCACGTTCAAGTGATGCGTGCGGGTCCGCTGGACGTCGTCAACAAGGACCCGGTGCTGCACAACACCCACGGCTATTACGGCAATCGCACCGCGTTCAACATGGCGCAGCCGAATCAGAACCAGTCAATCCCCACCGAACTGACGCGTGCCGGTACCGTGCGCGTCGACTGCGATGCGCACGGCTGGATGGAGGGTTGGATCTATGTCGTCGACAATCCCTACTACGCGCTCACCGGCGCCGACGGCAAATTCCACATCACCGACGTGCCGCCGGGGACTTACAAGCTCGTTGCGGTCCAGGCTTTCACCGGACCCGTTGAACAAACCGTCGCGATCGCCAGCGGCAAGCCGACGGCTCTGACGATCGAACTGAAGAAATAGCGGGCGATCCAACAGGGGCGCTTCGTCGCCTCTAGCGCCCATAATGCGAGGTTGAAAAGGCAGTCTCCAAAGCAAGCGTTCTCCAAAGCAAGCATTCATCGAAGAGGAGATACCCGATGTCCGAGCTTGACCGTGAACGACGTGAGATGGCTGCGGTGCTGCAAAGGCCCGGGGTGGCTCCCGATCCCAAGATGCGGATCACGCGGCGCACGTTCATGCATCGAACGTGCCTGACTGGTGCGGCGACGGTCGCTCAGACTTTCGCCTGGTGGCCGCTGATCAATACCATCGACATTGCCTACGCTGCCGAACCGCCTTTCAAGTTCGCCTGGATCTCCGATACCCACCTCTATCCGGAGTCTGTCAACGAGCGGTTCGTCGAGAAGACGAAGCGTGCCGCGAAAGAAGTGCAAGCCATGAACCCGCCGGCTGATTTCCTGATCTTCGGCGGCGACTTGGCTCAGCTTGGTAGGGCCAACGAACTCGCGCTCGGGATTCAGCTGTTGTCGGAAATCAAGGTCCAGAAAGTGTTCATCCCCGGCGAGCACGACTGGTATTACGACATGGGCGCGGAATGGCGGAAGCACTTCGACAAGCCCAGCTGGAGCATGGATCACAAGGGGGTGCGGTTCATCGGGCTCGACACCGTAAGCCACGCGCCGGATTATTGGTCGGCAAAGAAAATGAGCCCCGAGGAGCGCATGGACCACATGGCGACCCTCGACGGCACCGTTGCCGGTCCGTGGGCCGGCGTGGGCCACGAAGGCCTCGATTGGCTGTCGAAGACGCTGAGCGACTGGGACAAGTCCAGGCCGGTTGTGATCTTCACCCACAATCCGCTCTATGAATACTACCCGCCGTGGAACTTCTGGGTCCGCGATTGGCGCGACGTCAACGACATCCTGAAGCCCTACAAGAACGTCACCAACATCCACGGCCACGTCCACCAGGTGCTTTATAATGAGATCGGGAACATGCGCTCGATCGGCATGCTGGCGACGTCCTGGCCATGGCCCTATGCGCCGGAGGGCGTCCCCAAACTCACCGTGCCGATGATCCGGGTCGACCCCGGCGATATCTACGACGGCGTCGGCTGGGGTGACCTCAGCGTGAAGAATGACAAAATCGAAACCGAATACGTGATGTGGGGCCGCAAACAGGTCTTTGCGACGGACATATCCGGGCCGGACTCCTCGCTGAGTCAGCCGGAGGTGCTGCGGCCGCGGATCGCCGATGGGATGTACCCATACTGAGGGAGGACGGGCCATGACTGCTAGAAAGAAATTTCTCTTTGCGAGCGTAGGCGCGTCATTGCTGGTCGCGCTTGCGACCGTGGCGGCTCTTGTCGGCCCTGCCAAGGCGAACAAGACGCCGGTGACGCCACAACAATTGGAAGCCTACAATCAAGTGTTCATGGACGAGGTCAAGAAGGGCGACTTGCTGTTCCATGGCGATGCGGCCACGGCGAAGCAGATGGGGGTCAAACTCACGACCACGGCAATGGCCTGCGCGATGTGCCATCCGATGGCCTCCGACACCCATCCGATGTCGTTCCCGAAGTTCCAGGTGAGCATGAACGAATTCGCGACGCTGCGCGACATGATCAACTGGTGCATCGAGAAACCCAACCAGGGCGAGAAGATCGATCCTCAGTCCGAGGCGATGAAGGCCCTGGAGGCCTACATCTACTGGTCCAACACCGGTTCGGTGTTGGTCCCCGGCAAGTACTAGGCGCCGTTCGAGTGGGGGCGAGGGCCGGTCCGTCGGCCCTCGATTTTCCCATCGGCATCATCCTGGTTGCTTGAGGTTTACACCAGACCACCGGAGCCACAGGCGCTCGCGAACTGGTGTCAATGAAGAGGGGAACCGCGCGGCCTTCGCAGTTCGCAGGCCGGCGTCAATGATAAGGGGACGCGAGGGGGCCATGACGGAAACGTTGCAGCTGCGCGGGCGATTTGCCGGTGTCAATCTTGATGAATTGGTCGATGCCCAGGTGGTGCGAACCTGGCTCTACTGGGGAATGTTCTGGCTGATGGTCACGCCAACGGTCGGTGTGACCATTTCGGCCATGTTCAATTTTCCCGATTATCTCGGCACCACGCAACTGGGGCTGACATTCGGCCGGCTGCGGCCCATCCATGTCAACGGCGTGATCATGGGGGCCTTTTCGTCGCTGTTTATCGGCGAGTGCTATTATTTGGTGCCGCGGCTCTGCGGCGTGCGCGTGGTCTGGCCACAGTTGGGCGTGCCGGCGGCCTGGGTATGGAATCTGTCGCTCATGGCAGGGCTCATCGGGATTGGGCTGGGCTACAATCACGGGCTCGAGGCGGGCGAGCTACCGCTCTACTCCGAAATTCCGATTGTTATCGTCACCGCGACGGCGACGGCGCAGTTCCTCGTCACCATCTCGCGGCGCCTGGAGGCGCCGCTCTACGTCGCGCTCTGGTATCTCATCGGCGCCTTCATCTGGACGACGATGAATCTCGTTCTCGGCAGCTTCATCCTCCCCTACACGATTTCAGGCATCAACAGCGCGGGATTCCACGGGCTCTATATCCATTACATCGTCGGCCTGTGGCTCACGCCAGCGGGCTACGTGCTCATCTACTATTACCTCCCCGTCAGCGTGCGCAATCCGCTTTACGCCCACAAGCTGTCGCTGGTCGGCTTCTGGTCGCTCGCGCTGTTCTATCCGTTCGTCGGCATCCACCATTATCTCTACAGCCCGATCGCCGACTGGGCCGAAACGATCGCGATCATCACCTCCATGCTGCTGATCATTCCGGTGTGGACCGTGCTCGTGAACTTCTTCGGCACGGTGAAGGGCAGGTGGGAGGGCTTCGGCAGAAATCTGCCGGCGAAGTTCCTGATCATGGGCGCGCTGATGTATCTCGCCGGCTGCTTTCAAGGCTCGACCGAGGCGTTGCGCGTGATCCAGCAACCCACCCACTTCTCCGACTTCGTCATCTCGCACTCCCATCTCACCGTGTTCGGAACCTTTGTGGTCTGGGCGATCGGCGGCTTGGTCTACACTTGGCCGCGGCTGTGCGGGCGCGAGCTGTGGTCGTTTACGATGGGGAACCTGTCATTCTGGCTGATCACCGCCGGCATCACCACCATGGGCTTGGTGCTGACCTTCGCCGGTCTGCAGCAGGGCTATCAATGGATGAACGGCGAAGATTGGGTCTACAGCATCATCCACATGCGGCCGTTCTGGTTCGTGCGAACGTTATCGGGCGTCAGCATGGATGTCGGCATGGGCCTGCTTGTGGTCAATCTGATGATGACCGCGCTCACCAGCCCGAACCGAGCGAGAGGACCGATCCCTAGAGGTATGACCCCCATTCCAGCTGGAGGGCCGGCAGAATGACTGCGCGCTTTGTGGCTCTGGTGGCCGGCATTTTTTGCTTCTTTCTCGCTGTCTTCACCCAGGGCATCCTCACCTTGATCGAACCATCGGCGCGGACCGCCGACGTCACCGCGGTGGTGCGCACCGATCTCGGCCAGCTCAAATGGATGGCGACCGAGGCCACCGACTACACGCCGCTGCAAGAGCGCGGACGGCGCGTCTATCTGCGCGAGGGCTGCTGGTACTGCCATTCGCAATTCGTGCGCCCGGTAACCGGCGAGACGCGCCGCTGGGGCCCGGTGAGCGAGGCCGGCGAATATGACTTCGACACGCCGCACCTGTTTGGGACGCGGCGCATCGGGCCCGACCTGACGCGGGTCGGGCTGAAATATGGCGACGAATGGCACTACGCCCATTTCTGGAATGCGCGCATGCTCACACCGGAATCGATCATGGCGCCATACGAGGGTCTTTTCAATGCACCCGCGGACCGGGTCAAGATCGTCGACGCCGGCGGCGGCAATAAGACCCTCGAGCAGACGTCGTTCACCAAGTCGCTGTTTAACTTCGGCAGTGCGGAGCAGATAAAGCTGACGCCGAACGCGGACGGGTTGTTGTTCGTCCCGCTGGCGGCGCACGGTAAGATGCCCCTCATTTGGACGCCCAACAAGGAATATACCGGCGACACGGTCAGGATTGTCGGCGAAACCGACGATCTCCGCTCCCTGATCTCCTATGTTCAGAAGCTCGGCATGAATCGCGGTAAGTGGCGCGATCTATTTGAGCCGCAGGACATCGAGGTCACCGACGTCACCATGCCACGCTCGGCGGAATGGATAGCCTACGGCAAGGAGGTCTATGAAGCGCGCTGCCTCGGCTGCCACGGCGAAAAAGGCGACGGCAACGGACCGGCCGCGACCTTCCTGTACAATCAGCGCCCGCGCAACTTCAGCGCCGGCGTGTTCAAGTTCAGGCTGACTCAGAAGCCGGTGCCGACCGATGGCGACTTGCTGCGGACCATCACCCGCGGGGTGCGCGGCACGGCGATGCCGGCTTGGTATGAGCTGCCGATCAACGACCGACTCGCGGTCATCCAGTACATCAAATACGTGCTGGCGGTGGACCGCAGCGATCCTACCAAGCCGTATGCCTATTTCACCGAAGAACCGGCCGGCCAGCCCCTTTACGTCGGAAAGCCGCCCGCTCCTTCGCAGGACATCCTCGGCCATGGCAAAGAGGTCTGGCAAAACGCGAAATGCTGGGAATGCCATGGCCAGAGCGGCAAGGGCGATGGCGAGAAGTCGACCGGGCTGAAGGACGATTTCGGCTTCCCGATCCGGCCGGCAAATCTCACCAGCGGCCAGTTCAAGTCGGGGCCGGCGGTAGAGGATATCTTCAGAACCATCAGCACCGGATTGAGCGGCACGCCGATGCCCTCCTTCAGGGACTCGCTGCCGGAAGCGGACCGCTGGGCGCTCGCCTATTACATTCTCTCGCTTTCCGCCTTCACGGATCCGCTGACTGGAGAACCGCTGAAAATTTCCGACGCCACCAAGAAGGCGCTCGACAATCCCAATCTCCAGGCCGATACGCCCGACGAGGCGTACATCCCGGAGGGGGGCCGGAATAAGACAGGCAGCGCTTCGGCAGCCGACTCCGCATCGGTCGAGCCCGCCGGCGCGATCGTTCGCACCAGCGGCAATGCTGCGCCAAACAAGAGCGAGTGAACCATGACCGAAGTCGAGTTCGAAGTCATCGGACCCTACGTGGTCTCGTTGATTATGAGCATCGGGGCGGTGTGCATCTTCATCTGGGCCGTTCTCGCCGGCGCCTTCAACGGCGCCGACGAGGAGGCGCTGCGCTTCTATCACCGAGAGGTCGACAATGACAGACACGCAACGCACTAGGGGAAATGCTCCGCCGGGGTATTCCGAGGGACATCACCACGGCGCCAACGAACTGGAGGAGTATGCCGGCGGGTATATCGAGGCGTGGGTCGGGCGCATACCGGCTTGGCTGCTGGTGGTCTATACGGTGCTGTTCGTCTGGGCGCTCTACTACGGCTACACTTACTGGGGCGGGCTCGGGCCGGGGCGACCGCTTTGGTGAAACACCGCAATTGACGGTCCGGCAATTGACGGTCCATCCAACTGACGAGCTTATCGATACTTGAAAACGGCTGAACGAGCCGAGGAAGAGGTAGGGATATGATTGCAGCCAGAATCGTCCTTGCGGTGGCGAGTTTGAATCTCCTCTTCCTGTTCTCAGAACTAGCCCTGAACGTGTTCAAAGCGTCCTTTGGCTGAGGAGGAGACAGCATGCTGGCGCACACGGCCTTCTCGCTCGCCGAGGCGAGCCCGAGCCAAATGATCGCATTCTTCGGCGGGGCGGTGGTTACCATCGCCTTCTTCGTCTGGGTCGCGTACCTCGTGAGAGAGTAGGGTGGCGGGCTTTTCCGCAACGGGAGTGCGACGGGTCAGACAGGTCGATCCGTCATGACCTACTACTTGGTAGTGTTCGCCGCGGGTTTTGCCGGCAGCTTTCATTGTCTCGGCATGTGCGGCGGCTTTGCCTGCGGGCTCGGCCGCGATCCGCGCGGGCGCGGCGCCACCGCGGTGCGCCACCTGCTCTATAATTCCGGACGATTGACGACCTACTGCTTTCTGGGCGCGCTCGCGGGCGCACTGGGACAGGTCATATGCACCCGGCAGGGAGCCACGTTCACGCTGTTGAACGGCTCGCTGGACGCCGCCGAGCGAATTCTCGCGGTCGTCGCCGGACTGCTTATGATCGCGATGGCGTTGCAGTTCTTCGGCCTGCTGCAGGCGTTTCATCGGCTGACGGTAGGCTTCGGCAGCAGCACGTTCGCGCTGTCCTTGCGCAGCTTATTGACGACCCGCAACCGCGCCGCGCCGCTTGCTTTCGGGGTGTTCAACGGCTTCCTGCCGTGTCCGCTGGTGTATGCCTTTGCCGCCGAAGCGGCGAGCACCTTCCAGGCCCTGCCGGGGTTCCTCACCATGGCGTCGTTCGGACTCGGAACCTTCCCGGCGATGCTGATGATGGGCGGCGTCGGGCGGGCTCTTGCGCCGGCGTGGCGGCAGCGTGGCGTAAGATTGGCCGGGGGCTGCATCCTCGTCCTGGGCCTGATCACGCTCGGCCGTGGCTTGCTGCCATTGGGCGCCCACATGTCGCACGGCCTGTTGGGAGCGCACCCCATATGACCGCGTCGGGGGAGAGCTTGTGCCGCCATTGTTTGCTGCCTGCAGGCCGGCGCGCCCTGCAGCAAACCCTCAACGGCGAAAGCTGCGCGTTCTGCTGCTACGGGTGCTCGATCGCCTTTCAGGTCAAGAACGGCAAGACCGAGGAATGGGAGGCGGCATGGCTCCTCATCCGCCTCGGCGTCGGCGGCTTTCTCTCCATGAACATCATGCTGTTCAGCCTGCTCATTTATGGCGGTGTCTTCACCGGCGCCGACGTCAGGCTGCTCCCCTATATCGACATTCTCCTCCTGGTTCTGGCGACGCCCGCGGTGGTGATCCTCGGCGGTCCGTTTTTGCGCGAGACTTTGATTGAAGGCGCTCGCGGCCGTCTGACCTCGTCGGCGTTGATCGTGCTCGGTGTCGGCGCGGCCTACATCTATTCAACCTTGGCCGTCATCGAGGGGAGCGCCCAGGTCTATTTCGACACTGCCACCATGGTGCTGATGCTGTTCACGCTCGGCCGCTATCTGGAGGCGGCCGGACGGGCCCGGGCGGCGCGCGATCTCGAGCCGCTGTTGGCGGCCGAACGCGAAAACGTCGTCATGGTGGAGAATGGCACGGAGATTCGACGCCCCGTGCGCGAGGTCGTTGCCGGTACGCTGGTACGCGTGCGGCCGGGAGAACGCATCGCGGTGGACGGCGTCATTGTCGAGGGCGCATCCCACGCCGATGAAGCGGTTATTACCGGCGAGAGCCGGCCGGTCGAGAAGAGCGTTGGCTCGCCGGTGATTGCCGGCAGTATCAACATGGAAGGCCTATTGTTGATCCGCAGCAGCGGCAGCGGAACCGCCACGCGGTGGGCGCAGATCTGCCGGTCGGTGCGCGATGCGCTGATGCGGCGCAGCCCGATCCAGCGTCTGGCCGACCGCGCGGTCGCCGCCGCCGTGCCGGGGGTCCTGGCGCTCGGCGGCCTGACCGTGATTTACTGGGCGCACTGGCTGCCGCTCGATCGCGCCATGCTGATGGGCGTCGCGGTTCTGGTAGTCGCCTGTCCGTGCGCCGTCGGCCTCGCTGCGCCGCTGGCGACATCGCTCGGCATCGGCCGGTTGGCGCGCCACGGCTGCCTCGTTCGCGACGCCGCCGCGCTCGAGGAATTGGCGCGCGTGAGGGTGCTTGCTTTCGACAAGACCGGCACGCTGACATTAGGAAAGGCACGGGTCGTCGCGATCGAGACCGACGGCGTCGCGACCGGCGAAGTGCTGGCGCTGGCCGCCGGGTTGGAGCGCCATTCCGAACATGGCCTGGGCCGCGCCGTCGTCGGTGCCGCGGCCGAGCGTGGCATTGAATCGGTGCACGTACGGGACGTCCGCGCCGTGCCCGGATGCGGCATCGTCGGACGCAGCGACGGAGGAACGGTGGCTGCCGGGAATCTCGCTTTGATGCGCGATCTGAGCCTCGCCATCGCGCCTGGATTGGCCGAGCGGGGGCGGTCCGTGGAGGCGAGCGGGCATTCGGTGATCTATGTCGGCTGGGGCGAGCGGGCTCGCGCGGTGATCGCGCTCGACGATTCGCCAATTCCCGAAGCGCGGGCGACGATCGCTGCGCTGCGCGCCCGTGGTCTGCGCGTAGCCGTGCTGACCGGGGACCTTGCGCCGGCGGCGCATCGGGTCGCGGCCGCCTTGGGGATCGAGGATGTGCGCGCCGGACTGACCCCGGAAGACAAGCGGATCGCACTCGATTGGCATCGCCGGTCCCGCGACGTGGTCGCAATGGTCGGCGACGGCCTCAACGACGGGCCAGTCCTTGTCGAGGCGGACGTCGGCATCGCTGTTGGCACCGCAACCGATCTCGCCCGCGAGACCGCCGCGGTGGTGTTGCCCGTCGGCGGCCTGTGGCTGCTGCCGTGGATCATCGACGTGGCCCGCGCGGTTAGGACCACCGTGCGTGCCAATTTGCTTTGGGCTTTCGGCTACAATCTAGTGGCCCTGACGCTGGCGGCACTCGGCATGTTGCAACCCATCATCGCCGCGGCCGTCATGGCAGGTTCGAGCATTCTCGTGGTGTTGAACTCGCTGCGGCTGGAGCGACTGGCGGACCCTGTTTCATCGCAGCTTGCGGAGCAACCGGCGGGCGCAGACGGTGCGCGCCGCAAGATTGCCTTTCCGGTCGCGCTCGGTCCCGCGATCGAGCGCGGCTGAAGACGCCTCAACCGAAAACGTCGTGGGTGAATGCGGCGTACCAGCCGTCTGCTTGGCGCGCCGCTTGGCGCCGTGCCTCGTCGCTTTCGCCTACCTGACTAAAGAAAATGTCGGTGATCTTGATCGATCCTGCCTGGGGTTCGAGGTTGATGGCGTCGCTCACCGCGTCGTTGGGGGCAAGAAGTGTAAAGCACGTATTGAACAAGTGAGGCGTACTCTGCTCGGCGCCGGTTGTTGCCGCCACGATGGCGAAAGCGCAGGCCTTGGCTTGGCTATTGGCAACAAAAGCCGACTTCGGCATGTCCCCGGCGCTGGTCGCGTCACCGATGACGTGAATACCGGGCTGTAGCTTCGATTCAAACGTCATTGGATCGATGGGGCACCAACCCGTCTGATCCACTAGGCCCGCCCGCTGCGCCAACTCTCCGGCCATTTGCGCAGGGATGATATTAGCGACGCTGGCATTGAAGGTCGAGCCCGCAGTCCTGATCGCTCGGGTCTTCACGTCGACCGATTTGATGCCGCCAGTGAACTGGCCCGGCAGCCACTCGATCATTCCCGGATAATGGCGGTTCCAGCCGTCCTCGAACAAATCCTGTTCGAAGAACGTGTCCTTCGCATCGAGGATCAGGATCTTCGCCCGCGGCTTGAACTGCTTGAAATAGTAGGCGACGAGCGAGGCGCGCTCGTAAGGGCCGGGCGGGCAGCGGAACGGGTTCGGCGGCGCGACGATGACGAACATGCCGCCGTCGTCCATGTCTTCGAGTTGCCGTCGCAGCAGCTGCGTCTGCGGGCCGGCATTCCAGGCATGCGGGATGATCTGCGTCGCGGCTTCGTCGTAGCCCTCTATGGCGCTGTATTTGAAGGCGATTCCCGGGGCGACGACCGCGCGGTCGTAAGCAAGCTTGCCGCCGCCTGCGAGCGTCACGGTCCTCGCCACCGGATCGATCGCCGCCGCTGCATCGTGGATGACCTTGACGCCATAGGCTTGCGCGAGCGTCTGATAGTCATGGGTGAGCGTTTCGAGCGAGCGAACGCCGGCGAGATAAAGATTGCTGAAGAAGCACGTTGTGTATCTTTGCTTTGGCTCGACCAATGTCACTTCCAGCTTTGCATCGCTGATGGCCAAATACTTGGCGACGGTCGCGCCGCCTATGCCGCCACCGATCACGACGATTTGTGCCTTGGTTTGGCTTCTCGCCGCTCGCGCGCCGAGCGCCGCGACAAGGCTTGCCCCGGCAAAGCCGCCGAACTTGCGCCGTGTCCAGGTCATTGCCGCTTACTCTCCTTTCTTCGCGCGGCGAGATATTCCGCAAGCGTGGCAATCTCGGCGTCGCTGAGTTGCAAAGCTACCGCATGCATGATCGAGCTCGAACGCGCGCCCGACTTGAAAGCCGCCATCGCCTCGGCAAATGTCGGCTTATCCATGCCCACGATCGAGGGGATGCCTTTGTCGCGGCCATCGAGGCGATGGCACGACGCGCACATTGCGGCGAGCTGGGCGGCGCGCTCATTCTCTGCCGCCATGCCCTGATCGGCGATGAGAATGACCAGCCCGATCGCGATCGCGAGAAAAATAGACCGTGACATCGTCATCAAGCGACAACGAGTTGGTGTGCCAAAGAGTAGACGCCGCCACCGTCCTCTTGCCAGACGAACTCTAGCTGCCCGCTCTCCGTCGCGCGCAGGTAGAACTCGAGATAGGGGTTGGCCGCAATGGCCTCGTGCAAATCGGCGACGAAAACGTCGATGCCGTTATAACGGCAGACAAATTTGTGAATGATCTTGCGCGGGATGACATTACCTTCGTCGTCGTGGCGCAGACCGGTCTCCATCCGATGGCTGATCAGGGCTTTGACCTGAAAGATTTCGCCCTTTGTCACAGAACTTGGCAGCTGTACGCGCGGCATTGGGGTGATCATTTGCTTCCTCACTGAAGAGCGTCAGGCGCAACCGTCCGTGGCGACCTCGACCCAGGTTTTAGTCATCAACAGCGTGCCGTCGTTTTGCTCGGCAAAGGCGAGGACATATTGCGGTTTGGCCAGGCGGATACGCGTCAACACGCGCGGTTGGCTATGCTGCGGGATGAAGTGAAAGGTGGCGACTTCGATGAGCGGATTGCGTGGCGCCACGACGCGGACATATCGCACATGGTCGTTTTCCGTCATAGGGCTGTCGATATCGACACCGAGCGGTACGGTGTAGCCGTTCGGGAAGGTCCGCGGCATGACGAGATGAAGGCGATCCGACTCGGTCGGTGTCTTTCCGGTCAGCCGCTCGATCAGCGTTACGGCGTCTTCGCCGTCGTCGCTAGCGTTCGCCGGTGAGACGACAGCCGCGCTGGCAAACCCGGCAGCAATCGCCAAGAACAGCATGCGCCGCGTTAGTCCCGTTGCCAGGGTCTCAGTGGCCATACCGCGTTCCTCCCGATGTTCCTGAATTTTCCTCGCGTCGACAGCCGCGCCGCGCGCGGCCCTTGACCGAATGCCCGCAGTCAATTGCCGGCGGCTCAGAAGTCGATGTCGCCGCCATGCGGCGGGTGGGGATGCCCTTCTGGATGCATGCTCTCACGCGGCTCCTCAGCGACCATCGCTTCGGTCGTGATCAGCAGTCCCGCGATCGAGGCAGCGCCCTGCAAAGCGGTGCGGACAACCTTGGTCGGGTCGATGACGCCTTTGCTCAAAAGATTGCCGAATTCTCCGGTCCGAGCGTCGAAGCCAAAGCCATAGCTGTCGTTGTCCAGGATCTTGCCGACGACGATGGAGCCGTCTTCGCCGGCATTCATGACAATCTGCCGCGCCGGCCAGCTGAGTGTCTTCCTGACGATCTCGATCCCGTGCCGCTGGTCCTCGTTGTCGCCCCTAAGTTTCTCAATCGCCTTCGTGGCGCGGAGCAACGCCACTCCACCGCCGGGCAAAATACCCTCCTCGACTGCGGCGCGCGTTGCGTGCACAGCGTCGTCAACGCGATCTTTGCGCTCCCTGACTTCGACCTCGGTCGCGCCGCCGACGCGGATTATGGCGATGCCGCTGGCAAGTTTGGCGAGCCGCTCCTGCAGCTGATCGAGATCGTAGTCGGAAGTGGTTTCCGCAATCCGGGCCTTGAGTTCGTCGATCCGCGCTTTGATGCCGGTCTTAGCACCGGCACCATTGATGATGGTGGTGTTCTCCTTTTCGATCATCACCTTCTTGGCGCGGCCGAGCATGTCGAGGGTGATTTGATCGAGCTTGACGCCGAGATCATCGGAAATCGCGGTGCCGCCGGTCAGGATCGCAATGTCCTCGAGCAGGGCTTTGCGCCGGTCGCCGAAGCCGGGCGCCTTGACGGCCGCGACCTTCATTCCGCCACGCATCCTGTTGACGACCAGCGTGGCGAGCGCCTCGCCTTCGACGTCCTCGGCAACGACAAGCAGCGGTTTGCCCGACCGCAACACCGCCTCGAGCACTGGCAGTAGTTCCTGAAATGCTGACAGTTTCTTCTCATAGAGAAGCAGGTACGGGTCTTCCATCTCGACCAGCATCTTGTTGGTGTCGGTGACGAAATACGGCGAGATGTAGCCGCGGTCGAATTGCATGCCCTCGACCACTTCGAGTTCGGTCGCGAGCGATTTGGCCTGCTCGACCGCGATCACGCCATCGTTGCCGACCCTTTGCATCGCACGCGCGATGAGCTGCCCGATTTCGGCGTCGCCGTTGGCCGAGATGGTGCCAACCTGGGCGATCTGTTCGCTCGAAGTGATTTTCTTGGAATTCTTCCTGAGATCCCCGATGACGACGTCGACCGCGAGATCGACGCCGCGTTTGAGGTCCATCGGGTTCATGCCGGCGGCCACGGCCTTGGTGCCCTCCCTGACGATTCCATGGGCGAGCACGGTGGCGGTCGTCGTACCGTCACCCGCCAGCCGAGAGGTCTTGGAGGCGACCTCCTTGACCATCTGCGCGCCCATGTTCTCGAACTTGTCCTCGAGCTGGATCTCATTGGCGACGGTGACGCCATCTTTGGTAATGCGCGGTCCGAAGGACTTGTCGAGCGCGACATTGCGTCCTTTGGGACCGAGCGTCACGCCGACCGCACCAGCCAGCGTATCGATGCCACGCAGCATCTTGTCGCGCGCCTCGAACGAGAATTTGAATTCCTTGGCACCCATTAACATCCTCCCCAACAGTCCGTTGCGGTCTCCGCCGCTCGAGTAGGATCGTTGAGCCAATCCTTCGATCGGCACTGCTTCCATTCAAGCACGGAAACGCATCGGCGATTGCTGCCAACGACATTGAATTTTTTTATCCGGCTCGAACGAATCTTATGGCGATCTGATCTTTTTCCGGCCGATTGTTGTCACCCGTGCGCGGACGGCGCATTGTGGCCAATCAGCAGGGCGGTGACAAAAAGGTAGGCAGCGCATGAACTTCCATGCCGAACGGGAGGCGTCGACGCACGTCGCAACAGTCGGCAATGCGCTGCACCGAGAAGGGCAGATCGACGCCGACCGGCTTATCGACGTAGATCGAGACCTGGTAGGCAGTCAGGTCCCGCTGTTTCGTTCCTCAAACATCCTGTGGTCAGCGCCATGTTCAATGCGGTGCCTTCGTTCAGGCAGTCCACGTTGTCGAAAAAGAGTGCCGGCCGACTTTCCATGAACGCGGTGCCGAGTGCCTTGCGGCGCTCGTCCTCGCTGTCACTAAATGGATGAGCTGAAATCTCCCGGCCGATCATGAGGGCGCCAACAACCTTGACCAGCTTTGCCCTGCCACTCTCGGGCTCGTTGGCGTCCACCTGGAACGCGCGGCAGGAACAGCACATGCCGGTGCTGTTCTCTCCGACCACCGGCGCCGCGATCAACGGCGGGGTATTGGTTCTTGTGGGCGCGGTGCCCGACCTGCCGTTCACAGCAGCAGACATTGGACATCTGTTGGACGCGGGCAGCATTTAGCGCGCTAACCCATTGAAATCCTTGGCGCGCCCTACGGGACTCGAACCCGTGTTACCGCCGTGAAAGGGCGAGGTCGGGTTGATTTGCTATCCAGCTAGTGTTCCGCAACTGACAGACAATTCACAAATCGGCGCATTTTTGGTTCCGGCTCGGCCGGCTTAGGGTGACCCTCCTTTGGCGCAAAGCGGGAAGTTCCCTCTGTCGCGGTTGTCCCGTGTCGCGTCAGACCGTCATCCCAACGAACTTCAGCTGCGACAACTCCTCGATCGCGTAGCGCACGCCCTCGCGACCAACGCCGCTGTGCTTGACACCTCCGAACGGGTAACCATCAAGACGGAAGCGTGTGGCCTCATTGATCCAAAGCGCGCCGACCTGGAAATCGTCAGCAAATCGCACCACTGCGCCGAGATCGCGCGTGAAGATCGACCCTTGCAGTCCGAATGGCGAATCGTTGGCAAGCTCGATCGCGTCATCGATGCGGTCAAAGGCCGCAACGAGCGCGACGGGGCCGAATACCTCTTCCCGCCACAGCCGCGTTTCGCGCGAGACGTCCACGAGAACTGCCGGGGAAACAATGGCGCCTTGCCGTGTCGGCTCGAGCGCGAAGCGAGCGCCCTTGGCGATCGCGTCGGCGCACATCGCCATGACGCGTTCGGCGGCAGCCGCACTCACCATGGGACCGACGTCGGTCTTCGGATCGGTCGCCTTTCCGACATTGAGCGCGCGTGCGGCTTGCACGAAGGCGTCCAGGAAATCCCGAAGCCGAGGTTGTGCGACGAGAACGCGCTGGGCAGAGATGCACTGCTGTCCGCTCGCCTCGAAAGCTGCAGAGGCGATCTTTTTTGCTGCACTGGGAATATCTGCGTCATCGAGCACGATATTCGCAGCGTTCGATCCGAGTTCCGCGAGGAATTTCTTTGCTCCCGCAGCACGCGCCAACGCTTCGCCGCCGCTTGTGCTTCCGGTGAAGGATACAGCGCGTACAGCGTCGTGCGCCGCCAGCGCCGCGGCCGTTTCCTTGTCGCCGGTCACGACAGTGAAGAGGTTCTCCGGCCAGCCGGCATCCTGAAACAGCTTGGCGAGTTTCAGGGCCGTACGCGTTCCGGCAGGCGCGGGCTTGGCCACCATGGCGTTTCCGGCCGCAATGGCCGGAGCCACTTTCTGGACCAGCAAATTGACGGGGGCATTGAACGGGGTGATGCCTGCGACGACTCCGTAGGGGATATGGCGAACGAAACCGAGATGACCCGCACCGGCGGGCGTCACATCCAGCGGCACGGTTTCGCCGCCAAATTGCGTCAGCGCTGCCGCGGTGGCCTCGAAAAATTCCGCGCCGCGGCGCACCTCGAACGAGGCCATCCGGATCGGCTTGCCGACATCGGCGCAAATCGTGGCGGCGACATCGTCAGCCGCTTCCAGCAAGGCCTTTGCCGCGGCCCTGAGCCAGCCGATCCGAACATGCGTCGGCTGTTTCCGATGCTTGGCAAAGGCAATACGTGCAGCCTCGACCGCCTTGTCGACGCCGGCCTGTCCCGCCTCTGCGATCCGCCCGATCACCTTCCCGTCCTCTGGAGCGATCAGGTCGAACGCATGGGGAGCGTCATCGACAAGCTTGCCGCCAATGAAGCTGGCATAGATCGGCAAGTTCATGAGGTCGTTTTCCGTCATCGCGTAGCGCGCATGCGCTGGATATGCATGTTTGCCAGGAACGGCACCAGCGGGTGCGCCCCCATTTTGGTCAGCGTCGGAAGATCGAGCGCGATCAGCGCCTGCCGCTGTTCGCTCGAGAGCCGGTACTTGTCCGCATAAGCACCCGCATCGTTCACGAACTGCGCACGGCTCTCCGGCTCATGTGCGAGCGCGTGAAGGGCCGATGTGAGTTCGACGAGCTCCGGCTTGATCGAGGGGTAGTGCGCCGCGTGCGATGCCGCCTGCGGGCTGAACCAGCCCAGCGATGCATAATTGTGATGCCAGCTCGGGTCCATGGAGACGACATCTGGCTTTCGCTCGCCTAGCGCGCCGGCTGCGCAGGCCCAGCACCGCAGCTCGATGTTGCCGGTGTCGTCGAGCTCCGCTTCGTCATAGCCGATCAGCGACTTCAGGTTTCCGCCGGCGAGCTTCTCGAGCACCATGTTGTCCCAACGCAGCTCGGGATTGGAGTAGCGGTCCGTTCCGGGGAAATGCGACATGCCGCCGCTCGACAGCACGACGGTTTTCAGACCCATCGCCGTCACCGTGCGCGCCACCGCCTGGCCAAACGCGTAACAGCGTTCCATCGTCGGCTGCGGCGGCAGATAAGCGTTCACGTAGATCGGAAGCACCGGTTCGGTCAGCCCGATGTGCGTCAACGGGATTCCAATCGCGTAATCGATCTTTGCCGTGCTGGTGAAGGCCGGGTCGAAGTTCTGGCGATAGAGTTGTCGAACGAGCTCGAACCCGATTTCGCTTGGAATTTTCCAATGAAACTTGCGGCCAGCAAATTCGCCGGTCGCTTCGCCGCCGACATGCACCGTGAAGGGTGGCGCAGCGTTGTGGAAGAACTGTTCGGCGTGGTCGTTCGAGAAGATGATCCAGAGATCCGGCTTCAGCGCCTTGAGCTTTTCCCCGATCTCCGCAGCGACTTGTCGCACCTTTTCGACGACCGTCTTGTCCTCGGTATCCGGCATGGTGAAAAACTGAGGCGCGTGGGGCAGCATGGCCCCGCCAACGACGGTAGACATCATGCTCGTTGCTCCTGGACTCCGCTGATGCCGATTGGTTCGTCCCGAAAATAGGGGGCTTGCGGCTCGACGTGTTAGCGCTATTCTGTCACAAACTTACTGTGAAACGACAGTGCGGTTCCGTGACGCAGATTCATCCGGATGTTTTGGTGCCTCCAAATGGGGCGTCGGCGCGCAGGGTCGTGGCCTATGTGCTGGAGCTCCAGCGTGGCGGTGGGCGTCCGCTGCATCGGCACGATCGCGCCCAGCTCCTGGCCGTGACCTCCGGCTCGATTGCCGTGATGGCAGAAGGCGCGACCTTTGTGGCGCCGCCCGAACGCGGAGTCTGGGTTCCAGCGCACACGCTGCACGAAACCCGCCACCTTGCTTCGACCAGCTTGCGAACGCTTTATATCGACCCTGCGGCGTGCTCGACGCTGCCGGACCGCACAACGGTCGTGCAGATCAACCCGCTGATGCGGGAGCTGTTGGCTGCGATCGTTGCGCGTCCGCGCAACTACGAAGAGCAGGGAGCCGACGGTCGCCTGGTCGATGTCCTGCTTGATCAGATCGCCACCTCGCGCGCATTGCCGCTCAATCTCCCGATACCTACTTCGGCGCCGCTGCGGGCGGTCGCGATGCGGATTCTGGAGCGCCCCACGGAAGGTCCCGACATGCAGGGACTGTCGAACTCCATGCACATGTCGATGCGAACGCTGCAGCGGCAGTTCAAGAGTGAAACGGGCCTATCGCTTCGCAGCTTCAGACGACAGGCCAAGCTGCTGAAGGCGCTCGAGTTGCTGTCGGCCCGCACTCCGGTAAGCCGAATTTCCGATATGCTCGGCTTTGGCGAGCCGAGCGCATTCATATCGATGTTCAGAGCCGCTTACGGCGTGACGCCGGGGCGCTATTTATCGCAAGATTGAACTCATCGTGGGTCGGCGATGAAGTTGAGCATTGCGCGGCCGAGCAGGTCTTCAGAGGTGTTGATGTGCGCAATGGTCGAAGTGTGATTGTGCCCGCGTAGCCATATCAAGGGCGGGGAGCGGCGCTTGGCTTGCGCGAGCCGAAAAGCGAGCTCCGCGCAATGCATGTCGATCAGCGGGTTCTCGAACTCCGCCCACGCGATGAAGGTGGGGACGCTGCTTGCGTCCACATGCGCGACGGGCGAGACATCCGCCAATGCATCGGGATCGTCCGTGCCGTAATAGGTGACGACCTTGTGCGCATTGGGGTTCTCGGGAAGCGTTTCGGCCCGCACCCTGCCACTTACGACCAGATGACCGGCCAATCCCGATCCGGCGGCAGGATGACGTCTCTTATCGTAGGCGTAGCTGCCCGTATGCGCCGCACCCGCGGAGTGACCCATGAGGAAGACGCGATGCCGGTCTATGCCGAGCTCGTCCGCGTGTTCGTGCGTCCAGGCCACAACGGCGGCGACATCTTCGGTTGCGCCGGGGTAATGGGTATCGTCAGCCAGCCGGTATCCGATATTGATTCCGACGACGCCGTTGCGCGCGAAATATCGCACGACGTTCGCATAGATCTCGTCGGTTCGGTTGCGGTGCCCGTCCAGGAACGCGCCGCCATGCACAAACAGAACTGCTGCGCGTCCGCGCTCGGAATCGGCGGGCAGGTAGACGTCGAACCTTTGACGCGGATGCACGCCGTAGGCAATGTCGGCTCTGATATCGACGTCCTCCGTCGGCGGCATCCTGTGAACGTCGCTGAACTTCTCGAGCATCAGCTTGACGTGCTTTGCCGGCGACCATCGCGGGCCGATTTCGGCCATCAGCTCGCGCAACTCGTTCGGAATGTCGGGGCGTTGCTGGTCCATTGATCGTCGGGGTCGTTACACGATAATGCGCTTGACACGATGCTCGATCAGCCGAACCAGGCTGAGCGCGGTGAGCTCGGATGACTTTGGGTTGGTCGCGAGCGGTTTGTTCTCGAGCGTGATTTCCATGCGGCCAAACTCGCCACTCGCAACGATCCGGTGACCGTTCATCGTCGAGGCAGGATCGGCGATCAACTCGACCCGTGTTTTATCCAGACCAATTCCGGCGAGCGATGTTACCACCGTTGCATTGGCATTTTGCGGATAGGCCGCGGCCGCCTGACGCGCCGTTCCGGTGAAGAAGACCGCGCGCTTGCTCAAGCTTTCGAGGGCGACGAGCTGCTCGGCCGGCGTGTTTTTCCATGCGCGTGGCGGCTTGACGATCTGGTGAACGACCTCATCGAGCCCCAGCACAGCAGCGCTCGCGAGCGCATCGATGCCGCCGATCGCGCCCGACGGCACCTCGATGCGGCTCCCGTTCCGCTCCGCCAGATCGGCGATCCACGCCAGCAAACCGTCATCGCTGAAGGCGCTGGTGGAGGCGGTGATCATCGCCGGACTCGCAGCCAATGCTGCGGGCGCCCACTGAGAGATTGCCGCGCGTCCGGCCGCCTCGACGACCAGGTCCGGCGCGAAGGCGGCGAGTTCGTCCGGCGAACCGAGGAAGGGAACACCGTGCGGCAGTTGGGCGCGCGCTTGGGGCGTGTCGATGGCTGCGATTGCGGCAATCTCGACCGGGGTCTCGCGCTGCCTCAGCAGCGCGCCGACGCGCGAATTGATCGCGCCCCATCCGATGAACACCAGTCGCATAGGCTTCTGCATCAAATCGTATCCACTTGATTGGAATGCGGGACTTGCGGTTGTGGCGATCTGACACGCGAGCCGGGTCGACGTGCGGACGTCTGCCCTTTGACCGATTTCGTCGCCGCGGCCGTCTGCGCCTGGCGATGAGCGAGCATCAATCGGCCGACATGTTCGAGATGCTCGCGCATCGCAACCCCGGCCGCTTCCGGCTGCCGTTTCATGATGGCTCGTAAAAGCTTGGTGTGGCTGCTCGCGCTGTCGGAAGTCACGGACTCGCCGAAATTGACGCGGTGGCGCTCGCGGTGAACGTGCCACATCACCTTCTCATGCAGGTCCATCAAAGACCAGTTTCCGGTGCCGTGCACGATGGCGAGATGAAACTGATCGTTCAGCGCGTAATACCGCGCGGCGTCTCCCGCCTCGGCGGCAGCATTCATTTCGTGTTGGATTCGCCGGATTTCGCGCAGCACCTCCGGCTTGCCGGCCTCGGCCACACGCGTTGCGGCAAGCTGCTCGAGAGCGATCAGAACTTCCATCCGCTCGCCAACTTCGGCCTCGTCCGGGTCGGTGACGACAGCCCCGACGTGCGGAATGAGACGGACCAGGCCTTCGGTCTCCAACGTTTTCAGCACCTGCCGCAACGGAGTGCGGGAAACGCCGAACTCCTTGCAAAGCAGAGGCTCGGATAGTCGTTCGCCGGACTTCCAGCGGTTCTCGACGATGTCCTTGCGCAGGTGGGGCAGGATCTGATCGTGCATCGGCGCATAGCGCACGACTGAGTTGTTCCGCTGCCCTCTCATCTCAGTTCCATCGGATTCGCCTACTGTTCCCGCTACCGACGCCTTGTGAGCGGGGATTGACTCTTTGCGACTAACCATGATCGTATACGAAATACGATATCCCATCACAAGAGACGGACCATTGGCAGTTGGAGAGCTAGCTAGGCGCAGAGAACAGGGGGTCGGAGCGTCGGTCAGGCGCAAGGAGGACCGCCGCTATCTCGAGGGCAAAGGCGAATACCTCGCCGATCTGCAATTGCCCGGAATGGCGGAAGTGGCGTTTCTGCGCAGTCCGGTGGCGCATGCGCGCATCCGCGGGATCGAAATCCCCGAGCAATATCGCGGACAGGTTTTCCTCGCGGCCGATATTGCATTCGCAGCGCCGATCGTGGCCATCAGCGCGGCGAAGGGGTTCAAGCCGTCGGAATATCACCCGCTGACCTCTGACAAGGTGCGCTTCGTCGGCGACCTGCTTGCGATCTGCATTGCCCCGACCCGGGCCGATGCTGAAGACATCGCCGCAGCCTGCGTCGTCGACTTCGACGAATTGCCGGCCGTCTGGGACATCGACGTCGCGCTGAGACCCGGCGCCCCCCGCGTCCACGAGCACTGGTCCGACAACATCTATCTGCAGACCGTGATCCAGACAGGCGATCTCGACCTTGTTCGAAAGACCGCGGCGGTGAATGTTCACAAGACCTTGCGCATGGGTCGTCATGCCGGCGTTTCGATGGAGGGCCGCGGCGTCCTTGCTTATTACGATCGCCGGCTGGAGGAGCTCGTCGTCTACAGCTCCACGCAATTCCCGCACGTCATCCGCACCATCATGGCCGAATGCCTGGGAATATCGGAGAGCAAGCTGCGGGTGGTCGCGCCGGACGTCGGTGGCGGCTTCGGGCCGAAGAACAATTTTCAGCCCGAGGAACTCGCGATCGCGGCGCTGTGCATGAAGCTCAATCGACCGCTCCGCTGGGTCGAGGACCGGCGCGAGCACCTCGTCGCTTCACCGCATGCGCGCGAGCACCGCTACGATCTCACCGCGTATGCCGACAGCAACGGCCGGATCCTCGGACTTGAAGCGAAAGTCGTCGTGGACGCCGGCGCCTATTCCGTCTGGCCGTGGACGGCGGCAATGGAGGCCGGCATGTCGGCCGGCATCATGACGGGACCCTATGACATTCCCGTCTATCACGCGCGTGCAGTCACGGTCGCCACCAACAAATCTCCGCTCGGTCCGTATCGCGGGGTGGGGCGAAGCGGTGCATGTTTTGCCATCGAAACGCTGGTCGATGCCGTCGCGCGCGCCGTCAATCGCGAGCCCGCCGATGTCCGCGTGGAAAACATGGTGCCGCCGGAGGCGATGCCCTACAGCTCTGCCACGCACAAGCTCTACGACAGCGGCGACTATCCGCAATGCGCGATGCGGGCGCGGGAAGCCATCGATCTCAGGAGTGTCCGTGCGCGACAGCAGAAGGGGGAGACTGACGGACGTCTGATCGGTGTCGGCATGGCGAGCTATACCGAGCAGTCGGCGCATGGCACGGCCGAATGGGTCGCCCGCGGCCTGCCGGTGGTGTTCGGCTACGAGCCCGCGCTGGCGCGCTTCACGCCGGACGGCAAGCTCATTCTGTTCGTCGGCATCCAGAACCATGGACAGGGACTGGAAACGACGCTGGCGCAGGTGGCTCACGAGGAGCTCGGCATCCCGGTCGAGGATGTCATCGTGCGCCACGGCGACAGTTCGGTCTCGCCCTACGGCATGGGCACCTTCGCCTCGCGCAGCATGACCATGTCAGGCGGCGCCGTGTCGGCGGCTTGCGTCATCCTGGCCGAGAAGATCGCGCGCATCGGCGCGTACCTGCTCCAGGCGCCGAAGGAGATGGTGAGGCTGGGCGAAGGCAAGGTTCATTTCGGCGAGCAGAGCGTCACCTTCCGCGATGTCGCGCAGGCCGCCTTCCTTCACCCGGAGCGGCTGCCGGTCGGCGAAGATCCCGCTCTGGAGGCCAATGCGGTGTATCAGCCCGGGCGGAGCACCGGCGCATTCTCTTATGCGACGCATGCCTGCACGGTCGCCGTCGATCCCGGCACGGGCCATGTCGAGATCCTCGATTACGTGGTCTGTCACGACTGCGGCACGATGGTGAACCCGATGATCGTCGAGGCGCAGGTGGTCGGAGGCGTGGCACAAGGTCTCGGCACGGCGCTTTACGAGGAAATTCCCTACGACGAGAACGGGCAGCCGCTGGCGTCCACGTTCCTCGACTACATGATCCCCGGCTTCACGGAAGTCCCTGACGTTCGCGTGCTGCACATGGAAACGCCTTCGCCGCACACGCGTTTCGGCATCAAGGGAATGGGCGAGGGCGGAGCCATCGCGCCCCCGGCCGTCGTGGTCAACGCCGTCAACGATGCGCTGCGGCCGCTCGGTGTCGAGATCAGCGAAACGCCGGCAACGCCCGAGCGCATCCTCGAGAAGATCGTAGCCGCAGAGGCAGCGCGCCGATGAAGCCGGCTCCGTTTACCTACCATCGTGCGAGCTCGATCGAGGACGCGATCATTCATCTCGACGACAACGACATGATCGCGCGGCCGCTGGCGGGCGGCCAGTCGCTCGTCCCCATGCTCAACCTGCGACTGGCGCCGGTCAACAAGCTGGTCGATCTCGGCCGCATTGAGTCGCTTCGTCGTGCCGACGAGCAGAATGGCCGTATCGTCTACGGGGCCCTTCTTCCGCACGCAGCTTTCGAGGATGGCCGCGTTCCCGACGGCAGCAACGGGCTGATGGGCTTCGTCGGCGGACAGATTGCCTATCGTGCCGTGCGCACGCGCGGCACGATAGGCGGCGCCCTCTGTTTGGCCGATCCGGCCGCCGACTGGCTCATGACGGTGATTGCGCTCGAAGGCGAGATGGTGCTGGTGGGTCCTCGCGGCCGGCGCAGCCTTGCTGCCGCCGATTTCGTCACCGGCCCCTACATGACCGCGCTCGATCCGGCCGAACTCCTGGAAAGCGTCGTCATCCCGCGCCGGCCGACGACCGAGCGCTGGGGACACTACAAGGTGACGCGAAAGGTCGGGGAATATGCGGATTCGATGGCGATTGCGCTGTTCGACCCGGAGTCGCGCAAGGCACGACTTGTCGTGGGCGCGGTCGATGGAGCGCCGCTCGTGCTCGAGAAGACCGCGGTTGAGATGGGCAAGGGCGCTCGCGCAGAACGGCTGTCAGCGGCAATCAAGCACGAGCTTGCGGAGAGCGGCCGCTCCTTCTCACCCGCCAAGCTGCAACTGCACCTCACCGCCGCGCTGCGCGCGATCAGGAATGCCGGCCTGTTATGAAGACTGAAATCACGCTCACCATCAACGGAAAGCAACGCAAGGCGCAAGTCGAGCCGCGGCAGAGTCTGGCCGATCTGCTGCGGGAGGAGATGCGCCTGACGGCGACGCATCTCGGTTGCGAACATGGTGTTTGCGGCGCGTGCACCATCCTGCTGAACGGTGAGCCGGCGCGCGCCTGCATCGCGCTCGCGATCACGCTAGACGGAAGTGAGGTCCAGACGCTGGAAGGACTTCAGGATGATGCGCTGATGAGCATTCTCAAGGAGTCGTTCCATGAGAAGCATGGTCTTCAGTGCGGCTTCTGCACGCCGGGAATGCTGATCAGCAGCCACGATCTCTTGACACGGAAGCCAGGACTCGACGAAGGGCAGATCCGCATCGCCATGAGCGGCAATCTGTGCCGGTGTACGGGCTATCAAGGCATCGTGCGCTCCATCAAGGCGGCGGCCGACAAATGGGCCGAGAAGGCCGCTGCCAGCGAGGGTGTCAGCGCATGAAGATCGAGAAGACCTTCGAGATCAGGCAAGCTCGCGAGCATGTTTGGGACAAGCTGAACGACGTTCGTTTCGTGGCTGAGTGCCTGCCCGGCGCATCGATCGTCGGCGAGCTCGGCGAAAACCGCTACAAGGGACGGATGGCGGTGAAGGTCGGCCCGATGGCCGCGACCTTCAACGGGGAGATCGCGATCGACAGTCATCGCGAGACCTGGAACGGCGTTGTCTCGGGCAAGGGTGCGGATGCAGGGTCCGGCTCCCGCGCCTCCGGAAGCATGAGCTATTCGCTGAATGATGGAAGCTCGCCGGCGACAACCCGGGTCGTTATCGTCTCCGACATCAATCTTGCAGGCCCGCTGGCGCAGTTCAGCAAGGGGCCGATCGTGCAGGAAATTGCCAACCGCATCACCGCGGCGTTTGTCGCCAATTTCGAGTCGAGACTGGCGGCGACGACTGTAGGACCGGAAAGGATGGCAGCCCCTCCGGCTATACCCCAACAGCAACAGTCCCTTGATGCGGGTAGCCTGCTGTGGTCCGTTCTGCGCGACCGACTGCGTTCGTTCTTCCGGGGATTGTTCGGTCGATCGTCGACCAAATCATGAAGTGACCCTAGCTGCACCACGCAAGAAGGAAGTTCCCATGCATCCGCGAAAGAGCCTACCCGTCGGACTTCTCGGCCTCCTCCTCGCCTCCGCTTCAGCGCACGCAGAGGATACGGTGAAGATCGGTGTCATCCAGCCGCTCACCGGCTCGGTCGCCTATAACGGCACGACCGACGTCAATGGCATCAAGCTGGCGCTCGCTGAAATCAACTCCAAGGGCGGAGTGCTGGGGAAGAAGGTCGAGCTTGTGATCGAAGACGGCCAATGTAAGCCCGCCAATACGGTCAACGCTGCCGAGAAGCTGGTTCAGCGCGACAAGGTCGTCGGTCTCATCGGCGCTTTCTGCAGTTCGGCGACTGCAGCCATCATGCCCGTCGCCCAAAGCAACAAGGTTCCTCTCGTCACCGGCGTTTCGTCGGCAGCGAACCTGACCGAGAAGGGCAATCCATGGTTCTTCCGTGCGACGGAAACGGACGCGCTGCTTGCCAAGTCCTTTGCTAAGATCCTCGTCAATCAGCTCAAGCTGAAGAAGGTCGCATACATCGGCGTCAATGACGATTTCGGCCGCGGCAGCGTCGACGAGTTCGAGAAGCAGATGACTGCGCTGGGTGCCACCACCGCGATGAAGGAATATTTCGAGCACGGTACGTCCGACTTCTACACCCTGCTCACCAAGCTGAAGGCCTCCGGTGCGGATGGTGCATTCGTCTCGGCCGAAACTCAGGACGGCTCGACCTTCGTCAAGCAGAAGGCGGAGCTGGGGCTTTCGACCAAAGTATTTGGCGTCGGCTCGTGGGCCACCGCCGATTTCATGCAGCTGGCCGGCGACGCCGCAAACGGGATCTATGCTGCGGTGCCTTACGCCTCGACCATGAAGACTCCGAAGAACGAGGCCTTCGTGAAGGCCTATCAGGAGCAGTACAAGGTCGCGCCCGGGAAATACTCCGCGGCCGGCTACAACTCGCTGAACATCCTTGTCGATGCCATCGCGCGCGCCGAGTCGACGGACCCGGACAAGATCCGCGAAGCGCTGCTCAAGACCGATTATGAAGGCCCGAACGGTCACTTCCGGTTCGACGAGAAGGGGCAAGCCACCGGCTTCACGGTGGTGCTGGTTCAGCTCGAGAACGGCGTTCCCGTCGTCGTCGCGAGCAACACGATAGAATGACATCAGAGCGGAGGCAGTTCCGGCTGCCTCCGCGTCCTGATGCTGGGAGCCGATAGATCGCGATGGACTTCTTCCTCCAGCTTCTGGCCAATGGCCTCGTCACGGGAGCTTTCTACGCTCTTTCCGCGCTCGGTCTGACGCTTGTATTCGGTCTCATGCGCGTCGTGAATTTCGCGCATGGCGAACTCTACGTCATCGGCGGACTGCTCGGATGGGCGCTCACCGCTGTGCTCGGCTGGAATTATTTCCTCGCGCTTGTCGTCGTCGTCGTCGCGCTGGGCATCCTCGGTTACCTCATCGATCAGGTCCTGATCTCGCGGGTGCGCCGGCAGGGTGAGGAACCGACGATCCTGCTGACCATCGGTCTGTCGATCTTCATCGCCAACACGGCGTTGCTCATCGTCGGCACCACGCCGGTGACGGTTGCCTCGCCGTTCGCCAGCAAGCCTCTCATCCTCGGCCCGGTGGTGATCACGCAAGCGAGGCTGGTGCTGGTCGTCATCTGCGCGGCGCTGATCGCCGCAGCCAATCTCCTGATCCAGAAAACCACGCTTGGTCGCGCCATGCGCGCGACCTTCCAGGATCCGATGGCCGCACAACTGGTCGGCATCCGTACTTCGCACATCTACGGCTTCACATTCGCGCTCGGCGCGACGCTCGCCGGCGCGGCCGGCATGTTGCTGGGCTCGATCTATGTCGTCGAAGCCAGCAGCGGCGGCATCATCAGCCTGAAGGCGTTTGTCGTCGTCATTCTGGGCGGGATGGGCAGCTTCGCCGGCGCGATTGCCGGCGGCTTGATCCTTGGACTGACCGAAGCCCTGTGGGGCGGCTACGTCTCCACCGGTTACGTTGACGCGATCGGATTCGGGCTGGTCATTCTGACCCTGCTGGTGCGTCCCTACGGACTGTTCAGCCGACGAGCCGAGCGCGCCTGATGAGCTTTGAACGCAATTTTCTCCTTGCCGCGGTGGCGCTGGCCGCGCTAACGCCGCTTGTGGCGCACAATGAATATTCGCTGCACATCGGGATCATGATCATGTTCTCGGTGATGTTGGCGACGAGCTTCAATCTGATCGTCGGATATGTCGGTGAATTCCCTTTAGGACACACCGCGTTCTTCGGGATCGGGGCCTATAGCGCCGCGCTCTTTGCTGTGCGGTTGGGCACGCCGATCTATTTTACCGTCCCGCTCGCCGGGATCGTGGCGGCAATCTCCGGCTTGGCCATTGGCGCGATTACGCTGCGGCTGCGGGGACCTTTTTTCGTCATCGTGACGCTCTGCTTTGCGGAGGTTCTGCGCCTCGTCGCAAACAACTGGATCGATCTGACGAATGGACCGATGGGTCTTTCAGGCATTGCCAAGCCAGCGTTGATCGTCGGAGCGACAGGCGTCGAGCAAAAGCTCTGGTTTTACTATGCCGGCCTGGCGCTCGCGGCGGCCTCGCTCGTGGTCTGCTATCGCTTCGTCTATTCCAACATTGGCCGCGCTGCGGTCGCGGTGCGAGAGAACCGGTTCGTTGCCCAGTCGATCGGGATATGGCCGTTCTGGCTGGGCCTCGTCACCTTCGTGCTGGCGGCTGCTATCAGCGGGCTCGCCGGCGGGTTCTACGCCCATTACATCTCCTATGTCGGGCCCGAGGTGTTCGGCTTCTCCTTCACGATCACGATGATCATCATGGTGCTCGCCGGCGGCAAGGGCACGCTGGCGGGTCCCGTGGTCGGGGCGGTCATTGTGGTTTTCCTCGAGGAATATCTGCGCGACTTCAAGGAACTGCGATTCTCGATCTTTGGGCTGATCGTGATTGCCGTGGTGATTTTTGTGCCGCGCGGCTTGATGGGTTTTGTGGGCCGGCGACATGAAACCTACCAGCGCAAGACGGCAGGCCATGAGGGAGACAAGGAGAACAAACAGGAGCGGCTTCAGCCGACGCTCGAACCGGCCGGTTTCAACCAGCGAGGTGCGGCAGATGCTTGAGGTGACCGCCCTCTCCAAGCAGTTCGGAGGGCTGACGGCGCTCTCGGATGTGAGCTTCACCATCCGCAGGGGCGAGATCATGAGCCTGATCGGCCCCAACGGGGCCGGCAAGACGACCTGCCTCAATCTCGTCACCGGGTTCCTCAGGCCCACCGCCGGAACGGTGCGTTACTGTGACGGCGACATCACAAGGCTTCCGCCCTACGCGGCGGCGCAGCAGGGTCTCGTGCGGACGTTTCAGAAGACGAACGTGCTGCGCGGCCTCACCGTGTTCGGCAACGTGCTGACCGCCCGCTATCGGCACGGCGAGAGGTCGCTGTGGCGCACCTTCTTTGCAAGCGGCCGTCAGCGCGAGCGTCAGTTGCGGGATGAGGCGGCGGCGCTGATCGAGACGGTTGGCCTCGGTGCGAGAATGAACACCGACGCGGACTCGCTGTCCTGTGGCGAGCTTCGTCTCCTTGAGGTCGCGGTCGCGCTCGGCGCCGGTCCCCGGCTCTTGATCCTCGACGAGCCTGCGGCGGGACTGAACACCCATGAGGCGGAGCGTCTCGGCCATGTCCTGAAACGGCTGGTGAAAGAGCATGTCGAGGCCATGCTGCTGGTCGAGCATAACATGGCGCTCGTGATGGCGGTGTCGGACCACATTGTCGTGCTGGACTTCGGCCGCAAGATCGCCGAGGGGACTCCGCTCGAAGTGCGGACCAATCCCGATGTCGTTGCTGCCTACCTCGGCAGGCCCGCCGCATGAATCCTCGAACATCCATTCTCGAACTGCGCAACCTCGAGGTCTGCTACGGCAAGCTGCGCGCGCTGAACGGCATCAATTTGCAGGTTCACGAGGGCGAGGTCGTCGCGTTGCTCGGGGCCAACGGTGCGGGCAAGACCACGGCCTTGCGGGCGATTTCCGGCCTGCTGGCGCCCACATCGGGCGACATCCTCTACCGCGGGAGATCGATCGCGAAGCGCCGTCCGGATCTGATCGTTCGTGACGGAATTGCCCACTCGCCGGAGGAGAGGCACATCTGGCCGGAGCTGTCGGTGCGCGAAAATCTGAGCCTCGGCGCGTATTGCTGTTCAGATAGGGCTGTGGCCGCGCAGCGGTTCGAGAGCGTGCTCGAGCGGTTTCCGCGGCTGCGCGAACGCCTGTCCCAGCTGGCCGGCCTTCTCTCCGGAGGCGAGCAGCAGATGCTGGCGATCGGCCGGGCACTGATGTCCGGGCCAAAGCTTCTGCTGCTCGATGAGCCCAGCCTCGGGCTCAGTCCGTTGATGTCGCAGGAGGTGCTGGGCGCGCTACGCGAGCTATGCGAGCAGGGGATCACCATCGTGATCGTCGAGCAGAACGTGCACAGCGCCCTGTTCGTCGCGAGCCGCGCCTACGTTTTCGAGACCGGACGGGTCGTTGCGGAAAACAGCGCCGCCAATATTCTCCGCGATCCCGATCTGCTCCGTACCTATCTCGGCGCTTGAGGCACAGCAAAGTGCAGATTGCCTGATGTGTCCCGCCCCTTGGCACAGTGGCGCGAGTGAACGAGCGTGCACGTCGCCGAACGGCAACGCATAATTCCCAAAAACTTCCCAGAAAGCCCTTCAGAACGGACGATGATTCTACTAAGCGTTTGAAATCATTGGCGCGCCCTACGGGACTCGAACCCGTGTTACCGCCGTGAAAGGGCGATGTCCTGGACCGCTAGACGAAGGGCGCGTGTCGCGCGCAAAGGCGCGATCGGCGGAGGCGCGCGACATATAAAGGTGTTCGCCGGCAAGCGCAATCGCCTCACGCCGGCCGGGTGAGCCGCGTTAAGGCGCGGCGGCGCATGATGTTTTTGCGGGAGGCCGCGCCCGCGCCGGATCGTATCCGGCGGCGGGCGCGTGGCCGATCGTGGCCCAGTGGCTCGCGCCGTGGCGAGCGCGGCCGGAGCGGGGAGGGCGGGCGGCTTACCAATGCCCGGTGTTGGGCATCGAGATCCAGGGTTCCTTGGGCGGCAGCGCGGAACCCTTCTGGAGCAGCTCGATCGAATGCTTGTCGGGGGAGCGCACGAACGCCATCATGCCGTCGCGCGGCGGCCGGTTGATGGTGACGCCGGCCTTGGCGAGGCGTTCGCAGGTCGTATAGATATCGTCGACCTCGTAGGCGAGGTGGCCGAAATAGCGCGCCTCGCCATAGTCCTCGGTGTCCCAATTATAAGTAAGTTCGACCAGCGGCTCCTCGCGGCCCTTGGGGCCCTTGCCGACAATGTCCATGTCGCCCGGTGCGGCGAGGAACACCAGCGTATACTTGGCTTTGTCGTCGACCCTGCGGCGAAGCTCGGTGAGGCCGAGCTTGTTGCAATAGAAGTCGAGCGCGGCGTCGAGATTGCGCACGCGCAGCATTGTGTGAAGATATCGCATGAAGAAACCTCCGTGGCTGAATGGCCGCCGCCGGGCGAGAGGGCGTGAGCCGGTGACTTGAAACGCCGACTAGATATGTAGGTTCAGACCGATAGGGCAACGCGATAAAGGTGCCGCGACATGATCGCCTCCGATCTCGACAGCGCCGTTGCGCGCCTGCAGGACATGGTCGGCGCGGCCGACATCGTGCTGCCATTCACCGGCGCCGGCATCTCGACCGAATGCGGCATTCCGGATTTCCGTTCGCCCGGCGGGATTTGGACGCAGAACCGGCCGATCCCGTTCGAGGAGTTTCTGGCGAGCCAGGAGGCGCGCAACGAATCCTGGCGGCGCCGCTTCGCCATCGCCGACAAGTTCGACGCCGCCCGGCCGGGGCGCGGGCACCGCGCGCTCGCGAGCCTCTACCGGACCGGCAAGGTGCCGGCGGTGATCACGCAGAACATCGACAATCTGCATCAGGAATCCGGAATTGCGCCGGCGCACGTCGTCGAACTGCACGGCAATACCACGTACGCCCACTGCCTCGACTGCGGCGCGCGCTACGAATTGTCGTGGGTGCGCGAGAAGATGGCGGCCGGCAACGGCTGCGCGCCCGATTGTTCCCGCTGCGACGGCTATATCAAGACTGCGACAATTTCGTTCGGGCAGGCGATGCCCGATACCGCAATGCGGCAGGCCCAGGAAATGACGCTGTGCTGCGACCTGTTTCTCGCCATCGGCTCTTCGCTGGTGGTCTGGCCGGCGGCCGGATTTCCCTTGTTGGCCAAGCGCAACGGCGCCCGTCTTGTGATTCTCAATCGCGATCCGACCGAGTTCGACGACATCGCCGATCTGGTCGTGCGCGACGACATCGGCACGATTCTCGCACCGTTTATCGCAGAGGCGTCATCCACCTTTGTTCACAGGTTTTGAAGCTTTTGGCGCGGTGTTGCAATTTTGTCCTTTTCCCTTTGATGGTCGGTGTTATCCTTAATTTACAGATTCGTTGAAATTGGTGAACGCCCGTCGGGCGTCAGCACAAAAAGCGGCGGCGGCCTCGGCGTCATGGCGTCGGACGGAATTGAATCAAAAATGGGTGGATTGGGTCTCGAACCCGACCTCGATCTCTCCGGTGAGGCGGGTGCCCGCGTCATCGAAGTGTCGGGCGTCATCAAATGGTTCGACGTCGCCAAGGGCTACGGCTTCATCATCCCCGACAATGGGATGGCGGACGTGCTGTTGCACGTCACCTGCCTGCGCCGCGACGGCTATCAGACCGCCTATGAGGGCGCGCGGGTGGTGTGCGAGGTGCTCGCGCGACCGCGCGGGTTGCAGGCCTTCCGCGTCATCTCCATGGACGAGTCGGCGGCGATCCACCCGGCGCAGATGCCGCCGCCGCGCACCCATGTCACGGTCACGCCGACCAGCGGCCTCGAACGCGCCCAGGTGAAATGGTTCAACCGGCTGCGCGGGTTCGGCTTCCTCACCCGCGGCGAAGGCACGCCCGACATTTTCGTTCACATGGAAACGCTGCGCCGCTTCGGCTTGACCGAGCTGCGCCCGGGCCAGTTCGTGCTGGTGCGCTACGGCCCCGGCCCCAAAGGCATGATGGCCGCGGAAGTTCGTCCGGAAAGCGGACCGCTGGGGCCGGCGTCGCACTGACGCAGTCGTCAGCATCTTCATCCGAGGCCCTGCAGCCGCGCTGGATTGCTTCGCGTCGCTCCCGATGACGGGTGGAGGGCGCGGGTAGCCACCCGGCGAACTCTCCCGAACTCTCCGGCGCGTCTTGCTGGCGCCAAGCCGAAGATGTATCGAAGGCGGCATCCCTCGGGGTATAGCGCAGCCTGGTAGCGCGGCAGTTTTGGGTACTGCAGGTCGCAGGTTCGAATCCTGCTGCCCCGACCATCTAATCCCTTGATTTCGCTCAAGGTGATTCTGACGATCCGGTGTTGATTCTGACGGCGCAATCAATCCGCCTTGGTGCAAAAAGGACCAGAGCTTCCATGACCGCCCGTATCTACACGCCGGCCCGCACCGCGATGCAGTCCGGCACCGCCAAGACCAAGGAATGGGTGCTCGATTACGAGCTGGAACAGCCGCGCATGGTCGAGCCGCTGATGGGGTGGACCAGCTCCGCCGACATGAAGCAGGAACTGCGCCTGCACTTCGACAGCAAGGAAGAGGCGATCGCCTATTGCGAGCGCGAGGCCATTCCCTACCAGGTGTTCGAAACGAGGCCGCCGGCGCGTGCGCGCGTCTCCTACTCCGACAATTTCGCCTATCCGCGCCGCGAGGCGTGGACGCATTAGCGCGTTTCGGGTCGATCGAAACCAAGATCTTTCCGATCGCGCGCTAACGCGATGCGGCGCCGAGTGGCGCGCCGCCGCCAAAGCGCGCGGCGGCAAGCTGGCGCCCCTGCGAGGCGGCGCGCTGGCGCAGGAGCGAGATGAAGCGCTCCTCCGGCATCGGCTGGCCGAGCAAAAATCCCTGGCCGTAGTCGCAGCCCATGCTCACCAGGGCGACCGCGTCGGAGGCTTTCTCGATGCCGATCGCCACCGCGATGCTGCCGAAATTGTGCGCGAGGTCGATCACGGTCTTGCACAGCGGCGCGTTGACCTTGTCGGTGCCGCAGTCCTTGACGAAGGCGCGGTCGAGCTTGAGCTCGGCGAACGGCAGCTCCTTGAGCCGCGCCAGCGACGAAAAACCGCGGCCGAAATCGTCGATCGCCAGCATGACGTTGAGGGGCTTGAGCCGCTTGGTGAGATCGCTCGCCAGCGTCAGATCGGTGACGATCTGCTCTTCCGTCACGTCGATGACGAGCCCCGGCCACTTCTCGTAATGCGGCCGGTAGGTCCGCACGATTTCGGCGACCGGGATATTGACCAAAGCGTCGACCGGAACGTTGACCGCGAGCCGCAGATTGACGCCGAGCTTGGCGAAGCTCAGCCCCGCCTTGAGCGTCTGCGACAAGGCGAGTTCCGAGAGCGCGGCGAGGCTCGATGCCGTGGCGCCGGGCATGAACGCGCTCGGCCCGAGTACGCCGTTCTGCGGATGCCGCGCCCGCGCGAAGGCTTCGGCGCCGACCAGCTGTTTCTTGCGCAAGTCGATCTTGGGCTGGTACCAGAATTCGATCCAGCCGTTGCGCAAGGCCTCGTCGAGATCGATCCGTGCGGCGATGGTCGGCGGATGGCCGAGCTTGAGGGTCTGCAATATTTGCACAATAGCGCCGGTCTCGAACGGCTTTTTCAGGATCGGCAGCATCTGCAGCCGGTTTTGCTCGCCGATGCTTTTGACGTGCTCGAGCACGGCGGCGCCGCGGCCGCTCATCAGTTGCACGTTGCCGGCGTAGCCCACCTTGCCGAGCGCGATGACGCATTCGATGGCGTCGGTCGATTCAAGCCCGATATCGAGGAACACCAGCGTCGGCGCGCGGCGGGACAATGCGGCGCGAAAGCTCTGGCCGTCGGCGAATTCCTCGGTGTCGATGCCGGCGCCGTGCAGCACGAGCGACAGGAAATGCCGCATGCTCTCGTCGGCGTCGACCAGAAAGCAAAGCGGCACGCGCCCTTGGCCGTGCTGCGCGGCGGCCTCGTTCGTAAGGCCGGTCGCGGCGGGATCGAGCTGCGCCGGGTTCGCGTTCATGGCCAAGCCTGGTGGCGCACGGAGAGGAACGTGCGTCATTAACGGTATTGTTTAACCGTTAACCGGTGGTTTCGATGCGCCGGCTGCGTGTGGCCGAGCTGGGCGCGCGTTTACGCCGGAGCAGGCGCGTGAGGGGCGACCGAGTTTTCGCTCGGTCCTTTCGTTCAGCCTTTTCGGTCACCCTTGGGCGTGCAGCGTTTTGCCGCCGGCGGTGACCGGCTTGGCGTCGATCAGCACGAAGGCGATGACGCAGGGCTCATCGCCGCGATTGATCCAATTGTGGATGGTGCCACGCTGAACCAGGACGTCGCCGGCCTTGAGATGCACCTCGCAGTCGTCGAGCGGCATGTCGATCTCGCCCGAGAGCACCACTGCATAATCGATCGAATCGGTACGATGCAGGCGCGGCGCGACGCCCGGCTGGAATTCGATCACCCGGAACACCGTGCCGCCGGGCAGGGTGGTGCCGACTTGCCGCGCCGCGCCGTCGGCCGTACCGGAATTGTCGGCGGGTATCGTGTCCGTGGTCCAGATCACGTTCGCCGAGGCACCCGGCCGTGTCGTCCGCGGGTTGATCATGGTCTCGTCGATCGCGACCACCGCGCGACCGTTGGCGTCATGACCGGTCACGACGCGGCGCAGCTGAAAGCTCATGGCATTCTCCCTGTGCAAGACTGTGGAATGGACCGCCGCCGGCCATCTGCGTCGGGGTCATCGCGGCGAGGCTTCTCGGACACACACGAAGTCGTGACCGTGCCTGGCGGGGTTTTGCGGCCAATTGTGATTGGCGCGTTATGGCCGCGCCACCGTAAACATTTTGCCACGCGATCCGCTGTTGGCGCGGCGCGAAGCTCTTCGGAGGATCCCATGGCCGTCAGCCGCCTTTCGTTTCGGCACCTCGTACCGGCGCTCATCTGCCTGCCGCTCGCGGCGCTCGCCGCAAGCCCGGCGGCGGCCGAACCCGCCGTCGCCATTCCCGCTCCGACCCACGACGCGGCGGCGCCGGCGGCGGCCGGCTTGCAGCGCATCGTGCTCGCCGGCGGCTGCTTCTGGGGCGTCCAGGCGGTCTTCCAGCACACCAAGGGCGTGACCGCGGCCGTCTCCGGTTACGCCGGCGGCGACAAGTCCACGGCGCAGTATGAACTGGTCGGCACCGGCCGCACCGGCCACGCCGAATCCGTCGCGGTCACGTTCGACCCGAAACAAATTTCCTACGGCAAGATTTTGCAGATTTATTTCTCGGTGGCGCACGACCCGACCGAGCTCAACTACCAGGGCCCGGACCACGGCACGCAATATCGTTCGGCGATCTTCTACGCCGACGACGAACAGAAGCGCCTCGCCGAAGGCTACATCGCCGAGCTCGACAAGGCCCACGCCTTCCCCGAGCCGATCGTCACCAAGCTCGAGCCGCTCAAGGGCTTCTATGCGGCGGAGGATTATCACCAGGATTTCGCCGTGCTGCACCCGAACTACCCTTACATCGTGTTCAACGACGCGCCCAAGGTGGTGAACCTCAAGCGGCTGTTCGCCGACGTCTACCGCGACACCCCGGTCACGGTGATGGCCGCGAGCAAGCCGGGGGAGTAGGGCGCATCCGCCCCCGCTGTGCGGCGCTGTGCGGGGGAGGAAAGACGGCTGCGGCACTCGCGTCTATAGCCATAGGCACCCGACTGCAGTAACCTCGCGTCAAGGAGACGGGGCCGGAGAAACCCGCTCCTGAGGACCGAGGAACTGGTTGGGAGGGATGCCATGGCGATGGCCACCACGACGTATGGGACGTTGCCCGAATCCGAACATAGCGCGCAACTGCGCAAAGCCGTGATCGCGTCGACGATCGGCACCACGATCGAGTGGTACGACTTCTTTCTCTACGGCACGGCCGCGGGCCTCGTCTTCGGCAAGCTCTACTTCCCCAACCAGAACCCGCTGTCGGCGACGCTGCTCGCCTTCGGCACGTATTTCATCGGCTTCATCGCGCGGCCGGTCGGCGCCGCGATCTTTGGCCATTACGGCGATCGAATCGGCCGCAAGGCGACCTTGATCGCGACGCTGCTGTGCATGGGCATCGCGACTTTTCTCGTGGCCTTCGTGCCGACCTACGATTCGATCGGCATCTGGGGCGCGGTGATTCTCACCGCGCTGCGGGCGCTGCAAGGCATCGGCGTCGGCGGCGAATGGGGCGGGTCGGTGCTTCTGGCGATGGAATGGTCGCGCACCCACGGCCAGCGCGGGCTGGTCGCCTCGTGGCCGCAATTCGGCGTGCCCGCCGGACTGTTCCTGTCGAATCTGGCGGTGCTCGGCTTCAGCGCCTGGTCCGGCGACCAGTTCGCCGTGTGGGGCTGGCGCATTCCGTTCGCGCTGTCGATCATTCTGATCGGCATCGGCCTGTGGATCCGGCTCGGCATTCTCGAGACGCCGGTGTTCCAGAAGCTCTTGGATCAGGACAAGATCGAGAAGGCTCCGATCGCCGAAGTGTTTAAGAAGCAGCCGAAGGAAATTCTGCTTTCGGCGCTGTTGCGCATGTCCGAACAGGCGCCGTTCTATGTGTTCGTCGCCTTCATCTTCTCCTACGCCGTCAACACCCTGCATATGTCGCGCAACCTCATCTTGACCGCGGTGATGGTGGCGGCCTGCGTCTCGTTCATCACCATTCCGCTGTCCGGCCACATCTCCGACCGCATCGGGCGGCGGAAAACGTACCTGATCGGGGTGGTCATAACCGGCCTGTTCGGGTTCCTCTATTTCGGCATGGTGGATACGGCGATCCCGTCGGCGGTCTTCATTGCCATCGTGCTCTCGCTCATTCCCCATGACATCCAGTACGGGCCACAGGCGGCATTGATCGCGGAGGCTTTCACGCCGCGGCTGCGTTACAGCGGCGCTTCGCTCGGCTATCAGCTGGCGTCGGTCATCGCCGGCGGTCCGGCGCCGATCATCGCCACGGCGCTGTTCGCCGCCTATCACTCCGGCTACGCGATCGCCGTATACATCCTGGCCTGCGCCGTCGTCAGCCTGATCTCGGCGTCCTTCATGCCGGACTACACCGGCAAGGACATTTCGGCGGAATACGACGAGGAGTGATGCGCGTTGCCGTTGTTGGCGCGCCAACGCGGGATGTGAAATAACGCCACTTGTCAGCGCGGCCTGCTGTCTGCTCCTGTTCGGGGGACGCGGCGGCCGTGCGCAGTATTTCGCAGCTCACCGCAAGCCGCCGGGTTCTTCGCAAAACTTCCAGCAGTTGAGCGCATCGGCACCGGGCACTTCCGCATGAACGAATCCGCTGCATCGGCCACCTTGGCAGCGCGCGCGCAGCCAAAACCCCGGCCGTTCTATCTGCAGCTCTGGTTCCTGGTGCTGGTGGCGATGGCGCTCGGCGTCGCGCTCGGCGAACTTTACCCGCGGCTCGGCGCGCAAATGGAGCCGCTCGGCAACGCCTTCATCAAGGCGATCCGCGTCCTCATCGCGCCGATCATCTTCTGCACCGTGGTGCACGGCATCGCCGGCATGGCCAACATGGCCCGCGTCGGCCGCGTCGCGCTCAAGGCGCTGATCTATTTCGAGGTCTTGACCACGATCGCGCTCGTCATCGGGCTTCTCGCCGTCAACGTGTTCCAGCCCGGCGCCGGCATGAATGTCGACCTCTCGCACGTCGATACGTCGAGCGTCGCGCAATATCTCGAGCCGACCCGGCGGCAGACGCCCGTGCAGTTTCTGCTCGCCATCATCCCCAACACCTTCGTCGGCGCCTTCGCCGAGGGCAACGTGCTGCAGGTCCTTTTCGTCGCGGTGCTGTCCGGGTTCGCGCTCAGCGCGATGGGACAGGCGGGCAAGCCGCTCACCGATCTGATCGGGGCGGCGACGCAGATGTTCTTCCGCATCGTCGGCTTTGTCATGTGGGCGGCTCCGATCGGCGCGTTCGGGGCGATCGCCTTCACGGTCGGCAAGTTCGGCACCGGCTCGCTGATCTCTCTCGGCAAGCTTCTGATCAGCTTCTACGTCACCTGCCTCATCTTCATCTTCCTCGTGCTGTGGCCGGTCGCGCACGCCTGCGGCGTCAACCTGCTCAAGTTCATCCGCTACATCCGCGAAGAATTGCTGATCGTCATCGCCACCACGTCGTCCGAGACCGTGCTGCCGCGCATGATCGCCAAGCTCGAAGCCGCCGGCTGCGAAGAGAGCGTGGTCGGCCTCGTCATCCCGACCGGCTATTCGTTCAATCTCGACGGCACCTGCCTTTATCTCGCGACCGCCGCGGTGTTTTTGGCGCAGGCGACCAACACGCCGCTCACGATCGAGCATCAGATCGGGCTGTTGCTGGTGCTGCTGCTTGCCTCGAAGGGCGCGGCCGGCGTCGCCGGCGCCGCCTTCGTCGTGCTCGCGGCGACGCTGTCGTCGGTCGGCACCATCCCGGTCGAGAGTGTTGCGCTCGTGCTCGGCGTGCACCGCCTGATGTCGCAGGCGCTCACGCCGACCAACCTGATCGGCAACGGCATCGCCACGCTGGTCGTCGCCAAGTGGGAGCGGGCGCTCGATGAAGGGCGCTTGCGGGAGGCGCTGGGCGGAAAGAGCTCGTGATCATGCAGTCTCCGCGAGCACGCGATCGACGTCCACCAGCGCTTTGGTCTTGTCCGCGTCGGTCATCAGCGAAGCCGTGATGCCGTTGCGCACGATCGCCGCGATCTCGTCGCGGCCGAGCGCGAGCGCATCGGACACCGCGCGGTAGTTGTCATTCACATAACCGCCGAAATACGCCGGATCGTCGGAATTGACGGTGACGACGAGGCCCTTGTCCATCATCCGCCGCAGCGGGTGGTGAACGAGGTCGTCGACGACGCGCAGGCGCAGATTGGAGAGGGGACACATCGTCAGCGCCATGCGCTCGCGGCCGAGCCGGTTGACCAGCTCATTGTCATCGAGCGAGCGGTTGCCGTGATCGATCCGGCCGACGCCGAGCACGTCGAGCGCTTCCCAGACATAACTCGCCGGTCCTTCCTCGCCGGCATGGGCGGTGAGAAAGAACCCGGCATCGCGGGCGCGGCGGAACACGTGCCGGAATTTGCTCGGCGGATGCCCGGCTTCGGACGAATCGAGGCCGATGCCGACGATCCGGTCGCGAAACGCCAGCGCGCTGTCGAGCGTCTTTTCCGCGTCCGCCTCGTCGAGATGGCGCAGAAAGCACATGATCAGGCTCGCATCGACGCCAAGCTCGCGCCTGGCATCGGCGATGGCGCGGGAAAGCCCGCCGATCACGGTCGCGAACGCGACGCCGCGCGAGGTGTGGCCCTGCGGATCGAAGAACATCTCGACATGGCGGACATTGTCGGCCCGCGCGCGCTCGAGATACGCGAAGGCGAGATCATAAAAATCCTGCTCGGTCAGCAGCACCGACATGCCCTGATAATAGATGTCGAGAAAATCCTGCAGATTGCCGAACCGGTAGGCCCGCCGCACCGCCTCGACCGAATCGAACGGTAGCCGGACGCCGTTCCGCCGCGCCAGCGCGAACATCAATTCGGGTTCAAGACTGCCCTCGATATGAATGTGCAGTTCGCATTTCGGTAGTTGGTGGATCAGCCGGTCTGCGTCACCCATTCGGGGAACTCTCCGCGTTGCGATCTTGCCCGCGAGACACGAGGTCGAGGGCGGCAAGATCAGGCACTCTGCCTGCGGAGAATGTGCGTGTCGAGCACACGTCAGCTTGAGCATACGTGCTCGAGCTCGCGGGCGGAGTCCGCGGTGGCGGGCGGCGAAATTGGGTGCAATGGTTCAGTGCATCTGCAGGGTTGTCCCTCCCGTATCGTTCGCGCAGTTATTCCAGCACAGTCATTTATGGCTTAGGCCGGGAGTTGACAATTTGTCGCATATTCCCTTACCTGTCGAGGTGGAGGGGAGGTGGCGACGTGTTATCATCAAAAACTTTGCACAACGAGGCTATTTTGGACGTTGCCGGCCATTCTAATATCACATTCCTCCTTTATTCTGATACTAATGCCGCCAACCTTAAGCACAAGCTTGGCCAAGCCGAGTATAGTTATTATTTTGTCCGCGAGCAGTTTCGTACATTGCTCGAAAAGCACGCGAACGTCATCGTCGTCACGCAACCCGAAATACAGGTCGACGCTCTTTATGATGCGCAGCGAGCGAAAGGCATGGACTGCGTGCTGCTGGCATTCTGCCCCCCGCACAAGATGCCGCCGCCGACACGATGCCCGACCGTCGTGGTCTTTGCGTGGGAGTTCGACACGATCCCGACGGAAACCTGGGATTTCGATGCACGCAATGATTGGCGGACGGTGCTGGCGCGCCTCGGGCACGCCATAACCCACTCGACATATAGCGCTCTGGCGGTGAAAGCCGCGATGGGGAGCGATTTCCACGTTGAGTCGATGCCGGCGCCCGTCTGGGATGGTTATGCGATCGATCGGCAATCCCTGCCGTATCGCCCACTTCATGAACCCGTGGCCATCGACTTCCTTGGGACCTTTTTGGATTCCAATCGGCTGCCGCCGACGTATCGTTTGTTCTCCCGCGCGCCGCGGCGGACGCTCGCGGAACGTCTGAAAGTGAAAAAGCGCGTCGCCCGCCTGAAGCGCAATCTGCGCAAGCTCGCAGGGCAGTCGCCGAAACCGCCTCCGCTGCCTGTCCGCAAGCGCGTTCAACTGGAGTTCGGGGGCGTCGTGTTTATTTCGGTTTTCTGTCCGGTCGATGGCCGCAAGAACTGGACGGAACTCGTGACGGCATTTTGCTCGTCGCTATCTGATTGTCCCGACGCGACGTTGATCCTGAAATTTGTCGGCGCCGACTGCTCTGTTGCAATGTCCGAAGTCGGCAACATTCTGGTCAGGCTGCCTCCATTCAAATGTCGCGTGATCGCCATCGACGGGTTCCTCGATGACGACTGCTACCGGCGGCTGATCACCGCCTCGACTTACGCGGTCAATTGCTCGTTGGCCGAAGGGCAATGCCTGCCCCTGATGGAAGCAATGTCGTGCGGGAAGCCCGTGCTGGCGCCGCCGCACACGGGGATGAGCGAATATGTTGACCGCGACGTTGGATTTCCGCTGCGATCGAGCCGCGAATTGTGCTCGTGGCCGCATGACCCCCGCGGCGCCTTGCGGGCGCACCGCTACCGCGGCGATTGGCAGTCGCTGACGGAGGCGTATCGTGAGGCCTACCTTGTGGCGAAGGATCAGCCGGAGCAATACCGAAAGATGAGTAGAGCGGCTGCGACCCGAATGCAGGGCTATTGTTCGCAGGAGGTCGTTTATGGGAAGCTCTTGCGATTTCTTGCGGAAGTTCCCGCACTTTCCCGTGCTGACGCGGGACGCGACGCGGCGTGAAATCGGCTTCGCTCCGGCTAGCCCAAAACGGCAGATCCGCCATGGATGATCTGTATGTGCGGCTCCGATCGTTGCGATATTTTCAGACGGCGTCACCGCCCGACCTGAACTTCGACTTTGTGAAGTTTGACGTGTCGAACGCCCACGGAAGCCGCGGCCGCGGCGGAGCGCTACGGTATAGAGGTCGTCGAATCCCATCGGCACGACGGCTCGACATCCGATGACGCCTACTTCACCCCGCCGCCCGTCGGCTTGGCACCCTAAGCCCGGCAGACGCTCCGCTTATCGACGCGGAAAATCTGCTCAGACGACCGGAACCACCTCATTTCTCCGCGGCGGGCTTCACCTGGGAAACTAGCTCGGAGTGAAGCAGCCTCTTATTAAAATAAACACAGCGCCAAATACCACGATTGTTAACGTGAACATGCTGATCAATAGGCCAATGTAGAACGTCATCGATTTAAATCTTAATATGACGTCATGGTCTCCCGGTGGAATCTCAATAGCTTTTCCCAGAACCTGTGCGCTGAAGACCGGCACGTTTCTGCCATCGAGCTTCGCCGTCCAGCCTGGATAATTTGCGTCCGCGAGAAAGAGCCATTGCGGCTTCGTCGTCGAAACCTTTAGCCGGTATTCGGTATCCGTCGCCTTCAGCACTTCCATATGAGCTGATTCGTAGGACTCGCTGATAGAATCCGACGCTGATAACTGCATGGGGCGCTGATCCGGATTCTCAATCACCAATTTCCGCATTTTCATACTTTTGACGGCGCTTATTGCTGCCTCCAACGTATCCACGGCCTCGTAGCGAGAGTAGAGTTGGAAGCGCGGCAAGGCCGTCTCATTCTCCAGTAAGTACATCCTTTCAATTGTCACCTGTATTTCGGGTCGTTGGTCCACATAAAGCGTGCGAAAACCCGTCGTCCCCAGTTCACCCCCGTTCGTGATAAATCGCACGCCGAGTATGTCAATCAGGCGCAACCCCGGCCGGGTCCTAACAGTACCGAAAATCTCGTCATGAAGGGTATCCTCAATGGCCGTGCGGCGCTTCAACGCAAGGGCGAGGTAGCCGTTCATAGACGGCAAATCCCAGAGCGTGTTTGTCATTGGAGCAATGGCCGCGACGGCTATGCGTATCCTAATTGGCAATTCCGGTGAATGCGGAGGAATAAACGCAACAACGCCAAATAGAATGTCAGTCATCATTTTAAACTCACGCCAATCGGGCACCGCTTGGATCGCTGCAACCTCGGGGGGCTTCGCAAAGATGGTGTTGGGAAAAAACTGGAAAGGATATAGTCGCAGCGCAAAGATCTCAACTGTCAAGACGAGGGTGAAGACTGGGGCAATCAGGTACGGCCTCCGATTTTTGACGAGGCCGACCAGTGCTGCCCCTGCAGCAATTGCCAGCGCAACGTGTGCCGCCAGTTTCCAGTCGAATCGCAGACTTAAAAGCGCCAAAATCCAGAATGCCGTAAGAAGAAGGGGGTACCGAGCATATGATGCGTACGAGGTCAGAAGCGATCGTGCATTAGGGAACTCCTTGCGCGGTTGAAATTTCCATTCGGACAAGCGGTCGATTGCGAATGCTGCCGACACGGCTATTCCAATGGACGCAATCGCGATATAGAGACCCATTGCCCGGAAATAGCCCAGGCCAGGCACCAAGTGATGATCATAAAGAAAGCCAAAAATCGGTGTTGCCCGTTCCCAGCCGAGGACGAGCAAAATAAGCGCAGCCAGCATATGACCTTTGACCCGATCTGGTATGGAAAAAAGCAGCGTACAGGATACCAAAATACCGACCAGCAAACTGCCAGTTCCCGCGTTAGATGTGTAATCGGTGACAAGAAGGCCGCGAAGATAACTGGATAGTGGCGTAAGGCCGGCGAAAATGATATCGATGCCAGCGTTGCGATGGGACAGACCAACCAGTTCAAGAAGTGGAAAAAGCTGAACCGCGCAAAGCCCGACACCAATTGCAAAACCGACCAGCGCGAGCATTGCACGTTTGCGCCAGCTCTTGGCCCATTCACGACGTATATCCGCCTGGAATGGCGCAATCAGCAGTGTCGCAAAGGCATAGATCATCGTTCCGTGAAGACCCTGGGGATATCCAGCGAGTGACACAAGCGCGCTTGCGCTCCCCAATAGGGCCGTAGAACCAAAGGTCGGCCGCTTCAGCCATACTTCCATCGCCCAGAGGCACCAGGGTATCCAAGTCATCGTGTGATAAACTGGCAATACGTGTTGCTGGTCGACCCATGTCTGTGAAAATACGACTGCGAGAGCGGCAAACGTCGATGACCAGAAACTGGCGCCCAAAGTTCGGCATAACCCCATCACGCCAATGCCGCCCCCGATCTTGAGCAGCCAGTAGAATAAATTCATTGAATAAATCGGCCCGACGACCAGCGTCACAATGGCCGCCCAGATAATATTCAAGGGGTGCGCAAATCCACCTTGCGCCTCGGCAAAAAGTGGATGACCGCCCCAAATTTGGGCGGACCAAAGAGGGGATGCTTGCCCCTTGATCACGCGGGCAAAAAAGTCGAAAAACGGCCAATCGATATTTAAGAGATCTCCGTTTGCAAGCGTTTCATGCAACACTAGGGCCGGAAAATAAGATAATGTGGTCAGTAGGACTATCAGGCAGGCGCCCGACACCATCGCGATCCGATCATCGCGCCAGAAATCAATTGCCTTTACTCGCTCAAATGCCAGCATGGGATTCATTGCGGGATGCTCAATCTTGTGCCTGGCACACTATCTTGGTTGAAAGCTGCCTCTTACGACAAAGAAATACAGCGTCAAAAACCAAAATTGTTACGGTGAACATGCTGATCAATAGGCCAATGTAGAACGTCTTGGATTTAAATTTCAATATGACGTCATGATCTCCCGGTGGAATCTCAATGGCTTTTCCGAGAGCCTGGGCACTGAAGACCGGCACGTTTCTGCCATCGAGCTTTGCCGTCCAGCCCGGATAATTGGCGTCCGCGATAAAGAGCCATTGCGGCTTCGTCGCCGATACCGTCAGCCGATATTCGGTATCCGTCGCCTTCCGCACTTCAATGTGAGCCGATTCATCATCGGAGTCGTCGACAGACTCCGGCGACGGTAGGCGGAGAGAGCGCCGATCCGGATCCTCGATCACCAACATCCGCGTTTTTAGGTTTTTGATTGCGCTTATTGCCGCGTCTAGGGTGTCTACGGTTTGCCAGCGCGAATAGAGCTGAAAGCGAGGCAGGGCCGCCTCATTCTCCTCTATCGCCTGCATCTTGTTACCTCGTGTCTGTATTTCGTATCGCTGGTCAAAATAAAGTGTACGAAAGCCCGGCGTCCTCAGCTCGCCCCCGCTCGTGACAAATCGAACGCCGAGCAGGTCGATCAGGCGCAATCCGGGTGGGCCCGCGATGGTGCCGAAAATCTCGTCATGAAGGATGTCTTCGACAGCCGTACGGCGCCTCAGCTCAAGGGCAAGGTTGCCGGCCATCGACGGTAATTCCCAGCGCATGTTTGTCAGTGGCGCAATGGCCGCAACGGCCTTTCTTATCCCGAATATGTAGTCCGGTTCGTCGGCAGGCAAAAAAGCGGTAAGGCCGGCAAAACCGACGTCCATCACTTTGTAGTCGCGCCAGTCGGGGACCGTCTCGATCGCGGCGACACCTGGAGGCCTTACAAAGACGTTGCTGGGGAAGAAATCAAATGGATGAAGCCGCAGCGCCAAAACCTCGATTGTCAAGACAAGCGTGAGAGCCGGAGCGATCAGATGCCGCTTCCGCATCTTGATGGCGAAGAACAACGTCGTGCCCGCGGCAATTGTCACTGCAATGTGTACTGCCAATATCCAATTGAGCCGCAGACTTGAAAGCGCCCAAATCCAAAACGCTGCAAGAATTGCGTATCGCGCGTATGATGCGTATGACCTCACAGGCGGTCGCGCATTTAGGGCGCCGTTGCGTGGTTGGAATTCCCATTTGGACAGCCGATCGATTGCGAACGCTGCCGACACGGCTATGCCAATGGATGCAATTCCGATATAGATAGTCGTTTGCCTGAAGTAGCCCAAGCCAGGCAGCAGGCCATGGTCATAAAAGAACCGAAAGATCGGTGTCGCCCGTTCCCAGCCGAGGATGAGTAAAACAAACGCAGCCAGCATATGACCTTTGATCCGATCTGGCATGGGAAGAAATAGTGTACAAGATGCGAGAATACAGACCAGCAAACTGCCAGTTGCTGCACTCGGCCCGAAATCGGTGACAAGAAGGCCACGAACGTAAGTGGTCAGGGGCGTCAGGCCGGCAAAAGCTATGCCGATGCCGGTACTGCGATGAGACAGACCGACCAACTCGAAGAGCGGAAACAGCTGGACGAAGGAAAGTCCGACCGCGATTGCACCAACGACCAAGAGGAGCGTTGCACGTTTGCGCCAGCTCTTGACCCACTCATTCCGTGTTCCCGCTTGAAACGGGACAATCAGAATTGTCACAACGGCATAGATTATCGTTCCATGAAGGCCCTGGGGGTACCCGGAGAGAATCACAAGCGACAAAGCGGCCCCGAACAGGGCCGCGGAGTGCAGGCTCGGTCGCTTGAGCCAAACTTCCATGGCCCAAAGCACCCATGGGATCCAAGTGAGTGTCTGAAAAACCGGCAGAACGTATTGCTCGTGGGCCCATATCCCTGAAAATATGACTGCGAGAGCAGCGAACGTAGATGCCCAGAAACTGGCGCCCAAAGTGCGGCACAACCCCATCACGCCAATGCCGCCTATGATCTTGAGCAGCCAGTAGAATAAATTCATCGAATAAATTGGCCCGACGATCGGCGTCACAACGGCTGCCCAGACAATATTCAAGGGGTGCGCAAATGCACCCTGCCCCTCGGCAAAAAGTGGATGACCGCCCCATATCTGGGTGGACCAGAGAGGGGACGCTTGTCCCTTGATCACCCGCGCGAAGAATTCAAAAAACGGCAAATCGATAGTCGTAATGTCTCCGAAAACAAGCGTTCGATGCAAAACCAAGGCCGGAAAATAAAATGCGGTCGTTAGGAGGACTATCAGACCGCAGCCTGAAACCATCGCGGTCCGATCGTCGCGCCATGGATCAATAGTCCACGGTCGATCAGATCCAGGGACGGGATTCATTGCTGATCCTGGGTCGCTTGCCGTGATTAAGGGCGAAAGTATCGGCGCGGACGCCGACGTTGCATCGATCTCGCAGAGAGCGGTGCGGCGGCGAAAAACAAACTGCAATGACGGCTAGGTGAAGCCGCCAAGCCTACGCGTTCTCGTGGGCCGTCGGGCTTTCGCGTACATTGCCGACTGCGCTTCATTGCTTGCGCGCAACGATGATCTGGGACTTGGGCATCGCCTCATCCAAAGCGTTCTTGCACTGTTGGCCTTCCGGTAGGTCAAGAACAGCATTCCATGCGCGGGTCCAATGATCGAGCGCTGGATGGCGGCCGTGATCGAAATCGATATCGCACTTCCAGACCAGCGTGTGCCAAATGGCCCAATAGAAGCCGTAGAACGCGTGTTTCTGGACCCGAAGCCCGGCGTCCGTGGCCAAGCGTTCGAGCTCGTCGCGCCCGATAACGCGGATGTGGTTGGGCTCGCGGAAGACCTCAGGCGGGGCGACCCGCTTTGCCACTTGTTCTGACAGCGCGTCGGGCACGCTGATAAGATAGAGCGCCCCCGGTTTCCCGATGCGAGCCAGTTCGCGCATGAATTGGGTGGTATCGGGCACGTGTTCGAGCACTTCGGTGCAAACAACCTTGTCCGCCGTTGCTGCATCAATTGGCAGCGGGTTGCCGTTGCTGAGGATGATCTGCCAGTTTGTTGCGCCGCGCGAGCGCAGCCGTTGTTCGGTTGCTTCGATCTTTTTCGGATCGACGTCCACCAAGATCATGCGAGCGGCGAATGCGGCGCAAAAGGCGGCGTTTTCTCCGGCTCCGCAGCCGACATCGACCAGCGTGTCGGACGGAGCAATCGGAAATCCTTCGAAAAGCTCCCGGGTGTCGGCACGGAACCAGCCGCCGCGGCACGCGTCGCGCAGCGCCACGTCGCCGTAGCTGACAGGATCGACGTCTGGCTCCGGATTGCACCAGCGAGCGACTCGCAGCGCCAATCTTGCAGCTTCTTTGCGTACCGACATTCCAGTCCAATATTCGTTTTTCATGCTGGACTTCCGTCTCTATTCGCCAACCCACTATAATGGCTAGACTGTGTTTTCACAAACCGAGCCTTTCTTCGACAGCTCGCGGATGTGAGGGCCGCAGTTTATTAGATTTAGTCGTGATGGGCAGCGGTGCAAACCCCGGCGAAAGGATCGCGACGGGCGATTGCAAGGATCGCACTTACGCCTAAGAAACGCAGGAGCTTAATACGTGATCGCAATTACGAACGGCCTCGTTTCACTACCGCGTATTGGCTGATAGCCACGTCCTGAATGGCTTCGGGTGGAACGCCGCTTCGGGCCGCCCACCACGCGAGCTTTTCCGGTCGGTAGTAACTGAATTGGCCCCAATGGATGATGTGCAGGCCGCCCTGTTCGATCGCCCGATGGAAAGAAGCCTTGGAAAACATTCTCACCGGAATGCCCCACTCCTGGTTCGCGGTGTCCTCGGCATACCGATCAAATTCCTCCACAATCTGCAGCGTTGGATTGAACTCAAAGGTAAATCGCTCAATCTCTTGTTGAGTGGCCGCAATTATGGCCACGCCTTCCGGCATCAAAAGGTCGTGCACGTCGCATAGAATCTGGTCACATATCGCAGTCGGTACATGCTGCAAAACCATCGATACGGCGATGATATCGAAACGATCTTCAGGATGAGCATCTTTGTATTCCAGGCTGGTTGAATTAATGATGCGAATACGGTCACCATCATGGTGCCGGTCGTAGCAGGCTTGAAATCTTTCGGGGTCGGGCTCCAGCCCAACCAGACCGCCAACGCTATGCTGGACGATTTGGATGATGCGTCCCAAGCCACAACCGATATCCAGGTATTTCGCGTTCGGCTTGCAATTCGCGATCAGCTTCAGGACCGACAGATATTCCTCCTCCGGATTACCGGTCCCATCGCCGATGCGGCTGGTAAAACTCTGGTCCCAAGCGGACAGCTCATCGTCGTTTCCTTTGTACGTATAGCCTTGAATTTTCATGCCGGAATGCATCTGTAACGCTCCTCTAGAGAACGAGATACCGGAGCGCAGCGATTTCGCGCTGGTCGGCATTTGGACGCAAAACGAGGCAAGATACGCTGCTCCATAGTGCGGCCGTCGGAACCGAAGATATGACGACGGAGTCGACGGCAAGGATCGTGCTGTCGCGGATTTCAGTACCTTTGTTGCTTCGACAGCTCGGCCCGATCCAGAGGTGTCGACCGATCATGATACGAGCTGGACGATTGATCTGTAATTCGAGATTGATACAGAGCCCGTCGGCGGAGTTTCAATCGAGCAGTTTCATGTTCTGAAGCTCCCGACCTTCGGACCCAAACCGATCTCGTCCTCCTTTTTCGCGTGGCAAGGATGCGGCTGCGGCGAGCGGACGGCCCACGAGGCTAGTCTGCTCCAACGCGGCGCGCGACAGCACCGCGGATTCCCGAAGAAATCGTTGCAGCTTCTCATAAATACGCTGTTTCGAGCAGAAGTCCCGCATTCGCATGACAGCGGCTTCACTCATCCGCTGGTAGCTCTCCGGTTGTTCATTCGCCAATGTATAGGCGTCGCGGTACGCCTCGACAAGCGATTGCCAATCGCTGCGATAACGGCGCGCCCGAAAAACCCAGCGGGGGTCGTGCGGCCAACAGCACAATTCTTTCTCAGTCCGCGTGGCACGCCGCTCGAGGACAGCAGCCACACCATTCGCTTTCTGCTGACGGCAGCCGCGTTGATCGCGATCTTGAGCGACTTGAACTACCGGCTGGTCGAAGTGCCGCTGCGCCGCAAGGGTGCTGCCATTGCCAGTCGTTTCGGCGGCGGCGCCGCACAGCGACGCGCCTTAACAACGACGTCCGGATTCGCGCGTAAATCCTTGGTTGTATTGGCGACCCCGCCTGGATTCGAACCAGGGACCTTCAGCTTAGAAGGCTGTTGCTCTATCCCCTGAGCTACGGGGCCGAACCACCTTGCGGCGCGATCCGTATGGTATCGGTCCAGGTAGTATCCGTCCGTATAGTATAATGGATCGGGGGGCGAAATATCCCCGGTCACGACCTCGACACGATCGTCGCTTCATATCCGCGCCGCTTGGGCGAAATTGCGCGCCCCGGGAGGAGATCACCGATGCTTTGGCTCATTCGCGCCGGTCTGACCGCCGCGCTCCTCGCCTTTGCCCCGCTCGCCGCCGCCCCATCGACCGCCCAAGCCGCGGAAAAGCCGTTCCAGAACAGCGACCTCGCCGACAGCGCGATCGCGCTCGAAGCGCAGATCAAGACCGACGCCGGGGCGCCGACCAAGCCGGTGGCTCAGCTTCGCCAAGACGCCAATGCGGCGTTCGCCAAGAACGATTTCCGCGCCGGCATGGCGCTGCTCGGCCAGATCGTCGCCGGGGCGCCGAACGACAGCACGACCTGGCTGCGGCTCGCCCGCACCATCCTGCAAATCCGCCCCGCCAATGACGACGAGCGCAAGCTCCTGACCGAGCGCGCCTCCTCCGCCGCCTATATCGCCTACCAGCGCACCACCAGCCGGACCGAGGAGGCGGACAGCCTCGCGCTCCTCGGCAACACGCTCGCCCAGCGCGAAATGTGGCGGCCGGCGCTCGACGCGCTGCGCCTGTCGCTCGAAGGGCGCGAAGTCGCCGAGGTGCGCGCGCAATACGCAAGGCTGCGCGAGCAGCACGGCTTTCGCGTGCTCGACACCAGCGTCGATGCCGACACCGCGACGCCGCGCGCCTGCTTCCAGTTCTCGGAGGATTTGCCGGCCCGTACCGATTTCTCGCCGTTCGTGGTGGTCGGCGGCATCGACAAGCCAGCGCTCACCACCACCGAGAAGCAGCTCTGCGTCGAAGGCCTGGCCCACGGCCAGAGCTACGCGGTGACGTTGCGCGCGGGCCTGCCGTCGACCGTGCACGAGACGCTGGCAAAGACCGCGGATTTTTCCGTCTATGTGCGCGACCGAAAACCGTCAGCGCACTTTTCCAGCAACGCCTATGTGCTGCCGCGCACCGGCCAGCGCGGCATTCCCGTCATCAGCGTCAATACGCGCGCGCTCGCGGTCGAAATCTACCGCGTCGGCGACCGCAATCTGATCGGCATGACCGGCGGCAACGACGCCGAGAGCGGCGACTTCAAGCGCGCGCTCAGCCGCAGCGATATCGACCGGCTCGGCGAGACGCGCGGCGTCGCCGTGTGGAAGGGCGAGCTCGCGGTCGCCGAGGCCCCGCTCAACGCCGACGTCACCACCGCGTTCCCGGTCGACCAGGCGGTCGGCGATCTCAAGCCCGGCGTCTACGTCATGGTGGCGCAGCCGAAGGAAGCCGAAACCGTCAACGATTACGATGATCTCGCGACGCAATGGTTCATCGTTTCCGATCTCGGCCTCACCGCGTTTTCCGGCCATGACGGCGTCCACGCCTTCGTCAATTCGCTGGCGACCGCGGAAGGCAAAAGCGGGATCGAGCTGCGGCTGATTTCGCGCAGCAACGAAATATTGGCGAGCCGCAAGACCGACGCGGCCGGCCACGCCCAGTTCGAAACGGGCCTCACGAGCGGGGAGGGCGGCGCCGCGCCGGCGATGCTCACCGCATCCGATCCGTCGGGCGACTTCGCTTTTCTCAGCCTGACCGCGCCGGCGTTCGATCTCAGCGACCGCGGCGTCGGCGGACGCCCGGCGGCGAGCGGGCTCGACGCTTTCGTCTATGCCGAGCGCGGCATCTATCGCTCCGGCGAGACCGCGTATCTCACCGCGCTGTTGCGCGACGCGCAGGGCGCCGCCGCGCTCGGCGTGCCGCTGACGCTGGTGGTCGAGCGGCCCGACGGCGTCGAATATCGCCGCACGCTCGTTGCCGATCAGGGCCTCGGCGGCCACGGCCTGACGTTGCCTCTCGCGCGGTCGGCGCCGACCGGGACCTGGCACGTGCGCGCCCTCACCGATCCGAAGCGGCCGGCCGTCGGCGAGACGACGTTTCTGGTCGAGGACTATGTGCCCGACCGCATCGAGTTCGACCTGACCTCAGCAAGCGCGAAGATCTCGCAGAAGACGCCGGCGAGCATCGATATCGCCGGGCGTTTCCTCTATGGCGCGCCGGCCGCCGGGCTCGATCTCGAAGGCGACTTGACGGTCGGCATCGCCAAAGAGCGGCCCGGATTCGCCGGTTATCAGTTTGGTCTCGCCGATGAGCAGATCGAGCCGGTCAAAACGACGCTCGAAGATCTGCCGGCGACCGACGATGCCGGCAAAGCGAAATTCACCGTCGCTCTCGACAAGCCGCCGGCGAGCACGCGTCCGCTCGAGGCGAAGATCGCGGTGCGCATGGCGGAATCCGGCGGCCGCGCCGTCGAGCGTACGCTGACGCTGCCGGTCACGCCGGTCGCCGCCATGATCGGCGTCAAGCCGCTGTTCTCCGGGCGCGCGCTCGCCGACGGCGCCGTCGCGAACTTCGATGTCGTTGAAGTCGCCCCGGAAGGCGCAACGCTGGCGCAAAAGGGGCTGCATTACGAATTGCTGCGCATCGAGACGCATTATCAGTTCTACAAGCGCGACGGCAGCTGGAATTTCGAGCCGGTCAAGACCACCAAGCGCGTCGCCGACGGCGCAATCGACACCGCGGCCGACAAGCCGGCGCGCATCGCCGTGCCGGTGAATTTCGGCCGCTATCGGCTCGAAGTGTCGAGCGCCGATCCGAACGGCCCAATCACGTCCGTCACGTTCGATGCCGGCTTTTACGTCGAAGCCAATGCCGACACGCCCGACATGCTCGAAGTCGCGCTCGACAAGAGCGAGTACAAGGTCGGCGACACGATGACGGTCGCGGTGACCGCGCGCAATGCCGGGCGGCTCACGCTCGATGTCGTCGGCGACAAGCTCGTCGCCAGCCAATCGAGCGACGTGAAAGCGGGTCCCGTCGAGGTCAAGCTGACGGTCGGCCGCGATTGGGGCACCGGCGCTTATCTGGTCGCGACCTTGCGCCGGCCGCTCGACGCGCCGGCACAACGGATGCCGGGCCGCGCCATCGGCGTGCAGTGGTTTTCCGTCGATCGCGCCGCGAAGACGCTCACCGTGGACCTCACGGCGCCGTCGCTGATACGGCCCAACACCACGCTGCAGCTGCCGGTCAAGGTCGGCGGTCTCAACCCCGGCGAGGAGGCGCGCATCGTCGTCGCCGCCGTCGACGTCGGCATTCTCAATCTGACGAACTACAAGCCGCCGTCGCCGGACGATTATTATCTCGGCCAGCGCACGCTCTCAGCCGACATCCGCGACCTTTATGGCGATCTGATCGACGGCATGCAGGGCACGCGCGGCGCGATCCGCTCGGGCGGCGACCAGGGCGCCGAGCTGCAAGGCAGCCCGCCGGCTGGGCCGCCTTTGGCGTTCTATTCCGGCATCGTCACCGTCGGCGCCGACGGTTCGGCCGAGATCGCGTTCGATATCCCCGACTTCGCCGGCACGCTGCGCGTCATGGCGGTGGCGTGGAGCAAGGACAAAGTCGGCCATGCCAGCGCCGACGTGACCGTGCGCGATCCGGTCGTGCTCAGCGCCACGCTGCCGCGGTTCCTGTTGCCCGGCGACCGCTCGAGCCTGCATCTCGATCTCGACAATGTCGAAGGCGAGGGCGGCGATTATGCGCTTGCGATCACCTCGACCGGCGCGCTCGCCGGCGCCGCGATGCAGAAGCTGACGCTGCGCGCCAAGGAGCGCGGCGCGCTCGTCATCCCGATCGCGGCGAACGCGGCCGGGAACGGCACGGTCCGCGTCGTCGTCACCGGGCCGGCGGGCTTTGCGCTTAACCGCAGCTTCGCGCTGACGGTGCGGCCGCCGGGGCAAATCCTGGCGCGGCGCACGGTCAAATCGATCGGCAAGGGCGAGAGCCTGACCGTGTCCTCCGACCTGTTCGCCGATCTCGTGCCCGGCACCGGCGCGGTGTCGGTCTCGGTCGGCGTCGCGGCGGCGTTCGATGCCGCGAGCCTGCTCGCCGCGCTCGACCGCTATCCCTATCGCTGCTCCGAGCAGGTGACGAGCCGCGCGCTGCCGCTGCTCTATCTCTCCGACCTCGCCGGCGCCGCCCATGCCGCGCTCGATCCGCAGACGGATCAAAACATTCGCGACAGCATCGAAGCGCTGCTGACGCGGCAGGATTCCAACGGCTCGTTCGGGCTGTGGAGCGTCGGCGGCAACGATGTCTGGCTCGATTCCTATGTCACCGACTTTCTGAGCCGCGCGCGCGAGCGCAAATACCCGGTGCCGGACGAAGCGTTCAAACTCGCGCTCAACCGACTGCGCAACGCGGTCGCGGCATCGACCGACGCCGGCAAGAACGGCGGCGCCGACATCGCCTATGCGCTCTATGTGCTCGCCCGCAACGGCGCAGCGCCGATCGGCGATCTGCGCTACCTCGCCGACGCCAAGCTCGATGCGCTGTCGACCCCGATCGCCAAGGCGCAGATCGCCGCGGCGCTCGCCATGGTCGGCGACCGCGCCCGGGCCGAACGCGTCTACGCCGCCGCGCTCGCTTCGATCGCGCCGCAGCCGCAGCCCGATATCTTCAGCCGCGAGGATTACGGCTCGACCTTGCGCGATGCCGCCGCGCTCGTCGCGCTCGCCGTCGAAGGCGACGCGCCGCGGGCGACGGTGCAGGCGGCGGTGCAGCGGGTCGGCGCCGCTTACGCCGTGACGCGCTATCTGTCGACGCAAGAGGAGGCGTGGCTGCTCCTTGCCGCGCGGGCGCTCGCCAAGGACGGCGGCGGTCTTGCCCTCGACGTCAACGGCGAAGCGCGGCAGCGTCCGTTCTCCCGCACCATCCGCGCCGCCGATCTGACGGCGCCGCTGCGCGTCACCAACAACGGCGACGCCGCGGTCGATGGCGTCGTCACCGTGACCGGCGCGCCGGTCACGCCCGAGCCCGCGGCGGAAAAGGGTTTCAAGATCGAGCGCGAGACCTTCACGCTCGCCGGCGATGCGGTCGATCCGAAGACCGTCAAGCAGAACACGCGGCTGGCGGTGGTGTTGAAGGTCACCGAGGCGCAGCCGCAGTTCGGCCGCGTCATCGTCGCCGATTATCTCCCCGCCGGGTTCGAGATCGACAATCCGCACATCGTCTCGTCCGGAGATACCGGCACGCTGTCGTGGATCACCGACGCGGTCGAGCCGGTGTCGTCCGAGTTTCGCGACGACCGCTTCACGGCGGCGTTCGAGCGCAAGAAGGGCGACCCCGCGGTGTTCACCGTCGCCTACGTGGTGCGCGCGGTGGCGCCCGGCAAATACGTGCGGCCGCAGGCGAGCGTCGAGGACATGTACCGCCCCGACCGCTTCGGCCGCACCGCGACGGAGAGCGTGGAAGTCACGGCGAAATGACGGGCAATGACGGGATGAAAGCGCGCATTGCCGTTTTTGTCACGGCCGTGGTCTTCCTCTCGACACTCGGCACCGCCGCTTACTGGATCACTTCCCTCGGCCCGCCGCCGCTCGGCCGCGACCTGCAATTCTCCACCCGCGTGCTCGATCGCGACGGCCGGTTGCTGCGCGCCTATGCCACGGCCGAGGGCCGCTGGCGGTTGCCGGCGCGGATCGCGGACGTCGATCCGCGGCTGTTCGACGTTTTGTTTGCCTATGAGGACAAACGCTTCCGCGCCCATCACGGCGTCGATCCGCTGGCGCTGATGCGCGCCGCGTTGCAGCTCGCGACCAGCGGCCGCATCCGCTCCGGCGGCTCGACCTTGACCATGCAGGTGGCGCGGCTGCTCGAACCGCGCAGCGGCCGCAGCTTTGTTGCCAAGCTGCGCCAAGTGGTGCGCGCCGTCGAGATCGAGCGCGCCTTGAGCAAGGACGAGGTGCTCGCGCTTTATCTCGAACTGGCGCCTTACGGCGGCAACATCGAAGGCGTTCGCGCCGCTTCGCTCGCTTATTTCGGCAAGGAGCCGCGGCATCTTTCGCTGGGCGAAGCGGCGCTCCTGGTCGCTTTGCCGCAATCGCCGGAGGCACGGCGGCCGGACCGTTTCGCCGCGGCGGCGCGTCTCGCGCGCGATCGCGTGCTCGACCGCTTCGCCGCGAGCGGGCGCGTGCCGGCCGACGAGATCGCGCTCGCGAAGGCCGAGCCGGTGCCGGCGGCGCGGCTCGCGATGCCGATGCTGGCGCCGCACGCTTCCGATCGAGCCGTCGCGCAGGCCACGCCGGGGAGCGAAGTGAAGCTCACCATCGACGCCGAGCTGCAGAAAAATCTGGAAGCGCTGGCGCGGGAACGCGTGCGGACGCTCGCCCTGACGCTCGGGCCCGACGTTTCGCTCGCCATCGTCACCGCCGACAACGCGACGGGCGAAGTGTTGGCGCGCGTCGGATCGCCCGATTATTTCGATCAGCGCCGCGCCGGTGAAGTGGATCTCACCCAGGCGCTGCGCTCGCCCGGTTCGACGCTCAAGCCTTTCATCTACGGCCTCGGCTTCGAAGACGGCTTCATCCATCCCGAGACGTTGATCGAAGATCGGCCGGTGCGGTACGGCGCCTATGCGCCGCAGAATTTCGATTTCACCTTCCAAGGCACCGTCACGGTGCGCCGGGCGCTGCAAATGTCGCTCAACGTGCCGGCGCTCGCCGTGCTCGATCAGGTCGGCGCGAGCCGCTTGGCGGCGCGGCTGACGCAAGCCGGCGCCGCGCTGGTGTTGCCGCTGGGCGAAGCGCCGGGCCTCGCCATCGGCCTCGGCGGAGTCGGCATCAGACTGTCCGATCTGGTGATGCTTTATGCCGGCATTGCGCGGCTCGGCACCGTGCTGCCGCTCGACGAACAAGCGGCGCGCGGCGGGCCGTCGCGAGCGGACGGCGAGGGCCGGCGGCTGATGGATCAGGTCGCGGCCTGGTATGTCGGCAACATCCTGATTGGCACGCCGCCGCCGGAAAACGGCGTGCCCGGCCGCATCGCCTTCAAGACCGGCACCAGCTATGGCTACCGCGACGCCTGGTCGATCGGGTTCGACGGCAAGCACACCATCGGCGTCTGGGTCGGGCGGCCCGACGGCGCGCCGGTGCCCGGCCTGATCGGGCGCGCCGCCGCGGCGCCGATCCTGTTCGATGCGTTCGCGCGGTTGCCGGCAGCCTCCGCGCCGCTGCCGCGGCCGCCGCAGGGCGTCGTCATGGCGTCGAACGCCAAACTGCCGCCGCCGCTCAAGCGTTTCTCGCCCGGCCGTCTCGCCGGCGACGGGGCGCAAGCGAGGTTGCATATCCTGTTTCCGCCGGACGGCGCGCGGCTGGAACTCGCGGTGAGCGACGGCAAGCCTGATCCGGTGCCGCTCAAGGTCACTGGCGCGGTCGCTCCGGTCACCGTGCTCGTCAACGGCATGCCGGCGTCGCCGCCGGTGCGCGACAATCCGTTCTTCCGGCCGGACGGTCCGGGTTTTGCGCGGGTGACTGTGATCGACGCCGCCGGCGCGGCCGACAGCGTCATGGTGCGGCTTGACGGCGGCGCGCCGGTGATGTCTTCCATGCCGGTCGCCCAACCGGTGTGTCCAATCAACCCGTGCATTCATCGATGAAATTCGTGCTGACGCCGGTGCGGCGCGTCGCTACCAATCTCGCGCGCTGGTGCGGAGCGCTCACGCGCGCGCCGCGAGCGCAATTGCCGCGGCCGGGGATCGGCATCGTTGCCGTGGTCGTCGTCGGCATCGCCGTCATCATCGCCTCGATGTTCTTGTTCGATACGACGGCGACCGATTGGGCGCGGCATCTGCCCAGGGCGTTCAAGGACGTTTTCGAGGACATCACGGATTACGGCCGCTCCGGCTGGTTTCTCTATCCGCTCGGATTCTCGATCCTCGGTCTTGCGATTCTGAGCTCTCCGGCGCTGCCGCGTTTCACCAGAGGCGTGCTCGGGGCGCTGGTCGCGCGCCTGGGCTTTTTGTTCATCGCGATCGGCTTGCCGAGCCTGTTTGATACCATCGTCAAGCGCATGATCGGGCGGGCGCGGCCCTATGTCGGCGGCCATGACGATCCGTTCGCCTTTCGGCCGTTCGTGTGGCGTCCGGAATACGCGAGCCTGCCGTCCGGCCACGCGACGACGGCGGCTGCGGCGGCGATCGCCATCGGTCTCCTGTGGCCGCGCGCGCGCGGCGTGATGTGGCTCTACGCGCTGACCATCATGTTCAGCCGCATCGTCGTCATGGCCCATCACCCGAGCGACGTCCTGGCCGGCGCGCTGGTCGGCGGCGTCGGCGCGCTGATGGTGCGACGCTATTTCGCGGCGCGGGGGCTCGTGTTCGACGCGGCCGATCTGAAGGCACGGCCGTGGCCCTCATGGCGGCGGCTCAAGGCCGCCGCCGGCCGCGCCGTTGCTGATTGGTGAGGCCTAAACGCTTCCGTGCGGGGCTTCCTCGGCGTCGTCGGTCCAATCGATCGCGTCGATGATCGGGTCCATCCATTCGCCGCGCAGCAGGGCGAGCGGCGATTTGTAGTATTGCGCGACATTGTGGAACGGGTCGGTCAGGATTTTGGCCGCCCACACGAGGCCGGTCGGCACGTCCTTGACGATGAACAATTGCACGGTGCGGAACAGGACGCCGCCGATGCCGATTGCTAGCCAGATGTCGCCGACATGGCGGATGAATTCGATCCGGCTGGTATGCGGGGCGAACACGCCGAACAAGGTCGGGTCGAGATAGAGCGCGAGCGGTGCTGACGCCCACACCAGCAACAGCACGATCTTGCGCCGCTGGTTGTAGCCGACCTTGACTGCCTCTTTGTATTCGTTCGTCGCCCGGTTCACCTGGTCGTAGCCGTTGGGCTCGAAGAAGAAATGCCCGGTCTGCCGCGTCAGCATGGCGAGCCAGCCGACCAGGCCGGCGACGGCCGGATCCTTGAAGATCATCAGATAGCAATATAGAAAAATCAACGCGCTGATGAGATGCAGGGTCTGATTGATTCGGCTTTGATGGTAATAGCGATAATCGTCCCACCGCTGCATACGCAGCTCGGCGCGCAAGCTGTCCATCACTCTCTCCATCGGAGCTTGTCCGGATCTATGGCGTTCGGGGGATCGCCCCTTCTGCCACCGGATCATGACGGGCCGGTGAAGGTGCGAAACCTTTGAATTTGCCCCAAGCATGACACAAACAAGAATTAGCAAAACAAGGGGCGATGCATTCAGGCAGGAAGCAAACCATGATCCGCGTCATCGCCTCGAGCGTCATCATTGCGGGTACAGCCTTCTCGTCCTTGGCGCTTGCCCAGGAGGAAGGTCATCATAGGGGCGCCTGCCGCGCCGACGCCGAACGGCTCTGCGCCGGCGTCGAACATGGGGGCGGACGGATTTTCAACTGTCTTGCCGGTCAGAAAGATAAACTCAGCGACGACTGCCGAAAGATGGTGGAAAGCCGCGGCAAATAAAGATTGTGCGGCGCGGCCGAATAAACGCGCCGCCGAGCGGGACATTGTGCCGCGCTGCGCACGGGGAGCGTCGCGTTGTGGACGGGGCCGGTGATACATCTGGCGCCGTGTTTGTCGGCCTCGAGGCCGATACTGGCAATTCGCCTTAACGAGGTCTCTACGGGTAAGCCCATGAGATTCGCCATCAGATTACCCATCGCACGATTCCTTCTCGCAACATTCGCCGTCGCGCTCTTGGTCGGGAGCGCCAATGCGCAAGCCTTGGGCGGCGGTGGCCGTAAGCACGCACCGAAATCGGAAAAGCCTGCGGCGCAAACACCAAAGGTCGACGACAAAGCTTACAAAAACGCGCTCAAGAGCTTGCCGGACAAACCATACGATCCCTGGCACGGCGCGCGCTGAGTGCGACGGACCGGCTAATCAATCGTTGACCGCGAGTGGAGCCGGCAGCGATTTGTTTGGCGCGCCGGGCGCGCCGGGCGCGCCGGGTGGGCCGCAGACCCGCTGACGGCTAGACCGCGGCGGCCATCGCGGCAAAACCGCGTTCGAGGTCGGCGATGAGGTCATCGACGGCTTCGAGGCCGATATGGAAGCGCACGGTCGGGCCGCCCGGCGCCCAGTGCGTCGCGGTGCGCACCGGCGTGCAGTCGAATGGGATGGCGAGGCTTTCGAAGCCGCCCCAGGACGGGCCGATGCCGAACAATTGCAGCGTGTCGAGAAAGGCGTTCACGGCCTGCTGCGGCATCGGCTTGAACACGACGCTGAACAGCCCCGACGCGCCGGAAAAATCCCGCTTCCAGATCGCGTGGCCGGGATGGCTCGGCATCGCCGGATGAACGAGGCGCGCGATCTCCGGGCGCTGCTCCAGCCAGCGCGCGACGGCAAGGCCGGAATGGTAATGGCGCTCGAGCCGCACGGCGAGCGTGCGCAGGCCGCGCAGGCCGAGATAGACGTCGTCGGGGCCGACGCACAGCCCGTTGTTGCCGACGAAATTCTTCAATTGCGCGTACGTCGCGCCGTTGGCGGACACCGTGCCAAGCATCACGTCGGAGTGGCCGCCGATATATTTGGTGCCGGCCTGGATCGAGAGGTCGACGCCGTAGTCGAGCGCGCGGTAATAGATCGGGCTCGCCCAGGTGTTGTCCATGAGCACCAGCGCGCCCTTGTCGCGGGCCGCCGCGGCGATGGCGGAGACGTCCTGCATCTCGAATGACAGCGAGCCCGGCGATTCGAGGTAGACGGCGCGCGTGTTCGGCTGCATCTGCTCGGCGATCGCGCCGCCGATCAGCGGATCGTAATAGCTGATGGTGATGCCGTAGCGGGTCAGGATCTGATTGCAGAAGGTCCGGGTCGGGCCGTACGCGCTGTCGGTGACGAGCAGGTGGTCGCCCGCGCGCATCACCGACAACAGCGCCGCGGAGATCGCCGCCAGGCCGGACGGCAGTAGCGCAACGCCCGCGCATTGCGGACCTTCCAGCGCGAGCACAGCCGCCTCCAGCGCCTCGGTCGTCGGCGTGCCGCGCCGCCCGTACTGATAGCGCGAGCGGTGGGCGAGATAATCCTCGGCGTTGGGATAAAGCACGGTCGAGGCATGATAGACCGGCGGATTGACGAAGCCGTGATAGGCGCCGGGCTCGCGCCCGGCCGTGACGACGCGGGTGTCCTGATGGCGCGCCGCGGCGTGGTGGTCCTTCTTGCTGTCGTCCATTCCGGGGCCTCTTGATGCCAGGATCGGCTGATTCCAGGGTCTTTTGCCGCCGTCGCCGCCGGGTCTTCCCTCGCCTCGCGAGGCGTGGCGTGATAGGGTGGCAAACGTGCCATTACCCCGGCCTCACCCGCTTTCGTCAACCCCTTGACCTTGCTTTGCAACCGTTCTCAGATGCGGCGCGTCGGAGCGCCAGTGCGCACGCCGAAGCGTGGGGCTTTGGCACGCGGTCCATCCCGAAAGGCCTGATCATGAAACGTCTTGCTACGGCTTTTTGCTGTGCGCTGGTGATGATGCTGGCGATCCCGGCCGCCCATTCGCAAACCCTCGCCGCGGTCAAGAACCGCGGCGAACTCGTCTGCGGCGCCAACGGCACGCTGGCCGGCTTCGGCTTGCCCGATCCGCAGGGCAATTGGACCGGCTTTGACGTTGATTTCTGCCGCGCCATCGCCACGGCGATCTTCAACAATGCCGGCAAGGTCAAATTCGTGCCGCTGACGGCCAAGGATCGCTTCACCGCGCTGCAATCGGGTGAAATCGACGTGCTGTCGCGCAATACGTCATGGACGCTGTCGCGCGACACCTCGCTCGGTCTCGATTTCGCGGCCATCACGTTCTTCGACGGCCAGGGCTTCATGGTGCGCAAATCGCTCAAGGTCTCGTCGGCGCTGGAGCTCAACGACGCCGCCGTCTGCGTGCAGCAGGGCACCACCTCGGAGCTCAATCTCGCCGATTATTTCCGCACCAACCATATGGGGCTCAAAACGGTGACGTTCGCGACCGGGGAGGAGGCGCTCAAGGCCTACGAATCCGGCCGCTGCGACGCCTACACCACCGACTCCTCGGGCCTTTACGGCGAACGGCTCAAGCTCGCGCAGCCGAACGAGCACATCGTGCTGCCGGAGATCATTTCCAAGGAGCCGCTCAGCCCGGTGGTGCGCCACGGCGACAACCAGTGGACCGACATCGTGCGCTGGACCCATTTCATCATGGTCGACGCCGAGGAGCTCGGCGTATTCAAGGCCAATGTCGACGAGAAGCTGAAGTCCGACAATCCCGAGATCCGGCGCCTGCTCGGCGTCGAGGGCCAGTACGGCGAGGCGCTCGGGCTGACCAACGATTGGGCCTATCGCATCGTCAAGCTCGTCGGCAATTACGGCGAGGTGTTCGAGCGCAATGTCGGGCAGGGCTCGCCGTTGAAGATCGTGCGCGGTCTCAACGCGCTTTGGACCAAGGGCGGCCTGCAATACGCGCCCCCGGTGCGCTGAGCGGTTCTTTGTTGCGCCCGTCGGCGTGGTCGGGGGCCGCCTCATGACGGATGAAGCGCAAGGGTTTGAGATCGAGGCGCCGGCTCCGCTGCGGCGACGGCAGCTGCGCCGCCTCCTGGACCGCCGCGGCCTTGCCATTCAGATCGCGCTCCTCATCGTCATCGCCGGCCTCGGCTACGGCGCCGTCTTCAATGCCGTGCAAAATCTCGCCCGCGCCCACGTCGCCTCCGGCTTCGGATTCTGGAACAACACCGCCGGCTTCGATATCAGCCAGACGCTGATCTATTATTCCGCCAGCACCTCGAGCTTCGGCCGCGCCTTCTGGGTCGGGCTTCTCAACACGCTCCTGGTCGCCGCGATCAGCATCGTGCTCGCGACCGTGCTCGGGTTTGCGATCGGCATCGCGCGGCTGTCGCGCAATTATCTGCTCGCGCGTCTTGCCGGCGTCTATGTCGAGCTGGTTCGCAACGTCCCGCTCCTGCTGCAGTTGTTGTTCTGGTACAATGCGGTATTGAAGTCGCTGCCCGAGCTGCGCGATAGCTTGGTGTTGCCGGGAGGGAGCCTGCTCAACAGCCGCGGCCTGTTCCTGCCGCGGCCGGAATTCGCGCCCGGCTTTCTCGCCGTCGTCATCGCGTTGGCTGCCGGCGTCGTTGCCGCGATCGCGTGGCGCGCGCTCGCGCGCCGCCGGCGAGAGCGATCGGGTGTCGAGCTGCCGGTGTTCTGGCCGGCGCTCGCTCTGGTTTGCGGTTTGCCGCTCGCCGCCTTCGTGCTGGCGGGATTGCCGCTGAGCTTCAGTTTCCCGGTCATGGGCCGCTTCAACGTCCGCGGCGGCCTCGAAATTCTCCCCGAATTCGCCGCGCTCACCGCCGCGCTGTCGCTCTATACCGCGGCCTTCATCGCCGAAGTGGTGCGCGCCGGCGTCTTGTCGGTATCGGCCGGCCAGAGCGAAGCAGCCCATGCGCTCGGCTTGCGGCCGGCGGCGACGCTGCGCCTCATCGTCGTTCCGCAGGCGATGCGCGTGATCGTGCCGCCCTTGACCAGCCAATATCTCAACCTGATCAAGAACTCGACGCTCGCCGTCGCCATCGGCTATCCCGACCTGTTCCAGGTGTTCACCGGTACCGTGCTCAACATTACCGGACAGGCCGTCGAGGTGGTCGCGATCACCATGGCGGTCTATCTGACGATCAGCCTCGTCACCTCGTTCCTGATGAACCTTTATGCCCGTTCGACCGCGGTGGTGGAGCGCTGACCGCGATGGCGATGCCGCAACAAGAACGCTTCTATCTGCGCCGCGCGCCGGCCGAGCGGCTGCCGCCGCCGGTGACGCGCGCGGGCGTTCTGGGCTGGCTTCGCGTCAATCTGTTCTCGACGCCGGCCAATACCGTGCTGACCGTCGCTTGCCTCGTATTGATCGTTTGGGCGATCCCACCGGTGGTGCGGTTCTTCCTCACCGACGCGGTGTGGTCCGGGACCGATCGCACGGCGTGCCTCGTCTTGCCGGCGCAGCCGGCGCCGGGCGCGTGCTGGCCGTTCGTGCGGACGTGGCTGTCCTATTTCGTCTATGGCTTCTATCCGGTCGGCCAACGCTGGCGGGTCGATCTGTTCTTCGTGGCGCTTGCCTTCGGCATCGTCTGGCTGCTGCGGCTCTCGGCGCCGCGCCGCGACATCGGGGCACTCTACTTCTTCGTCGTGCTGCCGGTTCTGTCGTTCGTCCTGTTGCACGGCGCGCCGTGGCTCGGGCTCGCGGTGGTGCCGACCGCACTGTGGGGCGGCATTCTGGTGACCATCGTGGTGGCGGCCGTCGGCATGGTGATCTCGCTGCCGCTCGGCATTCTGCTGGCGCTGGCGCGGCGTTCGGCCATGCCGGTGGTGCGGCTCGCGGCCGTGACCTTCATCGAATTCGTCCGCGGCGTGCCGCTGCTGACGGTTCTCTTCATGGCGAGCGTGATGCTGCCGCTGTTCGTGCCGGAGCGATTCGCGCCGGACAAACTCCTGCGCGCGCTGATCGGTGTCGCGCTGTTTGCATCCGCCTATATGGCCGAGGTGGTGCGCGGCGGCCTTGCCGCGGTGCCGCGCGGCCAATACGAAGCGGCGCAGGCGCTGGGGTTGAGCTATTGGCGCATGCTGGCGCTCGTCGTGCTGCCGCAGGCGCTGCGCGTGACGCTGCCGAACATCGTCAACACCTTCATCGGCCTGTTCAAGGACACCACGCTCGTCTTCATCGTCGGCATTTTCGATTTTCTGCGCACCATCGAGGCGGCGCGCAACGACCCGAATTGGGCTGCACCGACCATCGGCGTCACCGGCTATGCCTTCGCGGCGCTGTTCTATTTCGTCTGCTGTTATGGCATGTCGCGTTACGCCAGTAATGTCGAGACGCGGCTCGGCCGCGCCGACCGGCGCTAGGAGATCGCGATGGACGAGCGCGCGCAAAGCACAGGGAAGGGAGGGCCGCCGGCTGAAGCGGCGGTCGAAGTCACCGGACTGCAAAAGTGGTACGGCGACTTTCACGTCCTGCGCGACATCAATCTCACGGTTGAGCGCGGCGAGCGCATCGTCATCTGCGGGCCGTCGGGCGGCGGCAAGTCGACGCTTTTGCGCTGCATCAACCGGCTGGAGGATTGGCAGCGCGGCCGCATCGTCGTCGACGGCATCGAACTCAACGACGATCCCAAGCGCATCCTCGCCGTGCGCCGCGACGTCGGCATGGTCTTTCAGAACTTCAATCTGTTTCCCCATCTCACCGTGATCGAGAATTGCACGCTGGCGCCGATCTGGGTGCGGCACATGCCGAAGCGCGACGCCGAGGCGCTGGCGATGCGCTTCCTCGAGCGCGTGCACGTCGCCAACCAGGCCGCCAAATACCCCGCGCGCCTGTCCGGCGGCCAGCAGCAGCGCGTGGCGATCGCGCGCGCCTTGTGCATGAGCCCGAACATCATGCTGTTCGACGAGCCGACCTCGTCGCTCGATCCGGAGATGGTCAAGGAAGTGCTCGACACCATGATCGAGCTTGCCGGCGACGGCCTCACCATGCTGGTCGTGTCGCACGAGATGGCGTTTGCCCGGCAGGTCGCCGACCGCATCATCTTTATGGCCGACGGCGAGATCGTTGAAATCAACGCGCCGAAGGAATTTTTCGAGCACCCGCAGCATGAGCGGGCGCGCGCATTTCTACGGCAGATACTGCCGTAGGCGGCGGTCGGCGGCGCGGCTCTCGGCCGCCCGACGGCGTCGCTTCAGGCGACTTGGCGCTCGGCGCCGTTCGCCTTGGCCAAAGCCGCGAGAACGTCGCCGGCCGGCATCGGCCGGCTGATCAGATAACCCTGCACCTCGGTGCAGCCTTCGGCCTTCAAATAAGCGTATTGCTCTTCCGTCTCGACGCCCTCGACCGTGGTGACCATGCCGATGTTGCCGGCGAGCCCGATGATCGCGCGCACGATCGCCGAGCTGTCGCTGTTGGTCGGCAGATCGCGCACGAACGATCGATCGATCTTGATCTTGTCGAACGGAAACATGCGCAGATAGCTCAAGCTCGAATAGCCGGTGCCGAAGTCGTCCATGCAGATGTGAACGCCTAGGCCGCGCAACTCGTGGAGCATCTGCATGATCTTCTTGTTGTCGTCCAGAAGCGCGGTCTCGGTGATCTCGAGCTCAAGGCGTTCGGGGTCGAGTTTGGAGGCCGCGAGCGCGTCCTTGACGTCCTTGAGCAGCGTTCCGGTGCGGAACTGAATCGGCGATAGATTGACCGCGAGCTTGACGTGCGCCGGCCATCGCATCGCTTCCCGACAGGCGTCGCGCAGCACCCAGCGGCCGAGCGGAACGATCAGGCCCATTTCCTCGGCCAGCGATATGAATTCGAGCGGCGGGATGACGCCGCGCTGCGGATGGTTCCAGCGCACCAGCGCCTCGAACCCGGTGACGCCGCCGCCGTTCAAATTGAGCAATGGCTGGTAGTGCAGCTCGAACTGACCTTGGTTCAGGGCGTCGCGCAGATCGCGCTCGAGCAGTCGGCGCGCGTGCGCCCGCGCGTTCATCTCGACCTCGAAGAAGCGGTAGCCGCCGCGGGCTTCGGCCTTGGCGCGGTAGAGCGCGAGATCGGCGTTGGCCAACAGAAGATCGGGATCGCTGCCGTCGTCGGGCGCAAAGGCGATGCCGATGCTGCAGCTTACCAGGAGCTGGTGGCCTTCGATCTGATACGGCTGCGCGATCGCTTTGATGATGCGGTCGGCCAGGATCCCGGTGTCCTCGGCCCGTTCCTTGACGAGCTGGATGATGGCGAATTCGTCGCCGCCCAGACGCGCGACGCTGTCGCAATCCCGCGTCGAATGCTGCAGCCGCCGGCCGACGGCGGTCAACAGAAGGTCGCCGATGCGATGCCCGAGCGTATCGTTGATCAGCTTGAACTGATCGAGATCGATGAACAGCAGCGCCAATTTTCCGCCGCCGTCCTCGACGCGCGCCAAAGCGCGCACGAGCTGATCGCGAAATTGAACGCGGTTGCCGAGCCCGGTCAGGGAATCGTGCTGCGCCATGTAGCGCACGATCGCTTCGGATTGCTTGCGCTCGGCGATCTCGTGCTCGAGCTGGCCGTTGATGCGCTCGAGCTTTTGCACGTAGTGGGCCGCGGCTCGCTCGGCCTTGAGCCGGGCGACCTGGCTCTGCACGCGGGCGGAGGCGATCGCGAAGTCGATCGGCTTGGTGACGTAGTCGTTGGCCCCGAGCTCCAGAGCCTCGACGACATCCTCGCTCTCGACCTTGGCGGTGACCATGATGACCGGCAGCGCCGATGGCGAGTGGGTGGCCCGAATCTGTTTGAGCGCCTCGAGACCGTTCATGCGGGGCATCACGACGTCGAGCAGGACCGCGTCGAATTGCTGCTCGGCGATCAGCGCCAGTGCGGCCGCACCGTCATCCGCTTCGACGACCTCGAAGCCGCGCCGGCTGAATAGCCGGTTCAGTATGGTTCTGTTGTCCGCTATGTCGTCGACGACGAGCAGTCGGCCTTGGTGGGATGGCGCTTCGGTCATAATGGCTGCGGCCCGCGGGAATCGGTGTCCACGGCCAGCGATAGGCGAAAGCCGTTAATCAGCACTCCATTACCGCAGCTTAATCTCCGAAAGATAAAACGGGGTAAAAATAAAATAAATAGTTGAATCAATTGCGAAAAAGCAACCGTGGCTTGATGAAAAAGCGGGCTTGTTGAAAGACCCCCGAATTCACCCGAACGAATTCGCGCTAGCAACGGCCCGACGACGCTCGATCGGCAAAGTAAACCGGATGCGCGATTTCCCCGGCTCCGAGATCGTAGAGACTTCGCCGCCGCGACTGCGGACGACCTTCCACAAATTTTGCTGCAGGAAATCCGGAAATTCGCCCGCGCGCACGACGAGCTCGGTGACGCACGTTTGTCGCGCCGGTCCGGAGTCGTCGACGCGCAATTCGATCGCCTCGCATCCGAGGGTGAATGCGTACTCGACCATGCCGCGCACCAGAGCGCGCAGGTCGGCCGCAGGACCTTTGACCATGACATGATCGGGCAGTTGAAGCGTGACCGGTTGTTCGGCTCCCGCGACGAGCGCCGTCGTCGGCAGCGCGTTGCGCCAAATCGCGGCGAAATCGACCGGTTCGGCGGCCTCTTGGCCGGCGCGCCGCTCGGCGGCGTTTAATTGTTCGGCGACCCGGCGCAGCTGCGCGACGATCCGGGTGTAGGTCGGCTTGTCGGCCAAGCTCGCCACCTGCAATTCCCGTGTAGCCATCCGTAAAGTGGCAACCGCGCCGTCCATGTCGAATTCTCCGTCGAGTTTCGTGGCAAGCCAGAACGCCGCAAATATAAATCGAGTTGTTTGCAAAACCGCTTCGACATTCGGTCAAAGCATAAGTCTGTTTTGCGCAAAATAAATTAAACGTTTAATCGATCAATTCGAGGTTCATTGAAAAAATTAGCGCAATAAATGAGGTATTCCGCTCGCAAAAACCGATGGTGACGCGTGAAAGCTGGAACGGTCGATCATCGTGGCGGGCCCGATCGCTATATCGCCTGGATGGACGGCGGGGGCGGGATGCCGTCCAGGCGGTGCCGCGTCGAGGACGTTTCGCGGGCCGGCGCGAAATTGTGCGCCTTCGACGGCGCGGTGCCCAATGAATTCACGCTCTATTTCAACCGTCGCGGCGACGCCAAGGTGCGTTGCCGCGTGACCGCCCGGGCGGGCTTGAGCTGTGAAGTCGAGTTCGTCGCATCGTTGGCGATCTACGCCTGACGCCGGCGCGCGGCGGCCGGGGCGAGCGGGACCTCGTTCGGCGGTCCAGCATAAAGTTGCGCAATTGCGCGCCGAGCAAATAGAAAATGGAGCGTTGATCTAACAAACACAACCGCTTGTTGCTATAATCACAGCGTTAATTTGGATAACCATGCCGCGAACAACAAAGTCTTCATGATAAAATTTAGAGGCGCGTTAGTCGGGCCTATGTAATTTCCCCCAGCGATACGCGCGGTGGGGGGGTGCGAATGAGCGAGCTTTCTGAATCGACGGCCGTTCCACAAACCAAGATTTTGCTTGTGGAAGACAGCCCGGAAAACCGGGACATGCTGACGCGTCGGCTCCAAAAGCGTGGCTTCAAGGTGTGTTGCGCCGCGGACGGCCCCACCGGCGTCGACATGTCGGCAACGGAAAGCCCGGACCTCATCCTGATGGACATCGCGTTGGGCGCGATGGATGGCTGGGACGCCACGCGGCTGATCAAGGCCAATCCGCAGACGACCGAAATTCCGATCATCGCGCTGACGGCGCATGCGCTCGCCTCCGATCGGGAGAAGAGCTTCAAGGTCGGTTGCTCCGATTTCGATACCAAGCCGGTCGATCTGGCGCGCTTGCTGGGAAAAATCCAGGCGTGCCTGTTGAGAAAAAGTGTTCGAGCAAAAAGTGACTACCAAATGGTCGCCCGTCTCGGCGGGTGATCGACACTGCACTTGAATAAGGCAAAAAAACGGGGAACGGCGTCATGCTGAATGCAGACAACAGGTTCGAAGCGGATCAGGCCCTGATCGGCAGCATGCGGGATTTTCGCGAGCTGCACGGCAGGGATTTGATGGCGCGCGTCGGCGGCTTCTACGATTGGCAGCACACGCGGCGCCGCCACGGCTTGTGGCCGTATTCCAAGGCCACGGAACAGGCGCCGCTTGCGGTCTGCTCGGCCAGGGACGACAGCGGCGTGAGATTCGCGGGCCTCAACTTCGCCACGCAGGATTATCTCGGCCTGGCCTCCGATCCGGAGATCAAGGAAGTAGCGAAGTCGGTGATCGACGAGTACGGCGTCCATAGCGCCGGTTCGTCGGCCTTGGCGGGCAACACCAAATATTCGTTGCGCCTGGAAAGCACGATTACCGAGTTCCTCGACGTCGAGCATGCCGTTCTATACCCGACCGGTTGGGCGGCGGGATACGGCGCGATCAAGGGACTGGTGCGGCCCGCCGACCACGTCGTCATGGACGGTCTCGCGCACGCCTGCCTGCAAGAGGGCGCATATTCGGCGACGGCCAACGTGCATCTGCATGGCCACCTCAATCTGGAATCGGCGCGCCGGCATCTCAAGCGCATCCGCGCCAGAGACGTGGAAAACGGCATCCTGGTGGTGACCGAGAGCTTGTTCTCGATGGACTCCGACACGCCGGATCTGCGCGCGTTGCAGGAGCTGTGCCACGAGTACGAGGCCACGCTCATGGTCGATGTCGCCCACGATCTCGGCGCTCTGGGCGAGGGCGGGCGTGGCTTCATCGGCCAGCAAGGCATGAGCGGGCAGATCGACATCGTGATGGGCAGCTTCTCGAAGACCTTCGCGTCGAACGGCGGCTTCGTCGCCTGTAACTCGCCGGCGGTCCGGCAGTACCTGAAATTTTACGGCTGCTCGGCAACGTTCTCGAATGCGCTGTCGCCGGTGCAGGCCGCCACGGTGACGAAGGCGTTCGACATCGTTCAGTCGGACAAGGGGCGGCAGCTGCGGCGATTGCTGCTGGAACGCGTCGGTGAGATGCGCGACGCGCTGGCCGCGGCCGGACTGCAGGTCATTGGCGATCCGTCGGCCATCGTGCCTGTGCTGGTCGGCGACGAAGCGCTGGCGCGGATGGTCAGCCGGCGCCTGCCGGAGCTCGAAGTGATCGCGAACCTGGTGGAGTACCCGGCCGTGGCCAAAGGCAACGCCCGCTTCCGCCTGCAGATGATGCCGACCCACAGCGCCGAGAACGTCCGGGAGCTGGCCGCGAGGCTGCGCCGAGCGGTCGATCTGACGCAGGGTGAGTACGAGCAATATCGAGCGAGGATCGGCGCGGACGCCGAGTTCGCCCAGGCCGCTGTCGCCTGATCGGCAGTCGCGCAACTGATGGGGACCAGCCATGATACGTGACGGTCTGATCGGCATCATCGACTGGTTCATCCCAGCCGACCTGCGGAAAAGCAATGCCAATCTTTGGCGGGCCAGAATCTTCGTCATCAGCCACATGCTGGGCCCGTTCAGCGCGGTCGCCATATTGGGCTATCTGTACGGCGTTCTGCAGGTGCACGATGTCGTGTTCTGGACGATCTGCGTCTTGTGCGGCGCGTTCTGGTTGCTGCCTTTGGGCCTGAAGGTGATCGGGAGCCTGACGTGGCTCGCGCTGTTCTCGTTCTGGGATCTGACCTTCGTCAGCGTGTTCGGCTCGTTCTTCTACGGCGGGGTCAGCTCGCCCTTCCTGCCCTGGTTTTTGTGCGCGCTTCTGATCGGTTTCTTCTATCTGAGCAACCGGGCGCCGCTCGTGGTCGGCATTTTCGTCGCGCATCTCACCGGCTTCTGCGTGGCGTATGTGATCAACGGCGCGTTTCCCGAGCGGGTGCCCGTCGCCGCGCTCTCGACGGTCGGAATGATCTCGGTGCTGTGCGCCACGCTCTACAGCTCGATGATGGCGCTCTATTACGCCTACGTCATGATCGAGCAGTCGGCGCTACGCCAGGAAATCGAAAAGCACCTGGTCACGGCGCGGAAGCTTCGCCAGGCCAAGCGTGACGCGGAACTGGCGGACGAGGCCAAGGCGGTGTTTCTCGCCAAGATGAACCATCAGCTGCGCACGCCCCTCAACGCCATCATCGGCTACAGCGAGATTCTGCTGGAAGAGATCGAACTCGAGGACAATTCGGCCGACAAGGCCGACCTGACGACGATCAACAACGCCGGCCGGCATTTGCTGTCGCTGCTATCGGATGTGCTGAGCATGCCCAAGATCGAGTCGGAAGACGTCGAGATTTCGCTGCGTCCGGTCGACGTCGAACGCTGCCTCGACGAAGTCGTCGCGACCTGTCGGAACCTGATTTCGCAGAACGCCAACGAACTCGTGGTCGAAAAAACCGCCGATCTCGGGCAAATCGAAACCGACGAAACGCGACTGCGTCAGATCCTGATCAATCTGCTCGGCAATGCCGGCAAGTTCACCAAGGACGGCAAAGTGGTGTTGCGGGCGAGCCGCGTCGCCGCGGGGCCGTCGGCACAGATCGTCATATCGGTCGCGGACACCGGCATCGGTATCCCGAAGGAAGCCATCGACGGTCTGTTCACGAATTTCAACAGCGCCAACGCCGCGACCTCGCAGTCGTACGGGGGCTCCGGGCTCGGTCTCGCGGTCAGCCGCAACCTGGCGCATTTGCTCAACGGCGACATCGCGGTCGAAAGCGAGCCGGGCCGCGGATCGACATTCACCGTCCGGCTGCCCGCCACGGCGCCGGCGATGGCTGCCGCGGCGTGAGCGTGTTCCTTCAGAACGGACGGGGTGGTGCGATGCGAAAATTTCTCAAGAAGCTCGATGCGGGGCTGACCTTGTTCGTGGACCAGTTCATCCCGGCCAAGCTGAAATCGTCCGGCGACCTGGTGCAGGGCGTGCGGATGTTTCTGTTCAGCCACATGTTCGGCCCGTTTCTCGGCCACACCATCTCGCTGTCGATGCTTTATCTCCAGGGCGGCGCGGACCTGTCATGGTGGATATTCTTCATCGCGGTGACGGCGTTCTGGCCGTTCCCGCTGCTGCTGCGGCTGACCGGCTGGTATGTGTCGCTGTCGCTGCTTTCCATCGAAAATCTGATGTTCTGCATCTTCTGGGGCTGTTACCAATATGGCGGCGTCTCTTCCCCGATCATGCCCTGGCTGGTGACGGTGCCGTTGCTGGCGTTCTTCTATCTGCCGGAGCGGGCGACGCGCATCGTCGTGGGCTTTCAGATCATCGCCAACCTCGCGGTGTTCTACGGCATCTATTCGGTGATCGGCTTCCCGCAGAAAGTCCCGATGGACGGCCTCGTCATCCTCGGCCTGGTATCGACCTTCTGCGCGAGCATTTACGTGTCGATGATGGCGCTCTACTACGCCAACGTCGTCTCCTCGCAAGCCGAACTCGAGCAGGAGATTCAGCGCCACAAGGCGACGGAAAAGCAGCTGCGCGACGCCACCGTGCAAATCGAACGCGCCACGCTCGCGAAATCCGAGTTCCTCGCCAAGATGAGCCACGAGCTGAGGAATCCGCTCAATTCGATCATCGGCTACAGCGAGGTGCTGCTCGACGAGCAGGAGTCGGCGAACGATCAGAAGTACAAGGATTTGAATTCGATCAAGCATGCAGGCCACCGGCTGCTTGAACTCATCAACGACCTGCTCGATTTGTCCAAGCTCGAGGCGGGCAAGATGGAATTGCAGCGCGACCGCATCGAAATTCGCAGCATGTTCGACGAGATCACGGAGAATTGGCGCGCGGCCATCACCGACAATGGCAATGAATTCAAGCTGCAGCCGCCGGCCGTCGGCGTCATTCGCTGTGACGCGGGAAAGCTGGGACGGGTCATCGCGAACCTTCTCAGCAACGCGGCGAAGTTCACCGCGAACGGCTGCGTCACGTTCTCCGCGTCGATGGAAGGTGGCGTCCTGACGGTGTCGGTCGCGGACACCGGCGTCGGCATTGCCGCGGACAGGATCAACAAACTGTTCGAGACGTTCGGTCGCTCGGAAGAGGAAACGGCAAGCAACTATGCCGACGACGTCAGGCTCGGATTGCCGCTGGCGCAGCGTTACTGCCGTCTGATGGGCGGAGAGCTTTCGGTCGAAAGCAAGATCGGCTATGGATCGTGCTTCACCCTCAGAACGCCCGTCGAGCCGCTCGCCGTCGACGGTCGCCACGAGCCGGAGTTGGAAGCGGAACTGCTGACCAAGGCAGCCTGATCCGAATTGCGCTGTTGATCCCGAATATTGCGATGCGATCGAGCCGTCGCATCGACCCTTCATGAATGAGCCGACAGAAACAGCATCGCTGCGGCAAGTACATGCCAAATCGCACCGTCGGGATGGAAGTTTTATAACCAACCTGACGAAAGTTTAACTTGCCCCGACGCGGTCGTCGGCTCTTACTTCCGGCACAATCCGGTTGTGGATATCTTTGGAGGATCACATGTTGAAATCGGTAGCCGTGGGGGCGGCGGCGCTGGCGATCATAGGCTCGTCGATCGTCTATGCGCAGCAGCGTTCCGGTGGCCCGGACGGCGTCGGTTCGGGCGGATTTGGCCACGGCCTGCGGTTGGCGGCGCATTATCGGCCGAGCGTCGACGATGTGAAGGCGTTCACCGACGCGCGCATCGCCGCGCTCAAGGCCGGACTGCAGTTGACGCCCGATCAGGAGAAGAACTGGCGGCCGTTCGAGCAGGCGCTGCGCGATTTGGCCCAGTTGCGCATCGAACACCTGCAGGCCCGCTTGGCGCGCGAGCAGGCGCCCGCGCCGCAGACACCGCCCGCGCCGTTCGAGCGGTTGGCGAAACGCGCCGACGCCATGGCCAAGCGCGGCGCGGCGTTGAAGCACCTCGCCGATACCGGGGCTCCGCTTTATCAGAGCCTGAGCGACGCGCAGAAGGAGCGCTTCAAGATTTTGGCGCACGAGCTGCGTCCGCATCACCATCATTTCGCCTGGCGCGGCGGCGAGGGCGGCTGGCGCGACGGTCGCGGCGAAGGCCATGAAGGTGGCCGTGACGGTGGCCGTGACGGCGGCTGGCGCGGCCACTGGTTCCGGCATGGGGAGCGGGGGCCGGATGGCCCGCTGCACCGCTTGATGGGCCGCGAAGACGAAGGCTCGGAGCTCTGATCAAGACCGATTGCCGGTGCCCGCCCGTTTCCCTCCCCGCGGCGGGCGCCAAAGCGAAAGCCGCAGGACCAAATCCTGCGGCTTTCTTATAGGTCACCGATCGTCTCTCGCGTATCGTCCCTCGCTTATCGTCCCTCGCTGCGCCGCTCGGCCGACCACACGCCGCCGCATTGTCCGCTCGACGTGCGCCACCGGCCGCTGCCGCGATTGCCGGACAGCCGGCCGGAACCGTCGGCCCAGTCGCCGCCGCGCGCTACGATCACTCTGACCGCGCCGCTGCGGCCGACCACGCCGTCGACCCGATAGTCCTGGCCCTCGGCGCTGTTGACGGCCCGCCCGCCGACGATGCGGAGCGCGTAGCGATAGGCACGGTCGCAATCGCCGTAGCGCGTCATGATCATGACGCTCCAGAGTCCGTCGAACGCCCGCGTCGGCACGGCCGTCCGCCGCGCCGCGCCGGACGGGCTGTTGGCACCAGCGACCAGCAAAGCCGCAAGGGCGGCGACGAAGATGGGGCGCAGCAGATGTCTCGTGGGTGATCTCATGGCTTCGGTCCTTGGGTTCGAGCTTTGGGTTGGTTCCTTGGGTTGGGTTCCTTGGGGTGGGCCGTGCGGGCGTGTCACGCGATCGGGACCGCCACGAACGTCATGGTGTCGCCGCGTTTGATCCGCAACAGCGCGGCCCGTTTCGATTGCGCGCGGGCTTCCTCCACCATCCTGCGGACGTCGGCGGGCGAATTGACGGCGCGGCGGCCGACGTCGACGATCACATCCCCGATCTGCAGCTCGGTTTCGGCGGAGGGACTCTCGGCGTCGATGCCGGTGATGACCACGCCGCGCTCGCCCATTCCCGGCATGGAGCTCGCCGGCGCCAGCGTCAGTCCAAGCACCGAAGTCTCGCGCTGCGCTTTCTGCTTCTCGGCCTTGGCCTCGGCGGCGGCTTGCGGAAACTTGGCGAGGGTCACGGTCAGCATCTTGTTTTGTCCGTCGCGCACGATGCCGAGCTTGGCCGCGCTTCCCGGCGCCATCTCGGCGATGGACCTCGCGAGATCGCGCGAGCCCGTCACGGCTGCGCCGTTGACCGACGTGATGACGTCGCCGACCTCGATGCCGCCCTTGGCGGCGGGGCTGTCGGGCTCGATGTGCGCGATCAGCGCGCCGTCCGCCGTCTTGAGTCCCATGGCATCGGCGATCGCCGGGGTGACGGATTGGATCTGCACGCCGATCCAGCCGCGCGTGACGTGTCCTTGCGCCTTGAGCTGCTCGATGACGAACTTGACGGTCTCGGCGGGAATATCGAACGCCACCCCGACCGAGCCTCCGGACGGCGAGAAGATCGCAGTGTTGACCCCGATCACTTCGCCCCTGACGTTGAAGGTCGGCCCTCCGGAGTTGCCGACGTTGACCGGCGCGTCGATCTGAATGAAATCGTCGTAGGGGCCTTCGCCAATGTCGCGGCCGCGCGCCGAGACGATCCCGGCCGTGACTGTGCCGCCGAGCCCGAACGGATTGCCGACCGGCAGCACCCAGTCGCCGATGCGCGGCGGCTCGGCGGCGAGCCGCACGAACGGAAAATCGACGGTCGCGCTGACTTTGACGAGGGCGAGATCGGTCTTCGCGTCGGTGCCGACGATTTTGGCCTGATAGCTCTTGCCGCCGGCGGTCGTCACTTCGATGCTCTTGCCGTTGGCGACGACGTGATTGTTGGTGACGATATAGCCGTCGCCGGAGACGAAGAAGCCGGAGCCCAAGGCGATGCCGGAATCATGCCCAGGCTTGTCGGGCGCCGGAGGACCGAACGGCGAACCGGGAAGTAACGGCGCCTTCTGCGGCGCTTTGTCCGTCTCCGAAGAGGCGGCGTCCTCGATCTTGACGCGCACGCCGACCACCGCCGGCTTGACCCGCTCGACCACGTCGGCAAAGCCGATCGGTGCCGGCACGCCGACGGCATCGACCTCGGCCGCGAGGGCCGGCGAGGCTATCCGCAAGTCCGGTACGTGCAAGTGCGGTATCGCGAGCCATGCCGCGGCTATCAGCGCCACCAGTGGCAGCATCTTGTATAAAGTCCTGCACAAATGGCGCCGACCACGATTGCGTAAGCCGTCGCTGCAAACATGCGTCTGCTCGGCCATCCTTACTGCTCCGTTAACGACAACGACGGCCGCGCCGAGAGAAAAATGCAGGCGAGCGACTAATCCGTGTCACACGAACCAACAACCCAGGTGGCGCCCGGTTCCGCTTGCGGCAGCCTCGAGCTTATCTGGTCGGCCTCGTCGTCCAATCCCATCCACCGCAGTTTCACGATGCGCTGCATCAGTTCGTGCGTCGCGTGCGGTGCGTCACCGAGTTCGGGCCGTTCTCCGGCGTCTTGCGACAGATCCATCGGCTGCTCCCGTGTGGATTTTATTGCTTGGATACGGAATTGGCCGGGGGCATTGGCCTTGGGCGCGTCGGTTTGCTTGCGCGATGCGACTTGAGGCACCAAGCCTCGGCTATTTGCTCGTGCCGTCCGGCTTGGTCGCCCAGCCGTTGGATATCAGACGCGTGCCCGTTTCCATCAACGCCTTGGAATCCGCGAGCAGATGCTCGCCGTCTTCGGCCATCATTTCAAACCAACGCCTGGTATAGTCCTGACACGCGGTCATCGCCTCCGGAAGCGATCGCGCCGTGCTCAATTTGGAGGAGAATTCGGAGACAAACGCGGTTTCGGTTTGGATGCGATCGAGCCATTGGCGGTTGGCCTGCTGCAGCGTCTCCAAAAACTCACTCTGCGCACGCAAAAACTGCTCCATGCGCTTCTTGCCGGTTTCGGCCAATTCGGCCGGCGTCAGATTGAGCGGCAACGGCATTTCCAATCGTTCGCCGCCCGGTTGTTTCTGTGCCATGGTCCACCTTGTTCAGAGCTCACGACGCCCCCCCGCGCCGACGCATACACTAGATGGTGCGCGGGAACCGTACGCCTTGACTTGGATCAAACGACGTTTCGAATTGTCGCGTGCGGCTCGCGCCTCGGTTGCGGCGGGCGACCGTTGTCCCGGCTCCTATTCGAGCACGCGCCCGTCCGCGCCTTTGACGGTGACGGTGAAGGGAACGCCGGCGCGAACGCTCTCCGACACGGTGCAAAAATCCTCGAATTGCGCCAGCGCTCGGTCGCCTTAAGCCCGCCGCGCCGGTCGGCCGCTCCGCGCTCGTTCGAGGCGATACTGGACCAACAAATAGAACACGGCGAGGCCGCGAAATGGCGCCAGGGGTTCGAGCAGCCGATCGACCGCATGCGGCGAAGCACGGCCGCGGCCGCCGAGATACTCGCCGACGGCGTCGCGCACGCCGAGATCGTCGGTCGGCACGCAATCCACGCGGCCCAAGCCGCGCACCAGAATGTAATCGGCCGACCACGGGCCGAAGCCGCGCAGCGCACAGATCAAGGCGCGCGCCGCGTCGTCGGACATGGCGCGCAGCGCGTCGAGGTCGAGCGTGCCCTGCGCCACCTTGCCGGCGAGTTCGGCGATGTACTCGGCCTTGCGGTGCGAGATGCCGCAGGCGAGGAGGTCCTGCGGCGTCGCCTGCGCCAAGGCTTCCGCCTGCGGAAACGCGGTGGCGTCGCCGAGCGATTGGCCGAAACGCGCGATCAGCCGGTTGCGGATGTGATGGGCGGCGGCGAGCGAGATTTGCTGCTCGGTGATGGCGATGACCGCTATCTCGAACAGCGACGCCGGTCGCAGCGGTTTGAGGCCGCGCAGCGACCGCGTCAGCGCCGCGAGCACCGGATGGGCTTTGGCCTGCCGATAGAACGGGCGAAGATCGAGATCGGCCGCCAAGGTCCATGCCGCCGCCTGCTGCAGCTCCGCCCGGTCGGCCTTGGTCCCGATCGAAACTTCGACCGTTGCGGGGCGCATCGAGGTTTGCCGGAATCTCGCCGACACCGGCCCGCTCTCGAGCGGCAATATCGTTCGCGCCGCCGCATCGGCCTCCCGCATCACCGCCGGCATGAAGCTTGCCATGGCATTGAGCGACAAGGCGAGGTCGAACGGGCCGATCGACGTGACGACGATGCGGGTGTGTGCGTGTGCCGGCATCGGGCGACGGCCGCGCGAACGTCAGTCGCGTACGATCGGGAGATCCGGCCGCGACGCCCATTCCGCCCAAGAGCCGTCATAGAGGCGCTTGGCGTCCTTGCCGATCGCGTCGAGCGCGAAGGTGAGGATCGCGGCGGTGACGCCCGAGCCGCACGAGGTGATGATCGGCTTGTCGACATCGACGCCGGCGTCCGTGAATGCCGCCTTGATGCGCTCGCGCGCGACGAGGTGGCCGTTCTCGATCAGGCGTCCGTACGGCAGATTGAACGCACCAGGCATGTGGCCCGAGCGCAGGCCGGGGCGCGGTTCCGGCGCCTTGCCGCTGAAGCGTTCCGCCGAGCGGGCGTCGACGACTTGCACGCGCTCGTCGGCGAGCGCCATGCGCACGTCGTCGGTCATGGCCACGGCGTCGACGTTCATTTCCGCCGTGAATTTTTTCGCCGGCCGCTGCGTGTCGCCGGCTTCGGTCGGACGACCCTCGGCTTTCCATTGCGGCAGTCCGCCGTCGAGGATGTACACGTTCTTGGCGCCGAACAGCCGGAACGTCCACCACACGCGCGGCGCCGAATAGAGCCCGAGGCTGTCGTAAACCACCACGGTGTCGCCGTCGCCGATGCCGAGCGCACCAGCTGCGACGCCGAATTGGCCGGCGCCCGGCAGCATGTGCGGCAGTTCGGTCGAATGGTCGCTGACCGCCTCGATGTCGAAGAACACGGCGCCAGGGATGTGGCCGGCGCGATATTCGGCGTGCGCATCGCGGCCCTGGATCGGCAGGAAAAACGAACCGTCGACCGTGACGAGATTGCCGTCGCGCAAATGCTCGGCGAGCCAATCGGTCGAGACGAGCCAGCGGCTCGGCAGCTTGGGGGCAGGGGTTTCGTCGGTTCTCAGCATGGCGATGATCGATCCAGTGATAACGCGCGCGCCGCCGCGATCGTTCACGCGAACGGCGGCTTGATGTGCGAGTGGCGCTCGAGCCAGGGCGGAACCGGCAGCTTCTTGTCGCGCAGAAACTGCGGATTGAACAGCTTGGATTGGTAGCGCGTGCCGTAGTCGGCGAGAATGGTCACGATGGTATGCCCGGGGCCGAGCTCCTTGGCGAGACGCACCGCGCCGGCGACATTGATGCCGGACGAGCCGCCGAGGCAGAGGCCTTCGTGTTCGAGCAGATCGAAAATGATCGGCACGGCTTCGTCGTCGGGGATCTGATAGGCGGTATCGATCGGCGCGTCCTCGAGGTTCTTGGTGATGCGGCCCTGGCCGATGCCTTCCGTGATCGAAGAGCCTTCGGATTTGAGCGTACCGGTGGTGTAATAACTGTAGAGCGCGGCGCCCATCGGGTCGGCAAGCGCGATGCGCACGTTTCGGTTCCGCGCCTTGAGCGCCATGGCGATGCCGGCGAGCGTGCCGCCGGTGCCGACGGCGCAGGAAAAGCCGTCGACCTTGCCGTCGGTCTGCCGCCAGATTTCCGGTCCGGTCGTCTCGACGTGCCCTTGGCGGTTGGCGACATTGTCGAACTGGTTGGCCCAGATCGCGCCGTTCGGCTCGGTCTTGGCCAATTGCTCGGCGAGCCGCCCGGACAGCTTGACGTAATTGTTGGGGTTCGAATAGGGCACCGCCGGCACCTCGATCAGCTCGGCGCCGCACAGCCGCAGCATGTCCTTCTTTTCCTGGCTCTGCGTTTCCGGAATGACGATCACGGTGCGGAAGCCCATGGCGTTGGCGACCAGAGCAAGCCCGATGCCGGTGTTGCCGGCGGTGCCCTCGACGATGACGCCGCCGGGCCGAAGCGCGCTGCGCTTCACCGCATCCGCAATGATGAACAGCGCCGCGCGATCCTTGACCGACTGGCCCGGATTCATGAATTCGGCCTTGCCGAGAATTGTGCAGCCGGTTGCCGCGGAAACCCGTCGCAGCTTGATGAGCGGCGTATTGCCGATCGCCTCGATGATCCCGTTGCAGATTTGCATCGTCACATTTTTCCCGAGCGGGCGGACGACGGTAAAGGACCGACACCCCGGAAACAAGGCTGTCGTCGCCGATAAGCCCAACCCGGTCGCGGCGAGAACATCGTGCTGCGGCAGCCGGTTAGCGGGGCAATTGCTTTCGGCTCTGGCGCTCGCGGCAGAACGCCTCGCGGCACCCTGTGGGGGCACCCATGGCGGACCCCGGGGCCGGCGCGAGGCGAGGCACAAGCGCTATGGATGACGGGGAATCGCTACAAATTTCATCCATGGGCGAAAGATTGTCGAAACCATAACGCCGCAAGAGGGCAGCGTGCGTCAGTAGATTCACGGATTGTTTGCGGCCACCCCGATATGCCTGCGGCGACGGGGCTTTCCAGCAATCGCTTGCCCGTTGCCGGTCCAAACTGGTTGAGCGCGATGAATCTCGACGTCAACACCCTTTTCCTCGTGACCATTTACGTGGAAGCGATCCTCGGATTGCTGCTGCTGTTCGCGTGGGTGCAGAACACCGCCATCACCGCGGTGGCGTGGTGGGGCTTTGCGCACCTGTTGCGCGCCGGCTCGGTGATGCTGTTCGGCCTGTTCGGGTCGGTGTCCGATCTGATTTCAATCGATCTCGCCAACACGTTGCTCTTCACTGCGTTCGCGCTGACGTGGACCGGCGCGCGCGTGTTCGATCATCGCCGGCCGCTGCCGGTCCTTTTGTTCGGCGGCGCCGCGCTGTGGCTCGTGGTGTCGCGGCTGCCCAGTTTCGCCTCGTCCTGGGATCTGCGCGTGCTGACGAGCTGCGGCATCATCACCGCCTATACCTGGGCGACGGCCTACGAGTTCTGGCGCGGCCGCAGCGAGCCGTTGGTGTCGCGCTGGCCTGCGATCTTCATGCTGTTCGCGCACGGCGCGCTCTATCTGTTGCGCACGCCGTTCGGCGCGATGCTGCCGTGGTCGCCGACCGGCAACCAGGTGTTCGACAGCGTGTGGATGACCGTGCTGAGCTTCGAGGCGCTGTTGTTCACGATCGCGATCGCCTTCATCCTGTTGGCGATGGCGAAAGAGCGCACCGAGCATCGCCACAAGACCGCCGCGCTGATCGATCCGCTCACCGGCATCGCCAATCGCCGCGCCTTCCTGCAGGACGGCGAAGCCCAGCTCAAGCGGCAATCGACCGATCCGCGTCCGACCGCGGTGATGCTGCTCGATCTCGATAATTTCAAGTCGATCAACGACCGCTTCGGGCACGCCGTCGGCGACCGCGCGCTGCAGATCTTCGCCCAGGCCGCGAGCGCCTGCATGCGCCGCCTCGACCTGTTCGGCCGGCTCGGCGGCGAGGAATTCGCGGCCGTCCTGGTCGACACCACGCACGAGCGGGCGCTGGCGATCGGCGAGCAGATCCGTACGTCCTTTGCCGATGCGACGCGCGACGTCGACGGCCGCCCGGTGGCCGCGACGGTGAGTATCGGTATCGTCATCAGTCAGGATGCGGTGCTCGATCTTTCGGCGCTGTTGGCGCAGGCCGACCACGCGCTCTATCGCGCCAAGGACAATGGCCGCAACCGCGTCGAGGTCGCCTCGCTCGAGCATATTCTCGATCGGGCCAAGCGCGGCGCGGCCCAGCGTCAAGGCGGCGTCGGCGCCAAATCCGGGGCTGCCCAGACGGCCGCCTGACCGGCCCGCGCTTTTCCCATCCGCGCTTCCACGTACACAATTGTTGGTGCGTATTTAACGCGACATTGACTCGTCAGGCGTCCTAGTTCCGCCATGATCAACTTCCGCGTTCTCATCGTGGACGACGATCCGGACATCCGCGCCGGCGTCGGTGCAGCGCTGAAAGATGATCCGTTTTTCGTGTCGCGCGCGTGCGCCGGCGGACGCGCGGCGCTCGCCGCCGCCGTCGAGTGGCGGCCCGATCTCATTCTGCTCGACGAAGAGATGCCCGGCATGAACGGGACGACGGTGTTGAAGCGGCTGCGGGCGGACCGGCGTACGGCGCCGATTCCGGTCGTGTTCATGGCCGCGGCACGCGTCCGGTCGCGGCGCGCCGCGCGCTTGATGGCGTGCGGCGCCGCCGGCGTGATCGACAAGCCGTGTAGCGACAAACCGTGTATCGACAAAGGCTGCGATCCGGCGACGCTCGGCGCGACGCTGCGCCGCTTCGTCGCCATCGAAGGCGTGCTCTCGCCGGCGCGCGAAAGATTCTTTCGCCGGCTCGAGGCCGACGCCGGGGCGCTGTCGGACTGTCGGCGCGATCTGGCGCAAACGCGCCCCGAGCCGGTGCTGATGCGGATCAATCAGATTGCGCATTCGCTTGCCGGCGCCGGCGGCATCTATGGCTTTGCCGGCATTTCCTGCGATTCCGCCGCGCTGTCGGACGCCGCCGCCAGTATCCTCGCCGGCCGCGCCAGACCGAGCGAAGTCGAGCGCGCCCTCGATCGCCTGCTGGAACGCATCGAGCCGCGTTAGCACGAGACTTTGCGGCATTCCGCGCCCTCCACTAAATCGCGGTCACGCGCAAAAAAGCGAGACCCTGGGGCATTAGGCGGGGTTCATCCACGCCGTCGAATTTGCTAGGCTGCCGTCAAAACAGGGCGGGGCGTGCGCCTCAGGGAGACAATCATGCTCGATATTACCAAGCGAACGGGCACCGCGCCGTTCGACACCGCGCGGCTCGACCGGCTGATGGACGAAGCGGGCATCGACGTGCTGTTGGCGACCTCCAAGCACAACGTCCAATATCTTCTCGGCGGCCATCGCTCGTTCTTCTTCGACAACATGGATGCGATGGGGGTGAGCCGTTATCTGCCGGTTTTCGTCTATGCCAAGGGCGCGCCGGACAAGGCCGGCTATTTCGGCCACGGCATGGAGACCTATCAGACCCAGATCAAGCCGTTCTGGGTCGGCGAGGTCTCGACCAAAAGCTCGGGCTCGGTCGACGTGATCCAGAAGGCGGCCGATTATGTGCGCACGCTCGCGGCGAAGCCGCAGCGCGTGGGCATCGAATCTGCGTTCCTGCCGGCGGATTCCGCGGCGGCGCTGCGCAAGGCGCTGCCGGATGCCGAGCTCAAGGATGTGCTTTTCGTGCTGGAACGGTTGCGCGCGAAGAAGACGCCGGAGGAACTGGAGAAGCTCAAGCTCGCCTCCGAACTGGTGATCGACTCGATGCTTGCGGTCATCGCCAGCCACGGCGCCGGCGCCACCAAGGCGGAGCTCGCCGAGGCGCTGCGGCGCGAGGAGACGTCGCGCGGGCTCGTGTTCGATTATTGCCTGATCGCCGCCGGATCGAGCTTGAACCGCGCGCCGTCCGATCAGCGCTGGGAGAAGGGCGACCCGCTGTCGGTCGACTCCGGCGGCAATTATCACGGCTATATCGGCGACCTCGCCCGCATGGGCATCGTCGGCGAGCCTGACGCCGAGCTCGAGGACATGCTCGCCCACGTCGAGGCGGTCCAGCAGGCGGCGTTCAAGCCGATCCGCGCTGGCGTCGAGGGGCGCGAAATCTATGCCGGCGCCGACACGGTGCTGCGCTCATGGTCGCTGCACAATCACGTCGAGTTTCTCGCCCACGGCATGGGGCTGATCAGCCACGAAGCGCCGCGGCTCACCAATTCGGGCCCGGTGCCTTATGACGATTACGACGCCGGGCGGCCGCTCGAAGCCGGCATGGTGATCTCGGTCGAGACCACGTTGCAGCATCCGCGCCGCGGCTTCATCAAGCTCGAAGACACGGTCGCAGTGACGCCGACCGGGTTCGAAATTTACGGCAACCGCGCCCGCGGCTGGAACCGCGCCGGCGTCTGATCGGCGTTTTCAGGCGGCGGTCGCGCTGCCCTGATGCGTTCGAGGCCGCTCAGATCGCGCTACGGCGAACGCCGTAGCGACGATTGCGGTGGTCGTTTTCGACCGCGCGGCGCAATTTGCGCAGATAGGCAAAGTAGGCGGCACCGGCACATACCCAGGATATGCCCGCGACGGCGAACGTCATCGGATCGGCCGCGGGCCAAATCCGCACGATCAACCCGCACGTCATTCCCCACGCCAACACCACAATGGCCGCTCGTGACAACACGTAGGTCATGATTCGCACCTCGCCGTGGTGATCCGAGCGAAGGTGTCTGAGTATGGTTAATAATCGCTCAATGGCGGTTTTTGCCGCGGCAGGATCCACGTGCGCCGCACGGCGGCGAATGACTTCCGGGCGGTTTTGGCCTGAATCTTGATGGTCACGCTCCGCGGTTACGGGTGGACGCGCGGGGTGTCACAGATGGACGTGTCTTCGAATGCTGGGCTTCGACGCCGATCTCGAGCGCAAGCACTATTTTCTCGCCCACGAGACGGCGGTGCGGCGTGAGAAGGACTCGGTAATGGGGCCGGTCTCGTTCGCGGTGTTCTCGTTCTTGAGCAAAATATCGAGCCGCGCGCCGGATTTCTTCAAGATCCCGCACGACGCGGTGATCGAGGTCGGGTTCAGGGTGGAGATTTGAGCGGTCGCGGCGGTCGTGGTCGCCCCTTCACGCGACCGCCCACTCTGGAGCCACTTGCTCTTTAGCAACTTGGCAATTTCCGCGACGGTAGGCGCGCGGTGCCCGCTGCCTTACGCCGCTGCTGCCTGGCCGCGCCCCGCCTTCACGAGGCAGCCCTTGATCTTGCCGAGGAGCCGGTTGAAATCGACCGGCTTGGTGTCGAAATCGGAGCAGCCGACCTCGACGCTCTTGGCGCGATCGGTGTCCAAGGCGTGAGCGGTCAAGGCGATGATGGGGATGTTCGTCGTTCTTGGATCGGCTTTGATCAATCGCGTTGCCTCCCAGCCGTCCATGGCGCCAAGAGCGACATCCATGAGGATCACGTCCGGCATCTGAGACACCGACATGGCGACGCCGCTGGCGCCGTCGATGGCGCAGCACACGGCAAAACCCTGGCGTTCTAGCCGGCGGGTGAGCATGTCGCGGTTGGGCAGGCTGTCCTCGACGAGCAGGATTTTTGCGCACGGAGATGCCGCATCGGCGATATCGGTCATTTTTAAGTCCCCAAGGTGTTAGTTGCTCCAGCCTGCATCCGGCTACCTAAGAACCGGCTAAGCCGTATGATGAAACACCACTTGCCGGTGTGCGTGGTTAGCGAAAGGTGAAAAATCCCGGCCGGCGCGCGACCGTTTGCGGCGTTGCGATGGCAGCTCTCATTTTTGTCGCCCTGAGGTTGTGCCCGCCCGTCTGCGAAAGCACCGTACTTTTTTGCCTTTTATTGAGAGCGATTCAAGTCTGCCGCCGGACAAGGGGAGCAGACGTGCACCCTATGGTCTACTGGCCGGCAATCTACAGGCCAGTGGATGGTAATACGGTAAATTTACGTTCCTAATTCAAATATGAAAGGCGGGTTAGCGTGGGCCGCCCCGGCCGGGCCAATCGGAATCAAAACGATGATCAGCGGATCGCTGTGGAAAGCGGATGGACGCGATACCGGTGGTGCAGTCGACATCGACGGTAATGTAACCTTCCAGTCCTTGCTCGCCTTCACGGTCCAGGCTCGACTCGACGACAATGGTGCGCTTGCGGCCGTGTTGCATGAAACCGGCATTGAGCACCACGTCCTCGATCGCCCGTCGGTCATGAAGGATCGTCTCGCCGACCGCACGCCTGATATCGTATTCCTCGACGTCGCCGCCGACTCGGCCCAAACCGTCGACGCGCTGTTTGTGCTTGCCGCGGCTTCGTATTCGGGCGTCGTGCAGCTGATCGGCGATGGGGCGTTTGCCATGGACGCTCTCCTGCATACCGGCAAACGCCTCGGCCTGCAGATGCGGCCCATCCTGGTGCGGCCGTTTATCGAAGCGGCGGTCGCGGAGCTGCTCGAGGCCGAGGGACTGCGAGCGACGCATCTCGGATTGCCGACGGTCGATCTTTACCGGGCGCTGCAAAACGGCTGGGTCGAGTTCTGGTATCAGCCGAAGATCGAATTGCGGACCCGGCACATCGTCGGCGTCGAGGCGCTCGCGCGCGTGCGCCAGCCGAACCGGGGTGTCCTCTCGCCAGGGAGTTTTTTGACAGGCGCCAACGACAAGGCGCTGGTTTGGCTCAGTGAAGAGGCGCTCATCAGCGGGCTCGAAACGAGCGAAGAAATCGCGAGGATGGGCGCAAAGCTGCAGCTCGCCGTGAATGTTTCGGCCAAGGCGCTACTCTCGAGCGAGCTGATCATCCGGGAGCATCAGTCGAAGACCGGCAGCTGGCCAAGTCTGCTGCTTGATGTCGCCGAAGACGAAGTCGCGGCGAATATTCCGCAAGCCGTCGACGTCATGGGAAGCCTCGCGCCGTACGGCATCAAACTGGCGATCGACGACTACCGGGGCGAAGGCTTGTCCGTTGCGCAGCTCAGAAAGCTTGGGTGCGCGGAGTTGAAGCTCTCCAAGCGCTTCGTTGCCGGTTGCGATGCCGATAAGACCAAAGCGGCGCTCTGTGAACAAATGGTTCATCTCGCGCACAGCATTGGCAGCACGGCGGTCGCGATCGGAATCGAGCGGGGCGCCGAGGTTCAGGCGCTGCGCGATGTGGGATGCGACGTGGGACAGGGCTTCCTGTTCGGTCAGCCCATGCCGCATGACCGATTCCTCAATTTGCTTGGCGAAAAAGTCCTGCGGAACAAACAGCCCAAAGCGGTGGCCGAGGCGGTCGACCTCGGGGCGAACCGCGCTATCTGAAAGTTTTTACGCGCCATGCGTCTGCCGCCACGCGAGCAGATAGCGTTCGGCGACGTTGAGGGCGAGCGCGCCGCCAAAGCCGATCGCGCCGAGCAGGATCACGCCGGCGAACAGGTCCGGCGAGCGGAACATCCGCGCCGACAACAATACCCAATTGCCGAGCCCGTCGAGGCCGGCGATCATCTCGCAGATGACCGCGAGGATCAGCGCCACGGTGAGGCTGAGCCGCAGGCCGGCGACGATGTCGGGGAGCGCCGACGGCAGCGCGATCTTGAAGATCACCGCGGCGCGCGACAGGTGCAGGATGCGTGCGACTTCGTAGAGCCGCGGCTCGACGGCGGCAAAACCATGCACCGTGGCAAGCAGCATCGGCCAGATCGCGCCGAAGGCGACGACGCCGATCGCCATCGACCGGGTCAGCCCGAAAATCGCGATTGCGACCGGAATGACGGCCGAGGCGGGCAGCGGGCGCAGAAATTCCAGCAGCGGTCCGAGATAGGCCCGCGCCGCGCGCGACGACCCGATCAGCGCGCCGAGCGCGACGCCGGCAATCGAGGCGGCAACCCAGCCTTCGACCATATGATCGATGGTGCCGAGGAGTTTGGCGCCAAGGTCGCCGGTGGCAAAGCCGCGCAGAAGCGCCGCCCAGGCGCGCCCCGGGCTCGGCAGATAGACCGGCGACACCAGCCGGGCGTCGGCGATCGCCTGCCAGCCCCAGATCATGAGCGCGACGACGAGGAGGCCGGCGAGGCGCCACATGAGATTTTTCATGGCGCCGCCTCGATTTGCGCGGCCCGGCCGAACAGGCGGCGCTGTGCCGCGATAAGCGCTGCATTGAGCGTAAAGCCGACGATGCCGATCCAAACGAGATAAGCCAGCATCAGATCCGGCCGCAGCGCCTGGCCCGCGGTCATGATGCCGGCGCCCAGGCCTTGCGGATTGACGACGATCTCGACCGTCACGGCGACGATCAGCGCGACGCCGGCCGCGAGCCGGAACGCGACGAAGATGCGCGGCAAGGCGGCGGGCACGATGATCTTGAAGACGCGCGCGAGCGGCGTGAGCTGCAGCGCCCGCGCCACATCGATCAGGCCCGGCTCGACGCCGCCGACGGCGGCGCGGGTGAAGATGAGCAGCGGCCAGATGCAGGAATAGGCGACGATCACGATCTCCAGGCGATAGCCGAAGCCGAGCGCGACCAGCGCGATCGGCAGCACCGCGACCGAGGGGATCGGGCGCAACAATTCGACGGCGACTTCCATCAGCCGGTCGAGCGTGCGCACGCCGCCGAAGGCAATGCCGAGCGCGAGCCCGATCGCCGCGCCGATGGCGAGCCCCGCGAACGCGCCGATCAGCGTGTCGCGCGTCGCGGTAAGGAGTGAGCCGTCACGCAGCGCTTCGATGAAGGCGAGCGCGACCGCGGACGGCGGCGCGACGCTGTCGCTCGGGCCGCCGGCGCGTGCGGCGATCTCCGCCGCGACGAGCAAGAGGATCGGTACCACGGCCGCGCGCGCGTATCTCATCGCTCTGTACTCTTGATGAATTCGTAGAGTTCGCGCCGCAGCCGCAGGAACTCCGGATCTTCGCGGGTGACGACCTGCTCGCGCGGCCGCGGCAACGCGATCGGCAGTTCGATACCGACGCGGCCGGGATGTGGCAGCAGGCCGATGACGCGGTCGCCGAGATAGATCGCTTCTTCGAGATCGTGGGTGACGAAGAAGATCGTCGCCCTGGTTACGTCGGCGAGGTTCAAGAGTTCGTCCTGCAGGTCCTGGCGCGTCATGGCGTCGAGCGCGCCGAACGGCTCGTCCATCATCAACGCCACCGGCTCCTGCGCGAGGCAGCGGGCGATCTGCAGCCGCTGCTGCATGCCGCCGGACATCTGCGCAGGATATTTGTCGGCATGATGCGGCAGCCCGACCTTGTCGAGCAGCGCGGCGATGCGCGGCGCGCGCTTGCTCGCGGGCACGCCCGCGGCTTCGAGCGCCAGCGAGACGTTGCCGGCGGCGGTGCGCCACGGCAACAGTGCCTTGCCGTAATCTTGAAACACGATCGCGACGTCGCGGCTCGGGCCTTTGAGCGCACGGCCGGCAAACACGACGTCGCCCGCCGTCGGCGGCAGCAGTCCCGCCGCGACGCGCAGCGCCGTGGTCTTGCCGCAGCCCGACGGGCCGACCACGCAGACGATTTCGCCGCGTTCGACCTCGAGGTCGATCGCCTGCAGCACCGTGCGGCCGCCGAACGCGACGTCGACGCGGCGGAATTCGATCAGTGCGGCAGGCGCGGCGGTCATGCTGTCATTGCAGCAGCGTCTTGCCGGGGTCGATCTTTGTTTGCAGCAGGTTCTGCTGTTGCATCACGTCGAGCCACCACACGAGCTGCTCCGGCGTCAGCTTCGGCGCGGAGATGTTCGGCCGCCTCAATTTGACGATCTCGAGCGGCTGCTTGGTGAAGCGCGAAATCGACTCGTTGGCCTTGTCGGGATCGGTGTTGACGATATCGGCCGCCTCGTCGAGGGCGGCGCGGAAGGCGGCCATCGCCTGCGGGTTCTTGTCGGCGAAGGCGCGCGAGGCGGCATAGACGATGATCGGCTCGGTGCGATCGAGCTCGGCGGCGTAGTGCGCGCCGACATAGCCGGTGCCGGCCTTGGTGATGCGGGTGATGAAAGGCTCCGCGGTGAGCACCGCGTCGACCGAGCCCGACTTGAGCGTGTCGTTCATGGTCGGGAAGGTGACCTCGACGAAGTTGACCGACTTCGGATCGACGCCCTTGTCGATCAGCCATTTGACGAACAGCACATGCAGGAACGCGCCGATGCCCGGGGCGCCGACCTTCTTGCCGACGAAGTCCTTGGCCTCGTGCAGCGACGTGCCTTCGCGCGCGACGGCGGCGATCGACTCGTTGGCGACCGGATCCATGCGCGAGGCGCCGGCGACGGCGACGAGATCGAGCCCGCCGTCGATCGCCTGCAGGAACACGGTCGTGGTCGGGCCGCCGATCTGGATCGAATCGGACACGATGGCGGCCGGAATGTTCGAGTTGATGCCGATCAGCACCATCTTGGCATCGAGCCCGTGCTTGGCGAAAATGCCGGCATCGACCCCGACCATCGCCGACGCGCAATCGCCGGTGGCCGTGCAACCGATGGTGATCTTGGTCTGCGCCTGCGCCCCCTGCGCGCCGAACAAGGCGAGCGCGGCGGCGAGGGCGGCGAGGGGCGCGGCCGACTTCCGACTAAACCTTATCGGGCGAATATGCATGGGTTCTCCTCACCAGATGCGGCTCTCTGCGACAAGCCGCTTGTGTATCGTTGAAAAAGCAAGAACATGTCCGGCGAGAAAGCGCAAGCCGTAGGGAAACGCCGTCGCCTTCAGCCGTGTCGATGCCGCGCCAAGATGCCGTCGCAGCAAGCGACGCGGCCGACATCAAACAAACAACCAAACAAATCACGGGAGAGAACGCATGGCCCGCAAGATCATCGACATTTCCATACCGCTGCAGAACGGCGTGGCGGCCGATCCGCCCGGCATGGGACCGGTCATCGACTATGTCGATCATCAGCAGAGTCTGTCGCGGATCCTGAGTTTCTTCCCCGGCCTTAAGGCGGCGGATCTGCCCGACGGCCAGGGCTGGGCGCTGGAGCAGGTCAAGCTCACCACCCATAACGGCACGCACGTCGATGCGCCGTGGCATTACCACCCGACCATGAACCGTGGCGAGCGCGCCGCGACCATCGACGAAATCCCGCTCGACTGGTGCTTCCAGCCCGGCGTCAAGCTCGACTTCCGCCACTTCGCGGACGGCTATGTCGTGACCGCCGCCGACATCGAGGCCGAGCTCCATCGCATCGGCCACACGCTCGAGCCGCTCGACATCGTCGTCATCAACACCAGCGCTGGCGTCAAATATGGGCAGCCCGATTACGTCGATTGCGGCTGCGGGGTGGGCTACGAAGGCACCATGTATCTGACCGAACGCGGCGTGCGGGTCGTCGGCACCGACGGCTGGAGCTGGGACGCGCCGTTCTCTTACACTGCGAAGAAATACGCGCAAACCCATGACGCATCGATCATTTGGGAGGGCCACAAGGCCGGCCGCCACATCGGCTATTGTCAGATCGAGAAGCTGCATAATCTCGAAGTGCTGCCGCCGACCGGGTTCATGATTTCCTGCTTCCCGATGAAGATCGAACGCGCCTCGGCCGGCTGGACGCGGGCGGTCGCGATCCTGGAAGCGTAGGGGGGAGGAACGCCAGTGAATCGAGTTGCAATCGTTACCGGTGCCGGCCGCGGCATCGGCGAGGCCACAGCGCGCGCGTTGGCGCGCGACGGGCACACCATCGCATTGGCCGATCTTGACCTTGCCGGCGCGCGTCGCGTTGCCGCAACGCTCCCCGGCGCGGGCCATGAGGTTTTCCAGGTCGACGTCACGGACGAGGCCTCCGTCGAGACGCTGTTTGATGCGGTCGAGGCGAAGCTCGGCGCCGTCGCGGTGCTCGCCTGCGTCGCCGGCGGTCCGTTCCTGACGCCGGGCCGCCGCTCCAGCATCCTCGAGACGACGACGGAAAACTGGATACGCACCGAGGCGCTCAATGCGCGCGGCCCGTTCCTCTGCATCCGGGCGATGCTCCGCCGCCGCGCGACCACGCCGGTCGCCGACGGCCGCATCGTCACCGTGTCGTCGATGTCCGGCATCACCGCCGAAAGCCCGACCGGGCCGGCTTATTCCGCGGCCAAGGCGGCGGTCATCCATCTGACGCGCTGTGCGGCGCTCGAGGCGGCGCCATTCGGCATCACCGCCAACACCGTCGCGCCCGGACTGACCGACACGCCGGCCGTGCGCGGCGACCTCTCCGCGGAGCAGATCGAAGCCGCCCGGCGCGCCATTCCGATCGGCCGGCTCGGCAAGCCGGAAGACATCGCCGAAACGATCGCCTTCCTCGCCTCGACCCGCGCCGGCTACATCACCGGCGCCGTCATCGAAGCAAACGGCGGCCGCCAGCCGCCATGACGGGCGACCCAAAACTGCTCGAACGGCCGGTGTGGTCGGCACTGACGACGGCGCACGCCGGTTTCGCGCGCGGCAACGAGCTCGCCCGGCGCTATTCGCCGGACGTGGCGCCGCTGTGTTCGGTTCGCGAGGTGTCGGACGCGTGTCTGCAGGCGTTGGCGGCGCTGATGGCGCCGGGTGACGTCGTCGGGCTGTTCAGCGCCGAACCGGTCGCGGCGGGCGGCGGCCTTGCCGTTCTCGCGCAGAAATTCGTCGAGCAGATGGTCTATGCGCACAGCGAAGCGGTGCCTGCCGCCGACGCCGGCCCGGTCGTCAGACTCACGCCCGACGACGTCCCCGAAATGATGCGTCTCGTCGATTTGACCCAGCCGGGTCCGTTCGCGCCGCGGACCATCGCGCTCGGATCCTATATCGGCATCCGCAGCGCGGGCGCGCTGATCGCGATGGCGGGCGAACGCATGAGGTTCGACGGCTTCACGGAAATCTCCGCCGTCTGCACGCACCCCGCTCACCGCGGGCGCGGACATGCCTCCGTGCTCGTCAGAACGCTGATGCGGCAGGTCCTCGACCGCGGCGAGACGCCGTTTCTGCATGTCTACAACGACAACACCAGCGCCGCCGCGCTCTACGAAAAACTCGGCTTCGCACACCGGCGCTCGATTGCGGTGACTGTTTTGAAACCGGAGTTGGGGCCAATTTGACCGCGGCCGGCAATTGGCGAACAGTTAGCGCGCGGAGAATGATGATGAAAAAAATGGCTCCCCGGGCCGGATTCGAACCAGCGACCAACCGGTTAACAGCCGGTTGCTCTACCGCTGAGCTACCGGGGAACACTGGCAGCGTAATGGCGCGAAGCGCCGGGTGGCTATAACAAAGCCCGCGCGGCAATGAAAGTCTTTCGGCGTTATCCGCAGTGCGATGTGGCCGCTGATGCCGCACGATATTGCCGTTGACAAGGAAGTGGAGGCCACGCCCGGAATTGAACCGGGGTACACGGTTTTGCAGACCGTTGCGTAACCACTCCGCCACGTGGCCGTTGCGAGGTTTGCCGGCGAGCCGCCGGTGCCAGGCTTTCCCGCGTTCGATCAAGCCCCCCCGCTTGATCGAGCGCTCCCGCTCTATAAAGGAACGGCGCGGGTCCGACAACGGTGCGCGCACTGGCGTTGCACTCGGGCCCGCTGGGTCGCCGGCGTTGGTGCCGCGCCGATGCCCTTGCGTTTTCCCCGACCGTGCCCCAAAACATCCCGCGCACGAATATCGCCGATATATGGGGATTTGCAGCATGTTCGACACCGCCACCGCGCGCCGGATGATGGTGGATGGGCAAGTGCGCATTGCCGATGTCACCGATCTCGCCTTGCTCGACGCGATGGCCGAGCTGCCGCGGGAGCGGTTCGTGCCGCCCGCGGTCGCCGGGCTCGCCTACCTCGACAGCGATATTCCGATCGCCAAGGGCCGCGCGCTCATCAAGCCGATGGTGCTCGCCAAGCTCATCCAGGCGGCGCGCGTCGGGCATGGCGACCGCGTGCTCGATGTGGCCTGCGGCACCGGTTATTCCTCGGCCGTGCTCAGCCGCTTGGCCGGGAGTGTGATCGCGCTGGAAGAGGATGCGGAACTTGCCGCCGAGGCGAAGGCGGCGCTGGCGGCGGTTGGCGCCGCGGGCGTCGAGGTCGTCGTCGGCCCGCTGACGGCCGGCTGGCCCGCCGCCGGTCCCTACGATGTCATCCTCTTCAATGGCGCGACCGAAATCGTGCCGCAGGCGTTCGCATCGCAATTGAAGCCGGACGGCCGGCTGGTATGCATTTTTGGCCGCTCAGCCACCGGCAAGGCCATGGTCTACCGTTTGAGCGAAGGCCGCTTGGTTGGCCGTCCCATTTTCGACGCCGCCGGACCGCTTCTGCCCGGCTTTGCCGCGGTGCCGGCATTCGTATTCTAAGCCAACAACGTCTAGGCCAGCCAGGAAGGTACGCGGCACGCGGCCCGGATGCCAAGGCGTGGCACGCGCGGCCATTGGCTGTGGCGCATTTACGCCAACCAACGGAAATTTGTGAGTAATCGCGATGGTGGGGGGTTCCGCCGCCGCCACTGGCCGCATAATGTCGCGATCGGGGAGTCGTTGGCCGACCAATCGGCCACGGCGCAATCTTTTGCGCCGGCTCGAGCGCAAAGAGCACGATCCCGTCGGGGCGCGGCAAGAGTGAGCAGGGGCGGTGTGCTTCTGATGAGTCGAAAACCGTTCGGGGCATCAGTCGGGGCCGTCGCGCGGCTCGCACTGGCTATTGCCGGCATCGGCATGGCTGGTTCGGCGGCCGTTGCCGATACCTTGGAATGGGCCCTGGTGCAGGCTTACCAGAACAACCCGTCACTCAATGCGCAGCGCGCGGCATTGCGCGCGACCGACGAGAATGTGCCGCAGGCATTGTCCGGCTATCGCCCGAAACTGAGCGTCACCGCGAATGCCGGTTACAATTACGAAAACGCCATCCAGGAACTCAATTTGGCCGCCGGCGTTACCCAAATCCCATTCGCTGAGCAGTTTGCCTCGCGCAGCGTCGGCGCAACCGCCACGCAGACGCTGTTCAACGGCGCCCAGACCGCCAATCGCACCCGGCAGGCCGAAAGCCAGGTCGAGGGCGCCCGCGAGACGCTGCGCGTCACCGAGCAGCAGGTGCTGCTCGATGCCGCGACCGCTTACATGAACCTGCTGCGCGACGAGGCGATCCTCGATCTCAACCGGCGCAACGTCGAGGTCTTGACCGAGCAGCTCAAGCAGACGCGCGACCGCTTCAATGTCGGCGAGGTGACGCGCACCGACGTCGCCCAGGCGGAATCGCGCCTCGCGGCCGGGCGCTCGTCGCTTCTGGGTGCGCAATCGAACTTCGTCACCTCGCAGGCCAATTACCGGCGCGTCATCGGTGTCGATCCGGGCCGGCTCGCGCCAGGCACGCCAGTCGACCGGCTGTCGCCGGCGGTGCTGCCGGCCGCAATCAAGGAGGGGCAGAATCGTTCGCCGTCCGTCCTGGCGGCGATGTACGGCGTCGACGTCGCCGCGCTCGCGGTCAAGATCAGTGAAGGCGCGCTCTATCCCAACCTGACGCTGCAGGCGAATGTGCTGGCGGGCCAGTATCCCGCCTTTGAAGTGGTCAAGGAGACCGCTGCGTCGGTCGTCGGCCAATTGACCGTGCCGATCTATCAGGGCGGCGCCGAATATTCCGCCATCCGCCAATCCAAGGAAACGCTCGGGCAGCAGCGGCTCAATCTCGACGTCAATCGCGATCAGGCCCGCGCGACGGTGGTGCAGAGCTGGGGGCAGCTCGATGCCGCCAAGGCGCAGATCGAGGCGACGACCGCGCAGGTCAACGCCGCCGAAATCGCGCTCAATGGTGTGCGCGAGGAAGCCCGAGTCGGCCAGCGCACCACGCTCGACGTCCTCAACGCCCAGCAGGAGCTGGTGAACGCGCGTGTGGCGCTGGTCACGGCGCAGCACGACCGGGTGGTGGCGTCGTATACGCTGCTGGCGGCGGTCGGCGGGCTTTCGATGCCGCGGCTGGGCCTCAACGTGCTGATCTACGACCCGATGGTGCATTACCAACAAGTGCGCGACGCATGGACCGGGGTGCGCAATCCCGACGGCAGATAGGGCGGCGGAAGCTCGCGCCGCCCGCCGGCGCGAACTTGTGCCGCGCGCATGCGCCGCTGCTTGCGTTCGATTCGCGCCGTGACATACTCGCCGGCGTCGACGGTCGCATTTTTCTCGATTCGCGATCGGCAGGCCTGCCGGGGGTGGAGGTCGCGGCCGGAAAATCTGCAAGAAAATCCGTAAGACAATCAGGAAGAAAATCTAGAAAGTGAGTGGGGTGCGCGCATGACGCAGCCGGCGAAATCGCAAGAACCGACGATGGAGGAAATTCTCGCCTCCATCCGCCGCATCATCGCCGACGACGACGCCAGCAAATCCGCGCAAGCGCCGCAGGCCGCACCGACCCGTACGACCTTGGCGCCGCCGCCACCGCCGCCGCCGCAACCCATATCCCCGCCGCGGCCGACCTTCGTCGCTCCGCCGGCTGTCGCGCCCGAGCCGCCGCGCAACGACATTCACCACGCCGAAGCGCCCGTTGCCCCCGCGGCGACGGCCGTCGACGATCAATCGTCGGACATTCTCGACCTCACCGATTCCATGGCGGTCGCGGAGCCGCCGACACCGCCGGCGCCCATGCCGAGCGCGGCCCCGGCGCCGCAGTTCCGCAAGATCGACGGCCGCTCCGACCTCAGCTTCGAGGACACGGGTGAAAGAGCGGCGATGCAAACCATGATCGACGAGGCGCGGCGGTCGCCTTTGCGCGAACTCGCCGGCTACGACGAGCGCAACGGCCTGTTGTCGAGCGACACCAGCGCGGCGGTCGATTCCGCGTTCAACACGCTGGCGCAGACCGTGCTGGTGCAGAACGCCCGCACGCTCGAGGATTTGGTGCGGGAAATGCTGCGGCCGCTGCTCAAGGCCTGGCTCGACGACAATCTGCCGGGCATGGTCGAGCGGCTGGTGCGGGCCGAGATCGAACGCGTCTCGCGCGGCCGGGCGAGCTAGGCGCGATCCGGCCAGGCGTCACTTCAGTCGGGCGTCACTTCTGTCAGGCGCCACTTCTGTCAGACGTTGATGAGCGCGGTCAGCGCCATGACCACGACGGTCCCCGACATCAGGCTCCACAATCCGGCGATCACGGTCGCGACCATCACGAAGGCGGGCGGCCGGTGATCGAAACGGCGCCCGCGCAACGTGTTGCGCATGATGATGAACGGGGCGGTGAAGATGAGCAGCGGGATGGCGGCAAAGCGCGCCGGCACCGGCCCCACCTCGAGCATGCGGAAGCTCGGAAAATGGCGCCAAACCAGCTCGTAGGCGCTGGCCGTCGTGCCGGCAATCGCGAACCCGAAGGCGAGGGCGAACAGCGACTCCACGACGCTCGGCGTGAGCGCGCTGCGAACGGCTTCGAGCATTTAGGACGCCTCCGACTGTCGCGGAGGTCATCGCAAAGCCGGCGCGCCGGCGCCACGGCTTGATTAAGAAAAGGTTAACGCCCGTGCCGGCATTCTCCGACGTTGCGCCCGTGCGATACTGAACGCGATTCGCAACTGGCGGTGAATTTGGGGCGGTGAGATCGGGCATGACCGCAGACGTATTGGGTCGGCCGCTGCGACGCCGCAAGCGCGGCGGCGGCTTGCTTTGGCTGCCGTTCGCCGCGCTTGCGGCGATCGTGATCGCGGCCGGATGCTTCGTGTCCTATGTGCTGTGGCCGACGTGGCCCGGCAAGGCGATCCCGCTCGATGCGCCGGCGCTGCCGGTCACGGTCGCCGGCGTGTTGTTCGACGTGCCGCCGGCCGCCATCCGTGCCGCGGTGCAGCGCCAGCCGGGGCCGCACGAGCGGGTCGATCTGGTGTTTCTGTGGCCTTCGCTCGAGCCACCGGCGCCGTTCGACAAGACGGCCGCCAAGCCTGCGGCCAATCCGGCGGCGGAAACCGCGGCGGCGCAGGATGCCGTCGCAGCGCCGCCGAGCGCGCGCGACCGCCTGTTCGTGACCATCGCCGGGCTTGGTGACGTGCTGCCGCCGGTCGAGCGGTTGCGCACGATTTATCCGCGCTACGTCGAGGCTGCGGCGACGGCGGGGCCCGACGGGCTCGCCATACTCGCCTTTCGCCCCGGCACGCCCTACGCGGGCGAGGATCTCCTCTACGCCGCCGACAACCCCGAGCAGTTCTTTGCCCGCTGCACCCGTGCGGCCCGGGCGGTGCCGGGGACCTGCCTGCAGGAACGCGTGCTCGGCGCCGCCGAGATCACGGTGCGGTTTCCGCGCGAACTGTTGGAGCAATGGCGGGACGCCGCCGCGGGCTTCGATCGGCTGGTAACGCGGCTGCATCCCGGCAGCTGATGGCGCCGCCGCGTCGGCCGCGGCGTGCACCACGATTCAGCCCAATCGAGGTGCGCTTCAGCGACGGGCGCTGCAGCGAGGTGCTCGCATTTCTGTCGGAAAACCGGCGACCACTTTTCCGGAAATGCTCTATTCCAGATCGGTGGCGAGGATCGCCATCTGGAAATTGTAGGAGCGTTCGTCGTCCTCGTCGTCGACGAACAACACGCCGACGAATTCGTCGCCGACATAGACTTCGGCGGAGTCGTCCTTCTTCGGCCGCGGCACCACGCGGATGCGCTGGTTGGTGAACAGCCGCTTGAGGTAGGCGTCGAGCTTCTTGACTTCTTGAACGTCCACAATGCGTCTCCGGTTGGCCGCCGCATAGCACGCGGCGCTGGCCACAACAATGACGGCGGCCAAATTATCCCGCGGCGAAGGTTAAGCCGCGACCGCGCCGACGGCGCGGCCATGTTCGCCGCGGAATGGCGGATGATCAGCTCACTTCGTTCAGCATCTGATCCATGATGCGCGCCGGCTCCGGGCATCCGGCGACGCCGACCACCTTGGCCGGCACGCCGGCGACCGTGACATTGTTCGGCACCGGCTTGAGCACCACCGAGCCGGCGGCGATGCGCGCGCAGTGTCCGACTTCGATGTTGCCGAGAATCTTGGCGCCGGCCCCGATCATCACGCCGTAGCGGATCTTCGGATGGCGATCGCCCGCGGCCTTGCCGGTGCCGCCGAGCGTCACGTCATGCAGCATCGACACGTCGTCCTCGATCACCGCGGTTTCGCCGACCACCAGGCCCGACGCGTGATCAAGAAAAATACCGCGCCCGATGCGGGCGGCGGGATGAATGTCGCATTGAAACACTGCCGACGCGCGGCTCTGCAGGTAAAGCGCGAAGTCGCGGCGGCTCTTGTTCCAGAGCCAGTGCGACAGGCGCTGGGTCTGGATGGCGTGGAAGCCTTTGTAATACAGTACCGGTTCGATCAGGCGCTGGGTCGCCGGATCGCGGTCGACGGTCGCGGCGATATCGGCGCGGAAGCATTCGCCGATCGAGGGCTCATCCTCGATCGCCCCCATGAAGGCCTGCCGGATCATCTCGCTCGACAGCGCGGCGTGATCGAGCCGATCGGCCAGCCGATAGATGACGGCGGCTTCGAGCGTGTCGTGATGGAGAATCGCCGAATAGATGAAGGTGGCGAGCTCCGGTTCGCGGCGGACGATCTCCTCGGCCTCGCTGCGAATCCGCGCCCAGACGGGGTCGACCTTGTCGAGTACCGGCTTCGACTGCCATTGCGCCATCGGATGCCTCCCGGAAACAAGGACATTCTAGCATAGTTGGGACGGGAGAGGACCATACACCAGGGGTGGGGCATGGCCGGAGAAATTTCATCCAATGGCTCAGCCTGGCCGGCCATTGGCCGTTCAATCGGGCCAATGGCCGATGTGGCGGCTTTAGTATGTTCCCGCAGGACATGCTCTAAGCCCGGCCTGCCAGAAATTCCAGGACAGCGGCCTTGAACACGCGGTCGCCGACGGCCAGCATGTGGTCGCGTCCCGGAATGACCAGCACCTGCGCGTTCGGGATGAGCGCGCCGAGCGCTTCGGGCGGACCCGCGATTTTGTCATTGCTGCCGACCGCGACCAGAACCGGCATGGCGATCCGCCCGACCTCGGCGCGGGTCAGGGTCTGCCGCGTTCCTCTGATGCACGCGGCGAGCGCCTCGAGGTCGGACTTCGTCTGCTCGGCGAAGGCGCGGAACATGCGAGCGGTGGGATCGGTGATGTCGGCGTGGCTTGGCGCTTCCAGCCCGTGCGCGATGGTCTCGGGGAGGCCGACGCCTTCGACGAGGTGCATACCTAATCCGCCTAGCACGGCCGAGCGGACATATTCCGGATGGACCGCGGCCAAGAAGGCGGTGATCCGCGCGCCCATCGAATAACCCATGACGTCGGCGCGCGGCAGCCCGAGATGGCTGATGAGCGCGCGCACGTCGTCGGCCATGATCGCGCTGTGATAGGCGGCAGGCTGGTAGAACTTGGTCGACTGACCGTGGCCGCGGTTGTCCATGGCGATGACGCGGCGCCCGGCGCGTCTCAGCGTCGAGACCCATCCCGGATAGACCCAGTTCGTCTCCTTGTTCGAGGCGAAGCCGTGCACCAGCACGATCGGTTCGCCTTCGCCCTCGTCGAGATAGGCAAGCTCGACGTCGTCATGGATGAAATGCGGCATGCGGCGACCATAATGCATCGGCGCGACAATGCACGCGCCCCCAACGTCTTGCCCCCAACGTCTTGACCCCAACGCGTGGGCCAACTAGCGTCAAAAAAAAGCACGGCAAATGTTGGGGATCGAGCGTCCGCCTGCAAGCCCGACCGGGACAGGCGATGCCGTGGCACCGGGAGGACCTCCATGAAAAGCTTGCGGCTCGTCTTGTTGACCACGCTCGTCGTCTGTTCGAGCAGCCTAGCCCGCGCGCAGATTTCCGACGATGTGGTGAAGATCGGCGTGCTGACGGATTTGTCGGGCCCGGCCTCGACCGCGACCGGGCCCGGTTCGGTGGCGGCGGCGCAGATGGCGGTCGACGATTTCGGCGGCAAGGTCTTGGGCAAGCCGATCGTCGTGATTTCCGCCGACCACCAGATCAAGCCGGACATCGCCGCCGGCATCGCCAGCCGCTGGTACGATGTCGATCAGGTCGACCTGATCGTCGACGTGCCGGTGTCGGCGGTGGGCCTGGCGGTGCAACGGGTCGCCAACGAGAAGATGAAGCTGTTCATCACCCACTCGACCGGAACCGCCGATTTCCACGGCAAGTTCTGCACGCCCTACGCCATCCAGTGGGTGTTCGATACCCGCGCGCTCGCGGTCGGCACCGCGCAGGAAGTGGTCAAGCGCGGCGGCGACACTTGGTTCTTCCTGACCGCCGATTACGCGTTCGGCCATTCGCTGGAGCGCGACGCGTCGCGGGTGATCGAACAAAACGGCGGCAAGGTGCTCGGCGCGGTCCGCCATCCGTTCGCGACGCCCGATTTGTCCTCGTTCATTCTTCAGGCGCAGGCCTCGAAAGCGAAGATCATCGGCATTGCCTCGGGTCCGCCCGACAACGTCAACGCGGTCAAGCTCGGCAGCGAGTTCGGCATTTTCAAAGGCGGCCAGCAGATGGCCGGGCTTCTGATGCTGATCACCGACGTCAACGCGCTCGGCCTCAAGGCGGCGCAGGGGCTGTTGCTGACCACCTCGTTCTATTGGGACATGGACGACAAGACCCGCGAATGGTCGAAGCGCTATTTCGCCAAGATCAACAAAATGCCGACCATGTGGCAGGCCGGCGTCTATTCGTCGGTGACGCATTACCTCAACGCCATCAAGGCCGCCGGCACCGACGACCCGCTCAAGGTCGCGGCCAAGATGCGCGAGACGCCGGTCGAGGACTTTTTCTCGCGCAACGGCCGACTGCGCGACGATAATCTGATGGTGCACGACCTCGTCTTGGTCCAGGTGAAGACGCCGGAGGAATCGAAATATCCCTGGGACTATTACAAGATCCTCGCCCACATCCCGGGCGAGCAGGCGTTCGGCCCGCCGGATCCGGCTTGTCCGCTGGTCAAAAAGTGATCGTCTAACCCGACTGAGAAACGCCGGATCGCACGTCATCGTGGTTTTGTCGGTCAACATCGAGGACGGGGCGGCTGCGCTTGCGCAAGACATTGCCGCTGCTGTTGCCGTCATCGATTTCGACCTCAAGAAGCTGAAGCCCGGCTTCCTGGAGGATCCGTATCCCACCTACCGGGCGCTGCGGCAGCGCGATCCGGTCCACCGCATGCCGGACGGGTCGTATTTCTTGACCCGCTATGACGACTGTCTCGCGGTCTATCGCGACGCCGCGACCTGGAGTTCCGACAAGAAACTCGATTTCCGGCCGAACTTCGGCGACAGCCTCCTCTACGAGCATCACACCACCAGCCTCGTTTTCAACGATCCGCCCTACCACACGCGGGTGCGCAAATTGCTGGCGCCGGCCTTCGCGCCGCGGGCGCTGCGCGCGTTGCAGCACCGCGTCGAAGCGCTGGTCGATCGTTTGCTCGCGGCGGCGGCGGAGCGCGGCGAGATCGATCTGATCGCGGATTTCGCCTCGGCCATTCCGGTCGCTTTGATCGGCGACATGCTGGGTATTCCCCCCGACGAGCGTGAACCGCTGCGCGCGTGGTCGCTCGCCATCCTCGGCGCGCTCGAACCGGTGTTGAGCCGGCAGCAGTTCGACATCGGCGTCGCGGCAGTCGCCGAGTTCAAGGACTATCTCGACGCCGTCATCACCGATCGCATGCGCAGCGGCCACAACGACCCGGCGGAAATCCTGTCGACGCTGATCGGCGCCAGCGCCTTTGCCGCCGACAGCGGCGAAGGCGACCGCCTGTCGCGGCTGGAACTCATCCACAACTGCATTTTTCTGCTCAACGCCGGCCATGAGACCACCACCAACCTGATCGGCAATGCCGTCGACCTGTTGATCCGCCATCCCGAGGTCATGCGCGACCTGCGCGCGCACCCCGAGGTCATGGAGACGGCGATCGAGGAATTCCTGCGGATGGAAAGTTCCAATCAGCTCGGCAACCGCAGGGCCGTCGCGGATACGGTGCTCGGCGGCGTTGCCATCGCGGCCGGAAGCTACGTGCATATCGGCATCGGCGCCGCCAACCGCGATCCCGACCAATTTCCCGACCCGGACCGCCTCGACATCCGGCGGCAGCCGAACCGGCACCTCGCTTTCGCTACCGGCATCCACGCCTGCGCCGGGATGTCGCTCGCCCGCATGGAAGCACACGTCGCGATCGAGCAGCTGCTGCGCCGCTTTGCACGGATCGAGCCGTCTGGCACGCCGGTGCGGGGAGGGCGGGCCCGCTTCCGCGGCTTCACGTCCTATCCGGTGCGCCTGTCGGCTTGAGGCGCTCGCAGACGAAAAGCGGGCCTCGCGGCGGCGACCGGCTTCGCTTTGTTCGAGCCATCGGGCTATGGTTGTTGTTTAAGGATTCGCCGAGACCAATCCGATGGCATCGATCAAGCTGCTGCTCGCGCCGATCCGCCGTGTCATTGCTTTTCCGTTGGTCCAGCTTGCCATCACCGTGGGCGTCATTTTATGGCTGCAATCTGCCAGCGACAATTCGGTGCTGGGCCAGATCTACAATGCGCTCGACCAACTGGTCGACGTTTCCGTGCGGCGCTGCGCGGCCATCTTCGACATAAAATCCTTCACCCGCTCGTGGCTCGGGACCGGCCTCTGGATCGCCTATGTCTACCTCGCCGGGCTGGTGATCTTGTATGTCGCCAAGGTCCTCGTCATGGCCGTGGTCGAACTCGTCGCGCGCTACAATGTCTTCTATCTGCGAAGCGCGATTGCGCGCGAACGTGGCATTGAGGCGTATCGCGCCTGGCTGCCACTGGAACGCATCCGCCCGCCGCACATCGCGCAGGAAAAATGGGAAGAGGCCTTTGCCTGGCCCGCGGACAACCGGCCGCCTTATCCGTCGCTGACCCGTCGGGTCGTGCGCGTCATCGTGTCCTACGCGGCCGTGTTCATCGTCGTCGTTGTTCTGCTGCAGGAGTTCACGCCGTTCCCGGTGCTGACGTGGCTGAGCAGCCTGGGACGAAGGGTCGTCGTTGGCGGGTGAGATAAGGGGAGCTCACAATTTCACGCCGTCGCGGCGGATGTTTTCAATGAGAGCGGGATTTCCAAACAATTCTGGACGTTGGATTTCATCTTCCCACAGAGGCAGTGCTTCCACCAAGACGCCGGGATTTTATCACATCAATCGTGCAATGCGGAAACGCGACTTCGCGATGCGGATCGTTGAACCAGTCTGAGCGCTTGCCTGCAGTATTACGCCGGCACCGCCATCGCCGCCGCCCGCACCTCGGCTTCGCGCAAGTGGCGGGCCTTGCGGCGGTGCAGGTGGCGCAGCGTCATGCGTTCGACCATGGTTTTGCACGAGGAGACGAAGCCGAGCAGCATGAACGCGGCCCAGAACAGCCACATCGTCAATTCGAACGCGCTCGCCGTCAGCACGATGGCGCCGCGACCGAGCAGCTTGATGATCGCGCGCGTCTTGCCGCCCTTGGCGGCGGCGAGGCGGGCGAAGCGCGACATGTCGCGCGGGCCTTCTGCTACCTTGAGGCTGTCGAGCGCGGCCTGCGTACCGGCCTTGGCCTCGACGCGCCCGACATTGCCGACCAGCTCGACGAGACCGCCGGCTTTGTCGATCTTCACCGCCTCGCGGGCGGCGTTGGCGGCCAATGTCGGCTCGGAGAGGCCGACGGCGCGGCGGAGCGCCCCCAAGTCGACCGCGTCGCGCAGCGAACGCCCGAACCATTCCGCCAGACGCCCGCTCAGCTTGCCGGTCCGGCGCGCGGCCTTGACCAGCGACAGGCCGATGCGCGCCGGCGTACCGCCGCCGATCGTGACGTAGGTTCCCGCGGTGATGGCAAGACCGACGCAGGCCAGTCCGAGGATTAGCGTATCGACTTGTTGGCCGGTCGCCAGCCGCACGCCCTCGCGCGTGGCGTCGCGAATATCGCCGAACACGAAAAGGTCGCCGAGCGCCGTGCCAGCCAAGCTGACGAGATCGTCCGGCTCGCCGATGATCAGTCCGCGGACAAAGCGGCCGGCGGCGTGCGTTGTCGAGGCCGCTTCCGCGCCCGCGGCGGTCACCCGGTCGGAAAGCGCGGGATCGACGGCAACGTCCCGATCGCGCGCCAGATCGAGAAAGCTTTGGGCGAGATCGGCATCGCCGGCGGCAAGCGCCGCCTGCATCTCGCGCTCGGCCACGCTGCGATCGAACCGCCGCGCCAGCGCTTGGTCGCTGAGCGCGACCGGATCGCTTTGCGCTAGTTCATCGTGCGCATCGATGCCGGTGCCGATCAGCGCGAGGGTCGCGAGCGCGAATGCCGCGGCGCCGATGAGCGCCAGCGCCGCGTGCCGCCCCATGCGCCGCGCCTTGTGCTGCAGCGTCGCGTGGGCGACCGCGTGGTCGAATTGTTCCTGAGGCATGGGTCGCATGCTAATCTCTCGCTCGGCAAGGCGCAGCGTGCCCGAGTTTGCGGCCTTTTTTGCGGCCGATCGCTGCGAATTCGCGCCTGCGGCGGCAAAAGCGTGGCCCGTTTCGGCCGAATCGGGTCACTCTGGTGTTCTCGAGGGTGGCATCGTCCGCGAAAACCGCTGTCCATTTTTCCGCAAAATGCTCTATGGTGCGGCGCGGCGAGGCGGATGCGACCAAGATGGCTGACACGATCATTCCTCATTTCCACAACGACGCCGGCGTTGCCGTCATCGAAATCGGCGCCAAGGAATTCATGTGCGTCGGCGCCAATCCGCCGTTCGACCATCCGCATGTGTATTGCGACATGGGGAGCGAAACCGAGCACGTCTGCCCCTATTGCTCGACGCTCTACCGCCATGATCCCGCTCTGGCGCCGGGCGAGGCGCGGCCGGCGGAATGCGCGCTTAACGCCGCTCACGCCTGACGGCTGAGCCCGGAGCACGCGCCCTGGCCTCGTCGCGCATCGTCGTCGTGGCCGGAGCCGGCATCGGCGGCTTGACCGCGGCGCTGGCGCTGGTGCGCAACGGCTTTCGCGTCGTCGTGTTGGAACAGGCCGAGCGGCTCGAGGAGACCGGCGCGGGGATCCAGCTCACGCCCAATGCGACGCGTATGCTGATCGCGCTCGGCCTGGAAGAGCGGCTGCGGCCGCACGTCGTCGCGCCTACGGCGGTGCGCGTGTTGAACGCCGCGAGCGGCCGCGAAATCGTCCGCATGCCGCTTGGCGAAACTGCCGCGCAGCGCTACGGCGCGCCCTATTGGGCGATCCATCGCGGCGATCTGCAGGCGGCGCTGGTGGCCGCGGTCGCGCCGTATCTCGACATCACGGTCAAGCTCGGGATGCGCATGGAGGATTTCGTCGTTCACGGCAACGGCGTGACCGTCTCGGCCCAGGGACGCGGCGGCGTCAGCGACGAGCGCGGCCTCGCTTTGATCGCGGCCGACGGCCTGTGGTCGCGCGCGCGCGCGCGCATCGGTTTTTCCGAGCCGCCGCGCTTTGCCGGCAAAACCGCCTGGCGCGCCGTCGTACCGGCCAAGGAGGTGCCGCCGGAGTTCCGCGAGCCGGTCGTGCATCTCTGGCTCGGCCGCGACGCGCATCTCGTGCACTATCCGGTCAAAGCGGGCCGCGTCATCAATATCGTCGCCATCACCGGCGACAGCTGGAATGCCCCGGGCTGGAGCGAGCCCGCAGGGCGGGCCGATCTCATCCCGCGACTAGCGACCGAACCGTGGGCGCCGTCCGCCCGCGCGCTGATCGGCTTGCCCGATGCCTGGCTGAAATGGGCGCTGTACGAGCGCCGCGCCTTGACGCGCTGGTCGCAGGGTCCGGTGACGCTCATCGGCGACGCCGCGCATCCCATGCTGCCGTTTCTGGCGCAAGGCGCCGCGATGGCGATCGAGGATGCGGCGGTCGCGGCGCAATGCCTCGCCCGCAATCCGACGGACGCCGCCGCGGCGTGGCGCACCTTCCATGCGCTACGCTTCGGACGGACCTGGAAAGTCCAGCGCCTGGCCGCACGCAATGGCGCGCGTTACCACTTCAGCGGGATGCCGGCGGTCCTGCGCGACACCGCCATGCGCGTCATCGGCGGCACCGCGCTGCTTCGCCACTACGACTGGCTCTACGACTGGCGACCGCCGACCGAGTTTTCGATCACCTGACGCGACATCGCGCCGGCGGTTGCGCCGACGCATTGCTGGGACCACGCACCTCCGCGCGCTCGGTCGCGAGGAATTTTTTGCGGGGAACTTGTCGCACGGAACATTCGCTCAGCGCGCGTGTTCAGCACGAGGACAAAGGCGCCGGGGGACAGGCTCGCCGGCCGCCGATGTGGCTCGAGAATTTTGGCTGAACAATTCTGGCTCAAGAACGGAGACGCTCCCATGTGTGATTATAGTCTGCATCTCGTCGCTTCGCGGCCGGCCAAGGTCCGCGACGTGCTGATCGCGACGGATTTCGAAGGTTCGGTGACGCGAGGCTTCTGTGCCGTCGGCGAGCCGGGCGTCGCGGTCTGCCTGCTGCCGGGAACCGAACTGGCGTTCGACGAGGTCGTGCGTTACGACCGCGCTTTCAGCCTGTTCGGCAAGGCGCGGGTCGAGCACAAGGTCGCGCGCTTCCGCCAAATCAACATGGCCGATCCGAACGTGCATCATGACGCGCTCGAATTCCCCGGCGGCCAGATCGTCATGGTCACGCGGCTCGTACCGGGCCAGCGCGCCACGGTGCTGCAGTTGCCGGCGTCACCGCGCGAATCGGGCCCGGGGGCGGAGAGCGCGAAACAGCGCACGGTCGAGCGGATCGGGAACTGGGACCGGTAAGATCCTAAGATCCTATGTAGCGGCGGCCTGACTCGGCCTCCGCGATGCGACTCGAGCAGCTGCGGTCTCGTGCTTCGCTGCTGCCATGTTGCGCGCATATTGCGAGCGAAAACACGTCCGCTGCGCCAGCCCGCGCAACGCTGCGGCCTGATGGCTGCGGCCTTGGCGAGGCGGGCGAAAGTGGCGTTGCCTCATACCCTCATACGTTGCCTCAAGTCCCTTTACCACGATGGCCGCATGAGATAAGCCAGCGCCAGGATCACCTGGCCGGTGCAGCCAAGGGACGCGTTCGCCTTGCGGTGGACCTTCAAGCTTGGCCCCCAAACGCTGGCTCCCATATGCCCGTATACACTGACCCCTATACACTGGCCCCAAACAACGGTCCCCCAAACAACGATGTGGAAGCGGATTAAGCGAATAATCCAACGCGCCACCCTTTCGGATCGCACGGACGATTTGAACTTGATCGTTCGCGTTGTCACCGAGCACGGACTGCCGCACTGGAGGAACTTCGCGCAGGTGGGCGTCGTCATGGCCATCAGCGCCGGGGCGACGGCGGGGTTCGCGTATCTGTTCTCGCACGTGATCAACGACGTCTACTTTCGGCGCAGCTTTGGCGAGGTTGTGCTGCTCGCCTTCGTCATCATGCTCCTGTTCGCGGTGAAGGGCTTTGCAAGCTACGGCCAGGCCGTGATGCTCGCTCGCGTCAACAACCGGATCACGCGCGAATGCCAGCAACGCTTGTTCGGCAAGCTGGTACAGCAAGGTATGGAATATCTTGCCGATCGTCAGTCCGCCTATTTTACGGCATTGTTTGGAAACGCGACTACAGTGGCGGCGATGCTCAACGTGTTGGTGTTGGGGCTTGGCCGTGACCTGATGACGTTGATCGGGCTGGTCGTCGTCATGGTGGTGCAGAATCCGTTCCTGTCCATCTTCGGCGTCGTGCTCATGCCGGTCGCCGTCGTCGGCGTGCGCAAGCTGATCAAACAGATCAAATATCTCGTGCAGACGGAGTTTGCGGGGGCCGTCAATATTTTGTCGCTGCTGCAGGAGACCATGCACGGATTCCGTGTCGTGAAGGCGTTCAATCTCGAAGACGAGCTGAGCCGGCGGATCGGGCAGGATATCCTCAGCATCGAGGCGGCTTCCAACAAGGTCGCCAGGGTATCGAACCGCAGCGGTCCGATGATGGAAACGCTCGGCGGCTGCGCCATCGGACTTGTGTTCCTCTATGGCGGCTACCTCATCCTCGAGAAAGGGGCGGCGCCGGGACAGTTCATTTCGTTCATCGGTGCCTTTCTGCTGGCCTATGAGCCGGCGAAACGCATCGCGCGGATGAATATCGATCTCAGCAGTACGCTGGTCGGCGCGCGCATGCTTTTTTCCATGCTCGACTCGCCGCCGGCCGAGGGCGACGACGGCCACAAGCCGGCGCTTGCCGTCACCGCGGGCCGGGTGGAGTTTGACGCCGTCGACTTCGCCTATCGCCCCGACCAGCCGGTGCTGTGCGCGACGAGCTTCGTCGCCGAGCCGGGTCAAGTCACCGCGCTGGTCGGGCCGTCAGGCGGCGGCAAGTCGACGATCTTCAGCCTGCTGCTCGACTTCTACCGCCCCCAGCGCGGGGCGATCATCATCGACGGGTGCCCAATCGGCGACGTCGGCAGGAAATCGGTGCGCGCCAATATCGCCTATGTCGGGCAAGAGCCGTTTTTGTTCCACGGTTCGATCCGCGACAACATCCTGTGCGGCCGCCCCGGCGCGACCGAGGCGGAACTCGTCGACGCGGCGAAGGCCGCGTACGCCCACGACTTCATCATGAGCTTTCCGCTCGGCTACGACGCCCAGGTCGGCGAGATCGGTTCGCATCTCTCGTTGGGGCAGCGTCAGCGCATCGCGATCGCGCGGGCCTTGATCAAGGACGCGCCCATCGTATTGCTGGACGAACCGACGGCGTCGCTCGACAGCGAATCCGAACACAAGGTCAAGGACGCGCTGCGCCGGCTCAGTGCCGGCAAGACCACGATCGTCATCGCGCATCGTCTCAACACCATCGAGGATGCCGATTGCATCCATGTCGTCGACAAAGGCGCGATCGTGGAATCGGGTTCGCACCGCGAACTGCTGCGCAGGGGCGGCCGCTACGCGACCTTTTTCCGCCTGCAGTTCCGCGATCAAAGCGCGGGGGCTGCGCTCCCGGTCGAACCGGCGGTTTCTTGATCTCTTTCCAAGCCGGCGGGACTGTCATAGAAGCATAGTGCCTGCCCGAGGCAAGGCGCAAAGCTCCTTGGCGTGACGCTGCGACGGGACAACGGCCGCATTCTGGACAACGAAGGTGCCGCAGACGTGTCGATCGTCGCGATCATTCCGCTTTACAACGGCGCGAAATGGATCGAGCAGTCGGTCCGCAGCGTGCTCGGCCAGACGCGCATGCCGGACGAGTTCGTCGTCGTCGACGACGGCTCGAGCGACGACGGCGAAGGCGTCGCGATCGTGGAGCGGCTGCAGCGCCAGTACCCGCTCATCACGCTCATGCGCAAGTCGAACGGCGGACAGTCGTCCGCCCGCAATCTCGGCGTGGCCCGTTCGACGAGCGCGCTGATCGCCTTTCTCGATCAGGACGATATCTGGTATCCGCACCATCTCGAGCGGCTGGCGCGGCCGTTCGCCGCGACGCCCGACATTCCGCTCGGCTGGGTCTACAGCAACCTCGACGAAATCGACGAAAGCGGCGGTTGCGTCCAGCACGCGTATTTGGACCTGGTGCCGAGCGAGCATCCGAAGCGGTCGCTGGCGCAATGCCTGTCTCACGACATGTACGTCTTGCCGTCCGCTTCGCTGATTGCCCGCGGCGCGTTCGAAGCCGTCGGCGGCTTCGACGAGCGTCTCATCGGCTACGAGGACGACGACTTGTTCGTGCGCATGTTCTGGGCGGGGTTCGACAATGTCTATCTCGACGAGCGGCTGTCGCAGTGGCGCATCTATGGGGCGTCGACGTCGTTCGGCGAGCGGATGGCCGTTTCCAGGATGATCTATGCCCGCAAGCTGATCGCCATGTTTCCGCAGGACCGCGCGCCGATATCGGATTGGACGCGCGACTGCATCGTGCCGCGCTTCATGAAGGGGCTCAAAGCCGACCATCGCCGTTATTGGCGCGCGGGCAAGGTCAAGGAGGCCGCCAGATTCAGCGCCGAGATGGCGGAACTCGTCTCCTACCTGCCGCAGAAGACGCGGGTCCGGTTAACCATAAAATTGCTCGGAACACGCATCAGGATTCGTGCGACGCTACCGCGAAGGCTGATTCTGGCGTTGACGCGCTTGAACCGTGTGGGGTTTGCCGACTAAGGTCGGCCGCTTACAAACCGGTGGAGGGGGCTAAACCGGACAATCGCTCACGCGCGCGGTGTCGTCATGGCTGGGTTGTCTTGGCTGACTTGTCTTGGCTGAGTTGTCTTGGCTTTCGAACGGCTATAAGGCGCGCGTGCAGGTAACCGGCGTTGCTCCATGACTGCTGTTTCCGTCGTCATCCCGTCCTTCAATCACGCCCGTTTCATCGCCCAGGCGATCGACAGCGTGGTGACGCAAGGTCATCGGGACTTCGAGCTGATCGTCGTCGATGACGGATCGACCGATCGGACGCGGGAACTGCTGACCGGGCCTTACCGCGCCGTCATCTCGAAGCTCGATCTTGGCGAAAATCGCGGCGCGGTGGCCGCGCTCAACCGCGGCATCGAAATGTCCGACGGGGAATGGATCGCGATCCTCAATTCGGACGACGTTTATTTGCCGCATCGCCTCGAACGGCTGGTCACCGCCGCGGCGCAGAGCGGCGCCGATTTTTTGTTCTCCGACGTCGAGATCATCAACGACCGCGGCGCACTGTCCTTGACCGACAAGGCGGTGCAATCGCGGGCGCGGGCGACGCGGGCGGCGCGGCATCGGGACATCGTCAGCGTGCTGAGCGGCTCGCAGTTCTCCGTCACCAGCTCGAACTTTTTTTGCCGGAAGGACGTGGTCGGCGAATTGGGCGGCTTTCGCCAATTCAGATATTGTCACGATTGGGATTTCATCATTCGCGTCATCGGCCGCTTTCAGGTCCATTGGCTCGACGAGGTGCTGTTGCAATATCGCCTGCACGCCGCCAACACGATTTCCGAGCGCAATGCCTGGCAACGTCACGTCGAATATTCGATGGTCTTTGCCAGCGCGCTTTGCGCGCCCGATGCGCAGGAGGAGGTCGCGGCGCTCGACCTGAAATCGCTGTTTGCGTCGCGCGAGTTCTTTCCGGTCCTGGTGCTCTGGCTGGTGATGGAGTGCAGGCAAAAGGGCACCGAGCAGATCTTGGCCGAGATGGCGCGCGGCGAACTGGCGCGCCGCGCCCAATGCCAGTTCGCCGACATGGACGCGGACTTCGAGGCGCAGCTCAGTCTGCAGAAGATCCGCAAGTTCGCGCGCCGCGTGCCGTTCCGGCGCTGGTTCCATCGCGGGTAACCGCGCGAGCAACAAACCGGGAAGGGGGCAACCCCGACCAGGCGCGTCCTCGCGTGATGAACGGCTTGATGACTGGCGCGCTCGGAGAGATTCGAACTCCCGACCCTCAGATTCGAAGTCTGATGCTCTATCCAGCTGAGCTACGAGCGCTTGAACGGCATTGCCGTTGCGGCCGGCACCATAGCCGCTTCGCCGATCGGATCAAAGGGGACGGCCGACGCGCGGGCCAAAAGGGCGACGGCGCCCAAGCGCCGGCGCCTACGCCGGTTCGAGCCAACGCCCCGCGCTGTTCCCGCTCACTTCGCCTCGGCGGTTTCCGGTTCGGCCGGCGCGCCGGGCGAGCCGGCGACGCGCACCGGGTCGCCGTTGGCGATGCCGTCCGGCGGGTTGGCAACGATACGGTCGTCGGCGGCGAGGCCGGACGCGATCTCGACCTCCCGGCCGAGATCGCGCGAGATCGTCACCGGCTTGAGCACGATGCGGTTTCTGGCGTCGACGGTTGCGACCCGCAAGCCGCTCTGATCGAAAATCAAAGCGCTGGCGGGCACGTTGACCGCGACTTCGGGATGCGGCAGTTCGAACGTCACGGTGGTGAAGGCGCCCGTCATCAGCGCGCTTGCGGCATTGTCGACGACGAGCTGCATGCGCGTCGTGCCGGATGCGACGTCGACCGATTGCGCGGAGTACTCCACCGTCGCCGGGAAAGTACGGCCGGAATATTCCGGCACCACCAGTCGCGCCTTGGTGCCGATCGGAATGCTCGGCACGTAATTCTGCGGCACGTTGACGTAGACGCGCAATCTGTCGATTTGCGAGACGACGAACAGCGGCGGTCCGCCGGCGCCGGCGTTGATCAGCGCGCCGATGTCGGTCGTGCGCGCGGTCACGAGGCCGTCGAACGGCGCGACGACGCGCTTGTACTGTTCGAGCACGCGCAGCCGGTCGAGGTTCGCTTGCGCGGCGCGAACGAGCCCCTGTTTGTTGGAGGCGTCGGCTGAGCGCTGGTCGAGGTCCTGCTGCGATATGGCGTAGGAGGTGATGAGCGACTGGCCGCGCTTGAGCGTCGCGTCGGAGAGCACCGAATTGGCCTTGGCGCTGGCGAGGTTGGCCTCGGCCTGCATGATCTGCTGGTCGAGGTCGGGCGCGTCGATCACGGCCAGGAGGTCGCCGCTCTTGACCGGCGTGCCGATGTCGGCCTTCCACTCCTTCACGTAGCCGCTGACGCGGGCGTACATCTGCGCCTGGGTATAGGCCTCGAGCCGGCCGGGGAGGTCGAGGGTCGTGGTCTTGCTTTTGGTGTCGGGCAGCGCAACGGCGACCACGGGAACGGCCTGGTCCTCGGTCCACTCCCGCAGTTTGGCATCGGCCATGCGGCGCGTGGTGATGCCCATGATGACGATGAAGGCAGCAACGGTCAGCACCGAAACAGCGCCGATATACAGGGCGCGGCGCGACAAACGCGGCGGAGCAGTCTCAGGCGGCATGCGGTTCTCCCAACGCCGGGGCGCCCACCTTCCCACGACGACCGTGAATGATACTGAAGACGATCGGAACGAACATCAAAGTAGCAACCGTAGCACAAATCAGGCCACCGATCACGGCGCGGCCGAGCGGCGCGTTCTGTTCGCCGCCTTCGCCGAGGCCGAGCGCCATCGGCAGCATGCCGATGATCATGGCGAGCGCCGTCATGATGACCGGCCGCAAGCGCACGAAGCCCGCCTCGAGCGCGGCGGCGACCGCGTCGCCATGGGCCTCCAGCCGCTCCTTGGCGAAGCTGACGACGAGCACGCTGTTGGCGGTGGCGACGCCCATGCACATGATGGCGCCGGTCAGGGCCGGCACCGACAGGGTGGTGCCGGTGGCGAACAGGATCCACACGATGCCCGCGAGCGCCGCCGGCAGCGCGGTGATGATCACGAACGGATCGGCCCACGATTGAAAATTGACCACGATGAGCAGGTAGATGAGGACGACGGCGGCGATAAGGCCGAAGATGAGCCCGGAAAACGCGCTGTTCATCGTCTTGACCTGGCCGAGCATGACGACGTGCGCGGTGCGCGGCACCTGCGCCGCGGTCTCGTCGACGATGCGCTGCACGTCGGCGGCGACGGCACCGAGATCGCGACCCTGCGTGGTGCCGTAAATCTGGATCATCGGCTGGATATCGTATTGCGAATACACCGCCGGGGTGACGGTCCGCTTGACGTCGGCGATGGCGCCGAGCGTCTGCGACGGCGCTCCCGGCGCGGTGATGGGGAGGTTGCGCAGCGCGTTGAGCGAATCGACTTGATATTGCGGCGTCTGCATCACGATCGCGTAGTTCACGCCGTTGTCGGGATTGAGCCAGAATGTCGGCTGCACCTGGCTCGACCCGGCCAGGTTGACCACCATGCTGTTGGTCACGTCGCGCTCGGTGATGCCGACATATTGCGCACGGGTGCGGTCGACATTGACGTCGAAGCTCGGCGCATTGAGCGATTGCTGGATGCGGGCATCGGCCAGCCCAGGAACGTGCCGCAGCCGGCGCAGCAGGCGCTCGGCATAGGCGAAATTCCCGGTCAAATCCGGCCCCCGGATCTGCACCTCGATCGGGGCGGGCGCGCCGAAATTGAGGATCTGGCTGATGATATCGGCCGGCAGGAACGAGAAGGTCGTGCCGGGGAATTTGGCGGGGAGTTCCTCGCGCAGCGTGCGCACATATTCGCGCGTCGGCCGGTGATCCTCGGTGAGCTTGACCTGGATCTCGCCGTCCTGCGTGCCGATCGTGCCGGTGTTGTTGTAGGTCATGTTGATGCCGCTGATCGGAAAGCCGATATTGTCGACCATGGTCGACAATTCGTTCGCCGGAATGACCTGGCGGACGGCCTTCTCGATTTCGGCGAATTGCTGTGCGCTTTCCTCGACCCGCGTGCCGATGCGCACGCGCACGTGCATCAGGATGCGGCCGTCGTCGACCGAGGGGAAGAAGTCGCGCCCGACGAACGGCGCCAGCGCGAAAGTGCCGATCACGAAGGCGAGGAAGCCCGTCACGAACGCCGCGCGGTGCCCCATCGCCATCGCCAGCAATTCGCGATAGGCGGCGCGCGCCTGCTCGAACCGCGCCTCGAAGCCGCGCTGCAGCCATACCAACGGATTACGCGAGGGCGGCAGCGGGCCGTCGAGTCCGTGCATGTCGGTGTGGGGGGCGTGCTTGCGCAACAGGTACTTCGCCATCGTCGGCACCAGGGTGCGCGACAGGATGAACGACCACACCATCGCCGACATCACCGCTTCAGCTAGCGGCACGAACAGGAAGCGCGGCACGCCGTTGAGGAAGAACATCGGCACGAACACGATGCAGATGCACAAGAGCGACACGAACGCCGGCGTCACGATCTGCTCGGCGCCGTCGAGAATGGCGGTCTCGACCTCCTTGCCTTGCTCGAGGTGCCAGTTGATGTTCTCGATCGTCACCGTCGCTTCGTCGACCAGAATGCCGACGGCGAGCGCAAGTCCCCCGAGCGTCATGATGTTGAGGGTCTCGCCCAGCGCCCACAGCGTGGCGATCGACCCGAGCACGGAGAGCGGAATCGACGTCGCGATGATGAGCGTCGAGCGGAAGCTGCCGAGGAACAACAGGATCATCAGGCTGGTCAGCGCCGCGGCGATGACGCCTTCGCGGACCACACCGCCGATCGCGGCGTTGATGAAGAACGACTGGTCGCCGATCTGCTCGATGGTGAGCGTCTGCGGCAACGTCGCCTTCATCTGCACCAGTTTCTTTTTGATGCCGTCGATGATCGCCAGCGTCGACACCGCGCCGTTCTTGAGCACCATCATGAGGACGGAGCGGTTGCCTTCGACATGCACGATGTTGGTCTGCGGCGGGTTGCCGTCGCGCACGTGCGCGACGTCGTCGATGTAGACCGTCGCCCCATTGACCATCTTGATCGGCAGCTGGCCGAGCGCGGTGAGGAGCGACGGCGCGTTGTTGAGGTTGATGGCGTATTCGAAGCTGCCGATCTTCTCGGTGCCGACCGGCGTGATCAAATTCTGCGCCGCGAGCGCATTGGCGACGTCCTGGCCGGATAGGCCGCGCGCCTGCATCGCGATCGGGTCGATGTCGATCTGCACCTCGCGCTGCTTGCCGCCGTAAGGATAGGGGATGGCCGCGCCGGCGACGGTGACGAGCGCGGTGCGAATGAAATTGATGCCGAGGTCGGCGAGCATCTGCTCGGTCAGGCCCTTGCCCGACAGTGCGAGCTGGATGATGGGGACCGTGGAGGCGTTGTAGTTGATGACCAGCGGCGGCAACGCGCCGGGCGGCATCTGCCGCAATATAGTTTGCGAGACCGAGGTGACCTGGGCGTTCGCGATGCGAATGTCCGCGCCCGGCTGGAAGAAAATCTTGACGATGCCGAGGCCGGTGTAGGAGGTCGCCTCGATGTGCTCGATGTCGTTGACCGTCGTGGTCAATATGCGCTGGTACTGCGTGACCATGCGTCCGGCCATCTGGTCGGGCGGCAGGCCGGTATAGTTCCAGATCACCGCGATCACCGGGATGCGGATTTCCGGGAAAATGTCGACTGGCGTGCGCCAGGCCGCAAGCGGGCCGATGATCAGAAGAAGCAGGGCAAGCACGACAAAGGTGTAGGGGCGCCGCAGAGCGATGCGGACGAGCTCAGTCATTTTCGGTGTCGGCTCCCCAGTTCACGTGCCAAGTTGAGCTGCCATGGCTCTGCCATGGGCTACCCACGCGCCGCCCCCGCAGCGAGAATCCCGTGATGTGCAGCGCAGCATAGCGTCGCTTTCGCGCGTGGGACAACTCACGAAAACGTTGTCGTTGCTCAGATTCCCAGTGTTTCAAAGGCTAAGCTATGCGCTAAATTATAGACAGCTATGCATGAGATGAGAAGAGATCCTTGGGGGGGCCTCCGTGGCAGCCGCCGGCACAGCGTAAAAAAGGTGCGGCCGGCTCTTGGGGGAGAGCCGGCCGCGCGCGAACCCGGTCGGGGGACGGGGAGGGGTGGGGACGTGACCGGGGACGCGAACTCCTATGTTGAAGGTTGCCGGATCAGCGCGAGGACGCGGTCGATGGCGCCACGCGCGGTTCGCCGAGCGCGACCCACACATTGGGATCGCTCTGCGATTGTCGTTTCACGAAGCGGTAGCCGGTGTCCGACCACAACAGAATCTCGTCGATCTGATTGTCGAGGATGTATTCGCCCTTGTCGGACTTGACGGTGAGAACGGCGTGGCCGTCGCCGTGTTTGTCGCGCACGACGGTGATGAGCAGCGCCTCGCGCGGCCAGCCGGCCTGCATCAGCATGCGGCGCTTCTGCAGCACGTAGTCCTCGCAGTCGCCATAGCCGTCGTCGGGATAGGCCCACTTCTCGACCACGCCGTAATGATCGAGGTCGGTCATCGGCTTGACGTGGCTGTTGACCCAAAGGTTGACGCGCGTGAGATCCTTCCAGGCTTGGCCGGAGAGCACCACGTCGCGCGGCGCGCTTGGCCGGCTGGCGCAGTCGCGCGGATTTTCTTCGCAGAATTCCACCCAGCCGATCGGCGGGCGCGCGGTGTCGCCGAGCGAGATGAACAGGGCACGTTCGTCGGCGTTGCCGATGGTCGGGGCAGCGAGCGCGGCAAGCGCGAGAAGACTTGCCGCGAGAAGGCTTGCGGCCGCGCTTCGCCGAAGGAACTGTGTGACACCCGCACTCATGTGACCCCTCACGTCTTGTTGGGGCCACGTTTCTCACAAAGCTTTTGCGGTGCCGCTAAGCGAAGTGCTTCAATTTGAAGTAAAGACGGCTAAACACCCGCGAAAATCGGGCGCAATATTGCCGCCGCCAGGCGCTACTTCTCAGCTATTCGATTTTTATTCAAATTGTACGCAAGGATGAGAAAGCGTTGCCGCGCGGGCGTTGTCTGCGCCGCGACCGCGGAGGCCACGCGGCCGACACGACAGTCGGCGGCGGTCAGTCACGCGCGGTGCACACGGTGTCGGAGAAGAGCCGCGTACCGCCGGCGTTTACCCGGCGGTGACTTTGTCGGTAAAGCGCCGGCGCGATTGTTGCCGCGCGCCGGCGCACGCGTCGCTCGTCGCGATCGCATTTGGCGACGGGGTGCCACCCACATCGACCGGGGATTGTCGCGTCCACAGGCGCGCCGCCATGGTCGCGGCCGCGGCGGCCATCGCGTTGCTGGCGCGTCCGCCGACCTCTGCTATGATCGCGCCATAACAACGGCCGCAACGGCTGGGATTCAAGGCGGGTACCGCCCTGGCTCGATGCCGAACTGCAGGGGAGAGCAGCGACCATGAAGGTCACGATGTTTCATTTCATGCCCTACCGGGATCTGCCCGAGGACTTTCCGCGGGGCCTGGCCTCGGCGTGGGTCGACGCCGCCTGGTGGGAATATGGCGACGCCAACAAGGTCACCGACTATTACAATTGGTCGATCGACGAATTGATGTTGGCGGCAAGGCTCGGCTTCGACGGCATCGGGACCAACGAGCACCATCAGAATCCGTACGGCTTCATGTGCAATCCGAACCTGTTCGGCGCCATCCTCGCCAAGATGACGCGCGATCAGGGCCTGGACGACGTCGCGCTGGTGCAATTGGGCGCGACGCTCGTGAACGCGTCGCCGCCGATCCGCGTCGCCGAGGAATACGCGGTGCTCGATTGCATCAGCGGCGGCCGCTTGATCGCCGGCGTGCCACTCGGGCTCGGCTGCGACGCCAATATCAGCTACGGCGTGCCGCCGATCGAGCAGCGCGAGCGCTGGCGCGAAGCGATCGACCTCATGCTCAAGGCCTGGACCGCGAAGGAGTTCTTCGCCTGGAACGGCAAGTATTTCCAGCTGCCCAAGGTCAATCTGTGGCCGCGGCCGGTGCAGGATCCGCATCCGCCGCTGCTGGTGCCGGGCGCCGCGAGTTCGTCCACCTGGGACTATTGCCACGAGCGCGATCTGCCCTACGCGTATCTGAGCTATTTCGGCGGCGGCTCGGCCGACAACGTCATGGACCGGTTCTGGGATCGGGCGGCGGCCAAGGGCAAGGACGCGAACCCTTATCGCGCCACGTTCCTCCAGGTCGTCGGCGTCGCCGAGACCGACCGGCAGGCGGAGGAGGAATACGCCAAGCACGTCGAATATTTCTATCACAAGCTGCTGCACCAGCCGACTTGGCAAATCGCGCCGCCCGGCTACAGCGACTACAAGAGCCTGCTGAACGTGCTCGTTTCCGGCAGCAGCTTCCTGCAGTTCAACGACCTCTCCATCGAGCTCAAGCCGCTCAGCGCCAAGGACATGATCGACAAGGGCTTCGTCGTGGTCGGCAGCCCGTCGACAGTGCGCGACAAGCTCGAAGCCATGGCCAAGCGCCTCAATGTCGGTCATCTGATCGTGGCGCTGCAGTTCGGCTCGATGCCGCACGGTCTCGCGACCAAGAACATCGAGCTGTTCGGACGCGAGGTGCTGCCCCACTTGCAGAAGGTGTGGGAGGACAAGGGCTGGGACAATCCGTGGTGGCCGAAGCGGCTGCGCCATCGGCCGGTCAAGCCGCGCGCCATGGCCACGGCGTGACGCCGTCAGCCTTCGGCTCGTTTGCCGCCGGCGCCGCTTCCATCACTCAAAATCCGATCTGAACAAATTCAGGATGTGAACATATGGCCACTTCCAGCGTGAGGACGATCCCGATCCGCCATTGCGATTTCGAAGCCAAGGTCAAAACCGCCGGCAGCGGTCCGCCGCTCGTCTATCTGCATGCGGCGGGCGGTCCGATCTGGGATGATTTCGTCGAAGGCTTGAGCGAGCGTTTCACCGTCTACGCGCCGCATCATCCGGGGACCGGTGAAACGGTGCGCGAGTCGATCTACGCGGTGCAAAGCCTGTGGGACCTCGTTTTGATCTACGACGAGATCTTCGATGCGCTCGGTCTTGCGTCCGTGCCCGTGATCGGCACGTCGTTCGGCGGCATGATGGCGTGCGAGCTTGCCGCGCACCGGCCGGAACGCGTCAGCAAGATGGTGCTGCTCGACCCGATCGGGCTGTGGCGCGACGACGCGCCGGTCGCGCCCTACATGGTGATGTCGCCGGAGAAGTTGTTGGCGACGCTTTACAAGCATCTCGACGCGGCGCCGGTGCAAAAAGCAATCAAGATGCCCGACGATCCGAAGGAGGCCGCGGTGGTGACCGCCGACCTGATCTGGGCGCTCGGCGCGACCGGCAAGTTCGTCTGGCCGATTCCCGACAAGGGCCTGAAGCGGCGGCTGCATCGCGTCACGGCGGATACGCTTATCGTGTGGGGCGAAGACGATGCGCTCATCTCCTCGGTCTATGCCCGGGAATTCGCCGCGCGCATCGCCAAGGCGCGGGTCGAGATCATCAAGGACTGCGGTCACGTCCCGCAGGTCGAGCGGCTCGACGTGCTGCGACCGATGGTGACGAGCTTTCTCGCCGCATGACGGGCCTGCGCAGCGCCGTCGCGGCAGGACCGCGCTCAATCCCGCGCCGCGATGGTGCCGAGCGAGGCGAGGTTGAATTTGTAGTTCACGCCGAGCTTGAACAGATCGACGGTCTGTCTGACGCTGATGGTCGCGGTGTCGATGGTAGCGACGGTCGGGAACGCGACGACCGTCGCGGGCAGGCCGATATGGTCGTACTCGACGAGTGCGGTCCAGTGATTGGTGAGCGCGTATTCGATGCCGCCGCCAACCGTCCAGCCCCATGTATCGAGGGTCGCGCTGCCGGTGCCCAGGGTGAGTATGTTGGTGTTGCCCAATAGATCATAGGCGGTCGCGGTCCAGGCGCCGCCGCCCTTGACGTAGACCAGTGAGCGGTCCCAGGCATAGCCGACGCGGCCGGTGACGGTGCCAAGCGCGCTGACGTTATGCTGGCAGTTGATGCCGCCAAGCCCCGTGAAGCAGGTGTTCTCGCCGCGGAGGTTTGCGGCGTTGGCGTCGGCCTGGATGCCCAATACCGCGCGGCCGATCTGCCAATCGGCGCCGATCTGGCCGCCGCCGAGCGGGCCGGTGGCGTGGGTCCTGTCGCCGAAACCTGCGACATTGGTACCGCCGGGACCGCCGGGCGTAGAGCCGAATGGATCCGACCAATTATCATCGCTCCAGCCACCGCCTAGGTTGCCGCCTACATGGAATCCGGTCCAATTGATCGGCGCTACCGTCGAGACGGGCGCCTCGGTCGTCGGGGTGGTGTGGCCCCATTTATAACTCGTTTGCGCGAACATGCCGTAACGCTCGGAGGTGTAGCGCGCCAGTTGGGCACCTGTTGGCGATGTCGTGAGGAAGTTGAACGCTTCGGTGCCTGTGTTCGTATTCCAGGCCCAGTAACGTCCGCCGACGCCGACGCTCCAGGCATTGGTGATGTTGTAATCCAGCACGGCCTCGAGCATCACGCCATCGCCGCTGCTCGACGCTTGGGAAAGCAGCAATTGACGCAGGAGATGATCGTCCAAGCCGGTGAAACTCACCCACGGCACGTAGGCAGCATCGGCGGTCAGCTTCAGCCGGTCGCTCACCATGACCTCGCTGGAGAGGCCGACACGCACCGAATTGAAATTGTTGTTCTCGGTTATGACGAGAAGGGAGGGCGGTGATGCGGGCACGCAAAGGTCATCGCCCGCAACCTGGGAGCACCCGTGGGTATTGATCGCCTGAGCATAGTAATTATAGCCGACGAACGCTCCCACCTTCGCGCCCGGTGCCATCAGGAAATTGTAGCCGAGGTCGATCGTAGCGTAGTCGATCTGGCCCGAGGCGCTGAGCAAGGTGTTGGAATATACTTTGGTGGTTTTTTCGTCGCCGGGAAAGTCTTCATCGTTGAGATGCCCGGCATCGATTCCACCGCCGCCCAAATAACCTTTGACGAAAATCCCGCTGGCGTGATCGACGCGGGCGAAAGTCTCTCCGGAGACTGAGTCCAGGCCGCTATAGATGAGTCTGGAGACAAGCTGGGAGGGCGGGGGCGGATAGCCGAGCAGCGCCTGCGCCGCGCCGACGTTTCCGCTGCTGAACCAGAGCCGCGCCCCGGCCTCGACTTCCCAATCGGTGTTGACTGACGGCTGGGCTTTCCACACCGGCGCCTTGAGCGACATGATTGCGTCGCTCATCGCCGGCGGATCGAGGCCGCCGAAGCGGTAATTGAGACCGGCGCGCACGATGTCGGCCTTGAAATCGCTCGTGTGGGTGAAAACCTGCCCGGCGGGGACGTCATTTGCCGTCACTGTCCCCGCCGTGTTGGCGAAGTCGACGTGAAGGTACTCGGCCTTGACGCTCAACCGCTCGGTCAGCGGCGCCTCGACACCGGCACCCGCCGTGTAGCCCGCTTTGACCGTGTCGAGCTTGCCGGATTCGTCGGACGTCGCAGCTTTAATATCGCCCGGGACGCTGTCGATGAATGAGAAATCGGATCGCAACTGAGTGAGCGCGAGGCCGCCGGTGGCATAGAAAAGCCAGTGGTTGGGGGCCACGAACCCGACGCGCGGCCGCGCCGTGAACAGCCAGTCGGTGCTGCCATAGGACGTGACGGTGAAAGATCTGCCCGCCGGCGTTCCCGGATACGGGATTGCGCCGCTGTTCGTCGCACCATTGAGACTAGCGGCTTGCAGATCGGCTTCCACGCCGAGCAGAAGGTTGCCGATTTGCCAGTTGTAGCCGCCTTCGATGCCGGTGGCGAAACCGATCGGCCTGATGCTCTGGGCGCCGGCCGCATTGACTGCCGCCGCACTGATTGCGTCCAAATAGCTGCCGCCGGCGGTCGAGCTCCTCGCATCGTATTGTCCCCACGCTCCGCCGGCGGTGACGCCGCCGTAGAAGCCGCTCCAATCATATTGCACGGCAAGGGGAGGCGGGTTCCTCGTGGAGTCGCCCGCATTCGCCAGACCGGCGCCGATCAATAGAAGAATTGCGGCGCCTCCAAACAGAAGCTTTGTCACGCTATCCCCCCATGCACGGCAACTTGTGCGTTGCGCACGCGTAGGTCGAGGGTGGCGCGCGATGTCCAGGCTGTCAACGGGCCGATCAAATATTTCAGATGCGATGAAAAGATTTATTTGGATTCTTTTTGCAAAACATCACTCGGGTACCGGTGATCTCGTCCGCGCTTATCCGTCGGTCATTTTCTCTTCGAGAAAGTCCGGGAGGTTCGGGCGCGCGCGTTCGCGTGCGAAGCCTCGACACGCAAAGACCGGCGCTCAATCCCGCGCCGCGATCACAGCGAGCGAGGCGAGGTTGAATTTGTAGTTCACGCCGAGCCGGAACAGATCGACGGTCTGTCTGACGCTGATGGTCGCGGCGTTGATGGTGGTGACGGTCGGGAACGCAACGACCGTCGCTGGCAGGCCGATATGGTCGTATTCGACGAGCGCGGTCCAGTGATTGGTGAGCGCGTATTCGATGCCGCCGCCGACGGTCCATCCCCACACGTCAAGGGTCGTGCTCCCGGTGCCGAGAGAGAGCGCGCCCGTGTTGCCCAAGAGCTGGTAGTTGGTGTCGGTCCAGGCGCCACCGCCTTTAACGTAAGCGAGCGAACGACCCCAGGCAAAGCCGATCCGGCCGGTGATGGTGCCGAGCGCGTCGACGGTGTGCTGGCAATTGATACCGCCGATGCCGGAAAAGCACGTGTTCTCGCCGCGCAGCTCCGCGCCGCTGCCATCGGCTTCGACGCCGAGGACGATCTGGCCGAGCTGCCAATTGGCGCCGATCTGGCCGCCGCCGAGCGGGCCCGTGCCGTGCGTGGTATCGCCGAAACCGGCAACATTGTCGAAACCGCCGCGGCCAACGGTCGAGCCGAACGGGTCGGACCAGTGGTCGTCGCTGTAACCGCCGCCCAGATGTCCGCCGACATAGACCCCGGTCCAGTCCATCGGGCCCGCGGCCAGCACCGGCACCTTGACCGGTATGCCGTTTGGCGCGGCGCCCGGCGTTACGTCGCCCCAACGGTAACTCGTCTGCACGAAGGCGCCGTAGCGCTCGGTGCTGTAGCGCGACGGCTGCACGGTGTTCTCGGCGGGCGTGACGAGATCGTTGAAGCCGGCGGTGCCGGTGTTCATGTTCCAGGCCCAGTAGCGGCCGCCGACGCCGACGGCCCACGCGTCGGTAATGTAGTAGTCAAGTACCGCCTCGAGCATGACGCCGTTACCACTGTCGGCAGCGTCGGGACCGAGCAATTGGCGCGCCAGATGATCGTCCAAACCGGAGTAATCGACCCACGGCAGGTAGGCCGCGTCGGCGGTCAGGCGCAGCCGGTCGGTCAGCATCGCGACGCTCGACAGGCCGACGCGCAGCGAGTTGAAATGATCGTTCTCGGTCAGCCCAAGGGTCGGCGGCGACGGCGCCGAACAAGGCGTGTCGCCGGCAAGCTGGGTGCAGCCATAGGTGTTGATGACCTGATTGTAGTAGTTATAGCCGACGAAGGCGCCCAGCTTGGCGCCCGGCACCCGAATAAAATTATAACCGGCGTCGATCGTGGCGTAGCCGATGTGTCCCGACACATCGTGCGACGTGTTGGAATAAACGAGCTTCGCCGGAAAGTCTTCGTCGTTGAGATGCCCGTTGTCGATTCCGCCGGCGCCGAGATAGCCCTTGGCAAAAAATCCGCTGGCATGATCGACGCGGGCGAATGTTTCGCCGGAAAGCGCGTCGAGCCCGCTATAGATGAGCCGAGACAGCAGCGCGTTGGGCGTCCCGTTGCTGAACAACGGTCCTTCGCCGTCGACGCCGTTGCTGAGCGAGAGGCGGGCGCCGACCTCGACTTCCCAGTCGGTGAAGAGCGGCGGCTTCCACGCCGGCGCCTTGAGCGGCATGATCGGTTCGGCGAGCGGGGCGTCGGGGCCGCCGAACCGGTAGTTGAGCCCGGCGCGGACGATGTTGGCCGTCAGATCGCTGGACTGCGTGAATGTCTGCCCTGCGGGCGGATTGGTGATGGCCGCGGCGGCGTTGGCGAAGTCGACGTAAAGGTATTCGGCCTTGACGCTCAACCGCTCGGTGAGCGGCGCCTCGACGCCGCCGCCGACGGCGTAGCCGGCTTTGACGGCATCGAGCTTGCCGGATTCCTCGGCTGGGCCGCTATCGACGAACGAGAAATCGGATCGCAGCGCGGTGAGCGCGAGGCCGCCGGTGGCGTAGATGAGCCAGTGGCCCGGCGTCACGAATCCGATGCGCGGCCGCGCTGTGAACAGCCAATCGGCGTTGCCGTAGGACGTGATGGTGAAAGATCCGCCCGGCGCCCCGGGGTAGGCGACCGCGCCGCTGTTGGTCGCGCCGTTGAGATGGAGCGCCTGTATGTCAGCTTCGATGCCGAGCAAGAGACTGCCGGTCTGCCAATTGTAACCGCCTTCGATGCCGGTAGTGAATCCGGTCGGCTTGACGCTTTGGGCGCCGGCGGCATCGACCGCCGCCGCGCTCGCAGCGTCCAGATAGGAGCCGCCGGCGGTCGACGTCCGCGCATTGTATTGTCCCCACGCGGCTCCAGCGGTGACGCCGCCGTAGAACCCGGTCCAGGAATACGGCGGAGCGGGGAGGGGCGCCGGCGGTACTGCGATGTCGCCTGCATTCGCCCATCCGCCACCGATCGACAAAAGGACGGCGGTACTTGCAAACAGATATTTCTTCACGTGTCCCCCCGCTTCCCCTAGCGGTTCCGAGGCTTGCAACACGCGTTACAACTAATCAGATCCTGGATTTAGATTTTATTGATGCAAACCTCGCGCATCGACGAATTTCTGTCAATGCGACAGAGGATGTTATTTGTAATATTTTCGTAGATGCCGTACGCCGATACTTGCGGGCGTGGCTTGCGTCAGCCGCCGGTAATATTCTCTTCCAAAAAGTCCGGGTGCTGCAGGCGGGTGAACTCGACCGCGAAGCCGTCTTCGAGGTGACGCACGACGCGGCCCTGCACCTTGCCCAAGGTGACCAGCGCGCCGATCGGCGGGCGCTGATCGGTGGCGATGCCGGCGCCCGATTGCGACATGTCGATGATGCGGCAGGTGAGGTTGACGCCGTTCGGCATGATCAGGCGGCTGATCGGGTTGCGCGGAATGATACGGCCGTGGCGGCGGTCTTCCGGCAGGCCGAGAATATGGCGGTTGGCGATCCAGGTGAGCTGGGCGGCGAGCTTGTCGCGCTTGCGCGTCGTCGCCGAGATCGTCATGGCGAAGCCGTTCTGAAACAGCCGCGCGATATGGCCTTCGAGCCGGCCCAGATGGTCGACATAGGCGATGACGCGCTCGCCCGGTTGGCCGCTGACCGGCGCGATCAGCGCCATGCCGCCGGGCGACATGTTCACCACCTGACACGGAAATTCGCGCCGGTCCGCCAGCATATAGCGGCCGAGCAGATTGACGCGCACGCGCTGGAAGCGGCGGCGGTCCTCGCTCAGGGCCCGCAGTTTGGTACTTCGTTCGACGAGCGCCATGCCGACCGCACTCTGTGATCCAAGCCGGCAGGCTAGGCTCGCCACGTTAACGGCGCGTTAGTCCGAGCGCATACGTTACGACGCATACGTTACGACGCATACGTTACGACGTTGGGCGATGCCGGAGCATTTTCCGCAAAGGCAGACCCGGTTTTCCGCCGAGAATGCACAAAGCGGTTTAAGCTTGACCGCCTTGGTAGACGCGCAGGCCGCGCCAAACGCGCGGTGCCATGAAGCGCGGCAACAGGCGCCGTTCCGACGCCGGCCCGATATGCCGGCGGCTCCCGAGCTTCAAAGGTCCGATCGGGGTCGCGCCGAGCCAAGACGGAATCGTCAACGGCGCCAACACGCCGATCGCCCGCGCGGTGCTCGGCCGCCGCGTGCCGAGCGGCAAGAACAGGAGCTCGAGATCGATCGTTTCGCCTGCGGCGCTTTGCGCGGTCACGCCGGCGACGGTGCCGACAAATTCGTCGGCGAGGATCGCCAACAGGTCGGCGACGACGCGGCGGCACGTCGGTGTCCAGAGATCGAGGAAGGATTCCGCTTTGATCTCGCGGCCGAACAGCGCGCAGACCCGCGTGCCGGCGAGCCGGATCGGATAGTTGCCGGCATTGTCCAAGCCGAGAATGAAAGCGTCGCTCAGCACGCCGCGGATGGCGCCGGGTTCGATGTCGGCGCGCTCGGGGGCAGGGCGGGTTCCGCGCCGTTCCTCCCAATAAGCGTAAAGCTCGCGGCTGGCCGTATGTTTCATGGCAGAACGCGCCCCTCTACCGCCGATGTTTCGCTGCATGTGTCCCGGAGCGGGACGGCGGATCGCAGCGTTCGGCGTGCGGGAACGCACGGAGCAGATGGCGTGCCGAAGCCCGCCGTCGCGGGCCCGCCGTGGCGGCAAGGTTCCATTAAGCTTAACAAAACGTTGACATTGGCCGCACCCGCGCCGCCGCCTAAGGTCACGCCAGTGAGTTTCTGGCGCCGCACGACACCATCGGGCGGCGTTTTCGATTACGGGAGGCGATGGGATGTGACCGACGCCGAACGGCCCCGGGACGGGCCGGTCGATCAGGGGCAGGGGTGCCCCGGATCTTCGGCGTCGCGTGCGGAAAAAGCCCACGCGGGCAAAAGGGAGAGCCTCGGCTCTCCCTTTTGTTTTATGGCGGCCGCCGTCGCCCCTTCGTCACCCCTTGGACCGCTTGCCGTCGCCGCTGCGGCGGCCTATCTGGGCGGGACGCAGGTCGGACCCAGTGACGCAACGCTCAGAGCCGATGTTCAACGTACCGCCGGTCGTGGTCGCGACGGTGGCGGTGCTCGTGCTCGTGCAGGCGTTGCGCGCCTTGATCCTGACCGACGAGGGCGACCTGCGCTTCCTGCTCACCTTCGCCTTCATCCCGGCGCGCTACGACGCCGACCTCATCGTCGGCGGTGCGCTCCCCGGCGGCTTCGGCGCCGATTTGTGGACTTTTTTCACCTACGCCTTCATTCACGCCGATCTCTTTCATCTCGGCGTCAACCTGGCGTGGCTGTTGCCGTTCGGGACGGCGCTCGCGCGGCGCTTCGGCACGTGGCGCTATGTCGGCTTCATGCTCGTCGTCGCCGCGGCGGGCGCGTTCGCGCATCTGATCAGTCACCCCGGCGCGATGGTGCCGATGATCGGCGCCTCGGCGGCGATTTCCGGCGCCATGGCGGCGGCGCTCCGCTTCGTCTTTCAAGCGGGTGGTCCGCTCGGGCGCTGGTTCGGCGAGGCCGACGACCGCGCTTATCGCGTGCCGGCCGCGTCGCTCAAAGCGACGCTGCGCGACCCGCGCTTTCTGATGTTTCTCGGCGTCTGGATCGGCTTGAACGCGCTGTTCGGGCTCGGCACCGTTGCGGTTCCCGGCGACGGCCAGGAAATCGCCTGGCAAGCGCACATCGGCGGCTTCCTCGCCGGCCTCGTCTTGTTTAATGCGTTCGATCCGGTGCCGCGGCGCTTGCTGGATCACGAGCCCACGGGCTGAACCGCGTCAACATCAAGCACGCCCGAACAAGACGGTAGTCCGAGACGGGCGCGGCGACCTGCTGCCGTTCTCGATAAAATTTTTTGATTGTTCGCGCGATTTTTTGACCTTGCGTCCGCCACATTCCCGCGTGATCATCGGCAAGAGTCAACGCCGGTTTTGTGCGGGCGACCTTTGGACCTTGGCGAGACTCGATGCTGCGTCGCAACGCGACGCGGGCAGCCGAGGACGGGCGATCTCCGTTTGGAGTGACCTCATGCGCGAGCGATCTCCGGCGCAGCCGTCCGCCGATGCAAACTAAAACGCCCGCCGACGGAACCTGGCGCCGACCCAAGCGTAGATTTTCAAGCGTAGACTTTCACGCCGACCCGCCTCGCCGCGGATCGCAATGTCGTGAAACTGGAGGGAGGTTTAAGATGACCGTGAGCATCATCCTTGCCGGCAAAGGCCGCGAGGTCATCAGCATAGAGCCCCACGCCACGCTCGCCGATGCGGTGGCGCTGCTCGGCCGACGGCGGATCGGCGCCGTGCTCATCCTGGGCGCGGACCGCCGCATCGTCGGCATCCTCTCGGAGCGCGACATCGTGCGTGCGCTCGCCGAGCGCGGCACCACCGCGCTCGATGAGCCCGTCAGCCGCACCATGACGCGCGAGGTCGAGACCTGCACGGAAGGCGAGGCGGTCGCGACCCTCATGGAGCGCATGACCCGCGGCAAATTCCGCCATATGCCTGTGGTCGAGCAGGGCCGCGTGATCGGCCTCGTTTCGATCGGCGATATCGTCAAGCACCGGGTGGGCGAAATGGAGCGGGAGTCGGCGGCGCTACGCGACTACATCCAGACCGCCTGAGTTGCCGCAACGGCAGGAAGATTGGCGCGCGCCCCCTCCCGATCGTGCGTTCGCCGCGCTATGATTGCGTCGTGCTTTAAGCTGCCGCCGCGGCGAAGCGGGGCGCAGCGCACGGGAGGCAATCGGTCATGCCGGCATTGAGGCTGTTCAGCGCTGCGCTTGCCCTCGCTGGGGCGGCGATCTCCGGGGCGGTGATATTTGGCAGCCAAACCGGCGCCGTTGCGGCGGAAAAAATCCAGCTGGCGCAGACATCTACGGTCACGACTTGCATGATGACATGCAATTCGCAGGGCGCGGCCTGCCAGGCGGCTTGCGTCGTTCCCGGAACGCCACCTTCGGCATCAGCGACGACGACCAGCAATGCCACATCGAGCGCGACGTGCCTGTTGAATTGCAGCAGCACACAGCTCGCCTGTCAGACGAACTGTTCGCGCCTATCCCCCTCGCAGTAAAGGCTTTGATGCGCTCGCGCCGCGTGGCGCGGTCAGCTCAAGGCGGCGATGGTTTCGGCAATCGGTTCCAGCGCGCGTTCGGTCGCGGCCCTGCCGGCGGCGATCCCTTCCTTGGCGCGATGAAAATCGAGCCAGCCGATATGGCCGATCTGCGGGGTGATGTGGATGTCGGGCGGGTCGCCGGCGAGCCGCATGCGCGTGAGCCGGTCCTGCATGATGTTGAACGCCTCGATCATGACCGTGGAAAAGCTCGGGCGGCCATCGCTGCCGAATAGTTGACGCTTGATCGCGCGCTCGAGGCCGAACAAGCCGCGCAAGCCGCGGCCCGGATGGCCGGGCAGCGAGAGCGCCTCAACGTCGCTTTCGTCGGAGCCGTGGCTCGCGATCGTGGCGCCGCGGGCGAAACGATCGGCATCGAGGTTGACGGCGATGACCACGCGCGCCCCGAACGCGCGGGCCGCGGTCACCGGCACCGGATTGACCAAGGCGCCATCGACCAGCCAGCGGCCGCCGATCCGGACCGGGGGAAACACCCCCGGCAGCGCATAGGAGGCGCGCAAAGCGAGCGACAGCGTGCCGTGCGTCAGCCAAATCTCGTGACCGGTGCCGACCTCGGTGGCGATCGCCGCGAACCGTAGCGGGAGTTCCTCGATGGTCCGCGTGCCCAGCGCTCGTTCCAGGCGCTTGGTCAGCCGGCTGCCGCCGATCAGGCCGGAGCTGCCGATCCTCACGTCGAGATAGCCGATGATGCGGCGCAGCGTCAGCTCACGCGCGAACGCTTCCAGCTCCTCGAGCTGGCCGCTCACATAACAGCCCCCGACCAGCGCGCCGATCGAGGTGCCGACGACGATGTCGGGCACGATGCCGTGCTCGGTGAGCGCCTGAATGACGCCGATATGGGCAAAGCCGCGCGCCGCGCCGCTGCCGAGCACAAGTCCGACGGCCGGCCGGCCGCGTTTGACCGGAAGGGGCTTTCGTTCTGCCTCGACAATCGTCACGTCATCCTCACCTTCGTCGAGCCCGAACACCATGATCGGCTGCTTCGTGTAGGCTAACAACTCGTCAACGCCAATATGGTGAAGGTGCCGAGCCGCATTTCGTTGGCTGGCCGGTCGCCCGGACAAGCAATCCGCCGCTTCATGGGGGTCCATGTTTATGGCGCGGTTTTTGTGACGGGGTTCAAGGCGGCATGAAAATGCCGCGATTGCGAACGAAAAAAAACCGCCATGCCAGGGGGATCAAGAGGGGTTCGGCGCTGCGCCGCCGTGTCGGCCGTATCGATTCTATTGCTGGGCGTGCCGCTTCCGGCGCTGGCGCAGTCGCGCGACCTGATCTCTCCCCAGCCCATGGGGTCGGAGCCGCTCGGGTCCCAGCTTGCGCCGGGCACCGGCGTTCCGGGAAGCACGTTGGTTCCGGCGCCCACGCCGGCCGTTCCGCCGTTTGGGCAGATCGCGCCGGTGGTTCCGGCCGGGCGCGTCGCGCTGGCGGTCGCCGCCCGCTATGGCCGCGACGCCCCGCTGATCGGCGCCGGCCTCGTCTGGCGGGTGTATGCCGGCAAGCCCGATGCGACGGGCATTTTCCGTTTGGTCAAGGAGGAAAAGACCGCATCGCCGGTCTTCATCCTGCCGCCCGGGAATTATGTCGTGCACGCCAGTTTCGGCCTCGCCAGCGCCGCCAAGGCGGTACAATTGCGCGGCGACACGGTACGGGAAGTCCTCGATATTCCCGCCGGCGGCGTGCGCCTCGAGGGCAGGGTCGGCAACGCTCGCATTCCCACCGGCCAGATTTCCTTCGACATCTACCCCGGCAGCCAGTTCGACACCGCCGAGCGCCGGCCCCTGGTGCAGAACGTGATGACGGGAGACGTCGTGCTGCTGCCGGAAGGAACCTATTACGTCGTCTCCAACTACGGCGACGGCAATTCGGCGGTGCGCTCCGACATTCACGTCCAGGTCGCGAAGCTCACCGACATCGTCGTCACCCACCGCGCCGCCGTGATCACGCTCAAGCTGGTCAACGACCCCAACGGCGAGGCGCTCGCCAATACCCAATGGACCGTGCTCACCCCCGGCGGCGACGTCATCAAGGAATCGATCGGCGCCTTCCCGCGCGTCGTGCTCGCCGAAGGCGACTACCACGTCATCGCACGCAACGAAGGCAAGACCTACCAGCGCGACTTCAAGGTCATCACCGGCGTCGACGGCGAGGTCGAGGTGCTGGCAAGGTGAAGCCGGCGCCGATCACGATTGCTAAGGATCGGCACGGTGATTTCGGCCGGTTATGCCGCGATCAATTCTTGTAGACAACGGGCGCCGGCGCTGCCTGACCGAACGCATAATTCGCGCCGAGGAGACCGCCGAAATTGGTGACGTTCTGCTCGCCGACCTGCGCCGAGAAGGAAGCAAGCCCGGTCCAGGATTCGGTGATTTTGAACTGCGTGCCGACGATCGTCGTCGCCCAGTCGCGACCGACAACGACCGCCGGCATGGAATAGCTTGGTGCAGCGATCGTGGTCAGCGACGCGGTCACCACGCGGTCGAGCGGGTCGAACTCGTGATCCCACACGACCTGGGCGAAGGGGTGCCACACGCCCCAGTCGAAGCTCGCCTGATAGCCGAGCACGCTCACCTCGGAATTGCGTGTCTGGCTACCGAACGACAAGCTGGTGAAGCTGCCGCTTTCCGTAAAGCCGTCGACGCGGGCTTGCTGCAGGATGAAGCCCGCTACGGGACCGTGGGTGAGGAAGGCGGTGTGGAAGTCGTAGCCGAACTCGCCAGCGAGCGCCAAGTCCGAGCCGGAAGTCGAGCCGTTGTTGGACTGCACGGTGATGCCGATCGGAACCTGCCGGTTGGTGGTGTAAGAGAGATAGCCGAGGCTGCCGACGAGGTTCGTCCAAACGGGACCTTGACGATAGGCCGTGTAGAGTTCGAGGGCGCCTTCGTTCTGCGTGTAGCCGCCGCCGAGGGAGAATGACGGGTTGACGTAGCCCACAGTGACCGCGGCACCGGCGAGCCAACCGTTCTGCCAATGATAGTCGACGCCCATCGTGCCGGAGACCGGGTAGCCCGGATCGCTCGGGAATCCCGGCGCACTGTTGTTGATCTGCAAATAGGAGAGCTGTCCATTTGTCCACGCGTTCCAGCCGGCCGGCCGCGTGCGTTGCGAGAGGTCGATCTGCTGCTGGATGCCGGTGATGATGCCGAAAGTGGATTGGATGGCGGTTTCGGCGAGATACGAAATCTCACTCGGAGCGACGACCAGACTGTAATAGTAGTCGGCCACGATCAGTTGGCCCGCTTCGGTAAGATGGATGCCATCCATGAACAGGTATGTCTGCGTGGCGTCCGCAGACTGAAGATAGCCATGGGTCGCACTCGGCGTCGTGCTGGGGGCGCATAAAACGCCGTAGCCGGAGGTGAGCCCGGACCCGGCGGGCGGGAGGCAAGCATAGGCACTGGGGCCGACCGCATTGGGATCATGAGTGATTCCGAACGCGGCAGGGTTTTGTTCCACCGCGGCTATGACCGAAGCGGTGTCCGCGGGGATGAAGTTGACGCCGGCCGCTGCGAGGTCGCTCCACGTCGCGCCGAAGAGTGCATGTCCATAGGCCAATTGGGTGGCACTGCTTCCAGGGGGCGCATATTGATCAGCCACCATGATGTAGCGTGCGCCGTCGGCCTGAAGGCGAGCAACGCTGGTGGCCAGGGCCTGGGCATCGCTGAGAAAATAAGCCATCGCAGCCGCCTGGGACAGCCCTAGCCCTAGCGCGACGAAGACGTCATTGCCGCCGCTGCTGATCAGATACAGTGCATTGGGATTTGCTTGGCCGTTCACTGAGGCCAAATAATTGTTGATCTGCCCCGTGGTGGTCGGAAGCGCAGGATTTGGAGGAAGAAGGTATTCAAGTGAAACAATGTTCGTGTATGAGGTAAAGCCGGGCGGCCCGGCGCTGTCGAATGCGCCGCCGATCGCGTAGTTTGTTCCGCCCGGCGTATTCGCGGCGTTCGCCGTAAGCCCAAAGAAACCGCCAAGAATTTGGGCGTTGCCGGGCCCAGGGCCGGTAAAGTGAGCATTGCCGCCGGCGGCCACCGCGCTCGCGACAGCAAAATCGAAAAGGTTGGGGACCGATGAAAGTTTGGCATTCGCGAACCAGCCGGTGTCGGTCGTGCTGTCGCCGAAGCCGATGAGCTGATTAAATTGTTGTGCCTCGGCAATCCGAGTGAGACACAACAAAGCCGCGCCCACCAAAAGGGCTCGCTTCAATTTCATCGCCACCCCCGTCTCCCCTGGATCGCTTCGTCGGCATGTGTGCGTGCCAAGAAGCAATCCCCGCATTCTGAGTTTATGGCTCGTCTGCAACTTGCAATATACCATCGACTCGGGGATGAGGAGTGTTGTTTTTTTGTCACATGCACAGAAATATTCGTCCGAAGGTGGCCGGACAAGGACAGCATAATCCAAGCCGTTTCCTCACCCATTCGAGCCCACCGCCGACCAACGGCGAAACTTCGATTGATCGGCGGTGGCCCTCATTGGCCCCGAGGTCGATGAAGGCCGCCGGGGAAAGTTTACGCTGCCTGCCTCACGCGCCGTTCGTCCGGCGGCACGGCCTCGTCGGCGAGCGCCTTGAGCGCGGCATCGAGCGGCATGGTCAGCTGCTTCTCGCTGCCGAGGCGGCGGATCGAGACGGTGCGCTCGGCGGCTTCCTTCTTGCCGACGACGAGCAGCGCCGGCACTTTCGCCAGCGAGTGCTCGCGGACCTTGTAGTTGATCTTCTCGTTGCGCAGGTCGCCCTCGACGCGCAGGCCGAGCCGATGCGCCGCCGCAATCGCTTCGCGCGCATAATCGTCGGCGTCCGAGGTGATGGTCGCGACCACGGCCTGCAACGGCGACAGCCACAGCGGCAAGTGCCCGGCATAGTGCTCGATCATGATGCCGGTAAAGCGCTCGAGCGAGCCGAACATCGCGCGGTGCAGCATCACCGGCGTCACCTTGTTGGAATGCTCGTCGATATAGAAGGCGCCGAGCCGGCCCGGCATGTTGAGATCGACCTGGACGGTGCCGCATTGCCAATCGCGGCCGATGGCGTCGCGCAGGACGTATTCGAGCTTCGGCCCGTAGAACGCGCCTTCGCCCTTGTTCAGGCTCCATGGCCGGCCGGAGGCTTCGAGCGCCTGCATCAAAGCGGCTTCCGCTTTGTCCCAGACCGCGTCGTCGCCGATGCGCTTGTCCGGCCGGTCGGAGAATTTGATGCGGACGTCGTCGAAGCCGAAATCCTGATAGATCGACAGGATCAGATCGTTGACCTCGAGCACTTCCGCGGCGATCTGCTCCTCGGTGATGAAGATGTGGGCGTCGTCCTGGGTGAAGGCGCGCACGCGCATCAGGCCGTGCAGCGCGCCCGACGGCTCGAAGCGGTGGACCTTGCCGAACTCAGCGATCTTGAACGGCAGGTCGCGATACGATTTCAGGCCGTTCTTGAAAATCTGGATGTGGCCGGGGCAGTTCATCGGCTTGATCACGAAGGTGCGCTCGTCCTCCTCGTGCGGGTGGACCAGGAACATCGAGTCGCGGAAGGTCGCCATGTGGCCCGAGGCGACCCACAGCGAGGAGTCGATGAGCTGCGGCGCGTTCACTTCGGCATAGCCGGCGTCGGCCTGGCGGCGGCGGATATAGTTCTCGAGCGTCTGGAACAGCGTCCAGCCCTTCGGATGCCAGAACACTGAGCCGGGCGCCTCTTCCTGGAAATGGAACAGGTCCATCTCGCGGCCGAGCTTGCGGTGGTCGCGCTTTTCCGCCTCTTCGATCTGCTTCAAATAGGCGTCGAGCTCGCCCTGCTTCGCGAAGGCGGTGCCGTAGATGCGGGAGAGCATCTCTCGGTTCGAATCGCCGCGCCAATAGGCGCCGGCAGTCTTCAATAGCTTGAAGGCGTTGCCGATCTTGCCGGTCGAGGTCATGTGCGGACCGCGGCACAGATCGAACCAGTCGCCCTGCTTGTAGATCTTGAGCTGTTGGTCCTCCGGGATCGCGTCGATGAGCTCGACCTTGAAGGCCTCGCCCTTGTCGCGAAACACCCTCTTGGCCTCGTCGCGCGACCACACTTCCTTGGTGAAGGGTTTGTCGCGCGCGATGATCTCGCGCATCTTGTTCTCGATTGCGTCGAAGTCTTCCGGCGTGAACGGCTGATTGCGGAAGAAGTCGTAATAGAAGCCGTTGTCGATCACCGGGCCGATGGTGACCTGGGTGCCGGGCCACAAGGTCTGCACCGCTTCGGCGAGCACGTGGGCGGCGTCGTGGCGGATGAGTTCCAACGCGCGCGGATCGTCGCGGGTGAGGAACTCGATCTTGGCGTCGTGCGCGATCGGATCGGCGAGGTCGACCACCTTGCCGTCGAGCGCCATGGCGACGGTGCGCTTGGCGAGCGAGGGCGAAATCCCCTTGGCGATGTCGAGGCCGGTGGTGTTCTGCGGATAGTCCCGACGTGCGCCGTCGGGAAAGGTCAGCGCGACCATTTTGTCCTCCTTTGGCTCACTCCTGCGAACGAGCGCAGGTAAGCGGGATGGCTCGCTATTTAGCGCACGCGGCTGCGGAGGCAAGTGGGAAAAGGTTCCCGGCGAAGCCATGCTGCGCTGCAGCACGCCCATGCGTTCGTGCCGCTGCGGGTAGGCCTTGTCCCTCCTATCTCCCGGACACTGACGCCCCGCCAATATTCCCAAGCAAGTTTCCCGGAACGGGCGCGGCGTCTGACTAATTCCCGCCGGAGGACCGCCATGGCAGCGCAAAAATCGACATCGCCGCAGCTCGAAACTGTCCGCATTCAAGGCACGGAGCTGAAACCCTCCCGTGTCGGGCTCGGCACCTGGGCGATTGGCGGCTGGATGTGGGGCGGAACCGACGAGGCCGAATCGATCCGCACCATTCATGCCGCGCTCGATCGCGGCATCACGCTGATCGATACCGCGCCGGTTTACGGCTTCGGCCGGTCCGAAGAGATCGTCGGCAAGGCGCTGGCGGAAGGTGGCCGCCGTGGGCGCGTCGTCCTCGCCACCAAGGTCGCGCTCGATTGGAAGGGCGAGCAGCCGTTCCGCAATGCGAGCCGCGCCCGCATCATGAAGGAAATCGAGGACTCGCTGCGCCGGCTCAGGACCGACGCGATCGACCTCTATCAGATCCATTGGCCCGATCCGAACACCCCGGTCGAGGAGACCGCCGGCGCCATGGCCGACCTTCTCAAGGCCGGGAAAATCCGCGCCATCGGCGTCAGCAATTTCAGCCCGGCGCAGATGGACGCGTTCCGCGCCGTGGCGCCGCTTAACGCCGTGCAGCCGCCCTACAATTTGTTCGAACGCGCGATCGAGGCGGATGTGCTGCCGTACGCGCGCGAGCGCGGGCTGGCGACGCTCGCCTATGGTGCGCTCTGCCGGGGCCTTCTTTCAGGGCGGATGCGCGCCGACACCAAATTCGCCGACACCGATTTGCGCGGCGCCGCCGACCCGAAATTCAAGCCGCCGCATTTTGCCGAATACCTCGCCGCCGTGGCCGCGCTCGATCAATTCGCGCAGCAGAAGTTCGGCAAACGGGTGATCCATCTCGCCTTGCGCTGGGTGCTCGACCGCGCGCCCAACACCATCGCGCTGTGGGGCGCGAGGCACCCGGGCCAGCTCGATCCCGTCGCCGACGTGATGGGGTGGACGATCGATGGCGCGGCGATGGCCGAAATCGACCGCATCGTGGCGCAATACGTGCGCACGCCGATCTCGCCCGATTTCATGGCGCCGCCGGCGCGGGCGGCGGCGTAACGGCGCTCGGTGACGGTAACTCTGTACAATCGTTTCGCCTGATGCTCCTCGGGAATGACACCGAAGTCGTGTTATTGGCGCGCGCTTGAGTATTCGCCTTTGGCGGCGCGGAGTAAGTTCGTTGTATCGCTGGCAAAATCTTTCGCGGCTGGGCAGTCGTGTCCAAGTAAACCGCCCGCAAGTTCCATCGCAAAAAGCGGCGAAGTAGCTGGATTCTGGATCAAGCTATGAACGAAGCCCCGGGCGATTACGTCGCTATTTTGTCCAGCGAGACAGGCAACATCTCGCAGTAACACCGCGCGTTCTTTGTCAAACTGATCTTGGGAGAGCTGATTCGCTGCTGTTTCGCAGTCCGCCCAAATTTTGGCGATCTCTTCTGTATCGTCGTTTTGGGGATCAACGACCAACCCTATGTGTATGCGATCCGCAACTGCCTTTCTGAGGCTACCGTCGGGAATTTTGCTGACAGAATCCTCGATGAATTTTTTGATGGCCTGTGGCGTAGCCGCCATCCCTGTGAAAATCGCATTGGAAATAATGTGATGGAAAACCCTCGCTTTCGGGCAGGCGGTAAGCTGCATTCGCGCTCGCCACGTCCACACCTCGGAAAGGACGGTATGATCGAGAATTGCAGCCAAAACAATATTGGTGTCCTGATCTTTCACTGCGATCGACGAGCCCTGCAGATATGCCGATTTGAGGAATGCTCCTTGAAGTTTGGCGAAAGACAAGTCTGCGCCCTGAAGCTGCGCAGACTCGAGATCTGCTCCCTGAAGATAGGCATTTGAAAGGTTTGCGCCTTGCAGCTTCGCGTTGCGGAGGGAGGCGCCCTGAAGCTCAGCGGACGCAAGGTCGGCGCCCTGAAGCTCCGCGAAGGCGAGGTCGGTGCCCTGGAGCTGCGCTTGGTCAAGGCTCGAGCCCTGGAGCTCGGCAAATGTAAGGTCCGCGCCCTGAACTTGGGCGCGGTTGAGGTTTGCACTTTGCAGCTTGGCACCGACAAGAAGCGCACCCGGAAGTTTCGCGGCATAAAAGCTCGTACCCTCAAGATCGCCTTTACTGAAATCGACGTTGGTAAGATCGGCATAGGAAAAGTCGGCTCGGCGGAAGTCAGTTCCCGCAAGATTAGCGCAGCGAAAATCGCGACCACTGTAGCTGCTGGTATAGGGCAACGCGAAGGAATCCAAACTGTGGAGGGCGGTCGCCGCATCTAGCTTATGAACGGCGTCGTTATTGACGAACGTTGCGCCGGGAATCGAAAAGCGGTCAAAATTTTGTGGCAAAAATGCACGGAAGTAACTCTCGCTGCGGCATTCGTCAGTTATGGCTCTATTGTTATTAGCTAAAGCGTCATTGTCGGGCGGAGAGCGCGTCCAGCGTGCTTGGAACTCTCCTGGGAACGTAAGAACGACGCATGAAATGACGATGAGAATGGCGATAGAGAGAAGAGCCAGTTTTTCTTTGGCAATGTCGCGCAACGTTATATCGCGTCGGACATTTACTATGACTGTCCAGATTAACAGGCTGATCGTAGCATCGACAATAACAAAAGTGCGATGGGCCCAGGTGAAGAGGACCCCGTGGAACGGTAGAAAAGTCAGCTGGAAAATGAGCAGCACAAAAACCGGCAAAATTGCAAGCGTCACCCACACCGTTAAGCGGAGAATTCCACCTAACAATCCGCCGCTTTCCCGCGGGGGCGCTGCGAAGATTTGAGCGAATAACGTGTTTGGCAAACGTTGACGTATGCGCGCGCGATCAGCGTCAATCGGCACGCTGCGTCGAATGGCGTCGTTATAGACGGCGGCGGTTTGGGCGATGAGTGCGACCTGCGTGAGCAAATAGGCATGAAAGAGTAAAAAAATGAGCGGAAATATCAGGAACGAAGGAACGACAGGGAGCAGGATGTCCAGGGTTGGTATTTTGATTTGACCTTGCTCGCTAAGCAGCTGATGTTGCGTCACGTTGGTGGCGGCGACAGCGATATAAAGACAAAAAATGAGGAAGGTCGCCCAGAGTGTAGAAAGCCGCAAGGCGGAGTCACCAAGTGACTTTTCCAGCGCTTCGACATCGAATGGGTCCAGTTTGTCTGCCATTGACACCCCCCCCCGATTATCGGAATAGTTGCAATTGTGGCGATATTCGCTCCGCTGTGCAAGCCGGTTATTGCTTGCTTTCCTTGGCGGCGATTCTGACCTTCATGGCGCCGCCGGCGCGGGCGGCGGCGTAAGCGTGCCGGTATTGGTGCCGCGCCAGCGCCCGTAGCGCCAGGGCAGATACCAGCGTGCCTGCGGCGGCAGCGTCGCGGGCACGAAATCGAGCCCCGCGGTGCCCCAGGGGTGGCAGCGCAGCAGGCGCGCCAGCGCCATCCAGCCGCCGGCCCACAGGCCGAAGCGGGTGATCGCCTGGTCGGCATAGTCCGAGCAGGTCGGCAAATGGCGGCAGCGCGGGCCGATCAGCGGCGACAGCGTGTAGCGGTAAACCAGCAAGAGGCCGTGCGCGGCAAGGCGAGGGGCGCGGCGGATCAGGTCGATCAAAACAGCCAGCAAGTTATTCCGCCGCGGTCTTCACGGCGGTTTTGGCGGCCGCGCGCTTGGCTTCGATCTGGCCGATGGCGTCGACAACGGCGTCGAAGGTGAGCATGGTCGAAGCGTGGCGCGCCTTGTAGTCGCGCACCGGCTCGAGCACGGCGATATCGGCCCACTTGCCCGCGGCCGGCGGCGCGCCGTTCTCCTTGAGCATCTTGCGCACGCCCTCGCGCAGGTCGCGCAGTTCCTGCGCGGTCGAGCCGATGATGTTGCGCGCCATGACCGAGGACGAGGCTTGGCCGAGCGCGCAGGCCTTCACCTCATGGGCAAAGTCCGTCACCTTGTCGCCGTCCATCTTGAGATCGATGGTCACGGTCGAGCCGCACAGCCGCGACACCGCCGTCGCGCTGGCGTCCGGTTGCGCCAGCCGGCCGATCCGCGGAATGTTGGCCGCGAGTTCGATGATGCGGCGGTTGTAGACTTCGCTCAGCATGGCAAGGCGTTCGTTCGTGCGAAATGGCGGGCGGCGATTGACTGTGCGTTATGTGCCGGCCGCCGCGCAAACTATATAGGCAAGATATATAGGTAAGCGCGAGCCGCCGCGAGAGGGGCCGCCGTAGCCTGAATGCTGCAAGCCCTGGATGCTGCCATGTCCGATAATTCACCTGCCGCATCGCCCGCCGTCGACGACCTGGAAGAAGGGTTGGCGCTGATGCCGAAGTTCGACCCTGCCGGGCTCGTCACCTGCGTTGCAACCGATGCCCATTCGGGCGAGGTGTTGATGGTCGCGCACATGAATGCGCAGGCGCTGGCCAAGACCATCGCCAGCCGCGAGGCCTGGTACTACAGCCGCTCGCGCGGCGCCTTGTGGAAGAAGGGCGAGACCTCGGGCCACACCCAGCGCGTGGTCGAGTTGCGCGTCGACTGCGACCAGGACGCAGTGTGGATCAAGGTCGAGCAGACGGGCGCCGCCTGCCACACCGGCCGCCGCTCCTGCTTCTACCGCGCCGTGCCGCTCGGCCAGCACGCCGGCGCTGCCAAGCTCGAGTTCCGCGAGGAGCGCGTGTTCGATCCTGCAAAGGTGTATCGGGCCTAGCTTTCGGGTGTTGCCTTCGGGTCTTGCCTTCAGGTCTTGCCTTCAGGTCTGCCATGGCCGCTAAAAATCGCGTGAAGACGCCTGAAAATCTGGTGCCAGCACATAGCTCACAAACAGAGACACAACGCCGGGAATAGGTTCGGAGAACGTATGAAATCGCCTTTCTTCAGGTTCTTTGGACTGGGATCGACCCTTGTCGCTCTGGCGTTCTGCGGAACGCTCGCTGGAGCGGACGAACAGCCGGCGAAACCGGGCCAGTCGTTTCGCGACTGCGCGACCGACTGCCCGGAGATGGTCGTCGTGCCCGCCGGGTCGTTCATGATGGGGTCGCCGACAACCGAACCGGGCCGGCAGCGATCCGAGCAACCGCAGCACCGCGTCGCGATCGCAAGGCCCTTTGCCGTGTCCAAGTTCGCGCTGACGTTCGCGGAATGGGACGCCTGCGCCGCCCATGGCGATTGCACTGCGCATGTCGACGATGGCGGCTGGGGACGCGGGCGCCAGCCGGTCATTAATGTGAGCTTCGACGAAGCGCAGCGCTACCTGGCGTGGCTCGGCAAGATCAGCGGCAAGCCCTACCGGCTGCTCACCGAGGCGGAATACGAGTACGCGGCACGCGCCGGCACGCAGACGGCCTATCCGTGGGGCGACGAGGTCGGGGAGAACAACGCCAATTGCCTCGGCTGCGGCAGTGCGTGGGACGGCAAGCGGACGGCGCCGGTCGGTTCCTTCCCGGCAAATCGGTTTGGCCTCTACGACATGGTCGGCAATGTCTGGGAACTGGTCGAGGATTGCTACCACGCCGATTATGATCATGCGCCGACCGACGGCACGGTGTGGAACGGCGGCGATTGCAGCCAGCACCGCGCGCGCGGCGGTTCCTTCACCGGCATTCCCGACGATATCCGTTCCGCCAATCGCGGCCGCGCCGCGAACGGTGACCGCTCGCCGGTCATCGGCTTCCGCGTCGCCCGCGCGCTCGAGCCTTAGTGTGGTTCAGCCGGGCTTCTTCACCGCCGCCGCGCGCGCCAGCAAGCGCTGCGCGCGGGCGAGGTGAGGGCGGTCGACCATCACGCCGCGCAGGCCGACGACGCCGGCGCCGGGGTTTGCGGCGAACGCATCGACGATCTCCTGCGCTTGCGCGAGCGTCTGCGGCGTCGGCGTGAACAGCTCGTTGATGACCGGCACCTGGGCCGGATGGATGGCCATCTTGCCGACGAAACCGTCGCGGCGGCCTTCCTCGCAATCGCGGCGAAAGCCGGCATCGTCGCGGAAGTCGATAAAGACCGTATCGATCGCCGGCACCTGCGCCGCCGCTGCGCCGGCGAGGCAGAGCGCGCGGGCGAGCCGGTAAGGATCGAGGTAGCCGCCCGCGGCATCGCGGTTGGCCTCGGCGCCCAAGTCGGCGGACAGGTCCTCGGCGCCCCAGGTCAAGGCCGTGAGCCGTTCGCTCGCGCCGCCATAGGTGCCGGCCTGGAACAGCGCGGCGGCGGTTTCGGTCGCGATCGCGACGATCTTGACGGCGCCGTCCGGCAGACCCCCGGTCGCCTCGCGCACCGCGAGCTTGGCGTCGAGGTGCGCGATCGAGCCGCCGCCTTCCGCCTTCGGCAGCATGACGGCGTCCGGCTTGGCTGCGACGACCGCATCGAGATCGGCGTCGGTGAGGCCGGTCTGCAGGCTGTTGACCCGCACCAGGAGATAAGGCCGGTGACCCTGCGTCCCGGCTTCCTTGAGGAACGCGGCCGCACTCTCTCTCGCGCGCGTCTTGGCGTCGAGCGCGACGGAATCCTCGAGGTCGACGATCAACGCGTCGGCGCCGCTCGTCATCGCCTTGTCGAGCTTTTTCGGACTGTCGGCCGGCACGAAGAGGAGCGAGCGCATGGCGTCTGTGTTTCCTTACCCGAAGCCCGCGGGCGGCCAGGGGAGAATTCACGTCGCCGGCGCGCGCCCGTCAATGGGGACGATGGCACGGGACGATGCAGCCCGACCGCCGCATCGCAGATCGGCGGTTCCGTCAGTGCTTGTCCATCTGCATCATGCCGCCATGGTTTTCCATCATCATGCTGCCGCCGCCGCCTTGCGCGGCACCAGGCGTCGGCGCGCCCATCGCTAGAACGGGAAACGCGACCTTGACCGTCCCGGCCTTCTCGAACTGAAGCGTCGCCTCGGCCGCCTTGCCTTGTTCGAGTGGGTGTTTGAGTTCGACCAGCATGACATGCAGGCCGCCGGGCTTCAGCATGACGGTCTGCCCCGGCTTGATCTCCAAACCACCCTCGACCGGCCGCATCTTCATCACGCCGTTGTCCATGGTCATGGTGTGAATCTGACATTGCGCGCTGTCGTCGCTCGACACGCAGCTGACGCGATCGGGCGCCGTGCCGTTGTTGGTGATGGTCAGATAAGCTGCGCCGGCCGACGCGCCCTTCGGCGTCGCGCGCGCCCAGGGCTGGGCGATGTGGATCGAACCGACATCATAATCCGCGGCGCGGGCGGTCGTGGCAAAGCCCGCCAGCGCCGACGCCACGACGGCCGCGCCGGTCAGTGAAAGGTTCTTCCAGTATGAGTCTTTCATGGGTACCTCCTTGGTTTTGATGCACGCACGTGAGTGTCGGACGCCGCCTTCACGGGGCGGGTTCGACGTCGAAGAGTCCCTCGGTCGCCATCACCGCGTCGTAACGGCCGCGCGGATCGAGGGTTTTGTTCATGGCGCCGAGCTTGGGCAGCGCCGCAAGCGGGATCGTGTACTTGAAGCCCGTGCCGCCTTTGCGCGGACGGGTGATGATGACCGCAGCCATTCCCGGCGGAGCTTTTTCGGGCGCGATCGTCACCGTGCGCTGACCGACGGAAGCGTAGGTCGCAAGCGCGATTCCGTCGGCGAAACAGGCGCACGGCGAAGCGTCGCTGTCGTAATAGAGGACGCTCAGTTCGCGCGGCTTGGCGTCGAGGCGCTTGACCGCATCGCGGCCGATCCTGATGCCGAGCGGGATGAAGGCGCCGAAGGCGCCATGCACCCGGGCGCCGAGCGTAACCCATTCGTCGGGCGTTTCCGCGTGCGCCGCCCTCGGCAGCAGCAACAACGCGGCAACCAGTATTACCCGGCAAGTCATGTTACGCGTCATTTGATTCACTTCGTCGATTCGTGTTTTCCGCGGCGACGGCTAACGGCAGACTTTCACCCACACGCAGATCTTCTTGAAATTCTGCCAGTGGCACTGCTGTTCCATGCGGCAGTTCTTGCCCTTTGCGTCTTGCGCCAGCGCTTTCGTGGAATGGCTGACTGCGATCAGGGCCAGAATGGCGCAGCCGACACACAGAAATCGTCGCATGATGTCCTCCTTCAGCGGCAGGCCGACAAAGGAATGCCGATCGAGGCCTTGCGCTGGCCCTGCAAGCATCCGTCTTTCCAGGTGCCGCGCACCGTTTCGTCGCCGGCCGTTAACGCTCCTGTACCATTCGGTTTCCCATTGCGAAACTCACCCTCATAGCGCAGCTGGTGCACCGTCAATGCGCCGTGGCCGTTGGGCTCACCGTCGGCAAGCTCGCCCTCGTAGCGGCCGCCGGGCCAGGTTTGCGTTCCCTTGCCGGCTTGCCGTCCATCGCGCCACTCGCCGTCATCGGTCTCGCTGGCGGTGTTGCCCTTGAGCCATCGCACGATCCCCGGACCCTGGGCGCGGCCGTTGGCGCAGGACCCCGACCAGTCGACGGATTCCTCGAGTTGCGGATTGGGGTCCCAGACGCGGCAGCCGGATTTGTCAGCGATCCAATCACCCGCATAAGCCCGAGGTGCCGCCAAGGCGCAAGCCGCCAGCATCGCTGTCGTCGCGATGCAGCGCGCGATTGGCTCGAGCCTGACGAAGCCGGTCATGTTTTCACCTTCGCTAGTGCGGCAGAAGTGGAACAACAATGCCATTGAGCAATTCGTCGCGGACCTCGATGAGGCGGTCGCGGACCTTGCCGTCCACGTCGATGATCCATGTGATTGGCACGCCCTCCGGCGGTCCGAAGCCGTCGTTAGTGACGGCTTTCGTCACGGCTATGGGATAGGCGAGCGGCTTGACGACTTTGCGAACCTTCTCGAAATCACGTTGAAAATCGATGCTGATGCCGACCATTTCGAGCCCGCCGCTATGATAGCGGCGGTAGAACGCATCGAGCTTGGGCATTTCCTTGCGGCACGGCGCGCACCAGGTGGCCCAGTAATTGACCAGCACGACCTTGCCGCGCAGCTTGGCGAGATCGAAGGTCGTTCCGTCGAGCGTGGTGAGGACGAGCGACGGCGCCGCCTGGCCGATCTCGGGCGCGCGCGCCGGCCCGGCCCCTGACACCAGCAACAAAATCGAGACGGCCGCGGCGGCGCGCGCCAGCCGCGTGAATTTCGGGAGGCTCATGGCAATGACCGACATCATCAGATCTTTCGTGGCCGACGCGCCGCTTCCGGCGCGTCGGCCCGGATGGGCGTTCAGAAATTGTAGCTGCCGACCAGCTTGATCAAGTAGGGCGCGACCAGCTGGCCTTCGGTGCCGGCATTATCGCCCGCGTTGGCCCGGTAATAGACCGGAATTTCGACGTCGAAATAGAGCTTGACGACGCGGTTGTTGGCCTCGTCGACCACCTTGGTGAACTCGACGCCGGGCGACAGCATCACCCGGTCGAAACCGCTGTTGAGCGGATCGGCGCCGGTGCCGGTGTCGTTGGCGCGGTGCGACAGGATCACTTGCGCGAGCGGCGTGATCTTGTCGAGCCCCAGCACGTGGTACAAATTGTTGTAATTGACACCGATGGCGCCGTCGATCTGCATCCCCGGATAGTAGGTCTGCACGACGCCGGGATTGCCGTCGAAGAAGCCCTGCGGGTCGGCCACGGCCTGATAAAGGAACGGCTGTCGCCACATCGCCTGCATGAAATACTGCCACGCATTGTCGCCGCTGAGCAGACCGCGATGGAACGCGCCAAGCATCAGGTCGGTGCTGCCCGTCCCTATCTGGGTGTCACGGTCTAGTCCCGGAGCGTCGAAAGTGCCGGTCGGAAGCTTGACGCCGAAGATGAGCCCGGTCGACATGTCTTTGAAGAAACCGGTGTAGATGCCCATGATCTCGATGTCGCCGACATCCTTGGAGTTGAAGGACGCGATCCCGGCATAGGCGCCGGTGTCGGTGGTCAAAGTGCGGTTGACCGTCGGTATGCGCACCATCACGCCCCAATCGCGATTGAAGTTGTAGGCGAAGCCGACATTGTACCACTGGGTGTTGATTTCCTTGTCCGAATTGGCGGCGGCTGAGGCTCGGGACGTGCCGATATAATTCTCATTCTGATCACCGCTCCAATATTCGAGGAAGACCTGGCCGCCGTGATCCTGCTCCTGCGGCATGTTGAGGCCGCCGACGTCGAACACGCTGCAGCCGCAGGCGCAGGCGAGCGCCGCGGTGGTCGTGAGGCCGACAAGCGGCACGAACGACAACAGGAGGGCGGCAACGAAGGTGACGAGTGCCGCGACGCTTGCCCGGTTGGGGCGGCGGCGTACCGGCGCAGGCGTGGTGTCTCTGGTGGTCGACATGGTGTCTCCGATCGGGTTTTCACGCCGCGGCGCAGCCGTGTGACGGCGCGCCGGCAGGCGGGCGATGACGGTGAGAACGAAGCCGGGTTGGAACATGACGATCCCCCGGCGATCAGAACTTGAAGTTCACGCCGGCGCGGACGAGCTGGATGACGAGGTCGGCGGAGCCGTGGAGGGTATTGGTTCCGACTCCGGGATCGGTGATCGCTCCGACCCCGTTCGTGGTCGGGAAGCTTGCGAACAAATATTCGGCCTTGACCGTCCAGTGCTCGGCGACGGCGTATTCCCAGCCGCCGCCGGCGGTCCAGCCGGTGAGGAATTTCGAGCCGGTCGCGAGACCGGTGGCCCCCGCGCTGTCGGCGTAACTCTGCGTGTAGCTCGCTTGGCTAAACGCCGCGCCGCCGGTGATGTAAGCAAAGTTGCGATCGGCCGCGATGCCGATGCGGGGGCGCACGGTCGCCAGGTACTCGGTCGTGAGCGATTGCGTGACGGTGTAGGTGGTCACGCCGTTGCTCAGCGTCAGCGGACCGACCGCAGGACCAGCTCCGTTGGTGAAGGTTGAATTGCTGCGGAAGTAGTCGATGTCGCCTTCGAGGCCGAAGACGAACAGGCCGGACTGCAAATTGCAGCCGGCTTGCCCGCCGCCGAGGACCTCGTTGTCGTTGTGCGATCCGCTGGCATTGCTGCCGACCAAAGCCGGATCGGCCCCCAAAAGGTAGGTTCCTGGATCGACGGTCGCGCCGAAGTTCGAGGCGCTCGCGCCGCCGCCGGCGTTCCCGCCAACATAACACCCGGTCCATTGATAGGCGGGTGCCGGCGGCGCCTTCAGCGGCAGGTCGGCCGCCGCGGCGACAGTCGGACCGCAGGCGAGCGGCAGTGTTGCTGCGAGAAGAGCAGCGGTCAGGGCTAATCCGTGCGCCGGTGGCCGTGCAATGATGAAGCGATTGGACATGGTTTCCCCGCGAGTGAGATTGAATGCTCGACGTGTCGGCGTGCAGCCGCGCGCGCGATTTGCGCTTGTCGTGCGAAATTTCGAGGCTTTAGCCGACGTTCACGTGATCGGGCGGCCGCGCATGGGGCCGTCAGCCGTCACGCCGGAAGCGGAGGAGCGCGGGCACTCGCAATCGAATATGCGGCAAGGCCGGGCAGGCAATGCTTGTCGGCCGCCCAGGCGACGGCGGTGATGGCCACGCCGACGCGGTGGAACAGGACGGGCGTCGATCCGATCAGGGCGTGGTGCGCGCCGGCGAAACAGAAAATACAATGGGTGCAGCCGGCATGGCCTTGCCCGGGGTTTTCGTCGGGAAGGTTGGGCGCGGCTTGCGCCGCGACTCGAGCGTCGTGCAGGCAAAGCGCGAAGGCCGGACCATTCTGATCGGCATGTGCGAGGGAAGCGAACCCGCCGACCGTGATCAACAGCCCTTGCGCGGCGAACGCGTAGGCGACGAGGAGGCCGATGAACGGCCGCCACATTCGCTTGCCCCTGTTGCCCAATTTGACCATGCTGTCGCCTGAAGCGCGCCGCGATCATGTGAACCGCCAAGCCAAAAGTCAATGCAGCCGGCTACCGCCCGGCGCGGTATCGCGGTTGATGTGGCGCAAAGTGCACAGGCGGGCTTTGGCTTAGGCGTCCGCGACTGGAGCTGCTCTTGGCCTTCGATTTCGGACAACCTTTGCTGATCGCGGGCGTGCTGCTCGGCCTGGCGTCGAGCATGCACTGTCTCGGCATGTGCTCGGGCATTGCGACCAGCTTGAATTTGCTGGCGCAGTCCGCCTCCGGGTCGTGGTCGCGCAATCCCTATGCGCGGAACCTTTTGATCAATGCCGGGCGGATCACCGGCTATGTCGTCGCCGGGGCGGTCGTCGGCGGTCTCGGCGCGAGCGTGTTCGGCGCGCTCGATCGCTCGCTCGCCAACATCGTGTTGCGCTGGGCCGCGGCCGTGTCGCTCGGCTGGATCGGCCTGTCGATGCTCGGGTTCGCGCCGCTGCCGTCGGCGCTCTATCGGCTGGGTGGCGTTGTCAGCGATGGGCTCGGCAAGGCGGCGAGCCTGGTGTGGCTGCCGCCGGCCTTGGCCCTGTTCCTGGCCGGCTGTGTTTGGGGCTTTTTTCCCTGCGCCATGGTCTATGCCGCGCTGTTCTACGCCATGCTGTCGGGGACATGGTTCAACGGCATTGTGGTGATGTTCGGCTTCGGCCTCGGCACGTTGCTGCCCGTGATGGCGGCCGGTCTCGGTCTGCCGCTGCTGCGCGAGAAAGTGCAGTCGGCGCGGCTGCGCACCATGATCGGCGTGGCGATCGTGCTGTTGGGCATCGTCAGCGTGATCGTGCCGACGGCGACGCTCGCGGAGCTGTGCGGGCTCGGTTGAGGCTTCACATGGGCCGAGTTCACATGGGCCGGCTTCACATGGACCTGCTTCACATCGGGGCTTCACATGGGCCGCATGCGCATAAAAGCCTGACGGCGGCATTCGGCGATCAGCTTGTTGTCCTGGTTGTAGGCGCGGTGGTGCAATTCGACGATGCCGGCGCCGGGGCGCGATTTCGATTCGCGCTTGCCGATGATCTCGGTCGTGGCGTGCACGGTGTCGCCCTCGAACAGAGGATGCGGGAATTTCACGTCGGTCATGCCGAGATTGGCGATGGTGGTGCCGACGGTCAGGTCGTTGACCGAGATGCCGATCATCAGGCCGAGCGTGAACAGCGAGTTCATCAAGGGCTGGCCCCATTCGGTCTCCTGCTCGCAGAAATGCCGGTCGATATGCAGCGGCTGCGGGTTGAGCGTCATGTTGGAAAACAGCATGTTGTCCATCTGGGTGACCGTGCGGGTGAGGCGATGCTCGACCACCTCGCCGGGGGTGAAATCCTCGAAATAAAGCCCGCCGCGCTTGTGCCGGACCGCCGTCTGCTTGGTCATTGCCGTCTCCTGTCGTTGGGCGTTCTGTTCGTCTGGCGCCCGATCGTTAAGGGTTCGTTTACCATAGAAGTTAATGGTTCTTAACGCGCAGACCTTGCGAACGCGCGCCGCGCGAACGCCTCGAGCCGGCAAGTCGCCGCCTTGATGCGGGCGACGAGAGATAGAGGAGCCGCTGATGCAGGTCGATCCCAGCAATTCCTCGCCGGGTTCGGCAGTGATGGGCGCCATCCGCCAGGCAGCGGAGACGATCGGCACGAGCTTCGATTACCTCCTCGCCACCGCGCGAATCGAATCGGGTCTCAACCCGCAGGCCGGATCCACGACCTCGTCCGCCCGCGGCCTGTTCCAGTTCATCGAGCAGACCTGGCTTTCGACCATGAAGCAGGCCGGCACTGCGCTCGGCTATGGCAATTACGCGGCGGCGATCACCCAGGACGCGTCCGGCCGCTACCAGGTGCAGGATGCCGGCGTGCGCAGCGAGATTCTCAAGCTGCGCAACGACCCGACCGTGAACGCCGAGATGGCGGGCGCCTTCACCAAGGCCAATGCCGAAGCGCTCAGCGCGCAACTCGGCCGCCCGCCGACCGAGAGCGAACTTTACATGGCGCATTTTCTCGGCGTCGGCGGCGCCGCGCGCCTGATCACGCAGGCCGCCAGCAATCCGGGCGCCAAGGCCGCGGATATGTTTCCGAATGCCGCGCAGGCCAATTCTTCGATATTTTACGACCGTTCCGGAGCCGCCCGTACCGTCGCGCAAGTGCGCGACGTCATCACCGCGCGCTACGACCATGCCCGCGGTACACCCGCGCAAGCCGTCGCGGCCGCACAGGCGGCCGGAGCGACCGCCGCTGCTGCCGCCGCCTCGGCCGCCACGGCCACCACCGCCGCGCCCGACACGGCCGGGATCGCCGGCGCTTTTGCCGCCGCGATTCCCAAAGCCGCGACCGGCGATGCCCAAGTCTTTCACGGCCTGTTTCAGGATCCCAACCGCACCGCGCCGGTCGCGCCCCTCGTCAGCGCGCTTTGGAACGGTCCAGGTGCTGCTTCGAGCGGGGCGGGCGCGAGCGCGCAACAGCCGAAGTTCAACGGCATGCTCGACTTGTTCAAGGATCCGGTCTGACCCCACCGGCACGCTCCTGCAGAATCTTTCACGAAAGATCTTTCACGATGAAAAACGCCCGGTCGCGGCCCTAATATGGTCCGCGCCGCGCCGTAATCTTTGCAAAGATTTATGGTGAACCGTTTGTTAAGGCCGCACCGCTAAGTTCGGGGCAGGTCGAAAACTAAGGCGTTGCGTGAGCGAACAAATGATCGTGCGCGATTTTCTCGATTGGGTGCGGACTGCGCCGGCCGGCCGCCGGGCCGAAGCGACGAGCGCCTTGGCCCGCGCCTATCTTTATTCCGATCTGTCGGCGGACGATCTCGCGGCCGCCGAGGGCGCGATGCTGATGCTGCTCGACGATTCCTCGCCGTTGGTGCGCCGCGCGCTCGCGGATGCGCTGGCGGCAAGCCCGAGCGCGCCGCCGGCCATCGTCCTGGCGCTCGCCGCCGATCAGCCGCAGATCGCAGCCCCGGTCTTGGCGTTGTCGCCTTTGTTCGTGGACGCCGATCTGGTCGACGCGGTGGCGACCGGCGGCGCCGCCGTGCAGGCCGCGATCGCGAGCCGCGCCGCCTTGCCGCGCCCGGTCGCCGCGGCCATCGCCGAGGTCGGCGCCGCGGAAGCCTGCCTGGTGCTGTTGGAAAATCCCGGCGCCGACATTGCGCCGTTCTCGATCGACCGCATCGTCGCGCGCTACGGCCATCTGGCGGCGATACGCGAGCCGCTGCTCGGGCGCGAGGACATCGCCGCAGCCACGCGGCAGACCCTGGTCGCCAAACTGTCGGAGACGCTCGCGGGTTTCGTCACCGAGCGCGAATGGCTCGACGGCGATCACGCCCGGCGCATCGCCCGCGAAGCCTGCGAGAAGGCGACGGTGACGCTCGCGGCGGCGACGCCGACGCCGCAGCTGCGCCCGCTGGTCGAGCATCTGCGCGCAAGCGGCCAACTCACCGCCGGCCTGATCCTGCGCGCGTTGCTGTCCGGCAATGTCGTGTTGTTCGAGGAGGCCTTGGCGGAGCTCGCCGACATCCCGGTCGCACGCGTCTGCGGCCTCATCTACGATCAAAGCAGCGTCGGCCTGCGCGCCTTGTTCGACAAGGCGAAGCTGCCGCCCGCGACCTATCCCGCCTTCAAGGAAGCCATCGAGGCCATGCGCGAGGGCGGGTTCAACGCCGAACCGGGCGGCGCCGCGCGGCTCAAGCGGCGCATGATCGAACGCGTCCTGACGCGATGCGAGGACGAGGAGATCGGCGACCTTGCGCCGCTCCTGACATTGTTGCGGCGGTTCGCGACCGAAGCGGCCCGCGAAGAAGCGCGACTGTTCTGCGACGAACTCGTCGGCGATACGTTCGCGGAGGAGGAACGTTCGCGCGCGGCCTAGCTCCCCGCCGAACCCGGCGCGAGCGGCGGGGCGAAGATGCTTTCGAGATACTGCGGACGATCGCGGTTCTCATGGCGCAGAAACGTGTCGGTGACCTCGCGCAGCCGGCGCGTCAGGACGTCGGCGACGGGGCCGCGGCCGGGCAGGTCGTGCTCGCGCACGATCGCGCGGACGGCATCGACGTGCTGGTCGACCAGCCGAAGCGGGATTCGGGCCATGTCCGGCGTGTGTTCGAGGAGCCGGCACAGGCTCTCGGCCGCGGCCCCGACCGCGGGGTAGCCAAACGTGGCGGCCTCGCCCTTGAGATCATGGGCGGCGCGGAACAGGCCGGCATGCGTGGTGTCGACAAAGCCTCGACCCTTGACGTCCTGGCGCGCCGCTTCGAGCCGCTCGCATTCGTTCCGCATCCATTCGTCGAATTCGCTCGACAGCTCCGTCAGCGCCGCTTCGGCCCGCGCCACCGCATCGTCGGCGCGCTCCGCGCTGTGCGTGACGGCCATGCGCAGCACGTGCGGCGGCGTGATGACCTCGTGGTCGGCGTAAGTCGCGACCGACGGCATAACGTCCTTGCGGGGGGCCATAACTGTTCGTGCTCCTGTTGCCGGCTGCGGCGTTCCGTTCAGTCCAAGGTCTTTCAATCCAAAATCCCTCAGTCCCAGACCTTGGCTTTGTCGAGCGTGGCTTGACGGGCGAACACTTCGGCCTTGCCGCCCTTGCGGCGCTCCGGCCCGACATAATTCGGATTGGCGTTGCGGCGGCGGTCCGGCCCGAAATAGGTCTTGGTCCGGATGAACGGACGCGGATTGGCGACCACGTTGAGAATGCGCTCATACAGCGCTTTGGCGGAGATCGGCTTGGCCAGGAATTCGGTGATGCCGGCGTCGCGCGCGCTCGTCACCCGCGATTTGTCGGAATGGCCGGTCAGCATGATGATCGGCACGTAGGGATTGGCGTTGGCGCCGGGCTGGCGGATCATCTGGGCCAGTTCGAGCCCGTCGAAGATCGGCATCACCCAGTCGGTGAGAATGATGTCGGGCATGTAATGGGTGAACGCCTCGAGGCCGGTGGCGCCGTCCTCGGCTTCGTAGACTTCGCGGGTGCCGAAGCCGTGCAGCAGCGTGCGCAGGATGCGCCGCATATGGGCGTTGTCGTCGATGACGAGGAAACGCAGGCGATTGAAGTCGATGCGAACCATGCCCCCTCCGCGGCGGCCGCCCGGCGCACCACGTCCGTTCAACTTTAGATAAGATGCCGCCGTAAAGGTCGGGTTAAGGATTGGAAAGGCCGGCAGCGCGGCGATTCAACAGCTGATTTTTCGGCAATCGAAGCTTGTTTCAGTAGCCGAATTGCTCGCTCAAAATGCGTTCCTCGAGGCTGTGGCCGGGATCGAACATCATGTGCATGGCGATGGCGTGGTCCATCTTGATCTCGACCGAACGCACGGAGCGCACTTCGTTGTGGTCGGCGACGGCGGCGACCGGCCGCTTGTCAGCTTCGAGGACCTCGATGGTGACCCGCGCGCGGTCGGGCAACAGCGCGCCGCGCCAGCGGCGGGGCCGGAACGGACTGATGGGGGTGAGCGCCAATAACGGCGCGTCGATCGGGATGATCGGCCCCTGCACCGAGAGATTATAGGCCGTCGACCCTGCCGGCGTCGCGAGCAGAATGCCGTCGGCCACGAGTTGCGCCAGCCGCTCCTTGCCGTCGATGAGAACGCGCAGTCGCGACGCCTGATAGGACTGGCGAAACAGCGACACTTCGTTGATGGCGTGGTGACGGTGCATCCGCCCGTCGGCGTCGCGCGCGCGCATGAGCAGCGGATGGATCACGGTCACGTTCGCGGCGGCGAGCCGCTCGACGAGATTTTTCTCGTCGAATTCGTTCATGAGAAAGCCGACGGTGCCGCGATGCATGCCATAGATCGCCTTGCCGGAATTCATGAAGCGTTGCAGGGTCGCCAGCATCAGGCCGTCGCCGCCGAGCGCGACGACGACGTCGGCTTCATCCGGCGCGGTGTCGCCATAGCGCTCGACTAGGCGCCGGCGCGCGCGCTGCGCCACCGGCGTGTCGCTGGCGACGAAGGCGATGCGCTTGAAGCGGGAGCTGGCAGGGCGCTTGGGCATGGTTTTAAGTCTGGGCGTTGCAGTTGGGTTCGGCGAAGCGGCGCCGCGGGGAGGACAGCATGGAACGCGCGGTTTTCGTCTATACGACCTATCCATCCATTGTCGAGGCTGAGCATGCCGGGCGCGCGCTGGTCGAGCGCCGGCTCTGCGCCTGCGTCAATATTCTGCCGGGCATGGTCTCGTACTATCGCTGGCAAGGCGCCGTCGAGCGCGGTGACGAGATCGTGATGATCATCAAGACCCGCGCCGGCCTCGCCGAGGCGGTGCGCGCCGCGGTGAAGGAAATGCATTCCTACACCACGCCGGCGATTCTCGTGATCCCGATCGAGCACGTCGATCCGGACTATCACGCCTGGATCGTCGGAGAGACGGAGGGGGCGGCGGAGCGCTGAAAGCCGCGCCCTCTCGATTAATAGGTGCCTTAATACGGAGCTTAGAGCGGATTCCGGTCAGGTTCGAACATAGCCGGCATGGCGAAAGAAATTGCGGCATTCTTGCGGGCTGAAATCGGTGACGACATGACCGATCCGACGCAAGAGGCGCGGGATCGTATGCTCGGCC